>JAESGH010000009.1_pt1 | contig 605106 bp, 555 predicted proteins | sample 9269641 | NCBI WGS metagenome assembly JAESGH01 (sample SAMN14515345, study PRJNA621665) | algae metagenome | isolation source: Phormidium tanganyikae FI6-MK23 and co-occurring heterotrophs from granitic... | place: USA: Fort Irwin, California | collected 1998-05-24
ACGCGGTGACGGCGGAGGTGACTTCGGTCGAGGCGAGCGGCACGCTGGCCGGGCTGGTGCCGGACAATGCGGCGCTGCAGGCGATGCTGTCGGTGACGGCGGGCTCGATCGCGGCCGACACGGGCGCTGCCGGCAATCTCGCCTGGTCCTTCGACAGTGGCAGCGAAGCCTTCGACTATCTCGACGAGAACGAGACGCTGACGCTGGCCTACACGGTGACGGTGACCGACGACAGCGGCGCGACGGACACCCAGACGGTGACGGTGACGATCACCGGCACCAACGACGCGCCGGTGATCAGCGTCGGTGGCGGCGACAGCGCGGCTGAGACGCTGGCCGAGACGAATGGCGGGCTGACGACGGACGGCACGCTGAGCGTCGTCGACGTCGACCGTTCGGATGCGGTGACGGCGGAGGTGACTTCGGTGGAGGCGACCGGCACGCTGGCCGGTCTGGTGCCGGACAATGCGGCGCTGCAGGCGATGCTGTCGGTGACGGCAGGCTCGATCGCGGCCGACACTGGCGCTGCCGGCAATCTCGCCTGGGCCTTCGACAGCGGCAGCGAGGCCTTCGACTATCTCGACGAGAACGAGACGCTGACGCTGGCCTACACGGTGACGGTGACCGACGACAGCGGCGCGACCGACACGCAGACGGTGACGGTGACGATCACCGGCACCAACGACGCGCCGGTGATTTCCGGCGTGGCAAGCGACCTTTCGGGCGCGGTCGTCGAGAATGCAGCCGGCGACATGGAACCTGCGCAGTCGGCACCGCTGACTGGGCAAATCGTTTTCTCCGATGCGGATGCAAGCGATACCGCAACGGCAAGCACGAACACTGCGGAAGCGGACCTCGTCTACATTCCATCCGGAAGCGACGAGAGCGGCGCGCTGCCTGCGGGCCTCGATGCCGCGGCGATCCGTGCCGCCTTCTCCATCAGCCCTGAAGGGGCATGGAGTTTCGACGCCGCGGACCTGGATCTGGAGCAACTGGGCGAAGGCGATACCGTGACGCTGACCTACCTGGTCGCGGTGACCGACGACAGCGGCGAAGCCGATACCGTCGAGGTGGTCATCACGCTCACCGGAACGAACGATGCGCCGGTGGTCGCGGAGGCCGGGAGCGACCTGACGGGAGCGCTGTCCGAAAGCACGTCCGCGGATGCGTCGCAGGACACGCCCCTCTCGGGACAGATCGCCCTGTCGGACGTCGACGCCGGCGACACGGCGGTGGCGACGGTGACGACAGGCGATGCGAGTCTCGAATACACCCCGGACGGGGGCGAGGCACCCGGCACCATGCCGGCAGGGCTGGACGCGGCTGCCATCCTGTCGGCCTTCTCAATCGGCGAGGATGGCGCCTGGAGCTATGACGCCTCCACGCTCGAACTGGAGGCGCTGGCGGCCGGGGATACGATCAGGCTCACCTATCCGGTGACGGTGACCGATGGACACGGCGCCACGGACACGGTCGACGTGACCATCACCATCACCGGCACCAACGATGCGCCGGCGATCAGTCTCGAGGACAGCGTCCTGACGGGCGCGATCACCGAAAACGCGGCCGGAGACGAGGTGCCGCCGCAAGAGGACATTGCGACCGGCCAGATCGTTTTCTCGGACGTGGACACGGGCGACATGCCGGTGGCGAGCGTGGTGGCCGCGGATGCGGAACTGGTCTTCACCCTCGACGGGGGCGAGGTGGCGCCGCTGCCGGAAGGCCTCGACGCGGCGGCGATCCGCGCCGCGTTCTCCGTCACGCCCGAGGGTGCTTGGAGCTACGACGCGTCGGCTCTGGACCTCGAGGCGCTGGGCAAGGACGACACGATCACGCTGACCTATACGGTCACCGTGGACGACGGTTCGGGCACCGACAACGCGGCTTCGACGGTCGACGTCGTCGTGACGCTGACCGGCAGCAACGACGCGCCTTCGATCGCGGCTGCATCGCAGGGCTTCGGGTTCGGCGAAGAGGACAGCATCGAGAGCCCCGGCTACGGGGTGGTGACGACGGTGGCCTCGGGCGATGCAGGTTATGTCCCGACAGGCGACGGCGGAGCGCATTCGCTGTTCCAGAACGACGGCGACACGCTTGTCGGCCCCTTCACCAATCTCGGCGGCTATTCCTTGGAGTGGACAGGCGACTGGACGTCGACCGCGACGATCTATCTCGATACGGGCTGGGCCGCCGGCGAAGGCTTCGACTACGCGGTCGCCGCCAACGGGACGGACGGCGCGCACCAGCGCGACTTCGTGTTCCACGTGACCAAGGATGACTCCGGCGCGCTTCTCATCGGTGCGTCGAACAATTCGGGGTCGGGGCCGCGGCAGGACATCGCCACGATCCCGCATGCCGAGATCACCGAGAGCGGCTGGTATCGGTTCGAGCACCAGTTCCACGAGGTGAACGGCGTCCTGTCCGTCGACCTTCGGCTGCTGGACGACCAGGGCGCGGTGCTGTGGTCGACGACGCTTTCCAATCCTGCCGACACGATTGGCGGCATCGATGCGACGGTCGGAGGAAACCGTTACGCCTGGTTCCCGGTCCTGGATGTCGAGGGCGGACTGGCGGTCGACGGTGTCACGCGAGCCGTGACGGACGGCGCCGTGAGCGAGTTCGACGACGGCAGCAGCGCTCCGGGCTCGTCGGAGAATGTCGACGCGCACACGCTTTCCGGCACGCTGGAGTTTGCCGATGTCGACCTGAGCGACAGCCATAGCTTAACCTCGGCGCCGGCGGCGGCCGGCTATGTCGGCAGCTTCACCGTCGAGATCGCGGCAGGCGGAGCGGCCACCGGAGGCGGTGCGGGAGAGATCGGCTGGAGCTTCGTCGTCGACGACGCCGAGATCGACTGGCTGGCGGAGGGCGAGACCCTGGTCCAGACCTATCTGGTCACGCTCGATGACGGCAACGGCGGAACCGACAGCGCGACCGTCACCGTCGCCGTCAGAGGAACGAACGACGCTCCGGAAGTGTCGGCGGTCTCGGCCGACGAGACCGGAGCGCTCACGGCGGAAATCACCCTGGCGTTCACCGATGCGGACCGAAGCGAAACGGGGCACGGGACGACCGTTGCCTCGGTGCTGGCGGCCGGGCCGGTCGATCCCGCGCTCGGCGAGCCGGCGCTTCTCGGCATGCTGTCGTCACAGACCACCACCAAGGCCGCCGGCGTATCGAACGGAACGGCGGACCTTTCCTTCGCTGCGGACGCCAGCGACTTCGAAAACCTCCCGCCGGGTCAGACCGTCAGGCTCGCCTATGAGGTCCAGATCGAAGACCGGAACGGCGGCACGGCGACGCAGAGGCTCGCGGTGGCCATCACGGGCGGCGACGAAGGCGCCGAAATCGCGGACATCTCGGCGTTGACCGACATTTCCGGAACCGCCGATGCCGAGACGCTCGACGGCACGGACGGGGACGACTGGGTGGACGGTTCCGGCGGCAACGATACACTGTTGGGCGGCCTGGGCGAGGATTGGCTGCTCGGCGGCGACGGCGACGACATCCTGTTCGGCGGTGACGGCAACGACGTCCTTGTCGGCGGTCCCGGCAGCGACCAATTCGTATTCCTCGGCAACGACGACGGGACGGACATCATTCTCGACTTCGACACGACGCTCGACTTCATCAACCTGGACGATCTTCTGGGTTCTGACTTCGATCCCGGCAACCCGACAGAGATCAGTCTGGTCGACAACGGATCGGGAAGCGACCTGTTCGTCAACGGCGATGTCGTGGCCAGCCTGCACGGCGTCGATTCGTCCGCCACGATCAACATCATCTACGATGACGCGGCTCACTTCGCTTTCCAGAACCCTACCGTATGACCGGCGCAGCGGCCGGCAACTGATGGACGAGCCAGGATGCGGGGCATCGGACTAGGCGGTTCCTTCCTCGCGACGGCTGTTGTGGTTGGGGGGGTGTGGGCGGCGGAGGATAATGTCGTCGTTGCCGAGGCGTTGCGGACGATGTTCCGGGCCGGCCCGGTCGAGCTCGGCTTCGCCGAGGCCGATGCGGACCTGCCTGCGATCCGCGAAATCTATGCGGTGCGCGACTTCAAGCCGATCTGGACACGCGACGAGGGGCCCAAGGCGAAGGCGAGGGCGCTGCTCGGGGAGCTGAAGATTTCCGGCGTGCACGGGCTCTCGCCGGGCTTTTATCGCGTTGCCGAGATCGAGGCGCTGATGGGATCGGAGCAGCCGGACGACCTGGCGAAGCTCGACCTGCTGCTCTCAGGCGCTGTGGTCGAGTTCGGCGGCGACCTCGCCAATGGCCGGATCGGGCCGGACGTCGACCCCGAGGAGAACGCGGTGCCTCGGGTGGACATGACGCCTGCGGACTATGTCGCGGGGGCGGAGGCGGCGGAAAACCTTCGCGACTTCGCCGGCGCCCTGCTCAGCGAAGACTACCGCTACATCCGCCTGATCGGAAAGCTCCACGAATTCAGCAGGATCGAAGCGTCAGGACTTTGGCCCGAGATCGAAGCCCAGGGGGACGAAATCCGGCCCGGGCAAAGCGATCCGCGGATCGCCGGGATACGCAATCTGCTGATGCTCGCCGGCGACATGCCGATGGGGAGCCCCGGCGGCGATGAGCTGGACCCCGCCACAGCGGACGGCGTGCGCGCGTTCCAGGTCCGTCATGGTCTGGAGCCGACCGGAGCCGTAGATGCAGCGACGCTCGCCGAGATGGCCGTGCCGATTGCCGAGCGTATCCGTCAGATCAAGGTCAATCTCGAACGACGCCGCTGGCAGAACCGCGATCTCGGCACGGACCACGTCTATGTCAACCTCGCCGACCGGAACATGAAGATCGTTCGGGGAGGGGAGGAAGAGCGTTTCACTGCGCTGAAAAGTCCCGGGATGCTCGATCGGCTGCCGACGTTCCTGGCCGAGATAATCGCCGTCGAAGTCGGACCCGGCAGCGGGAGCGACATCAGCCTGCAAGTCAGTTCGCCCTTCATCGACCGCATCGGCGGACAGGATGGGGCGCGGACCATTGCGGTGGCCGACGTCGCCGTCCTGGCAGAGAGCGTATTGGCCATGGATGCCAGCGAGGGCGCCGATCTCACCGGGCTGGTTGAAGCCGGCAAGCCGGCGAAAATCAGGCTCGCGCGGCCGGTTCCCCTGTTCGTCACCTACGTGACCGCCTGGGCGAACCGCGACGGATCGGTCCATTTCCGGGCCGGAGGGGAACGGGACTCCAAGATCGCTGCACTGCTTCAGCTCGACTGAAGCGGTTCCGCCCCGTCCGCCGCTGTGCGGCCTGCCAGCGAGGCGGCGCCGCGCGGCAGCACGATGCGGAACTCCGTGAACGAGCCGGGTTCGGTCTGCACCTCGATGGTCCCGGCATGCTGCTTGACGATGATGTCGAGACTTTGCGAGAGACCCAGGCCGGTCGCCTGGCCGGCGGGCTTGGTGGTGAAGAAGGGCTCGAACATCCTTTCGCGGACGTTTTCGTCCACGCCCGTGCCATTGTCGCGAATGCGTATTTCCACGGCGTCGCCGAGGTTCCTGGTCGAGGCGGACAGCACGGGTTCGTAGCCGCTGCCGTTGGCGGTCGCCACGCGCTCCGCGGTCGCGTCGAAGCCGTTCGAGATCAGGTTCAGCAGGACCCGCGTGAACTCCTGCGGGTACAGGTCGACGGTTCCCGCCTGAGGGTCCAGCGATTTGCGCAAGGTGACATGGAAGTTGCGCCGTTCCGCGCGCGCGCCGTGATAGGCAAGCCCGAGGCTTTCGTCGACCATCGTGTTGATGTCGACGGGCCGGTGTTCTCCCGCACCGTCGCGGGCGTGGGCGAGCATGTTGCGAATGATGGAATCGGCGCGCCTGCCATATTCGGCGATCGCCCTGATGCCGTCGGAAAGGGCGTCGGCGAGTTCCTCGACCTCGGCACGGGTGTCCACCTCCAGGACGGCATGCTCCAGCTCGTGGCGGATACCGTCGATCATGCTTCGCGAGCGCGCCGAGAACTCGCGGACGAAGTCTAGAGGAGCGCGGATCTCGTGCATGATGCCGGAGGTGAACTGGCCGAGCGCAGCCAGCCTCTCCGTTTCCGACAGCCTGTTGCGGGCGGCGCCGAGCTCGTCGGCAAGGATGATCGTCTCGTCCGTGCGGCGCTGCACTTCGTCCAGCAGACGCATGGATTCGATTGCGATGACGGCCTGATCGGCCAAGGTGGCTGCCAACTCGACCTGGTGGGCGGCGAAGGGATCGGGCTCAGGCCGCGCAAGCGCCAGCAGCCCGATCGTTTCGTTCTTAAGAAGGAGAGGCGCGCAGAGCGCGATACCGACCGGGCCAAAACGTCCGAGGTCGGGTTCGTGCTCGATCTCGGCGCCACGGACATGGACGACGGCACGATCGAGCGCGGCACGGCCAAGCCATGATGCCCGCTCGGGCGCCAGCGGATTGGCGTTCTCGAAGGCGCGCTGCTCGGGCGTGAGGCCGAGCGCGGCCGACAGCGTGAAGCCGTCCTGCCCGGCGAGGTAGATGCGCGCGGTTCCGGCGCCGCAGAGCCGAAGCGCCGAGTTGAGCAGCGTCTGCAGCAGGGTGCCGACGTCATAGGCCATCTTGCCGATCGTGCGCGCCGCCGCGGCAACGGCCTGCTGCTCCTCCCGCGCGGCCGCGAGGCTCGCGGTCAGCGCTTCCACCTCCTCGCCGAGACCGAGCTTGTCGATCCCTGTCGCGGCCTGGTCGGCATAGGTTCTCACCAGCTCGACGTCCCGCTCGTCGAAGGCTCCGGGCGTCCCGCGCGTTACAAGAAGGACGCCGACCGCTTCGCCGTCGCGCATCATCGGAACGGCAAGGGCGGCAGCCGTGCCGTTCGGCGCGGCGGAAAGGCCTTCCTCTCGCGACAGGTCGGGAGCATGGAAGAGGGCCTTGTCGAATGCGGCGCGGCCGACCGGGGTGTCGCGAGTTACCGGGTAGTCCAGCGCCTGCTCGGCTTCCAACTGTTCTGGTTTGAGGCCGTCGGCGACCGCGAGGTGGAACGCATCGCCGCCGCGCAGATATATGGCGGCCGCGTCCCCACCCGCGAGAAGTCGGGCGGAAGCGGCCATGCCGCGCAGCAGGCGTTCGAAGGCGAAGCCGCGCCGTCCCCCATTCTCGCCGATCGTCCTTGCCACGGCCGCGACCGCCCGGCGGCGATCCAGCGCGCCGGAGAGTTCGCCGGTGCGGACCGCCAGCTCGGTGGACAGCCTGACGCTTTCGAGCGCGATCCCCGCCTGGCAGGCGAGCGTCTCGGCAAGTTCGACCTGGCGCGGTCCGAACGGTACAGGCGCTTCGCGGCGCAGGAGGAGAAAACCAACCATCGAACCGTCGACGGCCATAGGGATCGCCAGCAACGCACCCGAGGCCTCAGTGTCGGGCAGGGAGTCGCGGTTCGCCGCCAGATCCGCAAGGTGGATTATCCGCGCCTGGCTCGCGACCATGCCCGCAACCCAGGCGGCGACCGGATGATCGACTTCGCCCCGCGCGGACAGAAGCTCCGGAGCGCCTTCCCGCATCCAGTGCAGCGAAGCCGAGTCCGCTCCGCAGAGCACCAACGCCTCTTCCACGACAGCATCGACGACCGGCTGTGGATCGGCCGCTGCACCGCTCGAAAGTGACGCGACCCGGCTTGCCGCATGCTTATGCGCGAGAGCCTGCTGCAGCTCATGCGACGTGGTGACCAGCCGGTGCTCGAGGTCGGTCCGCCCGATCACGATCGTCGCCTGATCGGCAAGGCTTTCGACGAACTCGACTTCACCCGCGGTGAACGGCGCAGGGCCCCGTCGCCGCAGGAGGACGATGCCGGTGACCTCGCCGTTCCAGACCATGGGGACGGCAAGTGCGGTGGTAAGGTTGCCGTCGCTATCTTCCTCGGCTCCATGCCGATGCTGGGTCTGCGCCGCCGCCCCGGTGGCCTCGGCCTGCCGGAAGACGCCGCCGGCGAGATCCTCGACGTCATGCCGCATTTCGTCCCAATCGTGGTCCGAGACGCCGCTGGCGGCCGACGGGTGGTAGGCATCATCGATCCGCCGCAGGATAAGGACCTGCTCCGAATGGCAGACATCGGCGGCGCAGGCTGCCAGTTCCATCAGAACGGGCTGGAGGTCGAAGGCGGCGCGTCCGACGAGACCGAGCATGCGGGCGGCAGCGGTCTTCTGGCCGATTGCGTCGGCAAGCGCGGCACTGCGGCGCTCGGCATGTTCGAGCAGTTCCGTCTTCTCGATGGCGATGGCGATCAGTTCCGAAAAGCCGGAGGCGACGGCCAGGTCGTCGTCGGAGAAGGGGGAGACGCTGCCACGTGCGAGTTCCAGCACGCCAACAGTCTCGCCCCCGGCGCGCAGCGGAACGCCGAGCATCGAGCGGATCGAGACGTCCTTGTCCCGGATATCCAGGTCGTCCCAGCTATCCAGCACCTGCACGGCGCGGCCGGACTCGGCCACGCGTCCGACGACGCTTCCGCCTCCGGGACGGTATTCGATGCCGTCCTCCGCCAAAGACCGGTAGGCCTCGCCATGCCGCCGGAAAGTCCTCACAGAATCGGCGCCGCACTGCTCCTGGAGCCGAAGGGCGATGGCATGCGCGATGAAGGGCAGGTCGGGCCATGGCTGGGCGATGGCGCGGACGAGGCCATCGACGAAATCGCGACGTGCCAGCGAGGCGGCCCTTTCCTCCTCGCGGGACGCGAGCGAAGCGGCGAGGTCCTGCTGATGGGCGTTGCGCGAGGCAGCGAGCTCCTCGTCGCGGGTGTCGAGATCGGAAGAGAGCCGGGCCGCGCCGAGCGCCGCGACCATCTGGTCGGCGAGCGCCTTCAGCAGTTCGACGTGGCGCTCCTGGAAGGCACCAGACTCCCGCCGTTCCACGACGACCACGCCAAGCGAGACGCCATCCGCCGTCAGCGGCACGGCGAGCGCATTGCCGGCTTCGGCGATGGCGCAGCCTACCGAGGAAGCATCCGGCACCGCCGCAAGTTCGGTTGCCTGGCTCGTGGCAAAGGTCCGGCCGGCCAGTGTCTCGTCAGTCGGAGCGAGCGTGCTCATCCGATGATAGGCGACCAGCGGCAGGTCGTGCTGCTGGCGCAGTCTCAAGGCAGTGCCGTCGAAGAGGCAAAGATAGGCGCAGTCGCCGTGCAGCATGCGGGCCGCCGCCGCGACGGCCGTCTCGAGGACAGGCTGCGGATCAGCCGGCGACCGCGCGGCTGCCCGCGAAATCTCGGCGATCGCCGCCTGCTCGGCGCGCATCTCCCGGAGGCTCCGGTCGCGGGCGTCGAGCCCATCGGCAAGACGCGCGTTCTCGATGGCGATGAGCGCCTGGTCGGCGAAGCCCTGCAACAGTCCCGACTGACGTTCCGAAAAGGGCGCGGCCTCCTCGTGCGAGAGCCAGATCACCCCCTCCACGGCTCCGTCGCGCTGCAGCGGGACCGCGAGGCCAGCGCGGTCGCCCGCATAGCCCGGCGCCGTGCCGAGGGCGAAACGCTGATCGCCGGGCAGGTCCTCGACCGAAACCGGCTGGCCCAGATAGGCCGCGAGGCCGAGCGGCGTCTCGGCATCGCCGACGACCTCCAGTGTCACGCTCCGGGCCGCCTCGAGCCAGTCCTCGCGGTAGCCGGCATGGGCGGCGAGGGCGAGGCTTTTGCCGCGCATGAGCCACACCGAACCGCGCGCCGCCTCGCAGATTTCGACGGCCGAGACGACCAGCGTTTCGAGAACCGCTTCGAGATCCTGGTCGGAACGGCCGATGGCGCGTAGGACGCCGGCGGTGAGGGTCTGCTGCTGCATGGCCACGTCGAGCCCGTGCGCGCGCTCGTCGGCCTTTGCCTCCAGCCCGCGCTGGCTTTGCTGCAGCCGGCTGGCCATCGTGTTGAACCTGTCGGCCAGCGCACCGATCTCGTCGCGCCGACGGATGGTGACGCGCTGGCTGAGATCTCCTTCGCCGAGCCGCTCGGCGCCGGCCTTCAGCTGGGCCAGGGGCACCGAGACCTGCCGCGCCAGCCACAGTCCCGTCAGGGCCGCTGCCGCGAGGCCAACGACGAGCAGACCCGCCGTCAGCCAGAACTGGAGGCGGAAGGGAGAGAGCGCATCGGCACGCGGGGTCTGGACGAACACCGTCCAGCCGAGCCTCGGCAGCTGCGAATAGGCGGCGATCGCCGTTTCGTCGCTCGCCTCGATCTGTGCATCGGTAAAGGTCCCGGCGCCGCCGACGGCGAGCGCCGTGGCGACATGGGGCAGGGTAGAGAAGTCTCCGGCTTCCGATACCGGGTTGCGGGCAGGGTGGCCGAGGAGCCGTCCGTCCGGGCCGACCACATAGGCTTCGGTGCCGCCGGTCGCCACAGGTTTCAAAAGGTCCGAGAGGAAGGCGAGGTCGAGCTCGGCGACAGTCACGCCGCCGCCTGCCTGGGCGACGCCAAGGGTCGCCGCCAATTCCACGCCGTTGCGCACATAGGCCGGCCCGAACCAGGTTCCGGCCTTCGCCGTCTCGGCGAAGCGCGGCTCCTGCGCGCGATCCGTGCCGCTTGCGACCGATTCGGGCGCGAAGCGCGAGATCTTGAGCCGCTCCAGGCCGCCGCTGTCGATCGAGAACAGTTCGGTGACGGATGGGAACTGATCCAGGATGCGGGCGAAATCCGCACGCTGCCGGTCGATGCCGGCTGCCTGCCATCCCGGTTGCGCGGTCCAGGCCAGCTGATCTTCGAGGTTGGCGAAGAAATCCTCGATGCGCGCGGCGAGCGCCTCTGCCTTCTGCGCCTGCATCGCCCGAGCCGAACGCTCGGCCTCGCCATATGCGTGCCAAAGCGCAATGGCCGCGCTGAAAAGGAGCAGCAGCCCGACGACGCCGACCATCGCCGCCGCGAACCTGATCGATAGCGGAAACCTGAGCCGCCAACCGGGCCGCCCGCCGCCCAAGCCGATCGCCCCCCTGGCCATCGCTCAGTTCAGCCGTGGTGAAGGACGGCTGCGCGGAGTTTCGCCGGAATCCGCGCCTTCCACTCTTTTACTCATACGCATAGGTCGGTTGTCGCCGAGAGAGCGGCAACCTATGCGGGTTTGCGGACTTTGTCCATCAGGGGCGGCTTTTCGGTGCGGCCGGGCACGCGCGGTCCACGGGAGGCCGAGGCCGGATCATGGCGGGTCGATCAGTGCGCGGTGTGGTCCGCGCCGCCGGGCTTCTCGACCGCGAACTCGACATCGACCTTGCCGGCCTTCTCGAATGTCAGGCTGCCCGGGAACTTGACGCCCGCGACGGCCGGCTCCTTGAGGCCCATGAACATGATGTGGAACGAGCCCGGCTCGAGCTTCACCTCGCCGCCGGCGGGAATCTCCAGGCCGCCCGCCAGCGGGCGCATGGTCATGACGCCGTCCGTGACGGACATCTCGTGGATTTCCGCCGCTTCTGAGATGGCACCTTCGACGGCAACGAGACGGTCAGCCTCCGTGCCGTTGTTCCTGACGGTCAGGTATCCGGCCGCGACCTTGGCGCCGGGCAGCGTGGCGCGGGACCAGGGGTGATCGATCTCCAGGCTGCCGACGGTGAAGCCGTGCGCCGATGCGGCCGCCGGCAGGAGGAAGAGGCAAGCCGCGGCGGCGGCGAGAAGCGCGCGGCGGGTGCGGGTCGCAAAGGTCATGCAGTCGCTCCGAATTTTCGCGGGTCCGCCGGGCGGGCGGAGCAGCGCCATCGCAGGGATGCCGCGCTTGCCGCCGACGCCGCGGACCATTGCGCGCGACACCTAGCACGCGCGGCCGGGGCTTGAAACAACCCGCCATGCGGCAAGTTGACGGCTACACCACGGCTAAACCACGGGGATCACGTCCACCGCCTGGTCGCCGGCCTGGCTGCCGGTCGTCTTGAGCACGCCGACGATCGGGGCCACGTCGGAATAGTCGCGGCCGTGGCCGACGGTGATGTGGTCGTTGGAGGCGCGCATGCGATTGGTCGGGTCGAACTCCTGCCAGCCGGCCTCGAGGCCGCACCAGACCCGGACCCAGGCATGCATGGCGTCCGCGCCCTCTAGGCGCTCCTCGCCGGCGAGAGGAATGGTGCGCAGGAAGCCGCTGACATAGCCGGCGGGGATGCCCAGCCCGCGCAGGCCGGCGATCATGACATGGGAGAAATCCTGGCAGACGCCGCGTTTCAGCGCGAAGGCGTCGGCGGCCTTGGTGGCGACGGTGGTGGCCTTGCCGTCATAGGCGAAGTCGGCATGGATGCGGTTGCACAAGTCATGGGTGATCGCCGTCACCGACGCGCCGTCAGAAAGACTTTCGCGCGCATAGGCGGTGATCTCGCCGTCGAGGTCGACGAAGTCGCTGGCAGCGAGGAAGTGGTGCGGCGCGCCCGGCGCCAGGGAGCGGACGGAGGCGATCTCGCCGGCGAGGCCGGCAAGCGTCGGCGACACGTCGAGGCCGGGCTCCGGGCGCGAAACGGACACGCGCGCATTCATGCGGATGTCGAGCCGGTCGTAGGCGCTGCGAAAGGCCACCGAGGTAACCGCATTGCCGAAGAAGTCCCGGAAGTCCGAGCGTTCCGTGGGGCCAGGCGAGAACGACACGGACGACGCGATCACGCGCTGAACGCCGTCGATCGTCTGCGGCGCGACATGCATGTGGTGCCGGCTGCCGCCGGCCGCGGTGTCGTAGTCATAGAAGAGGTGGAGCTTGATGTCGTAGAGCATGGTTATCGCACTGGTCGGGGCAGCCTCTCGCGCGGCATCACCCGAAATACGACCGCGCAAGGCTGCTGTAGAGCCCCGCAATATCATCCGCCAGGGTGTCGAGCGCCGCGGGCGACAGGTCGCCGGGCTCCTGCGTCGCCAGCGCGGTGTGGATGCGCAGCACGTCCTTGGCCGCCGGCGACAGGTGTCCGCGCTCGCCGGTTTCGGGCAGGTGTGCGATCTCGCTCTTGAGCCGGTCGAGCTGGAAGAACACCGAGCGCGGGTTGAGCGGATCGAGCGCCAGGAGGTCGACGAGGCTTCGCCTTCCGGCGCGCGCATATTGCCGGCGGTGGGTGAGCACGCTGTCGCCGATCTCCAGCATCATGTCGAGCGCGCCGTCCGGAGCGTCGTCGCGCGTCAGCCAGGCCAGCGTGCGGGCGATCTGGATGCCGCGCTCAACCCGGCGGCCGATCTCTAGGAAGCGCCAGCCGGTGAAGCGGTACATGTTCTCGCCGAGCAGGCCGGAGAAGCCGGCGATCTTGCGCAGGATCACGGTCATGGCGCGCGTCGCGTCGTCGCCCTGCGCGACGCTGCCCGCGAAGCGGTGCACCGTCTTTGACAGGTCGCGCAGCGCAAGCCAGCCGTCGGGCGAGAAACGATCGCGGATCTGCCCGGCGCTATAGACGGCGCTGTCGAGCGAGCCAATCAGCGCCGCGGGAACAGCGGCATCGGCGTCGATGTCGTAGGGCTCCAGATAGTCCCTGACATCGGCCAGCAGCGGCATGTCCGGATCGGACGTCTCGGCCAGGCGGGCATGGTATGCGCGCAGGATGCGGGCGGTGTCCTCGGAACGCTCGATGTAGCGGCCGAGCCACAACAGGTTCTCGGCCGCGCGGCTCGGCAGGGTGCCCGGCAGGCTGCGCCGGAATGCGTCGCCGTCGGCGGGAAGGAGCGTCTCCAGCTTCACGGGCGCGTCGCTGACGATCCAGACGTCGGCCGCCTGGCCGCCGCGCTGCATGGCGATCGCCCTGGTGTCCAGCGAAGAGCCGATGCGCGCGAAACCGCCCGGCATCACCGCCCATCCCTCAGGTGTCCGGGCGAGATAGACGCGCAAGCTCGCCGGCCTGGGTTCAAGCGCTCCGCCTACGAAGACTGGAGCGGTGGACAGCGACACGGCCTCCTGGCCGACATAGGCCGCGCCGTCGGTTTCGATCGACCGGACCAGGGCTGTGCGGGCGTCCGGGTCCAGGCTGGAGCCGAGCACCGTGTCGCCTTCGTCCTCGAAGGGCAGGCGCGTCGACAATGCCGGCCCGATCATCATGCGGTCGAGCCTGTCCAGCACATGCCGGCGGTCATCCGCGTGCCCGCACCACCATGTCGCGACGGAGGGGAGGTCGAGCGGCTTGCCGATCAGTGCCTGCGCGACCGCCGGCAGAAAGGCGGTCAGGGCGCGCGTCTCCAGGATGCCGGAGCCGAGCGCGTTCACCGCGGTGACGGAGCCTGCGCGGATCGCCTCGGCCAGCCCCGGCGTGCCGAGCCGTGAATCCGCGCGCAGTTCCAGCGGATCGGCAAAGGCGGCATCCATACGACGCCAGAGGACGGTCACCGGCTGCAGGCCGGAAACGGTGCGCACCATCAGCCGCCCGTTCGTCACCGTGAGATCCTCGCCTTCGAGAAGCATGATGCCGAGGTAGCGGGCGATGTAGGCGTGCTCGTAGTAGGTCTCGTTGAGCGGGCCGGGGGTCATGATCGCCGCCCGGCCGTCCGGCTCGCCGGCCATGCCTGTCAGCGCGTCGCGGAACCGGCGGAAGAAGCCCGCCAGCCGGTGCACGTGCATTTCGCCATAGATATCGGAAAGCGCGCGCGTGGTGGCGACGCGGTTCTCCAGGGCGAAGCCCGCACCGGAGGCCGCCTGCATGCGGTCGCCCAGCACCCACCAACCGCCATCCGGACCACGCCCGAGATCGAATGCGCAGAAATGCAGGAAATGTCCGCCGGCCGGCGTGACGCCGGCGAAGGGCCGCAGAAATTCGGGGCTTGAGGCGATCAGCCCGGGCGGCAGAAGGCCGTCGGCGACCAGCCGGTTTTCCCCATAGATGTCGGCGCAGATCCGTTCGAACAGATCAGCCCTCTCGGTCAGGCCGGCGCTGATCGCCGCCCATTCCTGCTCGCCGACCAGCAGCGGCACATGCGCGAGCGGCCATTCGCGCTCATGCGTGCCGTCGCGTTCGTAGACGCGGTAATAGACACCGGCGTCGCGCAGATACTGGTCGGCACGGGCGAAGCGCGCCTGCAATTCTTCCACGCCGAGCGTTTCGAGGGCGGCGAGGAAGTTTTTCCAGACGGGACGTGGATTGCCGGAAGCGTCGACCATCTCGTCGAGCACGCCTGGAAGGAGGCGGTAGGAGGAGAGGAGGTGGCTTGTAGCGGGTTTGCGGCGACGGCTAATTGGAGACGAAGGCATTCTACGGCGGAAGGTCATCCTAAACCCCCGCCGGCCGCCGCAAATCCAGGGTCATCGGGAAGTCCCCGGACGCCTGCTCGGCCTTCAGTTCGTAGCGGCCCGGCGTATACCCCTCGGCCTGGAAGCGGGCGAGGCGGCGCGCCTCGGCTTCGTTGGCGTTGACGGGGAAGGTGTCGTAGTTGCGGCCGCCGGGATGCGCCACATGGTAGACGCAGCCACCAACCGCACGGCCGGACCATGTGTCATATATGTCGAAGACGAGCGGCGTGTTGACCGGCAGCGCCGGGTGCATGCCGGAGGCCGGCTGCCAGGCCTTGTAGCGCACGCCGGCAACCGCGATCTCGCGGTTGTCGGTCTGGCGCAGAGGCACAGGCCGGCCGTTGCAGGCCACCGCGTGGCGTTCGAGGTTGAAGCCTTCCGCCTTGACCTGCAGCCGCTCGACGGAGGAGTCCACGAAGCGCACCGTGCCGCCAATGGCGCCCTGCTCGCCCATCACATGCCAGGGTTCCAGCGCCTGCCTGAGCTCCAGCTTCATGCCTTGCGTCCGCACCTCGCCGCAGAAGGGGAAGCGGAATTCGAGCTGGGCGTCGAACCATTCCGGGCGGAACACAAAACCGTTGTCGCCGAGGTCCTGCAGCACGTCCATGAAGTCGGCCCAGACGTAGTGCGGCAGCATGAAGCGGTCATGCAGCGCCGTCCCCCAACGCGTGAAGCGGCCCGCAAGCGGGTTCTTCCAGAGCCGCGCGATGATTGCCCTCACAAGAAGCTGCTGCGCCAGGCTCATGCGCGCATTGGGCGGCATCTCGAAGCCGCGAAACTCGACGAGGCCGAGGCGTCCGGTCGGCCCGTCCGGCGAGAACAGCTTGTCGATGCAGATTTCGGAGCGATGCGTGTTGCCGGTGACGTCGGTGAGCAGGTTGCGGAACAGCCGATCGACCAGCCAGGGCAGGGGAGCCGGTCCGTCGCCCGGCCTCGGCACCTGGGCCAGCGCGATCTCCAGCTCGTAGAGGCCGTCGTGGCGCGCCTCGTCCAAGCGGGGCGCCTGGCTGGTCGGCCCGATGAACAGGCCGGAGAAGAGGTAGGAGAGCGAGGGATGCCGCTGCCAGTAGAGCACCAGGCTCTTCAACAGGTCCGGCCGGCGCAGGAAGGGGCTGTCGTTCGGCGTGGCGCCGCCGACCACGACATGATTGCCGCCCCCGGTGCCGGTGTGACGGCCGTCGATCATGAACTTGTCGGCGCCGAGCCGCGATTGCCGGGCTTCCTCGTAAATGGCCTCGGTCGTGGCGACGCAATCCTTCCAGCTCGACGCCGGATGAATGTTGACCTCGATGACACCGGGATCGGGCGCGACGCGGATGACGTTGAGGCGGGGGTCCTGCGGCGGCGCATATCCCTCGATATGCACCGGCAGGCCGGTCTTCTTCGCGGCCGCTTCCGCCGCCGCGACCAATTCCAGATAGTCCTCCAGCGCCTCGACCGGCGGCATGAAAACGCAGAGCCGGCCTTCGCGCGGCTCGACCGAAAGCGCTGTGCGCACCGCGCCGCCGATCTCGCCGAGTTCCTGCTCGACGCGCTCCTGCGCCCCGGTGGCGGCAGTGAAGGAGGCGACGGCCTGCTGATGGCCGGGCTCGTCGGCGACGTCCGTGCCGAAGGGTGCATTGGACGTCTGCAGCAGCCCATCGTGCGAGGGGAGCGCGCCGCGCGGCACGGAGGGATCAACCGGCACCACATAGGGAAAGCGCGAGGGCGGCACATAGGGCAGGGAGCCGAGCGGCAAGCGATAGCCGACAGGCGAATCGCCCGGCACCAGAAACAGTTTTCCGCGCCGCGTCTTCCATTTTTCCGAGCGCCAGCGTCGTCCATTCGCCTGCGACTGCCAGCGCTGGACCGGCAGCACGTAGCCGGACGGCTTCGTCAGCCCGCGCTCGAAGACGCGCGCCATGCGCATGCGCTCCTCCGGGTCCTCCAGCTTCGAGTTCGACGGATCGACATTGTCCGGCAGCTTGCCTTCCTTGAGCAGCCATTCGCCGGGATCCTCGTAGGCCTCGGCGACCATGCCGGCCTCGATGCCGAGTTCGTCGGCCATGGTGTCCAGCAGCCGGCCGGCATCCTCGGTCGTGATCTTGCGGTCCGATTTCTCCTTCGCGATCAGGTTCGGGTCCGACCACACCGGCTCGCCGTCAGTGCGCCAGTAGAGCGAAAAGGTCCAGCGTGGCAGGGTCTCGCCCGGATACCATTTGCCCTGGCCGTAGTGGAGAAAGCCATTCGGCGCGAAGCGCTCGCGCAGGCGGCGGATCAGCGCATCGGCCTTCTCGCGCTTGGTCGGGCCGACGGCGGCGGTGTTCCATTCCTCACTCTCGAAGTCGTCGATCGAGACGAAGGTCGGCTCGCCGCCCATTGTGAGCCGCACGTCCTCAGCCTGCAGCACCGCGTCGACCTCCTCGCCCAGCCGGTCAAGCGCCTGCCAGCTCTGGTCGGAGAAAGGTTTCGTGATGCGGGGATGCTCGGCGACGCGGTCCACCCGCATGTCGAAGGCGAAGTCGATCTTCGTGTCGGGGGAGCCGGTAAAGCCGCCCGCGATCGGGGCGGCGTTGCGGTAGTGCGGTGTGGCGGCGAGCGGCACATGGCTTTCGCCGGTCAGCAGACCCGAGGTGGGGTCGAGGCCGATCCAGCCCGCGCCCGGAATGTAGACCTCGCACCAGGCATGCAGGTCGGTGAAATCGACCGCGGTTCCGGCCGGGCCGTCAAGCGCGACCAGGTCGGGCTTCAGCTGGATCAGGTAGCCGGAGACGAACCGCGCGGCGAAACCGAGGTTGCGCAGCACCTGCACCAGCAGCCAGCTCGAATCGCGGCATGAGCCCTTCGCCAGGCTCAGCGTCTCCTCCGGCGTTTGCACGCCGGTCTCCATGCGCACGATATAGCCGACTTCGCGCTGGATGCGCGCGTTCAGGTCGACGAGGAAGTTGACCGTGTTCGTCGGCGTCCGTTCGACCGAGGCGAGGAAATTGTTGAGCTCCGGCCCGACCGGCTCCGGCTCGCGATAGATCTTGAGATCCTCGCGCAAGTCCTCCGGATAGGCGAACGGCCAGGTCTCGGCGCTCTCCTCGACGAAGAAGTCGAACGGGTTGTAGACCGTCATGTCGGCGATCAGGTCGACCTCGATCTTCAGTTCCGTCACCGGCTCCGGAAAGACGAAGCGCGCCAGGAAGTTGCCGTAGGGGTCCTGCTGGAGGTTGACGAAGTGATTTGCCGGCTCGACCTTCAGCGAGTGGCTGAGCACCTTGGTGCGCGAATGCGGCGCCGGCTGGAGGCGGATCACCTGGGGACCGAGCACCACCGGCCGGTCGTATCTGTAATGGGTCAGGTGATGAACGGCTGCGAGGATTGCCATGGGGCTCCCGGTACTTTGGCTGCAGCGGACGTTCTCACGATTGTCCTGCGATCTCCAGCCTTTATTGCATTGCGGGAGGGGAGGAGGGCGAGTGGACCTTTAACATTTATTGTCATCTATTGTCATTTGTTCGCGACGCGGTATCTTTGCGGCCAGGGAGATCGTGGATGGCCAGCATCGCACTCGGCGAGCACTACGAGCGGTTCATCAAGCGGCAGCTCGAATCGGGTCGCTACAACAACGCCAGCGAGGTTGTCCGTGCCGGCCTGCGCATGCTCGAGGATTTCGAAACCTCGCGAGAGCGCTGGCTGCGGGAGGAAATTCCCAGCCGTCTCGCTGAAATGAGGAATGATCCCTCCATGGGCATTCCAGCGGAACAGGTATTGGACGAACTCGAAGAGCGTCACCGCCGGCGCTTCGGCAAGGCTCGCTAGGCAACGTGCACCGCGTCTTCTTCCACCCACGCGCTCGCCGGGATCTGGAAGACCTCTACGATTACATCGCTGACCAAGGCAGCCCGAGGCAGGGCAGGGCGTTCATCAACCGGATCAAGGCGTACTGTCTCGGCTTTTCGGAATTTCCCGAGCGAGGGACACGCCGGGACGACATCGAGCCTGGCGTACGCGTCGTCGGATTTCGCCGCCGTGTCAGCATCGTGTTCTCCGTGACCGACACCGAAGTCTGGATCCTCGGCATCTATTATGGCGGCCGTGGTTTTGGACCGCCTCCTCTCGAAGAGGAAGAGGACGGGGAGTAGGGCCTACCCCTCCCTCGGCGCGAACCGCGCCACCAGCGAATGCGATTCCCCCGCATAGGTCAGCCGAACATCCGTCACCGGCAGGTCGCCGCTCCAGGTGCGGCGATGGACCACCAGGCAGGGGCTCGCCTTCGCAACGCCGAGCAGTTTGGCCACACGCTCGTCGGCGGAGACCGCCCGGATGCGGTGCTCGGCGGCGTTCCAGGGCACGTGGCCGAGCAGCCAGGGGCTCGGGGCTACGGCCTCGAAACTCTCTCCAGCCGCTTCCGGCACGGCGTTCAGGCTGATCGTGCGCTCCTCCAGGCAGAAGGGCGCCGCCCCCGCGAAATGCCGGCAGACCAGTTCGACCAGCCCGGTGCCCGCCGCGAACCCGGCCTCGTCCTCCCGCGTCGCCTTTCGCTCGCGGCGCGTCACGAGCTCGTAGCGGTAGGGTAGGCCGAGCGCCTCGACCTCGGCGCGCAGATCCTGGATTTCGAGGATCGCCGCCTGGCTTCGCGGCCGGCTCACGAAACTGCCGGAGCGCCGGCGCCGCTCGATGAGTCCGCTGCGCGCGAGCTCGGAAACCGCCTTGTTCACGGTCATGCGCGAGCAGCGGTATTGCGCCGACAGTTCATGCTCGAACGGGATGCGGTGGCCGGGCGGCCAGGCCCCGGACAGGATGCGGTCGCGCAGGTCCGAAAGGATGCGCTGGTAGAGCGAGGTTCCCGGATCGTCCGTCCGCGCGTCGGCGCTGTCCATCTGCGGGTCTCGCTAAACCTCGGCCGCCAGTTGCAGCATCGCCTCGCGGAAGCGCCCGGCGATGGCGTCGCGCGCGACGTGCCTGCCGTTCTCGACCAGCAGCCGGCCGCGCACCCACACCCTGTCCGGGCGGGTCGCGGCGGCGAATATCCAGGCATCGAGGACGGCGTCGCCCCGCTTGCCGGCGAGTGTGACGCCCGAGGGATCGAGCGCAACGAAATCCGCGGCGGCCTCGGCCGCGATCCCGTCGCCCGCCACGCCCAACGCCGCGCTGCCGCCTGCCACCGCCGCTTCGAACAGCGCGCGTCCGTTCGATTGGCCCGGCTTCGCCAGCACGTTGCGTGCCTGCCGGTGGAGCCGCTGCGAGTATTCCAGCTGGCGCAGTTCGTCGCCGACGCCGATGAGCACGTTGGAATCGGAGCCGACGCCGAAGCGTCCTCCTTTCGAGAGGAACGACGACCCGGGAAACGTACCATCGCCGAGATTGGCCTCGGTTACCGGGCAGAGCCCGGCGATCGCGCCGGCCTTCGCCATGCCGGCGGTTTCCTCCTCGGTCATGTGGGTGGCGTGGATGAAGCACCAGCGCCGGTCCACGGCCGCATTGGCGAGCAGCCATTCCACCGGCCGCGCGCCCGACCATTTCACGCAGTCCTCCACCTCACGCATCTGCTCGGCGACGTGGATGTGGACCGGCGCGCCGCCCGCCATCGCGGTGATCGCGGAAAGCTCCTCGGGGGTCACTGCACGCAAACTGTGCGGGGCCACGCCGACCACGGCCTCAGATATCGATCCAACGGCCTTGCGACTTGATTCAAGCAGCCTGCCGAACCCGTCGATATCATTGATGAAACGCCGCTGGCCCTGGGTCGGCTGCTGGCCGCCGAAGCCGGAATGGGCGTAGAAGACCGGCAGCAGCGTCAGCCCGATGCCGGTCTCGCTTGCGGCAGCGGCGATCCGCGCCGCCATCTCGCCGATGTCGGCATAGGGCCGTCCGTCCGTGTCGTGATGCAGGTAGTGGAACTCGCCGACGCGGGTGAAGCCGGCCTCGAGCATCTCGCAATAGAGCTGCGCCGCCACGGCCTCGGCCTGGTCCGGCGTCATCGCAAGCGCGAAACGGTACATCACCTCCCGCCACGACCAGAAGCTGTCGTCGCCTCGGCCCCGCGTCTCGGCGAGCCCCGCCATGCCGCGCTGGAAGGCGTGGCTGTGCAGGTTGGGCATGCCCGGAACAAGGATGTCGACGCGCTCGTCGCTCTGCCGCGCTGCCGCTCCGGGCTCGACCGAGGCGATGCGGCCTGCATCGACGGCAATCCGCACGTCGCTCGCCCAGCCGTCCGGCAGCAGCGCATTTTCGGCAAATAGCATGGTCATCCAAAGTCTCCTGACAGCTTCAGGGCATCGCGCAGCGGGCTTGCCTAACGCCGCACGGCAAATCGCGATGATGCCCGCTATATCACGACGCCGCGTCGCGGACAGTCGGGCCATGCGTCGGCGCCCCCTCTGCAGACGACCATCCAGCCACGCGCGGCTCGGAGAGCACAACCACCATTTACCCGCGGAAAGGCGAGCTACCGCTTCGGCGGCAGCGCATAATCCGGAATCCGGAAACGCCGCCGATAGCCGCCCGGCGTCATGCCCGTGACACGCTTGAACAGCCTGCGGAAGAAGGCCGGCTCCTCGTAGCCGACCTGCCAGCTTATCTCGTCCACCGACGCCTCCGTCCGCTCCAGCCGTCGCTTGGCGTCCTCGATCCTCAGCCGTTGCACATAGGCGATCGGGCTCATGCCGGCGGCGGCCGTGAAGCGGCGCTTGAAGGTTCGCTCGGCCAGGCCCGTCAGCCGCACCATTTCCTCCAGCGGATTGGCGACGCCGAAATGCGTGGCGATCCAGGCCTGCGCCGCTTCGACGGTCGCGTCGCCATGGTCGCGGCGACCCTCGAAGACGATGTATGGCGCCAGCCCGTCCTGATGCCACTGGAGGGCGAAGCTGCGCGCCACTGCCTGTGCGGCGGTGGCGCCTGCATGCCGCGCGATCAGGTAGAGAACGAGATCGTGCCAGGTCATCGACGCGCCCGAGGTGATCAACTCCTCGCGCCGTCCTGCCACGACCAGCACCCGGTCGGGGTGGATGGGCACCTGCGGATATGCTTCCGCGAAGGTTCGCGCATAGCCGAAATGCACCGTCGCATCGACGCCGTCGAAAAGGCCGGTCTCGGCGAGCAGGAAGACGCCCGAGCAGGCCGAGCAGATCAGCGCGCCGCGCCGGTGCATCGTTTTCAGCCACTCCACCAGTTCCGGATAGCGGCCCTTCTCCCAGCCCCCGGCCGACAGGATGACCGAAGGCACGATCACGATGTCGGTGTGCTGCAGCGAGGCGATGTCCCGCTGCACCGTCACCGGCACCTTGCTCGCCGTCGCCAGAGGGCCTTTTCCAAGCCCGACGATCTCGACATGGAAGGGCGGTGTCTCGGGCGGCGCGCCTGATCCGAGTGCTCCGCCGCCGAGCGGCAGGATCGCAAAGGCGTTCATCACGTCGAAGATGCCAGACAGCGTCGACACCGCCGCGTCGGGAATGGCGACGAGGCTGACATGGTGCTGGCCGGTCGTGGTTCCTGGCATGGGCTCCCCTCAGGCGGCGGACGATAGAGGCGTCCTGTTTCCGCGCCATGCCGCCATATGCCCGGTTTGGCCTAAACGGACCGGTTCCGGCGCGTCCGGCTCTGCCGCCGAAGCCGCACCTCTGCGATCACCCGGCCACCCCGGATTTCCCGGCACACCCAAGGAGAACGACATGGAACAGGTCCGCGCATCCGCAATCCAGTCCAGGCAGCCCGATCCGCAAAAGCTCGATGCACTGGTCGGCCGCGCCATCGCCGACATCTCCGCCGGTTATGGCGGCGTGATGGTCAGCCTCGGTGCGAAGCTCGGCCTCTATCAGGCCATGGCCGATGCCGGCCCGCTGTCCTCGCGCGAGGTTGCGGCCCGCGCCGGCTGCGCCGAACGCTACGTCCGCGAGTGGCTCGGCTCGCAGGTCGCCGGCGGCTACGTCGCATACCATGCGATAAGCGACACATATGAGCTGACGCCGGAGCAGGCGATGGTGCTGGCCGACGAGGAGAGCCCCGTCTACATCCCCAACGCCTGGAACGTGCCGGCGTCGATGTGGGCCGACGAGGCCAAGGCGGTCGAGGCGTTCCGCACCGGCAAGGGCATTGCCTGGGGCGACCACGACGGTCGCCTGTTCTGCGGCGTAGCCGCCTTCTACCGCAACGGCTACAAGGCGAGCCTCGTGCCGCAATGGCTGCCGGCGCTCGACGGCGTGGTGGAGAAGCTCGAGGCCGGCGCCTTCGTCGCCGATATCGGCTGCGGCCACGGCCATTCCACCGTGCTGATGGCGAAGGCGTTTGCCAACTCCACCTTCCGCGGCTTCGACACGCATGGCGAGTCCGTCATCGAGGCCAAGCGCGTCGCAGCCTCGGCGGGCGTTTCGCGCAATGCCGACTTCTCCATGGCCAGGGCCGTCGATTTTCCCGGCTCCGGCTACGACCTGATCTGCTTCTTCGACTGCCTGCACGACATGGGCGATCCGGTCTCCGCCGCCGCGCATGCCGCCAGGGCGCTTGCGCCGGACGGCACGGTGATGCTGGTCGAGCCATTCGCCAACGACGCGGTCGCCGACAACGTGTCGCCGGTGGCGCGCATGTACTACGCCGCCTCGACCACGATCTGCTGCGCCCATGCGATCTCGGAAGGCGGCCACCATGTACTCGGTGCGCAGGCCGGCGAAGCGCGGCTCGCCGACATCTTCCGCAAGGCGGGCTTCACCCGCTTTCGGCGCGCCTTCGCGACGCCGTTCAACCTCGTCCTAGAGGCGCGGCTCTAGAACCTCGATAGGCGCCGAGCGCAGCCGCCCGACACAAGATTGCGTCGACCGCCGCAACAGGTTGCGTTTGCAGACCAGGCGGCGGCGGATCGGCGCCCGGGGCGGCCCCCCCCCCCGGCGCCGATCAGGCCGTGCCAATCACCGCCCAGGCGCGCGCCTTCATCTTTATCGAGCCGTCCTCCGCGATCGGCAGGTTGGCCTTCAGCACGTCGCGCAGCTTCTTCCGCTGCTCGTCCGCCAGGCTCGCTACATAGCCCGGCGCCGGCCCTGCACCCAGCGTGAACGGGCGCCAGAAGTCTTCGAAATCGGCAAATACCGTCGGCGCTGTGATCGCACGGCAGCGCACATGCGCGAGGCCCGCGGCCTCGGCCATCGCGGCCAGCATGTCGGGGGTACAGAAGGGAAAGCGCCTGCCTTCCGTCAGGTGCCCGACGCCGGCATCGAGCTTCTGCACCTCCGTCCAGAAGGCGCGCAGGAATTCCAGTCCGCCGCCGGGATAGTCCCAGACATAGAAGGCGATCGTGCCGCCCGGCCGCGCCACGCGCTTCATCTCGCCGAGCGCCTTAGCCCGATCGGGCACGAAGTTCAGCACCAGCGCCGATACCACCACGTCCCGGCTTGCCGCCGGCAGGTCCAGCGCCTGCGCGTCTCCCTGCCTGAATTCGGCTCGTTCATCCGTGACCGTTTCGCGCGCCTTGGCCAAGAAATTCTTCGAGGGATCGATGCCGATCAGGCTCTTCGGCGCGCAGCGCTGGATGATCTCCGCCGACAGCGCCCCGGTCCCGCATCCGACCTCCAGCCAGTCGAGCCGCTCGTGCACACCCAGCAGGTCGAGAAACTGAGGGGCGATCAGCCTGCTCCACCGCCCGATATAGGCGTCATAGCCGTCGGCTGCCTGCCACGCATCATGCCGGGAAGCGTCCGACAAGACTTCCTCCTCCTGCGGGTCCCTTAGAGCATTTCTGCCTTTCCCTCCGGACAGGATAGCACATTGACGCGCGGCGATGTCGGTCGATCAAACCGCGAACTTCGCGACTGGCGTGTCCTTGGAGCAGGGCAAAGGTGGCTCGGCCAGCAAGGCCGAGAAAGAGGGGCGCTTCATGCGCCTCTGCTACGAGCGGCGCAAAATCCGGCTTCGCTACCGCTGGACCATCCCCGCGATATCCATCCCCAAGAGATCCCCGATCGCCTCCACTGTCACGTCCGGCTTGCGGTACCTGCCCACATTCGCCGGGTCATGCGCATAGTGTCCCTGGCGCGGGAACACCGTGACCAGCTTCTCGCCCCAGCTCGCCTTCATCGCATCGAGAATGCGCTCCTTGTCGTCGACCATCACATAGCGCCTCGCGGGATATTCGCGCTCGACGGTGGCCAGCATCTCCTCCTTGTGGATGAAGATCAGCGCGCGCCCTGACACCGCATCCCAGATGCCGGACCGGTGGACCTTGCGCGGCTGGAAGACCACGTCGCCGTCAGAGAGGATCACCGTCGGGCCGAACGTGCTCAGCCTCGCTATCACCTCCAGCGCGCTGGGATAGAGTCGGTCGGCAAACGGGTAGTCGACGAGGAAGCCGGAAACCGACAACAGCCGGTGCGCCGCCTCGCCATTCGCCTCAAGGTCGGCGCGGTATCGCTGCAGCGCGCCGAGATAGTCGGCATAGCCGAGTTCCTTGCGGAGATCCTCGAAATGCGCCCAGTAGAGCTCGCCCGCCCCGCCGAAATTGTCGGTCAGATGCGCCCGCAGATCGTCGGCGATCCGGTCGTTGTCGAGCAGCGTGTTGTCGACATCCAGGAGAAAAACGACGTCGTGTGTCATGAAGCCTCGCCACCTGATTGCGCGCCGACGCTATCTTTGAACACGCTGCGCGGGTAGTCCGCGCAGGCAAATTTCGGCATGCGCCGTCCTTCTTCCCGCAAGGGAAAGCGTCTAGGGTCTCGCGAGGCGGTCCGGCCACGGTCGATGACCCGTCCAGGGAGGGAGTTTGCATGCCTCAGGTTCTCGTCGCAGGGGCCGGGCCGGTCGGGCTGACGCTCGCCGTCGAACTCGCGCGCTATGGCGTCGCGGTTCGCATCGTCGACAAGGCGCACGCCCGCACCGACAAATCGAAGGCGGTCGCCGTCTGGGCGCGCACGCTGGAGCTGTTCGACCGCGCGGGCCTTGCCGAACGGCTGGTCGAGGCCGGCGTAAAGGTCCACGCCGCCGTCATTAGCGATGGCGCGGAACGCATCGCGCGCATCGGTTTCGACGGCATCGACACCGCGTACAAATTCGTCCTGATGATCCCGCAATCCGAGACCGAGCGCATCCTCGAAGGACATCTGGCCTCGCTCGGCATCTCCGTCGAGCGCGGAGTCGAACTGACAAGTTTCGTCGACACGGGCTCTTGCGTCGAGGCCGTGCTGCAGAAGCCGGACGGCACGTCCGAAACCGTCATCGCCGGGTGGCTCGTCGGCTGCGACGGCGCGCATTCTACGGTGCGCCATGCGCTCGGGCTGGAGTTCCATGGCGACACGGTCGACACCGACTTCCTGCTCGCCGACATCCGGCTCGACAACGCGCCCTGCGCCGCCGACGAACTGATGCTCTGGTGGCACCGCGACGGCATCGTCGCCTTCTTCCCGCTGCCCGGCGGCCGCCTGCGCCTCATCGCCAGCACCGAGCCGCCCGCCGACCCGAAGTCGGAGCCTAGGCTCGCCGAGGTCCAGGCGCTGATCGACCGGCGCGGGCCGGGCGGGCTCACTGCCTCCGACCCGGTCTGGCTCGCGCGCTTTCGGATCAACGAGCGCAAGGTCGAGCGCTACCGCGCCGGCCGCGTCTTCGTCGCCGGCGACGCCGCCCACATCCACAGCCCGGCCGGCGGCCAGGGCATGAACACCGGCATGCAGGACGCCTTCAACCTCGCCTGGAAGCTCGCCCTCGTGGCGCGTGGCGCGGCGGGAGAGGGGCTCCTCGACAGCTACAGCGCCGAGCGCAGCCCGGTCGCGGCGCAAGTCCTGTCCTCCTCGGGCAAGATGACCCGCGCTGCAATGATGAAGAACGAATATGCGCAGGCGCTGCGCAATTTCGTCGTCGGCCATGTGCTCGGCCTGCCCGCCGCCCAGCATTTCGCCGGCGAGATGCTTAGCGAACTCGCGGTCGCCTACCCGGGGAGACCGCTCAGTGAAGCCCATGCGCACGGCCTAGCCGGTCCGAAGCCCGGCCACCGCCTCGTCCCGCCAACCGGCGCGCCCATCGGGGGCGACGCTCCACGCTTCGCCATCTTCGCGCCCGACGAGACGCCCGCCGACCTGGCTGCCGCCCATGCCTCGCTGCTCGAGCAGGGCACCCGCCCGCCGGTCGATCCCGCCGGCATCTTCCTCGTCCGCCCCGACGGCTACGTCGCACTTACCGCGAAGGCGGGCGATTGGCAGGCAGTGGAGAAGTATCTCGACAAAATGGTCAGTCCCGAAGGTTGACCCGGCTGTGAACCAGGCCGGCAAGGGTCTCCCCCAGCTAACCGCCATCCGCTAAAGTGCCGGCAACGGCCCGATCGCCGGGGGAGGAAGTTCATGCGGCATGCACAGAAAGCCCGCGTCGCGCTCGCACTCGCCTCGGCTCTCTTCCCTGCCATCGCCTGCGCCGACGATGCACCCGCCGGAGTTGCGCCGGCCGATCAATGGCTCTTCGGCGACTGGAACGGCGCGCGCACCCGGCTGCAGGACCGCGGCATCGATTTCCAGTTCGGCTACACCAACGAGATCGCCTACAACGCCGCAGGCGGATCGCGCCGCGACACGGCCTATGCCGACCAGTACACGGCCGGCGTAACCCTCGACCTCGAAAGGCTGGTCGGGCTCCAGGCCGCCGAATTCCAGGCGACCATAACCCAGCGCACCGGCCGCAACCTCGTGGACGACGCCGACCTGGGCACGCTGCAGCTCGTGCAGGAGGTCTATGGCCGCGGCCAGACCACGCGGCTGACGCAGTTCTGGTTCCGCCAGGAATATCTCGATGGTATCCTGGACTGGAAGGTCGGCCGCATGGGCGTCGGCGAGGACTTCGCATCCTTCACCTGCGACTTCCAGAACCTGACCTTCTGCGGGTCGGACCCAGGCAACATCGTCGGCAACTACATCTACAACTGGCCGATCAGCCAATGGGGCACTCGGCTCAAGGTGAAGCTCGGAGAGTTCGGCTACGTCCAGGCCGGCGTCTATGACGTGAACGAAGACTACCTCGGGGTCAGCAAGGCGCTGCTGCCGGTCTGGTTTCCGGATTCGACCGGTGCGCTGATTCCGGTCGAACTCGCCTGGCAGCCGACCTTCGGCAACGGGCTTTCGGGCAGCTACAAGGTCGGCTTCTGGTACGACACGTCGAACGCGGCGGACGTGGTCGACGGTTCGACCCATGACGGCCGCTACGGCGCCTACATCAATTTCGAGCAGGCGGTGTCGGAGCGCCTGAAGCTCTTCCTCAACGCCGTGGTGGCCGACGACCGGACCGCCACCACCGACCGCCAGATCGCTGCCGGCCTCGTCTACACCGGCCTGTTCGCGCAGCGCCCTGACGATGATCTGGGGCTGGCGATCGGCACCACCCACGTCAACGACCGCGTGGCCGACCAGGAGGGCATCGAAGGCTCCGAATATGCAGCCGAACTCTACTACACCTGGCGCCCCGTGACCGCCCTGCAGATCCGTCCCAACCTGCAATATGTCCATCGCCCGGGCGGCGACAGCGAAAATACGGACGTGTTCGTACTCGGTCTGAAGACGGCGGCGAGCTTCTGAGACGGGAGACGGCGAAATGGAACATCTGGGCGAAATCCTCGACCCCGTCCGGAAGCGGGTCATCGACATCAAGGACGCGCTCGCCCATGCGCGCTACCGTTACGACGGCATCGACCTGATCCTGGAAGGGGTGTCGGACGACAAGGTACGCGGCGCCGCGCAGGAGATATTCTCGACCGCGGCGGAAAAGATGGACGCCGTCGACGACATGCTCGACGCGCTGTACCGGGAACTCTCCGACCTCGACCGCAAGCTCGAGGTGCTGGACCGCAAGGCCTAGATCGCGGCCTTTAAAACCCTTCCAGCACGATCTTGCCGCGCGCCTTGCCGCTCTCGATCGTCGCATGCGCGGTCTTCAGGTTTGCGGCGTTGATCGGCCGCAGCACCTCGGTCACGGTCGTGCGCAGCTTGCCTTCGTCGATCAGCCGCGCGACCTCGTTCAGCAGCTTGCCCTGTTCGTCCATGTCGGGTGTCTCGAACAGCGGCCGGGTGAACATCAGCTCCCAATGCGTCGACACCGCCTTGCGCTTGAACGGCATCACGTCGAGCGTTTTCGGGTCGTCGATGACGCCGAAGCGGCCCTGCGGCGCGATAAGCTCGACGATCTCTGCCAGATGGCCCTGGGTTCCCGTCGTGGAGAACACGAAGGCCGGCGCGCCGATGCCGAGCGCTGCGACCTGCGCGGCAAGCGGCTTCGCGTGATCCACGACATGATGTGCGCCAAGTTCCTTCACCCAGGCCTCGGTCTCAGGCCGCGACGCTGTGGCGATGATCGTCAGGTCGGTGAGTTGCCGGGCCAGCTGGATCGCGATCGACCCGACGCCGCCCGCGCCGCCGACGATCAGGATCGCATTGGCCGCGCCCGGCACAGGCTTCCTGACGTCGAGCCGATCGAACAGCATTTCCCAGGCGGTGATCGCCGTCAGCGGAAGCGCGGCCGCCTCGGCATTCGACAGCGTCGTCGGCTTCTTCCCGACAATGCGCTCGTCGACGAGATGGAACTCGCTGTTGGCGCCGGGCCTTCCAATCGAGCCGGCATAATAGACCTCGTCGCCCAGCTTGAAGCCCGTTACTGCTTCGCCGGTCGCCACGACCGTTCCGACTGCGTCCCAGCCCAGCACCTTCCAGCCGCCCTCCGGTGCCGGAGCGCTCTTGCGTACCTTGGTGTCGACCGGATTGACCGAGATCGCTGCGACTTCGACCAGCAAGTCCCGCCCCTTGGCGACCGGCCGATCCAGCTCGACGTCGACCAGCGCGTCGTCGCGGTCGATCGCACCCGCCGTTCTGTATCCGATGGCTTTCATGAGGACCTCCTTGCTGTTTCCTGTTCTGCCCCGTACATGAAGCCCGATATCGGATCATGCAATACGCACAAAATGTGCCAATAGTGTCGAGAAGGATACTGTTATGGCGAAAGCACGGTACTCCCGCTTCGATTGCAGCCCGGGCTGCGCGGTCGAGGCTGCGATCGGCCTCATCGATGGCAAGTGGAAGTCGGTCATCCTCTTCCATCTTCTGTCCGGTACGCTGCGGTTCAACGAGATCCGGCGTCATGCCGGCAAGATCACGCCGCGCATGCTGACCAATCAGCTGCGCGAGCTCGAGCAGGACGGTCTGATCACGCGAAAGGTTTACGCCGAGGTGCCGCCGAAGGTGGAGTACAGCCTCTCGCCGCTCGGCCGCAGCATGGAAGGCATACTGCTGTCCCTCAAAGCCTGGGGCGACGCCAATCTGGGCCTCTACGGCAAGCCGCGTCCTGTCGATGGACCGCATCCTCCCGGTACCGGGCTCGCTGCTTAGTTCGCCGGCAGGCCGCGTTGGCGCCATTCGCCCGGAGGCACGCGGCCGCCTACACGGTAGGCGAAGGCGCGCACGCGGGTGGCGTCCGGGTCGACCTCGCAGCGATAGGTGAGGTCGAACCATTCGCCGCCCATGCGGAAGGCCGCGCGCCGCACATCCAGCACGTTGCCTTCGCCGAGCCTGAAGGACGGCAGGAGATCCGGGAAATAGGGCGGAACGGCGTTCCGCAGCTCCTCGCGCAACGCGGTGACGCAGAGCCGCCCGGCCCGGACGCCGCGCGGAACGTCCTCGATCGCCGTCGTCGCGATGATGTCGCCGGTCGCGGCCTGCGAGGCCAGCGGGCCTGCATCCTCGGCGGCGGCTTCCGCTTCCGCCTGCTCGGCTTCGGAGGGCTCGGCCGGCTCCTGCGCCTGTTCGGCCAGGGGTTCTGCGGGCGCCGGATCCGCCTCCTGCCCTTCTGTGGACAACGTTTCGGGAGCGGCGGGCGGCTCGGGCTGGCTTTCCTGCGGCCTTGGCCGTCCAGCCTCCTGGGCGGCGCTGCCCTGCGGGGCGATGCGCGGGCCGGCATCGTTCTCGCCGAAGCGGAAGACGGGCTGCAGAACCGGCTGGGACGCCGGCGGCTGCGGGGAGTCACCCGATGGCGGCTCGGGCTCGGCCTGAGGCTGCTCTTCCTCCTCCTGTTCCGGTGGGGGAGGCGGCGGCTCGGCCTCGGCCTGCTCTTCCTCTTCCGGCGGCTGGACCAGTTCCACCTCGACCGCCTTCTCTTCCTCGGGCTCGGGCAGAGATATGGGCAGTCCGAAGACGAGGAGCAGCACCACGGCCACGTGCACGGCAACGGACGCGGGCAAACCCAGCCCGAACGCCTTCCGCCGATCCTGATCGTCGTCCTTCATCGGGAACGATGTGGAACGAAATTCAGGCAGCATCAAGCGTCACGCGGTGGCGCTGAATCACGAAGCCGGTGCTGCCGGATCCTTCAAGCCGGGTCCATCGCGATGACGCTGCCGGTCTGCGTCACCGTGCAATGCGACGTTTCTCCCTGCGTGCGCATCGTCATGACCCAGTTTTCGCCCGAATGCCTGGTGTTCGTGATGCGGCTGGTTCCGGTCTCTTCCTCGAACAACGCATCCGCGGCATTCATGCACGCGTCCATCGCGGCTTGCGAGGGCTCGCGCGGGGCGGCCGTCTCGCTTTCACCGTAGTCGGCGATGCCGCAATCGAGCGGCGAGGCCGTGTCGATCGTCCGGTATCGACCCTGCGAGACATGGACCTTCACGCAGATGCCTGTCTTCTGGTTCCACCACACATTGTTGCCCTGCGCATCGACATAACCGCGCGCCTGCATCTGCGTTTCCGCTCCGGGCGCACGGGCGCCGAGCAAATCGACGATGTCGTCCGGCGTATCGGCGAACACTGGAAACGAAACAAGGATCATACTCATCGCGACAATCAATCTGCGCATCATCTTCGCGTTTCCAGTCTCGGTTGTGGCAGGAGCCAACGTCAGAACTTTCCCCGTACGATCCATCAAAACGGGCAGGTATTCGCGAATATGGCTCCTCTCAGTCGTGCCAAATGTGCCGCCGCTGGTTTGAGCCCTTGAACATGTAGCCAAAGTGAGTTGTATCACTGTATCGAAGCGAGAAAAGGCCGGAATGTGCGCGGTTGAACGCGTAGATCAATCCGTGCGCAGGGGGGGAAATGAAGCTGATTCGGATGTTCGTCCGACTGTTTATCCGCGAGGCTATACAACCGAGGGCGACGCATGCTCCCGTGATCATTCTGCCTCAGTCTCCCCCTCCTGCAAGGGCGGAAACGCTCCTGCGGGGCCGGTGCTGGGTCGTGGATGGAGATACAATCGTAATCGACAAAGTGCACATTCGACTTGCCGGCATCGACGCACCGGAACTGGACCACCCTTGGGGCAAGCAGTCCAAGTGGAACTTAGTCAAACTTTGCAAGGGTCAAATCGTTACAGCGCGTATTCGCCCGGAACTATCTTATGATCGGGTCGTAGCAGAATGCTACTTGCCTGACGGGCGCGATTTGGCGGCGGAGATGGTTGGAGCTGGGTTCGCGCTCGATTGGCCAAAATTCTCGGGTGGTAAGTATAAACATCTAGAGACCCCTGAGGCTAGACGAAAGCTATGGCGCGCCGATGCACGCCAACGTGGGAGACTTCGGCCCAGCAGCGGCTGCTAACATCCTGGATAGATCCAACCCGTGCGCTATTGTTCCGCTCGATTGCGCAGGACAGGACCTCACGGTGAGCGACTATTCAATGTCCGCCTGAAAACACGAGCGTCTGTACCGGCAGGAGCAGCGCCTGCAGCCGCAGGATGAGCGCGTGGACCAGGCCGACCGCGTCGATGGCATGCAGTACGAGCCACCGCGACAGCGTGATGTCCGGTGCGCTCAGCGCGTCGTGATTGTTGGTGTAGGCGTTGGCGATGCAGTTGCTGCCCGGCGGTATGCCGTCGAACGCCCCGTCGAACAACGGCTCGAGATAGACGGTGATGGTACCGGGGCGGGCGACCTGCTGGGCGTCGATCAACTGGTCGGACGCGCGCACCTGACCGCCAGCGATCAGGTTCTGGACGTTCGTGACCACCATCGGGATGATGGTCATCGGCTTGGACACGCATGTTACCTCGGCCACCATGCCGACCTTGAGGACCTGGGCTTCCAGCTGGTTGAAGCCGGCGACGAGGCCCCATCTGCCGGCCTCCGATGGCACCAGCACGCCTGCCGGGCGCATCAGCGGGTTGACGACGTCGCCCTTGCGCAGCGTGAACTGCTCTATGAGCCCGTCGACGCCGGCGCGCACGACCATCTTGTCGAGTTCGACCTGCGCCTGCGCCACTTCGGCCTCCGCGCTGGCATACTGCGCCGGGAGAACGGAGGCGATCTGCGCGGCTATGGTCTGCTTGCCGGCCACCGCCGCCGCGACGGCCGCCTCGCGCCCGTCCACGACGTTCTGCAGCCTCTCGATTTCTCTCTGCGATACCGTGGAGGCGTTGCGGCGCATCAGCTCGCTCTTCGTCGCCAGTTCGTCGAGCGCCTGCTGGTAGGCGCTTTGCGCCTCGCCGATCTGCGCGTCTGACACGACGAGCTGCGTCTTGGCCAGTTCGGTGTCGGCGTTGATCTCGGCAAGCCGGCGGCGTGCCGTTTCGAGCGCCGCTTCCTGTTCCGAACTGTCGAGCCTGAAGATCGGCTGTCCCGCCTTCACCTGATCACTGACGTTCACCAGGACTTCCGTGACCCGGCCCGATCCCTCCGGGAGGATCGGAATCGTGCGGTACATGGAGACCGCCGACGACGTCGAAGGATGGAAATAGAGGATGGTCGTCAGCAGGCAGATCGTGAGCGCGATGCAGGCGGTGATGCCGTAGCGCAATTCGAACCAGATCGAATAGAGGGTGAGTTCGCGGCCCAGCCTCTTGCCTTGCCCGTAACGGCGGTAGAGGTAGTCGGGGAGAATGGTGACCACCGAGCAGATGAGCAACTCGAGCATCGCGCTTCTCCGGTCTCAGGCGTGCGCCGCACGCGGGGCGGAAGGATCGTGAAGTGTGTCGCCGACCGACTCGTCGTTTTGGCTCTTCGGCACTTCCGCAAGGACGGGTGCGGCGATCGGGTGAGGCCCCATGACCGCATGCTCGATCGTGGCAGGCGGCTCCGACGTGACCCCCCGCCTGCGGCTCGCCATCTGCGTCAGCGCGTCCGCCATCCTGGCCAGCGGGCCGTGCATGTCGGGTATCGGCACCAGCGCCAGGATGAGCGCGGCGACCCAGAACAGGTTGTTGTGGGTGAACAAGGCCAGCAGCGCCAGCACCGCGACGACCTCGAACTGGACCTTGCTCGCATTGCCGTGGGCGATTTTCTCGGGGAGCGAATGCAGCCTGAAATAGACGCTGCCCAGCCCCAGAATGGCAAAGACGAGAAAGATCGCGCAGCCGACCATCAGCACGTCGGTTTCGCCCGGCGCCGTGATGAAGCCGGGAAGGTGGTGCGGGGCTGCCGGATGCATGCTGGTCGCCATCGATGGTTCCTCCGAGGATCGAATGTGCGGATCGCGCTGTTCTGCCGATTAGCTCCCTGGCAGGGGCGACGCCCTCCAGTCCGCAACGCAGGGCTGGCTTAAACGACATGGGACGCGGTGCTTGCGGGCTATTCCGGGCGGTGGCGGGCGCATTCTTCCGCAGCGCAGCGAGGCCGGCGTAGAGCCGGGCCTCACCTGTCTCCGAAAAACCTTCATTGGCATCGGGACACCCTCGATCGCACACAGATTAGCACTTTGTCCGGCGGCGGAGAAGACGATGCCCATCTGTCGGGCCGGCCCGGCAGTGACGTGGATGCGCAGTTTTCCCTGTTGATCCGGGAACTTTGCCGCAGGATCATGGTTATGGACCGAGACCTCCAGTCTCTCAGCAACGAAAAACCCGCTGTCCGGTCCCTGCCGGCGGCGGGTTTTTGTGGTCTTTCGAGTGGGCTACTCGACAGATCCTGTTCTTTACCCCGTCACCCCCGGCAAGTTCAGCCCCTTCTCCTTCGCGCAGTCCACCGCGATCTCGTATCCGGCATCGGCATGCCGCATGACGCCCGTGGCCGGGTCGTTCCACAGCACGCGCTCCAGCCGTTTCGCGGCCTCTTGCGTGCCGTCGGCGACGATGACCATGCCGGCGTGCTGCGAAAAGCCCATGCCGACGCCGCCGCCATGGTGCAGCGACACCCAGGTCGCGCCCGACGCGGTGTTGAGGAGCGCGTTGAGCAGGGGCCAGTCGGAAACGGCGTCTGAGCCGTCCTTCATCGCCTCCGTCTCGCGGTTGGGGGAGGCGACAGAGCCGGAATCGAGGTGGTCGCGGCCGATCACCACCGGCGCCTTCAATTCGCCCTTGGCCACCATCTCGTTGAAGGCGATGCCGAGCCGGTGGCGGTCGCCGAGGCCGACCCAGCAGATGCGCGCCGGCAGGCCCTGGAACGAGATGCGCTCGCGCGCCATGTCCAGCCAGTTGTGCAGGTGGGTGTTGCCGGACGTCAGTTCCTTCACCTTGGCGTCGGTCCTGTAGATGTCTTCCGGGTCGCCGGACAGCGCGGCCCAGCGGAACGGACCGATGCCACGGCAGAAGAGCGGCCGGATGTAGGCGGGCACGAAGCCCGGGAAGGCGAAGGCGTTCTCGAAACCTTCGTCCTTGGCGACCTGGCGGATGTTGTTGCCATAGTCGAGCGTCGGCACGCCCGCGTTCCAGAAGGCAACCATCGCCTCGACATGCTCGCGCATGGACGCGCGGGCCGCCTTCTCTACCGCCTTGGGGTCGCTGACCCGCTTCTCGCGCCATTCGGCCAGCGTCCAGCCCTTAGGCAGGTAGCCGTTCAGCGGGTCGTGCGCCGAGGTCTGGTCGGTCAGCATGTCGGGGCGTACGCCGCGGCGGAAGAGTTCGGGCACGATCTCGGCGGCGTTGCCGAGCAGGCCCACCGACTTGGCCTCGCCGGCTCTCGTCCAGCGCTCGATCTTCTCCAGCGCTTCTTCGATGGTTTCGGCCTTCTCGTCGAGGTATCGCGTGCGCAGGCGGAAATCGATCGAGTCCGGATTGCACTCGATCGCCAGGCAGGAGGCGCCGGCCATCACCGCCGCCAGCGGCTGCGCGCCGCCCATGCCGCCGAGGCCGGCGGTCAGGATCCACTTGCCCCTAAGGTTGCCGCCGTAATGCTGGCGGCCGGCCTCCACGAAGGTCTCGTAGGTGCCCTGAACGATGCCCTGCGTGCCGATGTAGATCCACGAGCCGGCAGTCATCTGGCCGTACATCATGAGCCCCTTCTTATCGAGCTCGTTGAACTTCTCCCAGTTCGCCCAGTGCGGCACGAGGTTGGAGTTGGCGATCAGGACCCGCGGCGCGTTCTCATGCGTGCGGAAGACTCCGACCGGCTTGCCCGACTGCACGAGCAGCGTCTCGTCTTCCTTCAGCGTCTTCAGGGTCGAAACGATGGTGTCGAAATCGTTCCAGGTGCGCGCCGCCCGCCCGATGCCGCCATAGACGACGAGTTCGTTCGGGTTTTCGGCGACGTCCGGGTCGAGATTGTTCATCAGCATGCGCAGCGGCGCCTCCGTCGTCCAGGAGAGGGCGTTGAGGTCGCTGCCCCGCGGCGCGCGGACTTCGCGGATGTTGTGCCTTGGATCGGGTGCGGCGTCGTTCATGTCTCGTCTCCCGCGCAAGAGCGCCTATCGGGTCTTTATTTGGGCATTCAGCTTTCGAGCGCGGGCAGCAGGCCGGCGCTCACGCTGGCGTTCAGCGCGCCGGAAAGAACCAGCTCCGCGCCGGCCCGCAGATCGTCGGCCATGTAGCGGTCGACCTCCAGTGCGGGCACGGCCGAGCGTATCGCGCCATAGGCCTTCAGCAGTTCTGCGCCGGTCTTGAGGGGGGCGCGGAAATCGACCCCTTGCGCGGCGGTGATCGCCTCGATCCCCACGATGCCGCTGAGGTTCTCGGTCATCTGCAACAGCCGGCGCGCGCCGTGGCAGGCCATGGAGACGTGATCCTCCTGATTGGCCGAGGTGGGCGTGGAATCGACCGAGGCCGGATGGGCCATCTGCTTGTTTTCGCTCATCAGCGCGGCGCTGGTGACTTCCGCGATCATGAGGCCGGAGTTCAGGCCGGGCTTCTTCGCCAGGAAGGCAGGCAGGCCGAACGAGAGGGCCGGATCGACCAGAAGCGCGATGCGGCGCTGCGCGATCGCGCCGATCTCGCAGATGGCGATGGCGATCTGGTCGGCGGCGAAGGCCACCGGCTCCGCGTGGAAATTGCCTCCCGAAACCACCGATCCGTCGGAGAAGACGAGCGGGTTGTCGGTGACGGCGTTGGCCTCCGTTTCCAGCGTGCGCGCGGCCATACGCAGGAGATCGAGGCAGGCGCCGTCGACTTGCGGCTGGCAGCGGATGCAGTAGGGGTCCTGCACGCGCTCGTCGCCTTCGAGGTGGCTGTCGCGGATCTCCGAGCCTTTCAGCAGCGAACGCAGCGCCGCGGCCGTATCGATCTGCCCCTTGTGACCGCGCAGCGCATGGATTTCCTCGTGGAAGGGGGCAGACGAGCCCATGGCGGCGTCGGTGGACAGCGCGCCGGTGATCAGCGCCGCGTTTGCCGCGCGGTGCGCCCGGAACAGGCCGGCGAGAGCTAGCGCGGTCGAGACCTGCGTGCCGTTGATCAGCGCCAGCCCCTCCTTGGCGGCCAGCGTGATGGGCTTGAGCCCGGCCCTTTCGAGCCCGTGCGCGGCAGGCATCCGCTCGCCGCGGAAAAAGACTTCGCCGACGCCGAGCATCGCGGCGGTCATGTGGGCCAGGGGGGCGAGATCGCCCGAAGCGCCGACTGAGCCTTTTTCTGGGATCAGCGGAAGCAGGTCGGCGGCCAGCATGGCTTCGATCATTGCGACCGTCCCGGGCTGTACGCCCGACGCGCCCCGCCCGAGCGAGATCAGCTTCAACGCCATCACGAGCCGCACGATCTCGGGCTGCAAGGGCGCGCCGACGCCGCAGCAATGCGACAGGATGAGATTTCTTTGCAGCGTCTCGACATCGTCCGCTGCGATACGGACGCTGGCAAGTTTGCCGAAGCCGGTGTTGATGCCGTAGACGGGATCGCCCTTGTCGACGATCTTGCGGATCACGGCGGCCGCCGCGGCGATCTTATCCCGGCAGTTGTCGTCCAGCACCGGCAGGGCGGCCTCGTAGATGTCGCGCAGCTCCGCCAGCGTGACCTGGCCGGGCTTCAGCACGAGCGACTTCGCTGCGGATTTCATCGGCCTCTCCAGATGCGGCGATGCAGGGGATTGAATCCCATTCGGTAGACGAGTTCGGCTGGACGATCGACGTTCCAGATCGCGAGGTCCGCCCACTTGCCTGCTTCGAGCGTGCCCGTCTCGGCGGAAAGACCGAGCGCACGCGCGGCTTCGCGCGTGACTCCGGCAAGGCATTCCTCGACGGTCATGCCGAACAGGGTGGCGCCCATGTTCATGGTGAGGAGCAGCGATGTGAGCGGCGAGGTGCCCGGGTTGCAGTCCGTTGCGAGTGCCATGCACACGTCGTGCTTGCGGAAAAGGCCCACCGGCGGCTTCCTGGTCTCGCGGATGAAGTAATAGGCTCCCGGCAGAATGACGGCCACCGTGCCCGCTTTCGCCATTGCCATAGCGCCGTCCTCGTCCGTGTATTCCAGGTGGTCGGCCGAAAGGGCGCCGTAGCGAGCAGCGAGTGCTGCGCCATGCAGGTTCGACAGCTGATCGGCATGCAGCTTGACCGGAATGCCGAGCGCCTTTGCCCGCTCGAAGACGCGGGCGATCTGGTCGGTCGAAAAGGCGATGCCTTCGCAGAAGCCGTCGACCGCATCCGCCAGCCCGAGATCCGCGATGGCGGGGAGCATCTCGTCTGCGACGCTGTCGATGAAAGCGTCCTTGTCGCCCTTGGCTTCCGGCGGCAGGGCATGCGCGCCGAGGAACGTCGTCCGGACGGTGATATCCCGTTCGCCCGCGAGGCGCCTTCCGGCCGCGAGCGACTTGGCTTCGTTGTCGAGGTCCAGCCCGTAGCCGGACTTGATCTCGATGGTGGTCACGCCTTCGGCGATGAGCGCATCGAGGCGCGGCAGCGACTGCCTGACCAGTTCGTCCTCGCTGGCCTGGCGAAGCGCATTCACCGAGGAGACGATGCCGCCGCCGGCCCGAGCCACGTCCTCGTAGGTCGCGCCGGCCAGCCGCATCTCGAATTCGTGGGCGCGGTCGCCGGCATGCACGAGATGGGTGTGGCAGTCGATCAGACCGGGCGTGACGAGACGGCCTTCGCAGTCGATCGTCTCGGCTTTTGTCGCCAGGCCCGGGGGAAGTTCCGCCTCGGCGCCGGCATAGACGATGCGCCCTTCGGCCACAGCCACGGCGCCCGCGTCGACGGACGCCGGCGCACCTTCGGCCATCGTTGCCAGCCGGGCATTTCGCCAGATAGTGACAAGGCTCGATCCCGCGAGGGAAGGCATCGGCGAATACCCTCTGTCCGATTATGTATATACATATACCGGCGGCATGGCCGGGGGTCAATTGGAGGATACCACAATGCGCATCCTGCGCGCCGCCGGCTACCGGCGCATGGCCTGGAAGAACGGCGGCGGAGAAACCGCCGAGATCGCGGTCTATCCGGACCGGGCAGGCATCGACGACTTCGGCTGGCGCGTCTCGATGGCGCTGGTTGCCGCCGACGGGCCGTTTTCGGTCTTCCCCGGCGTCGAACGAACGTTATCCGTGCTCGAAGGAAACGGCATCGCGCTGCACATCGCCGGGCAGGAGCCCGTCACGCTCGATGTGCACGCTCCTCCCTTCCGCTTCGCCGCCGACCTGGCGGTAAAGGCTTGGCTCGTCGACGGTCCAATCAGCGACCTCAACGTGATGACGCGGACGGGACGGTGGATCCATCGGGTTGCGAGGCGGTCAGTGGAGGGCAGCGTGGAGGCGGGTGGGGAGGGGATTTCGATTGTCGTGTCGGCCTGCCCGCGGCTGCAGGTCAGCCAAGGCTCGGAGAGCGCTCTGCTAGGCCTCTACGATGCGGCCAAGACGTCCGCAGATCGGCCGGGACTGCTGGTCGAAGGGAGTGGAGCGTTCCTTGAGATCTCGTTGTTTACCGTCGCGGAAGCAGAGAGGCTTGCAGACGAAAGTTCCGCCACGAAAAAGCCTTAATCGATGCCTTGTCACAATGTTGTCTAGGCTTTTGTCAATATCTTCGTAAATGGTCGCAGCAGGACGGTCTTTCCCCTCTCCCGGGGAAGGCCGGCCAGGCATGCTGCAGTGCAACCAAACGTCGATAAAACGGTTAAAGCGCAGCTCGCGGCTATGCGGTGTCTCGCCGAAATGGATTTTGTATGAATATTCAAACCGATCCCGAGCGGCTCAAGCAAACCTCGCAGGACCTTGCCGGTCCATTGGAAGCGCCGATCAGGGATCAGTTTCTCCACGAGGATCGGTTACGGTCGCTCGGCGAAGATCTGGCCGACAATCTGATTCCATCGCTCTTCGGGCTGCAGCCCTTCGATTTCCAGAAGCGCATCCGCGAGAACGCCGCCAAGATCCTCGAAGTCTATCGATCCACAAACGCGGCGCAGGCGCGCGGGGAGATCGTCACGCCTGCCGCGCAGTGGCTGCTCGACAACAATTATCTCGTCGAAGAGACGAGCTTCCAGGTGAAGCGCGACCTGCCGCGGAAGTTCTATCGCGAACTGCCGACGATGACGCTCGCCGACGGCACGACGGTGCCGCGCGCGCTGGCGCTGGCCTGGGCCTATGTGGCCCACACCGACAGCCAGGTGTCGGGGCAGAGCTTCAAGGCGGTGGTGGAGGGCTTCCAGGCCAAGGAGCCGATGAAGATCGGCGAATTGTGGGCTCTGCCCTCCCTGCTGCGTTTCGTGCTGATCGAGAACCTCAGGCGGATCGCGGTTCGGGTGCAGCGTGCGCGCAGCATGCGCCAGATCGCCAATGAGGTGGCGGACCGGGTTCTGGCGACGCCGGATGACGACGAGGATTTGAAGATCCTGGCGCCCTACGCCCAGCATGCCCGCGACACGACCTTCGCCACGCAGCTCCTCTACCGGCTCCGCGACGGCTCGCAGAATTCCGGCAAGGCGCTGAACTGGCTCGAGATCGAACTCGAAAAGGCGGGCACCGACGCCGAAGAGATCACCATACGCGAGCACCAGACGCTGTCGTCCGGCAATGTGACCACCGGCAACGTCGTGCGCGGGCTGCGCCTGATCAACGACGTCGAGTGGACGGAGTGGTTCGAGGGCGTCAGCCGCATCGACGCGCTGCTGCGCGAGCATACCGACGTGGCGGAACTCGATTTCGCTTCCCGCGATCAGTACCGGACCGCGATCGAGGAACTTGCCCGCCGCTCCGATCTCACCGAGTTCGAGGTGGCCGAAAAGGCCACCCAACTCGCCAATGAGGAGATTTCGGCGGCTCCGACGCGGCCGGACGAGGCGATCGCTCGCGCCAATATCGGTTTCTACCTCGTCGGGCCGAAGCGCCAGGAACTCGAAAGCGCCATCGGATACAGGCCGGATTTCGGGACGCGGTTCCTGCGCGCCTTCCGCTCGACCGGCTGGACGGGCATAGTCGTGCCCGTTTTCCTCCTGACCGTCCTTTTGATGACGCTCGCCGGGAGCGCCCTCCACGCGATCGGCCTGCCCGCCTGGGCGATAGGCCTGCTGCTGGTGCTTTTCGCGGTTCCCGCCAGCGAAGGCGCATTGGGCTTCTTCACCACTGTCGTCATGCAGTTCCTCAAGCCGACCCGGCTGATCGGCTACGAATTCCGCGAGGGCGTGCCCGCCGCGGCTCGGACGCTGGTGGTCGTTCCGACGCTGATCGGATCGCGCGACGACGTCGAGGATGCAGTGCGCATGCTGGAGGTGCACCATCTCTCCAACATGAAGGGCGAAGTCCATTTCGCGCTGCTTTCGGATTGGCCCGACAGCAAGGAGGAGCAGGACACCGCCGACGAGGAGATACTCGCCTTCGCCCAGGCCGAGATCGACAAGCTGAACCAGCGCTATCCTGCCGCCGGCTCACCGCGTTTCTACCTGCTGCACCGCAGGAGGCTCTACAATCCGCAGCAGAAGGCCTGGATGGGTTGGGAGCGCAAGCGCGGCAAGCTGCACGAGCTGAACCTGCTGTTGCGCGGCGACCCCGACACCACGTTCCTGCCGCCCACCGCCGCGCTGCCCCGCGACGTGGTCTACGTGATGACGCTCGACGCCGATACGCGCATGATGCGCGATGCGGTGGAAGGCCTGGTCGGCAAGCTCTGCCATCCGCTCAACCGTCCGGTGGTGGACCCGTCGACCGGCAGGGTCACCTCCGGCTATTCGATCCTGCAGCCGCGCGTGACGCCGTCTCTGACGACGGGCGACGAGGCGTCGTTCCTGCAGCGCGTCTTCTCGGCCAATCGCGGCATCGACCCCTATGTCTTCGCGGTTTCCGACCTCTATCAGGACGTGTTCGGGGAAGGCACCTTCACCGGCAAGGGCCTTTACCACGTCGACGCGATGGACTCCGCGCTGTCGGGCCGGATCGCCGAGAACGAGGTGCTGAGCCACGACCTGCTCGAAGGGGCGCTGGCGCGGTCCGCGCTCGTGACCGACGTCGAGGTGGTCGAGGACTACCCGACCCGCTATTCGGTCGATGCTTCGCGCCAGCACCGCTGGGCCCGCGGCGACTGGCAGCTGCTCGGCTATATCCTCGACCCCAAGTCCGGCGTCCCGGCGCTGTCGCGTTGGAAGATGGTCGACAATCTGCGCCGTTCGGTGACGCCGATCTTCTGGGTGCTCGCCACCATCGCCGGATGGGCGCTGCTGCCCTTCACGCAGGCCGCGCAGTGGCAGGCTTTGCTGATCCTGGCGCTGTTCATGGCGCCGACCTTCGACATCGTCGATTCCATCCTTCCGAAGAGCCGAGAAGCAACCGCGCGCGGCCATTTCACGGCGCTGGCGCGCGACACGGCCTTCGGTACGGCGCTGGTGGCGCTGCGGGTGGTGCTGATGGCGCACAGCGCCTGGATGATGGGCGACGCCATCATACGGACGCTCTACCGGATGTTCGTCAGCCGCCAGAATCTCCTCGAATGGCGCACAGCCTCGCAGGCCCACAAGACCGGCGACAACAGCCTCGCCTCGTACTACCGGCTGATGTACGGCGCGGTCGTCATCGCCGTCGCGGGCCTCATCATTCCGGTGCTCGCCGATTCCACGGGCGCCTTCGTCGGCTTCTTCTTCTTCCTGTTCTGGGCCGGCTCTCCGGCCTTCGCGTGGCTGATCAGCCGATCGGCGGAAACCGAGGACCGGCTGATCATCTCGCCGGAGGACAAGGCCGTCCTGCGCACCGTCGCCCGCCGCACCTGGGCCTATTTCGAGAGCTTCGTAACGGCGGAGCACAACCACCTGCCGCCGGACAATTTCCAGGAGAAGCCGCATCCCGTTGTGGCGCCGCGCACCTCGCCGACCAATATCGGCGTCTATCTCCTCTCGATCGTGTCGGCCCGCGATTTCGGCTGGATCAGCCTCTCGGATACGGTGACGCGCATCGAGGCGACGATGACGACCATCGAGAAGATGGAGCGTCATCGCGGCCACCTCTTCAACTGGTACGACACCACCACGCTTAGGCCGCTCTACCCGCTCTACGTGTCCAGCGTGGACAGCGGCAATCTGGCCGGGCACCTGATCGCCGTGGCCGCCGCCTGCGCCGAATGGGCCGAAGCGCCTTCGGTGCATCTGCAGGGCGACTTCGACGGCATACTCGACTGCGTGACCGTGCTGGAGGAGAACCTGGCCGAGCTGCCGGACGACCGCCGCCAGCTCAGGCCGCTGCGCCAGCGCCTCCAGGACCGCATCGTCGGCATGCGACGGGCCGTGGAGACCATCAAGACGCAGCCCGAGATCGCGTCGATCCGGACGATCAATCTCACCGTGCAGGCTGCCGAGATCCGGAAGCTTGCGGTGGCGATCGACACGGAAGCCAGGTCGTCGCGCAGTTCGGCGATGGCCGAATGGGCCGCGCGGCTTGAATCCACCTGCGAGGCGCATGTCCAGGACGCCCATGGCGACGACCGCTCGGTCGCGGCGCTGCGCAAGTCGCTGCTGGCGATCAGCCAGCGCTGCCGGCAGTTCGCATTCGAGATGGATTTTTCCTTCCTGCTGCGCGTCGAGCGCAAATTGCTGTCGATCGGCTACCGCGTCGAACAGCACCAGCTCGACGAGAGCTGCTACGACCTGCTGGCGTCGGAGGCCCGGCTCACCAGCCTGTTCGGCATAGCCAAGGGCGATCTGCCGACCGAACACTGGTTCAGGCTCGGAAGGCCCGTCGTCGAGATAGGCTTCCGCGGCGCGCTGCTGTCCTGGTCCGGCTCGATGTTCGAATATCTGATGCCGCCCCTCGTCATGAAGGAGCCGCAGGGCAGCATCCTCAACCAGACGAGCCACCTGATCATCAAGCGGCAGATGCAGTATGGCCGGCAGAAGAACATTCCGTGGGGCATTTCCGAGGCCGCGTACAATGCGCGCGACCGTGAACTGACCTACCAGTACACCAATTTCGGCGTGCCCGGACTGGGATTGAAGCGCGGACTGGGCCACAATACCGTCATTGCGCCCTACGCCACGGTGCTGGCGGCGCAGTTCATGCCGCGCGAGGCCGTCGACAACCTGCAGCGGCTAAACGCGGCGGGCGCGCTTGGCCGCTACGGCTACCACGACGCCGTCGACTACACGCCGGAGCGCGTGCCGGAAGGCAGCGACCACCAGGTGGTCTACAACTACATGGCGCACCACTCGGGCATGTCGATCGTGGCGGTGGCCAACGCCGTGTTCGAGGGGCGCATGCGCGACCGCTTCCACAGCGATCCGGTCATCGAGGCGGCCGAACTGCTGCTCCAGGAGAAGGCGCCGCGCGACGTGCCTGTGGCGACCGTGCGCACCGAGGCTGACGAACGAGCCAAGATCGAAGTGGTCCAGGAGAGCCCGGACACCCGGCTGATCCTGAATCCTGCACTCGCCCTGCGCTCCACGAGCCTGATGTCGAACGGCCGCTACTCGGTCATGGTCACGGCGACCGGCTCCGGCTACAGCCGCTTCGGCGACCAGGCGGTCACGCGCTGGCAGGCCGATGCCGCCGAGGACCGGATGGGTTCCTACCTCTTCGTGCGGGACGTGGCGACGGACGACTGGTGGTCGGCAACGGCCGAACCCAGGAAGGCGCCCGACGAGATCTGCCAGACGCTGTTCAGCGACGACAAGGCGACCTTCGTAAAGGCGGTCGGCACGCTGAGGACCGAAGTGGAATGCATCGTCGTCTCGGAAGGCAATGGCGAGGCGCGGCGCATCTCCATCTTCAACGACGGTGCGACCGACCGCGTGATCGAGGTGACCTCGTTCGCCGAACTGGTCCTGGCGCCCGAAGCGAGCGACAACGCCCATCCGGCCTTCTCGAAGATGTTCGTCGAGACGGAGATATCTGAAAACCGCAATGCGATCTTCGCCGAACGCCGCAAGCGCGGGTCCGGCGAGGCCGACATAGCGGCGGCGCATTTCGTGACCGACCCGTCCGGGGTGCGCGACGCCGAAGCGGAGACCGACCGGCGCGCCTTCATCGGGCGCGGCCGCACCATCGCCGATCCTGCCGCCTTCGATCCGGGCTCGACGCTGGCTGGCAACCACGGCTTCACGCTTGATCCCGTCGTGGCGCTGCGCCGCAAGGTGCGGGTGCGCGCCAACAAGAAGGTCACGCTGACCTTCTGGACGATCGTCGGAGCGAACCGGGCGGAACTGGAGGCGATGGTCAACCGGCTCGACCATCAGGAGAGCTTCCAGCGGCAGGCCATGCTGGCCTGGACGCGCAGCCAGGTGCTGACCCGGCATATCGGCCTCAGCCTGGCCGATGCCGCCAATGTGCAGAAGCTCGCCTCCTACCTGATCTACCCCGATCCGTTCCTGCGCCAGCCGGCGGAAGCGATCGTGACCGGCATGGGGCGCCAGTCGGCGCTGTGGCCGATGAGCATTTCGGGCGACTTCCCGATCTTCGCCGTCCGGATCGACGACGTCGCCGACCTGGAGATCGTGGCGAGCGCGCTGCGCTATCAGGAATACATGCGCTCGAAGGGCCTCGTAGCCGACCTCGTGATCGTCAACGAGCAGGCCTCGTCCTATGTGCAGGATTTGCAGCAGGCCATCGAGCAGCTGTGCGAGAACAGCCGGCTGCGCGGCACCGAGCTCGGACCGCGGCAGCACATCTTCGCCGTGCGCCGCGACCTCATGGATGAAGCGTCCTACCGGACGCTTCTCGCCGTCGCCCGCGTGACGCTTCATACCCGCAACGGCCGCATCTTCGACCAGATCGAACGTGCCGAAGCCGCCGCGCTCGCGGCCCGCGACCAGGCGCGGCAGTCGACGCAGGAATCCCCGGATGCGGCTGCTCCGGCACTTGCCCCGCCTGCCGCCCTTGCGCCGGTGCGCGCCGGCGCCGCGCCGAGCGGGGAGGGCCTCGAGCTGTGGAACGGCTATGGCGGCTTCGACCGCGACGGCCGCGACTATGTGGTCCGGCTGAGCAACGGACGCTCGACCCCGCACCCTTGGATCAACGTCATTTCCAACCGCAGCTTCGGCTTCCACACCTCGGCCGAGGGCGCCTCCTTCACGTGGAGCCGCAACAGCCGCGATTTCCAGCTCACGCCCTGGACGAACGATCCAGTCAGCAACCGGCCCGGCGAAGCCTTCTACATCTATGAGGAGGCCGGCGGACGGGTGTTCTCGCCCTTCGCGGCCGTGGCGCGGGATGCCTCGACGAGCTACGAGGCACGGCACGGACAAGGTTTCTCGACCTTCACCGCCAAGCGAGGGCCGCTGACGGTCGAGCTGACGCAGCTCGTCGATCCCGAAGATCCGGTCAAGCTTTCGCGCATGGTGGTCCGCAATTCCGGTGCTGTGTCCGCGCGTCTGAAGGTCTATGCCTATGTCGAGTGGGTCCTCGGCAACAACCGCGCGAAGTCCGCCCCCACCATCGTCTCCTCGCTGGATGAGCGGACCGGGGCGCTGCTGGCCGGCAATCCCTACAGCCTCGATTACGGTGACAGGCTTGCCTTCCTGGCGACGGACGGACCGGCGCAGTCGCTGACGGCCGATCGGACGGAGTTCATAGGGCCCGGCGGCACTGTCGAGCTACCGAGGACGGTGGCGACCGGCGCCACACTGTCGGGCAAGGTCGAAGCCGGCGCCGATCCGTGCGCGGCGATGGCGCGCGAAATCGAGGTCGCGCCGGGCGGCGAAGTTTCCATGCTGTGGCTGCTCGGCGACTCCGCGTCCGCGGATGAAGCCGCAAGCCTGATCGAGAAGCACAGGCAGAAGCCGTTCGAGGACAGGCTGTCCGAGGCCGAGCAGGAGTGGCGCGGCTTCCTCGATCATCTCCAGGTGGAGACGCCGGACCTCGCGTTCAACGCGATGGTCAACCACTGGCTTCCCTACCAGAGCCTTGCCTGCCGCATACGCGCGCGCTCGGCCTTCTACCAGGCCAGCGGGGCATTCGGCTTCCGCGACCAGCTGCAGGACACGCTTGCCTTCCTGATGCACGATCCGCATCTGGCGCGCGAGCAGATCCTCAATGCGGCAAGCCGTCAGTTCCCCGAGGGCGATGTCCAGCACTGGTGGCTGCCTCGCACCGGCGCGGGCGTGCGCACCATGATCTCGGACGACGTGGTCTGGCTCGCCTATGCGGTTGATCGGTATGTGCGCGTGACCGGCGACGAAAGCTTGCTGGCAGAGCAGGTGCCTTACATCGAAGGCGAGCCGCTGGAGCCGGGTCAGCACGATTCCTTCTTCACGCCGGAGGTGACGGAAGACACCGCCACCATCTACGAGCATTGCGCGCGTGCGCTGGACCTTGCCATCCAGCGGACGAGCGAAGCCGGTCTCCCGCTCATACTGGGCGGCGACTGGAACGACGGGATGAATCGCGTCGGCGAGGGCGGCAGGGGCGAAAGCGTCTGGCTCGGCTGGTTCCTGCTGAAGACACTCGGCAATTTCACGGCCATCGCCAAGGCCCAGGGCGACGCCAAAAGGGCCAAGGCCTGGGACAAGCACGCCCGGCGCCTCAAGCAGGCGCTGGAGAATGCCGCTTGGGACGGACAGTGGTATCGCCGCGGCAGCTATGACGACGGTACACCGCTCGGCTCGCGCGATTCGGACGAGTGCCAGATCGATTCCATCGCGCAATCGTGGAGCGTGCTGTCGGAGGGCGGCGATCCGGTTCGCTCGCGCACCGCGATGGAAGCAGCCAGCGAGCGCCTGGTGGACGAGGACCTGAAGCTGATCAAGCTGTTCACGCCGCCGTTCCACGATACCCCGAAGGAGCCGGGCTACATCAAGAGCTACCCGCCCGGCGTTCGCGAGAATGGAGGTCAGTACACGCACGCCGCGACCTGGTTCGTGATCGCGCTAGCGGAAATGGGCCGGGCCGACGAGGCATGGCACTGCTACTCCTTGCTCAATCCGGTCAACCACGCGCTGGACGAGGCATCCGCCGAACGCTACCGCACCGAACCCTACGTGGTGGCTGCAGATGTGTACTCCGCTCCGGACAAGGGCGGACGCGGCGGCTGGACCTGGTACACTGGCTCAGCGGGCTGGATGTATCGCGCAGCCGTCGAAAGCATCCTCGGCATCAGGAAGCGCGGAAACCGGTTGTCGGTGAAGCCGGTGCTGCCCTCCCACTGGGACGGATACCGCGCCACGCTGCGACTTTCCGACGCAATCTACCATATCGAAGTGCGGCGCGAAGATGGCGCTGAGCCGGCGGTGGAGATCGCCGGCGAGCGAACCGCTGGATCTGAGATCACGTTGCGTGAGGCTGGGGACTTGGCAATAACAGTAATCGTACCGAAATGATAGCGCGCGTCCATCACGGATTCTCAGACGCCCGCCTTGATTTCGCCGTAACGATGCCTTTTTTGCTTAAATCTCAAGCTGTTACGGGATCACGCCAGGTTACGGCCGGAATTGGTTTGTTGTTCGCGAAATCGCAACTGAACCTCTAGGGCAGCATTGTAAAGCGACCGGACTGCAAGTACGACTTCTCCAATGGTGCACCGCACCATTTTCAATGACGAGGTAACGGCGTGTCTTTGTTCGAAGTTTACTGGAGAGCTCTCCAGTATCTGGGCGCAGACCGGAGGCGTGTGGCCTTCATCTGCGGCGCGAACATCATCCTCGCGATGGTCACCATCGCAGAACCGATCCTCTTCGGGCGGATCATCGACGCCATTTCCGACAAGCAGGACCTCGTTCCGACGTTGGTTCTTTGGGCGGGGCTAGGCGCCTTTAACATTGTAGCCTTCGTTTTGGTTGCACGCGGTGCCGATCGTCTCGCTCATGCCCGCAGGGCGGGGGTGTTGTGCGACTCGTTCGAGCGCGTCATCACGATGCCGCTCTCCTGGCATCAGGACCGCGGCACCTCCAACACGCTGCATACGATGCTGCGTGCCATCGACGCCTTGTCGTCGCTCTGGCTGGAATTCATGCGTCAGCACCTGTCCACCTTCGTGGCCCTGGTCCTCCTCGTCCCGACGGCGCTCTCCCTCGACGTGCGGATGTCGCTCGTCCTCGTCATGCTGGGCACGCTCTACGTCGTGATCGGCCGGCTTGTCATGCGCAAGACGAGCGCCGGCCAGAAAACCGTCGAGCTGCATCACCATAAGGTCTTCGACCACGTGACCGACTCGGTCGGAAACGTGGCGGTCCTGCAAAGCTACAATCGCATGGGTCAGGAGGCCGAGGCGCTGCGCAACCATGTGCGTTCGCTGCTGGCCGCCCAGAACCCGGTACTCGACTGGTGGGCTTTGGCGAGCGCTTTGCATCGGCTGTCGTCGACCATTTCCATGATGGTCGTGCTGCTGATCGGCGCCTGGCTTGTGTCCAGGGGCGAACTGCGGATCGGCGACATCGTCGCTTTCACGGGCTTCGCCACGCTTCTCATCAGCCGGCTCGAGCAGGTCTCGAACTTCGTCAACCAGGTGTTCGAGGCGCGCGTCAAGCTCGAGGACTTCTACAAGCTCGAGGATGCATCGGCCGCCGCGAAAGAGCCCGCCGGGCTTCGCGAACTCGACCATGTCACCGGCCATGTCCGCTTCGAGGACGTGAGTTTCCGCTTCCCGAACTCGGGGCAGGGCGTTTCCGACATCTCGTTCGAGGTTCCCGCCGGCAAGACCGTTGCCATCGTCGGTCCGACGGGGTCGGGCAAGACGACGCTCATCAACCTGCTGCAGCGCGTCCATGCGCCGAGGCACGGCCGCATCACGATCGACGGTGTCGATATCGCCACCGTGACGAGGAAGTCGCTTCGCCAGCAGATCGCGACCGTTTTCCAGGATGCGGGGCTGTTCAACCGCTCGATCGAGGAGAACATCCGCATCGGGCGTTCGAGCGCGGTGAACGACGAGGTTCACGCCGCCGCAGAAGCCGCCGCCGCCCACGACTTCATCCTTGCCAAGAGCGACGGCTACGACACGCCGGCCGGCGAGCGGGGCAGCCAGCTTTCCGGCGGTGAGCGCCAGCGTATTGCGATCGCCCGCGCCATCCTCAAGGATGCGCCGATCCTGGTGCTGGACGAAGCGACCAGTGCGCTGGACGTCGAGACGGAAGCGCGCGTCAAGGACGCGATCGACAAGCTTCGTGCCGGCCGGACGACCTTCATCATCGCGCATCGCCTGACGACGGTGCGGGACGCTGACATCGTCATATTCCTCGACAACGGTTCCATCGTGGAAATGGGCGGCTTCCAGGAGCTGGCCTCCCACAACGGTCGCTTTGCCGGCCTGCTGCGCGCCGGCGGCCTCCTGACCGACGAGGAAGTGCGTCGCATCTCGCGGATCGCGGTCGAGGAAGCCGCCTGATCGAGGCGCGCGTCGCCAAGCTCCGACAGCGCCTGCGTCGCTTCGGTCGATTGCGGGTGCCGTCCGTCAGGTCTATGTAAACGGCCATGAGCGACACCAGCCACAACGCGGGACGCGCGCAGCGGAGTTCCGGTGCGACAGGCACGGCCGGGCGTCTGTCCGACCTCGCCAATCCGACGCGCTTCCTTGCCCTTGCGGACAGGATCGTGCCCTGGCTCGCGGCCGCGAGCGCGGCGGTGCTGGCGGTCGGGCTGTATCTCGGCTTCACCGCGCCCGAGGACTACCAGCAGGGCAGCACGGTCAGGATCATGTACATCCATGTGCCCTTCGCCTGGCTGGCCATGTTCTGCTACGCGCTCATGGCCTTGTCCGCCCTCGGCACGCTGGTCTGGCGGCATCCGCTGGCCGACGTGTCACTCAAGTCCGCCGCGCCGATCGGCGCGGTGTTCACGGCCCTGGCTCTCGCCACAGGCTCGATCTGGGGAAAGCCGATGTGGGGCACCTGGTGGGTCTGGGATGCCCGGCTGACCTCGGTCTTCGTGCTGCTTCTCATGTATCTCGGCATTCTCGCCCTGACGCGCGCCCTCGACGATCCCTCGCGGTCGGCGCGAGCCGCCGCGGTCATCACGCTTGTCGGGTTCGTGAACATCCCGATCATCAAGTTTTCCGTCGACTGGTGGAACACGCTGCATCAGCCCGCCTCGGTCTTCCGGCTGGAAGGTCCGACGATCGACGCCTCGATGCTCTGGCCGCTGATAGTGATGGCGGTCGGCTTCACCCTTCTGTTCGTCACGCTGCACGTCGCCGCGATGCGCACGGAGATCTACCGCCGACGCATCATCGCCATGCGCCATGTGGCGGCGCGAATGGCGGAACGCGGCTAGTCCCCGGAATAGGCTTCGCGCATCGCCGCGATGTCGGCGAGCTTCCGATGCAGGGATGACCAGTCGTCATCGTCGGCGATCGGCTCCCATAGCCCCTCGACTTCGTCGATCAGCATCGTGCACGGCGTCTTGCGTGTAAAGTAGGCATGGTCCAGCCTGACGCCTGGCGCGGGTTCATGCGCCGCAATGGCCGAAAAGACCGGCTCGAAATCCTCTCGCGCATAGAATTCCGCAGCGGGGCTGGCTGCCGCGCGCTGCTCGCTCGCCCTGCCGCCGTACCAGTCGAAGAAGAACTGCTCGAAGGGCATTTTCGTCTCGACGAGAAAGGTCCAGACCGAGCGCACGAGTGCGGTTTCGGACTCCTGGCCGGAGGGCGCGAGACCGAGGCGCCGCAGCATCGCGGCGTTGAAGGCGGCGTGGAACGTCGGCTCGAAACCGCGCAGGATGTCTTCCAGCTTCGTCTTGTCGGCCACCGGCAGCAGGCATTCCGCCAGCCGGGTCAGGTTCCACAGAAGCGTGTCGGGCTGACGCCCGTAGGCATAAAGGCCGGTCTGGTCGAAATAGGCGGCGGTGAATGCGGGGTCCAGCGTCGGCAGGAAGCGCCACGGGCCGTAGTCGAAGCTCTCGCCGGTGACGTTGATGTTGTCCGTGTTGAGCACGCCGTGCACGAAGCCCGCGAGCATCCAGGCCGCTCCGGTCGCGGCCACGCGATCCCTGACCTCGGCCAGGAAGGCCAGTGCTCGGTCGGCCGGCTCGTCCCGCCAGAGGCCGGGCATGTAGGTGCGGATCGTATGGTCGAGCAGCTTGCGGATGTTGCTCAGTTCGTCGAGGTAGAGCAGGCGCTGGAAGCTGCCGATGCGGATGTGCGAATGGCTGAGCCGCACCAGCACGGAGGAGCGCGTCGGCGACGGCTCGTCTCCGCGCATGAGTTCCTCCCCCGTCTCGATGAGGCTGAAGGTCTTCGATGTGTCGACGCCGAGCGCTTCCAGCATCTCCGTTGCGAGGATCTCGCGGACCCCGCCCTTGAGGGTGAGCCGTCCGTCGGCCGTCCGCGACCATGGCGTGCGGCCGCTGCCCTTGGTGGCGAGATCGAGCAGGCGGCCGTCCTGAAGATCATGCACCTGCGCGAACAGGAAGCCGCGCCCGTCGCCGAGGTCGGGATTGTAAACGCGGAACTGGTGGCCGTGATAGCGCAAGGCCAGCGGCTCGGGCAGGCTTCCGGGCAGGGCCGTGAAGCGGCCGAAATGATCGATCCACTCGCCGTCGTCCAGGCCACCCAGTCCGACGCGCTCCGCCCAGCGCTGGTTTCGGTAGCGCAGGACATGCTGCGGAAAGCTCGCCGGGCGCACCTTGTCGAAGAATTCGCTGCCGAGATCGGCGTGGACGAGGGACGGGCGGAAGTCGGTCGAAACTGGCATCAGGTCACTCCGGCCGGATCAGCCGGCACAATTCCCTCATGTAGTGCCCTGGCGATGGAAATGGAGGCGGAAACTAAGCGGCTGGCGTCGCGAACACCTTGTAGCGGTGCGGCCGGAAGGCGATGCGGCTCTGTTGCGCCGCCGGGTGGCCGACGGGCAATTCGATCTCGACACGCCGGCGCTCGCCGCCAATCTCGAGTTCGACGCGGCGCGTTCCGGCAACGCGGCGGGACGCTGCGACCGTTCCGGCGATGCATCCGCCGCAGCCCTCCAGAAGCTCCACCTCCTGAGGTCGGAAATACAGCATGGCGTCGCCGTCAGGGGCATCCTGGGCGGACAGGCCGAGGGAGCGGTCTGCAAGCCACAACTGGCCATCTTCGACCCTTACCGGCAGCGAACTCGATTCGCCGATGAAGCCGTAGACGAAGGGCGAGTTCGGCGTGTCATAGACCTCGTCGGCGGTGCCGACCTGCTCGATGCGCCCATGGCTCATGACCACGACGCGGTCGGCGAGTTCGAGCGCTTCCTCCTGGTCGTGTGTGACGAATACCGTGGTGTGCCCGGTCGCGTCGTGGATCTCGCGCAGCCAGCGGCGCAACTCCCGTCTCACCTGCGCGTCGAGGGCGCCAAAGGGCTCGTCGAGCAGCAGCACCCGCGGCTCGATGGCGAGCGCGCGGGCAAGCGCGACACGCTGCCGCTGTCCGCCGGACAGCTGGTTCGGGTAACGCTTCTCGAGGCCAGAAAGCTGGACCAGGTCGAGGAGTTCCAGCGCCCGTCTGCGGATTTCGCTTTTCCCGGGCCGCGTCGAAGCGGGACGCACCTTCAAGCCGAAGCCGATGTTCTCGGCAACCGTCATATGGCGGAACAGCGCATAGTGCTGGAAGACGAAGCCGACATTGCGTTCCTGCACGCTTTTGCGGGAGGCGTCCTCCTCGCCGAACAGGATCTTCCCCTCCGTCGGGAAGTCCAGCCCGGCGATCAGGCGCAGGAGCGTCGTCTTGCCCGAGCCGGACGGACCAAGCAGCGCGATCAGCTCGCCCGAACGGATGTCGAGCGAGACGTCGTGCAGCGCAGGGAGTTCGTTGAATTCCTTGCGGATGTTCCTGATGCTGAGTTCCATTGCGATCCCTCAATGACCCGGCCGGCTGGCGGCCAGCTGGTCGGCATAGCGCCATTCGAGCCACGACTTCAGCACCAGCGTCAGCAGTGCCAGGCCGGCCAGCAGCGACGCCAGGCTGAAGGCCGATACCTGCGCCAGCGCCCTGAATTCCTGGTAGTACAGCTCGATCTGCAGCGGCATGGTCACGGTTTCGCCGCGCAGCTTGCCCGAGATCACGGCGACCGCCCCGAACTCACCCATGGCGCGCGCGTTGCAGAGCAGCACCCCGTAGAGCAGCGCCCATTTCACGTTCGGCAGCGTGACATGCCAGAAGGTCTGCCAGCCACTGGCGCCGAGCGATATCGCCGCTTCCTCGTCGCCTGTTCCCTGGTCCTGCATGAGCGGGATGAGTTCGCGCGCCACGAAGGGGAAGGTGACGAAGATCGTCGCCAGGACGATGCCCGGCACCGCGAAGATGATGCGGACGCCGAAATCCTGCAGCAGCCAGGCGCCGATGGGCGTGAAAGGCCCGAGCAGCAGGATATAGACGAGACCGGCCACGACGGGGGAGACCGAGAAGGGCAGGTCGATCAGCGTCATCAGGAAAGCGCGTCCCGGAAAGCGGTATTTGGCGATCGCCCAGGCCGCGGCGACCCCGAACACCAGGTTACAGGGCACCGCGATGGCCGCCACTAGGAGCGTGAGCAGGATCGCGGATATGGCGTCCGGGTCCCGGAACGTCGCGAGGGCCGCGTCCAGCCCCATGGCCAGCGCCTGCACGAAGACGGCCAGAAGCGGCAGCACCAGAAAAACGAAAAGCACGAGGACGGAAGCCATGATCAGCAGGATCCGGACGCGTCGCGACTCGGTCACCGGCGAGGCGACATGACTGCCGGTGCTGCCGGTTGCTGGAAGGGCCGCGGCGCGCTCAGACATTGCCGAACCTCCGGTTGCTCCAGGCCTGGATGAAGTTGATCAGCAGCAGGATGAGGAAGGACACGGTCAGCATCACCGACGCGATGGCGGCTGCCGCAGCATATTCGCGCTCCTCCAATCGGAAGACGATGAGCAGCGGCAGGATCTCCGTCTGCCGGGGTATGTTGCCGGCGATGAAGATGACCGAGCCGTATTCTCCCACCGCGCGGGCAAAGGCGAGTGAGAAGCCGGTCAGGATCGCCGGGATCAGGGCCGGCAGGATGACGCGCACGATCGTCGTCAGGCGCGACGCGCCGAGCGTGGCGGCGGCTTCCTCGACTTCCTTGTTGAAATCTTCGAGCACCGGCTGGACGGTGCGCACCACGAAGGGAAGGCCGATGAAGACCAGCGCGATCCAGATACCCACCGGCGTATAGGCGATGGTGATGCCGTAGGGCGCGAAGAGGCTCCCGATCCAGCCCGCCGGCACGTAGAGCGCCGTGAGCGCTATCCCGGCGACGGCCGTCGGCAGCGCGAAGGGAAGGTCGATGACCGCGTCGAGGAGGCGCCGGCCGAAGAAGTTGTAGCGCACGATCACCCAAGCCACGAGCAGCCCGGTGAAGACGTTGAACAGCGCCGCCAGCAGCGATGCGCCGAAGGAAAGCCGCAGCGCTGCCTGGAAGCGGGGACCCGTGACGATCCGCCAGAAGGCGGGCCAGTCCAGTTCGAAGGTCTTGATGTAGAGCCCGACGATTGGGATCAGGACGATCAGCGACAAATAGAGGATCGTGAATCCGAAGGTCAGCCGGAAGCCCGGAATGATGCTCGGTTCCCGGAATCGAATGCGCGCCATGGACAAGCCTTGAATGCTCATGATCGACGGGCCGCGAGACTGGTCTCACGGCCCGGCAGCTTAGTTCAGTCGTGTCGTCTAGTCCTTCGAATAAATCTGGTCGAAGACGCCGCCTTCGCCGAAATGAGTCGGCTGTGCCTTGGCCCACCCGCCGAAAACCTCGCCGATCTTGACCAGCTTGACCTCCGGAAACGGCGCGAGGTCAGCCGGATCGACCTGCTCGGGATGCAGCGGGCGATAGAAGTTGCGCGCGAAGATCTTCTGCGCTTCGGGAGAATAGAGCTCCTCCAGGAAGGCGTGCGCCACTTCGCGATTGCCGTTTGCATCGACGTTCTTGTCGACGATCGCGACCTTGACCTCGGCGAGGATCGAAACCGACGGAACGACGATTTCGTATTCGTCCGGGCCGAACTCCTTCAGCGAAAGAAGCGCCTCGTTCTCCCAGGCGATCAGCACGTCGCCCACCTTGTTCTGCACGAAGGTGTTGGTCGAGCCGCGCGCGCCCGTGTCGAGCACGGGCACGTTCTTGTAAATCGAAGCGACGAAGTCCTGTGCCTTCTGCTCGTCGCCGCCCGAGCGTTCCAGCTCGTAGGCCCACGCCGCCAGATAGTTCCAGCGCGCGCCGCCCGAGGTCTTCGGGTTGGGCGTGATGACGGAGACGCCGTCCTTCACGAGGTCGTCCCAATCCTTGATGCCTTTCGGGTTGCCAGCCCGCACCAGGAATACGATCGTCGACGTATAAGGCGACGACTCGGCCGGGAACTCCGACTGCCAGCCCGGCTCGATGAGGCCCGCCTCCTGGATGCCGAGGATGTCGCCTTCCAGCGGAAAGGTGACCACGTCCGCAGGCACGCCGTCGATCACAGAACGAACCTGCGCGCCGGACCCGCCATGGCTGTTGCTGACGTCGACGTCCCTGCCGGTCCTCTCCTTCCAGACTTTGGCGAAGTGGTCGGAATATTCGCGGTAAAGCTCGCGGGTGGGGTCGTAGGAGACATTGTTCAGCGCATCCTGCGCGAAGGCTGCGGTCGAAGCCGAGAAAGACAATGATGCCGCGAGGGCGGCGGTGATCAGGAGAGGTCTGCGGTTGACGGTCATGACTGCCTCCGTGGGACTGCAGCCATACTTTACTGTTTTTATAGAATTAGGGTTGCGGCCCCATTCTCATTTTTCGATGCGCCAAGGCAAATTCCGCGCGAGAGGGGCTGCGCCCGCGCAAATACGTTTCTCCGGTGCCGCGCATTCTCGTGCAGTTCCATGGCGGGTCGTCGCATCTTCTACCCGTGCCGACGGCGCCGCTACTCGACGAACACCTTCACGCTAGCTGCCCGGCCCGCGGCATCTATGACGGTCAGCGTCGAGTAGCCCGCCCCGTCCGGCTGCCATGTCGCCTCGCGCCGGCGCGCCAGATCGACCAGCGGCTTGCCGTTGGCGAGCCAGCGGAACGGCGCCCGGCCGCCCTGGAGCTTGAGCACCAGCGGCGCGGCGTCGGGGCTGGAGGCGCCGAGTTCGACGCGTGCGCCGTCCGGCGGGAAGACGATGCGCGGCGCCGGTTCCGTGACTGAACGGGGTGCGGGCGCCAAATCGCCACTCGCCGAGACGAAACGTTCGAGCGTGACGGGCAGGTCGCCGACTGCCGGCCGGAAAGCGCCAGCCGGGGGGCGGCGCAGCGGTGTGGCGGCGAGGCCGGACCGCACGAAGGCCTCGAACAGGACGGGCGCCGCCGTCTCATAGCCCGAGATGCCGGGCACCGAGCCGGAATCCGGCCGCCCGACCCAGACGCCGAGCACGTGGCGACCGTCATAGCCGACCGACCAGGCATCGCGGTTGCCGTAGGACGTGCCGGTCTTGTAGGCGATGCCGCGCTGCGCCGCGCCCACAGGCGGCCGCACGCCGGCAAGCATGTCGGAGACCTGCCAGGCGGCCTGCGGCTCCAGCATCATGCCATTGGCGAGGGGGGCAGGGGCCTTCGCCTCCGCGCCGTCGCGCAGCACCTTGGCCTGCCCGCCATTGGAAAGCCCGGTATAGAGCTGGACGAGGTCGCGCAGCGAGAGCCCGACGCCGCCAAGCCCGATGGCAAGCCCCGGCACCTCACCGGGCGGCAGGGTGGGCGTCACGCCGGCCTGGCGGAAGCGCGCGACGAGCCTCTGGGGGCCGACGGCGTCGAGCAGGCGAATCGCCGGCACGTTGAGCGACAACTGCAGCGCGGTCCGCACGGTCACGTCGCCCTGATATGTCATGTCGAAATTCTTCGGGCGGTAGCCGGCGAAATCGGCGGGCCGATCCTCAATCATCGTCTCCTGCGCGACCAGCCCTTCCTCCATGGCGAGGCCGTAGATGAAGGGTTTCAGGGTCGAACCCGGCGAGCGCAGGGTGCGGGTCATGTCGATCCAGCCGGAGCGGCTGGCATCGAAATAATTGGACGAGCCGACCTCGCCCAGGATCTCGCCGGTCATCGCGTCGGCGAGCACCATGGCGACCGAAACGCGCGGTCCGGTCTTTCGCGCAGCTTCCAGTGCGACGGCTTCGAGGCCCTGCTGGACGCTCTTCCTGATCGTCAGCTGGTGGCGGGTCTCGGCGGGCCGCGCCCGCAGCGCCGCGTCCGAGGCGTGGGCGGCGAGCGCCGGCAAGGCCAGGCGCGTCGCGGCTACGGCGTCGAGCGCGGCGCGGCCGGCTTCCATGTCGTCAAGCAGGCCGGCCGACACCATGCGCTCCAGCACGCGGTCGCGCGCGATTTGCGCGCCTTCCGGGTTTCGATCCGGACGGCGGCGCTCGGGCAGCTGCGGCAGGGCGACCAGAAGCGCCGCCTCCGAGACGCCGAGCCGTTTCGGCTCCTTGCCGAACCAGGCGAGGGAGGCGGCACGCACGCCCTCCAGATTGCCGCCATAGGGCGCGAGCGTCAGGTAGCGCTCCAGGATTTCCGTCTTGGATAGCCGCCGCTCGATCTGGACCGCGCGAAAGATCTGGCGGAGTTTTTGGCCGAAGCTGCGGTTCTCGCGCGGCTCGATCAGCCGGGCGAGCTGCATCGACAACGTCGAACCACCCGACACGATGCGCCCATTGGCGACGAACTGGCCGGCCGCGCGGCCGAGCGCCAGGAAATCGATGCCGAAATGGTCGTGGAACCGCTTGTCCTCATAGGCAACCAGCATGTCGACGAATTGCGGGTCGACCTGGTCGAGCGTGACGGCCAGCCGCCAGCGCCCGTCCGGCGTCGCATAGGCGCGCAGGAGGGCGCCGTCGCGGTCGACGACCTCTTTGGAGACCGTGAGTTGGTCGGGCAGGGGCGGGGGATAGGCGCGGACGAGGGCTTCGAAGGTGGCCCAGGAAATTAGAGCGAGAGCGAAAAGCGAACCGCCCGCTATCGCCGAACCGCGCAGCCATCTCCTGAGACGCATGGCGCTGCCCCTCACCCTTACCCTCTCCCCGTGAAGAACGGGGAGAGGGGGGCGCCGGCGCCGGCGCGCGAGAGGGGCACGCCGATGTTGTCGCGTGAGCCGAGTAAGGCGCGGACGGTGAAGCGCTTCTCCTCTCCCCGTCCTTCACGGGGAGAGGATGCCGGCAGGCAGGTGAGGTGCAGCGCCAGCGTCATCGGGATATTCCGCAGCGCCTACGGCGCCTTGACCTCCATCATGCCCGTCGCCGTCCGCGCCGAATATTGCGGACGGTACATGTCCTCCACGCCGGCGGCCGGATGGACAAAGACGCCCGGCGTCACCGCGCGCACGACATAGGCGAGCGTGATGTTGCGGTCGGCGCCTTCGTCGCGATCGAAGGCGGCGATGAAGCGGTCGTCGCGGAACTCGAGATGCGCCGCGTCGGTGCGCTGCAGCCAGCCGAAGTTCGCCAGGTCGGCGCTGGAGACGAGGCGCGGGTTGTCGATCTCCAAGCCCGCCGGAAGGAGGTCGTTGACCAGCACGCGCGAAGGCCAGCTGTTCGCCTCGTTGATGCGCAGCACGACGACGAAGCGCTCGTTCTGCGTCACCTCGGTGACGTTCGCCTCGCTGCCGTCCATGCGGTAGTAGGCGCGCTCGATGGTGAAGCCGTCGCCGCCGGCCGGCAGCGGCTGCGCGGGCGCGGCCACGGTCGTCACCACGGCCTGGATTGGCTTTGCACCGGCATTGCCGATGACGATCGGCTCTGCCAGCAGTTCCTCGCCCGTCACCGTCCTCGAGAAGGCCCCGGTGTAGGGCGAGCCGTTGACGGTCAGCTCCAGCGACGCATTGCCGGCCTGCAGCGCGCGGGCGGCGAGCAGCATCCAGGCTTCGTCCTGCGTGCTGGTCCAGCGCGTTGCGGCGCGCTCGGCGCCGACGAGCCTGATCAGTTCGGGAACGACGGACGGCGCGGGCTTGCTCTCGGCCGCCAGCGCCAGCATCGCGGCCCCGTCGCGCAGCTTCGAGCCGTAGTCGGCGCGATACCAGTTGTATTCGGGCGTGTTTTTCGCGAGCTGGAACGCGGCGGTGAAGGCCGCCTCGGAGCGTTGCGCGTCACCGTAGAGGGCAAGGCTCGCGCCGAGCTGCGCCACCGCCATCGGGCTGGAGAAGGCTTCCAGCTTGGTGTCGGCGTAGTAGCGCAGATCGCCTACGGAGGCGCGCTTGTTGCGAGCCAGCACGTAAAGCGCATAAGCGATCTCCGAGCCGCGGCCCTCGATGTCGACATCGTAGGACATCGAGTTCTGCAGGTTCGACAGCGCCTGGCTCATCGCCTGCGTCGGCACGTCATAACCCTTTTCACGGGCGCGGGTCAGGAAGTCCGAGACATAGGCGTCGAGCCAGAGATCGCCCGAGCCCGGTCCCCACAGGCCGAAACTGCCGGAGGAGGACTGGTAGTTCAGCACGCGCCAGATCGCGTCCTGGATGCGCTCCTTCAGCGCCGGATCGTCCTGCATTCCGGCGCTCGCAGCAAGTTCGCTGACATAGAGCAGCGGCAGCGCGCGGCTGGTGGTCTGCTCGGCGCAGCCATAGGGATAGCGATCGAGCGTCATCAGCATGGACGGCACGTCGAAGGCGGCCGACTGCGAGACGCCGACGCTGACCGTCGCGCCTTCCAGCAGGCTCGCCGCCAGCAGTTCGCGGTCGACGCGCAGGCTGCTGCCGTTCGGGCCGAGGTCGACGACCATGCGGTTCGTCACCGGCGTGGCGGCCGGGCGCACGGGCAGCGACAGCACCTGCTCGACGGTCAGGCCGTCGGCATGGGAGAGACGCACGGTGAGGCCGGCATCGCCGACCGTCTCGGCCGTCAGCGGCACGGTCATGGTGATGCGCTTGCCGCCGGCAAGCTGCAGTGTCGCCGGCAGCGGGCCGGTGGAGACCGCCCCGTCGGTGTCGATGGCGAGCGAATAATCGCCGTCCGGGCCGTCCGTGTTGGCGACGTCGAGGCGCATGACGGCCTGGTCCCCGGGCGCCAGGAAGCGCGGCAGGGCGGCGGTGATGACGACGGGGTCGCGCACGATGACGTCCTGCACGGAATGGCCGACTGCCTTCTTCGTCCAGGCAACGGTCATGATGCGCACCGTGCCGTTGAACTGCGGGATGTCGAAGTCGATGGTCGCCTTGCCGTCGGCGTCGAGGCGCACGGGGCCGGAGAAGAAGGCGACGAGCTTTTCGGTCGGCGGCTTGCCCTGCGCGACGAGGGCACCGCCGTCGCCGCCGGTGCGGATACGGCCGGTTGCGCCGAGCGAGCCGTCGATCAGGCGGCCGTAGAGGTCGCGCAGTTCGAGCCCCATCATGCGCTGTCCGAAGAACCAGGTTTCAGGATCGGGCGCTTCGTAGCGGGTCAGGTTGAGAATGCCGACGTCGACGGCGGCGACCATCACATAGGCGTCGCTGCCCGGCTCGGCTCCGGTCACGGAAACCGGGATCGAGAGCGTCGAGCGCGGCGTGGACTTCTCGGGCGCGGCCGTCGCGACCTCGAGCACGCGCGCGCCCGGATCGACCTTAAGCCATTTCACGCCGATGGCGCGGGCCGGCATGCGGCTTTCCTGCGCATCGCCCGGCCGGAACAGCGTCGCCGTCACATAGGCGCCGGCGCCCCAATCGGTGCCGACCGGGATGTCGATCGTCGCGCCGCCTTCCGGCACGGTCGCGGAGACGGTGGTGATCAGCTTCTCCGCGCCGATCGCGACCATCAGTTCGCCTGCGAAGCGCGGCGACACCTGCAGCTTCGCCACTTCGCCGGGCGCATAGCTTTCCTTGTCGAGCGCGATCTCCAGCCCGTCCGGCGTTTCCGTGGACGTAGCGGTGACGAACCAGCCGGCGTCGAATTCGTAGCTGGTGACCGGACCGGCAGGGTCGGGCGTCTCGATTTCGAGCCGATAGCGGCCCCAGTCGACGGCCTGCGAGATCGACACCTCGCCGTCGGCCGCGATGTCGATCGTGCCGCTGGAAACCGCCTTTGTGAAGGTCACCGGCTCGTAGTTCCAGTAATTGCCCGAGCGGTACCACTGGTAGTTCCGCTCGATCTTGACCAGCTTCCACTGCGCGCCGGGGATCGCCTTGCGCTGGCCCTCGGCATCGGCGGCGATCAGCGAGAATTTCGCCGTACCGCCCTGCGGAACCTCGTCGCCGGCGAAGTCCGGCCTGATGCCGATCATGTCGGAGCTTGGACGCACCGCGATGTCGAGCGAGCGCTCCACGGCGCGCCCGCCCGCCTCGCGCATGCGAAGCGTCACGGCGGCGTTGACGAGGCGGGTGGTGGAGGGCGCCTGTTCGACGGTGACCGGGAAGTTCGCCTTGCCGTCGTCGCCGATGAAGGGCAGGCCGGCGAGCGGCACGCGGTTCGCCTGCACGTCCTCTTCGTCGGCCAGGCCGAAGAAATAGCCTTCGAAACTGTCCCATTCGCGCTTGGTTGACAGCGTCAGCTCGCCTTCCAGCGCCAGGCCCGCGGCTGGTGCGCCATAGAGGAAGCGGCCGTCGACGGTGATGTTGGCGGTTTCGCCGAGCGCGACTTCCGGCTTGTCGGAGGTCATGTCGAACTCGATGCGGTCGGGCACGAAGTCCTCGACGAGGAAGTTCTGGGTCGCGACGGCGGCCTGCTTCGGGTCGGTGTGGATCGCCACCGTCCAGGTGCCGCGCATGGCTGCGGACGAGAGGCCGAGATCGACCGCATGGCCGCCGGCCGCGGCGCCCTCCGAGACGAGGCGGCGGTCCTCGACGCCGTCCGGGCGGGTGAAGATGAAGGTCAGCGGCAGGTTCTCCACCGCGTCGGCGGCGTCGTTGCGCGCCAGCGCCGCGACATGCACGGTCTCGCCGGCGCGGTAGATGCCGCGCTCGGTCCAGGCATAGACGTCGAGCGCACCCGGCGCGGCGCGGCCCTCGACGCCGCGGTCCGACAGGTCGAAGCCGGCCTTGGTCATGTCGAGGAAGACGAAATCCTGGTCGGCGCCCGAAGCCATGAGCACGGCCGGCGCCATGCCGCCTTCACCGCGCGTCAGGCCGGGATTGAGCGTGGCGCGGCCCTCGGCGTCCGTTTTCGCCGTGCCGAGGATCTCGTTGTTGCGGGCGAGCAGCGTCAGTTCGGCATCGGCGATCGGTTTTGCCGTGGCCAGCGAACGGGCGAAGACGTTGAGCCCGTCCTGGCCGGTATAGGTCGTCAGGCCGATATCCGAGACCACGAACCATTGCGTCGCGCGAGGGACCCACGAATCCGTGCGATCGTCCTTGGGCTCGGCCGAGAGCACATAGACCCCCGGCTTGCGGTCGGGCAGGGCCTCGTCGACAGGGAAGCTGGTGGTGACTTCCTTGTTCAGCTCGTTGGCGACGATCAGTTCGCCTTCCCAGACCGGCTGGCCGAGCTGGCCGGAGACATTGTCCATGTCGTAGCTGTCGAGCTGGCGCAGGAAATTGTAGCCGGAGAGAAGCTGGGCGAGCGAGCGATCGCCGATCCGGAACAGCTTCATCTCGGCAACGTCCATGTTTACGGTGACGACCGGGATGCCGCGCCTCGCCGTGGAGGGCAGGACGAAGCTGTCGCCGGTGAAGCGGGCGGTCGGCGCGCGGTCCTGCACATAGATCGACAGCACGATAGGGGCTTCCAGAACCTCGCCGATCGCCGCCGGCAGCCCAGGCCGGAAGGCGATCCGGTACTGCCTGCCGTGCTCCAGCCCCTCGACGCAGATCTGCCTGCCTTCGGCCTCAATCGCCTTGGGCGCGGCCTCGTCGACGGTCACGAAGGGCGTGTAGTCGACGCCCGCCTTGACCAGATCCTCGGAGAATTGTGCGCAGACGCGCGGCGAGGCACTGTCGGCCTCGACCGTATGCTGGATGATGCGGAATCCCTTGCGGGCCTTCAGGTCCTCGTATTCGGCGCGAACGGCGGCGTCGTTGGCGAGCGCGAGGCTCGCCTCATAGGCCTGCAGGGCAGGGCGGGAGAGATCGCGGCCATCCAGGCCGACGGCAAGCGTCGCCAGGGCCTCGGCGCGCACGGGGGCCGTGCGGGCAAGCAGGTAGCCATTGTAGGCAGCCGAGGTCGCGTCGCTCTTCAGGCTGGCGGTCTCGCTGTAGTTCAGGCCTTTCACGGCCAGCACGGCGCGGGCCAGCTTCAGCCACAAGTCCGCATCGTTGGGAGCGGTCGCGACCGCGGTGGTGAAGCGATCGACCGCGGTGCGCGGGTCGGCCGTCATGAACGCGTAGTCGCCGGCTTCGGTAAGCGCGGCCAGCCCATCGCTGCCCGTCTGGACGCTGCCATTGGTCAGCTTGGTCCGCATGGCCGCGGCCTCGGTGGCCATCCAGTCGGGGAAAAAGGTGAGCGCGGGTGGTGCGCCGAGGTCCGGATCGCCGCTGAGGCGCACGACCTTGCCGGCGACGGCGCCGACGAAGGGGTTCATCGTCGCGAAATCCGACTTCAGGAAGCACCACTTCGCCTTGATGTTGTAGGTGAAGGCGCGGCACTGGCTGTCGCCGAGGCAGGACGCCTTGCACTGATCGAGCGTCACATTCTGTTCGGAGCGGAGATCGAAGCCGAAATAATCCGAATCCGCGGTCGTGACGACCTGCCGGGCGTCGACGGCCCCGGCGGCATGGACGACAGCGAAGAATAGGATTGCAAGGACCGAAAGCACACGCGCGTTCATACCGCACCTCCCCCGAGAGACGTTCCGTCTGCCACTTCCACCGGATCGCCGGATGCTAGCCGCAGATGAACCGCCTGTCACGGTTTGCGCATCCCGTCCGGCATGCTATGTCGCGACCGCTCCCGCAGGGCAGGATCGGCAACGAAAAGGCTGCGAGAGCCCGGTCGCAATTTCTGACGTGTCGATTGTGGCCCCTTTACGAGCGCTTCAAAACTTCATTCCAATTTTAGTTTTGAGGTCTAGTTTGGAGGAAATGGCAGTCAGAGTTGTGTTGAGTACGGGAAAAAAAGGAGTGGCGGGGCGCGGCGCGCGCATCCTGCTTCTCGCGCTTTTTTCCAGCACGGCTGTGCTTACCCACGCACCGGCCGCTTCTGCGTTCGAGCTTTTCGGCTTCCGCCTTTTCGGATCGGACGAGGAAGACGACGACATCGTCGATCCCCTCCACTACACGGTCTCGGTTACCGTCGAGGGGGGAGACGAGGACCTCAAGGAGGCGCTCGACAACGCCTCGTCCCTCGTCCAGGACGTCGAGCGCCCCGTGTCGGGGTCACTCGGCCTTCTCGCCAAGGCGCGTTCGGACCGGGAGCAGCTCGTGGCGGCGCTCTACGCACGGGCACGGTATGACGGCGTCGTCGATGTCGCGATAGACGGCCGGTCCCTGGACGATCTGCCGCCCGACGCCGAGTTCGGCGCGGGTCCCGTGCCGGTCACGATCACCATCGACCCGGGCCTCGTCTATACCCTGGGCGAGATCAGGCTGGAGGGCGACGCAGCCGATCTGACGCCCGCCGAATTCGGCTTGATCCCCGGCGGTGATGCCAGCTCCGGCGCGGTTCTCAAGGCGGAGGCCGAGGTTGTTCGCCGCCTGAAGGAAGAAGGACGCCCGCTGGCAGAGGTCACCGGACGCGATATCGTGGCCGATCACGATACCGCGACCCTCGACGTGACGCTCGACGTCGCGGCGGGACCCGTCGCCGGCTACGGGCCGACGACGGTAACCGGGACCGAGACCATGAATCCCGGTTTCACCGCCTATGTGACGGACCTCAAGCAAGGCGATACCTACTCGCCGGAAGAGATCGAGGAGGCTCGCGACCGTCTGCTTGCCCTCGGCGTCTTTTCGAGCGTGACGCTGAAGGAAGCGGAATCGCTCGACGCCAACGGCCAGCTGCCGATCGAGGTGGAGGTCAGCGAGCGCAAGCTGCGCTATTACGGCGTCGGCGCAACGCTTTCGACCACGGAAGGCCTCGGCGTCGAAGGCTACTGGGGGCATCGCAACCTGTTCGGCAATGCCGAGACGCTGCGCATCGAGGGCTCGATCGGGCAGATCGGCGACGACGAGTTCAGCGACGTGACGCAGCTGAACTACAACGCGGCGATCCTGTTCGAGAAGCCCGGCGTCATCGGCCCCGATTCGAAGTTCTACTCCCGCTTCCGCACCGTCTACGAGCATCCGGACGCCTATGACCGCTTCGCGGTGGAGCTTGGCGCCGGCGTCTCGTACCAGTTCACGCGCGAGCAGAGCGCATCGGTCGAGGTCACCGTCGAGTACGAGGACGTCGAGGACTACTATCATCCCGACGGGCAGCGCCATCTTATCGCCAGCTTGCCGACCCAGTACGTCTTCGACAATCGCGACAGCAAGCTCGACCCGAAGCGCGGGTTCCGGGCGCTGGCCTTTGCGGAGCCTGCCCATGACTTTCTCACCGGCGCGACCTTCGTGAAGGTGCGCGGCGAACTTTCCGCCTACCGTGCGGTGGACGACGCCCAGCGCTTCGTCCTGGCCGGACGGGTGGCGACGGGGTCGATCCTGGGCGCCTCCGTGGAGGAGGTGCCGGCAGACCGGCGGTTCTATGCCGGTGGCGGCGGGTCGGTCCGCGGTTATGAATATCAGGGGATCGGCCCGAAGGATCCGGAAGGCGATCCAACCGGCGGCCTGTCCTACATGGAGCTTTCGAGCGAGCTTCGCATCCGGGTCACGGACACGATCGGCATCGTGCCCTTCATCGACGCCGGCGCGGTGTCGGAGGAAGCGTTCCTGCAGTCCGCCGGGTTCAAGGTGGGTGCCGGCGTGGGCTTCCGCTACATAACGCCCTTCGGCCCGCTACGCATCGATGCGGCGGTACCGATCAATCCCGATCCGGGCGATCCCGATTTCGCCATCTATGCCGGCGTCGGGCAGGCCTTCTGATCATGCGCTGGATCGAGATCATCCTGCGCTCCCTGCTCTACGGGCTTTATGTCGCTCTGGCGCTGGTGGTCGGGGGCGTGGCGTTCATGACCCTGTCGGAGCGCGGCAAGGCGCTTCTCGCGGAGCTGATCTCCGATTTCGTGTCGTCTCCGGGGCAGACCGTCACGGTTTCGGGCCTAGACGGCATCTGGACGGGCAATCTCATGCTCGACAGCCTCGTGCTGGAGGACGAGGAGGGGCCCTGGCTCGCCGCCCGAGATGTAGCCGTGGACTGGTCGCCTTTGAGGCTTCTCGACCGGACGTTCAGCGCGGAACGTGTCTTTGCGAGGCGTATCGAGGTCGCTCGGCAGCCAGTGCCAGCCGACGTTCCGGAGGAGGACACCGGGCCGTTCTCGCTGCCGGTTTCCATCGACCTGCAGCGCATAGAGCTTCCCGACATCGCGCTTGGGCCCGCGCTGGCGGGCGGCGTCGCGTCGGTCGCGGCGACGGGTTCGGCCCGCGCCGAAGCCTCGCCGCTGACGATCGAATCGAATCTCAACATCGCGCGCAGCGATGGACGCCCCGGCAGCATCGACGCCATGATCGATTTCGCGCCTGCCGACAACCGCCTCGACGTCGACATCCGCGCCTCCGAGCCTCAGGGCGGGATCATCGCGAACCTGCTCCAGATTCCCGGCGCGCCGCCGGTCGAACTGACCGTCACCGGCAGCGGGCCGGCCGCCGACTGGTCGGGCAGCGGCACCTTCGCCGTCGACGGCGAGGTGGTGACGCGGGTCGACGCGCAACATCGCTTCACCGATCAAGGCAGTGCCGTCGCCGTGACGGGCGAGGGCGATTTCGCCCGCTTCGTGCCGGAGGACTTCCGTCCGCTGGTGGCTGGCGGCTCCAGGTTCGACCTGGCCGGCACCCTGACCGACGCTGGGGGCGTCGAGATCGAGCGCGCGACGGTCAGCAGCGATGCCGTGACCGCCACGGCGTCCGGCAATCTCGATCCGCAGGGCGCGACCGACTTCGCGCTGCAGGTGGAGGCGGAGGGCGACGGCGTGCCCCTGTCCTTCGGCACCGAGGACAGCCCCATCGACATGGTGGTGAGGCGGGCCACGATACGGGCGCTGGGCGACGGGCGTGAACCGAACCTGGATATCGCGGCTTCCTTCGCAAGGGTGGCGACCAACGATGCGGAACTCAACAATCTGGTCCTCGAGCTCCACTCGGATGCATTCAACATCCAGGCCCGCACCGGACCGGTGAGCGGTACGGCGAACGCCTCCGCGCTGATCATAGACAATCCGACGATCGCGCCCCTCGTTGCCGGGCAGATCAGCGCCGGTCTCGCCGGCACGCTGAGCGAGGACACGCTGACGGTCACCGACGGCAACTTGGCGAGCGATTCCCTGACCGGCAAGTTCACCGGAGATGTGTCGCTTCTCGACGGCTCGGTGACGGTCAACATCAACGCCGACGTCGCCTCTTCTGCGTTGCCCGCGGCGGTTCGGCCGGTGCTGGCCGAGCGCGTCGTCCTCGATGCGGACATTTCGCGCGACCACGAAGGCCTGGTATCGGCCAATCCGTTTTCCATCACGTCGGGCGAGTTCACCGCCTCCGGCCGCGTTCGCACCGAGAACTCCGAGATCGACGCCGAGATCACAGGCAGGCTGGGCGATGTCGGGCTGCTCGCGCAGGGTGCGAGCGGCGCCGTGAACGTCGCGGTGACGGCCGAAGGGGCATTCGCGGCGCCCGATGTCGCGCTCACGCTGACGAGCGAGCGCCTCGAGGCGGCCGGGCGCGAAATCCAGGATCTGCGGCTGGTGGCGACCGGCAAGGCCGATCTCGCCAACCCTCAGGCCGATGTGAAGCTGACCGGGACGGTGGGCGGCGAGGCGCTGGACGGCAGTGCCACGCTCGCGACCTCCGACGGGCAGCGCGAGGTCAGCGAACTGTCGCTCTCGCTCGGCCGCAACCGCATCACGGGCGATCTCGTGCTCGACGAGAACTTCCGCCCCCTCGGCACAGTCGATTTCCAGCTGCCGGACGTCGGCGCCCTGGCGGCGCTGGCCCTGGAGACCGTTCGCGGCGACCTCAACGGCACGATCACCTTCTCGGAACAGGATGGCGAACCCCGACTGGCGGTGAACGCGACCACCAATTCGCTGTCGCGCGGCGATCTGACGGCGACGGATGTCGCCATCGACGCGACGGTCAGCAACTACCTCTCGTCTCCCGCCGTCGCCGGCCGCGTGCAGGCCGCCACCGTCACCTCCGGCAACACCGTCGTCCAGGGCATCGACGTGAGGCTGACCCAGGAGTCCGGCTGGACCGGGTTCGACGGCGGGGCCACGGTGGCGGACATACCGGTGCGGGCAACCGGCAGGGTCCAGGTTGCCGAGGGCAGGACGGTGGTCGAACTCGCATCCGCCCAGGCCACCATACGCGGGCTCGTCGCGCGACTTCAGAGATCGGCACGCATCGAGATCGTCGATGGCACGACGAGGCTCGACGGCGTGGCGGTGGACATCGGCGGCGGCACCGCCCTGGTTTCGGGGACGGTCGGCTCGCAGCTCAACCTCAACGTGACGCTTACGTCGGTCCCTGCGTCAGCGGTCAACAATTTCGTTCCGGGGCTTGATGCCGCCGGCACCATCTCCGGCACGGTGCGGGTCACCGGCACTCCCGCGAATCCGTCCGTGAACTATTCGCTGGATTGGCGCGGGGCGCAGACGGCGCAGACGCGCGGTGCCGGGCTGGGCGGCATCAACGTGACCTCGACCGGCGATTTCGCCAACGGCCGCGTGAGCTTCCAGGCCACCGCGTCGGAGGGTTCGGGCATGACGCTTCGCGGCGGCGGCACGGTCAACTTGTCGTCGAACGCGCTGTCACTGGATTTCTCGGGCAACGTGCCTTTCGGCATCCTCGGTCCGCGCCTTGCCGCGTCCGGGCTTTCGCTGACCGGCAATGCCGACGTGAACCTGACGATCCGCGGGACCACGAGCGCACCGGTCATCGGCGGCTCGCTGACGACTTCGGGCGCGCGCTTCATCGCGGCCGCGAGCGGCATCGCCATCAACGACATCCGCGCCGACATAGCGATGGGCAATGGCGTCGCCACCATTCGCACGCTCACCGGCAACATCTCCAGCGGCGGCACGATATCCGGCTCCGGCACGATCGGCATCCAGCCGGGCAGCGGCTTTCCTGCCAACATCGCGCTGACTGTCCGCGACGGCCGCTACACCGACGGCCGCGTCGTGACGGCCACGATGAACGGCGACCTGGCGATCCGCGGCCCGCTCCTGTCGCAGCCGACATTGTCCGGAACGGTCAGGCTGGATAGGACGGTGATCACGGTACCCGACAGGCTGCCCGGCTCGTTGGCCGAACTGGACGTGCAGCACAGGAATGCCCCCGCCGCGGTTGTTGCGCAGCAGCGCGCCATCCAGCCCGACACCGGGTCTTCGGGCGGCGGCTCGGGCGGCCTGCTCCTCGACCTGACGATCGATTCGAACAATCAGATATTCGTGACGGGACGCGGCCTCGACGCGGAGCTCGGCGGCAGCCTCAGGCTGACCGGCTCGACGGCGGCGCCGGAGGCCGTGGGCGAGTTCAGGCTGCGCCGCGGGCGGCTTTCGATCATCGGCCGGCGCCTCGTCTTCTCGCGCGGCACGATCGACTTTTCGGGATCGCTGGTGCCCAACCTCGACCTGGCGGCTGACACGACCATCGGGGACACGACGGTGACGATCACCGTGACCGGCCCGGCCAACAACCCGCGCTTCGAATTCTCCTCGGTTCCCGCGCTTCCGCAGGACGAGGTCCTCGCCCGGTTGATCTTCGGCCGGTCCATGTCCAATCTTTCTCCGCTGCAGATCGCGCAGCTTGCCGACGCGGCCGCCTCGCTGGCGGGCGGCGGCAGTTCCTCGCTGCTCCAGGACCTGCGCAGTAAGATCGGCGTCGATGATCTCGACATCCAGACCAACGAGGACGGCAGCACGTCGATTTCGGCCGGCAAATACCTGAACGACCGGACCTATCTCTCGCTGGAGAAGGGCGATAAGGCCGGATCGGGTCGGGCCAGGATCGACCTCGACGTGGGGCGCGGCCTTAAGCTGCGCGGCGAGGCCAGCGAAGACGGCGAGGCGAAGGGCGGCATTTTCTTCGAGCGCGAATACTGATCGCTGCCAGCTTTGCTTGGCCTTACTGAACGGCTGGCGCTGGCGCTGTGTCGTGCCACGGCGTTGGCGCAAGCTTCGTTCACAGGCCGGCTCCGGGACAAAACTCGGGCAATGCCAAATTTGCGGCAAGTTTGTCGCTTTCGCGCATACCGGCCGTTTTCCAAAGTTGCACATTCGTCACCGGGTTCCGGTCCGCCATGTTTTTGACATTGGTGGCCGGATGCGGAATTGTAGCGGGCAGAAAGCAAAAAACGGGAGTTCACCATGACGTTCTACAAGAGTAACGGGGATCGGGTTCCGGATCACATCCGCGAGATGGCCGAAAAGGCCAAGGGCGGCAGTGAGGTCGATCGCCGCGAGTTCCTGGCGATGGCCAGCGTGTTCGGGGCCTCGACGGCAATGGCCTACGGTATGCTCGGGCTGGCCGCTCCGACGCCTGCGATGGCCCAGGAGACCCCGGCCGGAGAGCCCAAGAAGGGCGGCGTCATCAAGGTGGCGATGTCAATCAAGGATCCCAAGGATCCGCGCACGGCGGACTGGTCCGAGATCGCCAACTCCCAGCGCCAGACGCTCGAGCCGCTGGTGAAGTACACCAAGGAATATACGTTCGAGCCCTATCTGCTCGAGAGCTGGGAGATCAACGACGAGGCCACCGAGTACACGCTGAAGCTCCGTCCCGGCGTGACCTGGACCAACGGCGACACCTTCAACGCCGACGACGTGATCGCCAACTTCACCCGCTGGGCCGACAAGAGCGCCGAGGGCAACTCGATGCCGGGCCGCATCGGCACGCTGGTCGACGAAGCGACCGGCAAGCTGCGCGAAGGCTCCGTCGAGAAGGTCGACGACCTGACGGTGAAGCTCAAGCTCACCAAGCCGGACATCGCGCTCATCCCGCAGCTCACCGACTATCCGGCGCTCATCGTCCATCGCTCCTTCGACGAGACCGGAGCGAACTTCGTCCAGAATCCGATCGGCACCGGGCCGTTCGAGCTCGTCTCCTACGACGTCGGCCAGAAGGTCGTCTACAAACGCCGCGAGGACGGCAAGTGGTGGAACGGCGAGGCCTATCTCGACGGCGTCGAGTTCATCGACTACGGCACCGATCCCTCGGCAATGGTCTCGGCGTTCGAATCGGGCGAGGTTCACACGAACCACGAGACGACCGCCGACTACGTCTCCATCCTCGAAGGCGTCGGCGCCATTCCGTCCGAGGTCGTCACGGCGGCGACGGTCTGCACGCGCATGAACGTCGGCAACAAGCCCTACGACAACCAGACGGTGCGCCAGGCCATCACCAAGGCGGTCGACAATGCGGTCGTTCTGCAGCTCGGTTACGGCAATGCCGGCACGGTGGCGGAAAACCACCATGTCTGCCCGATCCATCCGGAATATGTCGAACTGCCGCCGCTGCAGCGTGACGCGGCCGCCGCCAAGAAGATGCTCGACGATGCCGGCTTCGGCGACTACGAGCACGAGCTGATCACCAACGACGAGGACTACCACAAGAACACCGGCGACGCCGTCGCGGCGCAGCTGCGCGACGCCGGCATCAAGGTGAAACGCACGGTCCTGCCCGGCTCGACCTTCTGGAACGACTGGACGAAGTATCCCTTCTCCCAGACGAACTGGAACATGCGTCCTCTCGGCATCCAGGTCCTGGCCGTCGCCTATCGCACCGGCGAAGCCTGGAACGAGACCGCCTATTCCAACCCGGAGCTCGACGCCAAGATCGCCGAAGCGCTCAGCATCGCCGACGCCGAGAAGCGCAAGGTGGTCATGAAGGACATCGAAACCATCCTTCAGGACTCCGGCATCATGATCCAGCCCTACTGGCGCAAGCTCTACAACAACTCCGTTCCGGCGGTGAAGAACCACGGCATGCACCCGACCTACGAACACGACTTCGGCAAGGTCTGGCTCGACGAAAGCGCTTGAGCGTGAAAATTGCGGGGAGGGGCTTGCCCCCTCCTCGTCCCAAGTGAAAACTGTGCGTTTCTAACCCCAACCTGTCCGGCAGGGGGCAAGGATGCTTGCATTCATCTTGCGGCGATTGGGCACCATGGTCCTGACCATGCTGTGCCTGACCGTCGTCGTCTTCTACATGGTCAATCTGGAGCCGAACCTCCGCAAGCTCTCGATCAGCCAGCTCGACATGCGGTCTTCGGACGAGCACATCGAACAATGGCTGGTCAACAACGGCTTCCGCGAGAACTTCTTCGTCCGCTATGGGCAATGGCTCGGCGTCGTGAAGCGCGAACCGGTCGTCAATCCCGAGACGGGGGAGGCGGAGCTCCGCTTCAAGGCATGCCCGCAGCCCAACGAGCCATACTATGGCGGCGTCCTGCAGGGCGATTTCGGCTGCTCGACCAAGTTCAAGGTGCCTGTCGAGGACAAGCTGTGGCCCGCACTCGGCGCCACCGGGATCCTGATGTTCTGGGTCATGGTCACCATGGTTCCGATCGCGCTGCTGATCGGCATCCTCGCAGGCATGCGTGAAGGCTCGCGCACGGATCGCAGCCTGTCGGTCGCCTCGATCACCACCACGGCCACGCCCGAATACGTCTCCGGCGTCATCTTCACGGTGGTCTTCGCATCCTGGCTCGGATGGCTCAACGGCTCGGCTGCCTCGGCAACCAACCAGGGCGTGACCTTCTACAACTTCACACTGCCGGTCATGACGATGGCGATCTACGGCATCGGCTACATAGCCCGCATGACGCGCGCCTCGATGGTGGAGGTGATGACGCAGCAGTACATCCGCACGGCGCGGCTGAAGGGCCTCAATTTCTCGTCCGTGGTGGTCAAGCACGCGCTGAGGAACGCGCTGATCGCTCCCTTCACCGTGATCATGCTGCAGTTCCCCTGGCTGCTCACCGGCGTCGTGATCGTCGAGACGATGTTCCGCTACCAGGGCTTCGGCTTCACGCTCGTCGAGGCCGCGGGCAACAACGACATCGATCTCCTGCTCGGCTGCTCGCTCGTCTCCGTCTTCGTGGTGCTCTTCACGCAGCTGATTTCGGATATCGGCTACGCCTATCTCAACCCGCGCATCCGCGTTCAATAGGGGCCGCCGCGCATGCAGCTCGAATACATCAGCGGCTTCCAGATATTCCTGCGCGTCCTCGTGCAGTTCTGGCCGGTCTGGCTCGGCCTGGCGATCGTGATCGGGCTCAGCATGCGCTTCCGCAGGCGGCTCGGCCTCTACGGCGACCTGTTCAGCTCCGGCGTCGGCATCGCCGGCGTCGCCATCTGCCTTTTCTGGCTGTTCACCGCCATCTTCTCGCCCATGATCGCGCCCTTCGAGCCATTGTCTCAGGTTCCGATCATGAAGGATGCGATGCCCGGCGCGATCGTGCCGGACAGCGGCGGCGTGGCCTACCTGTTCGGCGGCGACAAGCTGGCGCGCGACGTGTTCAGCCGCATGGTCTATGGCAGCCGCATCGTGATGATCATCGCGCCTTTCGCGACGCTGTTCGCCTTGATGGTCGGCATCACGCTCGGCCTGCCCGCCGGCTACTACGGGGGCAGGATCGACAGCTTCCTGTCCTTCCTCGCAAACCTCGTCCTCGCCTTTCCCGTCATCCTCCTGTTCTACCTGCTGGTCACGCCCGAGATCCGCGAGCTTTCCTTCGACAGCTGGTTCAGCCAGGCGACCGGCATCGGCGTCTCGATACCGCGGGCGCTGGCGGCGGTGTTCTTCATCTTCCCGGTCGTGTTCTTCGTCACGCTGTTCTATTCACGCTTCAAGAACCGGCCGGAGCGCCTCTACGTGCTCCTGCCGCTGACCATCCTGATCGGCGGCTGGGTCTATCTCGGGCTGGTGTTCAACGCCGACCCGCTCGGCATCATCGCCATCGACCCGAACGAGCTGAACATCTTCGTGGCGGTCGTGTTCGCGTCCTCGCCCGGCGTGTTCCGCATCGTGCGCGGCCTCGTCATGGACATCAAGACGCGCGACTACGTGGCGGCGGCGCAGACGCGCGGCGAGACGCCTTGGTACATCATGCTGTGGGAGATCCTGCCCAACGCGCGCGGACCGCTGATCGTCGATGCCTGCCTGCGCATCGGCTACACGACCATCCTGCTCGGCACGCTCGGCTATTTCGGCCTGGGACTGGCGCCGGAGAGCCCCGACTGGGGCACCGCGATCAAGGATTCCAGCCGCCTGCTGCGCTCCTTCATCCATCCAGCGCTGCCGCCGGTCGTGGCCCTGATGAGCTTCGTGCTAGGACTGAACCTGCTTGCCGACGCGCTGCGCGAGCAGTCGCTGAAGGATTGACGACGGCGGCCGCCGCGCCGGGCCGAGGCCAAGGAGCAACCTGATGAACGAAGCTGTCAAAGCCACGAACATCGAGAACGCCGAGCCGATCATCGACATCGAGCACCTCTCGATCTCCTTCTTCACCAAGAAGGGCGAGATCCCGGCGGTGATGGATTTCTCCTGCCAGGTCATGCCCGGCGAGGCGATGGGCATCGTCGGCGAATCCGGCTGCGGCAAGTCGACCGTGTCGCTCGGCATCATGCGCGACCTGTCGAATGTCGGGAAGATCGTCGGCGGCCGCATCAGGTTCAAGGGCAAGGACATGGGCGACATGACCGAGGAGGAGCTGCGCTCCATCCGCGGCAACGAGATCGCGATGATCTACCAGGAGCCGATGGCCTCGCTGAACCCGGCCATGAAGATCGGCCAGCAGCTGATGGAAGTGCCTCTGCTGCACGACAAGGTGTCGAAGGAGGAGGCCTACAACAGGGCGCTGGACATGGTGCGCGCCGTCCGCCTCCCGGATCCCGAGCGCATGATGCGCTCCTATCCGCACCAGCTCTCGGGAGGCCAGCAGCAGCGCATCGTGATCGCCATGGCGCTGCTTTCGAAGCCGGCGCTCCTCCTCCTGGACGAACCGACGACGGCGCTCGACGTCACCGTCGAGGCCGGCATCGTCGAGCTGGTGAAGGGGCTCGGCAAGGAGTTCGGCACGTCGATGATCTTCGTGTCGCACAATCTCGGCCTGATCCTGGAGACCTGCGACAAGATCACCGTGATGTATTCGGGCGAGGCGGTCGAGACCGGCAACATCAAGGACGTCTTCGACCGCATGCGGCACCCCTACACGCAAGGGCTGTTCCGCTCCATTCCGCTTCCCGGCGCCGACAAGAATTCGCGGCCCCTGGTCGCCATTCCCGGCCAGCTGCCGCTGCCGCACGAGCGCCCCAAGGGCTGCAATTTCGGGCCGCGCTGCCACCATTTCGTCGAAGGCCTCTGCAATGCGGACGAGATACCGATGATCCCCGTGGAGGGTCACGAGAACCATTTTTCGCGCTGCGTTCGGTTCAACGAGATCGACTGGGCGGCGCTGCCCGAGGGCGCCGACGAGCGGAAGGAGCCGGTCAAGCCCGGCGCGCCGGTGCTCAAGGTCGACGACCTGAGGAAATACTACAAGGTCGCGGCGAACGAGATCTTCGGCGGCGGCGAGTCGCGCACCGTCAAGGCGAACGAGACGATCAGCTTCGTCGCGCGCGAAAGCGAGACGGTCGCCATCGTCGGCGAGTCCGGCTGCGGCAAGTCGACTCTTGCAAAGGTTTTGCTCGGCCTCGAAACCGCATCGTCCGGCTCCGTGACGCTCGGCAACAAGGAGATACAGTCGACCGCCATCGAGGACCGCGACGTCGAGACGATCGCGTCGATCCAGATGGTGTTCCAGAACCCGTTCGACACGCTGAATCCCAGCCACTCCGTCGGTTCGCAGATCATCCGTACGCTCGAGAAATTCGGCTACGGCAGGAATGCCTCCGAGCGGCACCAGCGCATGCTCGAACTGCTGGACCTGGTCAAGCTTCCACGCGCTTTCGCCGTACGCATGCCCCGCCAGCTCTCGGGCGGCCAGAAGCAGCGCATCGGCGTGGCCCGCGCCTTCGCGGGCACCGCGAAGGTGGTGGTGGCCGACGAACCCGTGTCGGCGCTCGACGTGTCCGTCCAGGCCGCCGTCACCGAACTCTTGATGGACATCCAGCGCAAGAACAAGACGACGATGCTGTTCATCAGCCACGACCTCTCGGTGGTGCGCTACATCGCCGACCGCGTCGTCGTCATGTATCTCGGCTACATCGTCGAGCAGGGGACGACGGACCAGATCTTCTCGCCGCCCTACCACCCCTACACCGAGGCCCTGCTGTCCGCGATTCCGATCGCCGACACCAGCGTGGTGAAGAAGCATATCGTGCTCGAGGGCGACATCCCGTCGGCCATGAACCCGCCGACCGGCTGCCCCTTTCAGACGCGCTGCCGATACAAGCACCTCGTTCCGGACAACCTCTGCGAGACGCAGGTGCCCCCGTCCAGGGATCTGGGCGACGGCCACCGGAGCCTTTGCTGGCTCTCGGACGACGTGCTCGCGACGATGGAGCCGGTCATCCGTTTCGACGCCGAGCATGCCGCTCACGAAGGCGTGCCGGAAGATGCGACCCACGGAGAGGGTCCCGGCTTCGCCGGCGAACCGCCGCAGCGGCCGCACGGCAAGACCGCCAGCGCCGCGGCGGGGGACCTCGGCGAGGACGCCGAGGAGGACGAGGCCGCCATGCGCGCACGCCGTCACGAGCGCCGCGACGAGGATTCCGAGCCGCACGCCGCCGATGACCACTCTCACGTCGCGCCGTTCGGCCCGCGTACACTGGGGCAGGGACGGCAAAGCGAGGAGGAGTAAAGCCCTCTCCTCTCCTCAACTCATGAAAGGCGATTGGACGCGCTCACGCGGTCGCTCGGCTCCGCGTCAACTGCACTGCCGCAGCTGGGTGTCGTAGTCCCGCGCCGTCTTCTCGGTCTCGCGCGCATAGCGCTGCAGGCCCGGCTTGGCCTGCCAATCGCCGCGTCCGTAGCCGGTCCAGCCGAAGTAGTAGGCCAGATAGAGGTTGTAGGCATCGGTCCTCGCCACGCCGAACCGCTCGACGGTCTTCGAATGGTACCAGCCGACGAAGTCGATGGCGTCCGAGAAGTTGTTGCGTTTCGCCGTCCTGTTGCCGGTTTCCGCCTGGTATTGCGCCCAGGTGCCGTCGAGAGCCTGCGAATAGCCGTAGGCCGACGACGCCCTCTTCCACGGAATGAAGCCCAAGATCACGGTCCGCGGCGGCTTGGCATTGTGCTGGAAGCCGGATTCCTTGCGAAGCGTTGCCATCAGGACCGGCACCGGCACGCCGTATTTGCGCTCCGTCCGATAGGCCTCCGTACGCCAGTTCTCGAAGAACCCGTCCTTCTGGTCGAACACCCGGCATACATTGTTGATGTGGCTCGGCGCCGATGCGCACGCCGACAGCGCGAGCACCAAGGCAGACACCGGCACGATTTTACTCAAATACGAACGAGGCATTAATGGATCAGATAATCCCAAAAGCTGAAAGGTTTCTTGCACCAAACGTTAACCGTGCGGACATGGGTAGATAGGGTGCATGGGTTCTCGGGTCCAGAACGCGCGGAACCGGGCCAACCACCGTTAAAGATGACTTGCTTTATCATATTTTTAGCGTGGTAAATCATGGCCTTAGCCAAAATTTGACCGATTGATAAAAAGTCAAAACCTGCTAGCCTTCCCGAAAACATACAAAGGGGAACTTCGGATGGCGGAAGGCCAGTTGAAGGAAGGCATAGCGGGCGGCCGTCTCGCCCCGTCCCAGTACGCCGACAATTTTTCCGACCTGCATCCCCCGCTCGACCATCACGAGGCGCTGGTGGAGTCGGACCGCTGCTATTTCTGCTACGATGCGCCCTGCATGAATGCCTGTCCGACGGCGATCGACATTCCGCTGTTCATCCGCCAGATCTCGACCGGCAATCCGCTCGGCTCGGCCAAGACCATCTTCGACCAGAACATCTTGGGCGGCATGTGTGCGCGCGTCTGCCCCACCGAGACGCTGTGCGAAGAGGCCTGCGTGCGCGAGGAGGCGGAAGGCAAGCCTGTGCAGATCGGGCGCCTGCAGCGCTACGCCACCGACATTGCGATGGCCGCCGAGAAGCAGTTCTACAGCCGCGCGCCGTCGACCGGCCGCAAGGTGGCCATCGTCGGGGCGGGCCCGGCCGGTCTGGCCGCCGCCCACCGCCTCGCCCGCCACGGCCATGACGTGACGATCTTCGAGGCCAGGCCGAAGGCCGGCGGTCTCAACGAGTACGGCATCGCCGCCTACAAGAGCACCGAGAACTTCGCCCAGGCCGAGGTCGATTATGTCACGGCCATCGGCGGCATCGCCATCGAGTACGGCCGCGCGCTCGGACGCGACGTGCATCTGGCCGACCTCACGGCGAGCTACGACGCGGTGTTCCTCGGCATGGGTCTGGGCGGCGTCAATGCGCTTCGGGCCGAAGGCGAGGACACGGACGGCGTCGACAATGCCGTGGAGTTCATCGCCGATTTGCGCCAGGCCGACGACCTCGGGTCGCTTCCCGTGGGCCGGCGTGTCGTCGTGGTCGGCGGCGGCATGACCGCGATAGACGCCGCCGTCCAGTCCAAGCTACTCGGCGCCGAGGAAGTGACCATCGTCTATCGGCGCGGCAAGGAGCACATGAACGCGTCCGAGTTCGAGCAGGACCTGGCGACATCCAAGGGCGTAACGATCCGGCACTGGCTGCAGCCGAAGCGTCTCATCGTCCAGTTCGGCAAGGTCGCCGGACTCGAACTCGAATACACGCAGATGCAGGACGGCAAGCTCGCCGGGCTCGGTCAGACCGTGATCATTCCCGCGGACCAGGTTTTCAAGGCGATCGGCCAGACGTTTGTCGGCGACCACCTCAACGGCAGCGGCGCTTCGATCGCCATGCGCGACGGTCGCATCGAGGTCGATGCCGAGGGCCGAACCTCCAATCCAAAGGTCTGGGCCGGCGGCGACTGCGTCGCCGACGCGCGCGAGGACCTGACCGTCGCGGCGGTAGCCGCGGGCCGCGACGCCGCCGAGAGCATCAACCGCGCATTGGCAGGAGCGGGAGTATGAGCGATGAGCAGCATGGAGGAAGGCGTAAGCCGGCACTATTCCGCCTATGACGTTCTGCCGCGCATCCGCGCGGGACTGCAGGCGATGGGCCGCGACCCGGACCATATCGAACCCGCCGACCTCGAACAGGTGGACGAGTTCCACATAGGCGGCGCCGAGGCGACCGGGTTGCTGCTCGCCGACCTGGATATCAAACCCGACTCCGAGGTGCTCGACATCGGCTGCGGCATAGGCGGGCCGGGCCGCATGATCGCTGAGCGGACGGGCGCCAGGGTCACCGGCATCGACCTCACGCCAGCTTTCATAGAGGCCGCGGTCGCGCTTTCGAGGATGGCCGGCATGGCGGACCGCGTCACCTTCAAGGTGGCGAGCGCGCTGGACCTGCCCTTCGGGGACGCGTCGTTCGATCATGCCACGCTGCTGCATGTCGGCATGAACATCCCGGACAAGGCACGTCTCTTCCGGGAAGCGTTCCGGGTCTTGCGTCCCGGCGGGTCGTTCGCCGTCTACGACGTCATGCGCGTCGGCGAAGGCGCGCTTTCCTTCCCGGTGCCGTGGGCCGAAGTGGAAGAGCTTTCCGCGCTTGCGGAGCCCGATGCCTACCGCCGAGCTGCCGCCGAAGCGGGGTTCGACCTGCGCGACGAGAAGGACCGCAGGCCCATGGCGCTCGAATTCTTCGAACGCATCCGCGCCCAGGCGGCAGGGTCCGCGCCAGCGCCGCTCGGGCTTCACCTCCTGATGGGACCGACGATCGGCCAGAAGATGGCCAACATGATCGCCGCCATTAAGGCCGGCACGATCGCGCCCATCCAGATGATATTCCGCAAAGCCTGAGCCGGAGAAGAGCCATGGCAGACATCCGCAACGATTTCGTCGGCATCAAGAGCCCCAATCCCTTTTGGCTCGCCTCCGCGCCTCCCACTGACAAGGCATACAATGTCGAGCGCGCCTTCAGGGCCGGCTGGGGTGGCGTGGTCTGGAAGACGCTGGGCGAGGAAGGACCGCCGATCGTCAACGTCAACGGCCCGCGCTACGGCGCGATCTGGGGCGCCGACCGCCGGCTGCTCGGCCTGAACAACATCGAGCTGATCACCGACCGCGACCTGCAGACCAACCTTCGCGAGATGAAGCAGGTCAAGAAGAACTGGCCGGATCGCGCGCTCGTCGCCTCGATCATGGTGCCCTGCGTGGAGGAGAGCTGGAAGGCGATCCTGCCCGCCGTCGAGGAGACCGAGTGCGACGGCATCGAGCTGAACTTCGGTTGCCCGCACGGGATGAGCGAGCGCGGCATGGGCTCGGCCGTCGGCCAGGTGCCGGAATACATCGAGATGGTCGCGCGCTGGTGCAAGCAGTACACGCGCATGCCCGTCATCGTGAAGCTGACGCCAAACATCACCGACATCCGCTATCCGGCTCGCGCGGCCAGGAAGGGCGGCGCCGACGCGGTGTCGCTGATCAACACGGTGTCGTCGATCACCTCGGTCAACCTCGACACCTTCTCGCCGGAGCCGTCGATCGACGGCAAGGGCAGCCACGGCGGTTATTGCGGCCCGGCGGTCAAGCCGATCGCCCTCAACATGGTCGCCGAGATCGCACGCGATCCGGAGACCCGCGGCCTGCCGATCTCGGGCATCGGCGGCGTCACGACGTGGCGCGACGCGGCGGAGTTCCTGGCGCTCGGTGCCGGCAACGTGCAGGTCTGCACGGCGGCGATGACCTACGGCTTCAAGATCGTGCAGGAGATGATCGCCGGCCTCGAGGCCTGGATGGACGAGAAGGGCCACGCGCGTCTGGAGGATTTCATCGGACGCGCGACGCCGAACGTCACCGACTGGCAGTACCTCAACCTCAACTATGTCGCGAAGGCCCGCATCGACCAGGATGCCTGCATCAAATGCGGGCGCTGCCACATCGCCTGCGAGGACACGTCGCACCAGGCCATAACCAGCATGGTCGACGGCAGGCGCCATTTCGAGGTGATCGAGGAGGAGTGCGTCGGGTGCAATCTCTGCGTCAACGTCTGCCCGGTCGAAAACTGCATCAGCATGGTTCCGCTCGCAGCCGGGACGCTGGACAAGCGCACGGGCATCCCGGTGTCGCCCGTCTATGCCAACTGGACGCAGCATCCGAACAATCCGATGGCGCAGCAGGCCGCCGAGTAGCGGTCTTGCCCGCCGCTGAGGCGGGCATGGCGAAATTCCAACCGACGACCGAAACAAAACGGTTGAACGTCGCGCGCTCCGCTTCAAGTCGCCGCCCGGACGGGCTAAGGCCACTCGAAGCGGAGGAGCGCGCATGACAACCACCTTGCTGTTGATGACGATCGGGCGCGTCGTGTTCGGCGCCTTCTTCCTGATTGCCGGGATCCGCAATTTCGCAGGCTTCGCCGAGCGCCGGATAATCGCGACGAACTACGGCTGGAAGCTGCCCGCTCCAGTCATGGCGGTCGGCTTCGCCCTTCAGCTGATCGGCGGCCTGGCTCTGGTCCTGGACCTGTGGACCGTCCCTGCCGCCATCCTGCTGATCGGCTTCCTCGTGGTCGCGACCGCCCTATATCACAACCTGTTCCTCTTCAGAGGCAAGGAGCGCGATCCGCATCTCTATCTGACCCTGGTCAACATCACGCTGGCGGCCGGCCTGCTTCTGGTCATCGCCGACGCAGGCTAGCGATCCGTCCAGCTCCGATTCCCGCGACCTGAGGCACCTGGGACGCCAGCCGGAACCCGTCCGGCCCGGGTCAGCCGCTGCGGCTTCGAGGGCGAGCGGCCGAAAATCGTTTGACTGGGCGCGGTTGCGCCGACAGAAGGGAAGCAGACTTCTCCGGGGTCGATGCCTTGCCGCATGATGTGAATCTTATCGCGACTATAGCCGTCGGCTTCGTGCTGGCGTCGATCTTCGGCTATCTGGCGGACAGGCTGCGGCTGCCCGCTCTCGTCGGCTATCTGGTGGCCGGCATCTTCATGGGACCGTTCACACCGGGCTATGTGGCCGACCCCGACATGGCCAGCCAGCTGGCCGAGATCGGCGTGATCCTGCTGATGTTCGGCGTCGGCCTTCACTTTTCCGCATCCGATCTCCTGGCCGTGCGCGGCATCGCGGTCGTCGGGGCGATGGGCCAGATCCTGCTCGCGACCCTGATGGGCATGGCGCTGACGCACTTCTGGGGCTGGAGCATAGGCCATGGCCTGGTCTTCGGCCTGTGCATTTCGGTCGCGAGCACCGTCGTGCTGCTCAAGGCGCTCGAGGAGCGCAACCTCGTCCAGACGACGATGGGCCGGGTCGCGGTGGGCTGGCTGATCGTCGAGGACCTCGCGATGGTGCTGGCGCTGGTCCTGCTGCCGGCCTTCGCGCTCAGCCTCGGCGGCCATGTCGACACGGGTCACGCGCCGCCGGACCAGGGGCCGGTCTGGCTCGTCCTGCTGCTTACCCTGGCCAAGGTCGCGGGCTTCGTCGCGATCGCGGCGCTCGTCGGGCCGCGCGTCGTCCCGTGGATCCTCATCAAGGTGGCGCGCACCGGCTCGCGCGAACTCTTCACCCTTTCCGTGCTCGGCGTGGCGCTCGGCATCGCCTTCGGGTCGGCGGCCGCCTTCGGAGTCTCCTTCGCGCTCGGTGCCTTCTTCGCCGGCGTCATCATGGGCGAGTCCCAGCTCAGCCACCGCGCGGCTGCCAATTCGCTGCCGCTGCAGGACGCCTTTTCGGTTCTGTTCTTCGTGTCGATCGGCATGCTGTTCGATCCGACCGTGCTCGTCGAGAAGCCGCTGGAAGTCCTGGCGGTGGTCTTCGTCATCGTTGTCGGCAAGCCGATCGCCGCCATGCTAATCGTGCTGGCGCTGCGCTTTCCGGTGAAGCTCGGCCTCGGCGTGGCCGCCAGTCTAGCCCAGATCGGCGAATTCTCCTTCATCCTCGCGAGCCTCGGCGCCGCCTACGGCCTGATGACCAATGAGGCCCAAAGCCTCATCCTGGCCGCGGCGATCGTCTCGATCACGGTGAACCCGCTGGTCTTCAGTGCCACCGAGGCAATCGGCCGCTGGGCAACGCGGCGATATCCGCGTTGGGTCGAGGGTTTCGGCAAAACGCGGGAGCGCACATTGAACGCCGAGTTGCGGCGGATCCGCGCCGAGACGGAAAAGCGCGAGCATGAGCAGGCGCGCAGGATTTCCGAGTTCGTCGAGACATTCCCGCTGTTCAGTGCGATCAACGCGGACGACCAGGAGGAGCTTCTTCTGCTCTTCGTACCGAAGGCGGCCTCGCCCGGCGAGCGCGTCGTGCGCGTCGGCGAGAAGGGCGACGCGATGTATTTCGTCGTCTCGGGAACGGTCGAGGTCGATGTCAACGGTCCGCCGGTCAAGCTCAAGGCTGGCTCATTCTTCGGCGAGATGGCTCTGCTGACCGGCGCGCCGAGGACCGCCGACGTGACTGCGGTCGACTACTGCAACTTCCTGGTTCTGTCGTCCCGCGATTTCCGTCTCTTCATGGCGAGGCATCCCGCCGTGCGGGCCGCCGTCGAAGCTATGGCGGAGGAGCGGCTGGCGATGAACCGGGCCGCGGCGACCACCGAAGAGCACCACGACGAGCGGGTCGAGAGGGGCGCGGCCGCGACCGAGCGCTGATCTCAGCCCGGCGCCCGCGGCTTCAATCCGTCGAGGAACAACTGTTCCAGGAAGCGTGCGGCGTCCTCGAAGCGGCCGTCACCGCCGCGATCCGGCCCGAGGACGGCGCGCACCTGGACGTCGAAGTCGGCATAATGCTGGGTCGTCGCCCAGATCGAGAATATGAGATGCCGGGGATCGGTCCGCGCGATCTTCCCGTCCCGCATCCAGCCTCGTATCACCTCCGCCTTCTCGTCGACCAGTTCCTTCAGCTCGCCCTCCAGCATCGGCAGGATGCGCGGCGCCCCCTGCAGGATCTCGTTGGCGAAGAGACGGCTTTCGCGCGGATAGTCGCGCGCCATTTCGAGCTTGCGGCGGATGTATCCGCGCAGCTCGGTCATCGGGTCGCCGACATTGTCGAACGCCCGCAGCGGCGCGAGCCAGGTGTCCAGCAGGCGATGCATGAGAGTTTCGTGGATGTCTTCCTTGCGGCGGAAATAATAGAGCAGGTTCGGCTTCGACATGCCGGCCGCTTCCGCGATCTGGTCGATCGTCGAGCCGCGGAATCCGTTCGAGGAAAAGACGTCGAGCGCCGCGTCCAGGATGCGTTCGCGCTTTTCCTGCTGGATGCGGGTGGGTTTGGCCTTGATCGCCGCACCGGTCATGCGAGGTGCCGCCCGCGGCCTTCGTGGCCCAATTCTCTGGACCAGTTTCTGCCGACCTGTGGAGCGCGCTTCGCGAACTTCATTTCCGCTATCAGTCCACTTGACCGCCTTCTGGGCGGTGCTAACGTTTGTCCATTCGGTCAAAATTTGCGTAGCAGAAATCGCAGGCCGGACCAAGCGTTGGCATCACCGCACGCAACGAGCACTTGAAAGGAAAGCTTGGTCATGTCGAACCGGCTCAGAGTCACGCCCAACGATCTCAGTGCGTTCTGGATGCCCTTCACTGCCAACCGGCAGTTTAAGCAGGCGCCGCGGATGCTGGCAGCCGCCAAGGACATGCACTACACCACCACCGACGGCCGTCAGATCCTGGACGGCACGTCCGGCCTGTGGTGTGTCAATGCGGGCCACTGCCGGCCGAAGATCACCGAGGCGATCCAGCAGCAGGCGGCCGAACTCGACTATGCACCGGCCTTCCAGATGGGCCATCCGATCGTTTTCGAGCTGTCGAACCGGCTGATCGACGTCGCTCCGGCGGGGATGGAGCATGTCTTCTACACCAATTCAGGCTCGGAATCGGTGGAGACGGCGCTGAAGATCGCGCTCGCCTACCACCGCGCCAAGGGCAACGGTTCCAAATTCCGGCTGATCGGCCGCGAGCGCGGCTATCACGGCGTCAATTTCGGCGGCATTTCCGTCGGCGGCATCGTCACCAACCGCAAGATGTTCGGCACGCTGCTCACCGGCGTCGACCACATGCCGCACACCCACCTGCCGGGCAAGAACGCCTTCACCCGCGGCGAGCCCGAGCATGGCGGCGACCTCGCCGACGAGCTCGAGCGCATCGTCACGCTGCATGACGCGTCGACGGTCGCCGCCGTCATCGTCGAGCCCGTGGCCGGCTCGACCGGCGTGCTCATCCCGCCGAAGGGCTATCTCAAGCGCCTGCGCGAGATCTGCACGAAGCACGGCATCCTCCTGATCTTCGACGAAGTCATCACCGGCTTCGGCCGGCTCGGCACGCCGTTCGCCGCCGATTATTTCGACGTACAGCCCGACATCATCACCACTGCCAAGGGCATCACCAACGGCGTCATCCCGATGGGCGCGGTGTTCGTCACGAAGGAGATCCACGACGCCTTCATGAACGGCCCGGAACACATGATCGAGTTCTTCCACGGCTACACCTATTCGGGCAATCCGATCGCCTGCGCGGCAGCCCTGGGCACGCTCGACACCTACAAGGAAGAAGGCTTGCTGACCCGAGGCGCCGAACTGGCGCCATACTGGGAAGATGCGCTGCATTCGCTCAAGGGCGAGCCGCACGTCATCGACGTGCGCAACATCGGCCTGGTCGGCGCCATAGAGCTGGAGCCGATCGCGGGTAGCCCGACGAAGCGAGCCTTCTCGGCCTTCGTCAAGGCGTTCGAGCGCGGCGCACTGATCCGCACCACCGGCGACATCATCGCCCTGTCGCCGCCGCTGATCATCACCAAGGGGCAGATCGACGAGCTGATCGACCACGTCCGCGAAGTTCTGCGCGCCGTCGACTGACGACAGCCATCGCGGTGCGCCGGGCGGAAACCGGCGCACCGCATCTTCATCGGAATGCGAGGTAAAATAATGGCCGCTCCCGGCGAAAATCTCCGAATCAATTCAGACCGTTTGTGGGATTCGCTCATGGAGATGGCGAAGATCGGACCCGGCGTCGCCGGCGGCAACAACCGCCAGACGCTGACCGACGAGGACGGCGAGGGCCGCCGCCTGTTCCAGTCATGGTGCGAGGCTGCGGGCCTCACCATGGGTGTCGACCGGATGGGTACGATGTTCGCGCGCCGCGAAGGCACCGATCCCGACGCGCTGCCGGTCTATGTGGGCAGCCATCTCGACACGCAGCCGACCGGAGGCAAGTTCGACGGCGTGCTCGGCGTGCTCGGCGGCTTGGAGGTGATCCGCACGCTGAACGACCTCGACATCAAGACGAAGCATCCGATCGTCGTCACCAACTGGACGAACGAGGAGGGGACCCGCTTCGCGCCGGCCATGCTCGCGTCCGGCGTCTTTGCGGGCGTGCACGAGCAGGGCTGGGCCTACGAGCGGAAGGACAAGGAAGGCAAGCTGTTCGGCGACGAACTCGAGCGCATCGGCTGGAAGGGCGACGAGGAAGTCGGCAGCCGCAAGATGAAGGCCTTCTTCGAGCTCCACATCGAGCAGGGTCCGATCCTCGAGGACGAGGGCATCGACATCGGCGTCGTGACCCATGGCCAGGGCCTGAAATGGCTGCAGGTCACGCTGACCGGCAAGGAGAGCCATACCGGCTCCACCCCGATGCCCAAGCGTCGCAATGCCGGCCTCGGCATGGCGCGGGTCACCGAGCTGGTGCACGAAGTGGCGATGGACTACCAGCCCGAGGCGGTCGGCGCGGTCGGGCACATGGAAGTCTATCCGAATTCGCGCAACATCATCGCCGGCCGGACGGTGTTCACCATCGACATCCGGTCGCCCGAGAAGCAGGTTCTGGACGAGATGGATGCCCGCATCCGCGACGGCATCGCCACGATCTGCGATGCGCTCGACATCTCGTTCGAGATCGAGCAGGTCGGCCACTTCGATCCGGTCACCTTCGACGAAGGCTGCGTTAAGGCCGTCCGCGACGCCGCCGAGCGCCTTGGCTACTCCCACCGCAACATCATCTCCGGCGCCGGCCACGATGCCTGCTGGATCAACCGCGTGGCGCCGACCGCCATGATCTTCTGTCCCTGCGTGGACGGCCTGTCGCACAACGAGGCCGAGGAAATTTCCCCGGAATGGGCCGCCGCCGGTTGCGACGTGCTGTTCCACGCCGTCGTGGAGACGGCGGGGATCGTTGAGTGAGGTTGGCAGGTTGCGTGACGCCGTTTAGGTTTCGATAGTCGGCCGGCCAGCAGGGGCGGCGCGAATCGCGCGTTGTTGCATCTGACGCGTGTGCATAAGAGCCGGCACGGCATGGACGCCCGCTCCGTCTTCGACGAAGATGGCGCCATGTGGGGCAAGGCCGAGCGGTGTCGATGACGATTGCTGAAGCCACGGCACGGGCGGGAACGCCCGTCGTCGAAGCAAAAGATCTCGGCTTGACATTCCAGACCAACGACGGACCGGTCCAGGCGCTGACCGGTGTCGACCTGATGATCGGCAAGGGCGAGTTCGTCTCCTTCATCGGCCCGTCCGGCTGCGGCAAGACCACTTTCTTGCGCGTCATCGCCGATCTGGAGAAGCCCACCGAGGGCACGATCTCCGTCAACGGCATGACGCCCGAGCAGGCGCGGCAGGCGCGTGCCTATGGCTACGTCTTCCAGGCGGCGGCGCTGTTTCCGTGGCGGACCATAGACAAGAACATCGCGCTGCCGCTCGAGATCATGGGTGTGCCGGAAGCCGAGCGTAAGACCCGCATCGCGCGCGTCATGGATCTCGTGAACCTCGCCGGCTTCGAGAAGAAGTACCCCTGGCAGCTGTCGGGCGGGATGCAGCAGCGCGCCTCTATCGCGCGTGCGCTCGCCTTCGACGCCGACCTGCTTTTGATGGACGAGCCCTTCGGCGCGCTGGACGAAATCGTGCGCGACCATCTCAACAAGCAGCTGCTCGAACTCTGGGCGCGGACGAACAAGACCATCTGCTTCGTGACGCATTCGATCCCGGAGGCTGTCTATCTTTCGACGCGCATCGTGGTGATGTCGCCGCGCCCAGGCCGGGTCACCGACGTCATTGAATCCACCCTGCCGCGCGAGCGCCCGCTGCACATCCGCGAAAGCGCCGAATTCCTCGCCATCGCCCACCGCGTCCGCGACGGCCTGCACGCAGGGCACAGCTATGAGGATTGAGGCGGCGAGCTCCGTTCCTCTCCTGCGCTTCACGGGGGCGAGGAACAAGCGCGTTGGAGTGATCGCTCCATGACCCAGATGCGCGATTCAATCGTCCCCGTCCTGACCATCCTCGCTGGTCTGGTGGTCGTCTGGTACGTCGCGGCCGTGCTGCTCAACGCGCCTTTCCAGCGCGATCTCGACCGACGCGCCGGCGAGACGCCCGGCACGATCGAGTTCGTCGGCAAGACGCTCTCGCAGCCTAAGCCGACCATGCCCGCCCCGCACCAGGTGGCGGAAAACTTCTTCGAGAACACCTTTCTCCGGAAGATCACCAGCAACCGCAGCCTCGTCTACAACGCCTGGGTTACGCTCTCCTCCACCTTGCTCGGCTTTGCATTCGGCACGGTGCTCGGCATCACGATCGCCGTCGGCATCGTGCACTTCACCTCGCTCGACCGCAGCCTGATGCCGTGGATCATCGCGTCGCAGACGGTGCCGATCCTCGCCATCGCGCCGATGGTCATCGTGGTTCTCGCGGCCGTCGGCGTCACCGGGCTGATCCCGAAATCGCTGATCTCGACCTATCTCTCCTTCTTTCCGGTCGCGGTCGGTATGGTGAAGGGACTGCGCTCGCCCGAGATCATGCATCTCGACCTCATGCACACCTACAACGCGAGCGCTTCGCAGACCTTCTGGAAACTGCGCGTGCCGGCCTCGGTGCCCTTCCTATTCGCCTCGATGAAGGTGGCTGTCGCCGCCAGCCTGGTCGGAGCGATCGTCGCCGAGCTGCCGACCGGCGCCGTCGCCGGGATCGGGGCGAAACTCCTGTCCGCCTCGTACTACAGCCAGACCATCGACATGTGGTCGGCGCTCGTCGCCGGCTCGGTGGTAGCCGCGCTGCTGGTGACGCTCGTCGGCCTGGCCGGGCGCCTCGTCGACCGATCGATGGGAGCACGGCCCGCATGAGGTGGTTCTCGCCCTCCTGGCAGGCCGTCGCGGCAATCCTTCTCTGCGTGCTGGCGGGTTTCTTCGGGCCCATGACTATGCCGGAGGCGGATGCCGTCGCCGATCCCGGCGCCGGACTCGGCGCTCCATTTGCCTCCACCCGGGGTCTCGTTTTCGACCTGGTGCTCGGCGCAGCCGCGGTTTCGATGCTGCGCATTCCGCCGCTCGCTGCGGCTGCCGCCCTGGCCATAGGCGCGCATCTCGCCGCATGGCTGCTGCTTTCGGGCATAGCCGGCGCCGAGGGGACTGCGCGCGCTCCCTTCTATCTCCTGCTGGCCGCCGCCTGGCTGCTCGCCTGGCGCTGTGTCACGATCCTGTCAGGGCTGCGCCCACGGCAACGCGCGGCCGGCGCACTGCTGCGCCTGCTGATCCCGGTTATCTTCGGCCTCTGGCTGCTCATCATCTGGGAAGCCGTCGTGCGCGGCGCCGGCATCCCGTTCATCCTGCTGCCGCCGCCGTCCGCCATCGGCGCGCGTGTCGCGGGATCGATCCCCATCCTGGCCGCCGACGTCAACCAGACCATCTTCAAGGCGGCGACCGCCGGCTACGTCATCGGCAGCGCCTCGGGCTTCCTCACCGCGGTCCTCGCCGACCGCGTCGCCTTCCTCGGCCGCGGCCTGCTGCCCATCGGCAACATGGTCTCCGCGCTGCCCATCATCGGCGTCGCGCCGATCATGGTCATGTGGTTCGGCTTCGGCTGGGAATCCAAGGCTGCCGTCGTCGCGATCATGACCTTCTTCCCGATGCTGGTGAATACGGTCACCGGCCTCGCCGCTTCCGGCCATATGGAGCGCGACCTGATGCGCACCTATGCTTCCAACTACGCGCAGACGCTCGTGAAACTGCGTCTTCCGGCCGCCGCGCCGTTCATCTTCAACGCGCTGAAGATCAACTCCACCTTGGCTCTGATCGGCGCCATCGTCGCCGAATTCTTCGGCACGCCGGTCGTCGGCATGGGCTTCCGCATCTCGACCGAGGTCGGCCGCATGAACATCGACATGGTGTGGGCCGAGATCGCGGTTGCGGCGGTCGTGGGTTCGGTCTTCTATGGGTTGATAGCCCTCGCAGAAAGGGCGGCAACGTTTTGGCATCCGTCTATCCGTGGTGGCTAGACGAACTTCAGAGGGTAACAAGATGAGAAAGCTGGTGGTTTCCATGCTGGCGGGCGCGATGTCGCTCGCCGCGTTCCAGGCATTGGCGGCTGACGAGGTGACGCTGCAGCTCAAATGGGTCACGCAGGCGCAGTTCGCGGGCTACTACGTCGCCAAGGACAAGGGCTTCTACGAAGAAGAAGGCCTCGACGTCGAGATCAAGCCCGGCGGGCCGGACATCGCGCCGGAGCAGGTCATCGCGGGCGGCGGCGCCGACGTGATCGTCACCTGGATGGCGGCGGGGCTCGCCGCAAGGGACAAGGGCGTGCCGCTGATCAACATCGCGCAGCCTTTCAAGAAGGCCGGCATGGAGCTCGTCTGCCCGGCCGACGGTCCCGTCAAGACCGAAGCCGATTTCAAGGGCAAGACGCTCGGCGTCTGGTTCTTCGGCAACGAATACCCGTTCTATGCCTGGATGAACAAGATCGGCCTGCCGACAGAAGGCGGGCCGGACGGCGTCACCGTCCTCAAGCAGAGCTTCGACGTTCAGCCGCTGATCCAGAAGCAGGCCGACTGCATCTCCGTCATGACCTACAACGAGTACTGGCAGCTCATCGACGCGGGCTACAAGCCCGAGGACCTGATCGTCTTCAACTATACGGAGATGGGCAACGACCTGCTCGAAGACGGCCTCTACGTGCTGGAGGACAAGCTGAAGGATCCGGCCTTCGAAGAGAAGATGGTCAAGTTCGTCCGCGCCTCGATGAAGGGCTGGAAATACGCCACCGAAAATCCCGACGAAGCGGCCGAGATCGTCGTCGAGAACGGCGGACAGGACGAGAACCATCAGAAGCGCATGATGGGGGAGGTCGCCAAGCTGATCGACAATGCCGACGGCAAGCTGATCCCGGCTGCCTATGACCGGACCGCCAAGGCCCTGCTCGACCAGAAGATCATCTCCAAGCCGGCCGAGGGCGGCTACACGACGGCGATCACCGACAAGGCCGTGCCGTAAGGAACGACCCCGGTATCGATCGGTACCGAAAAGGGGTGGGTGACCGCCCCTTTTTGCATCTCCGCCATCTCGGCCCATATGATGCGTCGGCGATGAGCTTGTGCTAGATTTGCACCCGAGAAGGATTTCGACGCATGGGCACACTGTTCAAGCTTGATCCGGATGTGGAGCGACGCCTCGATGCGCTGAAGGCGCTTACGGGGCGCGATACCCACGACCAGATTCGCGAGGCCATCCTTCGCGGCCTGGAGGATATGGAAGATATCGCCGCCGCCGATGCTGTGAAAGAGCGGCTCAGACGCGGTGAGGAGCGAACCTATTCATCCGCCGAAGTCCGGGCCGAGCTTGGCCTGGACGATTGACTATGCCGACACCGCACGGCGGTCGTTGCGCAAGCTCGATCGCCAGACGGCGAAGCGTATTGCCGATTTTCTCGATCGCCGTATCGCGCTGAGCGAAAATCCGCGACAGATCGGTGATGCACTTGCCGGAAAGCTCACGGGCTACTGGAAATACCGCGTCGGCGATTACCGCATCATCTGCGACATCCAGGACCAGCGGGTCACCGTCTTGGTTCTCGAAATAGGCAACCGCCGCGACGTCTATCGTTAGCCTATCGCTTTTCCCGTATCTGCGTCAGCGTCCTCGTCGGTGTGATCGCCTCGACGTCGAGCTTCACCTCGATGATCGCGGGCGTGCCGCTTGCCCGCGCGCGCTCGAAGGCCGGTGCGAACTCTTCCGTGGTCGCCACCGACTCGCCATGGCCGCCGAAGGCGCGGGCATAGGCGGCGAAGTCCGGATTGCGGAGATCCGTGCCCGATACGCGGCCGGGATATTCGCGCTCCTGGTGCATGCGGATCGTCCCGTAGGTTCCATTGTTGAGGATGACCACGATGATCGGCAGACCGTACTGCACCGCTGTCGCGAACTCCTGGCCATGCATCAGGAAATCCCCGTCACCCGCCCAGACGATCACTTCCCGGTCGCGGAACATCGCCTTCGCCGCGACACCCGCTGGCAGGCCGTAGCCCATCGAGCCGGATGTCGGCGCGGCCTGCGTTCCATATTGCCGGGAACGGTGGAAGCGGTGCATCCAGGTCGCGAAATTGCCGGCGCCGTTGCATATGATCGCGTCCTCGGCCAGGTTTTCTTCGAGGTAATCCATGATACGGCCCATGTGCACTGCGCCGGGGCAGTGTTCGGGCAATGCCGACCATTGCCTGTAAGAGCCATGCAGTGTGGCGGTGCGGTCCGACCATGCGGGCGCCGCGTCCGGGCCGCGTCCGGCGAACGCCTTGGCGAAGGCATGCGGCGAGGCGTTGATCGCAAGTGCCGGACGATAGACCCTGCCCAGTTCGGCGGGATCGGGATGGACGTGCACCAGCGTCTGCACGGGGTAGGGACTCGCGAGCAGCGTATAGTCGGACGAAGCCATTTCGCTCATGCGCCCGCCGACGAGCAGCAGCAGGTCGGCTTCCCTGATGGCGGCGGCGAGCGTCGGGTTCGGCCCTATGCCGACGTCTCCGGCATAGCAGGGGTGCAGGTGGTCGAACAGCATCTGGCGCCGGAAGGAGCAGCCGACGGGCAGAGCCCAGCTTTCGGCCGAGCGCTGAAAATGGCTGACCGCTTCCGCGCTCCAGCGGGTGCCGCCGAGGATGGCGAAAGGCCGCTCCGCCTTCTGCAGCAGTTCCTCCAGCTGCTGCATCTCGTGCTCGCCCGGCCATGTCTCGACCGGCGTGAAGGGCAGGGGCGCCGGCGCCTCGACCGTGTCGGCTAGCATGTCCTCGGGCAGGGCAACGACCACCGGTCCCGGCCGTCCCGATGTCGCCACGGCGAAAGCCCGGGTGACGAGTTCCGGTATGCGCGCCGCATCGTCGATCTCCACGACCCATTTCGCGATGTCGCCATAGAAGCGCTTGTAGTCGACTTCCTGGAACGCCTCCCTTTCCCTGATGCCGCGTGCGATCTGCCCGATGAACAGGATCATGGGATTCGAATCCTGCCTCGCGATATGCACGCCCGCCGACGCGTTCGTCGCGCCGGGGCCGCGCGTGACGAAGCAGATGCCCGGGCGCCCCGTCAACCGGCCTTCGCAGTCGGCCATCATGGCCGCGCCGCCTTCCTGCCGGCAGACGATGTTGCGGATCGGGGAATCGTGCAGCGCATCGAGAACGGCAAGATAGCTCTCTCCCGGCACCGAGTAGATGCGCTCGACGCCGTTCGCCTCGAGCGCGTCGACGATCAGCTGTCCGCCTGTCCTCATCGGGTCGTCTTCTCCAGTTCTGCAAGGATTTCGCCGGTGTGTTCGCCGAGCCGCGGCGACGGTCGCCCGTAGGCGAGGGGTGTCTCCGAAAGCTTCAATGGTGAGCGCACGGAGGGGAGCTTTGTTCCGCGGCCGTCTTCGAGGTCCATCCGCATGCCGCGCGCGATCACCTGCGGGTCGGCGAACATTTCCTCGATCGTGTTGATCGGGCTTGCCGGCACGCCGGCCGCGTCGAGCTTGGCCAGGAGCGCGGCGCGTTCGAAGCCGGCAAGGGCCGGCAAGAGGCGGTCGCGCAAGGCTTTCCGGTTGGCGACCCGCGCCGCATTGGTGGCGAAGTCTGCATCCTGGGGCAGGGCGTCGAGACCCACGACCCGGCAGAACTTCTGGAACTGCCCGTCATTGCCGACCGCGAGGATGAAATGCCCGTCGGCCGCCGGCAGCACCTCGTAAGGAGCGATGTTCGGGTGGGCGTTGCCCATCTGCACCGGCGATTTCCCGGAGACGAGGAAATTGAGGTTCTGGTTGGCGAGCACGGAGACCTGTGCGTCGAAAAGCGCCATGTCGATATGCTGGCCCTGGCCCGTCGCCTCGGCGTGGCGCAAGGCCGCCTGGATGGCGATCACCGAATAGAGGCCGGTGAAGAGGTCGGTGACCGCGACGCCGACCTTCTGCGGCTCGCCGCCGGCGGGGCCGGTGATCGACATCAGCCCTGACATGCCCTGGATGATGAAATCGTAGCCGGCCCGCGGCGCGTAGGGGCCGTCCTGGCCGAAGCCGGTGATGGAGCAATAGACCAGCTTCGGATTGATCTTCCTGACGCTTTCGTAGTCCAGCCCGTATTTCTTCAGCCCGCCGAGCTTGAAGTTTTCGATCAGTACGTCGGCGGTGGCAACCAGCTTGCGCAGCGTCTCGGCGCCGTCCGGCGTCGAGAAATCCAGCGCGATCGAGCGCTTGCCGCGGTTGCAGGAGTGATAGTACGCGGCCGACAGGTTCTCCCCGTCGGCGCCGGTGACGAAGGGTGGCCCCCATTTGCGCGTGTCGTCGCCGCCGTCCGGGTTTTCCACCTTGATGACGTCGGCCCCGAGATCGGCCAGCACCTGTCCGGCCCACGGGCCCGCGAGGATGCGGGCAAGCTCGATGACACGGACTCCGTGGAGAGGGGGCTGGGGCATTTGCGATTGTTCTCCGGACGGTGTCCGGTCTAACAATGCACGATGCCGATGTCATGTGCCTAGGTGTCTAGCCTTGGCTGGATTTTCGCGGCCTTCCTCCCTTGGCGCCGTTCGCACGTGCGGCCGCAGCCTTGGCCGGAGAGGTCGTTCTCCCCGCTTGACGCGCCATATAGGCCCGCGTCCCGAATATGCCGGCCAGCAGGCCAGCCACGGTGAAGTCGACGTCCAGCGTTTCCCAGTGGAGGCCGTATCCTGCGCCGAGAACTTCGACTTCGGCCAATTCGGATTCGTTCGCCTGTTGCAAACCTTGGACAATTCCCGGTGGGAAGGCAAAGGTGCAGCCGTTGGTCAGTTCGACGACGATCCGGTCCTTATGGACGTCGTAACGGGCGCTTGTTGCACGTGGCTCGCTCGAAGAGAGCTTGGCGCCCAGGACCAAGGCCGCATCGATTTCCTTATCCGTCATGTCAGCCATGGATTTGCTTCCAGCGCGCCAGAAGTGCCGTCTGATGATCCTCCACCAGTTTCATGCATCGGCGTATGTCGGCTCGTGTCATCGCCACAGCCCACACCAATTGCGGCCGGTTACCTGGTCCCGACAGGTTTATCTTCGCCTCACCGTCAGCATATGCATGCACGTGGGCTGGCTCGTGATCATCCGAAAAAATAACGACCCTGAAACCTGACTCACGCAAGACCGTGATCATGCCTTAACCTATCGCGTTGGGTTTTTCAACGTGCTTGCCAACCATTCCACGAAATCGCGCATCACCTCCTCGCGGTTCACCTCGTTGAAGCTCTCGTGCCGCGTTTCGGGATAGATCGTTGAAGCGACGTTGGAAAACCCCAGTCCCCGCAGCCTTGCTGCAAGATGCGTCACCGCCTTTCCGCCATTGGTCGCCGGATCCTTGCCGCCTCCGACGAGATTGAACGGCAGGTCTCGCGGCACGTTTCGGAAATTGCCGTCTTCCGCGCCGGCGAAGGCGAAGCCGAAGACATCCCGCCACATCGAAACCGACGCATCCCAGCCGCACAGCGGGTCCTCGATGTATCGGCGCACTTCCTCCGCCTCGTGCGACAGCCAGTCGAAGGGCGTGACATGCCCGGGAACCTGCCTGCCCCATGCCTGGAAGGTCATGCGTGGAAGCAGGCGCGACGGAACGTCGGAGCCCAGCCGGAACTTCTCCCATGCCAGGATGGCGAGCGCGGCCCGGCCGGCGAGGCCGGCCGCGAAATTGGCGTTCCAGATCGCGGCCGCATGGATGCCTGCGTGACGGCGTAGCAGATAGTTGACCGCGATCATGCCCCCCATCGAGTGGCCGAACAGGGCGATCGGCACGCCCGGGTGCTCGGCGCGGATCGCCGCGTGGATGGCCGCGACATCCGCAAGGACCTTTTCGCCGCCGGTCGGTGTTCCGAAGCGGCCCGGCGGCGCGTCGGGCGCGGTGGTCAGGCCGTGGCCGCGATGGTCATGCGCATAGCTGTGGAAGCCGCTCTGCGCGAGGAAGTCGGCGAAACGCGCATAGCGCGCGGCGTGCTCCGCCAGGCCATGGTTGATCTGGACCACGGCTTTCGGCCGGCCATGTGCAAAGCGGGTATAAAGGTTCAGCGATGCGCCGGAGGGCGACGCGACGCGCCGTTGCTCGTCGAACGCCATCCGGCGACAGGCTTCAGTGCGTTGCCGCCGGCCGCGGCCGCTGCGAACCGTGCCACGCCCAGCGGACCAGGGCCCAGGCGCTGCCGCCGGTCGCCATGCCGAGCAGATAGAGCACGACGGCCAGGATCGCGAGCGGGATCGTGATGCTGAAGCCCAGAAAGGCGACCGACACGCTCTGCAGGTTCTGGAAGGCGAAGATCAGGAACGCCAGCCCCAGTACGACGATCACCCCGATGTGCAACCAACGCATTTCGGCTCCCTCCTGTCGGACCGCGCTTGCTCCACCCTCCATGCACGATATGCCCTTGCGGGCGATGTGGGAAGCGATTGCGCGCCGCGGCTGTCACGAGCGCCTGCCGCCCGCCTTGCGGGAGGCACCCCCGAGCCTATATGACGGGCCTCACTTCATCGCGCCGGCTTCCGGCGCATCCCGGCAGTTCGGCACATCCATGCACCCCGCTATCTCGGTTTCCAATCTCTCGAAGTCCTATGCGTCGGGTTTCCAGGCGCTGAAGGGCATCGATCTCGAGATCCGGCACGGCGAGATCTTCGCTCTCCTTGGGCCCAACGGTGCCGGCAAGTCGACGCTCATCAACATCATCTGCGGGATCGTCCGGCCGGGGGAGGGCAGGGTGCTTGCCGACGGCCACGACATCGTGTCCGATTTCCGCGCCGCGCGCTCCCTGATCGGGCTGGTGCCGCAGGAACTGACCACCGATGCTTTCGAATCGGTCTGGGACACGGTCAGCTTCAGCCGCGGCCTGTTCGGTAAGCCGCCGAACCCGGCCCATATCGAGAAGATCCTTCGTGACCTGTCTCTCTGGGAGAAGAAGGACAACAAGATCATGACGCTGTCCGGCGGCATGAAGCGCCGCGTGATGATCGCCAAGGCGCTGTCGCACGAGCCTAGCATCCTGTTTCTCGACGAACCCTCGGCGGGTGTCGACGTCGAGCTGCGCCGCGACATGTGGGAAGTGGTGCGCCGCCTGCGGGAATCCGGCGTCACCATCATCCTGACCACGCACTACATCGAGGAGGCCGAGGAGATGGCCGACCGCGTCGGCGTCATCGACAGGGGCCGGCTCGTCCTCGTCGAGGACAAGGCGGTGCTGATGCGCAAGCTCGGCAAGAAGGAACTGACCCTGCACCTGCAGCAGCCGCTCGCAAGCGTGCCCGACAGCCTCGCCGAATTCTCGCTCGTCCTGTCCGAGGATGGCAGCGAACTCACATACACCTACGATACCCAGGGCGATCGCACCGGCATCACGCGGCTGTTCAAGGCCTTGGAGGCGGAAGGCATCCGTTTCCGCGACCTCGCCACCTCGCAGAGTTCGCTCGAGGAAATCTTCGTCAACCTGGTGAGTCGCCGGCAATGAACTTCCACGCGGTCAAGGCGATCTACCTCTTCGAGATGGCGCGCACGCGCCGCACGCTGCTGCAGAGCGTGATCTCGCCCGTCGTTTCCACCTCGCTCTATTTCGTCGTGTTCGGCTCCGCGATCGGCTCGCGCATCCCCGAGGTCGGCGGCGTCAGCTACGCCGCCTTCATCGTGCCCGGCCTGATCATGCTCTCGCTGCTCACGCAGAGCATCTCCAACGCGGCCTTCGGCATCTACTTCCCGAAGTTCACGGGCACGATCTACGAGCTCCACTCCGCGCCCGTGTCCTTCGTCGAGGTCGTGCTCTCCTATGTCGGCGCCGCCGCCACCAAGTCGGTCATGATCGGCCTGATCATCCTCGCCACCGCCGCGCTGTTCATCGACATGCGCATCGAGCATCCGGCCTTCATGCTGCTGTTCCTGCTGCTGACAGCGGTCACCTTCAGCCTGTTCGGCTTCATCATCGGCATCTGGGCCGACAGTTTCGAGCGGCTCCAGCTCATCCCGCTGCTGGTCGTGACCCCGCTCACCTTCCTTGGAGGCAGCTTCTACTCCATCGACATGCTGCCGCCGGTCTGGCGCACCATCAGCCTGTTCAACCCGGTGCTCTATCTCGTCTCCGGCTTCCGCTGGAGCTTCTACGGCCACTCCGACGTGAGCGTGACGATCAGCCTCGGCATGACGCTCGTCTTCCTCGCCGCCTGCCTGACCTTCGTCTGGTGGATCTTCCACACCGGCTGGCGCATCAAGAGCTGAGAGTCGCCTCTGCCATTGCCGTTGCCGGCGCCATCGCTTACATAGCGCGCAACTCTCCATCCAGCTTGTAGGGATATCGCGCGCGTGGCACGCCAGTTCATCTATCACATGGCCGGGCTGAACAAGGCCTACGGCACCAAGAAGGTCCTCGACAACGTCCACCTGTCCTTCTACCCGGACGCCAAGATCGGCATCCTGGGTCCGAACGGCTCGGGCAAGTCGACGATCCTGCGCATCATGGCCGGGCTCGACAAGGATTTCCAGGGCGAGGCCTGGCTCGCCGAGGGCGCCACCGTCGGCTATCTGGCGCAGGAGCCGCAGCTCGATCCGGCCAAGACCGTGTTCGAGAACGTCATGGACGGCGTCGCCAAGAAGACCGCCATCATCGAGCGCTACAACGAGCTGATGATGAACTATTCCGACGAGACGGCGGAAGAGGGCGCCAGGCTCCAGGACGAGATGGACCGCCTCAACCTCTGGGATCTCGAACAGCAGGTCGAGATGGCCATGGAGGCGCTGCAGTGCCCGCCCGGCGATGCCGACGTCAACAACCTGTCTGGCGGCGAACGCCGCCGCGTCGCGCTCTGCCGTCTGCTGCTCGAACAGCCCGACCTGCTGCTGCTCGACGAGCCGACCAACCATCTCGACGCCGAGACCACGCAGTGGCTGGAAAAGCACCTGCGCGACTATCCCGGCTCCGTGCTGATCATCACCCACGACCGCTACTTCCTCGACAACGTGACGGGCTGGATCCTCGAACTCGACCGCGGCCGCGGCATTCCCTACGAGGGCAACTACACCAAATATCTCGACGCCAAGGCGAAGCGCCTCATCCAGGAAGGCCGCGAGGACGACGCCCGCCAGAAGTCGATCTGGCGCGAGCGCGAATGGATCCAGTCGTCGCCCAAGGCGCGCCAGACCAAGTCGAAGGCCCGCATCAAGGCCTATGAGGAACTGGTCGAGCAGGCGCAGAACCGCAAGCCGACCGACACGCAGATCGTCATCCCGCTCAGCGAGCGCCTCGGCAACCGCGTGATCGAGCTGGAAGGCGTCAACAAGGGCTTCGGCGACGAGCTGCTGATCGAGGACCTGTCCTTCCGCCTGCCGCCGGGCGGCATCGTCGGCGTCATCGGCCCCAACGGCGCCGGCAAGACCACGCTGTTCCGGATGATCACCGGGCAGGAGAAGCCGGACGCCGGCAACATCACCGTCGGCGAGACGGTCAAGCTCGGCTATGTCGACCAGAGCCGCGACGCGCTCGACCCCAACAAGACCGTGTGGGAGGAGATCTCCGGCGGCGCCGAGGTCATCAAGCTCGGCAAGCACGAGGTCAATTCGCGCGCCTACTGCTCGTCCTTCAACTTCCGCGGCGGCGACCAGCAGCAGAAGGTCGGCAACCTGTCAGGCGGCCAGCGCAACCGCGTCCACCTCGCCAAGATGCTGAAGAACGGCGGCAACGTTCTGCTGCTCGACGAACCGACCAACGACCTCGACACCGAGACGCTCGGCGCGCTGGAAGACGCGCTGGAAGCCTATGCCGGCTGCGCCGTCATCATCAGCCACGACCGCATGTTCCTCGACCGCATGGCCACCCACATGCTCGCCTTCGAGGGCGACGCCCATGTCGAGTGGTTCGAGGGCAATTTCGAGGACTACGAAAAGGACAAGATCCGCCGGCTGGGACCGGAAGCCGCCAAGCCCCACCGCATGACGCACAAGCGGCTGACGCGGTGAGCCTTCCAAAAAGCCGGGCCAAGCGCCCGGCTTTTTCGTTCAGGGGATTCTGCAGCAGAAGCTGAAGAACGGTCCGCTGAGCCCCGGCACGGAACTCGGCGTGAAGGTGAAGTCGCGCACGGCGTCGCTCTCGTCGACGCAGCCGGCCGGCGTCGCCGCGATCTGGCCGCGCACCGGGTGGCTGGTCTCCAGCGTCCACGGGTCCTGCGACGAGAAGGTAACCGTGCCGGGGGTCGTCTGGATGTCGTCGCCGGAAAAGGCGTCGATGAAGGAAGCACTCATGGTCGCGCCGTCGCAGGCGAGCTCGATCGCCCAGTTCGGCTCGAAGCCGGAGCAGATCATCCTCTTGCCGGCCGGCACCAGCCCCTCGCAGGCGAAATCGGCGGCGTGGGCGGGCATGGAAGCCGCGGCGATCGCGGCGGCCAGGAATGCGGGTCGAAGCCATGCTTGCATGCGATCCTCCTTCGTCATGCTCCCGGCCCCGCCGGCAAGGTATTCCCGATGCCGGCCCGCGTAAAGCGCGGCCGCGGGCGGACCGATCACCGGCATTGATCGATCGATCTCGCTTTTTGGCTGGACCGGCGCCCGCGCATCCGCCATCCAGCGGAGGCGCCAGAGGGAACCTTCCATGCTCGACCTTTTCCAGACCGACGACCAGATCGTGCCGGGCCGCAAGCTCACGGGCCGCGTCGCCGGCCTCTATGCCGCGCTGGAGGGCAGGTTCCAGACCCAGCCGGTCGACAGGCTGTCGCTCGGCTTCGACGGAATCGCCGGCGATTTCCACGCCGGCATCACGCGCCGCTCGGGCGGGCGCGAGCCCTGGTATCGGCGAGGCACCGAAATCCGCAACGAGCGCCAGCTCTCCATCGTGGCGCCGGACGAGATGGCGGAGGTCGCCCAGCGCATGTCGATCGCCGAGCTCAGGCCGGAATGGATCGGCGCCAACATGCTGCTCGAGGGCGTGCCTACGTTGTCGATGCTGCCGGCGGGCTCGCTCCTGTTCTTCGCGGGAGGCGTGACGATCAAGGTCGACGGCCAGAACAAGCCCTGCAAGCTCGCCGGGCGCTCCGTCGCCGACCATGCCGGCATGGACGACCGCGAGGCTGGCGCGCTGCTCTTTCCCAAGGTGGCGAGGCGCCTGCGCGGCCTCGTTGCCTGGGTGGAGAAGCCTGGAAGCATCGCCGTTGGAGAGCAGATCTCCATCCGCATCCCCGAGCAATGGATTTATGGCGGGTAGGACCGGGGCCGCGCGCCGGTCATCCGCGCCGCGAAGTCCCGCGGGCCTATGACAGAGCCGACCGCGGGTTCCGGTTGCCGTTCCTGCCTTGCGATTGCGTCGCGATATGGTCCCATTGCTGCCAGGTCGCGATGCGGTTGGCGTATTCCTGCTCGATCATCGGCAGGCCGACATCGCCGAAGAAGACGCGCAGCGGCGGCTGCTTCGCGTCCACCAGCGCCAGCATGGCTGGGCCGGTCGCCTGCGGATCGCCAGGCACGACGTTGGCGCGCCTGGCCGCCATCTTTTCGCGGGCCGGCGCGTAGGCTTCGATCGGCTTCGCCCGTTTCGCCGAAGGTCCGCTCCAGTCAGTGGAAAAGCCGGCCGGCTCGACGATAGTGACATGGATGCCGAGAGGGGCGACTTCCAGCGCCAGCGCCTGGCTGAACCCCTCCAGCGCCCATTTCGAGGCGTGGTAGAGGCCGAGATTGCCGAAGGCGTTGACGCCGCCGATGGACGAGATCTGGATGATGTGGCCCGAGCCCTGGCCGCGCATGATCGGCAACGCCGCCTGCGTCACCCACAAGGCGCCGAACAGGTTGGTCTCGATCTGCGCGCGGGCCTCCTCCTCGGTGATCTCCTCGATCGCGCCGAACAGCCCGTAGCCGGCATTGTTGACGACGACGTCGAGCCGGCCGAACCGCTCCGCGGCTTCGGCGACCGCCGCCTCGACGGCGCGCTTGTCGTCGACATTCAGCTCTATGGCGGCGACGGCGTCGCCATATGTCTCCACCAGCTCCTTCAGCGTGTTCGCGTCCCGCGCGGTGGCCGCGACCTTGTCGCCGCGCGCGAGCGCCGCCTCCGCCCAGATTCGTCCAAATCCCTTCGACGCGCCGGTGATGAACCAGACCTTTGTTGCCATCACGAAATCTCCTTGGCCTCTTCCAAGCGGAATCTGGCGGCCGTCCCTGCGCCCGGCAAGGCATATGTAGGTATGAGAAGGGCAAACCCTCTCGCGGGGCTAGCTCTCCTCATCGTCCGGATCGAGCAGCCTTGTAGCCCGCCAGTCGGTCAGCACGCGATTGGTTGCGTCGACGACGAAGAAGCGCGCTGCGTCGCGGTCGTATCCTTCCGCCAGCAGGTCGTCATAGTCGGTGTGCCGGTGGCGGACATGCGCGACAGTGGCCAGCCACACGGCGATGGTGGGCGGCAGCTCTCGCATGTGCCTGGCGCCGGCCTCGGCGCGGATGGCCTCGATGTCGGCGTAGGGCGCGCCCGGCAGAAGCAGGGACAGCGCCTCGGCGATCGCCTTGCGGCGCCTGGTCGGAACGGTCACGGCGCATCCCTGTGCCGAGGCGGCACGGCCTGCGGGAAGCTGTCGATCGACGCGAAATAGGGCTTCAGGTCGACGACCGGCGTGCCGTCGAGCACGTCGATGGCGTCGAGCGTGAGCAGGCCCGCGGCCGCATCGAGCGCCACCAGGCCCGCGACATGCAGCCCGATCGGGTTCGGGCGCGCCGGCGAGCGCAGCGCGAAGACGCCCTTGGGCGCGGAGGCATGGCGCGGCTTCTGGACGATCAGATTGCGGGGCGAGCGCCCGAGCCAAGAAAGCACGACGACGTGACTGGTCCCCTCCAGCCCCTGCAGGCCGGCACGGTAGGCAGGATCGATCTCGACGACGGCCTGGCGGTCGAGCATACGTGCCGCCGCCATGTTCTTCGGACAGTCCTCGCGCGACGTCCACGGCGACCGTATGCGGCCGATGAAGACCACGCCGGCATCCGGCCGCATCGTCGCGGGATCCTCGGGCAGCGCGATCTCCCCCTCGCGTCGTTCAGGCATGCTCTGCGGCCCCATGAAATCTCCGCGCCATTTTCTTGTCCGCCGGCGACATCCGCTGTTGCCATCCCTCTCTGTTCGACATAAACATATCTTTATATGTAAATTGCCATACTCGGACAACAAGGCTTTGATGAACACACTTGATGGACTGGTAGATACCCTCAAGGCGGCGGCCGAGACCAGCCGCCTGCGCATTCTCGCGCTGCTTTCGCGCGGCGACCTCACCGTGTCGGACCTCACCGACATTCTCGGCCAGTCGCAGCCGCGCGTCTCGCGCCACCTGAAGCTGCTTCTCGAAGCGGGCCTGATCGGCCGCTACCAGGAGGGTTCCTGGGCCTTCTTCCGCATCGCCGACGACGATCGCGCGCGCGATTTCGTCCACGGCATCGTCGGCCGGATCGACGGCCGCGATCCGCAGGTCGAGCGTGATCTCGAACGGCTCGCCGCGGTGAAGCACCGGCGCGAGGCGAAGGCGGCGGAGTATTTTTCGGTGAACGCGGCCAGCTGGGACCAGATCCGCTCGCTGCATGCGCCGGACCAGGCGGTCGAAGCGGCTCTGCTCAGGCTCGTCGGCAAGCGCCCCTTCCAGTCCATGCTCGACCTCGGCACGGGCACCGGTCGGCTGCTGGAGATCTTCGCGCCGCTCTATCGGCGCGGCGTCGGCATCGACATGTCGCGCGAGATGCTCGCCGTCGCCCGCGCCAACCTCGACAGGGCGGGCGTGGCCAATGCGCAGGTGCGGCAGGGCGACATCTATGCGCCGCCCTTCGAGCGGGATTCCTTTGACCTCGTGACCATCCACCAGGTTCTCCACTACCTTGAGGACCCGGCACTTGCGATCCGCGAGGCCGCGCGTCTCCTGCGCCCCTCCGGGCGCCTGATCATCGTCGATTTCGCCCAGCATGCGCTGGAATTCCTCCGCGCCGAGCATGCGCATATGCGGCTCGGCTTCTCCGACCGGCAGATCGCCGACTGGCTGACGGAAGCGGGTCTCGACCTGGAGGCGACCGAGGATTTCATGCCGCGCGGCGGCGGGCAGGACCGGCTGACGGTCAAGCTTTGGCTGGCGCGCGATCGCCGCATGCTCATCGCCAACCCGGCCGGGGCCGGTGAAAGGGAGACCGCATGATGAACGACAGTCGATTCTCCAGGCGGCCGGACATCGGCGCGAAGATACAGGTGTCCTTCGAGTTCTTCCCTCCCAGGACCGACGAGATGGAGGCGCGCCTCTGGGATACGGTGCAGAGGCTGGAGCCGCTGTCGCCGGCCTTCGTCTCGGTGACCTACGGGGCCGGCGGCTCCACCCGCGAGCGCACGGCGCGGACCGTGAAGCGCATCCTGGCCGGCTCGACGCTGACGCCCGCCGCGCATCTCACCTGCGTCGACGCCACGCGCGAAGAAATCGATGCGGTGACCGCCGAATTCGCCGGCATGGGCGTAAAGCGCTTCGTGGCCCTGCGCGGCGATCCAGCCGCCGGTGTCGGCGAGCGCTACCATCCGCACGAGGGCGGCTACGCCAACGGGGCGGAGCTCGTCGCCGCGCTGAAACGCGCCGGCGACTTCGACATCTCGGTGTCGGCCTACCCGGAGAAGCATCCGGAAAGCCCCGACTTCGCCACCGACATCGACATGCTGAAGCGCAAGGTCGACAACGGCGCCACGCGGGCGATCACCCAGTTCTTCTTCGACAACGACGACTACGAGCGCTACGTCGAGCGCGTCCGCCGCGCCGGCATCTACATCCCGGTCGTTCCCGGCGTGCTGCCGATCCACAATTTCGCGCAGGTCGCAAACTTCAGCGGGCGGTGCGGCGCGCATGTGCCCGCCTGGCTCGCGGAACGCTTCGACGGGCTCCACGACGATCCGCATACGCATGCGCTGGTGGCGGCCGCCGTGGCCGCCGAGCAGGTCCTGGACCTGGTCGAGCGCGGCGTCTCGGACTTCCATTTCTACACGATGAACCGGGCCGACCTGGTCTTCGCGATCTGCCACATGATCGGCATAAGGGCGCCGCAGGAAGGCGGTTCCTGCGCAGCCGCCTGAAGCGCCTGTCGGCACTCTGAAAAAGCGAAAGGCCGGGCGAACCCGGCCTTCCTTTTTACCCCAATCTCCCGAAGCGTCGCTTACGGGAGAACTCCCATGATGAGGGCGCCAATAAAAGCAAACGCAGCACAAATCATCAGTGCGTTGATTGGCCGAGTTAGTCCCATGCTCTAGCCTCCTCACTTGAGAACTATGGCCGGAGTCTAGGGTACAATCAGTGACGCGCAAGCGCAAAATTTGCTGCAATGCGACACCGCTATGGAAAAAGCGACCTTGTCCGGGGGCTAAGTCTACGAAATTTATAGGCAATCACCAGAAATGACAGGGTGGAAAAATTGTGTCAGCAGTGCGGCGCGATGGCGCCCGCCGCTGGGTAAGAAAAGCTCCCGGGTTATCGCCGCCGTAGAATCCTGCCGTCGATGGTGACGAGTCCCAGCCCGATCATCAGCATGCCCGCGATCTCGAACGATTCGAGCCTTTCGCCCAGGAAAACGAAGCCGAGAAGCATGGCGCTGGCGGGGACGATCAACGTCACGAGCGAGGCGTTGGTCGCGCCGGCCGAGCGGAGGACGCCGAAATAGAGAATGTAGGCGAACGCCGTCGAGAGAAGGGCGAGCGCCAGCACCGCGATCCACACCGGCGCGCTCGCCTCGAACATCCCTGCGAAGCCGACGCCGATCCCGACCACCGGAATCATGATCACGGTGGAGGCGGTCAGTTGGCCGGTCGCCACGATAGCCGCCGGAACCGCCCTGAACCGCCGCGCGAAGATCAGTCCGACGGCATAGGACAGCGACGCGCCGATGATGGCGAGCTTGGCCCATACCGGGCCTCCCAGGCTGGCGAGGATGCCGGGGCCGACCATCGTCGCGACGCCGCCGATGCCGAGCAGCACGCCCGCGACCTTGTTCCAGGACAGTTTCTCGTCCGCCGTGAAGGCGTTGGCGAGCATGATCGTCCAGAACGGGGTGGTCGCGTTGAGCACGGATGCCAGGCCCGCGCCCATCTCCGTCTGGCCCGCGAAGATCAGCGAGAATGGCACGACATTGTTGATCAGGCCGAGCATGACGAAGCTCCCGGCCATCGGCACGGCGGCGCGGAAAGACTGGCCGCGCACCAGCAGATAGGCATGCAGCGCCATTGCGGCGAACGCCACCCTGAACAGCACGAGCACGAGAGGATGCATTTCGGCGACGGCCACGCGCGCGAAGAAGAACGATCCGCCCCAGATGCCGCCGAGCAGGATCAACTTGGCCCAGTCGAGGCTGGACATGGTGCGCTGTTGCCCGGTTGTCGCGCCAGCCTGCATGCGTTGCTCCAATCCTGTCGAGGGTGGTGCCGCCTGCATGCGGCAGCAACCCGAATTTGCGTTCGGCCGCTTTCCTTGCGGACCTGGCCGGCCCTGTCGCGTGCCTGCAACCGGCGTCTGTTTCTTTCCTTGCCGTGCGCCATGCCCTAGATTGACCACGGCCACCCGAGGAGATGCCATTGCAGCGATTCGAGAATGCCAGCGAGGCGGCCCGCTCACTCCGCCCCGACGAGCCCGTCTATTGCTTTCGCCCGGAAGTGCTCAAAACGGACGCGCGCCAGTTCATGGAGATGTTTCCCGGAAAGACGGCCTACGCAGTCAAGACGAACGGCGAGGAGATGGTGCTGAGGACGCTCGTCGCCGCAGGCGTGAACGCCTTCGATGTCGCCTCTCCCGGTGAATTCGCGGCTGTCCGCGAGGTGTCGCCGGATGCCGAGATGCTCTACATGCACCCCATCAAGGCGCAGTCGGACATCAGGCTCGCGCTGGAGAAATACCGCATACGCGTCATTGCCGTCGACCACGAGGACGAGATCGCCAAGCTGACCCGCGTGGTGCGTGCGCTCGATATCGATCCCGGCTCGCTCACCGTGTTCGTGCGCATCCAGACGAAGGGGCACGCGGCCTACGAATTGTCGAAGAAGTTCGGCGCCGGTCCCGCAAATGCGGTCGAACTCGCCGAGCGGCTGAACCGGACCGGCTATAAGGTCGGGCTGTGCTTCCATGTCGGCAGCCAGATCGAGGATCCCGATACCTACGAGCGCGCGCTGGCCTCCGCCGACTGGATTCGCAACCGGCTCTCATTCGATCTCGCGGGCCTCGACGTCGGCGGCGGCTTCCCCGCCGAATACGGTCACGACCCCAATCGCAAGCAGGTGGAGATGCCGTCGCTCGGCCAGATCATGTCCCGGCTGGCGGGCGATCTCGGCGAATACGGTTTCGACCAGATGCCGCTGGTCGCCGAGCCCGGCCGCGTGATCGTGGCGCGTTGCCTGTCGCTCATCGTGCGGGTGCTGCTCCGAAAGGGCAGGCGGCTCTACATCAACGACGGCATCTGGGCATCCCTATCGGACTCCTGGACCGGCAAGATCACGCTGCCGGCCCGCTTCATCCCCGATCCCGCCATTCGCGCCCGCAACGGCAACGAAAAGAACATCGTGCCCTTCAAGGTCTGCGGCGCGACCTGCGATTCGGTCGACATCCTGTCGCGGCCGTTCTGGCTGCCGGAAACCGTCGACACCGGCGACTGGATCGAGATCGGGCACATCGGTGCCTATTCGCTGTCGCTGCGCACCCGCTTCAACGGCTTCTATCCCGACACCTTCGTCGAGGTGTCCACCCCGTTCGACGAAGGCGACGCGCCGCAGGGTTTTGCCAGCCTGGAGACGATGGCGGACTAGGGGTGAGGGGAGGGAGGGGAGTAGGGGAGTAGGGGAGTAGGGGAGTAGGTTAGGTAGGGGAGTAGGAAGACACTGATTTCCCCTTACCTCCCTTGCTCCCCTATCTCCCTTACCCCCCTATCTCCCTTACCCCCCTATCTCCCTTACCCCCCTATCTCCCCTACTCCCCTAGTTCGCATTCCCCTTCAGCCAACGCCGCCAGGCCTTTACGTCGCCGTTGAACACGTTGATGTCGGCGTTGCCGCGGATGCCGGGGACGACGCCGGTTCCCGTGTACTGCCAGAAGGTGAAGGGGTGCTCGCCGTACCGCTCGGTCGGATGTCCGGCTACGGAACGCAGCCAGTAGGGATAGCCACGGAAGCTGGCCAGCTTGTTGTCGTCGAAGAAGTCGATCGAGGTGTAGATGATCGGCCGCTTGCCGTAATGCCGCTCGACGATGTCGAGGAAGATCTTCATCTCCCTCTGCACCACGTCGGCCGGAGGTCTGAGCTTGCAGGTCGGCGACAGATGGTTCCATTCCATGTCGAGGACCGGCGGCAGGGAGCCGGTCTCCTTCGGCACGTTCTGGATGAACCAGCGCGCCTGTTCGGCGGCCGGCCGGCAGAAATAGTAGAAGTGGTAGGCGGCGCGCGGGATGCCGGCCGCCTTCGACATGCGCCAGTGCTCGTCGAAGAAGTCGTCGACGCGGTCGCCGCCTTCGGTCGCCTTGATGAATACGAAGGATATGCCGCTCGCCCTGGCACGCTGCCAGTCGACCGAACTCTGGTATTTCGAGACATCCGTGCCGTGCACTTCATAGTCCCACGGCTTGGTGCCGCGCCATTCATGCGGGTCGTTGTCAGCGAATCGCGGGCTGGTGACGGCCACCTGCGGCGCCGAGGCCGAGGTGGGCGAAGGGACGGAGTCGAGGGCATCGATCGTCGAGCATCCGGCGACCGCGGCGAGAATGACCACCGCCGCCATGCCGCCCCACGCGCGCCTTGGGAAGCCCTGGCCGCCCGTCGATCCGCTCTCGCGCCGCCGCTTGCGCATCAAGTCCCCCTTGCCGCCGGCGGCCAATCCGCCTCGCCCGCCCCGGTCATCCGCCAACATGGTTGATTTTCGGTTGACGGCGGACGGCCCGGGCCGTCCCGCGTTCGCAACGTCGTCAAATCGATGGCGAAAGAAGGGCAGCAGGAGCTGCCGGCAGTCAGCGCTTGGTCACGACGGCGTGTACGGAGTAACCACGATAGAGGACGTCGAAACGAAGCGTAGCGCCCGTCCGCCGGCACTCGGCCTCGAGCACCTCGCGCAACGAATCGCGCGGCGCGACGTGGAATTTCGCGAGCCATGCGCGCAGGCCGCGCTTGAACCAGAAGGGCAGACCTTCTTGGAGCCCGAAGTCGACGATGTGCAGCGATCCGCCATCGTTCAGCGCGTCCAGCGCGGCGTTCAGCGTCCGACGCCATTCGGGGATCATCGACAGGGAATAGGAGATGAAGATCCGATCGAAGCCGGTGCGTGCGAACAGCGCCTCGCTGTCGAATGCGCAAGCGTCGCCGCGAACGAACCGGATGTCGGACCGCACGTCGCTGCGGCGCAGTGCGGCCGCTGCGGTCTGGAGCATCTCCGACGAGATGTCCAATCCGTGGAAATGTCCGTGGGGGTATCGCCGCGCTGCCATGAGCAGGTTGCGGCCGGTCCCGCAGCCCAGTTCCAGCACGCTGCCGCCCGCCGGCACGTCGAGCCGGGCGATAAGCCTGTCGCGCCCGAGCAGGTAGTATTTGCGGGTGAGATCGTAGATGTGGCGCTGCTGGCGGTACACGCCGTCCATCAGTTCGGCATGCGAGTCGACGATGCTCATCACGCCGCCCTCTCGTAGAGGTGGAAACCGCCATAGATCGCCGAGCGGTCGCGGCTGTGATGTCGTCGCGACTCCTCCTCCGCGTAGTGCCACTGCGACAGCAGTGCCTCGGAGATGCGGCCCGGCAGGACGCTCGCCTCGGCGGCGGTGCGGAAAATGACACGCGCGCCGGGCGCGGCGGTGCGCGTGATCTCGGTCCAGAGCGCGTTGAGCTGGGCGTCCGTCATCCAGTCCTGCGCATCGAGGAGAACATAGCGGTCGACGGACGCCGCCGCCTTCCTCGCCAGCAGCTCCGTGAAGTTCACGTGATGCACCGAAACACGGCCGACATTGGCCTTGAGCGTGCCGTAGTGCGCGCGTTCCAGGTAGAGCGGCAGGGCGCCCTGGCCCGCCTCCGGGTAGCGGCGCGCGAAAGCCTGCCAGGCGAAGTAGTTGTCCTTCAGCGGGAAGTCGCAGGCGAGCTTTTCGAGACGCGCCTTCAGCACGCTCGCCATCGTGCCGTCGCCCGCGGTTATCAGCGAGTCGTATTGCGCCGGGGGTATCCCCAGCCCGAAGAGCGACGACTTGCGCGACAGGACGAGCTTCATGAGCCTGCGATCGAAGATCGGCGCGAGTTCCTTTTCGAAGAATTCGCGCTGTCCTTCGAGGCCCCAGGTGCCGAGGATGCGGCTTGGGTCGACCCCGTAGAACTTCGCTGCCCGATGCCCGGCGGCGATGAACAGTCCGAGCAGGCCCGTCCGGTAGAAGTTGCGGTCGAACGTCTCGATGCGCCTGCGCCCGCGCCAGTTGCGCTTTTCCCAGTAGCGCCGCGTCGACAGGTCCAGCTGCGGCGCCAGGAACCGGTCATAGGCCGCCGAGTTCGTCCGTGTGCCTGCCTCCCCGAAGAAGCGGAAGAGGTCGGACTGCGCCGGCAGGTGCCGCACGGCCGCCAGCTTCAGCCTGTTGAGCGCGATATGGGCGGTGTTCAGGTCGACCGCGTCGATGTGGGCGGGCGACCGGGTGAGGTAGGCGAGCACGTTGCAGCCGCCGGACGCGATGGTGACGACCCGGTGGCCCTCCATGAGGTCCATCGCCTCCATGTCGACTTCCGGATCCTCCCATATCTGCGGATAGACCAGGCCGCTGAACAGCGCGGCGAAGAGACGTTCCGAGAAGCCTGCGCGAGACAGCGCCCGGTTCTGGTACACGGCCTTGCCGAGCTGGCGGTTGCTGCGGAAACCAAGCTCGCTGGAAAGGTCGGTCATGGCCGGCGAATCTCCGTCTGCGGATTTCGCAAGCGGGTATCGCTCAGGCGTGACAGGCGCGTGACAGGGGTGTTGCAATCAAGAATTGCATATGTGTTTCTTTACAATCTGAACGAGCAGAGCTAGATTTGAAACCCGCGGCCTCTACCCGGCCGTCGACCGACCGAGCAGCATCGCCAGGGAGGGTGACGTGGTTTCAACGAGACATGGATCAGTCGTACGCGGGATGGCCAACGTCCCGCATTCCAGCGTCCGGGATCAGCGTTTCGGACGCATGTTCCGCTATCTGCCGCCGGCGGACTTTCCTGAGGAGGCGCTGGTTGCGCTGGGCAGGACGATGCAACACGGCGACTTCGCGCGGAAAATGGCGAAAGGCATCCCCGTCGACACCGAACTGAAGGTTGCCCAGCCGCAGGACGAAAATCCCGCCATCCCGTCCGGCTACACCTACCTTGGCCAGTTCATCGATCACGACATCACCTTCGATCCCATGTCGTCGCTCGATCGTTTCAACGATCCGGACGCACTGCAGGACTTCCGTACGCCCCGCCTCGACCTCGATTCCGTTTACGGATCGGGCCCTGCCGATCAGCCGTTCCTGTACGAGGCCGACCACAAGCATATGCTGCTTGGCGAGGATCGGGATTTCGACGACGTACGCGCGCGAAAGCCCGATCTTCCGCGTAACTGGCACAAGGACGATCACCTGCCCATCGAGCAGCGCAAGCCGCGCAGGGCTCTCATCGGAGACAAGCGCAACGACGAGAACCTGATCGTTTCGCAGCTTCACGCCACCTTCCTGCGCTTCCACAACAGAGTGCTGGACGATGTGGCACACGGCGATTTCGAGCTCGCACAGCAGATCGTGCGCTGGCACTACCAGTGGATCGTCCTGCACGACTTCATTCCCCGCATCGTCGGGCAGGGCACCTACAAGCGCGTGATACGAGGTCTCGGCGAGGTGCCGGTGCAGGAGTTCTATGACGCGAAGGGGCGCTACGCATACATCCCCGTCGAGTTCTCTGTTGCTGCCTACCGCTTCGGGCACTCGCAGGTCAGGCCGAGCTACGCTTTGAGCAATATCGTGCGTTTTCCGCAGCCGGACGAGCAGCCCTTCGGAACGGGTGTCGCCAAGTTCAAGCGCATACCGACGTTCTCGAGCATCAAGCCCAGCGACGCGAACAAGGGGCGCGCAAACCTCAACGGCTTCAGGGATCTGCCGGGCTTCTGGGGCATCGACTGGGCATTGTATTTCGACGGCGTCCCGGAGGACGGCCATTTCGATCCCGAATTGAAGGACGGCGATATTTTGCAGCCCCTTCCGCAGCCGAGCTACAAGATCGACAGTACCCTGGTCGACCCGCTGACGGTTCTTCCCGAGTTCATGGATGATGATGTGCCGCCCGACCGAAAGTCGCTGGCGGTGCGCAACCTCCTTCGCGGCTGGCGCATGGGATTGCCGTCAGGCCAGTCGGTAGCACGCAAGATGGGTTTCGATCCGATCGACGACGAGACGTTGTTCGGTGCCGCCGATAAAGAACAGGCGACAGCGCGCAAGGCGCTTCTCGACAGCCCTGTCAATAAGTTCGCCGGCAACTGCCCGCTGTGGTACTACATACTGCGCGAGGCGGAAGTCACTGTTGGCGGAGCGCATCTCGGGCCGGTCGGCGGAACGATTGTCGCAGAGGTGTTGTCCGGGCTCATCCTGGAGGACCGGCATTCCTTCCTCGCGCAGTGGCCGAATTGGCGTCCGACCCTGCCCGCCGCCGAGGCCGGCCATTTTACCATGGCCGACCTTATCAACTTCACCGAAGGGCGGGCACCGCCGCCACCCCTACCGGCAAAGGCCCCGCGCAAGGTGGCTGAACCCGCAACAGGCTGAGCGCACGATTTCCGCCAGTGGCGGCTCGTCTTGTCACAGCCGGCCGGCCATGTTCTCTCCCGCCAAAAAGGAGCAGGACATGGCCAGACACGATTTCGACCCGTCGACCGTGACGCCGGATGGACGCCCGCCGACCAAGGCAAGCCTTTTCGACGCCGTATCAGGCGGTCCGTACCGCGGTTCGGTCAACGGCGAAGCGCTCGGGACAGGGGTCACCGTCCTGACATACGGCAATGACGAGCCGGGCGTCGGACCGAAGCTGCATGTCCATCCCTATGACGAGGTCTTCGTCATCCAGGAGGGCCGCGCGCGCTTCTTCGTCGGCGATCAGGTTATTGACGCGGAGGCGGGCGAAACCGTGCTCGGGCCGGCCGGGTTGCCCCACAGATTCGTCAATCTCGGGCCTGGGCGGCTGCAGACGCTCGACATCCACCTTTCGCCGCGCTGGATCCAGGCCGATCTGGAATAGCCGGCCTCAGCCGCCGCCGAGAAGCCCCCGCAGCAGCGCCCCGTCGCCGCCCCAGACCGGATCGGTTCGCGGCTTGCCGACGCCGGCGATCTGCCTGAGCATGGCTTCGTCGTAGCCGTCCGAGCCACGTATGACGGTGTAGTCCTCCTGGCCTTCGGGGTAGGCGCCGCAGATCTGGAAATCGTCTCGCATGTCGATCCGCCGATGGCCGAAGCCGGGCGGCAGGATCATCACGTCGCCCGCCCGGACCTCGACCGTCTCGCCCTGCGGTCCGCCGAGCATCAGCGTGGCGGAGCCGGAGGCCACGGCCAGCGCCTCGAAGGCATCCGGGTGGAAATGGTGATAGTCGAAGACGGTGTACGTCCAGGTACCGCCCCAGCCATTGCGTTCCATCAGGCCGCGAACGGAGCGGTCGTCATGGGTGCCGCCGAGCGCGTTGCGCGCAATGACCGCCGGGTGAGCGGGGTTGTTCGGCACCTGATCGCCGGCCGGGAACGACAGTCTTATAATCTCGACGTCGTCCATCGATCGAGGCGTCAGCGGGTCTGGGCTCATGGTCGTCCTGTGTCCGTGGCACGGCGCCGGCGCGGCATGCCTATCAAATCGGGCGCACGCCGGATCGTTCCCGCTCAGGCCCTCCCATATCCTCCGGCCGTCGGCGTCGTCACGATCACCGCCTCGCCAGCCTCCAGCACCGTCTGGTCGCAGGCCTTCAGCGTTTCGACGGTTCCGTCAGCCCGACGCACCTGAGTCGTGCCTACGTCTCCATTGCCGCCGCCTTCAATGCCCTCCGGCGGGCGGTTGCGGTGCGAGGAGAGGATCGCGCATTCCATGCGCTCCAGGAAGCGGATCGTGCGCCTGGTGCCGTCGCCGGCGTTCCACCTGCCCTTGCCGCCGGAGCCCTCGCGGATGTGGAAATCCTCGAGCAGCACCGGGAAGCGCAGTTCCAGCACCTCGGGGTCGGTCAGCCGCGAATTGGTCATGTGCGTGTGCACGCCCGACGTGCCGTGGAATCCGCGCCCGTCGTTCATCCTCCCGGCCGGCGAGCCCGAGCAGATCGTCTCGTAATACTGGTATTTCGCGTTGCCGTAGGTGAGGTTGTTCATGGTCCCTTGCGCGTTCGCCAGCGCCCCCATCGCGCCGAACATGGCGTTGGTCACGTGCTGCGAGGTCTCGACATTGCCGGCCACCACGGCGGCCGGATAGGCGGGCCGAAGCATGCATCCCTCCGGAATCACGATGTTGATCGGCCGCAGACACCCGGCATTCATCGGGATGTTGTTCTCGACCATGACGCGGAAGGCATAGAGGACCGCTGCGCGCGCAACCGGCTCCGGCGCATTGAAATTGTTCTTCATCACCGGCGAGGTGCCGGTGAAGTCGACGGTCGCCTCGCGCTTTTCGCGATCCACGGTGATCTTCACCTTGATCGCCTGGCCGGTGTCGGTCGGGTATTCATATTCGGAACTGTCCGGCAGCCGCTCCAGCACGCGTCGCACGCTCTCGGCGGCATTGTCCTGCACATGGCCCATATAGGCCTCGACCACGTCGAGCCCGAAATGGCTCACCATCTTGCGCAGCTCCGCCACCCCCTTCTCGTTGGCAGCGATCTGCGCCTTCAGGTCGGCTATGTTCTGCTGGGCGTTGCGGGCAGGGTAGGGGTGGTCGGTCAGGAGGTCGAAAAGCTCCTCCTCTCGGAAGCGCCCCCGCTCGACGATGCGGAAATTGTCGATCAGAACGCCTTCCTCGTCCACCGTCGTGGCAAGCGGCGTCATCGAGCCCGGCGCGGTGCCGCCGACATCGGCGTGGTGGCCGCGCGAGGCCGAATAGAACAGGATCTCCTTGCCTGCATCGTCGAACACCGGCGTCACCACCGTGATGTCCGGCAGATGCGTGCCGCCATTGTAGGGCGCATTCAGCGCAAACACGTCGCCGGGATGGATGTCGCCCTGGTTCAGGCGGATCACCGTCTCGACGGAGCGGTCCATGGAGCCCAGATGCACCGGCATGTGCGGGGCGTTGGCGACCAGGGCGCCGTTGCGGTCGAACACCGCGCAGGAGAAGTCGAGCCGCTCCTTGATGTTCACCGAGGACGCCGTGTTCTGCAGCGTCACGCCCATCTGCTCGGCGATCGACATGAACAGGTTGTTGAACACTTCGAGCATGACCGGGTCGGCCCCGGTCTTCCCCGAGAGTCCGGTTCCCAAGGCTGCCTGTCGCTGCTTCTTCTCGATGCGCGACAGCAGGACATGGTCCTTGGCAGTGATCTCGGCGCCCCAGCCGGGCTCCACCACGATGGTCTGGTGGCTCTCGATCAAGAGAGCCGGGCCGGCGATCCTGTGGCCCGGCTTCAACTCCTGCCGCCTGTGGACGGCGGCGTCGCGCCATTCTCCGCCGCAGAACAGTTTTCGCGTCTCGCCGGACCGCGGTTCCTCGTGCGAAAGATCGCGATCGGTTTCGTCGCGGCCGGCCACGCGGCCGTCCTGACCCTGCACCTCGACCGTCTCGATGACCAGCGGCTTGTCTGGATAGATGAAGCCGAACTGCGCCTTGTGGGCCGCCTCGAACGCCGCGCGCGCATCGCCGGGCGAGCGCGTGGTGAAGTTCACCGGCAGCGAGGTGTCCGTGCCGTCGTAGCGGATGTGGAGCGTCGGCCGCCACGACACGGCGTCCTGCGGCACGCCCTGCGCGCCGAGTTCGGCGAACACGGCATCCGCCAGCGTATTGATCGCGCCGTCGATCTCCTCCAGCGTCTCGTCGGCGAGCGGCCGGATGAAGCCCTGCTGACGCGACGCGAAAACGCCCGACATGCCGATTCCATAGGCCGAAAGCAGGCCCGAAAAGGGATGGATCAGCACCGACTGCATGCCCAGCGCGTCCGCCACGAGGCAGGCATGCTGACCGCCGGCTCCGCCGAAACAGTTCAGCAGGTATCCCGTCACGTCGTAGCCGCGCTGCACGGAAATCTTCTTGATGGCATTCGCCATGTTCTCGACGGCGATGGTCACGAAGCCCTCGGCCACCGCCTCGGCCGAGCGACCGTCATCGATCTCGGCCGCGAGCGCCTCGAATTTTTGGCGCACGACCGCAATGTCCAACGGCTGGTCCTGCGCGGGACCGAAGATGGCCGGGAAGAAATCCGGCTGCAGCTTGCCGAGCATGACGTTCGCGTCGGTCACCGCGAGCGGGCCGCCGCGCCGGTAGCAGGCCGGGCCGGGATTGGCGCCCGCCGAGTCCGGTCCGACCCGGAAACGCCCGGCGTCGAAATGGAGGATCGAGCCGCCGCCCGCGGCCACCGTGTGGATGCGCATCATCGGCGCACGTACCCTCACGCCGGCCACTTCGGTGTCGAAGGCGCGCTCGTACTCGCCGTCATAATGCGCGACGTCGGTCGACGTGCCGCCCATGTCGAAGCCGATCACTTGGCTGAAGCCTGCCAGCCGCGCGGTTTCGACCATGCCGACCACGCCGCCTGCGGGCCCCGACAGGAGCGCGTCCTTGCCCTGGAACATGTCGGCGGCCGTCAGCCCGCCGGAGGACATCATGAAGGAGAGGCGAGGGCCTTCACCCTCGGGGGAGGCGCCCAGTTCCCCGCTCACCTGCTGCACATACCGGCGCAGGATTGGCGACAGATAGGCATCCACCACCGTCGTGTCGCCGCGCCCGACCAGCTTCACCAGCGGCGAGACCTCGTGGCTGACGGAGATCTGCGAGAAGCCAGCCTTGCGGCAGACCTTCGCCACCGCCTGCTCGTGGTCGGGAAACTTCCAGGCATGCATGAAGACGATGGCGACGGCGTCGATTCCGTCCTTGCGTGCCTGCTCGATCGCCGGCTTGACGGCCTCGATGTCGAGAAGCTTCTCGACCGTGCCGTCGGCGCGAACCCGTTCCTCAACCTCGATCACCCGCTCGTAGAGCTGTTCCGGGAGGATGATCTCCTTGGCGAAGATGTCCGGCCGGGCCTGGTAGGCGATGCGCAGCGCGTCCCGGAAGCCCTTTGTGATCAGCAAGAGGACGCGGTCGCCCTTGCGCTCCAGCAGCGCATTGGTGGCGACGGTGGTGCCCATCTTGATCTCGCCGACGACGCCGGCGGGCATCGCGTCCCCGCCGCGAAGGCCGAGCAGGTCGCGGATCCCCTGGACGGCGGCGTCGCGATAAGCCTCGGGGTTCTCCGAAAGCAGCTTGCGGGCATGAAGCCCGCCCGTCGGGTCCCGCCCGATGATGTCGGTGAAGGTTCCGCCGCGATCGATCCAGAAGTCCCACCTGCCTGACATGAGCCTCTCCTGAACGACCGTTTGATTTCGCGCCCGACGCGCTATAGAACAAAACGATCGAATGTCGTCAACGTTTTATCGATAAATCGTTTGGATCGATCCATGGCCAAGCCCGCATCCCGCCTCGGTCCCGTCGTGTCCGCCGCCCATCTCGCCGACGGACAGGTGCCTGCGCTGTCGGAGGTCGAGTTCGCCCTGACCGTGCTGCACAACGCCTTCCAGCGCTGGATCGTGCGCTGCATGAGCGCTTCGGGCGTGCCGGGTCTATCGGCGGTCGACGTGCTCGTCCTTCATGCGGCCAACCACCGCGATCGTGAAAAGACGCTCGCAGACATCTGCATGATGTTCAACATCGAGGACACGCACGTCGTCGCCTATGCGATGAAGAAGCTCCAGGCCCTCGACCTCGTCTCCGCCGGCCGCAGGGGCAAGGAGAAGACGATCAGGGTGACTGAAGCCGGGGCCGAGGCGTGTCGCCGCTATAGGGAAATCCGCGAAGGGCTTCTGTCTGCGAAGGTGAAAGGCCTGTCTTTCGACGAGCAAGGCATGAGTCAGCTCGCCGCCCTCATGCACGCTCTTTCGGGACAATACGACCAGGCGGCCCGCTCGGCCGCGAGTCTCTGAGATGCTAACGATTTGTTAAAATCTGCGACGGGAAGTGAAGAAACGCAATCACGCTGACGTCATTACCACTTCGAACGCCCGCCTCGACGGGGGCGTAACATGAAGGAGAGATGTAATGAAAAAGCTTGTTCTCGCTTCCGTGTCGGCCCTTGCCCTTTTCGGCGTGGCGGCCTGCAGCGACTCGACCGACAACACGACGACGCAGAGCGTGCCGGAGACGACTGAAACTGCTCCGGCGCCGGCCGACCCGGCTCCCGCGACCCCGCCGGCGGTCGACGACTCGACCACGCAGAGCATCGATCCGACCCCCGATTCGAGCACGGGCGGTGAAATTCCGGACAACGACGCACCTATGGATGCCGCCCCGGTGGATCCTGCCCCGGCGCCCGCTCCGGCCCCGTAAGCCCGATCGCCATCGCGGAGAAAAGCCGGTTTCGACCGGCTTTTTTCGTGGCTGCCGAAGGGGTTGCGGCAATCCGTTCTCTCGCCAAGCCGCCTCTTTGCCCTTAAGGAAGCGGCATGTCTATTTGGCAATTCGTCAAACGTGTTACCGCGGCCGCCGCCAAGGGCGTCGGCGATTTGGTCGAGGCTGTCCGCACGACTGTCGTCGGCGACCCGGATCTGCGCCGACGTGTCGCCTTCTCGATCGCCATGATCGCCTTGTCCGCGAAGATGGCGAAAGCCGATGGCGCCGTGACCCAGGACGAGATCCGTGCCTTCCAGCAGATTTTCGAGATACCCGCCTCGGAACGGCACAACGTCGCTAGGCTATACGATCTTGCGAAACAGGATGTCGCCGGCTTCGAGGCCTATGCGGAGCGCATGGCCGGACTTTGCGGATCGGGCAGGACCAACTGCGCCATCCTCGAGGATATCCTCGACGGCCTGTTCCATATCGCCAAGGCCGACGGCATGCTGCACGAGCGGGAAGGCAGCTTCCTGCACAGGGTCGCGCAGATATTCCACATCGAGGAGAGCCACTACCAGAGCATCCTCGCGCGCCACGTCGACCTGGGCGAAGCCGACCCCTGGCTGGTGCTCGGGATCGAGCGTGGCAGCTCGCTCGGCGAGGTCAAGAAGCGCTACCGCAAGCTTGTAGCCGACAACCATCCGGACAGGCTGGTTGCCAGAGGGCTGCCCGAGGAATTCATCAAGATCGCCACCACCCGTATCGCGGCGATCAATGCGGCCTACGAGATGATCGAACGGGGCCTGAAGCCGGCATGATCGGTTTCCGGCCGGACCACGTCGGTGCCGCGGTCCGCGCTTCGCCCAATTTCGGACCGCGGATCGGGGTGTCGGTCCCCGACATGGTCGTCCTTCACTACACCGGCATGAAGACGGGCGCCGCCGCGGAAGCCTGGCTCTGCACGCCGGAATCGCAGGTCTCCTCGCACTATCTCGTCCACGAGGACGGCCGAGTCGTGCAGATGGTGCGTGAATCCGATCGTGCCTGGCACGCCGGGAAGAGTTTCTGGCGCGGCGTGACCGACGTGAATTCCCATTCGATCGGGATCGAGATCGTCAATCCCGGCCACGAATTCGGCTATCGCGCCTTTCCACGCCGGCAGATCGCATCCGTCGTGGAACTCTGCCAGGGCATCGTCGCCCGTTGCGGCATACCGACCCGCAATGTCGTCGCGCATTCCGACATCGCCCCAGGGCGCAAGGTGGACCCCGGCGAGCGCTTTCCCTGGCGGAAGCTATCCAAAGCCGGCATTGGTCATTTTGTCGCGCCATCGCGGGCGGCGGCGGGCCGCGCCCTGTCGCCTGGCGACAGCGGCCAGCCCGTCGAGCAGCTTCAAAGGATGCTGTCGCTTTACGGCTACGGAGTCGAGGTCAACGGCCACTATGATCACCCGACCTCGGTCGTTATTGCTGCTTTTCAAAGGCATTTCCGGCCGCGGCGCGTCGACGGCGTGGCCGATCCGTCAACGCAGCGCACGTTGGATCACCTGCTGCGCACGCTTCCCGAAGCCGGCCGGAACCCGGCTGGCCTGCCGCAAGGGAAGTTTAACAAGTCGTAACTTTTTGTGAATTGCACCGCCATTTTTGCCCCCCGTTTGCCTTGCAACTCGTCCCGCGTGCTTGCCGGCGACGGATATCCGCAGTCCCGGCGTGAATTTCAGGGCTGCCGCGTGCGACCTCGTCGCCCGGCCGGATAACAAAAGGGTATCATGAAAAATCCGATCGTTTTAGCGGCAGCGCTCGCTGCCGGCCTGACGACTTTTGCCGCAAATGCCAAGGAGGTGGCATCGCAGGCGGCGGCTACGCCAGGCATAGGCAACTGGACGCGCGATGCAAAGGAAGTGCCTGCCGAAGCGGTGGCGCAGAAGAAAGAGGCGGCCGCCGAAAAGGTCGTCGATGCGGCGAAGGAAGCCCGGAAGGTCGATGCCCCGGCTGCGAAGAAGCCGGAGGAACGGTATCGGCTCATCATTGCGCGCCACGCGCTGGAGAACGGCATCTCGATCGACCTGGCTCATGCCGTGGTGACCGTGGAGAGCAACTACAAGCCGTATTCGAAGGGCAAGGCCGGAGAGGTCGGTCTCATGCAGATCAAGCCGGCGACGGCGAAGCTGATGGGCTACAAGGGCAGCACCACCGGTCTGTTCGATCCTGAGACCAACATCAAGTACGGCATGAAGTATCTCGGCAAGGCCCAGAAACTCGGCGACGGCACCACCTGCGGCACGATCCTGAAGTACAATGCCGGCCATGGCGCCAAGCGCATGAACCCGATCTCCCGCAATTACTGCAACAAGGTGAAGACCCATCTCGCCAAGTCGGACACGAAAGCGCGGCAGGTCGCCGACAGCGGCGCCTGATTTCGGTTTTGCGATATTGCGTTTCGGTCCGCGAACGCCTTTATACGCCTTGCCAGCCGGCCGGGCGGCCGCACCCGCGATAGCCGAAAGGCTGCGGGTGAGGAAAGTCCGGGCTCCATGGAGACACGGTGCCGGCTAACGGCCGGCGGGGGCGACCCCAGGGAAAGTGCCACAGAAAGCAAACCGCCGCGCGTGTTCTGCGGAACGTCGCGCGGTAAGGGTGAAAGGGTGGGGTAAGAGCCCACCGCGCGACTGGCAACAGGAGCGGCATGGTAAACCCCACCGGGAGCAAGACCGAATAGGGGCGGTCGAGGGGCGACCCTCAGGGCTGTTTCCGGCCCACCGCCCGGGTAGGTTGCGTGAGGCCGGCGGCAACGCCGGCCCAAGAAGAATGGCCGCCACGTTCTCCGGGCCGCAAGGCGCGGAGGGCCATACAGAACCCGGCTTACAGGCCGGCTGGCACTTCTGCGGCCGTCGCCGTCAGCGGCGATGGCTTCTTGCCGTCATGCGGCATCGGTCGTACCTTTGGATAAGAAGGAACCGAGCCATGGGCCAGATCGACAAGCGTAGCATCACCCTGTCACCGGAACTCGCCGCCGCAGTCGACGGTGCCGTCGAGGCGGGCGAATATGGCTCGGATGGCGAGGTCATCACGGATGCCCTGCGCGAATGGAAGGAACGCCGCGAAAATCACGGCTACACCATCGCCGAACTGCGCCGCCTCGTCCAGGAAGGCATAGACAGCGGGATTTCCGATATAGACGGTCCGACTTTCATGCAGCAGATGCGTGATCGAATAGACGCGAAGATCAGGGACCGCAGGAAGCTGGGTGAGTTTCCGTCTATCCAGCCGGGCCTTGACCGACGTCGGATCGATCGTCGATTACATATCCGATTTCAACCCGAACGCCGCCCATCGCTTGGTCGATCGGCTGGAGAATCGTTGGGCATTGCTCGCCACCCAGCCACGCTCGGGCGCACTACGTCCTGACCTCGGTACTGATCTGCGGCAGGTCGTCGTCGGCGAAAATATTTCGATCTATCGCGTTGCTGCGGACGGCGTAGAGATCATCCGCGTTCTACATGGCCGCCGCAACATAACCCGAAGCGACGTGTTGGGCTGACACCTTCACCCCAGCGCCGTCTCCAATGCCGCCCAAAGCTCTTCCACCGGCTCGCAGCCGACCGATAGCCTGACGAAGCCCGGCGCCACGGCGTCTCCCCAGCGGGCCCGGCGCTCGGCTGACGTATGCACGCCGCCGAACGACGTCGCGGGCTGGATGAGGCTGCATCCGTTGATGAAGTTCTCCGCGGCATCCTCCGATTCCAGCGTCAGGCCGATCAGGAAGCCGAAGCGCTGCATCTGCACCCGCGCCAGATTGTGCGACGGGTCGTCCGGCAGCCCCGGAAAGCGCAGCGCCTGCACCTTCCTGTGCTCCTTGAGCCGCTCGGCAATGGTCTGAGCCGACGAGCACATGCGGTCGAAGCGCACCTCCAGCGTCTCGAGGCCGCGATGCACCAGCCACGCTTCGAACGGTCCGGGGATCGTGCCGGCCAGCTTGCGCCAGTCTTTGACGGCGGTGATCACGCCTTCGTCGCGGCTGGCGACGTGGCCGAACAGCACGTCCGAGTGCCCGTTCGGCGCCTTGGTGTCCGCCGCCACGACGATGTCGGCGCCAAGATCGAGCGGGCTCTGGCCGTAAGGCGTCATCGTCGTGTTGTCCGCCACCACGATCGCTCCCGCGGCATGCGCCGCCGCCGACACCGCCGCGATGTCGCATATGTTCAGGCCGGGGTTGGCGGGCGTCTCAATGAAGACGAGGCGGTAGTTGGTAAAACCACCGTCTAGGAAAGAACTCGTGGGGCGCAGGTCGTAGGAAACGCCCATCGGCTTCAAGAAGCGTTCGGCCAGCACCCGTGTCGTGTAATACCCGTCCGAGGGCAGGAGGATGCGATCGCCGCTCTTCAGCAGGCCGTAGAACACCGCCGAGATCGAGCCCATGCCCGACGGAAAGGCGACGGCTTGTGCATCCTCGAGATGCGAAAGCAGTTCCTCCACGGCATCCCAGGTCGGATTGTGGAAACGGCCGTATTGCGCGAAGCCGGCGGGATCGCCGGGCAGGTTGAACATGGCCGCCATCGTCAGCGGCAGCGGCACCGGGTCGCCCTTCGCCAGGGATCGCCGCCGCAGGTGAAGAAGGTTTGCGGCGCGCGCGGAGGGGCTGTCTGTCATGTCTGTCGCTCGCGTGGAATCGCCCGGACGCTATTCGGCGGCAGGCGGCTCCGCAAGGGCGCGAACACGCTGGATTAGACGTCACTAACTCTTCGTTAGGCTTAATGGACGATAAATCGGTGGATGCCGTCTTCCACGTCTAGGCGGCCCCGAAGAGCCCTGTTCTACCAGCCGTTCCCGTTGACGCCCATAACCGCCCATGATATCCCATCCACTCAATCAGATTTTTGTCCCGGTTCCTGGTAGTTCGGATGCCAAGCGCGCGGCCTCTGGGTCGCGCGACGTCCATGCGCACGGCCGCGAGCGGGGCAGGCTGTGCGGCAGGGGCCGCGCTCCGGAGGCGCGGACGCGATGACCACGAGGGCCGAGACGGAAGCATGTCTGCCGAACCATGAACCGGTTTCTGTCCAGCGCGGTGAACAGGATCGACTCGAAGGGCCGGGTCTCGGTTCCCGCACATTTCCGCTCGGTGGTTCAGCAGAGGGGCTATTCGGAACTCTACGCCATCCGCCAGCTCGACGTGCCTGCGCTCGACGTCGGCGGCCTCGACCTGCTCGACCGCTACGAGGCGCGGATCAGCCTGGAGGATCCCTTTCTTCAGACGGCGGACGACATGTCCTTCTTCGTCCATGGGGATGGAGCCTTCCTCAAGCTCGACCAGGACGGACGCATCACGGTGACGGATTTCATACGCGACCATACGGGGATCACCACGGAAGTCGCATTCGTCGGGCGCGGACAGTTCTTCCAGATGTGGGAGCCGGCGGCGCTGGCCGACTATGGCGCGCAGGTGAGGGCTCGCCTTTCCATGTTGCGGCAGGGCGTCACGGCGCGGGAGCAGCCGGAATGACGGCGGGCAGCGGCGGGTCCGATCCCGCGCTTGGCGGACCGGCCCGTCACGTTCCGGTCATGCTGGCGGAAGTCTTGTCGGCCCTCCAGCCTGCCGCCGGCGACGTCATGGTCGACGGCACCTTCGGGGCTGGCGGCTACACGCGCGCCCTGCTCCTCGCCGGCGCTTCGGTCGTCGCGATCGACCGCGATCCGGATGCGATCGAGGCCGGACGCGCCCTCGAACGGGAGTTCGCCGGCCGTCTCAAACTGGTCCAGGGGCCGTTCTCCCATCTCGACGAGGCGGTGGAGCGCGCCGACGGCGTCGTGCTCGATATCGGCGTCTCGTCGATGCAACTCGACGAGGCCGAACGCGGCTTCTCCTTCCGCGCCGACGGCCCGCTCGACATGCGCATGGCGCAGGCAGGCCCGAGTGCCGCCGATGTCGTCAACCGCTTCAAGGCGGTCGACCTCACGCGCATCTTCGGTCTGCTCGGCGAGGAGCGCCATGCCGGCCGGATCGCCCGCATGATCGAGAAGCGCCGCGAAAGCCGCCCGTTCCTGCGCACGCTCGACCTCGCCGACGCGATCGAGACGCATGTCGGCCGCAAGCCCGGCGACAAGATCCACCCCGCGACCCGCGTCTTCCAGGCGCTGCGCATCTTCGTCAACGACGAGCTCGGCGAGCTGGCGCAGGCCCTGTTCGCCGCGGAGCGCGTGCTCGGGCCGGGCGGCCGTCTCGCCGTCGTCACCTTCCACTCGCTGGAGGACCGCATCGTCAAGCGCTTCATCGCCGACCGCTCGAGCAGCCCGGCCGGCTCGCGCCATCTGCCGGAAGCGCAGGCGAAGACGCAGACCTTCGACCGGAGGGGAGGTGCGGTGTCTGCGACCGAAACCGAGATCGAGGCGAACCCGCGCGCGCGCTCCGCGAAGCTGCGCGTCGCCGTCCGCACGGCGGCGCCCGCGCGTGCCGCCGACCTGTCGATCTTCGGCCTTCCGCGACTTCCCGAAATCCGGCTGCCGGCTGCGAGGTAATCAAGCGTGTTCCGAACCAGCGACATAGTGCTGATCGCCTCGATGGTCGCAGCCGCGGCTTTCACATATCAGACCAAGCACGAGGCGGAGGATCTCCAGCAATCGCTGCGCAAGATCGAGCAGCAGATCCGCTTCGAGGAGGACACGCTCGACGTGCTCAAGGCGGATTGGAGCCTTCTCACCCAGCCGTCGCGCCTGCAGAGGCTGACCGAGAACTACCAGGCCCAGCTGGGGCTGCAGCCGCTCGAGCCGCGCCAGATCGTCGGGCTCGACGAACTGCCCGAGAGGAGGCTGACGATCGAGGACCTCACCCGCGAGGATTTTGAGAGCATGGCCGACAGCGCCGGCACGAGGCTGGACGACATCGTCACCGGAGGCATCGCGCAATGATGCGGCTGTTGGGCAGGCGGAGCAGGGCGCGCGCCGCCGAGGGCTCCATCGTCGTCGAAGGCGCCAGGAAGGCGACGGGCGGCAAGCAGAAGAACCGCGTCATCATGACGATCGCGGTCTTCTTCGCGATCTACGCCACCATCGGTGGCAGGCTCGTCTATCTCGGTCTGCAGGATCCCGAGGAAAGCGGCGGGCCCGCCAGCCGGGTGACCGCCTCGCGTCCCGACATCGTCGACCGCAACGGCGAGGTGCTCGCGACCGACATCAAGACCGCGTCGCTCTTCGCCGAGCCGCGCCGCATCGTCGATGCCGACGAGGTCATCGAGAAACTCTCCACCGTGCTGCCCGACATCGACGTCGAGCAGACCTATCATCGCCTGAAGAGCGGCGCCGGCTTCGTCTGGCTGAAGCGCCAGCTGACGCCCAAGCAGCAGGCGGAGATCTTCCAGCTCGGTCTGCCCGGCATCGGCTTCCGCACCGAGAAGCGCCGCTTCTATCCGGCCGGGCCTACCGCCGCGCACATCATCGGCCTCACCAACGTCGACAACCAAGGCATCTCTGGCCTCGAGAAATACATCGACGACCAGGGCCTCGCCGACCTGCAGGCATCCGGCCTCGCGATCGCCAAGGACCTCAAGCCGGTCAAGCTGTCGATCGATCTCCGCGTCCAGCACATCGTGCACGACGAGATCGTCCAGGCGATGCAGCGCTATCATGCCATCGCCGCCGGCGCCGTCGTCCTCAACGCCAAGACCGGCGAGGTGGTCGCGATGGCATCGGTACCCGACTACGACCCCAACAACCCGTTCAACGCGCACGAGAAGGACAGGCTCAACCGCATGTCCGCCGGCGTCTACGAGATGGGCTCGACGATCAAGAGCTTCACCACCGCCATGGCGCTCGATTCCGGCCTCGCCAATCTCGAAAGCCGCTTCGACGCCTCGCGTCCGCTGCGCATCGGCCGCTTCACGATCAAGGACTTCCACGGCAAGGGCAGGGTGCTGACGCTGCCCGAAGTCTTCATCTACTCGTCGAACATCGGCTCGGCCAAGGAAGCCGACATGGTCGGCATCGAAGGCCACCGCGAGTTCCTGAAGCGCATGGGCCTGCTCGACCGTTTGCGCACGGAGCTGCCCGAAGTCGCGACGCCCACCGAGCCCAAGGAGTGGAAGAAGGTCCACTCCATCACGATCTCCTTCGGCCACGGCATGTCGACGACGCCGCTGCAGACGGCGGTCGGCGCCGCCGCGCTCATGAACGGCGGCAAGCTCATCCAGCCGACCTTCCTGCCGCGGACCGAGGCCGAGGCCGATGCGGTGGCCACCCAGGTCGTCAAGGAAAGCACCGTCGAGCAGATGCGCTATCTCTACACGCTCAACGCCACGAGGGGCACCGGCGGCTCGGCCAACCGGGCGCAGGTGCCGGGCTTCCGTGTCGGCGGCAAGACGGGCACGGCCGAAAAGGTGGTCAACGGCCGCTACTCCAGCAATTCCCGCTTCAACGCCTTCGTCGCCGCCTTCCCGATGGACGATCCGCAATACATCGTGCTCACCATCGTCGACGAGCCGAAGCCCGAGAAGCCCGGGATGGGCGCGACCTCGGGCCTCAACGCCGCCCCCATCGCGGGCAACATCATACGCCGTTCGGGGGTGCTGCTTGGCGTGAAGCCGGAATTCGGCCATGAAAGCGGCGCTACGGTCGTCTCCTATCAATGATTCTGGGGTCGTCCGGAGGGGTGGCTCGAGGCAAGAACGATTCCATCAACCGTGAACCGCTCTAACGAACTGGAAATCGATGAAGCTCAACGACCTCGCAGGTTTGCTTAGCGCCGAGGGTCACGCCTCCGGCGCGGAGGTCACCGGGGTGACTTCGGATTCACGCCAGGTCTTGCCCGGAAGCGTCTTCGTCGCCGTCGCCGGCAGCAAGGCCGACGGCGCCGCCTACGTGGCCGATGCGGCCGGCAAGGGGGCGGCCGCCATCGTGGCGGCGAAAGGAGCGGCGGTCGGCGTTCCCGGCGTGCCGGTGCTGCTGGTCGACGATCCGCGCCACGCCTTGTCGAAGCTTGCCGCGAACATCTATCCGCGCCAGCCGGCCACGCTGGTCGCCGTCACCGGCACCAGCGGCAAGACCTCGGTCGCCTCCTTCACGCGCCAGATCTGGGAGCATGCCGGCCATGCCGCGGCCAGCATCGGGACAACGGGCGTCGTGGCGCCCGGCCGCAACGACTACGGCTCGCTCACCACGCCCGACCCGGTCGCGCTGCACAAGCTGCTCACCGAGTTGGCCGACGCCGGCGTTACCCACGCGGCGATGGAAGCGTCCAGCCACGGCCTCGACCAGCGCCGCCTCGATGGCGTGAAGCTCGCCGCCGGCGGCTTCACCAATCTCGGCCGCGACCACATGGACTACCATCCGACCGTCGAGGACTATCACAAGGCCAAGCTCCGGCTGTTCGACACGCTGCTCGCCAAGGGCGCGCCGGCTGTCATCTTCGCCGACGACCGCTGGTCGCAGCCGACGATCGATGCCGCTGTCGCCGCGGGCCTCGATGTGCTGACCGTCGGGCGTCACGGCGACTTCCTCACCCTGAAGCGCGTCGAGCACGAGCGTTTCCGCCAGCGGGCCGAGATCGTCGCGGACGGCCATCTCCACGAGATCGACCTGCCTCTCGCCGGCGATTTCCAGATTTCCAACGCGCTCGTCGCCGCCGGCCTGGCGGCCGCGACCGGGACTCCCGTCGCCGATGCGCTCGCCGCGCTCGAACATCTCAAGGGCGCGCCGGGGCGGCTCGATCTGGTCGGCACCACCGCCGGCGGCGCGCCGGTTTATGTGGATTACGCCCACAAGCCGGAAGCGCTGGAGAACGTGCTCGCCTCGGTGCGCCCGTTCACCACCGGCCGCGTCATCGTGGTGTTCGGCTGCGGTGGCGACCGCGATCGCGGCAAGCGGCCGATCATGGGCGAGATCGCCAGACGGCTGGCCGACATCGTCATCGTCACGGACGACAACCCCCGCTCCGAGGATCCAGCCGAGATACGCAGCGCGATCATCGCCGCCTGCCCGGGCGCCATCGAGATCGGCGATCGCCGCCAGGCGATCCGCGAGGGCGTGGCCGCGCTGCAGCCTGGCGACACGCTCATTGTCGCCGGGAAGGGGCACGAGGAGGGGCAGACCGTCGGCGACGTGACCCTGCATTTCTCGGACCACGAAGAGGTCCGCAAGGCCCTGCAGGAGCGCGGCACATGAGCGTTCTGTGGACGGCGGACGAATTGCTTGAGGCGACCGGGGGCCGGCCTTTCGGCACGATGCCGAAGGCGGTCCTCGGCATATCGATCGACAGCCGCACGCTGGTGCCGGGCGACGCCTTCTTTGCCATCAAGGGCGACGCGCTCGACGGCCATGATTTCGCGACGGCCGCGGTCAAGGCGGGTGCGGCCGTGCTCGTCGTCGCGGAAGGCAAGCTGCCCGCGCTCGGCCGGCTGACTGCGCCGATGATCGTGGTTCCCGACGTGCTCGTGGCACTCGAGAAGGTGGGTGTTGCCGCGCGTGCCCGCTCCAGTGCCAAGATCATCGCGGTGACGGGTTCGGCCGGCAAGACGTCGACCAAGGAAGCGCTGCGCCATGCCCTTTCGTCCGTCGGCAAGGTGCACGCCTCTGCGGCGTCCTTCAACAACCACTGGGGCGTGCCGCTGACGCTGGCCCGGATGCCGGAGGACTGCGACTACGCCGTCTTCGAAATCGGCATGAACCACGAGGACGAGATACGGCCGCTGGTCAAGCTCGTCAGGCCGCATGTCGCCATCATCACGCTCATCGCCGCGGCGCATCTCGGCCACTTCCGCTCGCTCGACGATATAGCGCGGGCCAAGGCCGAGATATTCGAGGGGCTGGAGCCGGGAGGCGCCGCGCTCATCAACCGCGACGACGAGCGCTGGCCCCTGCTGGCCGGGATAGCCGCCGACCTGGGCGTCGAGAAGATCGTCGGCTTCGGCGAGAACGAGGCAGCTGAATACCGGCTGACCAACGTCGCGCTCCACGCCGACCACTCGCTGATCTCGGCCTTGATCGCGGGCAAGGAGCTCGTCGCCCGGATCGGCATTCCGGGCCGCCACATCGTGCAGAACGTGCTCGCGGTGATCGGCGTCGCGGACATCCTCGGCGCCGACGTGGATAAGATTGCCCTGTCCCTTGCCACGCTCTCGGCGCAGGCCGGGCGTGGCCGGCGGCACGAGCTCAAGCTTGAAGGCGGATCTGCGACGCTGATCGACGAGAGCTACAACGCCAACCCCGCCTCGATGAAGGCGGCGCTGGCCCTGCTCGACACCGCGCCGGTGGCGCAGGGAGGCCGGCGCATCGCCGTGCTGGGCGACATGCTGGAGCTCGGCGAGCATTCGGCCGCGCTCCACTCGGGTCTCGCCGGCCTCATAGCGGAAACCGAGACCGACCTCGTGCTGATGGCCGGGCCTGAGATGAAGGCGCTTGCCGAGGCGCTTCCCGATGAAACGCCCCATGAATACCGCGGCAGCGCCGACGAGCTGAGATCCGTACTCATCGAAACTGTCCGGCCGGGCGACGTCGTCATGGTCAAATCGTCGAACGGCGCAGGCTTTTCCAGGCTGGTCGACGCGCTCATCCGTCAGTTCCCGGCCAGCGCGGCCGGCAACGGCGCACCGTCTTGATTGTCCGGGGGGACCGACGATGCTGACCCTTCTCGTTGCGTTCGCCGACCAGGTCTCGGCATTCAACGTCTTTCGTTACATCACCTTCCGCACGGGGGGCGCGCTGATCACGTCGGCGCTCATCGTGTTCATCTTCGGCCCGACCATCATCGCCTCGCTGCGCGTCAGGCAGGGCAAGGGCCAGCCGATCCGCGCCGACGGGCCGCAGACTCATTTCAAGAAGGCCGGCACGCCCACCATGGGCGGCCTGATGATCCTGACCGGCATCCTCGGGTCGAGCCTGCTCTGGGCGAACATCTACAGCGTCTATGTCTGGGTCGTCCTGCTGGTGGCGATCGGTTTCGGCGCCATCGGCTTCTACGACGATTACCTGAAGGTCACCAAGCAGTCGCATCTCGGCTTCTCCGGCAAGGCGCGGCTTGCCGTCGAATTCCTGATCGCCGCCATCGCGGCCTATTTCATCATGCGCAACGGGCAGGAGCCGTTCTCGTCCTCGCTGACCTTCCCCTTCATCAAGGACCTGCTCATCAATCTGGGCTGGTTCTTCATTCCCTTCGCCTGCATCGTCATCGTCGGCGCCGGCAACGCCGTGAACCTCACCGACGGCCTCGACGGCCTGGCCATCGTGCCGATCATGATCGCCGCAGCGTCGTTCGGCGTCATCGCCTATCTGTCCGGCAACGCGGTCTTCGCCGAATATCTCCAGATCCATTTCGTGCCCGGCACCGGCGAACTCGCCGTCATCCTCGGCGCCGTCATCGGAGCGGGTCTCGGCTTCCTCTGGTTCAACGCGCCGCCGGCCGCCATCTTCATGGGCGACACCGGCTCGCTCGCCATGGGCGGCCTCATTGGCGCAATCGCGGTGGCCACCAAGCACGAGATCGTGCTCGCCATCATAGGCGGCCTTTTCGTCATGGAGGCGCTGTCGGTCATCATCCAGGTTGGCTTCTTCAAGATGACCAAGAAGCGCGTCTTCCTCATGGCGCCCATCCACCACCATTTCGAGAAACTCGGCTGGACCGAGAGCCAGGTCGTGATCCGCTTCTGGATCATTGCCGTCATCCTGGCGCTCATCGGTCTGTCGAGCCTCAAGCTGAGGTAAGAGGATGATCCCGGCCCGTTCCTTCGAAGGCAAGCGCGTCGCCCTCTTCGGCCTGGGAGGCTCGGGCATGGCGACGGCGCTCGCCTTGAAGGCGGGCGGGGCGGACGTTCTCGCTTGGGACGACAATCCGGACAGCGTCGCAAAGGCGGCGGCCGAGGACATCCCGACCGGCGACCTGCGCAGCGCCGACTGGCAGTCCTTCGCGTCCTTCGTCCTGTCGCCGGGCGTGCCGCTCACCCATCCCAAGCCGCACTGGACGGTCGAACTGGCGCGCGGCGCCGGCGTCGAGATCATCGGCGACGTCGAGCTCTTCTGCCGCGAGCGCGCGCTGCAGGCGCCCGAGGCTCCGTTCATCGCGATCACCGGCACCAACGGCAAGTCCACGACTACCGCGCTGGCAGCGCACATCCTGCGGGCGGCCGGCCGCGACGCGCAGATGGGCGGCAATATCGGCCGCGCGGTGATGACGCTCGATCCACCGAAGCCCGATCGCTTCTACGTGGTCGAGTGCTCGTCCTACCAGATCGACCTCGCGCCCTCGATCAATCCGACCGCCGGCATCCTGTTGAACCTGACGCCGGATCATCTCGACCGCCACGGAACGATGCAGCACTACGCTTCGATCAAGGAGCGGCTGGTGGCCGGCAGCGATACCGCCATCATCGGCGTCGACGACAGCTACTGCCTGCAGATCGCCGACCGGCTCGAGCGCGCGGGCAAGCACGTCATCCGCATCTCCAAGCGCCTGCCGCTCACCGACGGCTACTTCGCCGACGGCACCAACCTGATGGAAGCCGAGCATGGCCGCTACGAGCGCGTCGGCTTCCTCGAGGGCATAGGCTCGCTGCGCGGCCAGCACAACGCGCAGAACGCGCTGGCCGCCGTCGCCGCATGCCTGAAGGTCGGTCTCGACCTCGGCGAGATCCAGTCGGGCCTGGAAAGCTTTCCGGGGCTGGCGCATCGCATGGAGCAGGTGGGCCGCAAGGACCATGTGCTCTTCGTCAACGACTCGAAGGCGACCAACGCCGACGCCGCGGCGCCCGCGCTGTCCTCGTTCCCGCGCATCTACTGGATAGCCGGCGGCCTGCCCAAGGAGGGCGGCATCGAGAGCCTGCGCGGTTATTTCCCGCGCATCGCCAAGGCCTATCTGATCGGCGAGGGTGCGCCTGCCTTCTCCGTCACGCTCGGCGAGGCGGTCCCGTATGAGATTTCCGGCACGCTGGAAGCGGCCGTCGAACACGCCGCGGCCGATGCCGCCGCCGACACCAGCGGCGAGGTCGTCGTGCTGCTGTCGCCCGCCTGCGCCAGCTTCGACCAGTTCAAGAACTTCGAGGTGCGCGGCGATGCCTTCAGGCAGGCCGTCGGCACGCTCGACGGCGTCAAGCCGATCGGAGCGAAGACCTGATGCAACCCCTGTGGAGCATGGCCCCTGATGCTTAGCCGTCTGGACAGAAGCCCGGTCGCCAACTGGTGGTGGACCGTCGACCGCTGGTTCCTCGCCGCCTTCCTGTCCCTGATGGGGCTGGGGATCGTGCTCTCCTTCGCGGCCAGCCCGGCGGTGGCCGAGCGCATCGGCCTCGACAGCTTCCACTTCGCGACACGGCAGATCGTCTACATGATCCCGGCCGTCGCGGCGCTGCTTGCCGTCTCCTTCCTGACGGCGCGCCAGATCCGCCGCTTCTCGCTGTTCCTCCTGTGCGGCATGCTGCTGTTGATGGTCGCCGTCCTGTTCGTGGGCGTGGAGGTCAAGGGCGCGCATCGCTGGCTGTCGCTGTTCGGCATCTCGATCCAGCCGTCGGAGTTCCTGAAGCCCGCCTTCGTGGTCATCTGCGCCTGGCTCTTCGCGGAGCATCGCCGCCAGCCCGACATCCCCGGCAATCTCTTCGCCATCATCCTGCTCGGCATCGTGATCTCGCTTCTCCTGGCCCAGCCGGACGTCGGCCAGACCATCCTCATCCTCGGCACCTGGGGCGTGATGTTCTTCATGGCCGGCATGCCGTGGCTGTGGATCGTGATCATCGGCGGGCTTGGCGCCGCCGGTGCAGTCGGCGCCTACACCGTGTTCCCGCACGTGGCCGGCCGCATCGACCGCTTCCTCACCGGCGAGGGCGACACCTTCCAGGTCGACATGGGACTGGAGGCGATCGTCAATGGCGGCTGGTTCGGCGTCGGGCCGGGCGAGGGCACCAGCAAGCGCCTGATTCCTGACAGCCATGCAGACTTCGTCTTCTCCGTCGCGGGCGAGGAATTCGGCATCGTGCTCTGCCTGCTCATCATGGGACTTTTCGCCTTCATCGTGCTGCGGGGCCTGGCGATCGCGCTAAAGGAAGAGGACGACTTCACCCGCTTCGCCGTCGCCGGCCTCGTCGTCGTGTTCGGCTTCCAGTCGATCATCAACATGGGCGTGAACCTCCAGCTCATGCCGGCCAAGGGCATGACGCTGCCCTTCATCTCCTATGGCGGCTCCTCGCTGATCGCCATCGCCACCTCGATGGGCATGGTCCTCGCCCTGACCCGCCGCCGGCCCGAGAAGCGCAAGACGCTCGCCTTCGAACGCGTGCCCGGCGGCATGCTGGCCGCGGAATAGGATAGGCCATGTCGAAGGGGACGATCCTCCTCGCGGCGGGCGGGACGGGCGGCCACCTGTTTCCGGCCGAGGCGCTGGCGCACGCGATGAGCGAACGCGGGTGGGAGATGCATCTCGCCACAGACGGCCGCGCCGAACGCTTCGCGGGTCACTTTCCGGCGGCCGAAGTCCACCAGGTCGCGGCGGCGACCTTCGGCTCCAAGAACCCGATCGCCTTGGCGAAATCGTTCCTCACCATCTGGCGCGGGGTGCGCCAGGCCTCCGCCGTGATCGCACGCGTCAGGCCTAGGGTCGTGATCGGCTTCGGCGGCTATCCGACGATTCCGCCGCTCTACGCCGCCACCCGTCGCGGCGTGCCCGTCATCCTGCACGAGCAGAATGCCGTCATGGGCCGCGCCAACAAGGCGCTTGCGGCGCGGGCCGCGGCGATCGCGGGCGGCTTCCTGAAGCCCGGCGGCCGGTTCGCGGACAAGATCGTCCAGGTCGGCAATCCGGCGCGTCCGGCCGTCCTGGCGCTCAAGGATGCACCTTTCGAGGCGCCGGCCGGCGACGGCACCGTCCGCCTGCTCGTCTTCGGCGGCAGCCAGGGCGCCCGCTTCTTTTCCGACATGGTGCCGGAGGCGATCGCGAAACTCCCCGAAGGGATGAGAAGGCGCCTGTCCGTCACCCAGCAGGCCCGGGCCGAGGATGCGGCCCGCGTTACCGCACGCTATGCCGAACTCGGCGTCGCCGCCGATGTCGCGCCCTTCTTCTCCGACCTGCCGCGCAAGATGGCCGATGCCCATCTCGTGCTTTCGCGCGCGGGCGCCTCCACGGTTCTGGAGCTGTCGATCATCGGCCGGCCGTCGATCCTCGTGCCGCTGCCGCATGCGCTGGACGACGACCAGGGGCACAACGCCCAGCTCCTGGTCGATGCCGGCGCGGCCGTCATGCGGCGCCAGCCCACCATCGACGCCGACAGCCTCGCCGCCGACATGGCGGCTCTGCTCGGCGATCCCGCCCGGCTTACGGCCATGGCCTCGTCGGCCGGCGGAATCGCGCCCGCGGATGCCGCGCGGTTGCTCGCCGACCTCGCAGAGGCTATTGCCTCGGGCAAATCCGTGGAACAGTTCAGGAAGGAAGCCAGGCCATGAAGATGCCGCAGACGATCGGCCTCGTGCATTTCATCGGCATCGGGGGCATCGGCATGAGCGGCATCGCCGAGGTGCTGCACAATCTCGGCTACCGCGTGCAGGGTTCCGACCAGGCCGACGGTGCCAACATCCAGCGCCTGCGCGACAAGGGCATCGAATGCTTCGTCGGGCACAGGCCCGAGAATCTTGGCCGCGCCGAGGTCGTCGTGGTCTCCACCGCGATCAAGAAGTCGAACCCCGAACTCAAGGCCGCGCGCGAAAAGCTGCTGCCGATCGTGCGCCGCGCCGAGATGCTCGCCGAGCTGATGCGCTTCCGCCAGGCCGTGGCAATCGCCGGCACCCACGGCAAGACCACCACCACCTCCATGGTCGCCACGCTCCTCGAGGCAGGAGGCTTGGATCCGACCGTCGTCAACGGCGGCATCATCAACGCCTACGGCACCAATGCCCGCATGGGCGCAGGCGAATGGATGGTCGTCGAGGCGGACGAAAGCGACGGCACCTTCCTCAAGCTGCCGGCCGACATTGCCGTCGTCACCAACATCGACCCCGAGCATCTCGATCACTACGGCACCTTCGACCATGTCCGCGAGGCGTTCCGCCAGTTCGTCGAGAACGTGCCTTTCTACGGCTTCGGCGTCATGTGCACGGACCACCCTGAAGTGCAGGCGATGGTCGCCCGCATCGAGGACCGCCGCATCATCACCTACGGCGCCAACGCGCAGGCCGATGTGCGCTTCTCCAACCATCGCATGGAAGGCGCGACGTCGCGCTTCGACGTCTGCATCCGCAACCGCAAGACCGGCGAGGACACGCTTATCGCCGACCTCGCTCTGCCCATGCCCGGGCGCCACAACGTCTCGAACGCCACCGCGGCCATCGCGGTCGCGCATGAGCTCGGCATCTCGCCGGACGCGATCAAGCGCGGCCTCTCCGGCTTCGGCGGCGTGAAGCGCCGCTTCACTCACACCGGCACCTGGAAGGGCGTGGAGATCTTCGACGACTACGGCCACCACCCGGTCGAGATCAAGGCGGTGCTCAAGGCCGCGCGCGACGCCACGTCGGGGCGCGTCATCGCCATCGCGCAGCCGCATCGCTACACCCGCCTGCGCGACCTGTTCGACGAATTCTCGGCTTGCTTCAACGACGCCAACACAGTCGCCATCGCTCCGGTCTATGCAGCCGGCGAGGAGCCAATCGACGGCGTCAATTCGGAGAAGCTGGTCCATCGCATCCGCTCCGGCGGCCACCGTGACGCGCGATTCGTGGCCGATCCGTCGGCCATCGCGCCGATGATCCGCGATCTCGCGAAGCCGGGCGACTTCGTCGTCTTCCTCGGCGCCGGCAACATCACACAGTGGGCATACGCGCTGCCGAAGGAGCTCGCATCGGCCGAAGAAGCGGCCGACGGGGCGGCTGCATGATCCGCGGAGAACAGCTTCTCGCCCGCCTCGGCGACCGGCTCGAGGACATCCGCGGCCGCATCACGCCCAACGCGGAGATGGACAAGATCACCTGGTTCCGCGCCGGCGGGCCCGCCGAGGCGCTTTTCCAGCCCGCCGACGAGGACGACCTCGCCGCTTTCCTGAAGGCCGTTCCCGGCGACATTCCGCTCACCGTGGTCGGCATCGGCTCGAACCTCCTGGTGCGCGAAGGGGGCATCCCCGGCTTCGTCATCCGCCTGTCGGCGAAGGGCTTCGGCGACGCGGAGGTGATTTCGCCGACACGCATCCGCGCGGGGGCGGCGATCCCCGACAAGCGCGTGGCAGCGCTCGCGCACGAGGCCGGCATCGGCGGCTTCCACTTCTATCACGGCATCCCCGGCGGCATCGGCGGGGCGCTGCGCATGAACGCCGGCGCCAACGGCGTCGAGACGCGCGAGCGCGTCGTCGAGGTGCGCGCGCTCGACCGCAAGGGAAACGTCCATACGCTGACCAACGCCGAGATGGGCTACGCCTACCGCCACTCCTCCGCGCCCGCCGACTTCATCTTCGTCTCCGCCGTCTTCGAGGGCTACGCGGAGGATCGCGAAAAGATCAAGGCGGACATGGACGCGGTCCAGCATCACCGCGAGACCGTGCAGCCGATCCGCGAGAAGACCGGCGGCTCGACCTTCAAGAATCCCGAAGGCACCTCCGCCTGGAAGGAGATCGACAAGGCCGGCTGCCGCGGCCTGATGATCGGCGGCGCGCAGATGTCGCCGATGCACTGCAACTTCATGATCAATACCGGCAACGCCACCGGCTACGACCTCGAATATCTCGGCGAGACCGTCCGCGCACGCGTGCTGGAGAATTCCGGCATCCGCCTGCAATGGGAGATAAAGCGCATCGGCCGCTTCAAGCCGGGCCGCGAAGTACAGGAGTTCCTGGGGCAGCTTCTTTAGATATCAGCACTAAATGATATGCTGGGTCTGCTCGCCCGTCTCCAGCCGAATAGCCTTCTCCTCGCGCATCGATTCACCTTCCGCGCTCAACCCATTGCCGCTGAATCGAAAATCGGCGTTCCTCACATTCTGATTCAACATCCGGCTTCAAAAAGCTGTTTCGTTTCAAGCTGCGGACGACCCCTAGAGGGGTCGTCCGCAGCGATGAAGGTCGCGCATGGCCCTTCGCGACGGCGGTGTGTCGGCATGCGCCGACCGGCCGCTCCTGAGTCCGAAAAGCCATAGCCGAATCGAGAAATCCCGCACCCGGCAAATCCGCGCTTGCCACGGAATCAACTCTCTGATTCTTTCGGGTCACAGCGTTTCCTGATTTGAGTCGGTGCGTCGTTTCACCCGGGCAGTTCCGTCGGGGACTCGGATTCTGCCCGAAATTCGGATCGCGCTGCGAGGGGATTTGTCCGGGTATGGAACCGAAGCACATCGCGGTATTGATGGGGGGATTTTCGTCCGAGCGGCCGGTGTCGCTGTCGTCCGGAAATGCCTGCGCCGCCGCCCTCGAGGAGCGGGGCTACCGCGTGACGCGCATCGACGTCGAGCGCAACGTCGGCTCGGTCCTGGCCGAGCTCAGGCCTGACGTCGCCTTCAACGCGCTGCATGGGCCTTTCGGCGAGGACGGTACGATCCAGGGCGTCCTCGAATATCTCGGCATCCCCTACACGCATTCGGGCGTGCTTGCTTCGGCGCTGGCCATGAACAAGGAGCAGGCCAAGAAGGTTGCGCGCGCGGCGGGCATTCCGGTCGCCGAATCGAAGGTCGTCAACCGCTTCGACATCGTCGACCGTCACCCGATGCCGGCTCCCTACGTGGTCAAGCCGATCAACGAGGGTTCGAGCTTCGGCGTCGTCATCGTGCAGGAGGATCGTTCGCATCCGCCCCAGGTCGTCTCGTCGTCGGAATGGCGCTATGGCGACACCGTCATGGTCGAGCGCTACGTCCACGGCCGTGAGTTGACCTGCGCGGTGATGGGTGATGTGGCGCTGGGGGTCTGCGAGATCGTTCCCACGGGCCACGCCTTCTACGACTACGACTCCAAATACGTCCCCGGCGGATCAAAACATGAAGTGCCGGCTAAAATTTCACTAAATATTTACCAAAAAGTACAGACACTGGCCCTCAAGGCACATCAGGCACTCGGCTGCCGGGGCGTTTCCCGGTCCGACTTCCGTTACGACGACCGTCATTCGGAGAATGGCGAACTCATCTGGCTCGAAGTCAACACCCAGCCCGGCATGACGCCGACATCGCTCGTCCCGGAGATTGCCGGTCAGGCCGGGCATTCGTTCGGAGAGTTGTTGAGTTGGATGGTGGAGGACGCCTCGTGTATGCGTTGAGGTCCCGACATAGCGGCGACGAGGGCGAGGCGAGACCTTCGCTCTTCGGCCTGTCCCCCTGGGCGGACCGCTTCGTGCTGCCGCGTTTCCTGCGCAAGCCCGTGCGGTTCGTCGGACGCCTATGCGACGGCGAATACCAGCCGCCCCGCTATTTCGGCACGGGCGCGGTCGCCCTCTTCATGTCGGCAAGCATGCTTTACGGCGCCTGGCTCGGCGGAGCGCTGCCTTCGATCGCGCAGTCGGTCACCGGCCGCCTGGGCTTCGCCGTCGACGAGGTGCGCGTCGCCGGCAATGTCGAGACGTCGGAGATCGATATCCTGGGCAGCCTCGCGCTCGACGGCTGGACCTCGCTGATCGGCTTCGATGCGGAGGCGGCGCGCGACAGGATCGCCTCGCTGCCTTGGGTCAAGGTCGCTGCCGTTCGCAAGATCTATCCGGACGAACTCGAGGTGAAGATCGAGGAGCGGCAGGCTTTCGCCATCTGGCAGCATGGCGGCCAGTTGCAGGTCATCCAGCGCGACGGCAGGGCCATCGTCCCCTTCGACGGAAGGCGGCATGGTGCGCTTCCCCTGGTGGTCGGCATCGGCGCGGCCAAGGGCGCCGATTTCGTCGACAAGATCGGCCGCTATCCCGCGCTTGCTCCCCGCGTGAAGGGCTACATCCGCGTTGCCGACCGCCGCTGGGATCTGAGGCTCGACAACGGGGTTACCATCCGCCTGCCGGAAGTCGGCGAGGAAGAGGCGATCGCCGAAGTCCTCGATCTCGATCGGCGCGAAGGGCTTCTGTCGCGCGACATCGCCGTCGTCGACCTCCGTCTCGAGGACCGTCTCGTGATCCAGCTCACGCCGGAGGCCATGGAGCGGCGCACCGCCATGCTGGCGGAGCAGGCGAAGGCCGCCAAGAAGAAGCCGGGAAGTAGCATATGAACTGGCTCGGCGGACAGAAGAACGCATCGCAGCGCCGGTCCGGCATCGTCACGGTGCTCGACATCGGCTCGAGCAAGGTGTGCTGCATCATCGCGCGGCTCAGCCCGCGCGAGGAGAGCCCCGTCCTGCGCGGTCGCACCCATGAGGTGCGCGTGATCGGCATCGGTCACCAGAAGTCGCTCGGCGTGAAATCCGGCGTGGTGGTCGACCTCAACCGCGCCGAACACGCCGTCAGGCTGGCGGTGGACGCCGCCGAGCGCATGGCCGGGCTGACCGTCGATTCGCTCATCGTCAATCTCTCCGCCGGCCGCCTCAAGAGCGCGACCTATTCGGCGACGATCAATCTCGGCGGCCACGAGGTCGACGCCTCCGACATCAAGCGAGTGCTCGCGGCCGGCGCCAAGCAGGCCCTGAAGGCCGAGCGCGAGGTCGTCCATTCCCTGCCCGTCGCCTTCTCGCTCGACGGCGAGCGCGGCGTGCGCGATCCGCGCGGCATGGTGGGCGACGCGCTCGGCGTCGACATGCATGTCCTCGCCGCCGATGCGGCGCCGCTGCGCAATCTCGAACTGTGCATCAACCGCGCCCATCTCTCGGTCGAGCGCATGGTCGCCACGCCCTATGCCAGCGGTCTCGCCGCACTCGTCGACGACGAGCTGGAGATGGGTTCCGCCTGCATCGACATGGGCGGCGGCACGACCACGATCTCGGTATTCTCCGACGGCAAGTTCATGCATGGCGACGCCATCCCGGTTGGCGGCAACCACGTGACGCTGGACATGGCCAAGGGACTTTCGGCGCGGCTCGATCATGCCGAGCGGCTGAAGGTCATGCATGGCTCGGCGCTGCCCGGCAGTGCCGACGACCGCGAGACGATCACCATCCATCCGATGGGCAATGACGACGGCGATGTCCCCCTCCAGGTGCCGCGCTCGGTCATGACCCGCATCATCCGCGCCCGCGTCGAGGAGACGCTGGAGATTGTCCGTGACCGACTCGGCAAGTCGGGTTACGGCAGCCTCGTGGGAAAGCGCGTGGTGCTCACCGGCGGCGCCTCGCAGCTTCAGGGGCTGCCGGAGGCGGCGCGCAGAATTCTTGGTCGCAACGTGCGTATCGGCAGGCCACTCGGCGTCGCCGGCCTGCCCGAGGCAGCCAAGGGCCCGGCCTTCGCGACGGCGGTGGGCCTATTGATCTATCCGCAGGTGGCGGGCTTCGAGAGCAGGCAGGGCAAGATCGCCTCCCGGCTCGGGATGACCGGCACGGGCGGACGGTTCAACCGCGTGAGTCAGTGGATTAGAGACAGTTTTTAATCAGGGAAGCCCGATCCGGTCGTGCGGCGACATGGCAGGAAAGGCATAGGACGAGGATCAGAAGAATGACTATAAATCTCAAGAAGCCGGACATCACTGAACTCAAGCCCCGCATCACCGTTTTCGGCGTCGGCGGCGGCGGCGGCAATGCCGTCAACAACATGATCACGGCGGGTCTTCGCGGCGTCGAGTTCGTCGTGGCCAACACCGACGCGCAGGCGCTCACCATGTCGAAGGCCGAGCGCCTCATCCAGCTCGGCGCTCACGTCACGGAAGGCCTGGGCGCCGGCTCGCAGCCGGAAGTCGGCCGCGCGGCCGCCGAGGAGTGCATCGACGAGATCATCGACCACCTTTCCAACACGCATATGTGCTTCGTCACCGCCGGCATGGGCGGCGGCACCGGCACCGGCGCCGCCCCGGTCGTCGCCCGTGCGGCGCGCGAGAAGGGCATCCTAACCGTCGGCGTCGTCACCAAGCCGTTCCACTTCGAGGGACAGCGCCGCATGCGCACGGCCGACCTGGGCATCGAGGAACTGCAGAAGTGCGTCGATACCCTGATCGTCATCCCGAACCAGAACCTGTTCCGGCTCGCCAATGACAAGACCACCTTCGCCGACGCCTTCGCGATGGCCGACCAGGTGCTCTACTCCGGCGTCGCCTGCATCACCGACCTGATGGTCAAGGAAGGCCTTATCAACCTCGACTTCGCCGACGTCCGCTCGGTGATGCGCGAGATGGGCAAGGCCATGATGGGCACCGGCGAGGCTTCCGGCGAGGGCAGGGCGATGGCCGCGGCCGAGGCCGCGATCGCCAATCCGCTGCTTGACGAGACCTCGATGAAGGGCGCCAAGGGCCTCCTCATCTCGATCACCGGCGGCCGCGACCTGACCCTGTTCGAGGTCGACGAAGCCGCCACCCGTATCCGCGAGGAGGTCGACCAGGACGCCAACATCATCCTCGGCGCCACCTTCGACGAGGAGCTTGAAGGCGTCATCCGCGTGTCGGTCGTCGCCACGGGCATCGACAAGTCGGCGGAGCAGATCGCCGCCGCGCCGATCCAGGTCCGCCAGGCCCCCGGCAAGCCCGCCGCACCGCAGCAGCAGCAGCGGCCGGTCGAGCCCCGCCCGGCTCCCCATGTGCCTGCCGAGGCGCCGATGACCGCCGATCCGGTCGCCGATGCGATTCGCCAGGCCGAGATCAACGCCGCGGTGATGGCCGCGCGCTCGGCGCAGCAGCAGCCGGTCGACGACTTCCAGCCGGCCAGCCGCCTCTTCCAGCAGCCGGCCCAGCCCATGCAGCCGCAGCAGCCCCGGCAGCAGCCGGTCGCCGAGGCGCGCCCGGTGGCGGCGGCCCCGCAGCCCGTGCAGCAGGCCGCGCCGCGCATGCCCAAGGTCGAGGACTTCCCGCCCGTCGTTAGGGCCGAAGTCGAGGCACGCCGCGCCCCGCAGCCGGCCGACCACCACGAGAGCAACGGGCCGATGGGCCTGCTCAAGCGCCTCACCACCGGCCTGACCCGCCGCGAGGAGGAGCCCGCGCGCCTGCAGCCCGCCGCTCCGCGCGAGCCGAAGCTGCGCCAGCCGTCGGCCGATGCGCGTCGCGCCCCGCCGCAGGACGCTCAGCTCTATGCGCCGCGTCGCGGCCAACTGGATGATCATGGTCGTCTGTCGCCGCAGCCGCGCGCGGCCCAGGAAGACGATCAGCTGGAGATTCCGGCGTTCCTTCGCCGGCAAGCCAACTGAGCCTTCGGGGCTGCCCCATGATCTGCCGGCGGGCTGAAATATTCTTCGCCCGCCGGCTCAAAAAAGTTCGTTATTTCAATCGGTTACCAATTGTTAAAGAAGCGTGAGCGGTAACACAGAGTAAGAAAGCGTGATTTGTTGTCGTAGCGTCCTCCGACTATCTTCCCGCCATGAAAAAGTCGGCGTGTGGTCGGATTCGGGGATGAGATCCTGCCCACGTTGTTCAGCAAGGCCCGGCTACCTGGAAGACCAGGCGCCGGCAGGTCAAGCGGGCTGATTGGGCGCATGGGGATCGATTTGCACGACTATCAGACAACGATCAGATCGCGGGTGACGCTCGATGGTTTCGGCGTCCACAGCGGCCAGCCGGTCTCCATCAGCTTCCTTCCCGCCGATCCCGACACGGGCATCGTCTTCCATCATGCCGACGAGCTGGGCGATGTGCGCGAGATCCGCGCGCTCTCCTCCGAAGTGGGCAGGACCGATCTCTGCACCGCGCTCGGCGATCCCGCCGGCCACCACGTCAACACGGTCGAGCATGTCATGGCCGCGCTGTTCGGCCTCGGCATCGACAACCTCGTCATCGAGATCGACGGCGACGAGATGCCGATTCTCGACGGCAGCGCCGCCGGCTTCGTCGAGGCCATCGATCAGGCCGGCATCGAGCTGCAGGACGTCAAGCGCCGCTACATCCGCGTGCTGAAGCCGGTGCGGATCGACAGCGGTGCTTCCTTCGCCGAGTTCCATCCCTATGGCGGCACGCGCTTCGAGGTCGAGATCGACTTCGAGAGCCCGGCCATCGGCCGCCAGTCCTTTGCCGCCGACATCGACGCGGCGACCTTCCGCCGCGACATCGCGCGCGCCCGCACCTTCGGCTTCATGAAGGACGTCGAGCGGCTGTGGGCGGCGGGGCAGGCGCTCGGCTCCTCGCTCGAGAATTCCGTGGTGATCGGCGAGGACAGCCGCGTCATCAACATGGAAGGCCTGCGCTACAAGGACGAGTTCGTGCGTCACAAGATGCTGGACGCCATGGGCGATCTTGCGCTGGCAGGCGCGCGCTTCATCGGCTGCTATCGCTCCTATCGCGGCGGCCACAGGCTGAATGCGGCGGCGCTGCGGCATCTCCTTTCCGACCGCTCGGCCTTCGAGATCGTCGAAACGAATCGCCGCGGTCGCGGCCGTCCGGCCGAGATGGTGGCGGTCAGTGCCGCCGTCTACGCGCCCTGGGTGCTCTGATCGCTCGGGCCGGGACGCCGCTCGGCGCCCGTCCCTTCACCGGGATTGGGCGCGTGCCATAAAAATGCGCCAATGCCGGGCGATGGCGTTGCCGTCGAAATGCGATTATGATTAACCGCAGGGGTCGACAGGCCGATCCGCATTTCGGGCGGGGAACGCCGGGAGTGGGAAATGGCGACGCGCCGAGAAGGGCTTAGTTCAAACATGATTCTCGTGAACAAGGCGCAGCCCGCGCGGGCGATGAGGATTCTCGCCACCGTCGCGGCAGTCGGCGCCGCACCCTTGCTTGCCGCCGGCTGCATGTCCGGCGAGCAGGACCTCAACCTCGCCACCTATGTCGAGCAGACCGATCCGGCCGACCAGCTCTACAATCAGGGCTTGGCCAACCTGAACGCCGGCCGCCTCAAGGAGGCCAGCCGCAAGTTCGACGCGGTCGACCGCCAGCACCCCTATTCGGAATACGCCCGCAAATCGATGGTGATGGCCGCCTTCACCAACTACCGCCAGGGCAACTACCAGGACGCGATCAACGCCGGCCAGCGCTACGTTCAGCTCTACCCGTCCTCCGAGGACGCGGCCTACGCGCAATACATCGTCGGCCTCTCCTATTTCCGCCAGATCCGCAACGTCACGCAGGACCAGAAGGAATCGCGACGAGCCATCGAGGCGATGGAAGAGGTCGTGCAGCGCTGGCCCGAGTCGGAATATGTCGAGGACGCCAAGAGCAAGATCCGATTCGCGCGCGACCAGCTCGCCGGCAAGGAGATGCAGGTCGGCCGCTACTATCTGGAACGGCGCGAATACATCGCCGCTGCCAAGCGCTTCCGCTATGTCGTCGAGAACTATTCCAACACGCGTCACGTCGAGGAGGCGCTGGCGCGCCTGACCGAGACCTACTACGCGATGGGCCTCACCTCCGAGGCGCAGACGGCGGCCGCCGTCCTCGGCCAGAACTATCCGGAAAGCCAGTGGTACAAGGATTCCTACGCCCTGCTGCAGTCCGGCGGTCTCGAGCCGCGTGAGAACGCAGGTTCCTGGATCTCCCGGGCGGGCAAGCTCTTCGGCGTCGGTTCCGACGCATAGGCCTCCCGGGTCTTCATGCTCAGCCGCCTGTCGATCCGCGATATCGTCCTGATCGAGCGGCTGGACATCGACTTCTCGCCGGGCCTTTCGGTGCTCACCGGCGAGACCGGTGCCGGCAAATCCATCCTTCTTGACGCGCTGTCCCTCGCGCTCGGCGCGCGGGGCGATGCTTCGCTGGTCCGTCACGGCGCGACTCAGGGCCAGGTCACCGCGGTCTTCGACGTTCCGGGCAATCATCCCGCCCGCGCGATCCTCACCGAGAACGCCATCGACGACGACGGCGACATCATCCTGCGCCGCGTCCAGACCGCCGACGGGCGCACGCGGGTCTTCGTCAACGACCAGCCCTCAAGTGTCACCCTGATGCGCGACATCGGCCGGGCGCTGGTCGAACTCCACGGCCAGCACGACGAGCGCGCGCTGGTCGACCCAGCGGCGCACAGGTCTCTCCTCGATGCCTTCGGCGGCCATGCCGGCGAGGTCGAGACCTGCGGCAAGGCGTGGCGCTTCTGGCGCGATTGCGAACAGCAGCTCGGGATGCACCGTGCCCGGGTCCAGGCCGCCGCCCGTGAAGCCGACTATCTGCGTGCCTCCGTCGCCGAACTGTCCAGGCTCGACCCGCAGCCCGGCGAGGAGACAGAGCTCGCCGAGACCCGTGCCGCCATGATGCGTGCCGAGAAGGTCGCCTCCGAGATCAAGGACGCGCAGGACGTGCTGTCCGGCCAGAATTCGCCGCTGCCGCAGCTCGCGAGTCTCTTGCGCCGCCTGCAGCGCAAGACGACCGAGGCGCCCGGCATCCTCGACGAGGTGGTGAAATCGATCGACGATGCGCTCATCCATCTCGATGCCGCCCAGTCCGGCGTCAATGCGGCGCTGCGCGCCACCGAGTTCGACGCACAGAAGCTGGAGCGCGCGGAGGAGCGGCTCTTCGCGCTTCGCGCGGCCGGCCGGAAATTCTCCGTCGCCGTGGACGATCTCGCCAAGACGCGGGATACGATGGAAGCCGATCTGGCCGATCTCGACGCTGGCGAGGAAAAGCTCGCCGGTCTGGAGAAGCAGGCCGCGTCGGCGCGCGACGCCTATGACGCGGTCGCGGCGCGGGTGACGGAACTGCGCATGTCCGCCGCGGTCGCCCTCAGGAAGGCCGTCATGGCCGAGCTGCCCGCCCTGAAGCTCGACCGCGCGGAGTTCCTGGTCGAGATCTCCACCGAGCCCGACAACCGCACCGAGGCGGGCGTGGACCAGGTGGAGTTCTGGGTCCGCACCAACCCGGGCACCCGGGCAGGGCCGATGATGAAGGTCGCCTCCGGCGGAGAGCTGTCGCGTTTCCTGCTCGCGCTCAAGGTCGCGCTGGCCGACCGCGGCTCAGCGCCGACGCTGGTATTCGACGAGATCGACACCGGGGTGGGGGGCGCCGTCGCCGACGCCATAGGCCAGCGCCTGGCGCGCCTCTCCTCGCGCGTGCAGGTACTGTCCGTCACCCACGCGCCCCAGGTCGCCGCCCGCGCATCGACGCATTTCCTCATTGCGAAATCCGGTGACAAGAAGAGCGTCTCGACCGGCATCGCCGAGATCGACCGCGCCGGACGCCAGGAAGAACTTGCCCGCATGCTCGCCGGCGCCACCATCACCGACGAAGCCCGCGCCGCCGCGGGACGCCTGCTGGCGGAAAACGCGGGCGCGTAACGCGGCCGCCGCTGGAACGCGTTTCCTCTCCCCGTCTCAACACGCGGAGAGAATGCCGGAAGGCAGTTGAGGGGCAGCGCGGCGCCTCAGACCTTGTCGCCGCTCTCCCTTCTCCCTCAAGGGGAGAAGGGAGAGCCGCGGCCGGCAGCATCTATCTGTCAGTATCTGTCAGGAATGTTTTCCTGCTTTCTCCCCACCCCTCCAACCGCCCTCATACTTCTCCCCGCTTCTCCCATCGGGAACACCGGTCGCGACGGTGGTCGGTGGGGAGGAGACGGCGCTTCCGGTGCGGGAAGACGTGGCCCGCGCCCGGAGAGGTTCCGTCCAAGGGTTCCCCTGCTGCCACTACGGGCGGCGCGTGCTGGACGAGCACATAGGCGGGACCGGCGAAGGCTCGCGGAAGCGAGACGCGACGGGTTCGGCGCAAATGCCTCCGTCAGAACCGGTCACGCGCAGCGGAACGGGCGGGAACAGAAATCGCCGACGGGGCGCGGAAGTCGCGCCACGTACTTTGTTTTGTGAGGCTCGGCCCTGCGCCCCGCTTCCCGACTTCTCTTCCCGAGGCGAAGAGGCTCTTCCAATGGCCAGACTGCGCAAGCAGGGCGTGGCGACGGTGAAGCACGCCCTTCACCCTCCCCTCGAGGGGGAGGGTCGATCGGCAAAGCCGATCGGGGTGGGGTGACGGCGCCGAGTGTCGAGGAAAATGGAATGCCAGTCACAACCCACCCACCCGACTGTTCGCATCGACCTCTCCCCTCGAGGGAACGCCTCACCGTCAACACCCTGGCAGCATCCATCGCCGCTCACCCTTGAACATTCTTCCCCACTCCCATCATAGTCCCGCGCAAACACGGACCGAACAGATGGCAAAACCGGAAACGCCCGTCGAAACCCTGACCCAGCAGGAAGCCGCCGCCGAGCTGGCGCGGCTGGCCGGAGAAATTGCAGGTCACGACGAGCGTTACCATGGCAAGGACGCGCCCAGCGTTTCGGACGCCGAATACGACGCGCTGAAGCTGCGCAACGCCGCGATCGAGGCACGGTTTCCGGAACTGATCCGCGAGGATTCGCCGTCGCGCCGCGTCGGTGCCACCCCCTCAGCAGCGTTCGCCCAGATCCGCCACTCGGTTCCGATGCTGTCTCTCGACAACGTCTTTTCCGACGAGGACGTTTCCGACTTCGTCACCAGCGTCCGGCGCTTCCTCAGCCTGCCCGCCGACGCCGGACTGGTCTTCACCGCCGAGCCCAAGATCGACGGCCTGTCCATGTCGCTGCGCTACGAGAAGGGCAAGCTCGTCACCGCCGCGACGCGCGGCGACGGCACGACGGGCGAGAACGTCACCGCCAACATCCGCACCATCGCCGAGATTCCGCAGCAGCTGCCGAAGGATGCGCCCGACGTCGTCGAGGTGCGCGGCGAGGTCTACATGCGCCGCGACGATTTCCTTGACCTGCAGAAGCGCATGGCCGAGAGCGGCCAGACCTTCGCCAACCCCCGCAACTCGGCCGCGGGAAGTTTGCGCCAGAAGAACCCCGAGGTGACGAAGTCGCGCCCGCTGAAATTTTTCGCCTATGCCTGGGGCGAGACGTCCGAACCGCTGGGGAAGACGCAATACGACGTGGTTCAGCGTTTCGGCCAGTGGGGCTTTCCGGTCAACGACCGCATGGTCCGCTGTGCCTCGCTGGAGGGGATGCTGGCGCAGTACCGCGCCATCGAGGCGGATCGCGCCGAACTGCCCTATGACATCGACGGCGTCGTCTATAAGGTCGACAGCCTCGCGCTGCAGGAGCGTCTGGGCTTCCGCTCGCGCAGCCCGCGCTGGGCCACCGCGCACAAGTTCCCGGCCGAGAAAGCGACGACCGTTCTGACCGCCATCGACATCCAGGTCGGCCGCACCGGCGCGCTTACCCCCGTGGCGAGGCTGGAGCCCGTCACGGTCGGCGGTGTGGTCGTCGTCAACGCCACGCTGCACAACGAGGACTACATCAAGGGCATCGGCAACAACGGCCAGCCTATCCGCGAGGGCCGCGACATCCGCGTCGGCGACACGGTCATCGTCCAGCGCGCCGGCGACGTCATCCCGCAGATCCTAGACATTCTCCCTGACAAGCGCCCGGCCGACTCGGCGCCTTACGTCTTCCCGACCGAATGCCCGGTCTGCAGGAGCCACGCCGTCCGCGAGGAGGGGGAGGCGGTGCGGCGCTGCACCGGAGGCCTGATCTGCCCTGCCCAGGCCGTCGAGCGCATCCGCCATTTCGTATCGCGCAACGCCTTCGACATCGAAGGGCTCGGCGAGAAGCAGATCGAGTTCTTCTTCAACAGCGACAAGCCCGCGCTGAAGATTTCGACCCCGGCCGACATCTTCACCCTGAAGCGCCGACAGCAGGAGCTTCCTTCCACCCTCGACGCCTCGCTGGAGAAGCTGGAAAACATCGAGGGCTTCGGCGCGGTCTCGGTCAGGAAGCTGTTCGACGCCATCGACGCCCGCCGCGAAGTGGCGCTGTCGCGCTTCGTCTACGCCCTCGGCATCCGCCACATCGGCGAGACGAACGCCAAGCGCCTGGCCCGGCACTTCCTGTCCTTCGAGGCCCTGCGCGAGGCCGCCGAGGCGGCGAGGATGCCGCAAGGCAAGGGCGATCCCGGCAATGCCGAGTGGCAGGAGATCGTCGGCGTCAACGGCATCGGCACCATCGTCGCGGAAGCGCTGGTCGACTTCTTCGCCGAGGAGCACAACCGCCAGGCTGTGGGAGACCTTCTGCAGGCCGGCGTCAGCCCGCTCGACGAAGAGCCCGTCGCCGCCGTGTCGTCGCCCGTGGCCGGCAAGACCGTCGTCTTCACCGGCTCGCTGGAAAAGATGTCGCGCGACGAGGCCAAGGCGATGGCCGAGCGTCTTGGCGCCAAGGTGGCGGGCTCGGTGTCGAAGAAGACCGATCTCGTCGTCGCCGGGCCGGGCGCGGGCTCGAAGCTCAAGCAGGCGACCGAGCTGGGGATCGAGGTGATCGACGAGGACGGCTGGTTCGAGCGCGTCGGCCGCAACGCCTGAGGCGATCAGCCCGTCGCCGCGAAGGCGACGGCCGTGCCGAACCCTCTTTCCGGCGGCAACACCAGCCGCTCGCCGACCGCGACCAGACCCTTGCCGGCGAAGTAGTCCAGCGAGGTGCAGCCGACGGTGAAGCCTGCCAGGTGAGGTCCATCATCGGGATGCGGCGGCGCTACTCCGAACGCCGCCTGGAACGTTTCGGCATCCGCCAGAACGACCGCGCCGCGCGGCGTCTCGAAGACGAGCTTGCCTGGTGCTTCGAAAATTTCGTCCCCGCCGATGAAAACGCGCATATGATCGACCAGTCCCAAGGCTCCTGCGCCGGATATCCAGACATCTCCTATCGCCTGCGCGGTGTTTTCGTGCTTCATCAACTCCGGCTGCGCAAAGTACTCCGGCGCATGGTGCTGGCAGGCGAAATGGCCGAGCCACGGCGCTTCCGGCGTCGACGTATAGGCCAGCGAAAAGCCGATCCGCTTCTCCTTGCCGCTCGCCAGCCGCGCCATGCGCGAGAAGTCGAACGGCTCGTAGGTCCGCAGACCGGCGGCTTGCCAAGCGGCAGTCTCGAAGGCGGCGTCCGCGGTCGCGAGCACCAGCATCGAGAACCCTTCATGCCGGTCGAGGTAGTCGCGGTTGAAGGCGGAAAACGAGAAGCGTCTGGGTTCGGCGGCGACCACATCCTCGGGCCGCGTGACGGCGAGCAGTTCCAGGTAGCTTCCGTGCAGCTGGATCGCCGTGTTTCCCGTACCGAAGGGGTGTTGCGCCCGCGCCGCCAAGGTGAAGCCCAGCGCCGCATAGGTCTCGCGCATCCTGTCCAGGTCATGCCCCGCCAGCACCAGGTGGTCGACGCCCTTCATTCACGCTCCCCCGAATCGGCCTATCATCGCATCACAGGCTTTGATCCCTGGCTCAAGTGAATTCATCTGACACGATCCGGCAACCGCCCTATATCTCCCGCTTCAACCCGGTATCCCGATGTCATCCGACGCCATCCCCGACGACAGGACACGACCCAAGACCGCCGCCGCCGAGTTTTTGGCAGGCGTGAAATCCGGCGTTCCCGTCGTCGTCGCCTCCGCGCCCTTCGCCTTCCTGTTCGGCGCACTGGCCGTGAAGAACGGTTTCACGGTCGCCGAAGCGACGCTGATGAGCGCGGCGGTGTATGGCGGCGCCAGCCAGATGGTGGGGATAGAACTGTTCGGCCAGAACATCGCGCCCTGGCTCATCGTGCTTTCGATCTTCGCCGTCAACTTCCGGCATGTGCTCTATTCGGCCTCGATCGGCCGTAGGCTTTCCCACTGGCCCCTGGTCCAGCAGGCCCCCGCCTATTTCCTGCTCACCGATCCCCAGTTCGCCGAGGCCGAGCGGCGGGCGGAGAAGGACGGCAGGGTGAGCTTCGTGTGGTACATGGGCATGGGACTGGCAATCTATGTTCCCTGGGTGGTCGAGAGCGGTTTGGGCGCCTTGTTCGGCAACCTCGTCCCCGACCCGCATGCCATCGGCATGGACTTTCTCCTGCCGATCTATTTCCTCGGCCTGGTCATGAGTTTCCGCAAGCGCCCGAACTGGCTGCCGGTGGTGGTCGCCGGCGGGGTCGCTTCGATCGTCGCATACAAGACCGTCGGGTCTCCCTGGCACGTCTCCATAGGGGCCGCTGCCGGCATCGCCCTGGCGACCCTCCTGCCGATCCGCAGGGAGACTCCGGAAGCGTGAGCAGCATCGCCTGGATCATCCTGTGGAGCGCGGTGCTGACCTATCTCACCCGCATCGGCGGCCATCTGGTGTTGTCCCGCTTCGAACGCGTCCACCCGCGCGTGGAAGCCGGCTTGAACGCCGTTCCGGCCGCCGTCCTCGCCACGCTGGTGGCGCCGGCCATGCTCACGGCCGGCCCGGTCGAATGGGCCGCGCTCGTGACAGCAGGGCTGATGTCGCTGCGCTTCGGCCTGCTGGAACTCTTCCTCGCCGGCGCGGCGGTACTCATCGCCGGCCGCAATCTCCTCGGCTGAAGCCGCCTCGGCCGGTCAGTCCTTCTCGTCGTGGGGCAGGGGCGCAGTCGCCTTTTCCAGCCAGGCCAGCGCATCGCCGCTCAGCATCGGTCCGATCTCACGCAGCACCCGGGCGTGATATTCATCGAGCCAATGCAGCTCGTCGCGCGTGAACAGGCTCGTCCTCAGCATGCGCTTGTCGAAGGGCACCAGCGTCAGCGTCTCGAAGCCGTGCATGGCGATATCCCCGTCCTGTACCTGTTCCGCCGGGCCAACCAGGATGAGGTTCTCCAGCCGGATGCCGTAGCTGCCCGGCTTGTAATAGCCCGGTTCGTTGGAAAGGATCATGCCCTCCAGGAGCTTTTCCGTCCCCGACTTGGCGATCCGTTGCGGTCCCTCATGGACCGACAGATAGGATCCCACGCCATGCCCGGTGCCATGCGCATAGTCGAGCCCGGCCTTCCATAGGGCGACCCGGGCAAGGGCGTCGATGTCGCAGCCCCTGGTTCCCGCGGGGAAGCGCAGCATGGATATCTCAATGAGCCCCTTGAGCACCAGCGTGTAGCGGGTGCGCATTTCCGTTGTCGGCTGTCCGATAGGGATCGTGCGCGTGATGTCCGTGGTGCCGTCCTGGTACTGCCCGCCGGAGTCGAGCAGGAACAGTTCGCCATCCGCCAGCGTCCGGTTTGTCCCCGTCGACACCCGGTAATGTATGATCGCTCCATTCGGGCCTGACCCGGATATTGTGGAGAATGACACCTCACGGAGGGGCATCTGAGTTTCTTTACCCGTCACAACCCGCATTTCTTCGAGCCTGGTCACCGCGACGATTTCGTCGACGCTGCCCGGCTTTTGTTGGTCGAGCCAGCACAGGAACTTCGCCATGGCCGCGCCGTCCCTGCGGTGTGCGGCGCGCGCGCCTTCGATCTCCGCCCCGTTTTTGGTGGCTCGGGGAATACGCGCGGGATCGGCCGCCGAGATGACGGTGCCGCCGTTCTGCTCGACGAGAGCCCGAAGCCGGTCGGCCGCAAGCGCCGGATCGAGCGCGACCCGCGCACCCTCCTTTGCAAGCGCCGTCACTTCCGTTTCGAGATCCGAGGGCGCGTGCAGGTCCGCAAGTTGCGTGAGGTAGGCCTCCGTTTCGATCGACATCTTGCGCTTGTCGACGAAAAGCCGATGCGGTCCATCGGCGGAGAGAATCGCGAAGCCGAGCGGCAAGGGCGTATGCGGCACATCGCTGCCGCGGATGTTGAAGGCCCAGGCCAGGGAGGACGGATCGGTCAGTACCGCATGCGTGGCGCCATCCTTGCCGATCTGGGTGGCAAGCCGCGCCAGTTTTTCCTTGGCCAGTTCGCCGGCGAATTCGATCGGATGGATGGTGACCGCTCCAAGCGGCGGTTCAGGCCGGTCTTCCCATATTGTGTCGATCGGATTGGCATCGAGGGGCACCAGATCGACACCGGCCTTTGCGGCCGCCTCGTTCAGAGCCTTCACCTCGCCGATCGTGTGGAGCCAGGGATCGAAGGCAAGACGCGTGCCCTTGCCGAGATTGGCTTTCATCCATTTCGGCGGAGGATTGTCGATCAGGCTTTCATAGATGAAGATTTCGGCGTCGGTCTGATCACGAACCTGCAGCGTGTAGCGTCCGTCGACGAAGATCACGGCGCGATCGGCAAGCACGATCGCCGCTCCTGCCGAGCCGGAGAAGCCGGTCAGCCACTTCAGGCGCTCGGAGCCGGGAGCGACATACTCGCCCTGGTGCTCGTCGGATCGTGGAACGATGATGCCGTCGAGGCCGTCCGCCTTCAGCCGCTCGCGCAGCCGGGCGACGCGCGTCCTGCCCGTCGATGGATCGTTCACCTCGTCGAAGTCCTGGAACATGGCAGCTTTTCCGCATCAGAGAGGCCGGCACGCTATCCGCCCCCGCTGCGAGTTGCAACGAAGCAGCCGTCCGAAGCTCTCGAAGGTCTTCGTGGATATTCGATCGGAGACGGCCGCAATTCCGCTAGGCGATCTGGGCGGGGGGAGGCCGAGCTACAGGCGCTATGGTCAGCGCTTCAGGTGGATCGTGACCCAGCCGTCACGCCAGAGCGTGCGGACATGCCTGAATCTTTGGCCCGTGTAGGCCGCAAGAACGGCGTTGCGCTGCCGTTCCAATATGCCCGACAGGATCAGCGATCCGCCCGTTGCGACATGGCGCGCCATGTCGGGCGCCATGCGCATCAGCGGCTTCGCCAGAATATTGGCGACGATCAGGTCGAATGGCGCCCGCCTGGCGAAAGCGGCATCGTGGAAGCCGGAAGCAGTCCGGGTCTCGACATATCGTGCGACATTGTTGATCCGGGCGTTCTCGGCGGCCACTTCGGTCGCTATCGGATCGATGTCCGTCGCCAGACATTGAATATGCGCGAGCTTGGCCATGGCGATGGCCAGCACGGCGCTGCCGGTCCCCAGGTCGAGGACGTTGCGGGGATGCTCGCGGCGCATGACCGTCTCGATCATCTCCAGGCATCCGGCAGTGGTGCCGTGATGGCCGGTTCCAAAGGCCAGGCCGGCCTCGATCTCGATCGCCAGATCGTTCGGCTTGCGGCGGTGCCGATCGTGGGAGCCGTGGACGAGGAAGCGGCCGGCCCGGACCGGTTTCAGCCCCTCGAGAGATTTCGAAACCCAGTCTATCTCCGGCAGGATCTCACGCTCGATGGCGTGCTTGAAGCCGAACTCGTCGAGGACGTCGCGCAGTCTCTGTTCGACATCGTCGGCCAAGCCGTCGACATAGACCGAGATTTCCTTGATGCCTTTCGCCTCGTCCAGGTCGAAGAGCGAAAGCGGCAGCCCGTCGTCTTCAAAGGCGACCTCCAAAGATGCGAAGAGCCTGTCCGCGCGGGCGGAGTCGGTCGTGACGTGCAATCTGGTCTGCGCCACCCGCTCAGCCCTCGGCCGCCAGGCGCTTCAGCTTCGCGACGGCGGTGTCGGGATTTTCCTCATAGGCGATGGTTCCGGCGAAATCGCCCTTGCTGTCGAGCAGGATGACGGAGGCCGTATGGTCCATCGTGTAGTCGCCGCCCTCGAGATCGACCTTCCGCCAGAAGATGCCGAAGGATTTGGCCATGGCAAGCACCTTGTCGGGGTCGCCGGTGATGCCGGTGATCCGGTCGGAAACGTTGCTTACATAACTGTTCATGACTTCAGGCGTGTCCCGTTCGGGATCGACCGTTACGAAATAGGCCCGGATGTCCTTGCCATCCTCGCCGAGCTTGTCCAGCCAGCCATTCATCTCGAACAGCGTCGTGGGACATACTTCGGGGCAGTGGGTGAAGCCGAAGAACACCGCGCTGGGCTGGCCGCGGAATGCGGCCTCGGTGATGGTTTCGCCCTTCTGGTCCACGAGCGCGAAGCGGGCGCCATAGGCGGTGCCTGCAAACCGGGCCTGGTACCACTGGAAGGCAAGCACGCCCATCACGGCTGCCATCAGGACCAGAATGCCGGAGACGATCAGGCGCATCATGACGATGAATTCCGTTTCGCGGATCGAGTTTCAGAAGCACCAGGCCAGCCCGGCCTCGACCGTCGCCATGAATATGCCGGCGCCGTTGTCGATCCAGGAAGCGAATGCCAGCCCACTGGCGGACGCCAGCGCCGCTATCCCGAGCGCGATCTTTGCGACCATTGCCACAGGCCTGTGCGTAAGCTGCTTCATGCCGACGATATAGCGTGGCGCCGTGCAGCAAAAAAGAGCCATCATGCCGCGCCGCGGGCTTCCTGCCTTCTGCCGGAAGGGGAAGGCGGGACGGGGCATTTGCGTCGGCGCCGCTCGACCCCGTATGCCGGATGTCTCTTGTGTGCGGGAATAGGCTTGCATCCGCTGCGAGCAGGCCCCAACTGCATGCGGCTATGATTGTGGAGAATAGGATGTACCGGTTCGGTGTGGCAGGATTGACGATGGCGCTCTTCATGTCCGGCGCGGCCTGCGCGCAGGAAGTCGGCGAGGTTGGAGTCGACTGGCTTGGCAATGACATCATCGTCGAGGCGGTCAAGGATCCCGAGGTGGACGGTGTGACCTGCCACGTCTCCTATTTCGACCGCGGCGTTATCGACCGTCTGCAGAAGGGCAACTGGTTCGAGAATCCATCGGATACAGCCATTTCCTGTCGTCAGACTGGGCCGATCAGCATCGGCGACATCGACCTTGGGAAGAGCGGCGAAGAAATCTTCAATCAGGGCATCAGCCTGATCTGGAAGCAGCAGGTCGTGAACCGGATTTACGACAAGGCGAACAACACCCTCATCTACCTCGCCCATTCGCGCCAGGTGCAGGACGGTTCGGCCAAGATGTCGATGACTACCGTGCCCCTCTACGGGCAGGAAGTCGTCTGGAAGAACGGCAAGCCCGAATAGGGCCGGCGACGCAGGCCTTGGGCGCGAAGATGGATACCACCGAAGACCTGCGCTTCAAGGACCCGGAGCCGCGCATCCACCCGACGGCCGAGCTCAAATCCTGCCGCCTCGGGCGCTATGCCGCGATCGGCGAACGCGTCGTTCTGCGCGAGGTGGTCGTCGGTGATTTCTCCTATTTCGAGCGCAACGCCGAGGCTATCTACACGACCATCGGCAAGTTCTGCTCGATCGCCGCCAACACCCGCATAAACGCGCTCGAACACCCGATCGAACGCGTCACCCAGCATAAGGTCAGCTATCGCCCCAACGAATATTTCCGCTGGCTCGGCGTCGACGGCGCGTTCAAGGCGCGCCGCCAGGCCAAAGCCGTGGCGATCGGTCACGATGTCTGGATCGGCCATGGCGCAGTGATCCTGCCCGGCGTTTCGGTTGGGAACGGCGCGGTGGTCGGTGCCAACGCGGTCGTCACCAAGGATGTCGGCGCCTACGAGATCGTGGCGGGAGTGCCGGCGCGGACACTGAGGCTTCGCTTCCCGCCCGACATATCGTCCCGTATCGAGGCGCTGTCCTGGTGGGACTGGCCGGTCGCCAAGCTCGCCGACGCCATCCCCGATATGCAATCCCTGGCTATCGACGACTTCCTCGCCCGCTGGTCGGCGGAGGCTTGATCAATCCTTCATGTACCGGGCGAAGGCGTCTCCGAAGTCGGGATGCCAGCGGGACAGGGCAGGGCGGTTCTCGATGATGTCGCCGATCGCCCAGGCCATGCGCTTCTCATCCGTCCGGCGCTCGGTCTCGTTGTCGGGGCAGAGGATGTAGAAGTCGCCGCGCTTCAGCGAATCAAGCATGAACTCGACGACCTGCTCGCCGGTCCATGCCGCCGGCGCCTTGGTCGTGGTGCCGCCGCTCATGCCGGTGAAGGTGAAGCCGGGGATCAGCAGGTGTGCCGAGATCCTGGCGCCCTCCGTATTGCGCAGGGCGTGGGCGAGCCCCTCGGTGTAGGTCTTCAGCGCGGACTTGGAGACGTTGTAGGCGAGGTTGCCGGGAGGCGTCGTGATGCCTTGCTTGGAGCCCGTGTTGACGATCATGCCGGGCGTGCCTTGCGCGAGCATCCTCTCGGCGAAGGCCTGCACCCCGTGCACCACGCCCCAGAAGTTGATGTCGATCAGCGTCTTCCATGCGTCGAGATTCTCCCACGGCTTGCCGGGATTGTTGCCGACGCCCGCGTTGTTCATCAGGAACGTGACCTGCCCAAACCGGTCGAATGCCCTGTCTCTCAGCGCGACGAGATCGTCCGGCTTCGACACGTCGCAAGCGACCGCCAGGACCTTCGCCGAGCCGCCGGCGAGCCCGCCCAATGCCTTTTCCGCCTCTTCGAGCGCCGATCCCTCCCGATCCGCGACCACCACGTTCACGCCGGAGGAAGCGAACCGCTTTGCGGCGGCAAGTCCTATACCGCTCGCTCCTCCGGTGATCACCGCCGTGCTGCCAGCAGACAATGCGGGGATATCGATCGTTTCGTCGCTCATGGTCGTGCTCCTTGTGCCATTGGCTGGAAGCTACCTATCCGGCTGCTTCCCTCCACGCAAACTGCCGGCATCGAATCGGCTTTTCTGCCAGCCGCCCCGGCGCTATGTCTCTTGGTTGGCGCGAAGCGGAGAAAGCCGTGACGGACTGGGTCAAGATACTCGACGATGAAATCCGCGCCGGCAACAGGATGCAGAAGGTGGTGCCGAAGGTGCTCGGCAATGCCGACATAAGCCTCGATCAGGTCAAGGCGCTGTTTGCCGAACTCGAGAAGCAGGCGCAGTTCGTCGAGAAATTGAAAGCCGTGCTCGAGAAGATGGGCCACGACTTCCCCGTGGTCGACAAGGCCCGGGCCCTCGAAGCGCGGTATTCGGATCTGGCCGCGACCGCCGCCGAGAAGTTCAAGCAGATGCGTGACAGCGCTCGCTAAGCGGCCCGCGGAATATTAGAAAAAGCCGTGGTTGCGCAGATGCCCTGTCCACCAAGCCGCATCGCTCGTGAAGCGGATGCCGAGCAATCCTAGTCCGCAAACGCTGGCTACAGCCATCAGGATATTTGCGTGAGGTCGGCGTCCATCGTTCAAAGCACTGGACACCTTCGTCCTGAGCGCAATCGCCGCCAGGAGCAGCGCGCCGTCGATACCCATGGCGATCAGGTGCGCCGGCGGAAGCGGCCACGAGCCACCCGGCACGAGGACGGCCCATGCGAAACGAACGGCAAGCACCAAAACGACAAACTGAAAGAGCCGCCACGTGCGGCTCTGCCGGTCTTCTCCAGCCATCTGCGATTCCCCCACTGCACATCCCGTTGCCGGATTTAGACAGGGAGACCCGCTTCCCGATACCAGGCCCCTTCGGCAAAGTTGTGGGAAACGTCACGCTCCCGAAGGTGGTTGTGCGGCTGTCAGCTTTGACGCCCGACGGACGCGAGGCGCGGGCGCGCTGAGCCTTTCGAGAGGCTGGGTACGACGACCATGTGCGTGACCTTGCCTTGCTTGAAAGCCTTCAGGAAGCGGTCGTAGTTTGCAAAGGCGACGCAGCCGTGGGATTCCGCGCGGCCGCCGCGCAGCAGGTATGAATGCGCCAGGATACCGTCGCGGCCGTGCATCGTCTCCTTGCCGATCGGGGTCATACGGATAGCTTCGACGCCATGGAACCGCTTCTCACGCATGGAGAGCCGGTACGTGTTCGGTGGCGTTGGGCCGCTCATCTTCACATGCACATAGCGCGGATTGTCGGCCATCTTGCCGATGCCCGAATGGGCTTCGAGCTTGGTGCCGTCGGGCATATGCACCACGGCAGCCGATATGTCGTAGATGGCAACCTTGTTGCCGGCCTTCGGCGTGTCGTTGAACAGCTTCTTGAAGGCGTTGGTCGGATTGTCCGGACGGGCATAGGCCAGGACCGGCTGGCGCTCCTCTGCCGCAGCCGGCTTGCGGTCTGCGGGCGTCGCGCGTGGCGACCGCATGACAGGCGCCGACCGCTCGCGTGGCGCTTGCTCGGCCTGCTCCGCCTGCGACGGAGGGGTTGCCCGAACCTGCGGCTCTCGCTGGTCGAGCAGGGCGATCGCCGCCTCGGGTTGGCGGTCCTCGACGCCGGCGTCATCGAGAGGCAACGAGGCGAGTGCGAGTTCCATCTGATCGGGCGCCAAGGCTTCCGCGCCGGCGTAGGCCAGTTCGGCTGGAATACCGATGGGACCAAGAACGAGAGGAGCCGACTGGTCGAGGAGCGATGCTGCCGCAAGATCGAGGACGCCCTTGGGCGCTTCGATCTCGGCGGTTCGCCGGAACCGATCGTCGCTCGCCAGACCGGGGCCTGACAGCTTTTCCGCCACGCCGACGGCCAGTCCCGCTTTGGAGAAGGCCAAACGAACCTTGTCCCGCGAAAGTCCGGCTTCGGAAGCAGCAAGCGCGAAGTCGTCAGTCGCTGCAGCGACGGCAAGGTCCGGGCGATTGGGGCGGTCCTGCTTCCTCGCTGGGGATGCCGCCATGCGCGCCTGCCTCGCTGAAGCCACGGCCTCTGCCCAAGAGGGGAGGCTGACGGTCTTGCCGGCGTTTCGCGGGGTTGGCAGGTGGATGGTGGCAAAGCTTGGCTCCGAGGCCGCCGACTTCGCCGAATGCAGCCTGGCAAAGGTGGCGCCGAAACCGACAAGGAGGGCGACGATCAGGCACGAAATGAAAGCCCAGCGAAGGACCTTTCCAGCGACGGCCAGAGTTCCGCCAAGGCCGCTGGCCCGCTTTGTCCTTCGCATACTCGCCATGCCACCCGTCTCTCTCGACACACGCAGGAAGATGCCACGGGTCTTTTGAAACGTGGCCTGAGCATCTGGCGCGGCGGGAAGCCCGCTCCGCACAGCTGCTATCATGGGTCAAGGATGGACAAAGATGGTTAACCAACCCTTTGCATGAATCCATTCGGGCGGACAGGACCGGGTTTCGGATGTCGCTCGACGGATCGGGTCCCCGACCTCACATACGCTCGTCTCAAGCGTTCGAGGATTTTTTGCGGCGTTCCGGAGACGATTGTGTGAAGGGCTTTTGGTGGCTCGCGCTTAGGCCGCGCGGACAAAGCCGTCCAATACCTTCTTCTGGCCGGCCTTGTCGAAGTCTACGGTCAGCTTGTTGCCCTCAACGGCAGCCACGTTGCCGTTGCCGAACTTCTGGTGGAAGACGCGGTCGCCTACCTGGAAGGGTGAGGGCGTCTCGGACACTGATTTGGCGACGAGTTCGCCCTCGATCGTGCGCGATTTCACCGACGTGCGGCCGGCGCCATAGCCACTGTCCGTCTCTCCGTATCCGATGCGTTCGATTTGATGGCCGGAGCGCGTGCCCCAGTTGCGATCTGTCGCTTCGGTGCGGTTCTGCTGAGCCCGTGCCCAACCCGGTGTCGCATAGCTGTTGGAGAAAGAGCCGCCGCCGACATTGTCGAAACGCGAAGCGCCGTAAGGATTGCGCCGGTCTCCTCCGCGCCCGGATGCGAAGGAACCGCCGCCATAGGTATTGCCGTAGCCGCCGTAAGAATTGCCGGCATCGGCCACCTCGACATGGGCCTCAGGCAGTTCGTCTAGGAAACGCGACGGGATGGTCGACTGCCACAAGCCGTGGATGCGGCGATTGGAAACGAACCAGATGTGCAGGTGCTTCTTCGCGCGCGTCAGTCCGACATAGGCCAGCCGCCGCTCTTCTTCGAGGCCGGAACGGCCGCCTTCGTCGAGCGAACGCTGGTGAGGAAACAGACCTTCTTCCCAGCCGGGCAGAAAGACCGTGTCGAACTCCAGGCCCTTGGCCGAATGCAGCGTCATGATATTGACCGCGTCGAGTTCGGCGTTCTGCTCCGCGTCCATCACCAGGGCGACATGCTCCAGGAAGGAGCGCATCGACTCGTACTCCTCCATCGAGCGGATGAGCTCCTTGAGGTTATCGAGGCGGCCGGGCGCCTCGGCCGAGCGGTCGTTCTTCCACATGTCGGTGTAGCCGGACTCCTCCAGGATCGTCTCCGCGAGTTCGGTATGAGGCGTCGTCTCCAGTGCTTCCTGCCAGCGGGCAAAGTTGGCGGCGACCTGGCGCAGAGCCGCGCGCGGCTTCGGCTTCAGTTCGTCGCTTTCGGCAAGGATGCCGGCCGCCGCCAGCATGGGAACGCCCAGCCCGCGTGCCGTGTCGTGGATCTGGCGGATGGTGGCGTCGCCGAGCCCGCGCTTGGGCACGTTCACGATGCGCTCGAAGGCGAGGTCGTCGGCACCCTGGGCCACGACGCGGAAGAATGCCATGGCGTCCCGGATTTCCTGGCGCTCGTAGAAGCGCGGCCCTCCGATCACCCGGTAGTTCAGGCCGATTTCGATGAAACGGTCTTCGAACGACCGCGTCTGGAACGAGGCGCGGACCAGGATCGCCATGTCGTTCAGACTGTGGCCTCGCCGCTGCGCCTGCTCGATCTCCTCGCCGACAGCGCGCGCTTCCTCATCCGAGTCCCAGGCGGAATGAACGACGACTTTGCCGTCCTCAGGATCGTTCCGGTCGGTGAACAGCGTCTTGCCGAAACGCCCCTCGTTGTGGGAGATCAGGTGGGAGGCGGCGCCGAGGATATGGGCCGTCGAGCGGTAATTGCGCTCCAGCCGGATGATCGTCGCACCCGGGAAGTCCTTGTCGAACCTCAGGATGTTGTCGACCTCCGCCCCGCGCCATCCGTAGATGGACTGATCGTCGTCTCCGACGCAGCAGATGTTGACGGTGGCGCCATCCTCCCCCCTCGAGGGGGAGGCGGGCCTTTGGGCGAGCAGCCGCAGCCACATGTACTGGGCAGTATTGGTGTCCTGGTACTCGTCGACGAGGATGTAGCGGAACTTCCTGTGGTACTCCTTCAACACATCCGGATTCTCGCGGAAGATGTTGATCGGATGGCACAGGAGGTCGCCGAAATCGCAGGCGTTGAGCGTCTTCAACCGCTCCTGATAGGCCCGGTACAACTCGCGGCCCTTGCCGTTGCCGAAGCTGCGCGCGTCGCCTTCCGGAATCTTGTCCGGCGTCAGTCCCTTGTTCTTCCAGCCGTCGATCATCATTGCGAACTGGCGAGGCGGCCAGCGCTTGTCATCGAGATTCTCCGCCTGAATGAGTTGGCGGACCAACCGGATGACGTCGTCCGTGTCGAGGATGGTAAAATCGTTCTTCAGCCCGGCGAGTTCCGCGTGGCGCCGCAGCAGCTTCACCCCGATCGAGTGGAAGGTGCCGAGCCAAGGCATGCCTTCGACGTTGGCATCGCCGATCAGCAGACCGATGCGCTGCTTCATCTCGCGCGCGGCCTTGTTGGTGAAGGTCACCGCGAGGATCTGCGACGGATAGGCCCGGCCAGTAGCCAGGATATGCGCGATGCGGGTCGTCAGCACGCGGGTCTTCCCCGTGCCGGCACCGGCAAGCACGAGTACCGGACCCTCGGTGGTCTCCACGGCCAGCCGCTGCTCGGGGTTCAGCCCGTGCAGATAGTCCATAGGGCGGTTGTGCCCCTGCCTCGCTGCCATGGCGCGCGCGGCGATACCGCCGGCCGCGCGATGTGCTGGGCCTTCATCGGTACGACGCGGAGGATTGGCACGCGGCGCGGGCTCTTCGTCGAAGAAGGGCATGTCGTCGGGAAGGTCCACCATTTGTTCCGAATGTAGTGATTCGAAGCCGAAAGGCCAGAAGTGCGTTCGGCAACCGTGCTGACCGACACTTCAACCGTCTTGGACGGAAGGCTCCTGTCGCGAAATACGGCGATCGGAAAAATTGAGGCGGCCTGCGAGAATCGGTTCGACAACTGCCGAAAGACGCGCGTCGCTGCCGATGAGGGCGTTGAGCGCTGTGATCTGGTTCATGGCGATCAGGTTCAGGACGTCGTGCCGCGGCGCGCCTTGATCGGTCCTGGGCAAAGCCGCTACCGGCTGGATCAGATCGGCGCGACCGAAGGCGAGCTTGTCCTGCGCAGCATCGAGCAGCGAAGCATCGGCACTGTCGGTTTCGACGAAGGCATAGATGCCGACGCCCTTCCTCGGCAAAGGGTAGGTCGTCAGCACGACGTCGCGCGTGCCTGGCACCGAAAGGAGCGCCTTGCGGATGGCGCCGCCTTCGTGGTCGAGGCGGTCATGGGTGCCTTCGCCGTCCGACCAGCGGAAGACCCCGCGGGTGATCCAGTTGTAGACCTTCTTCCCGGTGGCCATCCACAACCGGCTCGGCCACGACCGGCGCCTGAGCACTCGTTTGGCGGTCGGCGTCATCAGCTTCGGCGCAAAGGCCCGCATCTGTTTCAGCAGATGGCGGAAATCCTCGTAGGCCATGAACCGGTAGAGCAGCCCGCGACGCCGATGCCGCGATGCGAGCTGGAAATCGATAACCGCCGCCCGGCCGTCGGGCGTCATGATCCAGTTCTGCGGCTTGGCCAGGTCATTGTGCGTGATGCCTGCCCGCCGCATCGACCGCAGCAGGCGGAACGCATCGGCATACCATTCGCGGTGCGACGGGCGTGCGAGGTGCAGCGGAGCGCCGTCCGTCCACGTCCTGAGCAAGCCGTCTCGGTCGACCTCGATCAGTTGAGGGGTTCCGGCAATACCTTCGACGGCACGCAAAGCGGCTATCTCCCGCCGAGCCAGAAACCAGGCCAGCGGCCGCGTCCACAGCGGCGCGGCTGTCACCACGCGCCGGATAGCGGGCATATCGGGCGCATCGGCCGTGTGACCCTTGTGCGTCTCTGAGAACAGGTCGCGCTTCAGCACCGCCTGCGAGATGAATTCAACCATGCCGTATCCCGGTCTTCCGGGCGTTTCCTATAGAAGCAGCCGGTTGGAAACAAGCTTTGCGGGTCTTGGCGGCGATGCGGGGGTCGGCTTCTCTTCCCTCAGGGCAGGGAACGGCACGAAGGATAGGCATCGCGAGTGGGCAACCGTTCGGCAGCCGGCCGCTTCACGGACGACTGTAGCGTGGCAACGCCGGCCTTCGCTGCCGACGTTGCCGGGCTCAGCTCGCGTTGTCTTCCCGCGACAGGCGGAGATTGGTCACCACACGGCGGTTCTGCACCTTGCAGGCACGTTCGGCACAGGCGCGCACCTCGCGGTCCTTGCCGTAGCCCTTTGCCCACAGTCTGTTGGCCGGCACCCCCTTGGCGATCATGTAGTTCATCACCGCGTCGGCGCGCTGCTGTGACAGTTGCGTCATCTTGGCGGCGCCGCCCGGGTCATCGGCGAAGCCCTGCAGCTTGGCGTACCATTTCGGATATTTCTGCAGGAAGGCCACCTGGTTGTCGATCGTCGCCTTGGCCGTGTCGTCGAGGTTGGCGGAGCCCTCCGCAAAGTATATGCGGCGCCCTGCCGTAAGGATGAAATCCTGCTCGCTTCCCGGCTGAACGTTTTCGAAACCGGCGGCGGGATCGTCCGTATAGCCGCCGGTTTGGGGCGGTAGCGTGTCACCGGGGTCAGGGGCCGTCGACATGCCGTCGGTCGTCGAGCACGAGGCGACAAACACCAAAAGGCCGGCGAATACGCCGGCCCTTGCGATCTTGGAAGCTAAGCTCATCTCTATCGGCTCAACCGTTTTGCGCTACGTCGGCCGGGGTAGCCCGGTCCGCGATGTGGGGAAGCACCTGCACGGCCGTTCCGACCGGGCAACGCTGATAGAGGTCGATCACATGTTCTGGGAACATGCGGATGCAGCCCGATGAAACGTCGTTGCCGATGCTCCACGGCTCCAGCGTGCCGTGCAGGCGGTAGCCGGTGTCCGCATTTCCGTTGAACAGGTAGAGGGCGCGCGGCCCCAGCGGGTTGTTGGGAGCGCCGCCCGCCACGAAGAGCGGCAAATCGGGCTGGCGTTCCCGCATTTCCGGCGGGGGCGTCCACTTAGGCCAGAGCGCCTTGCGATCGATGTTGGCGCGTCCGAACCACTGGAAACCTTCGCGGCCGACGCCCACGCCATAGCGGATCGCCGTGCCGTTCTCCATGATGAGATAGAGGAAGTGATGGCGGGTATCGACGACGACCGTGCCCGCTGGCTCGGACGACTTATACTTCACCATCTGCTTGTGCCATCTCTGATCGATGACGGCGAAATTCGTGACTTTGAATGTCACCCCATTGTCGACGGCGGTCCCGGCGAACCAGGATTCCTTTGCGGCTCTCGCTCCGATAGGGGCGATCCCGGCGGCGGCAAAGGCCGCTCCACCGAGCACAAGCGCACGACGGTTCATTTCCATGGGACCCCTCCAAGGTGCTCAGGAAACAGCCGTCCTCCGACAGCTCAGGAGCAACTATACAACAGTCGAGGATTTCCGGCAACTTGGAGGGCGCTGCCGAAACCATGTGTCGACATGAATTTCCGGCGACGCGCGCTAATGCGCGTCGCGATAGACTTTGCGCGTGGCCTCGTCCCGCTCGCGCTGTTCAGCAGGACCCGGGCGGCGGCGCTTGAGCAGTGCCCATGCCAGCAGTATCGCGATGAGAAGGGGGCCTCCCGCCACGATCACAAGCCACATAAAGTTCTCGAACATCGCAAAACTCCTTTGCGGCATAACCGTCTGAGCCACGATCCGTTCCTTGTTTGCCCCGTGTCGTGCACCAGCCGTACAATGCTTCAACCATCTGTGACTCGACCTTGGTCCCAATCGAGCTACTGCTGTTGTCGGGGATCAGCCAGAGCAAGGAGGAGCGCGCCATGACCACTCCCTCGATCACGCAGGCAATGATAGATGCCTACGACGAATACACGCATCTGTCCCTCGATCGCCGGGCATTTATGGAGAAGCTGACGCAGCTTGCCGGGTCGGGCGCCGCGGCGGCAGCAATCGCGCCGCTGCTTGCGGCGAATCCTGCCGCCGCCGACATCGTGTCGGCAGACGATCCTCAGTTGAAAGGTGCCGACGTGGAGTGGCCTGGCGCCACCGGTGACATGACGGGCTATCTCGTGCATCCCGCAGATCAGGACGGCAAGCTGCCTGCCGTCATGGTCATCCATGAAAACCGTGGGCTCAACGCGCATATCAGGGACGTGGCGCGTCGCATCGCCCTGGAAGGTTTCGTCGTGCTCGCTCCAGACTATCTGTCGCCTCTCGGCGGTACGCCGACCGACGAGGACAAGGCGCGAGAGATGATCAGCAAGCTCGACCCCTCCGAAACGATCGTCAATGGCGTGGCCACGGTCGATTTCCTCGAGGGGCACGAACTTGGCACGGGCAAGGTCGGCGCGGTGGGTTTCTGCTGGGGCGGAGGCGCCGTGAACACCCTGGCCACGGCGACGCCGGATCTCTCCGCGGGAGTGGCGTATTACGGCCGCCAGGCGAACGCGAAAGACGTGCCGAAGATCGAGGCGGCGCTGCTACTCCACTATGCGGGCCAGGACGAACGCATCAACGCCGGTATCGAGCCCTACAGGACCGCGCTCGAGGCAGCCGGCAAGGATTTCACCATCTACATTTACGATGGCGCGCAGCATGCCTTCAACAACGATACGTCGGTGGCTCGCTACGACAAGGCTGCGGCGGATCTGGCCTGGGGAAGGACCATCGCCTTCCTGAAGGAGAAGCTGGCTTGAGCATCGCTAATCCGGTCTCCTGAGGGCCGAAGCGGCCGGCGCGGCTTGTTCATGCCTTCCGCCTGATCGCGATCGATCTTCCAGCTCGCTCGGGCCGGGGCAGGTCTGCGTGGCTCGCCCGCATTGCGTCCACCTTCGCCATCACGTCGGGAGGAAACGGAGAGACCTTCGGCCCACTCATGTCGATGTGCAGCGAGAGGGTTTCCGAAGTCGCCGCCAGCCAGCCGTCGACGTGGTGAAGCTCCTGATAGGCATGAAGCCGCTTCTCGTCACTGTCGAGCAGATGAAAGGTCGACGTCACTCGATCGCCGAGATGGAGTTCGCGTACGTAGCAGAGGTGCAACTCGGCCGTGTACGTCGTGAGTTTGCGTTCGACGGCATAGGCAGGTCCCATGCCCAGCATCGCGAGGACCTCGTCGGCGGCGCGGTCGAAGAGCACGTTGTAGTAAGCCATGTTCATGTGGCCGTTGTAGTCGATCCAATCGCTCTCGACTTCCAGTTGGCGCGAGATGATGGGGCCGGCTGTCGTCATGGGATTTCTGCCTTCTGGTTGCTGGCGCTGGACAAGCTGATGCGGCGGTGACACTACGGATTCTCATCGCCGGAACAAGGCACGAGTTGGCCCGGAAGCACAGGAAACAATGGCTCTAAGCGACCTCAACGTAGTGCACCGAAACGAGGCGGGCATCGCCGCGGTGCTCGGTCTACTCAAGCAGCGCTCCGGCGACCACTTCCAGACGGGGCAGGCGATCCGCGAGCAGCATGGACATACGACCAGCTACATCCCCGTCCAGGCGCCGGACGGCGTCGCCTTTCCCGGCAGCGTCGAGGAGGTGCAGGAGATCGTGCGGCTGTGCGCCGAGCATCGCGTGCCGGTCATCGCCTTCGGCGCCGGCACCTCGCTGGAGGGCGCAGTCAATGCGCCCGGCGGCGGCATTTCGCTCGATATGTCGCGAATGAACCGGATCATCGAGGTGAACCCGCAGGACCTCGACTGCACCGTCGAACCCGGCGTGACCCGCCACCAGCTTAACGATTATCTGCGGGACACCGGGCTCTTCTTCCCCATCGACCCCGGCGCCAATGCCAGCCTCGGAGGCATGGCCGCTACGCGTGCTTCGGGAACCAATGCGGTCCGCTACGGAACGATGCGCGACAACGTGCTCTCCCTGACCGCGGTGCTTGCGGACGGGAGCATTATCAGGACCGGGCGGAGGGCCAAGAAGAGTTCCGCCGGCTATGACCTGACGCGGCTCCTCGTGGGATCGGAAGGGACGCTTGGCATCATAACCTCGCTGACGCTCAAGCTCGCTGGCATTCCGCAGGCGATCTCGGGCGGCGTCTGCCCGTTTCCGACCGTAGAGCAGGCGTGCGAGGCGGTCATCGCGACAATCCAGATGGGGATTCCGGTTGCCCGCATCGAACTTCTCAACGCGTTGCAGATGAAGGCGCTGATCAGCTATTCGAAGCTCGACTATCCCGAAAGTCCCTGCCTGTTCCTGGAGTTCCACGGAAGCGACGCGGGTGTCGCGGAGCAGGCCGAATCATTCGGCGAGATCGCCCAGGAGTTCGGCGGCGGACCGTTCATCTGGACGAGCGTCGCCGAAGAACGCAACAAGCTTTGGAAAGCGCGGCATGACGCCTACTGGGCGTCACTCTCGCTGCGGCCGGGAGCACGCGGGCTTTCGACCGATGTCTGCGTCCCGATATCGAGGCTTGCCGAATGCATTGCCGAGACCGAGGCCGACATCGCCGAACTCGGCTTGATCGCGCCGATCGTGGGACATGTCGGGGACGGCAACTTCCACACAATGATCCTCATGGATGCCACCGATCCGAAGGAGATCGCTCTGGCGGAGGAGTATTGCGCGCGGCTCAACGAGCGGGCCCAGCGGATGGACGGCACGTGCACGGGAGAGCACGGCATCGGGCAAGGCAAGATCGGCTTCATAGAAGGCGAGATCGGCGCGCGCGGAGTCGACGTGATGCGCTCGATCAAGGCCGCTCTCGATCCCCACAATATCCTGAATCCAGGCAAGATCTGGCCGACGCACCACGAATGATGCCGCGCGGCGGCCAAATCGCCACTTTATCGACACGCTGATGCGGGTAAACTAGCCAATTCGTTCAGGCATATTCGCGGGGCCGATGCTGGCAAGGCTGTTCGTTACCATTGGGGGACTGTTCGTCCTGGCGCTGACCGCAGCGCTGGTGGCTCCTTTCGTGGTTGACTGGTCGAGCTACCGCGCGGACTTCGAGCGCGAGGCGAGCGCCATACTCGGCCGCAAGGTCACGGTGCACGGTGAAGCCTCGGCGACCATCCTGCCGTTCCCTTCGGTGACGTTCTCCGATGTCGAGGTCGCCGGAGGCCCGGATGGCGGGCCGGCCATGACCGCCGAAACCTTTTCTATGGATGCCGAACTGGCGCCCCTGCTCAGCGGGGAATTCCGCATTTTCGACATGCGCCTGGTGCGGCCGAAGGCCACGATCGAGGTGAAGGCCGACGGTGCCATCGACTGTTTGGTCCGCCCATCGACACCGTTCCGCATAGGCCAGATCTCCATCGAGAAGCTGACGATAACAGAGGGGCAGGTCGCCATCCTGCACGCCGCCAGCGGTCGTACGCACCGCCTGACCGAGATAAACACGGAGGTGTCCGCTCGAGCCCTGTCCGGTCCGTGGCGGATGGCCGGAACGATGCGCGTGGACGGACTGCGCTCTGCCATAACGGTCAATACCGGACGCGCTGGTGCCGGAGCGATTCGTCTGCGGATCGAGGCCGAGCCGGAGGTCCAGCAAGTCTCGATCGAGTCCGACGGCGAACTTCGCATCGAAGACGATTCGTCCGCGAGGTATACCGGCGAGTTCAGGCTTGCTGCGCGGCAGCAGAAGGACGCACAAGCGCAACCGCAACCCAGCAACCCAGGCTTTCGCGTGAAGGGGAAGTTCGCGCTCGACGACGTGCGGCTCGCACTGGACGAATTCCGTTTCGAAACGGGGCCTTTGGACAATCCCTATTCCGCCGACGGCAGCGGGTTCTTCGACTTCGGTTCAAGGCCTCGTTTCGCCTTGACCCTCGACGGCGCGCAGGTTCGTTTCGATGAGACGATCGCGGCAGCAGCCGACGCCTCCGGCTTCAGCGTGTCGGAGCGCATCTCGGCACTTCACGAAGCCCTCCTGGATCTGCCGAAGCCTTCTATACCGGGCACGGTCGACATCAACCTGCCTGCCGTCGTGGCGAGCGACACCACCATTCGCGACGTTCGCCTTTCCGCGCAACCGGCGAGTGAAGGCTGGACGCTGCAGTCGCTCGAGGCAACCCTGCCGGGCCGGACAAGACTCGAAGCCAATGGGCTGCTGAGAACCGAGGGTGATCTCGGTTTCCGCGGCTCGCTTCTCATGGCGATCGGCCAGCCATCGGGCTTTGCGGCCTGGGTGTCGCGCGACGTCGACGACGCAATCAGGCGTTTGCCAGCCGCCGAGTTCAGCGCCAACGTTGACCTGACGCAGAGCCGGCAGGCGTTCACCAATCTCGAACTCGGTCTCGGAACCGCCAGCTTCAGGGGCGAGGCCGAAAGGCACCAGCCGTCGGATGCCGACCCCGCAACCATTCTCAGGCTCGAAGGGGGCGCGGTCGATCTTGACGGCCTGGCCGCTCTCGCGTCGCTTTTCATCAGTGATGCAGGCGTGAATCGTTTCGCCGAAGGCGACCTCGACCTCGCGATAAAGGCCGGTCCGGTCAGTTCGGGCGGCTTCACCGCCGGCACGCTCGACACGGCGTTCCGCCTGCGCGGGGGGATTCTCGAGATCGACCGGTTGGCCATCGCGGATCTCGAAGGTGCGACGGTGAGCGCAACCGGGACGCTGCGTGATTTTCCCGACAGCCCCTCCGGTGAACTGGACGCCTCGATCATGGCTGCAGACATGGCGCCTTTGATCGATACTGCCGCTGCGCGCTTTCCGCACAATGCCCTTTTACAGGGACTGCAGAGCAGGGTTGCCGGCTTCCGCGGCCTCTTCAATGATACCCGCCTCGACATGCTGGCCAGCGCAGCGCCCAACGCCGACGGCACCACGGGGATCGCTGTCAGCGCGCATGGCAGCGCAGGCGGAACAGCATTCTCAGCAACGATTTCCGGGAAGGGCAGCGCCTCACAGCCGCAGGACTCGGATCTCTCGCTGGTCGTATCGGCGCGCAACGACGACGCGACCAAGCTTCTCGCGCTCTACGGACTGCCGGTGCTGCCGCTGGGGCTGGTCGGCGAGGGCGAGACGGATCTCTCGTTGAAGGGCAGGCTTTCCGGCGATCTGGCTACGTCCGTGAGCCTTAAGGCTGGCGGTTTCAATGCCGGCTTCTCGGGGACGGCCGGTCTTGCAGACGGTCTCGTCCTCGCCGGTTCCGCCCACCTTGTCGCGCCGGATATCGAGCCGTGGCTGATGACGGCGAGCGTTGCCCTGCCGGGCATGGGCGCAGGGCTGCCGGTCGAACTGGAAGGGGATGTCGACTATCGCGACGGGCTTGTCTCTCTCGAAAGGATGACCGGCACGATCAACCAAGGCGCACTGTCGGGCAATCTGCGGGTGGCAATCAAGGAAGATCGGCCCCGCCTCGCCGGCGAAGTCGAACTGGACGAACTCGATTTGGCTCCTTTTGCCGCGATGGTGGTCGGGCAATCATCGTTGGAGCCTGCCGAGGCGGGCTGGCCGTCGACGCCGTTCGCCCCTCAGGTGTCCGCCCCGTTCGGCGCGGAACTGGCCGTCTCGGCTGCTACCGTCACGGCAGGACCCATGGCGACCGCCTATGACGCAAGGCTGACGCTTCGGCTCGACGGTGAAGCGCTTCGGGTGACGGATCTCTCGGCCAAGCTGTTCGACGGCAAAGTCACAGGCCTGTTCGAACTCAAGAACAACGGTGGAACCGGCCTGTTTTCCGGCCAGGTGAAGCTCGAAGGGGCTGACATCCGCACCGCGCTGGGCGATGTCGGCCTCGCCGGAACCGCAGACATTTCGACGACCTTGTCGGCAACCGGGAAGTCTATCGGTGGGCTCGTGTCCACGCTTTCGGGCTCCGGTACGGCCGCCTATCGCGGCCTCGTCGTCGACGGCTTCAATACTTCCGCATTCCCGGAGTTCATCCGCAGGGCCGATCGCATCGGCAAGGACATCGATGCGGTCAAGACGGCGAATTTCGCATCGGCGGTCGCTTCGTCGGGGAGTTTCGCCGCCGATGCGGGCGAGGTGGCCTTCACCGTCGCCGCCGGTGTCCTGCGCGCGCCGCCGATCAAGCTCACGAACTCCGCGGCGTGGATCGAGGCGAACGTCCAGTCCGACATGAACGAGGGGGAAGTCTCGATCAGCGGCGCGATCGGCTACGACCCTGGCAAGGAGGCGCTCGTCGGCTCGGATCCGGTGGTCCGCTTCACAGTCGAAGGGCCGATCGACGGCGCGGTCAAGCGCTTCGACAGCGAGCCGCTGGCGCAATTCCTGACGCAGCGTGCGCTGGAGAACGAGCAGGCGCGGGTCGAAGGAATGCAGGCCGCCTTGCTCGAACGGCAGCGGCTGAGGCGGGAAGTCCGCTACTATGCCGCGCTTGAAGCCGCGCATGACCAGGCGGTCGAGGCCTCCCGCCGCCGGGAGGATGAGGAGCGGGCGCTCGCCGAAGCCAGGCGCAGGGCTGAAGAGGAAGCACGAGCGAAAGCCGAGGCGCAGGAGCGCGAACGCCGGGCGCAAGCCGAACAAGCTCGCCTGGCTGCCGAGGAACGGGCAAGGCAGGAAGCGGAAGGACGCGCCCGGCAGGCCGCCGAGGAAGCGTCTCGGCAGGCTGCGGAAGCGAGGAAGCGCGAGGCGGAGGCTGCTGCGAGGGCCGAGGAGCAGGAATCGCGGCGTCGGCTGGAAGAACAGGAGAGGTCGCGCGCCGAAGCCGCCAGACGCGCTTCGGAAGCGGCCGCGCAGGCCGATGCCAAAGTTCAGGGTCTGCTCGGGACGGAAGAGCGGACCCGGCAGGATGCCGAAGCCGCCCGCATTGCCGCCGAGCAGGAGGCCAGACTGGCGCAGGAGGCAAGGGATCGTCAGCTGCAGGATGGCCAACAGCCCAGCGCCCTCGATTTCGCGCCGCTGCTGCCGCCGGCCGGCATCACGTCGCCGCAGGCCGATCGGCCGCAGCCGAAGCCCGACGGCTTTTGGGAAATGCTAAACGGCACCCAGTGATGCCCGGGCTGCGGGAACGCTATTGCGGATCCTGCACACGAAGGGCCGGGCCGGAGCACCGCCTCGCCTGTGCCAGCACATAGACTCTCAGCGCCGAGGAGAGATTGGCCTCGCGCGGCCGCTCGCGATCGACCTCCTCGACCAGCGCCGCCAGGGTGACACCGCGCCCTGCGGCGATCGCTTGCAGTTCTTCGAGGAAAGGCTGCTCGACCGAGAAACTCGTGCGATGACCGCGGATGGTGACCGAATGCTTCCTGACAAGGCTCACGACGTCTTGCCGTCGACGCGAACGATGCGGCGCGCTTCGATGAAGCGCGCGGCCTTCTCCGCCTGCTGCCGGGCGAGCGTCTTGTCGGCTTTCGTCTGCCCGTAGAGAGCGCGGTTCTCGGCTGCCGTCTGCTCCCTCTCGACGCGAGCCTTCTGCTTCCGCACGGTCCGGAGATTGACGATGTCGGCCATTCGCCGTCCGCTACTTCTTGCGGAAAGCGTCGAGTGAGACGACATCCGCGCTTTTTGGTGTTGGAGCGGGGTCTTCCGCGGCTTCCGCGGAGATTTCGGCGGATTTTTTCTTCGGCTCCGGCTTCTTCTGGGCGGCCGGCGTCTTGACGACCTCCGCCGGCGGCAAGGCGGGTTTGCCCTGCGCCTCGGCGGGCTCGGTCTTGACGTCGAACTCCAGTTCGAAATTGACGGACGGATCGTAGAACCCGCGCACCGCGGCGAACGGGATTTCCAACCGTTCCGGGATGTCCGAGAAGGACAGGCCGACCTCGAATCCGCTCTCGGTCACCTTCAGATCCCAGTACTGGAACTGGATGACGATCGTCATCTGCTCTGGATACTTCTCTCGCAGGCGCGGCGAGATACGCACGCCCGGCGCGCCGGTGAGGAATGTGATGAAGAAGTGATGGTTGCCCGGCAGTCCTGTCCGCGCGACTTCCGCCAGGACCTTGCGCATCACTCCGCGCAACGCCTCCTGGGCAAGTATGTCGTAGCGGATGTGGTCTTCAGACATGCGGTCTCCCGCCCATTGAATCGTGCATTAGCTGTAATCAAGCTTGGAGCCGGCGTAAACAGTAATAGGGCGCGGCCAGACCCGGCAACGCGTCGGCGCCTAATCTGTTGCACGGCTTCGATAGGCGCGCAGGAAAGTGCGCACGGCGTTCCTTGCCGCAGACGCGACGCGCTCCTCGTCAGGCTGGTCGCCGAGCACCATGGAGACATGCAGGTCGGCGTTGATCAGCGCCAGAAACTGTCGCGCCGCGACGTCCGGATCGTCGATCTCTAGGTAGCCGGCATGGGCGAGCCGCGCAAACCTGGCGGAAAGCGCCGTCCAGGTCTTTCCTGGACCGTCCTCCCGCCATGCAGCAAAGAGCCCCGGATAGCGCTGGCCCTCCGTTTCGATCAGCTTGCGCAGTGCCTTGCCGTCGTCGTTGCAGATGCAGTTTCTGTTCAGCCGGACCGCGAACGCGACCAGTTCCTCCTGGAGGTTGGTGGGTCTGTCGGGGAAGGTTGTCAGCACATCGAATATTCGCGCATTGGCCCGTTCCGTCAGGGCCCGGACGACCGCGACGAAGAGCGTTTCCTTGTCGCGGTGATGATTGTAGATCGTCTGCCGGGAAACGCCCGCTTCCACGGCGATCATGTCGATATTGGCGCCGGCATAGCCTTCCCGGCAGAACACCCGGGTAGCCGCGTCAAGGATGGTTCCACGTTTGGCGGCATGCCCGCGCGCGGATGTGTTAGCAGAGATAGCAACTTCAACCATGCGCACCCTTAGCGCAGATTGACCTTTTGGACAACTCTGTCTAGAAATGTGGACAGTTCGATACCTTGGTCGTCTCGCGGAGGAGTCGGGAAGGATGGATGTCGGACGTCCTTGCTTGATGCGCATGTCAGCGTTTGCTGGTGGCGCGCGCCTACAGCTGTCGAAGGTATGACATCATGACATCCGGCTTTCTCCGAATAGCGATCGTGCTCGGCCTGATCTCCGCCATCGGCCCATTCGCCATCGACATGTATCTTCCGGCCTTGCCTACCATCGGCGCAGATCTCGATGCGAGCCCGCTCGCGGTCCAGATGAGCCTGGTCGTCGTGTTCCTGTCCTTCGCGGTAGGGCCGCTGGTCGTAGGGCCTTTGAGCGACATGTACGGACGCAAACCCGTGCTGTATTGGGGCCTCGTGATCTTCGCCATCGCCAGCGTCGGCGCCGCGCTCGCGCCCGACGTTGCATGGCTGATCTTCTTCCGCGTGCTACAAGGGCTTGGCGCAAGCGCCGGAATGGTGGTTCCACGCGCCGTAGTGCGTGACCTGCATACAGGCCCGGAGGCGACGAAGCTCATGTCGCTTCTGATGCTCGTCTTCAGTGTATCGCCGATCCTGGCGCCGCTGACCGGAAGCTTCATCATTGAAGCCTTTGGCTGGAGGGCTGTCTTCTGGGCGGTCCTGATCGCAGCCGTGGCCGGATTTTTCCTTCTCATGTTCGGTATCGCCGAAACGCGCACGGCGGACCGGCGCGTCGGCAGTTCACTCGGCGCCGCGTGGGCCGGCTACAAATTCCTGGCTCGCGACCGGAATTTCGTCGGGCTGTCGCTGATCGGCGGCTTCGCGATTTCGAGCTTTTTCGTCTACCTGGCGAATTCCTCCTTCGTGATCATCGACCACTACGGACTGTCGCCTTCCGACTACAGCCTGTTTTTCGGGGCGAACGCGATCTCCTTCTTCGGCGTCTCGCAGTTGAGCGGCTGGCTGACCCAGAAGTTCGGGCTGACGCGCATCGTTCGGCTCGCGGTCAGCGGTTTTGTCGCCGTGATCGTGGCGGGCTGGGCGGTCACGGCGTCCGGCTACGGTTCGCTGGCATCCATGACGGTCACTCTGTTCTTGGGCTACGGCCTGCTTGGGCTGGTCATACCGACCACGTCGGTTCTGGCCATGGAGGAGCATGGCGAGATCGCCGGAACGGCTGCAGCGCTTATGGGCATGCTGCATATGGTCACGGGCGTGGTCGCCATGACGGTGTCAGGTCTTTTCGCCAACGGTGATCCACTGCCGATGATGACCGCGATCGCGACCTGCGCGGTGCTGGCGTTCGCGCTGACGCTTGTAACCATCCGGCGCAGCCGACCCCAGGATGCCGCTGTCCCGGCCGAATGATTTCCATTTGAAGAGCGCCGGTCTCCGGGGCCGTCAAAAACGGCCCGAGGGGGAAAGCGATCCTTGCAAGCGAGGACACGCTGCCGAGATGCGCAGGCGCTGGAAAGGCCTTGTGAAGCTGGAAGGAAGGTGGAGGTTTCTGTTGCCAGGTACCTCCGAACCCCGCCTGAAGGTGCTAACCCACAGGGCTTGATTCGAGACTATCGCGCCGCATTAAGCAGCGAGACGTGCCTCAGCATAGTTGTCGTTGGCAACTATAAGATTAGCCCGATAACGGCGGTACAATGCCGGGCAAAAGAACGATCTTTACACCTTCGTCGATCCTATTTCGCCCCCATCAGAAGCCGCTCCGGCAGTGGAGCGGCTTGTGGTGGAGGCGCCGGGTACCGCCCCCGGGTCCGAACGGCTTATTTCATCGCCTGTTTATCGCCATAGTCAGCAAGCTGACATTCCCAATATAGGATGCCGTCCGCGAATTGGAAGGACAAAAAAGCCCCTGTTTTCCGGCGGCACGGGCGCGGCGACCCTGCTCCAACGGGAACCTGGCGATCTCGCCTGTTCGATACCGCAGGATGCGCCCGGATAGGTGATGTCCTATATTAGGGTGAATTCACGAATCGAATGGTGCCATGCGTCAATATCTCGATCTCCTGCAGCACGTTCTTGATCACGGCGTCGACCGCAGCGACCGGACCGGAACGGGAACGCGCGGCGTCTTTGGCTACCAGATGCGCTTCGACCTTGCCAAAGGCTTCCCGGTCACCACCACGAAGAAGCTGCATCTGAGATCGATTATCCACGAGTTGCTGTGGTTTCTGAAGGGCGACACCAACATAAAGTATCTGCACGACAACGGTGTCACCATCTGGGATGAATGGGCCGACGAAAACGGCGACCTCGGGCCGGTCTACGGCAAGCAGTGGCGCTCCTGGCCGGGCGGCGAGGACGGCAGGTCGATCGACCAGATCAGGAACCTCCTCGTCCAGCTCGAGAAGAACCCCTATTCGCGGCGGCTGATCGTTTCGGCCTGGAACCCCGCCGAGGTGGACGCGATGGCGTTGCCACCTTGCCATTGTCTCTTCCAGTTCTATGTGGCCGACGGCAAGCTGTCCTGCCAACTCTATCAGCGGTCGGCCGATATCTTTCTCGGCGTGCCCTTCAACATTGCGTCCTATGCGCTGCTGACCATGATGATTGCGCAGGTGCGCGGGCTGGCGCTCGGCGATTTCGTGCACACGCTCGGGGACGCACACCTCTATTCCAACCATTTCGAGCAGGCTCGGGAGCAGCTGAAACGCGAGCCGAAGCCGCTGCCGACCATGTGGATCAATCCGGAGGTCCGTGACCTCTTCGCCTTCAAGTTCGAGGACTTCCGGCTCGAAAACTATGTCGCCGATGCGACGATCAAAGCACCGATCGCGGTCTGATGCGGATAGGGATCTACGTCGCCATCGCGCAGAACGGCGTGATCGGCCGGGAGGGAGGGCTGCCCTGGCGGCTTTCGACGGATCTGAAGCGGTTCAAGGAAGGCACGATGGGCAAGCCAATCGTCATGGGTCGCAAGACCTGGGAAAGCTTCCCGAAGCGGCCCTTGCCTGGCCGGCTGAACATCGTCGTGACACGCGACCGCGCTTACCAGGCCGATGGCGCGGAGATCGCGGCCTCCCTGGACGAAGCGATCGCCCTGGCCAAGGTCCGTGCGCGCTGCTTGCCCAATGCCGATGAAATCTGCGTGATCGGCGGTGGCCAGATCTATGCGGCGGCCATGCCGTTGGCCGATCGGCTGCATGTGACGCATGTGCTCGGAAGTATCGATGGGGACACGGTTTTTCCGACCATAGACCCCGCCATTTGGCATGTGCGCAGCGCCGAGGACTTCCCGGCCGGCGAGCGGGATTCGCATGCGACACGCTATACCGTTTACGAGCGGCGCGCGGTAGTGCATTGAAATCCAACAAAAAGCGGCTCGTTGAAAGCGATACCGCTGATCCCTATAGAGGGATAAAGGGTTAGGGAGGCGTCCGGTCGATCGGATCGCCCGGGTTACAACGCGAAAGGACATTTATGCCCTGGAACGACAAAAGCGGCGGCGGCGGCCCTTGGGGCGGCGGCGGCAATAGCGGCGGCCCTTGGGGACAGGGCCCTCGCGGACCCGTGGGTCCGCAGGGTGGTCCTCCCGACATAGAAGACATCATTCGCCGCGGCCAGGATCGCCTGAAGCAGGCGCTTCCCGGCGGCGGCGGTGCAAGCCCGGCGCTGTTCGGCCTTATCGGGTTGGCGCTCGTCGCGTTCTGGCTGTTCCAGTCGATCTACACGGTCCAGCCGGACGAACTGGCTGTCGAACTGCGCTTCGGCAAGCCCAAGGATGAAATCTCAGAACCCGGCCTCCACTTCCACTGGTGGCCCGTCGAGACGGTTGAGTATGCCAATACCGCCGAGAAGCTCATTCAAGTGGGCGACACGCGCGGCAACCAGTCGTCCGGCCTGATGCTGTCGGGCGATCAGAACATCGTCGACGTGCGCTTTTCCGTCGCCTACCAGGTGTCCGACCCTGAGGCCTACCTGTTCAACGTTTCGGATCCGGACGAGATGGTTCGGCAGATCGGGGAGAGCGCGATGCGCGAAGCGGTCGGCCGTCGCCCCGCACAGGACATCTTCCGTGACGACCGCCAGGGTATCGCCGATGCGGTGCGCGGCATCATCCAGTCGACGCTCGACGAATACGGGGCCGGCCTCGCGATCAACGCCATCTCCATCGAGGACGCGGCGCCGCCGCGCGAGGTTGCCGATGCCTTCGACGAGGTGCAGCGCGCAGAGCAGGACGAGGACCGCTTCGTGGAGGAGTCCAACCAGTATTCCAACCAGCGGCTTGGTCAGGCACGCGGCGAGGCGGCGCAGATCCGCGAAGAGGCCGCCGCCTACAAAAACCGCGTGGTTCAGGAAGCAGAAGGCGAGGCTCAGCGCTTCGTCTCCGTCTATGACGAATATGCCAAGGCGCCCGACATCACGCGCGAACGTCTTTTCCTGGAGACGATGGAAGGGGTGCTCAGGGATTCCAATAAGGTGATCATCGGCCAGGAAGGGCAGGGTGTGGTACCCTACCTGCCGCTGCCCGAACTGCAGAGACGCAGCCAGGCTCCAGCGAACGGCCAGGGCACGACCGGGGGAGCTAACTAATGGCGAACCGTCTTCCTTTCATCGCGATCATCGCCGCGGTTGTTCTCTTCCTCCTCTATTCGTCCATCTTCGTCGTCAACGAGCGCCAGCAGGCCATCGTGCTGCGTTTCGGCGAGATCGTGAAGGTCGAGACCGAGCCGGGCATCTATTTCAAGGCGCCCTTCCCCTTCTTCGAAGCGGACAACGTCCAACTGATCGACGACCGTATACTGCGCTTCGACCTCGACGATATCCGCGTGCAGGTCTCCGGCGGCAAGTTCTACGAAGTCGATGCGTTCGTGGCGTATCGCATCAACGATGCGCGCACTTTCCGCCAGGCGGTGTCCGGCAGCATTCCCCAGGCCGAGGCGAGGCTGCGCACGCGTCTCGACGCGGCGCTGCGCCGGGTCTACGGCGTGCGTGGCTTCGAGTCCGCGCTTTCGGAGGAGCGAACGGCGATGATGCGGGAGGTCCGCGACCAGCTCCGGCCCGACGCCACTTCGCTGGGCCTGGAGATCGAGGACGTGCGGATCCGTCGTACCGACCTCACTGCAGAGGTTTCGCAGCAGACCTATGACCGGATGAAGGCGGAACGCCTCGCCGAAGCCGAGCGGCTGCGGGCACGCGGCCGCGAGGCAGCGCAGCGCATCCGCGCCCGGGCCGACCGCGAGGTGGTCGAGATCGTGGCGGAGGCCCGCAAGGAATCGGAAATCCTGCGCGGTGAAGGCGAGGCGCAGCGAAACGCGATCTTCGCCGAGGCCTTCCAGAGGGATCCCGATTTCTTCGAGTTCTACCGCTCGATGATCGCCTACTCCAACGCGCTGCTGGGCACCGGAACCACCATGGTGCTGTCGCCCGACACGGATTTCTTCCGTTATTTCCGCAGTCCGAACGGATCGCCTTCGGGTCAGCCTGGCGTCGCGCCTCAGCCGGTGCCTCAGGCAGACGCTTCCCAGGCGGTACCGCCTTCGGGCACGACGACGGGCGCAATTCCTGAACAGGACGCCGCTCCGGCCGCAACCACGCCGGCCTCACCCGCACCGGCGTCACCGGCACCGGCCGTAACCGTTCCGGCCGATACGCCCGCCCCTTGATCGGGGCGGCGCGTGCAGGATTTCCTCGCCGCCATAGGGCTGGTTCTCGTCGTGGAGGGGCTCGTCTACGGCGGGTTTCCGGCGCTGGCGAAGCGTCTCGCGAGCGAGGTTCTTAGCACTCCAGAGAACGTCCTTCGCCTCGGCGGCCTGGTGTCCATCGCCGTTGGGGTGGGGGTCGTCTGGCTGGTGCGGGGATAACGCAGTATTTATCCCTGCTTCGATGGCCAAAGCCGCAAACCGGCCTTATTTCTTGCGGACATCACGTTTGCCCGCCTAAGGCGGGTTCGATTTTGTCGGGAGCAGCAGCATGATCCGCCACCTCAAGCCCGTGCCGCGACTCCTGCTGCCTGTAGCTTCGGCAGTGCTTTTCGGACTCATTCCATCCCTGGCGAATGCACAATCGGAAGCGCAGCCATCCTTGCCGGCCGCGCCACACGTAACCCAGGCCGGCCCTGCATCAGTCGCCGATCTGGCGGAAGGCCTGCTTGAAGCGGTGGTCAACATCTCGACGTCGCAAAACGTCGCCGGGACGGAAGGACCCGGCACCGTCCCGCTTCCCGAGGTCCCCGAGGGTTCTCCCTTCCAGGACTTTTTCGACGAGTTCTTCAGGGACCGGCAGGGCGGTGGCGGCCCGCGACAGATGCAGTCGCTGGGATCCGGCTTCATCATCGATGCGGCCCAGGGCATAGTCGTAACCAACAATCATGTCATCGCCGACGCAGACGAGATCGAGGTCAACTTCTCCGACGGATCGAAACTGCAGGCGGAACTGGTCGGCACGGACCCGAAGACCGATATCGCGGTTCTGAAAGTCGACCCGTCCTTGAAGAAGCTGAAGCAGGTCAATTTCGGCGATTCCGACACGATGCGGATCGGCGATTGGGTGATGGCCATCGGCAATCCGTTCGGTCTCGGCGGCACCGTCACGGTCGGCATCATCTCCGCGCGCAACCGCGACATCGACGCGGGCCCCTATGACGACTTCATCCAGACGGACGCCGCGATCAACCGTGGCAATTCCGGCGGGCCGCTCTTCAACATGTATGGCGAGGTTGTCGGCATCAATACCGCCATCATTTCCCCGTCCGGCGGCTCGATCGGCATCGGTTTCTCCATTCCGGCCGAGATGGCGGTGAGCGTGGTGTCGCAGCTGCGCGAGTTCGGGGAGACGCGCCGCGGCTGGCTCGGTGTCCGCATTCAGCCGGTCACCGAAGACATCGCCGAGAGCCTCGGCATCGAAGTCGCCCAGGGTGCGCTGGTATCCGGCATCATCAAGGGCAGCCCGGTGGACAACGGGGCGATCGAGGTCGGAGACGTGATTGTCAAGTTCGACGGACGCGACATCAGGGAAAGCCGCGAACTGCCTCTGGCGGTCGCCGAAAGCCCGGTCGGGAAGGAAGTCGATCTCGTCGTCATCAGAAAGGGCGAGGAGGTGACGGTGAAGGTCACACTCGGCCGGCTGGAGGAGGGCGAGAGGCTGGCGGAGGCCGATGGCGCGCCGTCGAGCGAAGAGGATGGCAGCGCGCTGGCCACCGCATCCATCCTCGGCATGACGATCGGCGAACTCGACGACGAGGCCCGCGACAGGTTCGGCATTCAGCCCGATGTATCCGGCGTGGTCGTCACCGAAGTCGCCCCGGACTCGCCCGCTGCCGAGCGCGGCATCACCGCCGGCGAAGTGATTACGGAGATCGCCCAGGAGTCCGTTTCGACGCCGAAAGACGTGCTTGATCGTGTCGCTGCGCTGAAGGAGCAAGGGCGCAAGAACGCCCTTCTCATGCTTGCCTCCAAAACAGGCGAACTGCGCTTCGTGACCGTCCGCATGGACTGATCTGGGCCGCACCGGAACCTAAAGCCGGTGTCGCCTCAGCCATTCGTCTTTCCCGATCCGATAGAGCAAGTGGCGCTTGAGCTTCGGATCGATGACATTCGGATGGTCGAAATCCGCCGAAGGGTCTCGCCGCATGCCGAGACGCTCCATCACGGCCGTCGAGCGGGTGTTGGCCCGGACGGCGATGGATATGATCTCGTCGAGGCCGAGTTGCGTGAAGCTGGCGGCGAGAAGCGCGCCGGCGCCTTCGGTAGCGTATCCCTTCCCCCAGAATTCCGGCGCCAGGCGCCAGCCGACCTCGAAAGCATCGTGATCCGCGATGCCTGCGACCTCGACCGGATGCAGGCCGATGAATCCGATGCATTCACCGGTTTCCGTCAGCTCGGCCGCGGTCCATCCATAACCGTTTCGCCCGATCTCATCGCGTAAGCGATCCATGAAGGCATCCGAGGCAGCGCGATCGCGCCGGAAGTCGAAGAACTCCATCACCCTGTCGTCGGAGTTGATGCGATGGAAGAAGTCGCGGTCGCGCTCTTCCCAGTTCCGCAAGACGAGCCGGGCCGTGCGGATCGGCGTCAAGCGACGAACTCCTCCGCGCGATAGCCCTGGAGATAGAGGAGGGCCGTGAGATCGCCATGGTCGATGCGGATCTGGGCCTGCGCCGCGACGGCGGGTTTCGCATGCAGCGCCACGCCCATTCCGGCGAGCCGGATCATGTCGAGATCGTTGGCGCCGTCGCCGACCGCAACCACATCTTCGGCATTCGCATTATGCGCTATCGCGATTTCCGACAACGCTTCGGCTTTCGACGCACGCCCGAAGATCGGCTCACCGACCTGTCCGGTCAGCCGTCCGCCGGATTCAATCAGCCGATTGGCGCGGTTCTCGTCGAAGCCGATCATCCCTGCGATCTTCGACGTGAAGACATCGAACCCGCCGGACACCAGCGCCGTCCAGGCTCCATGCTTGCGCATCGTCTGCACCAGGGTCCGGCCGCCCGAGGCGAGCGTCAGCCGGTCGCGGATGATCCTGTCGACGACCGCGAGTTCCAGGTCCTTCAGCAGCGCGACGCGCTCGCGCAGCGCAGGCTCGAAGGCGATCTCGCCGTTCATCGAGCGTGCGGTGATCGCCGCGACATGCTCCTTCACCCCCACCTCATCGGCGAGTTCGTCGATACATTCCTGGTCGATCATGGTGGAATCCATGTCCGCCAGCAGGATCTTTTTGCGTCGGCCTTCTTTCGGATGCACAACGATGTCGACAGGCTCGCCGGCTAGTGCCTCGCGAAGCCTTGCATCCGCGGCTGCCTGTCCCGTGCCGTGTGGCACCGCGAGATCGCATGCGATTGCTTCGGCCAGCCACGAAATCGAACTTGCGCCGATCGCCTGCAAAGCTCTAGTCGCAAGCGCGGGCGTCAGACGGCGCTCGGTCGGATTGGATATCAGAGTGGCGACGAGCGGCATCGAAAAGTCCGGCAGGGAAGATGTCATCAGGAATGCGATCCTGATAGCGGGGCCTACCGCGAGCGGCAAGTCGCGCCTGGCGCTCGATCTTGCTGCCAGGTTTGACGGCGTTGTCGTCAACGCCGATTCCATGCAGGTCTATTCGGACCTGGAGATACTGACCGCGCGTCCTGGCAAGGACGACCTCGCCCGTGTCCCCCATCTGCTGTACGGGCATGTGCCCCCTTCGGTCGCCTATTCGACCGGCGCATGGGTGCGCAACGTGCAGGCACTCGTCGAAGCGGGCATGCTCACCGAAAAGCGGCCGATCTTCGTTGGCGGCACGGGCCTTTATTTCCGGGCGCTCGAGCATGGTCTCGCGCAGATGCCGGACATACCCGAGGCTGTCCGAAGCCATTGGCGCGCCGAGCATACCGCCAAAGGCGCATCGGCATTGCACGCCATCCTGGCGGCAAGAGATCCCGCCGCAGCGGCCATGCTGAAGCCCGGCGACAGCCAGCGCATCATCCGGGCGCTCGAAGTGATCGACGCGTCCGGCCGCTCCATCGTCGACTGGCAGACCGAGGGTGCGGTCCCGCTGATCGATCGCGCGAGCAGCCGGTTTGTCGTTCTCGAACCCGACAGGGCCGAACTCACCTCTCGCATCGACCTGCGCTTCGACCGGATGGTCGAACAGGGCGGGATGGAGGAAGCGCGCCGGGTGTTGTCGCTTGGGCTCGACCCGCTGCTGCCAGCGATGAAGGCGATCGGCCTCCGGGAATTCGGAGCCGCGCTCGCAGGTGAACTGTCCGTGGAGGACGCCACAGAACGGGCAAAAATCGCGACCCGCCAGTATGCCAAGCGGCAGTCGACATGGTTCCGCAATCAACTCGGCCAGCATTGGCTGCGCGTCGCGCGAGCTGAAGTTGAATTTCTGCGGGAGCTGTAGGGGCCGCTTGCGATGCCGCAGCAAGAACACAGGATCCAGTCATCTCCGCCTACGGACCCCATACGGCGGTCTCGCAGCTATTGGGAAAAAGCCGATTGACTTGGCGGCAGTTACCCCCTTATTGTCCGGCGCGATGAAAACGACACTCATTCTCGTAGTAGGATCGCGCGTGGGCAAGGCGGTGTAACCGCCGGGCGAAAGCACCCCATGCGCAGAAGACAAGGCTCCCTCGGGGGCCTTTTTTGTTACTCGGACCTAGATCAGGATCGCCGGGCGGCGACAGGAAGCGGAACATCCCGATGAGCAACGGACAGAACGATCAGCGCGAAACACCGAACCGGGAAATGACCGGCGCCGAAATGGTGGTCCAGGCGCTGAAGGACAACGGGGTCCAGCACCTCTTTGGCTATCCGGGCGGCGCTGTCCTGCCCATCTATGACGAACTTTTCCAGCAGGACGACATCCAGCACATTCTCGTGCGGCACGAACAGGGTGCCGGCCACGCGGCCGAGGGCTATGCCCGTTCGACCGGGAAGCCCGGCGTGGTCCTGGTCACGTCAGGTCCGGGCGCGACCAACGCCGTCACAGCGTTGCAGGACGCCCTGATGGATTCCATTCCGCTCGTCTGTCTTACTGGCCAGGTGCCGACCTCGCTCATCGGTTCCGATGCCTTCCAGGAATGCGACACGGTCGGCATCACCCGCCCGTGCACCAAGCACAACTGGCTGGTGAAGGACGTCAACGAACTCGCGGCAACCATTCACGAGGCTTTCCATGTTGCCACCACCGGCCGTCCGGGTCCGGTCGTTGTCGACATCCCCAAGGATGTGCAGTTCGCCCGCGGCACCTATACCCCGCCGCAGACCGCCCCCCGCACTTCCTACCATCCAAAGGTCCAAGGCGACCTGGAGAAGGTCAAGGCTGCTGTCGATCTGCTCGCCGGCGCGAAGAAGCCCATCATCTATTCGGGCGGCGGCGTGATCAATGCAGGTCCTGAGGCCAGCCAGTTGCTGCGTGAACTGGTGGAACTCTCCGGCGCTCCCATCACCTCGACCCTGATGGGGCTCGGCGCCTATCCGGCCAGTGGCAGGAACTGGCTGGGCATGCTCGGCATGCACGGCACCTACGAGGCCAACATGGCGATGCACGATTGCGACGTTATGCTCTGCCTCGGCGCGCGCTTCGACGACCGCATCACGGGCCGTCTCAACGCCTTCTCGCCAAACTCCAGGAAGATCCACGTCGACATCGACCCGTCCTCGATCAACAAGAACGTGCATGTGGACATCGGCATACTGGGCGATGTCGGTCGCGTCCTCGAGGACATGGTCCGCCTGTGGCGTGCGTCGGCAAAGACCGACAAGCGCGCATTGCACCCCTGGTGGGAGCAGATCGCCCGCTGGCGCGCACGCGACTCGCTGGCATACCGTCCGAGCGAAGACGTCATCATGCCGCAATATGCGATCCAGCGACTGTACGAGGCGACGAGGGGGCGGGACACCTACATCACCACTGAGGTTGGTCAGCACCAGATGTGGGCTGCTCAGCATTTTCACTTCGAACAACCAAACCGCTGGATGACCTCGGGCGGTCTCGGCACCATGGGCTACGGCCTGCCGGCCGCGCTCGGCGTCCAGATCGCGCATCCCGACGCGCTCGTGATCGATATTGCCGGCGATGCTTCCGTGCAGATGACCATGCAGGAGATGAGCTGCGCGGTTCAGTACGAGGCGCCGATCAAGATCTTCATCCTCAACAACCAGTATATGGGCATGGTGCGTCAGTGGCAGCAGCTGCTGCACGGCAACCGGCTGTCTCACTCCTATACGGAGGCGATGCCCGACTTCGTGCTGATGGCGCAGGCCTTCGGTGCGCATGGCATCCGCTGCGAGAAGCCCGGGGACTTGGATGACGCCATCCAGGAGATGATCGACGTCAGGAAGCCGGTGCTTTTCGACTGCCGCGTCGCGGCGCTCGCGAACTGCTTCCCGATGATTCCTTCCGGCAAGGCGCACAACGAGATGCTTTTGCCCGACGAGGCGACCGACGAAGTGGTGGCCAACGCCATCGACGCGAAGGGCAGGGAACTGGTGTAAGGGCGGAAGCTCCCGTCGCAGAACCGCTTACACCAACATTTCGATCCAGAGATCCAAGCCATGAATGCCCAGCTTCAACCCACCGGCTCCGCCTATTTCATCGCCAAGGAGACGCAACAGCCCGAAACGCACACGCTCTCGGTGCTCGTCGACAACGAACCAGGCGTGCTTGCCCGCGTCATCGGCCTGTTTTCAGGGCGCGGCTACAATATCGAGAGCCTGACCGTCTCAGAGACCGAGCACGAAAAGCATCTGTCGCGCATCACGATCGTGACACGCGGCACGCCGCACGTGCTGGAGCAGATCAAGCACCAGCTGGAGCGCATCGTGCCGGTGCACGGTGTGGTCGATCTCACCGTGCGCGCCAAGGAGCTTGGCCAGGAGCGCCCGCTGGAGCGCGAGCTGGCGCTGGTCAAGGTCGCGGGCGTCGGCGACAACCGCGTCGAGGCGCTCCGACTCGCCGACGCTTTCCGCGCCAGCGTGATCGACGCCAACACCGAGCACTTCATCTTCGAGATCACCGGCAAGGGCTCGAAGGTCGACCAGTTCATCGCCATCATGAAGCCGCTCGGTCTGGTCGAGATCTGCCGCACCGGCGTGGCGGCGATGAACCGGGGCCCGCAGGGGATGTGAAGTCACTGGTCAAACGGCGTCGCGCCAGAAGCATATAGAATAAAAGCCGCTCGTCCTCAGCCGCGACGCTCCAATGTCCCTAGATACCTTCCTCGCCCTGCTAGTCTACGCCTTCGTGACCTCCGTCACGCCGGGCCCGAACAACCTCATGCTGCTCGCGTCGGGCGTCAATTTCGGTTTCGTGCGCACCATCCCGCACATGCTCGGCATAGGCGGCGGGTTCCTGTCCCTGCTCCTTGGCGTCGGCTTCGGGCTCGGCGCGCTGCTGACCGCCTTTCCCTCGCTCCATCTCGCCCTCAAGGTCGCCGGCGGCGTCTACCTGCTCTACCTCGCCTGGCGCATCGCCATGTCGCGCTCCATCGGGAGCGGCAGGGAAGGGGAGGGTCGACCGATGAGCTTCCTCGAAGCCGCCGCCTTCCAGTGGGTGAACCCGAAGGCCTGGGTCATGGCCGTCAGCGCCATGGCCGTCTACACGAACCCGGCAAGCCCGTTCCTGTCCGTGCTGATCATTGCCGCGGCGTTCGCGGCGGTGAACCTGCCGAGCGTCTCCGTCTGGGCCGGCTTCGGCACCGCTCTACGCGGCTTTCTCGCTGATCCCGAGCGGCTCAAATGGTTCAACATCTGCATGGGTCTGCTGCTCGTCGCCAGCCTCTGGCCGATGTTGCGGTGACATGTTGGTGCTTGTTGAGGCCGGCCGGCAGGCGTAGCCTTCGGTCATGTCGCCACATCACGATCATGACCACGACAACGAACTCGACCCCATGGCCGCACGCGTGCGTGCTTTGGAGACGATCCTCACCCAGAAAGGTCTGATCGATCCCGCGGCGATCGACGCCATCGTCGACACCTACGAGACGAAAGTCGGACCGCGCAACGGCGCCAAGGTGGTCGCGCGCGCCTGGAGCGATCCGAATTATGCCGACTGGCTGAAAAGGGATGCGACCGCGGCGATCGCCTCGCTCGGCTTCACCGGCCGCCAGGGCGAGCACATGCAGGCCGCCTTCAACACCGACGACACGCACAATCTTGTCGTCTGCACCCTGTGCTCCTGCTATCCGTGGAGCGTGCTTGGCCTGCCGCCCGTGTGGTACAAGGCGCCGCCCTACCGCAGCCGCGCCGTCATCGACCCGCGCGGCGTGCTTGCAGAGTTCGGCCTGACGCTGCCGCCGAACAAGAAGGTGCGGGTCTGGGATTCCACCGCGGAGCTGCGCTACCTTGTCGTGCCGCAGCGTCCCGCCGGCACCGAAGGATGGAGCGAGGAAAGACTTGCCAGCCTCGTGACCCGTGATTCCATGATCGGCACGGGACTGGCGCTCGAACCGAAAGCGGAGTTGGCGGCATGAACGGCCCGCACGATCTCGGTGGCCAGATGGGCCTCGGTCCGGTGGCGCCCGAGATCGATGAGCCGATCTTCCACGCCGAATGGGAGAAGCGGGCGCTCGGGCTGACTCTCTGCTCGGGCGCTTTCGGCTATTGGAACATCGACGAAAGCCGGCATGCGCGCGAAAACCGCCATCCGGTCGACTATCTCGGCTCCAGTTATTACGAAATCTGGATCAAGGGGCTGGAGCGCCTTCTGCAGCGCCATGGCTTCGTCAGCGAGCGCGACCTTGCCGAGGGTAGGGCGGTCGACGGCGCACCCGAGCCTAAGCGCGTGCTGAAGGCCGCTGACGTGCCGGCCGTGCTTGCGCGCGGCGGCCCATGCAACCGCCCCGTCGACACGCCGCCGCGCTTCAAGGCAGGCGATCGCATCGTCACCCGCAACTTCAGCCCAACCGGGCACACCCGTCTCCCGCGCTATGCCCGCGGCAGGCAGGGAGTCGTGGAGGCTGTGCGAGAGGGCTTTGTCTTTCCGGACAGCAATGCCCACGGCAAGGGAGAGACCCCTCAATGGGTCTACACCGTGGTCTTCGACGGCCACGAGATATGGGGCGAGGACGTCGACCCGACGCTGACCGTCTCGATCGACGCCTGGGAAAGCTACCTTGAGCCAGCTTGACATTTTGGGCGTGCAAGCTCCCGTCGATGCTCCGGTCTTCGCCGAGCCCTGGCAGGCCGAAACCTTCGCACTGACATTGGCGCTCCACGAAAAGGGCCTGTTCTCCTGGGGCGAATGGGCCGAAGCCCTGTCCGCCGAGGTCAAGGCACCCAACGCCGCCGCCGACGGCAGCGACTACTACGACCGCTGGCTCGTCGCACTGGAAAAACTGCTAGCCGCAAAGGGCGTCACGCCAGAATCAGAAGTCGACGCCTTGGCCGCGGCCTGGCAGCGCGCCGCCCACGCCACTCCGCACGGTCAGCCAATTGTGCTGGAGAACGATCCGGAGCGCTCAGGCGCGTAGTGGCGGGATCTATCGACATCGGTGGCGGACCGGCAACTCCACCACCTGGTCATACAACCTCAGGGCGCAAAAATCCCCAATGTTCGTCTTGTGTTCTACTTATCAATACAGTATATTGTTTGTGTTGACAATTTTTGATTGTGTTGATAATGATACTGCACGTTAGGGATGCGGACACTGACGAGTTGGTGAGGCGCCTGGCTCGTTCGCGCGGCATCTCGATAACCGAGGCAATACGGGAGGCCGTCGAACAGGCTTTGGCTTTCGATGCGCGATCGCGAGGTTCGCTGTGGGCCAGGACCTCTGATCTTCGCGCCAAGGTTCAAAGCTACGAGCCGAGCGGCCTTCGCGCGGATAAGGATTTCTACGACGAGCTTTCTGGTCACGAGGATTGAGGATGTTTGTCGATAGCTCCGCTCTGGTGTCGATGATCTTGCCGGAAGAGGATGGCGAGGCTCTTTCTGCAAGGCTTGAGGAAAATGGCGAAGGCTTCACCTCGGCACTTCACCTCTTTGAAACGACCATCGCGCTTGGCCGCGAGCGAAAAGCTCCGTTAGCTGAAATGATGCTTGTCGCCGAAGAGTTTCTTCGGCGGGCAGGAGTCCGACTGGTTGCAATCGAAGCAGACGACCATGTCGGGGCGCTACAGGCGTTCCAGACCTATGGGAAGGGCACAGGCCATCCCGCGCAACTCAACATGGGCGATTGCTTCGCCTATGCCGCAGCCAAGCGATTAGGGCTTGAACTTCTCTACAAAGGCAATGACTTCGCCCAGACCGACATGGCCTGACCGCGTCCTCAATCAACATCACCATCCCTCAACCTCACAATCACGTCCGCCACCAGTCTCTGCAGATGCCACAGATTGCGGTCGCGCATGCCGAACTCCTCGAGCTTCGAAACCGTGTTGTAGAAGTAGGCCGCGTTGGAGCCGAGGTGGCCGCAGGCACGCGCGATGCGGCGCGCCGTCTCTTCCGCCGGCAGCTTCAGGAACGGAAACCCTGGCGTCGGCGCAGCCCAAAAGGCCAAAGCGCGGATCGGGCCTTCAGAGGTTCCGGTGTTCAGCCAGCGCGTGTTGCCGAGGTCGCCGCGATGGCTCGTCTCGCGGTTGAGCATGCGGAAAATCTGGCCGGCGCGATCCTCGTCCGGCAGCCGGAAGGCCACTTCGTGGCAGGTGCCGCCGCGCGCGATCGCCATCGTCTGGCCGGGTTGGTCCGGCGAGCCGCGCCAGCGTGGCAGTTCCATGCAGAAGGCCCGGTGCCAGCCATGCGCGGTGGCGCGGCGCGTCTCCACCGCATGGAACTCCGGCTCCATATAAGCGACCCATAGGCGAACAGCCAGAGCGGGCCTGTGCCGCATTCGCGGGCCAACTCGGCCGCCTTTTCCTGCACTTCCGCCTCGGTGAGCTCGATCAGGCGTGGATCAGGACCAGGGTCGGGCACGTCGCGCTCGCATAGCGCGACAAGTTCCGGGGTCAGCGAAATCCGATTTTGTTTCGGCATACCGAGTCGCGATTGATGTCCCCAATGCCTAGCGGCGTGGCGCACGGAGTAAAGTGCTTGACTACCAACGGCGGGCGTGTTCCCTTTTTGTTCTTAGGTGGCGGGGCGTCACCGCGTCCCCCGCTTGCCCCACAAACCCGAATCCTGCCAGTCAGGCGCATGGAATTTTCACCCCAGCAGGACGATGCGCTCAAGGCCGTGGCGCGATGGCTGAAGGACGGCACACCGCAGGTCTTCCGCCTGTTCGGATATGCCGGCACCGGTAAGACGACGCTCGCTCGCTACTTTGCCGAGCATGTCGACGGCCAGGTGCAGTTCGCTGCCTTCACGGGCAAGGCGGCGCAGGTTCTGCGTTCGAAGGGCGCGGTCAATGCGCGCACCATCCATTCGCTGATCTACCGCCCGCGAGGAGAGGAGGCGGTCGAGGACGAGACGACCGGAAAGACATCGATGTCGCCGACCTTCGCGCTCAACCGCCAGAGCCCGATCGCCAGGGCCAAGCTGGTGGTCATCGATGAATGTTCGATGGTCGACGAGCAACTTGGCCGCGACCTGATGTCCTTCGGCACTCCGATCCTCGTGCTAGGCGATCCGGCGCAGCTGCCGCCGATTTCCGGCGGCGGCTTCTTCACCGAGCACGAGCCCGACGTGCTGCTTACCGAAATCCACCGCCAGGCCCGCGACAACCCGATCATCCGTCTGGCGCTCGACGTGCGGGAGGGCCGCGAGTTCATGCATGGCGACTACGGCACTGCCCAGGTGATCGGCCGCGAGCAGGTCACCCAGGATCTCGTGCTCAAGGCCGACCAGGTGCTGGTCGGCACCAACCGCACACGTCGTCGCTACAATGCCCGCCTGCGCGAGCTCAAGGGGTTCACGGCCAGCTACCCTCAGGCCGGCGACAAGCTCGTATGCCTGCGCAACGATCCGGCTAAGGGTCTGCTCAACGGCTCGCTGTGGAAGGTCATGACTTCCTCGCGAGAGACGGTGAAGCCGGGCATCAACCTGCTGGTCTCGCCGGAAGAGGACGATCCCGACCGGGGCGTGGCGAAGATAAAACTGCTGAAGGCGGCCTTCGACAATCCTGACGAGGAAATTCCCTGGCAGCAGAAGAAGCGTTTCGACGATTTCGACTATGGCTATGCGCTGACCGTCCACAAGGCCCAGGGCTCGCAGTGGAACGAACTCGTCCTTTTCGATGAAAGCTGGGCTTTCAAGGACACCCGCCAGCGCTGGCTCTACACCGCGATCACGCGTGCAGCCGAGCGGCTTACGGTGGTGCGGTGACCGGCCGATGGCGGGCAGCGAACAAGGCAGTTCGCTTAACGGATTTCGTGAACCACTCGCATCCGCTGCGTGCCTCGACACTTGGCGTACACTCTAGCGGGAGGACCGCCATCCAACAGGCAGCGGAACCTCTCGCGCCGCGCTGGAACCCCCTTCGGCCGGAGCGGTTGTACCATGCTGAATGCCTGAGGATGGGGCCTGTGGAGGCGTGAATTGCGCCGAACGCGGATCGCAGCTATTGCAATGCAGCATTTGCCAAGAACGACTCGCTCGTGTAGAGCCGCGCGCGTTTGGTCGGAGTAGCGTTTTATGACGCAACAACCAGCTGGCGGCGAAGCTGAAGTAGCTGGCCAGGCGGGACACCACGGGTCGAGCAGTACCGGGCTTCTGATGCTTGGCGCGCTCGGCGTCGTTTATGGCGATATCGGCACCAGTCCCATCTACGCCTTTCGAGAAGCCCTGCATGCCGCCTCGGGCGGCGCGCCAGCAAACCGGATCGAAATCCTCGGTGTGCTGTCGCTGATCGTCTGGGCCCTCACGCTGATCGTCACCATCAAGTACGTGGTATTCGTCCTGCGCGCGGACAACGAGGGCGAGGGCGGCACGCTGTCTCTCATGGCCCTGGCGCGCCGCGCCTATCCGCGCGCCGGGACCATGATCCTCGTGCTCGGTATCATCGGCGCTTCGCTCTTTTTCGGCGATGCCATCATCACGCCGGCCATCTCCGTCCTGTCGGCGGTCGAGGGCCTCAAGGTGGTCACGCCGGCCTTCGACCCATATGTGGTGCCGATCACCCTCGTCATCCTGGCGGCGCTGTTCGCCGTGCAGCGATTCGGGACGGGCAGCGTGGCGATCGTGTTCGGGCCGATCACCCTGGTCTGGTTCCTCGCGATCGGGGCAGCCGGTGTATCGCACATCTTCGACGACCCCGAAGTTTTCTACTCGCTCAATCCCTATTATGCGGCAGCCTATCTCTACGCGCAGCCGAACGTGGCCTTCATCACGATCGGCGCCGTGTTCCTGGCCGTCACTGGCGCGGAAGCCCTGTACGTCGACCTTGGCCACTTCGGCCGCAAGCCCATCGTCCTTGCGTGGGCGTGGATCGTTTTCCCCTGCCTCCTGCTCAACTATTTCGGCCAGGGCGCCTACGTCATGGCGCATGCCGGCACGCCGCAGAACCCGTTCTTCGAAATGCTGCCTGAATGGGGCCTTCTGCCGATGGTCGTGCTGGCGACGGCTGCAACTGTCATCGCCAGCCAGGCAGTTATTTCCGGCGCCTATTCGCTGACGCGTCAGGCAGTTCAGCTCGGGCTGCTGCCGCGCTTCGAGATCCAGCACACGTCCGAAATGCAGTCCGGCCAGATATTCATGCCGCGCGTCAACTTCTTGCTCGCACTCGGCGTGATGCTGCTGGTGGTCGGGTTCGGCGAGTCGAGCGCGCTCGCGTCCGCTTACGGCATATCCGTGACCGGCGAGATGCTGGTCACCACAGCGCTCCTGTTCGTGGTCATGCGCCATCGCTGGCAGTGGCGCATCGGCGCCGCCGTCGCCATGATCGCCCTGTTCGCGGTCATCGACACCGGCTTCTTTGCAGCCAATATCGTCAAGATCGCCGATGGCGGCTGGGCGTCCATCGGCGTTGCCTTCCTGATGTGCCTGATCATGTGGACGTGGGTCAGAGGAACGCGCCAGCTCTTCGAGAAAACGCGCAAGAACGAAATCCCCCTCGACTTCCTTGCCGGCAACCTGGTCAAGAAGCCGCCCAATCTGGTTCCCGGCACCGCCGTATTCCTGACGAGCGATCCGCAAAGTGCGCCGACTGCCCTGATGCATAGTCTGAAGCACTACAAGGTGTTGCACGAGCAGAACGTGATCCTGAGCGTGGTGACCGCGCAGCAGCCGACCGTTCCGGAAAGCGAGCGGGCGACGCTTGAGCCGATCAACGACCTGTTCATGCGTGTAACGCTCAGGTTCGGCTACATGGAGCAGCCGAACGTGCCCAAGGCGATGGCGATCTGCCGCAAGCAGGGCTGGAAGTTCGACATCATGACAACGTCCTTCTTCCTGTCGCGTCGCTCGTTGAAAGCGGCTCCCAACTCAGGAATGCCGTTGTGGCAGGACCGTCTCTACATCGGCCTTGCGCGCACCGCATCGGACGCAACGGAATATTTCCAGATTCCGACCGGCCGGGTGGTCGAGATCGGAACCCAGGTCGCGATCTGAAGTCTGCAAACCGGATCGCGACGGCAGAGTCCATTGCGGTATTCGGCTGCTCAAGCGGTCAGCAATGCTGCCTTGTTGGCCTCTAGAAATGCCTTCAGCGTCTGTGGCTTGCGGCCCGAAAGCTTCTCGATATCTGTCGTCACAAGGTCTAGGAACCCGCCGCGCGTATTGGCGTCGATAGACACGATGAAGGAGATAACCGGCTCGGGCAGGCCGTGTTGGCGCAGACCATCGGCGAGCTGCTCGTCGGTAAGTTGGACGACCGTGATCGGCCGCTCCAATATCTGCGAGGCGAGCGACGCTACTTCCTCGGTCGTGTGAAGCTCCGATCCCGTGAGATTGTGAATGCGATTGCCCGGTTCGTCGGAAGCCAGTCCGCCGGCGATCGCCGCCGCGAAATCGTCCCGCGCCGCGTAGGCGAGCTTGCCGTCTCCGGCCGAGGTGAACCATTGCCCCGTCTTCAGCGCTTGCGGCAGCGACATGAAGAGGTTCTCCGAATACCAGCTATTGCGGAAGATCGTATAGGACAGTCCGCTGTCCATGACCGCCTTTTCGGAGGCGAGGTGCTCGAAGGCGAAGGAGATCACCGAGGCGTCGGGATTTGGCAGCGAGGTGTAGAGAAGGCGCGATGCACCCGCATCCTTTGCCGCGGCGACGGCGGCAGCGTGCTGCTTGATGCGTTCGCCGGATCCGGGTGCGGTGTCGGTGGAGACGATGAGGACGCGATCGGCCCCGGCGAATGCCTTCGCCAGGGATGTGGGGTCCACGAAATCCCCTTGGCGGACATCGACGCCCTGGGCGGCGAGGTCGCCGAGCTTCGCCGGGTCGCGCGTCACTGCGATGACGTCGTTCGCTGCGACGTTCTGGTCGGCCATGAGATGGTCAATGATCCCCCTGCCCAGTTTCCCCGACGCACCTGTGACGAGTAGCTTCGCCGACATTTTTTGCTCCTGCGGTTAGCGGTATACAAATGAGACCAGCACTACAGTAGGAATTGACCGTTTCGAGTAAAGAAGGCAGTTAAACGGCTGCTGGTTACGTGGAAGGAACCACCATGGATGCGAGAGTCGCCTCGGCGCGCCAGAAGATCGAGATTTATCGGGCGAATGCCGCAGGAGGCGGGCTGGCCGACTGCCCGATCCGCAACGTGGTGTCGAACATCTTCGACAAGTGGAGCTCGCTGCTGCTCATGGCGCTCGCCGAGCAGCCCTATCGCTTCGGCGCCCTGCGGCGTCTCGTGCCCGATATCTCGCAGCGCATGCTGACCCAGACGCTGCGCGACCTCGAGCGCGACGGCCATGTGCACCGCGAGGTTTTCCCGACGAAACCGCCGAGCGTCGAGTACAGCCTTACGGAGATGGGCCATCAGATGTACGATTCGCTTCAGCATCTGCTGCACTGGGCGGAGAACAATCATGCCCGGGTGCGTGAGGCGCGCGACCGTTTCGACGCAGCGGGTTGAATTGTAGCTGAGCGCTGCTTGGGAAAGATCCAGCGTCCTTGGGGATGGTCGAACGCGGGCGTCAGGGCGTCTCTGAGCGGCTGTGCCGGATCGTCCTGGAAAGGACCCCGGACTGGACTCGAAGAGTGCTCCTGCATGGCGGGAGTTCGGCTCGCCTCTCCGGTTGACCTGCGCCGAGCGTCCTGCTAACTGCCGAACCGTAACGTACGGTACGGTTATCGGATTTGCCCGCTACAGCCGAAATGGACACGCCCACCGAGCGCCAGCAGGCGGTGCTCGATGCTGTGCTCGACCTTCTGGTCGAGGGCGGGGATCAACTTACGATGACAGCGGTTGCACGGCGCGCCAGCTGCTCCAAAGAGACGCTGTACAAGTGGTTCGGTGATCGCGACGGGCTGCTCGCCGCGACCGTTCGCTGGCAGGCTTCCAAGGTCCGCGCAGGCAGCTACGACCGCCAGCATCTCGATGCCGACGCCTTGCGAGATAGCCTCGAAGCTTTCGCGGCGAATTGGCTCCGGGTCATTTCGAGCCGCACCTCGGTGGCGCTCAACCGGGTCGCCGTCAGCCATGCCGCCTCGGGCAGCAGCAATCTCGGCGGGATCGTGCTTGCCAACGGGCGATTTGCGATCGGCGAGCGACTGAAGCCGCTCCTGGAGGCGGGCAAGACCGCAGGCCTGCTGGCCTTCGACGACGCGGAAGAAGCCTTCCGCACCTTTTTCGGCCTGGTCGGACGCGATATCCAGATTCGCCTTCTGCTGGGTGATCCGCCGAAGCTGACCACGGCCGCCATCGAGCGCGACGCCAAGCACGCGGTCGACCAGTTCTTCACTCTTTTCGGCACGGGATCGCAGCCGAAAATTCGCTCAACCTGATACTTGAAACGGGAAGGAAATGTAGGATGCGTGTCTATTACGATCGCGATGCCGATCTCAATCTCATCAAGGGCAAGAAGGTGGCCATCATCGGCTATGGCAGCCAGGGCCGCGCCCACGCCCTCAACCTCAAGGAGTCCGGCGTCAAGGACATCGCGATCGGCCTGAAGGCCGGTTCGGCGACCGCCAGGAAGGTCGAAGCCGACGGGCTCAAGGTCATGTCGGTGGCGGAAGCCGCCGCCTGGGCCGACCTGATGATGATGGCGACGCCGGACGAACTGCAGGCGGACATCTACAAGAACGAGATTGCAGACAACATCCGCGATGGCGCCGCCATTGCCTTCGCGCACGGCCTCAACGTCCATTTCGGCCTCATCGAGCCGAAGAAGTCGGTCGACGTGCTGATGGTCGCGCCGAAAGGCCCCGGCCACACGGTTCGCGGCGAGTACCAGAAGGGCGGCGGCGTGCCGTGCCTCGTCGCCGTCCATCAGGACGCTTCGGGCAACGCGCTCGACCTCGGTCTCTCCTATGCCTGCGGCGTGGGCGGCGGCCGCTCGGGCATCATCGAGACAAACTTCAAGGAAGAGTGCGAGACCGATCTCTTCGGCGAACAGGTCGTGCTCTGCGGCGGTCTGGTCGAACTCATCCGTGCCGGCTTCGAGACGCTCGTGGAAGCCGGATATGCGCCCGAGATGGCCTATTTCGAATGTCTGCACGAAGTGAAGCTGATCGTTGACCTCATCTATGAAGGCGGCATCGCCAACATGAACTACTCGATCTCCAATACGGCCGAGTGGGGTGAGTACGTCTCGGGGCCGCGCATCATCACCGCCGAGACCAAGGCCGAAATGAAGCGCATCCTCACGGACATCCAGACGGGCAAGTTCACCTCGGAATGGATGCAGGAGTACAGGTCGGGTGCGGCTCGCTTCAAGGGCATCCGGCGCATGAACGACAGCCACCAGATCGAGGAAGTCGGCGAGAAGCTGCGCGGCATGATGCCGTGGATCGCCAAGAACAAGCTGGTCGACAAGACCAAGAACTGAGGTGGCCGACGCCTTTGCCGCGCGCCTCGTCCGTGTATGAGGCGCGCGGTGCCTGTCTTGGATCATCAGGATGGAGTGGTCGCGCGGCGCCCGGACACCACGGCAGGCGCGTCGCTGGCCTTGTATTCAGCCGTAGAACCAGTGAGGTTTCGGCTCGGTCCCGGAAAAGCTCACCCCGCACCGGTCCAGCTTGCGCCATCTGAGCGTAGCGCGGTAGCCGATCCCATCGGTCGGGACATAAAGCAGAAAATCTTTCGGCACGCGCGCCTCGGCCGGCAGTCTCAGTTCCGCGCCGTTCTCGTGCATGTTGCGTATCGTGCACGAGACCACCGAGTTGGTGATCGTGGTCAGGATGGCGCCGCCCTTCAGGACCCGTCGCCTGTGTTCCCGGGGTGGTTTGGAGCCGGCCAGATCGGACATGCCCGCGCCTCCGCTGCTAAGTTCTGAATCGGACTATCCTTTAAGTCGCCGATATTCACGACGGGTTAATTTCGAGTGGACTGCGGCCGGGTCGCGGCTTGTCATGCGCCGCGCTTGCGGGCAAAGGTCGCGCCATGTCGCTGCGCCTCGCCACATTCAACGTCGAGAACCTGATGAACAGGTTCGATTATTCCGGCTTCCGCAACCAGCTGCAACAGGATCGGACACTCGCGCTGTTCGAGATCCAGAACGAAGCGGAGTACCGGTCGCTCGAACAGGCCCGCACGATCGCCCACGCCGATGACACGCGGCAGCTTACCGCGCTGGCCATCGCAAACTGCCGTGCGGACATCCTCTGCCTTCAGGAAGTCGACAACATGGAGGCGCTGAAGGCGTTCGAATACGGGTACCTGTTCAAGATGGTGGGGCAGGGGTACCGGCAGAAATACACGACCTCCGGCAACGATTCTCGCGGCATCGACGTAGCCCTCATGCTGCGCAGCGAAACCGCGGACGGACAACCCATCGAGTTCGTCCGGATGACCAGCCATGCCCACATCACCTATGACGACTTCGGCCTCCATACGCCGGAGTTGGCAGCGCTCGGCGAGCAGCCCAACGAGCGGATATTCCGCCGCGACTGCCTAGAGATCGACGTGACCGTGGCCGGGCTACCGCTGACCATCTACTCGGTGCACTTCAAGTCCATGGGCAGTCCCCGCAACGGCATGGATGGCCGCCAGGCCACCATGCCGATCCGCAACGCCGAGGCGCACGCCGTGCGCCGCATCATCGAGGACCGCTTCGGCAGGGACCACGCGGCTGGCAAGCGGTGGGTGATCTGTGGCGATCTCAACGACTACCGCGAGCGCGTGGTCATCCGCGGCGAGGTGCTTGGCGACTGTTCTTTCGAACCGGTGTCGGAGAACGAATCCTGCGTCCACGTCCTGACGGCCGGAGGCTTCTGCGAAAACGTGGTGGAGCGACGCCCCGCACTCGACCGTTGGACGCTCTACCACACGCGCGGGCCGGAGGAGCGCCACCTGTGCCAGCTCGACTACATCTTGCTGTCTCCGGCGCTTGCGCGGACCAATCCCACGGCGGTCCCCGACATCGTGCGCGGAGGACAGCCCTGGCGTACGCCGTTCCCACCGGGGCAGGAAGTCGAGCGCTTTCCGCGCACGGGCTGGGATCGCCCGAAAGCCTCGGATCATTGCCCGGTCGCGATCACCCTCGATCTCGTCTGACGTCGGCTATCAGCAAGGAGGATATCGGGGTGAAGACGAAGCGAGGCAGAGAAGAAAAACATTGAGCACCGCACTGCCTCTCGGCGTCATCCTGCCTGTCGATGCCATCGACGTCGTCCTCGACCCTTCGCCGCACCCCTTCGAACTGGGAAAAGCGGATGCCATTGCCGACAACTGGCGTCGCGAGGTCGCGGCGAAGCCTGCGCTCTTCGACGGCCGTGTGGTGCTGCTGTCCGAATTCGGCTACGACGCCGGCCGGCTCTTCGGACGTTGTCACGCGGTCGGCTACTCGACCTTCCTCTACTGGCGCAAGGACCGGGCCGGCACCGCGGCGCATGCCTTCGCCCACCCCATGCTTGTCTGCAGCGACAACGCCTTGATAGCCATCCGCATGGCCGCGCACACCGTCAATGCCGGGCGGGTCTATTTCGCCGCCGGCTCGTTTGAACCGGAGGATTTTCCAGGCGGCCGCGTTGACGCCCACGGCAACATGGTTCGGGAGGTCCGCGAAGAGACGGGGCTCGACATATCCGATGTTCCGCGCGGCGATCGGCACCATGCGCTGTCGACCGAGCGCGGGACCGTCATCTTCCGGCGCTACCATCTCGACGCGACGGCCGACGAGATCGCCACTCGCATCGCTGCCTTTGTCGCCAGGGAAGAAGAGCCGGAGATCGAGGGACCCGTGGTCATCCGCAACGCCCACGACCTTCCCGCCGGCCTCATGTCCCACATGAAGCCGCTGATCGAGTGGCATTTTTCAGCGGAACAAGCTCCCGGGGGCCGAGGCCGCCCATAGGCTAAGCGTCTTCGGTTCCGCAGCGGCGGGCGTTCGCTTTCACTCGTGCCGGAGCGCCTCGATCGGGTCGAGCCTGGCCCCGCGCAGCGCAGGGAAGAACCCGAAGACCATCCCGATCAGTGCCGAGAATCCGACGGCGAGCAGGATCACCGCCGCGCTCGGGGCGAACGGTATCGACAGGGCGGCGGATGCCGCGCCGGCGAGCGACAGGCCCAGTGCGATGCCGATGAGTCCACCGAGCAGCGACAGGACCGTGGCCTCCACGAGGAACTGCACGAGGATGTGCCGCTCATGGGCGCCGATGGCGAGCCTGATGCCGATCTCCCGCGTTCTCTCGGTCACGGAAACCAGCATGATGTTCATGATGCCTATGCCGCCGACTAGGAGGCTCACACCCGCCACGGCGCCCAGCATGCCGGTCATCGTCGTCGTCGCGCTCGCCATGGCGTCGGCGATCTGCGTCATGTCGCGGACCTCGAAATTGTCGTCCGCGTCAGGCGCGATGCGCCGCGTCTCGCGCAGTATGTCCTCGATCTCTGTCCGTACCAGCGAAGTCGATACGCCGTCGGCCGCAGCGACGTAGATCGACCCGATGTCGCGGTTGCCGGCGATCCGCCGCTGGAAACCGGCCATGGGCATCATCACCACATTGTCCTGATCCAGCCCGAAGCCGGATGTGCCCTTGGCTTCCAGGACCCCGATGACCTTGCAACTCGAACGGTTGACGCGAATCGACTGGCCGATCGGATCCCCGGAGCCGAAGAATTGGCTGCGGACGGTCTCGCCGATGACGCAGACATTGGTGCCGCCGCGCACTTCCGAATCGGTGAAGACGCGGCCGAGCGCGACATCCCAGTCGCGCGCCACGAAGTATGCGGCATCGGTGCCTGTCACCTCCGCAGCGATGTTCTGGGAGCCGTATACGGCCCGAACCTGCTTCTGCGCTGCCGCCGAGACGGCCTTGGCGTTTGCCAGGCCTTGGGCGAGCGCTGCGACGTCCTTGTCGTCGAGTTGCCTCGGCGTGAACGAGGTCGAACCCGAACGATCCGGCCGTGCGGCCCGCACGACGAGCAGATTGCTGCCGAGCTTGGAAATGTCCTGGCGCACCTTTGCGGTCGTACCCGAACCGATGGTGATCATGGCGATCACCGCAGCGACGCCTATGACGATGCCGAGCAGCGTCAGGAAGGAGCGCAGCGCATTGCGGCGCACCGAGAGGAGGGCGAGGCGGACGGTCTCCCAAAGCATCAGGAAAACTCCCCGACGGTGATACCCTTGAGGCCCCACGCACGCACGACGTCACCCATCACGCCGCCCTTACGTTCAGCCTGTCCGCCTCGACATGCCCGTCGAGGAAGCGGATCGTGCGCTGTGCGTAGGTGGCTATGTCGGCCTCGTGCGTAACCATCACCACCGTCAGCCCCAACTCTTCATTGAGACGCGTCAGCAACTCCATGATCTCATGGCTGCGTGCGGTGTCGAGGTTGCCCGTCGGCTCGTCGGCCACGAGAAGCGTGGGTCGGGTCACGATCGCGCGTGCGATCGCGACACGCTGCTGCTGACCGCCGGAAAGCTCGGCCGGGGTATGCGTCTCGCGTCCCTGAAGGCCGACATCGGCCAGCGCCTTCATGGCCAGTCCGCGCCGTTCGGAGGAGGAGACGCCGCGGTAGATCAGCGGCAGTTCGACGTTCTCGACCGCCGTCGTCCTCGGCAGCAGGTTATACCCCTGGAAGACGAAGCCGATATAGAGGTTGCGTAGCGTCGCCCTGCTGCCGCGATCGAGCCTTCCGGCATCGACATCGAGGAATCCGTAGCGGCCTTCGGTCGGCGTATCGAGGCAGCCGATGATGTTCATCGACGTCGACTTGCCCGACCCGGATGGGCCCATGATGGCAACGAACTCGCCGCGTCCGATCGTCAGGTCGACACCCGCCAGCGCATGGACTTTCGCCTCACCCCTGCCGTAGGTTTTCCAGACTTTCTGGAACGAAATCAGCGGCTGCGGCCGCACCCTGGCGTTCATTGCTCCGCCTGCCTCATGCCGGTGACGACCTGGTCGCCGATCTCCAGCCCCGACACGATCTCCATCTTCTGGCCGTCCGTCGCGCCGACCTTGACCTGCACCGCCTGCGGGGCGCCGTCACGGAGCACATAGAGGGTTCGCATCCCGGCTTCGCTACCGCCCTGCCGCTGGCCATTCGGCCGCCCCGACCGCATTCGAGGCATGAACAGGTTGCGCAAGCTGAACCCGCCCCGCTCGTTTGCTGCCGGAGGGCTGAACCGAAATGCTTCGGCCGGCACAGTCAGCACATTGTCGGCTTGCCTGGTGACGACCGTGACCGTCGCCGTCATGCCCGGCCGCAGCAGCAATTCGCTGTTGTCGACGTCGAGCCGCGCGTTGTAGGTCACCACGCCTTCGGTCGCGACCGAGGCGAAGGAGATGTCGCGGATATCCGCGTCGAAGCTCCGCTCCGGGAATGCATCCACCGTGAAGCGTGCGGCCTGGCCGGTCCTCACGCCGCCTATGTCGGCTTCGTCGATCGCGGCTTCGAGTTCCATGTTCTCGAGATTGGCAGCCAGCACGAACAATACAGGCGCCTGCATCGATGACGCCACGGTCTGCCCCGGATTGACCGACCGCGTGAGCACGATGCCGTCGATGGGTGCATAGATCCTGCTTTTCACCAGGTCGGCTTGCTGCTGCTTGAGTTCCGCCTCGGCGATCGCGAGATTCGCTTCCGCTACGGCCACATTGGCGTCGGCGCGGTCGCGCGCCGCCGTTGCGGTATCCAGCGCCTGGGCCGACGTCATGCCCCGGTTGAGCAACTGCTCAGCGCGCGAGAATGCCTGCTGGGTTTCGGTCAGCGTCGTCTTGCTTTCCAGCACCTTCGCCTCTGCGGATTTCACCGAAGCTTCGGCGCGCTCGATCTGTGCCTGCAGTCGAGTCGTGTCGAGTTCGGCAAGCACTTCACCCTTCTCGACGCGCTGGTTTTCCTCTACGGCGACCGACCGCATCACTCCTGAAAGCTCACTGGAAATGTCGACCTGGATAAGAGGCTGCAGGGTTCCGGTCGCCGAGACTTCCACGGTGATGTTCCCGGGTTCGACGGGCGCGGTCGAATAGATCGGCTGCGGGTCCGATGTGCCGAACTGCCAATATGTCAGCCCGGCGATGCCGATCAGGACGGCTGCGGCCGCGAAGATCTTCGCCTTGCCGCGTTTCGCCCGCGGGCGGTCTGCGTTCAGGCCGAGTGCCTGCTGCACGGAAGACGCGCCGTCCGCTTCGACAGCGGCGCCGTGACGATCTTCCTCGGCGGCTGTTCTGTTGCGGTCCCGACCGACGATCTGGTCCATTGCGTGCCCCTGTGGTTCGGCATATCCGTACGCGCCGAAACGCATGTCCCTACGGTGGACAGGTCGGCCCGAGGCGCCGCAATTACAAGTTAATTTTCGCTCATGTTCTCTTTGAGGCAGGTGGCAACCGCATGAAACCGCGCAGATATTTCGTCTACGACGTGTTCACCGACAATGTCCTGGCAGGCAACCCGCTGGCCGTCGTCGCCGATAGCTCCGGTCTCGATGACGACGGAATGCAGGCCATCGCGCGCGAATTCAACCTGTCGGAGACGGTCTTCATCGCTCCGCCCGCCAACCCGTCCCACACCGCATCGGTCCACATATTCATGCCGCATGGCGAGCTGCCGTTCGCCGGCCATCCGACGGTGGGCGCGGCGATCGCGCTCGCCGAGAACGGCTTGGCGACGAACAGTTCGGCGTCGATCATCGTGCTGGAGGAAAAGATCGGCAACGTCCGCTGCGCGGTCTCGCGCGGGCAGGGCGCCGCTTTCGCGGAATTCGATCTGCCGAGGTTGCCCCAGCAACTCGAACTCGCTGCCGATTCCGCGGCCATCGCTGCGGCCCTTGGGCTGGCGCAGCATGAGGTCGGCTTCGAGAATCACAGGCCCAGCCTTTGGTCCGCCGGCGTGCCGTATGTCACCGTACCCGTCGCCGGGCTTGGCGAGGCGGGCAGAGCGGCGGTCGATCCTACCCTGTGGCTCGACCTCGTGCCGCTGGTGGGCGGCCGCAGCCCCGCGCCTTACGTCTATTCCCGCGACACGCTCGGCCACGACTGTGCCTTTCACGTGCGCATGTTCGCGCCATGGGACGGAATCGCCGAGGATCCGGCGACGGGCTCCGCGGCGGCGGCTTTTTCGGGCGCTATCCTGCACTTCGACCGGCCGGTCGACGGTCTCCAGCAATACTGGATCGAACAGGGTGTGGAGATGGGCCGCCCCTCGCGCATCAGGCTCGAGATCGACGTCGAGAACGGCAGCATGGCGGGGGCTCGCATCGGCGGACACGCTGTGAAGGCGGCTGAGGGCGTTCTGTTCGTGTGACCGCGGAAGCCGACGCCGTGCAGGCTGGGGTTTCCCGAAGACGATGCTTTTCCGGAAATCGAGCCGGATAAGGGCTGGACAGGGACAGAGGCTGTGGCTATATCCGCCGCGACCTTCCGGTTCGCCGGGCGCTCGGGTGCGTAGCTCAGTTGGTAGAGCAGCTGACTCTTAATCAGCGGGTCACAGGTTCGATCCCTGTCGCACCCACCACTCCTTGTCCGTGAAGCTTTGCCGATGCAGTCGGCCCGTCTGCTCCACCTTGGATGCCAAGCCACAAGTTGGCGGCTGCTTTTCCAGTTGCAACGGGTTGTATCGTCAGCCTAAGATTGTGCGGGGGCGACGATGGGCGGAACTACTGATGCGGTTTACCATGTCTTCCTCCGGCAAACGGCTCGGACGACCGCGCCTGGACTTTCAACGTGTCCCTAAGTTCGAAGCCCCGGCTGATCGTCGACTGACGTAGCAGGTCGACGACGATGCTGGGTGCTCTGCTGGCCTGGGAGAGCGGCAGCGGCCGCGGTCACGTCGTGACGCTGAAGACGGTTGCGGAAGCGCTGTCGAATCGTTTCACATTCGATGCGGCCCTGTGCGACCTGACGTTCAAGGATGAGCTCGCGGGTCTCTGTGACCCCGTTCAGGGTCCGTGGCTGCCCTATTCGGACGAGTATCGGAAAGCGCGCGGCAATCCCCTCATTTCCACGTGGGGCGAGTTTCTGGGCGACACGAGCCTGCGCGACCCGGATATCCTGCGCCAGAGCATCGGCTGGTGGCAGACGGTCATGCTGGAGTGCGATATCTCGCTCGTCATCGCCGACTGTGCGCCATGCGCGATGCTTGCGGCCCGCGGATTGCGCATACCGACCGTGGCCGTCGGAACCGGCTATCTCCTCCCGCCGCCCCATCTCGACAGCTTTCCAGTCCTTCAGCCGCGCTACACGGTGAGAATACACGAAGAGGCGGAAATACTGGACGCAGTGAACTCCGTGCTGCCCGAGTTCGGCGTCCCCGCGCTTGACCGGCTCCCAGGCATCTATACGTGCAGCGACCAACTGGCCTTCACCGTGGAGATGCTCGACCCTTACACTGCGTGGCGTTCAGAACCGCTACTGCCGCCGATCATGGGCGGCGCCTTCGCGCCGGCATCGGGCGGCGAAGAGATATTCGTCTATTTCTCCACGAGCGAAAAGTCGGAGCACGGATTGATCGAGGCGTTAGGCACGCTGGGAGTGCCGGTTCGCGCCTTCATCCCAGGACTTGAAGAGTCGGTCGCCGAAGATCTGACCCGCCGTGGAGTCCACGTCGAGCGCGCTCCGGTGCCGATAGACTTGGTGTCGAACAGGTCTAGGCTGCTCGTCAATGCCGCTCAACACGGCACCGTATGCTTCGGACTGGCAGCGGGTCTTCCTCAGGTCTCCGTGCCGCAGCACCGCGAACAACGGTACAATGCCGAAACCTTGCAAGACCATGGGGCGCTGAAGAGGGTACGCCACGCCGACCGCGGTGCGGAGCGTTTCCGCTCGATCGTGCTCGACGCGTATGAAGACGCGGCCATGGCGAAGCGCGCGCGCGATCTTGCCCAAGAACTGCGCCCCGCTTTCGAGGCCAATCAACGCAAGATGATCAGACGGAGGATCGCGGATGCCATGGAACGTAGAGTGTAGTTGCTGTCGCGTATCCGGCGGGTAACGGGTCGGACATCGATCGGCACCGTGATGTTACAACCGTGGGATTAGTGTCCCGCCGCCAATAACAGAGGTTCTCCATGATTTCCTTGCCCAAGAAAGCAGCCGCGGCGACGGCTATCCTTGCCACGGCGGTGATTTCCGCTTACGCACAGGAGCAGATCGGCCAGGCCACGCTCATCCGCACGTCCGTCATAGGCCAAACAGGCGAACTTGCAGTCCGGTCGCCGGTCTTCCGGGACGAGCGCATCAACACGTCGCAGAACGGCCTCGGCGAATTCCGGTTCGCTGACGGCACCAAGTTCGCCATCGGCGGTGGGTCGTCCGTCGTCGTCGACCGGTTCATCTACGACAGTTCGAAAACATTCGACAAGCTGACGCTCAATGCCGCGCGCGGCTCGTTCCGGTGGATCAGCGGCAAATCGAAATCCGAGGCCTATGAGATCCAGACGCCGGCCGGCGTCATCGGCATTCGCGGCACTCGCCTCGACATCTATGTCGGACCGAACGGTCTGACATCCGTTGTGCTGCTTTCCGGACGTGCCCGGTTCTGTGGTTCGAACGGCTGCCGTGAATTGCGGCGCAGCTGCGACGTCGTGGTGGCCACTCCAGCGGGAGGCGTCAGCGACGCGGCGCGGGTCGACCGCAGTATCTTCCAGACGGTGGGCAGTGATCGTGCCTTTCCGTTCTTGTCCGGACGTCAGCGCCTGTCGCGCGGTTTCCAGGGTTTCTTCGGCGGCAGCTGCGGCCTGTCTTCCTCGTCGAACACACGGAATGAACGCGGCGGCGCGACGGACGGGCGGTCGAATGGGCGCAGCGCGCCGAGCCCGTCGCCCGGCGAGGGCTACGGCGGAGGTGGAGACGGCGGAGAAGGCAGCGAAGGCGGCGAAGGTGGAGGAAGCGTAGGAGATTGACGTAGCTGAGCCCGCCAAGTGGCGGGCTCGTTCCGCGAAGGATTGCGAATGTGATGCACACGCCGTCAGGCCATGACGACTGCATCCATAGGGATATCGTGCCACTGCGGATGGATGGTCTCGATACGCTGGGTCTCGTAGCCGATGCCGATCGCCAGCGGCTTCCTGCTCATCGCCGCCAGCGTGCGGTCGAAGAAGCCGCCGCCATATCCGAGTCGATAGGACGAGCCGTCGACCCCGACAACGGGCGCGATGACGATGTCGGGCAAGACCTCCGGCCCGTCTCTCGGAACGGGGATGTTCCATACGCCTTTTTCGAGCGCGTCGCCGGGCGCATAGGAACGAAAGACCAGCGGCCGCCCGGGCGCCACGACGACGGGAAGCGCCGTCGTGGCGCCCCGCGCATTCAGCGCTGCCATCCACGGCCGAAGGTCCGGCTCGCCGCGAAAAGGCCAGTACAGGCTGATCGTGCGGCCCTTCGCCTCACCGAGCAGGCTGTCCAACTGCCGCGAGATGTCCGCCGCCATTGCGGCCCGCCGTTCCGCAGGGATGGCCAGGCGGGCCGCGATGAGCCGCTCGCGTTCCCCTTTGCGCCAGGCTTTCACGTCCGCTGGACTGGGCATGCTTCCTCCTAAGAATCGGCCGCGAATGTATGGTCCGCGCTGCGCGGCCGCCAGGGATACGGGCTCCCGACCGCTGAGCCAGCGCAGACCGCGACGCTTCCCTTGCGGGAGGCGGAGGCTTGGTTCAAGCTTGCTGCGGCGCTCGGCGGGGACCACTGGGACCGCGCCCGAAAGCCGCTTCGATTTCGCCTGCTCTCATGGAAAGCAAAGGATGTGCTGATGGGTATCGTCACGACTAGCAACGGCACGGAGATTTTCTACAAGGACTGGGGTGACAAGAGCGCCCAGCCTATCGTCTTCCATCACGGCTGGCCGCTGTCCGCCGACGATTGGGACGCGCAGATGCTGTTCTTCCTGCATGCCGGCTATCGCGTGATCGCGCACGACCGCCGGGGCCATGGCCGCTCGACTCAGACCGACACCGGCAACGAGATGGATACCTATGCCGACGACGTCCTAGCCTTGGCGGAGGCTCTCGACCTCAGGAACGCCGTTCATATCGGCCACTCGACCGGCGGCGGCGAGGTGGCGCGCTATCTCGGACGGCACGGCACGTCACGCGCCGCCAAGGCGGTGCTCATAGGTGCCGTTCCGCCAGTCATGGTCAAATCGGAGAAGAACCCGGGCGGTCTGCCTCTCGAGGTGTTCGACGGTTTCCGCAAGGCGCTGGCCGATAACCGTGCGCAGTTCTACGTCGACGTGCCCGCCGGACCGTTCTACGGCTACAATCGGCCCGGCGCCAAGGTCGATCAGGGCGTCATCGACAATTGGTGGCGTCAGGGGATGATGGGCGGCGCCAAGGCGCATTATGACTGCATCAAGGCTTTCTCCGAGACCGACTTCACCGAGGACCTGAAGAAGATCGATATTCCGGTTCTGGTGATGCATGGCGACGACGACCAGATCGTGCCCTATGCCGATTCCGCGCCGCTCTCTTCGAAACTGCTGCCCAAGGGCACGCTGAAGACTTATCCGGGCCTGCCGCACGGTCTGTGTACGACACATCCCGACATCGTCAATGCCGACCTCCTCGCCTTCATCAAGGCGTAGTGCCGTTACTCCAACCGGTTGACCTGACAGTGCCCGGATACTTCCGAAGCAGTATCCTCGAGGGGTGAATCAGGTCCGGATATTCTGAATTGCGGCGCGAGAGCCACAACTCGCGCCGTTTTCACATCAGGGACGATGCGCGCTCTACCGAAAGCTTGACGTTGGGGCAACTTTGTACAAGCCTGTGCTCTGGAAGTGCATGGATGCTTTATCCGATCACGGATGTCGGACAGGCCCCTGGTATCGTTGCGGTAATCACTTTCAGTAAGCAGGCACAGATCACGGCACCGCAAGTCCGCCCTCGGGTCTCTCCCTTGTCAACGGAAGGGGGGTTGCATGAGAATTGTGCTTGGACTGGCAGTCGCAGCCATAATGCTTCTTTCTGCATGGGACTTCTCCGCGCTGGCGCAGGAGCAGGTCGGGCAGGCAACGCTCATACGGACCGCGGTCACCGGTCAGGCGGGGCAGCTGGCGGTGAGATCGCCGGTGTTCCGGGATGAACGGATCTCGACCTCCCGTAATGGCCTGGGCGAATTCAGGTTTCGCGACGGGACCAAGTTCGCCGTCGGCGGGGCTTCTTCGGTGGTGATCGATCGCTTCGTCTACAACGGCTCGCAAGGCTTCGACCAGTTGACGCTGAACGCGGCGCGAGGCTCGTTCCGCTGGATCAGCGGCAAGTCGAAGTCCGAAGCCTATGAGATCGTCACGCCGTCAGGGACGATCGGCATCCGCGGCACCCGGCTGGACGGCTACGTCGCCCCCGACGGTACGACGGCGGTCGTCCTGCTTTCCGGCCAAGCACGCTTTTGCGGCGCCAATGGATGTCAGACCCTGCGGAGAACCTGCGACGTCGTGGTTGCCACGCCCGGCGGCGGTGTCAGTCAGCCCACCCGGGTCAGCCGCGACATTTTCCAGACCGTGGGCAGCGACCGCGCCTTCCCCTTTCTGACTGGGAGACAGCCGCTTTCCGCCGGCTTCAACGGCGCCTTTGGCGGGTCTTGCGGACTGTCGAATGCCTCCAACCAGCGCACCCAGCGCGGCGACTCCCCGCGGAGCGAGCGGAGCGCGGCCCGGAGCGCGCCGAGCCCCGACAATGGCGGCCATGGCGGCGAATGCGGTGGCGAAGGATGGGAGGGCGACGGCGGCTACAGCAACAGCAGCCGGAGCAGTTCGCGCTGACGGGCCGTCCTCGTCGACATCAGGCATGTCTGCCGGAACACTGTGCACTTCCGGCAGACATGCATCAGCCCTCAGACACGCCGGCCTCGGCGAAACTCGCCATGCCGAAGTGACAAGCCAGGGCCGAGCGCACGAGGTTGATCGCCAGGCATGCGCCTGACCCTTCGCCCAGCCGCATGTCCAGATCCAGTAGCGGCTGTAGACTCATTACGTCGAGCAGTCGGCGATGGCCCGCTTCGGCCGAGACGTGCGCGGCCAGCGTGTGCGCCAGACCGGCGGGATCGAGTTTGCAGAGTGGCGCTGCCGCCGCCGTGCAGACGAAACCATCGAGGAGCACCGGAACGCTGCGATGGCGCGCGGCAAGCGTGGCGCCCATGATGGCGGCCAGTTCCCTTCCGCCGAGCGCCGCGGCGGCTTTCAGCGGATCGCCCAGGATTGCCTCGTGCAATGCGAGCCCTCTCTCGATGGCGCCCACCTTCCGCTTCAGCCCGGCATCGTTAACGCCGGTACCTCTTCCCACCCAGCCGGCGGGCTCGCCGCCGAACAGGGCCGCCGCCACGGCCGCTGCTGTTGTCGTGTTGCCTATCCCCATCTCCCCGAAACAGGCGAGGTCGGCGTCGTCCGCGACCGAATCGTAGCCCGCCGAGACCGCCGCGAGGAAATCAGCCTCGCTCATCGCCGCCTCCTGCGTGAAATCTCCGGTCGGGCGTTCGACCTCGAGCGGCACGACGCTCAATTCGGCCGAGGCCGCACGCGCCAGCTGGTTGATGGCGGCTCCGCCGGCCGCGAAATTTGCCACCATCTGATGCGTGACCTCGGCTGGGAACGCCGAGACGCCCTGCGCGGTGACGCCGTGCGACCCGGCAAAGACGATCACCTGCACCTTGTCGAGCTTCGGCATGGCGCGACCTTGCCAGCGCGCCAGCCAGGCCGCGATGTCCTCCAGCCTGCCGAGGCTTCCGCGTGGCTTGGTCAGCACATCCTGGCGCGTGCGCGCCGCTTGCTCCGCCTGCGCGTCGCCGGTTGGCAGGCTCTTACATGCGGCGCGCAGTTCGTCGAGGGATTTGAGGGGCATGGGTTGGTCGGCTCCGTCATCGAATCAAGGGATTGAAGCTTTCGTTTCAGGTCAGCAATGCCGAAGCCGCGACCAGGATCGCGATCTCGCCGGCCTGCTGCAGGGCACCGATCGTGTCGCCGGTCTGGCCGCCGATCTGGCGGATGCAGATGATGCGGAAGCCGGTGAAGAGGATCGCGAGCACAGCCGCGCAGGCAAGAAATCCGTCGAGCCCCGTCGCTGCCAGAAGCGCCACCACTCCGATCGACAGCGCGACGCATGCGCCCGTCGCGTCCACGCGACCCGCGCCGGCGCCCAGCCCGTCGGTCCTTGCGGGCGTAGTCCATGTCATGAAGGCGGGCAGGAGCGAGCGGGACCCCGCATGGGCTGCCATCAGGCCCCAGGCCACCAGCGTCGGTTCGGCAAGCGAGGCGATCGCGCTCCAGCGGAGAAGGACCGACATGAGAAGCGCCGCGGCGCCGTAGGCGCCGATGCGGCTGTCGCGCATGATCTCGAGCTTTCGCTCCTTGATACGACCGCCGCCGAAACCGTCCGCCACGTCCGACAATCCGTCTTCGTGCAGGCAGCCAGTCACGAGCATCGTGGTCGCAAGGGCCAATGCGGCCGCCACAGGGAAGGGGATGCCGAGCCATGCGGCGGCCACATACGCGATGCCACCAGCGAGCCCCACGATCACGCCGGCTATCGGTGCCGCCCAGATCGCCTGCCCCAGCGTCCGCGTCCCGAAGTCAAAAGCGGGCAGGGGAAGCCGCGTGAAAAAGACGAGGCAGAAAGCGATGTCATTGGCCAATTGACGGGGGCTCATCCGCATGGCACCCCACCGTCGCGTCGATCGGGGGCCGGCGCATCGCTCGCCATCACTCGGCCCTCGCGATCGCATGGAAGAACGTCCCGCTCACCATCCCGCGCCGCCCGCCTGAGACGCCAAGCGCATTGCCTTGTCCGTCTGCGATCTCCGCCAGCGGCTCGTCGGCTCCTGCCTCCACCACCTGCGCATAATGGAACTCGTGACCGCGCACCGACGCGCCCGCCGGTCCGAGCGGACACTCTGCCGTCAGCCGCGCTTGCCGGTAACCGAGGTTCATCTTTCTCTTGGCGAAGCTCGTCGTATGCCCCAGCAACCCCAGCATCGCATGGCGCTCACCCTCCGCGTCGACGATCCCTTCGCCGAGAACCATGAACCCGCCGCACTCGCCGTGCACCTGCTTTGTTTCTGCAAATCTGCGCATCCCAGCGCGGAAATTCGCGGCCGTCGCCAGCTTTCCCGCATGCAGCTCCGGATAGCCGCCGGGCAGCCAGCAGACGTCGCAACATTTGTCCGGCGCCTCGTCGGCTAGCGGCGAGAACGGCACGATCTCAGCGCCCGCCTCGCGCCAGTGACGCGCCACATGCGGATAGAGGAAGCTGAAGGCCGCGTCCTGCGCCAGCGCGATCCTCTGCCCCGGCGGTGGCAGTGCCGCGTTCGTGCTCCCGTCCTGCGGAGCAAATGGCGTCATCAGCTCAAGCACGCGGTCGATGTCGATCGAGCGTTCCATCACGTCCGCCAGCCTGTCGATGTGCCCATCGAGATCGGCGTGCTCGCCGGCCTGCACGAGTCCAAGATGCCGTTCCGGCAATGTCAGGCTCGGGTCGCGCATAACTGCCCCGACGACCGGCAGCCCGAGTGCCTCGATCGCTTCTCCCGCCAGGCGCCTGTGTCGCTCGCTGCCCAGCCGGTTCAGCACCACGCCCGCGATCTTCACGCCCGCATCGTAGCTCGCAAAACCCTTGGCGATGGCCGCCGCCGTCTGCGACTGCCCCGAGACATCCAGCACCAGCAGAACCGGCACGCCGAACAGCCGCGCCATGTCGGCGGCGGCGCCCGAGCGCCCCGGCTCGGCCGGGATGCCGTCGAACAGTCCCATCGCGCTTTCGATGACCATCGCGTCGGCGCCCGCGGCTTGGCCGGCCGCCAGCCCCGCCAGCAGTCCAGGCGGCATCGCCCAGCTGTCGAGATTCACCCCGTCCTCACCGGTCGCCGCCGCGTGGAAGCCGGGATCGATATAGTCCGGCCCCGACTTCGCGCCGCGCACCTTTATTCCGCGCCGCTGCAGCGCGCGCAGCAGGCCGATCGTCACCGACGTCTTGCCGGAGCCGGAGCGCGGCGCGCCGACGATGATCGCGCGCGCCGTCATCCGCGTCCCGTGAGCTTGTCGCGCAGGCCGACGATGTGCCCGACGACGATGAGGGCAGGCGACACGACATGCTCGCGCGCCGCTGCCTCGGACAGGGTGCCCAGCGTGGCCATCACCACGCGCTCTTCGGGAAGCGTCGCGTTTTCGACGAAGGCCGCCGGCGTGCCCGCAGTCAGGCCGCCCTGCATCAGCGCCGCCACCGTGTCGGCCATGTGCGTCAGGCCCATATAGATGATGATCGGCTGCCCGGTGCGGGCGAGGGCGGCCCAGTCCGGCCGGTCGTCGCTCTGCGCCGCAAATCCCGTCGCCAGGATAACCGCGCCGTTGATCCCGCGCATCGTCACCGGGATCATCGCGGACGCCAGTCCGCCGAAGGCCGAGGTGACGCCCGGCAGCACCCGGAAGGGAATCTTCTCGGCCGCCAGCGCCAGCGCCTCCTCGCCGCCGCGCGCGAACACCAGCGGATGCCCACCTTTCAGCCGCACCACCTTGCGGCCTTCCTTTGCCAGCCGGATCAGGATCGCATTGATGTCCCCTTGCGGGATCGACAGCCTGCCGCCGCGCTTTCCGACGAAAATCTTCTCGGCCTGGTTAGCGACGGCCACGATCTTGTCCGACACCAGCGCGTCGTGGACCAGGGCATCGGCCTGCGCCAGGGCGGACAGCACATCCAGCGTCAGCAGGCCGGGGTCTCCCGGCCCGGCCCCTGCGAGCCAGACATGGCCCGGCAGCAGCTCCGGCTCGTCATGCGCGAGCCGCGCCAATGCCTGTTCGAGGAAATGCGTCTTCATGCGCGCTGCTTTCGCCGATGACGCGCGGGCTTGGCAAGCTTATAGATCGCGCCATGACCAGCGGTGAACCACAGGCATCCGGACCTCCTCCCGAGCGCCCGCTCCGGCGCGGCTGGACCACCGGCGCCTGCGCGGCCGCCGCCGCCAAGGCCGCGACCGCCGCACTTCTGACCGGCGATTTTCCTGATCCTGTCGAGATCGCGCTGCCGTCCGGCAAGCGCGTCGCCTTCGCGCTGGCGAGCCATGAACTCGCCGATGGCCGGGCCATGGCGGCGATCGTCAAGGACGCAGGCGACGATCCCGACGTCACCCATGGCGCGCTGGTCACCGCCACCGTGCGGGCCGGGGCGCCGGGCTCCGGCGTCGCCTATCTGCGCGGCGAAGGCGTGGGCCTCGTCACGCGCCCCGGCCTGCCCATTCCGCCCGGCGAGCCAGCCATCAATCCGGTGCCGCGCAAGATGATCGCGGCCGCAGTACACGAAGCTGCCGGCGAAGGCGCCGACATCGCGGTCGAAATTTCCGTGCCCGGCGGCGCGACGATGGCCGAACGCACGCTCAACCCGCGCCTCGGCATCCTGGGCGGCATCTCGATCCTCGGCACGACGGGAATCGTCATTCCCTATTCCTGCTCGTCCTGGATCCATTCCATCCATCGCGGCATCGACGTCGCCCGCGCCATGGGGTTCACGCACGTCTCCGGCGCCACCGGCAACGCCTCCGAGATCGCCGCGCAGAAACGTCATGGCCTTCACGAGGTCCAACTCATCGACATGGGCGACTTCGTCGGCGGCATGCTGAAATATATCCGCGACCACCCCGTGCCGCGCGTCACCATCGCCGGCGGCGTCGCCAAGATGACAAAACTCGCGCAAGGCATGCTCGACGTGCACTCCTCGCGGGGCATGGCCGACCTCGATGCGCTTGCGGCGGTGGCCGAGCGCTCTAGCGCCTCGAGCGAATTGGCCACCCGCATGCGCGCCGCCAACACTGTCGCCGAGGCCTTCTCGCTGGCTGCTGCCGAAGGTGTCCCCCTCGGCGATGCGATCGCCTCCGCAGCCTGGACTACGGCCGCCGCCGTGCTGAAAGACACCGGCATCGAGCTCGAACTGCTCGTCTTCAACCGCGACGGCGAGCTGATGGGCAAGAAGGATTTTTCGCGCGCCTGAGCTTGGAATGTCAGCTCCGCCCCTCACCCTTACCCTCTCCCCGAAAGGACGGGGAGAGGGGGATCGCCGACGCTGGAGCACTTCTCCACTCCCCGCAAAGTGGGTCGCCGACGTCGCCGCCTGTCTCCTCTCCCCGTCCTTATGGGGAGAGGAGACAGGCAGGCAGGTGAGGGGCAGCGCCGATGCTACCAGTCCTGGAATGACGGCAAGCGGCAAACCACCCCCTACCGCCCTCATCCTGACGCGCTCGCGTAATGGTCCTCGTAGGACGCGCGACCTCGCCATCATCCCTCCCGCCCGCGAAACCGCCTCTGATAATACGCGTCATACAGCGAGCTCTCGCGAAATCCCTCCGCCGCCAGCCCGCGCCCGACGAACACGATCGCGCTCCGCTCGATCGGACGCTCCGCGAGCGCCGCCGCGATATTACCCAGCGTCCCGCGCATTACGCGCTCCTCCGGCCACGAAGCCCGGAACACGACCGCTACCGGGCAATCCGCCCCATAAAGCGGCGTCAGGTCCGCCACGATCTCGTCGATCGCATGGATCGCCAGGTGGATCGCCAGCGTCGCTCCCGTCCGCCCGAACCCCGTCAGCGTCTCTCCAGCCGGCATCTTTGATGCGCGCCCGGAGACCCGCGTCAGCACCAGCGATTGCGCCACTTCCGGTATGGTCAGTTCACGCCCAAGCGCGGCCGCCGCGGCGGCGAAAGACGGCACGCCCGGGGTCAGCGTGTAGGAAATGCCAAGCTTCTCCAGCCGCCGGATCTGCTCGGCCACGGCGCTCCACACGGACAGGTCGCCCGAATGCAGCCGCGCGACATCGTGCCCCGCCGCATGCGCCGCCGCATATTCCGCCTCGATTTCATCGAGCGACATCGGCGCCGTATCGACGATCCGCGCTTCCGGGCGGCAATATTTTAGAAGCTCCGGCGACATGATCGACCCGGCCCAGAGGCATACCGGACAGGCTGCGATCAGGTCGCGTCCGCGAACCGTGATCAGATCAGCCGCTCCCGGCCCCGCGCCGATGAAATGAACCGTCATTGCCCGTCTCCATAGGCGATCGCGCAGGTCACCCGCCCCACGGCGGTGCGTGGCCCCGCTAGCCGCGCGCCGGCGCCCGCGGCTGCGAGCGCTGCTGCTTCCGACACGGAAGACACGCCGGCGAGCTCGAGGGAGAGGGTAGAGGGAGCGCGCTCCTCTCCCCGTTCACGGGGAGAGGATGCCGGCAGGCAGGTGAGGGGCAGCGCTGACCTCTCCAACGGTAGCAAGCCCACCGAGGGCTCAGAAGATCCGGCAACCACAACCTCCACCCCCAAAATCACCGCAGCCTCGAAAATGCCCGTCTCCTCCCGCTTTATCTCCAACGTCGCCAGCCGCCCCAACGCCCCGCGCCCGAGCCCGTGCGCGTTCAGCGCCGCATCCACCGCCGCCAGCACCTCGTCCACTCTCACGCCCTTGCGGCTGCCTATGCCCGCCACGATCACGGCTTGACCCAGCTCCACTGCGTCACCGGCATCGCCGGCCGCCAGCCGGTCATCGAGCCGATCGCCGTCTCGCGCGAAATCGCTATGCGCAACAGTTCGCCGCCGAGCGTTGCATGCTTCGCCAGCAGCAACGCTTCCATCTCCAGCGTCACGGCATTTGCCACCAGCCTGCCGTCAGACTTCAGCGCCGCGATGGCCGCGTCCATTACCCCTTCATCCGTGCCACCGCCGCCGACGAAGATCGCGTCAGGGGTCGGCAAGCCTGCGAGGGCGAGGGGCGCCGTCCCCTCGACGACCACGAGCCCAGGCACGCCGCACGCGGCCGCGTTGCGCCCGATGCGCGCCGCTCGCTCCGCATCGCCCTCGACCGCGATCGCCCGCATCGCCGGGTCGGCCAGCATCCATTCGACCGATATCGACCCCGATCCCGCGCCGATGTCCCACAACAGCTCGCCTCGCCGGGGGGCGAGCGCCGACAAAGTGACCGCGCGCACCTCGCGCTTGGTGATCTGCCCGTCATGTTCGAACAGGTCGTCGGCTCGACCCGCCGCCAGCGGCAGCACGCGCGCCTCAGAACCAGATTCAATCTCCAGCGCCAGCACGTTGAGCGCGTTGACGTTTTCGAAATCGAAGCCTCCGGCCGTTGTGGTGCGAACGCGCTCGTCCGCCCCGCCCAGCGCCTCCAGCACCGTCAGTCTCGAAGCCCCGAACCCGAGGTGAACCAGCAGCGCCGCGACCTGGCCCGGCCCTGCGCCATCCGACGTCAGCGCCAGCACTCGCCGCCCCGGCTGCAGCAGCGGCCGGATCAGGTCGATCGCATGCCCGTGCAGCGACACGGTCTCGACGTCCTGTAGCGCCCAGCCGAGCCGCGACGCGGCAAGCGAAAAGGCCGACGGGGCAGGGACCACCACCATCTCTTCGAGGGCGACGTGTCGCGCCAGCGTCACCCCGACGCCGTGCAGGAACGGATCGCCCGACGCCAGCACGCAGACCCTTCGGCCGCGCTGCGCCACAACCTCGCGCATCGTCGTGTCGAACGGACTGCCCCATGCCCGCGCCTCGCCGGTGATCAGCGATTGCGCCAAGGAAAGATGTCGCCGACCGCCGAAGACGATTGCGGCCTCGCTGACGAGCTTTTTCGCCCGGTCTCCGAGTCCCGCAATTCCATCCTCGCCGATGCCGACGACGGAGAGCCATTTTTCCCGACCGCTCATGCCAGAGGCCTCACGGAGGCCTGATTCCCCGGGGCTGAGCGGGCTCGCCTTGGACGATTGGCTATCCTCGAGCCCAAGAAGGTGGGCAGGATAATTCCACCACTGGAGAACCCTCCACCCATGCCATAAACAGGTCCGGCCATGCGCCACCAAGCTTCATGACCAGAATCCTCGTCCTCGGCGGCACCGCCGATGCCCGCAACCTCGCCGGCAGGCTCGCGGCTAACCACGACGTCACCCTGTCGCTCGCCGGCCGCACCGAAAACCCGGTCGCCCAGGGCGTGCCCGTCCGCATCGGCGGTTTCGGCGGCGCGGATGGCCTTGCTGCCTACCTCGAAGGCAACCGCATCGACCTTCTCGTCGATGCCACCCATCCCTACGCCGCGCGAATCTCCACCAATGCCGCGCGAGCCGCAGAACTCGCCGGCGTCCCCGCCATCGCGCTCCGCCGCCCCGCCTGGGAGCAGCAGCCCGGCGACCGCTGGACGCACGTGGACAGCACTGCGCAAGCCACCTCTCTCCTGGGTGAAACCCCGCGAAAGGTCTTCCTGGCACTCGGCCGGCAGGAACTGCTGCCGTTCGAGGCCGCGCCGCAGCATTCCTATGTCGTGCGAAGCGTCGACCCCGTCGAGCCCCCGCTCGATCTGCCGAACGCCGCCTATATCCTCGCCCGCGGGCCGTTCTCCGAAGCAGACGATCGCGCCTTGCTCGAAACCCACGCTGTCGACGCCATCGTGTCGAAGAACAGCGGCGGGCCGGCCACCTATGGCAAGATCGCCGCCGCGCGCGCGCTCGGCATCGAGGTCTTCCTGATACGTCGCCCCCCGCTGCCCGACCTGCCGTCCGGCGCGTCCGTCGAAGACGTGGTGACGCTGGCGCTTCATGTTCTGGAGAAGCGCGGCGTGTAGACCAGCGCAGGCCTGTGGCCGCGCTCGATCGTCCTTGTCTCGGCCGAGCCGATGATGACGCAGGTCGCCATGTCCGCCTGTCCCGCGTCAGCCTGCCCGAGCGGCGTCACGACGATCTTCTCGTCCGCTCGTCCCGCCGCGCGGCCGAAGATGATCGGCGTCGTCGTCGGCAGGATCTCCGCCAGCAGCTCGAAAGCCTTGCCGAGTTGCCAGGGCCGCGCCTTGCTGATCGGGTTGTAGAGGGCGATCACGAACCCCGCGCGCGCCGCCGCCTCCAGCCGCCTTTCGATCGTTTCCCACGGCTTGAGATTGTCCGACAGCGAGATCGCGCAGAAATCGTGTCCCAGCGGTGCGCCGATCCGCGCCGCGACGGCCAGCATCGCCGTCACGCCCGGAACGACGGTCAGTTCGATGTCGCGCCATTCGGCCGGACCCGCCTCTATCGCCTCGCACACCGCAGCCGCCATCGCAAAGACGCCGGGATCGCCCCCCGAAACCACCGCGACCCGCTCGCCCTCTGCGGCCTTCTGCAAGGCCGCCTGCGCGCGCGAAATCTCCTCGCGGTTGTCCGACGCGACCTTGATCTGGTCTGCCCGCAGCTCCAGCCGGTCGACATACGGAAAGTAGCCATAGAACCACTTCGCCGCCCGAACCGCCTCGCGCGCCTCGGGTGTCACCTGATGCGCGCCGCCAGGACCGAGTCCGATGACGGCGATATGCCCCGACTTGCTCATGGCTTCCCGGCCCAGCCCGGAACGAGCACGATCGAGAAATACGGCGCCTCGTCGTCCGTCTTGTCCGCCAGCCGCACCGACTGCGTATTCGCCATCGTGCCGCGCTCGACATAGATCGCCCGGTCGAGCATGCCTGTGGTTTCGAGCGCCTTCCTGATCTTCGGCAGGTTGCGTCCGACCTTCATGATCACCGCCGCGTCGGTATCGGCGAGCCGGCGCGTCAGTTCGAACTCGGACAGGGTTCCCGGCAACACGGTCAGGATATCGTCGCCCTGCACGATGGGCGTCCCGGTCTGCGACCAGCAGCCGGACATCGCCGTCACGCCCGGGATCACCTCGGTGGGCCAGCGGCTGCACAGCCGCACATGCAGATGCATGTAGGAACCGTAGAAGAGCGGATCGCCTTCCGAGAGGATCGCGACCGTCTTGCCGCTTTCGAGCTGCTCCTCGACGCGCCTGACCGACTGCTCGTAGAAGTCCGAGATGGCGGTCCGATAGTCGTCGGATCCCTTGTGGATCTCCGTGGTCACGGGATAGACGAGCGGCAGTTCGGTCCATGTCTCACGGACGTGAGGTCCGATGATGCCGCGCGCATTGCCGTTGCTGCCCCGCTTGGCGAAATAGGCCACCACGTCGGCCTCTTCGAGCGCGCGCACGGCTTTCAGCGTCAGCAGTTCCGGGTCACCGGGGCCGGTGCCGACGCCGATCAGGCGACCTGTTTTCTCGAGCGTGGTCAAAGCCCCGGCCTCGCGAGCGCGTTGATGGCGGCGGCCGTCATGGCGCTGCCGCCCATGCGGCCGCGCACGATCGCCCACGGAATGCCGAGCCTGCTTTCCACCAGCGCTTCCTTCGATTCGGCCGCCCCCACAAAGCCTACCGGCATGCCGATGATCGCGGCGGGCCTGGGCGCGCCTTGCTCCAGCATCTCCAGCAGGTAGAACAGCGCGGTCGGCGCGTTGCCGATCGCCACGAGTGATCCTTCCAGCTTGTCGCGCCAGAGTTCCAGCGCGGCTGCCGAACGCGTGTTGCCTATTTCCGCTGCGATCTCGGCGGTCCGGCGGTCGCGGAGCGTGCAGACGACCTCGTTCTTCGCCGGCAGCCGGGCCGCCGTGACGCCACGGGAAACCATCTCTGCGTCGCAGAGGATCGGCGCGCCGGCCAACAATGCCCCGCGAGCAGCCGAGACGAAACCGTCGGAAAAAACAAAATGTCGAGCCGCCTCGACCAGCCCGCATGCATGGATCATGCGCACCGCAACATCGGCTTCGGCCTCAGAAAACCGCGAGAGGTCGGCCTCCGCGCGGATGATCGCGAAGGACCTTTCATAAATGGCATTGCCGTCGTGGATGTAATCGTATGCCGTCATGTCCCGCTTCTTCCGAAGGCGTCCTTGAGCCTCGCCGGCCCGATCCTCTGAATGGCCTGCGCAGTCACTTCGTGCGGCTGACGTTCTGCCGCAACGACGTCCGCGACATTCGCGAAAGCGCGCCCTGCGCCGTCGCTTTCCGCATAAGCCATCGCTTCATCGCGCGCCGTTCCGTCCGCCACGAGCCCGAGCCCACCACTGCCACCGACGATCGTCAGGCTGGCGACGCCCGGGTGAGCACATCCCTTGGCGCAGCCCGAGACGTGGAGGTGCACTGAGCCGTCCAGAAATTCACCGTAGCGGGCGGCTATTTCGGCCGCGATTGCTCGCGCCGGCATGTGCCCCGAAGCGCAATCCGGCGCGCCGGGGCAGGCGGAAACAGCCTGGCGCGGGTCGTCGGCGTCGATGATGAAGCCGAGATCATGCGCGGCCGCTTGCAGCGCCTCGACTTGGCTTCCGCCGGCACAGATCGCCACCAGCGTACGCTTGGGAGCCGGGCGGATGTCTGATACGCCAAGGAACTGCGCCGTTTCGGCGAATGTCTTCAGGAGCCTGACAGTCGTGCTGCCGAAGGGCAGGGCCACACCGAGGGCGACTTTTCCGTCGCGGAGTTCGGTGATTCCGATGAGCGAAACGGGAGAAGTTCGCGTCTGGGCCCCCCCCTCTGCAGAGGGGGGCGCCACAGGGTGTAAGCCGTTGAGAACGCGCGTCCACGCGCCATCCTCCAAATCCCGAGCCCGCGCGCCGCGCCCGATCGACGCAATCTGCGCAAGCAACCCCAGCGCCACCGCGCAAGCCGCCTTGTCCCCTGCAACGAGCCCAAGCGCCCGCGCCGATCTTGCATCCCCTGCAACGGCCACGGTCCAGCCGCCGCCTTCGGCCACCGTCAGCCTGACGTCCGCCGCGACCTCGTCCAGCGCCGTCCGCCCACCGCCATCCACCACCACAGAGACCTTTGGGCCCAGACGGCCTTCCAGACCTTTCGCAACGATCCCCGCGCGAATGGCCTCCGCCAGCCCGCTCGGGTCGGCAGTTTCCCCGGCATCGATGCCAGCGAGCACACCCGTCTGCACCGGCACTCCGGTGCGTACCGGAATGTGAAGCGCATCGACCGCTTGTGCGAAAAGGCTTGCGGAACCTTCGCTCAGCCCGCGCATCTGGAGGCTGCCGCGCGCGGTGACTTCGATGGTCCCGTTGCCGTGGATCGGGGCCGCTTCGCAAAGTCCCGCCAAGGCAACCGGCGACAGCCCGCCCGCCACCGGGTTCAGCCGCACCAGAAGCCCGTCGCCGGTCTTCATCGGCGCGGACAGGGCAGGGCAGGCGCCGCGCCGGGTGAAGCCGCCTGCGAGTGGCCGTTCGGTGGCGAGCGCGATCATGCCGCCACCTCGCGCAAGCGACCTTGCGCTTCCGCAACCAGCGCTTCCAGATCGTTGTCGATGGAGTTGCGCAGCGGGTTCCAGAGACCGCGCCGCCGTGCCGAGGCAAAACGCTCGGCGATGAAGGCGGCCGCCTTGGGATTTTCCCGCAGCATGAAGCCCCGGACCACGTCGTCGCCGACATAGGCGTCGTGAACCGCCTCGATGAGCGCGCCGGGAATGGCGCCAGTGGTTTCGGCGAAGCCGATCAGCCGGTCCACGGTCTCGGCGAATTCCGACGCGCCGCGCGGCCCGTGCCGCATCTGGCCGGCGATGAAGCGCGGGTTGGTGGCGCGCGCCCGCACAACGCGGGTGACGGCTTCGGTCACCGAGCGCGGTCTTGGCCTCTTCGGGTCGGTGGTGTCGAGCACGATCACGTCGGCCTTGCCGCCGAGCAGAGCCACTGCCGCCGAAAATCCGCCGACGAAGGCCACATCCGCAGAACCTTCCAGGATATCCCGACCCGGGTCGTCGCCGCTGTGGACCAGCAGGTCGGCCTCGGCCAGCCGCCCGGCAAAGGCGCCGGGCAGGTGCTGACCGTCACCCTCCGCGCCACCATAGGCATGCGAGGCCGCGTCCAGATAGGCGCGGCCGAGTTCGTCGCGTGTTTCCCAGTTCTGGCCGGACAAAAGCTCCTCCGGACCGGCCCCATAGGTGCCGGGCGAGGAGCCGAAGATGCGGGCGGGCGCGGCGTTCTCCCGCCGGGTCGCCTCGGCGAGTGGATTCTCCGAAGAGTCCTCGTCGCGCTCGGCCACGGCCCGCGTGGCAGCGTCGATCAGTGCGATCTGAGTCGGGAACATGTCGCGGAACAGACCCGAGATGCGCCATGTCACGTCAATGCGCGGCCGCCCGAGCGACGCGGGGGGCAGCACATCGATGCCGGTGACGCGGCCGGTCGCGGCGTCCCATTGCGGCCGGCAGCCCATCAGCGCCAGCCCTTGCGCGATTTCCTCGCCGCCGGTGCGCAGCGATGCGGAACCCCAGAGGTCGATGACCAGAGAGCGCGGCCAGTCGCCATGGTCCTGCATGTAGCGCCGCACCACTTCCGTGGCCGCCAGTTCGCCGATGTCGAAGGCGGTCGGCGTCGGCATGGTGCGCGGATCGGCGGTGAAGAGGTTGCGGCCGGTCGGCAGCACGTCCCTGCGGCCGCGCGCCGGCGCGCCCGAAGGGCCGGCCGTGACATGCGTTCCGTCGAGAGCGGCGATCAGCGCCGTGCGCTCGGCCTCCGCGCTCGCTATCCGCACCGACTCGTCGCCCGACGCGGCGCGGCCATAGACATGCAGCCCGTCCTTGATGGCAAAGTCCTTGAGGTCGCATAGCCAGGCGTCGATGCGGCGCAGCGCCTCGTCCGGCTGGTCGGTGTCGGCCACACCGGCCTCCGACGCCAGCCCGGTATTTGCTGCAGTCTCAACGATCAATCGCGCCAGCCGGTCGCGGCGCCGCCGGTCTAGCCCGTCGGCCTGCGCATATTCGTCGACCAGCCGCTCAAGCTTCTGCTTTTGCTCGTCCAGTTCCGCGGTGACCAGCGGTGGCGGCAAATGGCCCAAAGTCACGGCGGCGATGCGCCGCTTCGCCTGCGCCGCCTCGCCAGGGTTTGAGACGATGAAGGGATAGACGACGGGCAGGGGGCCGGTCACGATCTCGGGGAAACACCCGCTGCCCAGCGCCACCGCCTTGCCCGGCAGCCATTCCAGCGTGCCATGCGCGCCGACATGTATGATGGCATCGACCCCGAGCGTCTTGCGCAGCCAAAGTCCGAAAGCGACGAGTTCGTGGCGTGGCGGCAGCGTCGGGTCATGGTAGTCGGCGCGGCGGTCTTCGGATCGCCCGCGTTCGGGAGCCAGGGCGACGGTAACGTTGCCGAAAGTGGCGGCGCGGAAACGAAAGTGCTCGTCGCGGTGAGGGGTGGTGTGCGACAGGGCGGCAAGTTCGTGCGCCAGGGGTGCGACGGAACGTGACGTCGAAGGTTTTCCCCACGCCGCTTCTACGGCCTCTCGAGCATCTGCCGGCAGATCAACTGAAAGCGCCGAATACTCGCCTAGGCTCAACCCCGCGCCTTCCGCCTCCACCAGATCGAGCAACGCCCGCGCCGTTTCCGGAATCCCCTCAACGGCATAGCCCGCGCCCTTCAAGTCATGCAGCATGGCCAGCACGGAGTTGGGCACGTCCAGCCCGACTGCATATCCCGTGCGCCCGGCCGCTCCCGGATAGTCCGGCATCAGGATCGCCAACCGACGTTTTTCGCGCGGCGTCTGCTGCAGCTTGACCATGGCGGCGATGCGTTCGGCCACCTGTTCGACCCGGTCGGGCTCCGGCCGGTTGGACAGCGCGCGGAAACCGAGCGCCGGGTCCACCTCGCTCTCGCCCTTGAAGGACAGCGCGCCGGCGAGTATGCGCCCGTCGAGTTCGGGCATCACGACATGCATGGCGAGGTCGGCCGGCGCGAGCCCGCGCGGGCTCTTCTCCCATGCCTCGCGCCGCGTCGTGGCGACGATCACCTGCATCACCGGCACACCTGCACGGTCGAACAGCGTTTGGGCGCCCGGCTCGGCGCCTGCCGCGAAAGCGGTGGCGGTGACGATGACGGCAGGGTTCAGGTCGCGCAGGGCCTGTTCGACGAAGGCCGAGGAAGCCGGATCCTTGAGGCTGGCGACGAAGATCGGGACGGGACGGAGGTTTTTGGCTCGCAAGGCTTCAGCCAAGGCGTCGATCGGAGCGACGTCGGAGGCGAGCAGCATGGAGCGGTAGAATAGGATGGGTATGGTGGGCGGGATACCCTCGTCTGCCCTGCCGGGGATCTCCCCATCAAAGGGGAAGATTACGAGCTCCGGCGTCCCTCCATCCTCTGCGGCGTCGGCGATTGGCGATAAGGGCGGAACTGCCGATCTCCCCCCTTGAGGGGGAGATGGCCGGCAGGCCAGAGGGGGGTGCCTCGCAATACCGTTCGTGAGATCGTCGTAGTACCCCGCCTTAGGCACCTCCACCGCTTCAGACTGCTCTACCCCACCGCCGGCCAGCCTCGCCAGCCTTGCCACCAGCGCAGCCATGTTCCGCGGCCCGCCCTCGCGGAAATAGGAGAGCAGCGCGTCCAGCTCTTTCCGCGGCAGGGTCGAGCATTCGACCAAGCGTTCGTCCCGCTCGCGGCATTCGCCGGGCAGCAAGGCAAGCTTTACCCCATGCGCGCGGGCGGCCGCGGCGAGTTGGTCGCAGCCATAGCGCCACCAGTCGTAGCCGCCGAGAATGCGTACGAGCACGACCTTCGCCTTCGCGCCGACGCTGTCGACCCAGAGGTCCACCGACATCGGGTGCCGCAGGTCGCGCAGCGGAGCCAGCCGCATCGAGGGCAGGGCGTCGGCTTGTGCCTTCCACGCAGCGGCCATGCCGGCGAGGTCGCTGTCGGTGAAGGAGAGAGCGACGATGTCCGCAGGCGCCTGACGCAGGTCGACCGGCTCGACGAGGTCGTCGAGCGAGGCGGAACTGGTCGTCAGGATGTGCATGGACGCGCCTATGTCCTCAACGGAGCTGCCTCACCCCACCAGGATCTTCTCGATGGCCGGCCGGTCCAGGCCCTTCAAGCCGATCACCACGAGCCGCGACCGGCGGTCGTCCTCGGCCGTCCAGGCGCGGTCGTAATAGTGGTTCACGCGCGGGCCGACAGCCTGCAGCAGCAGCCGCATGGGCTTGCCGCCCACTTCGACGAAACCTTTCACGCGCAGCACGTTCTCTTCCTCCGCCGCTGCCGCGACGCGCTTCGCCAGATCGTCGGGATTGGCGATCGAAGGAATTTCGACGACGAAGGAATCGAAATCGTCGTGTTCGTGGTCGAGTTCGTCGTCGTGGTGCGTCTTGCGGTTGTCGATGTCGTCCTCGACCGCGAGGCCGAGGCCGAGCAGCAGCGAGGCGTCGACCTTGCCATGCGCCGACGGCACGACCTTGACTCCGGGCCTGGCATGGTCGAGCGCCGCATTGGCGCGGGCGGCACCCTCGGCATCGATCAGGTCGTTCTTCGACAGGATGATCAAGTCGGCGCAGGCGACCTGGTCGTCGAACACTTCTTCGACCGGGTCGTCATGGTCGAGCGTATCGTCGGCGGCGCGCTGTTCGGCGAGCGCTTCCATGTCGTTGGCCACCTTCCCGTCGGCCAGCGCCGCACCGTCGACCACGGCAACGACGCCGTCTACCGTCACGCGCCCCTTAACCGTCGGCCACTGGAACGCCTGGACGAGCGGCTTCGGCAGTGCGAGCCCGGAGGTCTCGATGATGATATGGTCTACCTTAGGCGTGCGCGAAAGAATCTGGTCGAGCGCGGGGACGAAATCGTCCGCGACGGTGCAGCAGATGCAGCCATTGGCCAGTTCGACGATGTTCTCCTCCGGGCAGGAGTCGATACCGCAACTGCGCAGGATCTCGCCGTCAACGCCGACATCGCCGAACTCGTTGACGATCAGCGCCAGCCGTTTGCCCCTGGCGTTCTCCAGCAGGTTGCGGATCAGCGTCGTCTTGCCGGCCCCGAGGAAGCCGGTGACGACCGTGCAGGGAACACGGGAAACTGAGGCGGTCATGCGATGTCCTTGAGGGAGGTGAGGGGAGGGATGCGCGCGACGAGCCCGCGCTTCAGCGAATCGGGCCGGCCGCGCCAAGGGATCAGTCCGTCGGCCGAGCCGGCGAAGAGCTTTGCGCCGGCGACGAGGTCCGGCCCGCTGTCGGCGGTCAGGTCGCCGAAGACATAGCTCCAGCACCCGTCGCGCAGCAGCGCGGCGGAAAGCCTGCGCTTGCAGTTGCCGAGGCATTCCACCGTTGCCACGCGGATTTCGCCTGCCGACGCGGCGCTGGTTTCGGCGGCGAGTCTCGCGCCCGCCCGGGGATGCGCATCGGATCCGGCCTCGTCGCGGCAGGTCGAGCAGACGACGACCGTCACCGCCGAGAAATCTGCGGGCGCGCCGGCTGCTGCCTCGTCACGGGGAATATCGTCCGCCTTCAAGCACTGCTCCCTGTCCGGGACACCCGCCGGACGGTCGGAATTTCTGTTCTGACGGCAGGTCTCCTGGCTCGCGGGTCGCCGCCCTTGCCGCCTTCCCGGACTATCCAGTGGCGCTCGGCTCGGGCTCGTCGCTTACAGTTGCGGGGACAGCCGCGGCATTGGACCTTGGTCCGCACCGCATTCCCTCTTAGCCACCTCGGATCCGAAGTGGACCGTCGGCGTGGATTTAGGCTTGGTGGCAGCCTGGAGTCAACGCGCGGCTACGACGCAGCCGGTCGTGCCTGCGCCAGTTCCGCCATCTGCGGACCCAGGTCGCCCGCCGGCACGACCTCCAGGCGTTCCAGGCCGAGCCAGGCCTGCATGAGTCGGAATTCCTCCAGCAGTTCCGCGGCCGTCTCCGCTGGCGCCCCGGCCTGGGCGTAGGTGGCCAGCACCCGCAGCACGCCCGCAGGCCTGTCCGCCTTCACGTCCGCGCGGGCGACGATCGTGTCGCCGAGCAGGAAGGGCAGCACGTAATAACCGTACTGGCGCTTCTCGGCCGGCGTGTAGATTTCGATCCGGTAGAAGAAGTCGAACAGACGCTCGGCGCGCGAACGCTCGAACACCAGCGGGTCGAACGGCGCCAGCAGGGCCCGGGCATGAACTTTGCGCGGCAGCCGCGCGCCGGCGTGCAGATAGGCTGGCTGCTTCCAACCCTGGACCCTGACCGGCAACAGTTCGCCTTCCTCGACCAGTTCCTCCAGGCGCCCCTTCACGTCGCCGGGGTTCAGCCGGAAATAGTCCCGCAGGTCGCCATAGGTGGCGATGCCGAGGGCCTTGGCCGAATGGCGTAGCAATTCCCGATGCGCATCTTCCGGCGACGGAACGGGAGTGTTGAAAATCTCGGACGGGATGACCCGTTCGGGCAGATCGTAGAGCCGTTCGAAGCCTCGGCGGGAATGCGTCGTGATTCGCCCCGCCCAGAACAGCCATTCGAAAGCGTGTTTCTCGTCGCTCCATCCCCACCAGCCGCCCTTTCCCTTGGCGCCATCGATGTCGGATGCGGCGATCGGTCCGCGCGCCGCGACTTCGCTGTAAACCGTCTCAATCAGCGGCCGGTTCTCCCGGGCCCAACGCGCCAGTCCCTTGTAGATCTCGCTCTCGTCGTTTGCCGCCGCCCGTTCCATGCGCCACTGCATCAGCGGCCAGGTCTCGACCGGCAGGAAAGACGCCTCGTGCGCCCAGTACTCGAACAGGCGCCGTTTGCGACCCGGAGCGGCTGCACCGTCCAGAAGGGACATCGGGTAGGCGCCCAGACGGGAAAACAGCGGCATGTAATGTGCGCGCACCACGGCGCTCACCGAATCGATCTGGAGAAGTCCGAGCCGTCCGATCACCCGGTGCAGGTGACGCCGCTCGACGGGGCCGGTCGGCCGCGGCTCTGCGAAACCTTGGGCCGCGAGCGCGACTCGCCGCGCGAGCGGAAGCGACAGAGTATCCCTCATGGGTGGAGCTGCCGTTGCGGAAGATCGAATAAGGGCTGAGGCATGAGGTCAGGAAAGGCCGGATTCGGCTCATCGTAACAGGTGTTTCGGGCAGATGCTGTCAGGATAAATACTGGAGTGAAATGGTAAGGAATTCATGGGCATGCGAAACGTCTGAAGTGCCTCGATTTGGTCAAGGTTTGTCTTGCTTCGCCCCGGCTGCTGCGCTAACCCTCGCCGCGTTGCAGCATGAGCCCTAAACCGGTTCAGCGTATCGTCTGTCGCGCTTCCTCGAATGGGTCCCGTGCTGTAAACCGAATTGGATCATCATCCACGGACCTGCGGCAATGAGCGAACTCCTGGGCTCCTACCTGCCCGTCGTGATCTTCATCGGCGTTGCGCTGCTTGTCGGCGTCGCGCTCGTGGTGGCGCCTTTCCTGGTTGCCTATCGCAATCCGGATCCGGAAAAGCTGTCCGCTTACGAATGCGGCTTCAACTCCTTCGACGACGCGCGCATGAAGTTCGATGTCCGCTTCTATCTGGTTTCGATCCTCTTCATCATCTTCGACCTCGAGGTGGCCTTCCTGTTTCCCTGGGCGGTGTCTTTCGGCGAGATCGGCATGTTCGGCTTCTGGTCGATGATGGTCTTCCTTGCAGTTTTGACCATCGGCTTCATATATGAGTGGAAAAAAGGAGCGCTGGAATGGGACTGAGTCCTGACACGCTAGTCGCCCCAAAGCCGAAGGGCATCATCGACCCATCCACCGGCAAGCCGGTCGGTCATGACGATCCGTTCTTCAGCAGCATCAACGCCGAGCTTTCCGACAAGGGATTTCTCGTCACCTCGTCCGAGGCGTTGATCACATGGGCGCGTTCGGGCTCCCTGATGTTCATGACGTTCGGCCTTGCCTGCTGCGCGGTCGAGATGATTCACACGTCTATGCCGCGCTACGACAGCGAGCGCTTCGGTGTCGCGCCGCGTGCGTCGCCGCGCCAGTCCGACATCATGATCGTGGCTGGCACGCTGACCAACAAGATGGCACCGGCCCTGCGCAAGGTCTACGACCAGATGCCGGAGCCGCGCTACGTCATTTCCATGGGCTCATGCGCCAATGGCGGCGGCTACTACCACTATTCCTACTCCGTGGTTCGCGGCTGCGATCGGATCGTGCCGGTCGACATCTACGTGCCCGGCTGCCCGCCGACTGCCGAAGCCCTGCTCTACGGCATCCTTCTCCTGCAGAAGAAGATCCGCCGTACCGGCACGATCGAGCGATAAATCATGACCGAAGCGCTTCAGGGAATCTCCGACCATCTCTCGGCGAAATTCGGCGCGAAGATTGCCGACGCCGCGTTCGCCTATGGCGAGCTGACCGTCAGCGTGGCGGGTGATGACCTCATCGATGTGGTCACCTTCCTCCGCGATGACCCGTCGTGCAGGTTCATATCCATCATCGACGTGTGTGGCGCGGATTACCCGTCCCGCCTGATGCGGTTCGATGTCGTCTATCACTTCCTTTCGCCGCAGAAGAACCTGCGCATCCGGGTCAAGGTCATGACCGACGAGGATACGCCTGTGCCTTCGATCACCGGTATCTTTCCCGGCGCCGACTGGTTCGAGCGCGAAACCTACGACCTCTACGGCATCCTGTTCTCGGGCCATCCGGATCTGCGCCGCATCCTGACCGACTACGGTTTTGACGGGCATCCGCTTCGCAAGGACTTTCCGCTCACCGGATTCGTCGAGGTCCGCTACGACGACGAGGCCAAGCGCGTCGTCTACGAACCGGTCGAGCTCAAGCAGGAGTTCCGCAATTTCGATTTCCTCTCGCCATGGGAAGGTACCGACTACGTGCTGCCGGGCGATGAAAAGGCGAAGCAGTAAATGGCAGAGACCGCCGTCCGCAACTTCAACATCAATTTCGGCCCCCAGCATCCGGCGGCTCACGGCGTTCTCCGCCTCGTGCTCGAACTGGACGGCGAAGTCGTCGACCGCGTCGATCCGCATATCGGCCTGCTTCATCGCGGCACCGAGAAGCTGATCGAAGCGAAGACCTATCTTCAGGCGCTGCCCTATTTCGACCGGCTCGACTATTGCGCGCCGATGAGTCAGGAGCACGCGTTCGCACTGGCCACGGAAAAGCTGCTCGGCATCGAGATCCCAAGGCGCGGCCAGTTGATACGTGTGCTCTGCGTCGAGATCAGCCGCATCATGAGCCACCTCCTCAACGTCACCACGCAGGCGATGGACGTCGGAGCGCTGACGCCGCCTCTGTGGGGCTTCGTGGATCGCGAGAAGCTGATGGTGTTTTACGAACGCATCAGCGGATCGCGCATGCACGCTGCCTATATCCGGCCGGGCGGCGTCCACCAGGACATCCCTGACCGGGTGCTCGAGGACATCGGGCGCTGGATAGACCCGTTCCTGAAAACGCTCGACGATCTCGACAATCTGCTCACCCCGAATCGCATCTTCAAGCTGCGCAACGTCGATATCGGCGTCGTGTCGCTGGACGATGCCTGGGCATGGGGTTTCTCCGGCGTCATGGTACGGGGCTCGGGCGCGGCTTGGGATCTGCGCAAGTCGCAGCCCTACGAATGCTATTCCGAGATGGAGTTCGACGTCCCGATCGGCAAGAACGGCGACTGCTACGACCGTTACCTCATCCGCATGGAGGAGATGCGCCAGTCGGCAAAGATCATGCGGCAGTGCCTGGACCGCCTGCTCGGCACGGATCGAGGCGGCCCAGTGTCCAACACCGACGGCAAGGTGGTGCCGCCGAAACGAGGCGCGATGAAGCGTTCGATGGAATCGCTCATCCATCACTTCAAGCTCTATACCGAGGGCTACCGGGTGCCTGCCGGCGAGGTCTATGCGGCCGTGGAAGCCCCGAAGGGCGAGTTTGGCGTCTATCTCGTGTCGGACGGCACCAACAAGCCTTACCGCTGCAAGCTGCGCGCGCCCGGCTTCGCGCATCTGCAGGCGATGGACTTCCTCTGCCGGGGCCACATGCTGGCCGACGTCGCCGCCGTGCTGGGTTCCCTGGACATCGTTTTTGGTGAGGTCGATCGCTAATGTCCGTCCGCCGCCTCGCTGAGATATCCGTCCAGCCCGCCCACTTCGCATTCAATGCGGAGAACAGCGCCTGGGCCGAACAGACCATCCGGAAATATCCCGCCGGCCGCGAGCAGTCTGCCGTGATCCCGCTGATGATGCGTGCGCAGGAGCAGGAAGGCTGGGTCACCAAGGCTGCCATAGAGACGATCGCCGACATGCTCGGCATGCCCTACATCCGGGCGCTCGAGGTGGCGACCTTCTACACCCAGTTCCAGCTCAAGCCGGTCGGCACCCGCGCCCACGTCCAGGTCTGCGGCACCACGCCATGCATGCTGCGCGGCGCCGAAGCGCTGATGGATGTCTGCCGCAGCAAGATCCACCACGACCAGTTCCACACCAACGCCGACGGCACGCTGTCCTGGGAGGAGGTCGAATGCCTGGGCGCCTGCGTCAACGCGCCGATGGTCATGGTTTTCAAGGACACCTACGAGGACCTCACCCCCGAACGGCTCGCCGAGATCATTGACGCCTTCGAACGTGGTGACGGTGCCACCGTCCCCGCAGGGCCCCAGAACGGGCGCATCGTGTCCTCTCCGAAGCCCGGCTTGACCTCGCTCACCGACGAGAATGCCGTCCTCAAGACGACCCGCGACCGGGAGCGTGAGGAAGCTGCGCGCGCCGAGGCCGCCGGGGAGGGGACTCCGGCGGCGGAATCGGATGCGGAGGTGCCGCCTTCCAAGGCCGGCAGGCCGGTTACCGACGCGCCCGAGACGAACCCCGCGCTGAAGACGCCGTCGCCCGAAAAGGCCGATCCGGAAGCGGAGAAGGCAGCCAGCGCCCAGCCACCCGAGCACGACGCTGCCGCCGCCAACAAGGCTGAGCCCGCAGTCGAAGGCAAAGCCAAGCCGCGCAAGACGAAGCCGGCGGCGTCGGAGCAGCCGGAGATGAAGTCGCCGGAGCTCCCGGACGGCGATCCGCTCGGGGCCGATGGCAAGAAGCCGCGCACGCGCAAGAAGCCGGTCTGAGGGACGAGAGATGCTGCAGGACAAGGACCGCATCTTCAACAACATCTACGGGATGTTCGACAAGTCGCTCGCCGGCGCGATGGCGCGCGGCCATTGGGACAACACCAAGGGACTGATCGACAAGGGCCGCGACTGGATCGTCAACGAGATGAAGGCGTCCGGCCTGCGTGGCCGAGGCGGCGCCGGCTTCCCGACCGGCCTGAAATGGTCGTTCATGCCAAAGCAGAGCGACGGCCGCCCCAGCTATCTCGTCGTCAACGCCGACGAGTCGGAGCCCGGCACCTGCAAGGACCGCGACATCCTCCGTCATGATCCGCACACGCTGGTCGAGGGTTGCCTGATCGCCGGCTTCGCCATGGGCGCGGTCGCCGCCTACATCTATGTGCGCGGCGAGTTCATACGCGAGCGCGAGGCGCTGCAGCGCGCCATCGACGAGGCCTATGAGGCAAACCTCATCGGCAAGGGCAACAAGAACGGCTACGACTTCGACATCTACGTCCACCATGGCGCGGGCGCCTATATCTGCGGCGAGGAAACGGCGCTTCTGGAAAGCCTGGAAGGCAAGAAGGGCCAGCCGCGCCTGAAGCCGCCGTTCCCGGCGAATGTCGGCCTGTACGGTTGCCCGACCACCGTCAACAACGTCGAATCCATCGCGGTGTCGCCGACCATCCTGCGTCGCGGCGCGGCCTGGTTCTCGTCCTTCGGCCGCCCGAACAATGTCGGCACCAAGCTGTTCTGCATCTCCGGTCACGTCAACAACCCGTGCACGGTCGAAGAGGCGATGTCGATCCCGTTCCGCGAGTTGATCGAGACCCATTGCGGCGGCATTCGCGGCGGCTGGGACAATCTGCTCGCGGTCATCCCCGGCGGCGCTTCCGTGCCGCTGCTGCCGGCCGAGCAGATCATCGATGCGCCGATGGACTTCGACACGCTGCGCGACCTGAAATCGGGCCTCGGCACGGCTGCGGTCATCGTCATGGACAAGTCGACCGACGTCGTGAAGGCGATCGCGCGGCTCTCCTACTTCTACAAGCACGAGAGCTGCGGCCAGTGCACGCCGTGCCGCGAGGGCACCGGCTGGATGTGGCGCGTCATGGAGCGCCTGGTACGCGGCGAGGCGCAGAAGCGCGAGATCGACATGCTGCTCGACGTCACCAAGCAGATCGAGGGTCACACGATCTGCGCGCTTGGCGACGCGGCGGCCTGGCCGATCCAGGGTCTGATGCGGCATTTCCGCGGCGAGGTGGAGCGCCGCATCGACGAGTTTTCGCGCAATGCGCACCGGGCCGAGCCGGTGCTCGTGGCCGCGGAGTGAGCGGACTGTTCGGTACGGATTGCGGTTCAGGCCGCTGGGGTTGAAGCGATATGGCTAAGATCAAGGTCGACGGGAAAGAGATCGAAGTACCCGACCACTACACGCTGCTGCAGGCGGCGGAAGAGGCCGGCGCCGAGGTGCCGCGCTTCTGCTTCCATGAGCGGCTGTCGATCGCCGGCAACTGTCGCATGTGCCTCGTCGAGGTGAAGGGCGGCCCGCCCAAGCCGGCGGCCTCCTGCGCCATGGGCGTGCGCGACCTGCGGCCCGGCCCGAACGGCGAGGCGCCCGAGATCTTCACCAACACGCCGATGGTCAAGAAGGCCCGCGAAGGCGTGATGGAGTTCCTGCTCATCAACCATCCGCTCGACTGCCCGATCTGCGACCAGGGCGGCGAATGCGACCTGCAGGACCAGGCGATGGCGTTCGGCGTCGACTCCTCGCGCTACAAGGAGAACAAGCGCGCGGTCGAGGACAAGTATATCGGCCCGCTGGTCAAGACGATCATGAACCGCTGCATCCACTGCACGCGGTGCGTCCGCTTCACCACGGAAGTCGCCGGCATCTCCGAGCTTGGCCTGATCGGCCGTGGCGAGGACGCCGAGATCACCACCTATCTCGAGCAGGCGATGACCTCCGAGCTGCAGGGCAACGTCATCGACCTTTGCCCGGTCGGCGCGCTGACCTCGCGGCCCTTCGCCTTCACGGCCCGTCCGTGGGAGCTGTCCAAGACCGAATCCATCGACGTGATGGACGCCGTCGGCTCGGCGATCCGCGTCGACAGCCGCGGCCGCGAGGTGATGCGCATCATGCCGCGCGTCAACGATCAGGTGAACGAGGAGTGGATCTCGGACAAGACCCGCTTCATCTGGGACGGCCTGCGCTCGCAACGACTCGACCGGCCTTACGTCCGCAAGAACGGCAAGCTCGTCGCCGCCTCGTGGCCCGAAGCCTTCGAAGCGATCAAGCATGCGGTGGCCAAGACTTCGCCGGACCGCATCGGCGCCATCGCCGGCGATCTCGCCGCGGTGGAGGAGATGTATGCGCTGAAGGAACTCATGCAGTCGCTCGGCTCGGCCAGCATCGACTGCCGGCAGGATGGTGCGGCGCTCGACCCGGCGCTCGGCCGTGCGAGCTACATCTTCAACAGCACGATCGAAGGCATCGAGCAGGCCGATGCGGTCCTGATCATCGGCTCCAACCCGCGCTTCGAGGCCTCGGTCCTCAATGCACGCATCCGCAAGCGCTGGAGGGCAGGCAAGCTGGCAATCGGCGTGATCGGCGAGGTCGGCGACCTGCGCTATGATTACGAGCAGATCGGCGCCGGTCCGGACAGCCTCAAGGCTCTCGCCGATGGCGAGGGTTCTTTCTTTGAAACGCTCAAGGGCGCCTCGCATCCGATGATCATCGTGGGGCAGGGGGCGCTTGCCCGCGCGGACGGTGCGGCGATCCTCGGCCAGGCGGCCAGGCTCGCGCAGTCGGTCAATGCCGCGCGCGAGGACTGGAACGGCTTCAACGTCCTGCACATGGCTGCTTCCCGCGTCGGCGGCCTCGACATCGGCTTCGTGCCCGGCCAGGGCGGCAAGGACGTCGCCGGCATGCTCGGCGGCACGGACGTGCTCTTCCTGCTCGGCGCCGACGAACTCGACATGACGGCGGCGGGCGATGCCATCGTCGTCTATCTCGGCACCCATGGCGACGCCGGAGCGCACCGCGCCGACGTCATCCTGCCGGGCGCCGCTTATACCGAGAAATCGGGCACTTACGTCAACACCGAGGGGCGCGTGCAGATGGGTAGCCGCGCCGGTTTCGCGCCGGGACAGGCCAAGGAAGACTGGGCGATTCTGCGCGCTCTCTCCGACGTGCTCGGCAAGAAGCTTCCCTATGATTCGCTCCAGGCGCTGCGCGCCCGGATGTACGGCGAGTATCCGCATCTCGCGCGGATCGACGAGATCGCGACCGGCGCGTTCGCCGATCTGGAGCGCATCGCCCTGCTTCCCGCGCGACTGGAAAAGAGCGCCTTGGCCTCTCCGGTCAGGGACTTCTATCTCACCAACCCGATCGCGCGCGCGTCGGCCGTCATGGCCGAGTGTTCGGCTCTCGCGAAGAACGGCTTCAGGCAGGCGGCGGAATAGACGATGGATTTCTTCTCCACTTACGTCCTGCCGGTGCTGATCATCCTGCTGCAGTCCGTCGTGCTGATCGTCATACTGCTGGTCGGAGTGGCCTACCTGCTCTATGCCGACCGCAAGATCTGGGCGGCCGTCCAGCTGCGCCGCGGCCCCAACGTCGTCGGTCCATGGGGCACGCTGCAGGCCTTCGCCGACCTGCTGAAATTCGTCTTCAAGGAGCCGGTCATTCCCTCCGGCGCCAACAAGGGCGTGTTCCTGCTCGCGCCGCTGGTTTCGGCGGTGCTTGCCATCGCCGCCTGGGCCGTCATCCCGGTCAGCGAAGGCTGGGCTATCGCCTCCATCAACGTCGGCATTCTCTATGTCTTCGCCATCTCCTCGCTCGAGGTCTACGGCGTGATCATGGGCGGCTGGGCGTCGAATTCGAAGTATCCCTTCCTCGGTGCCCTGCGCTCGGCAGCGCAGATGGTGTCCTACGAAGTCTCGATCGGCTTCGTCATCGTCACCGTCCTGCTCTGCGTCGGCTCGTTGAACCTGTCGGACATCGTGCTTTCCCAGCGCGACGGCCTCGGCACCATGCTCGGCCTGCCCAACACTTTCCTCGACTGGCATTGGCTGGCGCTGTTCCCGATGTTCATCATCTTCTTCATCTCGGCGCTCGCCGAGACGAACCGGCCGCCCTTCGATCTGGTCGAGGCCGAATCGGAACTCGTCGCCGGCCACATGGTCGAATATTCCTCGACGCCGTTCCTGTTGTTCTTCCTCGGCGAGTATGTCGCGATCGTGCTCATGTGCGCGCTCACCACCATCCTTTTCCTCGGAGGCTGGCTGCCGCCCTTCGGCTTCGCACCCTTCACCTGGGTGCCGGGCGTCATCTGGTTCGTGCTGAAAGTCTGTCTCGTGTTCTTCATGTTCGCGATGGTGAAGAGCTTCGTACCGCGCTACCGGTACGACCAGCTGATGCGGCTGGGCTGGAAGGTGTTCCTGCCCATCTCGCTCTTCATGGTCGTGGCCACCGCCGCCTTCCTCAAGATCACGGGCCTAGCCTGATGGGCGGCATGTGGACCGGCGCACTGATCGGACTGGCCATGGGCATCGTCGGCTTCGTCGCGATGCGTGCCTTGGCGCGCCGCGTCGAACTGCCCGAGACGAAGACGGCGTTGAACCTCGCCTCCATCGTCGACCTCGCACTGCTTCCAGTCCTCGGCGCGTTCGCCGGCGGGCTGATCACGGGAGACTGAACCAATGTCAGCGCTAGCCCATGCCGCCAAGTCGCTGCTGCTGAAGGATTTCGTCGGCGCCTTCTTCCTGTCGATGCGCCAGTTCTTCGCGCCTAAGGAAACGGTGAACTATCCGCACGAGAAGGGGCCGCTGTCACCGCGCTTCCGTGGCGAGCACGCGCTGCGCCGCTATCCCAACGGCGAGGAGCGCTGCATAGCCTGCAAGCTCTGCGAGGCGATCTGCCCGGCGCAGGCCATCACGATCGAGGCCGGTCCGCGCCGCAACGACGGCACCCGTCGCACCGTGCGCTACGACATCGACATGGTGAAGTGCATCTATTGCGGCTTCTGCCAGGAAGCCTGCCCCGTCGACGCCATCGTCGAGGGTCCGAACTTCGAGTTCGCGACCGAGACGCGCGAGGAACTCTACTACGACAAGGAAAAGCTGCTCGCCAACGGCGACCGGTGGGAGCGGGAGATCGCTCGCAACCTCGCGATCGACGCACCTTACCGTTGAGGGACGTCCCTCCCGAAAGGGGAGGGAAACGAGGAACGGATGATGGACGCGCCGGTCAGGCTCGTCTAAGGCATCGAACCGGAAAGTGCGGAAGCGGTTTTCGGACTTCCGATGCCGGATCGAATGGATGAAGCAACGGGAGCGGTCCACCGACCGCTGCCGCAGCAAGGCACAGGCGGTTTTGGGGCCGGAGGCGGCCGCGGAGCCTACGTAACCGGGGACTACCCATGCTCAACGGAATTGAAGCGGTATTCTTCTACCTCTTCGCCTTCATTGCGGTCGGATCGGCCTTTATGGTCATCTCGGCCCGCAATCCCGTGCATTCGGTGCTGTTCCTGATCCTGACCTTCGTCAATGCGGCCGGGCTGTTCCTGCTGACCGGCGCCGAATTCCTGGCGATGATCCTGCTCGTCGTTTATGTCGGCGCCGTGGCGGTGCTGTTCCTCTTCGTCGTCATGATGCTCGACGTCGATTTCGCCGAGTTCAAGAGCGGGGCGCTTCAATACGCGCCGATCGGCGCCCTGGTCGGGCTCATCTTGGCAGCCGAACTCATCATCGTCGTCGGCGGGTATGCCTTCGCGCCGGAACTGGCAGCGACGGTGTCGCAACCGACGCCCGACATCGCCGTGCGCCACAACACAGCCGCCCTCGGCGACATTCTCTACACGAACTACGTCTTCTACTTCCAGATCGCAGGCCTGGTCCTCCTGGTCGCCATGATCGGCGCCATCGTGCTGACCCTGCGTCACAAGGCGGGCGTCAAGCGGCAGAACATCGCCGCGCAGGTAGCCCGTACGCCGGCCACCGCGATCGAAATCAAGAAGGTCGAGACGGGCAAGGGTATCTGACAGCCATGACGGTCGACATCGGACATTTCCTCACGGTCTCCGCGGTGCTGTTCACGCTCGGCGTGTTCGGCATCTTCCTCAACCGCAAGAACGTCATCGTCATCCTGATGTCGGTCGAGCTGATCCTGCTCGCGGTCAACCTGAATTTCGTGGCGTTCTCGGCCGCGCTGAACGACCTGGTCGGCCAGGTCTTCGCGCTGTTCGTGCTCACCGTCGCCGCCGCCGAGGCGGCGATCGGACTTGCCATCCTCGTCGTCTTCTTCCGCAACCGCGGTTCGATCGCGGTCGAAGACGTGAACATGATGAAGGGCTGACGGAAGCTCACAATGTACCAGGCCATCGTCTTCCTTCCGCTGCTCGGCTTCCTGATCGTCGGGCTGCTCGGCAACTCGATCGGCGCCAAGGCGTCCGAATACATCACGTCCGGCTTCATGGTGGTCGCGGCCTTGTTGTCCTGGGTCGCCTTCGTAACGGTGGCGATGGGCAGCGGCGAGGCCTTCACCATTCCGCTGCTGCGCTTCCTCGATTCCGGCGGCATGCAGGCAGAGTGGGCGCTGCGCATCGACACGCTGACGGCCGTGATGCTGGTCGTCGTCAACACGGTGTCGTGCCTGGTGCATATCTACTCGATCGGCTACATGCACCACGATCCCGACCGCCCGCGCTTCTTCGCCTACCTGTCGCTGTTCACCTTCGCCATGCTGATGCTGGTGACCTCCGACAATCTCGTGCAGATGTTCTTCGGCTGGGAGGGCGTCGGCCTCGCCTCCTACCTGCTGATCGGCTTCTGGTACAAGAAGCCTTCGGCCAACGCTGCCGCCATCAAGGCCTTCGTCGTCAACCGCGTCGGCGACTTCGGCTTCCTGCTCGGCCTGTTCGGCGTCTTCGTCCTGTTCGGCTCCGTCAATTTCGGCACCATCTTTGCCAACGCCGCCGCCTATCTGCCGGCGGGCGGGCATGGGGCCGAAGCGGCAGCCGGTGAGGCTGCGGCCCATGGCGAGACCGTGCTCACCTTCCTCGGCTATCATCTCGACAAGGCCGGCGCGCTGACAGTCGTCTGCCTGCTGCTCTTCATGGGCGCGATGGGCAAGTCGGCGCAGGTGCCGCTGCATACCTGGCTGCCGGACGCCATGGAGGGCCCGACGCCGGTCTCCGCGCTCATCCATGCGGCCACCATGGTCACCGCCGGCGTCTTCATGCTCGCGCGCCTGTCGCCGATCTTCGAGCTTTCGCACACCGCGCTCATCTTCGTGACCTGCATCGGCGCGCTCACCGCCTTCTTCGCGGCGACCGTCGGTCTCGTCCAGAACGACATCAAGCGCGTCATCGCCTATTCGACCTGCTCGCAGCTCGGCTACATGTTCGTGGCGCTCGGACTCGGCTTCTACTCTGCCGCGATCTTCCACCTGTTCACGCATGCCTTCTTCAAGGCGCTGCTGTTCCTTGGCTCCGGCTCGGTCATCCACGCCGTCTCCGACGAGCAGGACATGCGCAGGATGGGCGGACTGCGCAAGCTCATCCCGAAGACATACTGGATGATGGTCATCGGAACGCTGGCGCTGACCGGCGTCGGCATTCCGCTCACCGTCATCGGCACCGCCGGCTTCTTCTCCAAGGACGCCATCATCGAGGGGGCCTTCGCCGCGCACAGCCCGGTGGCCCTCGGCGCCTTCTGGGCGCTGGTCATCGCCGCCGTCTTCACCAGCTTCTACTCCTGGCGCCTGATCTTCATGACCTTCCACGGCGAGCCGCGCGCCAGCCACGACGTCATGCACCACGTGCACGAATCGCCCCCGGTCATGCTCGTGCCGCTCTTCATCCTGGCGGTGGGCGCGCTGTTCGCCGGCATCGCATTCGAGGGCTTCTTCGTCGGCGAGCACTACGACGCCTTCTGGAAGGGCGCGCTGTTCACGCTGCCGGACAACCACATCCTGCATGCCTTCCACGAGGTACCGCTTTGGGTGAAGTTCTCTCCCTTCATCGCGATGATCGTGGGTTTCCTGGTCGCCTACCAGTTCTATATCCGGTCGCCGGAGACGCCGAAGCGGCTGGCTGCCCAGCATCGCGGCCTCTACGAGTTCCTGCTCAACAAGTGGTACTTCGACGAACTGTACGACTTCCTGTTCGTTCGGCCGGCCAAGCGCCTAGGCACCTTTCTGTGGAAGACCGGCGACGGCACCATCATCGACGGGCTCGGCCCTGACGGTGTCTCGGCGCGCGTCGTCGACGTCACCAACCGCGTGGTCAAGCTGCAGACCGGATATCTCTATCACTACGCATTCGCCATGCTGATCGGCGTCGCCGCCCTGGTCACCTGGATGATGTTCGGGAGCAGCTTCTGATGACCGACTGGCCGATCCTCTCAACGGTCACGTTCCTGCCGCTGGTCGGCGTCCTGCTCGTCCTCTTCATCCGGGACGACAGCGAGAGCGGGCGCCGCAACATCCGCGCCATCGCGCTCTGGACGACTATCGCGACGTTTATCGTCTCGCTGCTGGTCTGGGCCGGCTTCGACAACTCGGTGCCCGGCTTCCAGATGGTCGAGAAAGTCGACTGGCTGGATTCCGGTATCTCCTACCATATGGGCGTGGACGGCATCTCCATGCTGTTCGTCATCCTGACTACCTTCCTGATGCCGCTGTCGATCCTGGCAAGCTGGGAAGCTATCGAGAAGCGGGTCAAGGCTTATATGATCGCCTTCCTGATCCTCGAGACGCTGATGATCGGCGTGTTCTGCGCGCTCGACATCGTGCTGTTCTACGTGTTCTTCGAGGCCGGCCTCATACCGATGTTCATCATCATCGGCGTGTGGGGCGGCAAGCGCCGCGTCTATGCCTCGTTCAAGTTTTTCCTCTACACGCTCGCCGGCTCGGTGCTGATGCTGCTCGCCATCATGGCCATGTTTTGGCAGGCGGGCACGACCGACATCCCGACGCTGCTCACCTACGACTTCCCCGCCAGCATGCAGCTGTGGCTGTGGATCGCCTTCTTCGCCTCCTTCGCGGTGAAGATGCCCATGTGGCCGGTCCACACCTGGCTGCCGGACGCCCACGTTGAGGCGCCAACGGCGGGCTCTGTCATCCTCGCCGGCATCCTCCTGAAGATGGGCGGCTACGGCTTCCTGCGCTTCTCGCTGCCGATGTTCCCTGAGGCGTCGCTCTACTTCCAGCCGCTGGTTTTTACCCTGTCGGTGGTCGCGATCATCTACACCTCGCTGGTCGCGCTGATGCAGGAGGACATGAAGAAGCTGATAGCCTATTCGTCGGTCGCGCACATGGGCTACGTCACCATGGGCATCTTCGCGATGAACCAGGAAGGCATCCAGGGAGCCATCTTCCAGATGCTGTCGCACGGCCTCGTCTCTGGCGCGCTCTTCCTCTGCGTCGGCGTCATCTACGATCGCATGCACACCCGCGAGATCGCCGCCTATGGCGGGCTGGTGAACAACATGCCGAAATACGCCGTCGCCTTCCTCATCTTCACCATGGCCAATGTCGGCCTGCCGGGGACGAGCGGCTTCGTCGGCGAGTTCCTGACCCTCTTCGGCGTCTACAAGGTGAACACCTGGGTGGCGCTCTTCGCCGCGACGGGCGTGATCCTTTCCGCCGCCTACGCGCTATGGCTCTACCGCAAGGTGATCTTCGGCGCGCTGACCAAGGAGAGCCTCGAGGGACTGCTCGACCTGTCGGCGCGTGAGAAGGCGATCCTTTATCCGCTGATCCTGCTCGTCATCTTCTTCGGCGTCTATCCTGCGCCGGTCTTCGACGCGACGGCATCGTCCGTGCAGGCGCTCGTCAACACCATCACCATTTCGCTCGACGCCGCGAATGTCGCGGCGGCGCACTGAAGGGCGGGACCATGACGCCGGAACTCACCTCTAGCCTCGCGCTGCTGGCGCCCGAACTGATCATCGCTCTCGGCGCGATGGTCCTGCTGATGATCGGCGCCTATACCGGTGACCGGTCCTATGGCATCGTGAACGCGCTGGCGGTGCTGTTGCTCGCCATTGCGGGAAGCTGGATGCTGGCGGCGACCGGCGAGGGCTATGCCTTCGGCGGTGCCTTCGTGGCCGATCCTTTCGCGCGATTCATGAAAGTGCTGACGCTGGTCGGCTCCGCCCTCACGCTGGTCATGTCGACGGGCTTCGCGCGCGAACAGAAGTTCGACAGGTTCGAATATCCGATCCTGGTGTTGTTCGCGACGCTCGGCATGATGCTGATGATCTCGGCCAACGACATGATCGCGCTCTATCTCGGGCTCGAACTGCAGTCGCTGGCGCTCTACGTGGTGGCCGCAATCAACCGCGAGAACGTCCGCTCGACCGAAGCCGGCCTGAAATATTTCGTCCTCGGCGCGCTGTCGTCCGGCATGCTCCTCTACGGCATCAGCCTCGTCTACGGCTACACCGGCAACACCGGCTTCGAGGCGATCGCGGCGGCGCTGACGGGCGGCGAACGTCAGCTCGGCCTCGTCTTCGGGCTCGTCTTCGTGCTCGCCGGCCTCTCCTTCAAGATCTCTGCCGTGCCGTTCCACATGTGGACGCCGGACGTCTACGAAGGCGCGCCGACGCCGGTCACCGCCTTCTTCGCCGCCGCGCCGAAGATGGCCGCCATGGCGCTTACCGTCCGCGTGGTGATGGGTGCCTTCGAGCCGCTCGCGCTGGACTGGCAGCAGATCGTGACCTTCATCGCCATCGCCTCCATGGCGCTCGGCTCCTTCGCCGCCATCGGCCAAAGGAACATCAAGCGCCTGATGGCCTATTCGTCGATCGGCCATATCGGCTTCGCGCTGGTCGGGCTTGCGGCGAACAGCCAGGAAGGCGTGCGCGGCGTCGCCATCTATATGCTGATCTATCTCGCCATGACGCTGGGCAGCTTCGCCTTCATCCTCGCGATGCGCCGCAAGGAGGGCCACGTCGAGGAGATCGGCGACCTCGCCGGTCTGTCGAACACCAACCCGGTGATGGCGGTGATCTTCACCATCATGATGTTCTCGCTGGCCGGCATTCCGCCTCTCGCGGGCTTCTGGGCCAAGTGGTACGTCTTCCTCGCCGCCATCAATTCCGGCCTCTATGCGCTGTCGATCATCGGCGTGCTGACCTCGGTGGTGGGCGCCTACTACTATCTGCGCATCATCAAGATCATGTGGTTCGACGAGCCGGTCGGCGGCTTCCTGCCCATGTCGGGCTCCCTGCGGGTCGTGCTCGGCCTGTCCGGCGCCTTCGTCCTGTTCTACGTCCTGTTCGGCGGGCCTGTCGCGACCTATGCCGAGGCTGCAGCAAGGTCATTCTTCTAGGCGATGGCGTTTTCACTCGCTCCGACGGCAATCGCGGCAGGTTACCGGCTCGAAGCGCACGACAGCGTCGGCTCGACGAATGCGATCGCGCTCGAGCGTTCCGCCACCGGGGATCCGGGTCGGCTCTGGATCGTGTCGAAGAAGCAGGAGAGCGGCCGCGGCCGCCGCGGCCGTGCCTGGGAAACGCCCGAAGGCAACCTCGCCGCGACCTTGCTTGTCGTCGAACCGTTCGAGCTCAAATTGGCAGCGACACTCGGCTTCGTCGCCGGGCTGGCGCTTGCCGATGCGCTCGACGCGGTGGTTCCCGATCGCAGGATCGCCATCGCGACCGACGGCGGCGGCGCGGGCAGGGGACCCCACGGCGACCGCTTCGAGCTCAAATGGCCCAACGATGTGCTGGCTGCCGGCTCCAAGCTTGCGGGCATCCTGCTCGAATCCGCGCTGCTGCCGGGCAACCGTGCCGCGCTCGCCATCGGCATAGGCGTGAACGTCGTCGCCTATCCCCGGGACGTGCCCTATCCTGCGACGTCGCTCAAGGCGCTCGGCTTCGGTGGCGACGCCGAGGAACTTTTCCTCGCCCTGTCCGATGCCTGGGCGGACAATGTCGGATTGTGGCGCGGTGGCGCAGGGCTGGCGGAGATCCGTCGGCGCTGGCTGTCGCGCGCGGCCGGACTCGGCTCTGAAGTCGCCGTGCGCGTCGACGGCAATGTCGTGCGAGGCATCTTCGAGACGATCGACGAGGACTGCCGCTTCGTCATCCGGACGGGCGGCGACATGGTGAAGATCGCAGCCGGCGACGTGCATTTCGGCGCGGTCGCGTCCGCTGGTGCTGCGTAGGGACGAGGAGAAACGGACATGGTCAGCTATTCGGGTCCCGAACTCGTCTTCGTGCCGCTCGGCGGGGTCGGAGAGATCGGCATGAACTTCGCGCTATACGGCTTCGGCCCGGCGAATGCGCGCGAATGGATCATCGTCGACTGCGGCGTCACTTTCCCGGATGCCTCCCTGCCGGGCGTGGACCTCGTTCTGCCCGACACGCGCTTCATCGAAAGCCAGATCGACCGTCTGCACGGCATCGTCATCACGCATGCCCACGAAGATCACTACGGCGCCCTGCATGAACTCTGGCCGCGCCTTCAGGTCCCGCTCTGGATGTCGCCCTTCGCGGCCGGCTTGCTGGAGGCGAAGCGGCAGGGGGAGGCGGACGCGCCCAAGATCCCGGTCAACGTCTATAAGGCTGGCGAAACATTCGAGGTCGGTCCGTTCAGGATCGAGGCGATTCCGGTCACCCATTCGATCCCGGAGCCGCTGTCGCTCGCCATCACCACGCCGCTCGGCACGGTGGTCCACACCGGCGACTGGAAGCTCGATCCTGCGCCGGAGATCGGGCCGCTGACCGACGAGGCCCGTTTCAGGGCCATCGGCGACGCCGGCGTTGTCGCGCTGGTCTGCGATTCCACCAATGCGCTCCGCGAGGGCGAGTCCCCCTCGGAGAAGGAGGTCGGCGTCGGTCTGCGCGGCGTCATCGAGAAGGCGCCCGGCCGCGTCGCCGTCACCACTTTTTCGTCCAACGTGGGCCGCGTCCGCTCGATCGCCGAGGCCGCGCGGGACGCGGGGCGCCAGGTGCTGGTGCTCGGCCGCTCGCTGAAGCGCATGATCAGCGTCGCCTCCGACCTCGGCTACATGGAGGGCATCACCGGCTTCATCGCCGAAGAGGACTACGGCTACATCCCGCGCGAAAACCTTGTGATCATCTGCACCGGCAGCCAGGGCGAGGCGCGCGCGGCCCTTGCCAAGCTCGCGAGAGACGAGATGAAGACGGTGGCTCTCTCGCCGGGCGATACCGTCGTGTTCTCCTCCCGCACCATTCCCGGCAACGAGAAGGCGATTCTCGAGATCAAGAATCAGCTCATCGAGCAGGGCGTCAGGATCATCGAGGATGGCGACGCGCTGGTCCACGTTTCGGGCCATCCGCGCCGCAACGAATTGCGCAAGATGTACGAGTGGGTGCGGCCGCGGATCGGCATACCGGTGCATGGCGAAGCCGCGCATCTCGTGGCGCAGGGATCCCTGATGGCCCAGTCCGGTATCCCGGAGGTCGCGCAGGTCCGCAATGGCGACATGATCCGCCTTGCGCCGGGTGCGGCTGAGATCGTCGACAAGGTGCCGTTTGGCCGCATCTACAAGGACGGAAGGCTGGTCGGCGACGACGAGGCGATGGGCATCAAGGAGCGGCGCAAGCTCTCCTTTGCAGGCCATGTCGCCGTCAACGTCGTGCTCGACGAGCGCTACGAACTCGCCGGCGATCCCGATATCGTGGCCGTCGGTGTCGCCAAGGTCGACAGCCGCGGCGAGGACATCGAGGATCTCATGTTGGACGCCGCCGTCGGGGCCTTCGACAGCATACCCCGCCAGCGCCGGAAGGATCTCGACCTGGTGCAGGAAGCGGTCCGCCGCGCCGTTCGCAGCACCGCCAACGAGATCTGGGGCAAGAAGCCGCTGGTGACGGTGTTTGTGACGAGGTGACGAGCAGGCGAATAGCGAATAGTGAGTAGCGATAGTTGGAGCGGCCTCTGCGCGGACCGTTCTACTGCTCGCTATTCGCCATCTGCTCCTGGGAAACCCCATGTTAGGCCGCCTCAACCACGTCGCCATCGCAGTGCCCGATCTCGCCGCTGCAAGCGCCGTCTATCGCGACACGCTCGGCGCGAACGTCGGCCAACCGGCGGCATTGCCTGAGCATGGCGTTACGGTGGTGTTCATCGACACCGGAAACACCAAGGTCGAACTGCTGGAGCCGTTGGGTGAGGGGTCTCCGATCGCCAAATTTCTGGAGAACAATCCGTCCGGCGGGATGCATCACCTCTGCTACGAGGTCGACGACATCATCGCCGCGCGCGACCGTCTGATCGCGGCAGGCGCCCGCATCCTTGGCGATGGCCAGCCGAAAACCGGTGCGCATGGGAAGCCGGTGCTGTTCCTCCATCCAAAGGATTTCGCAGGCACCCTTGTGGAGCTCGAGCAGTCATGACGTGGGTTTCTGTCGCCGCCATCTATTTCGTGCTGTGGTGGCTGGTTTTGTTCGCGACCCTGCCGTTCAGCCTGCGGACCCAGGACGACGAGGGAGATGTGACGCTCGGCACGGTATCGAGCGCGCCGAAGGGCCCGCACATGATGCGCGCCTTCGTGCGCACCACGATCGTGTCGGCGATCATCCTCGGTGGCTTCTACCTGGTGACGAAGGGGCTCGATCTGGGCATCGACGACATCCCGATCATCGTCCCGGATTTCAACACCGAGGCGTCCTGAGCGCGCGACAAATTTTTGTCTAAGACCCGAGTAGATCTCGTACTGCACAAAAAAAATGCAAGGCACGAGGCCTTGCAATTTAAACGCGTCCGATCTGTTTCCGGTGTCCGGCGGCAGCGAATACCGCGCCTAGATCGCATCCTCCCAAGACTTTGACCGCGTAGGGAAGGCAGATTTTGCTCTGCCCTCTCGTTTATGGCGGCACACTAGACCAAGGCCGGACAAATTGTCACGCACAATTTTGCTTGGGAACCATTACAGATGTGCTGCAGTGCACAATTCCGTGGCATGGCTTGCCTCTCAAACGCTCACAGCTCCAATCACGGCCTGAGCAAGAAGGCGCTGCGGGTTTCCATTGCGCCATGGAATCGCTATGAAGCGCAGGCATGCGTTCGCGCGGTGCACGCCGATTCCGGCGCAATCTTCTACGCCTTTCACGGACCCAACATGCGGCTTTCGCGCTACTTCCTGCCCATACTGAAAGAGAATCCGCGCGAAGCCGAGATCGTCTCGCATCGCCTGATGCTGCGGGCCGGCATGATCCGTCAGCAGGGGCAGGGCTCCTTCAGTATGCTGCCGCTTGGGAAGCGCGTGCTCGACAAGGTGTGCCAGATCATCCGCGAGGAGCAGGACCGCGCGGGCGCGCTCGAAATCCTTATGCCGACGATCCAGTCGGCCGAACTCTGGCGCGAAAGCGGTCGCTACGACGACTACGGCAAGGAGATGCTGCGCATCAAGGACCGACACGAGCGCGACATGCTCTATGGTCCGACCAACGAGGAGATGGTCACGGACATCTTCCGCGCCTACGTCAAATCCTACAAGGACCTGCCGCTCAACCTCTACCACATCCAGTGGAAATTCCGCGACGAGGTCCGTCCCCGCTTCGGGGTCATGCGCGGGCGCGAGTTCCTGATGAAGGATGCCTATTCCTTCGACGTCGACTACGAAGGTGCACGAGCGGCGTACAACCGCATGTTCGTCTCCTACCTGCGCACGTTCACGCGCATGGGTCTGCAGGCGATCCCGATGCGCGCCGACACCGGGCCGATTGGCGGCGATCTCAGCCATGAGTTCATCATCCTCGCCGACACCGGCGAAAGCCAGGTCTTCTGCCACAAGGACTTTCTGAGCCTCCCGGTGCCGGGCGAGAACACCGATTTCTCCAACGACGCCGAGATCGGCGGCATCGTGGCCGACTGGACATCGCCTTATGCCGCTACCGACGAGATGCATGACGAGGCGGCCTGGAACGCGATCCCCGATAGCGAAAAGGTCTCGGCGCGCGGCATCGAGGTCGGCCATATCTTCCATTTCGGCGAGAAGTATTCCAGGCCGATGAACGCCAAGGTGCAGGGTCCGGACGGCAAGGAGCACTTCGTGTCGATGGGCTCATACGGCATCGGCCCGACGCGCCTTATGGCGGCGATCATCGAGGCGAGCCACGATGAGGCCGGCATCATCTGGCCGGACTCGGTGGCGCCTTTCGACGTCGTGATCATCAACATGAAGGTCGGCGACGCCGCGTGCGACCGGCTGTCCGAGAAGCTCTATGCATCCTGCCACGCCGCCGGTCTCGACGTCCTCTACGACGATACAGACCAGCGCGCCGGCGGCAAGTTCGCCACCGCCGACCTGATTGGTGTGCCGCGGCAGATCATCGTCGGGCCGCGCGGTGCCGCCGCCGGCGAGGTCGAGCTCAAGCGCCGCGCAACCGGCGAGCGCGCGACCATGTCGGTCGACGCAGCGCTGGCGTCGCTCGGAACGCGCGTATGACGGCACGTCCGGCAGCGGTTGCCGCAGCGCCCAAGCCTGCCGGCGCGGGGCCGTTCTCCCTGTTCGAGCGCATGGTCGCCTGGCGCTACCTGCGTTCGCGGCGCAAGGAGACGGTGATATCGGTCATCGCATCCATCTCGTTCCTCGGCATCATGCTGGGCGTGGCCACGCTCATCGTCGTCATGGCCGTCATGAACGGTTTCCGCGCCGAGCTGCTGACGCGCATCCTCGGCATCAACGGTCACCTGGTGGTGCAGCCCATCGACACCCCGCTCGAGGACTACGATGCGGTCGCGCGGCGAATAGGCGGCGTCGAGGGGGTGAAATTCGCGATCCCGCTGATCGACGGCCAGGTGCTTGCCTCCGGCTCGATCGGCGCCGGCACGGGGGCGCTCGTACGCGGCGTGACCGGCGAGAATCTCGGCAGGCTGACCATCGTCGCCAACAACATCAAGCACGGTTCGCTCACCGGCTTCGACCAGTCGGAAGGGGTCGCTATCGGCCAGCGCATGGCCAACAATCTCGGCCTCGTGCTCGGCGATTCCATCACGCTCGTCTCGCCCGACGGCGACATCACGCCCCTCGGCACCACGCCGCGCGTCAAGGCCTACCCGATCGTCGCCATCTTCGACGTCGGCATGTCTGAGTTCGATTCCTCGGTCATCTTCATGCCTTTCGAGGAGGCGCAGCTCTATTTCAACATGGAGGGCCGCGCCCAGACCATCGAGGTCTTCGTCGACAATCCCGACCGGGTAGGCGACCTGCGGCAACTTGTCGAGATCGCCGCCGCGCGGCAGGTCTTTATCTCCGATTGGCGCCAGCGCAACGAGACCTTCTTCTCGGCCCTGCAGGTCGAGCGCAACGTCATGTTCATGATCCTGACGCTGATCGTCCTGGTCGCGGCGCTCAACATCATCTCCGGCCTCGTCATGCTGGTGAAGGACAAGGGCCACGACATCGCCATCCTGCGCACGATGGGCGCCACGCGCGGCGCTGTCATGCGCATCTTCTTCATGACGGGTGCCGCGATCGGCGTGACCGGCACGGTCGCCGGGGTCATCCTCGGCGTCGTGCTCTGCCTGAACGTCGAGCGCATCCGCCAGTTCTTCTCCTGGCTTTCGGGCACCGTCCTCTTCAACCCCGAGCTCTATTTCCTGAGCCAGCTGCCGGCCAAGATGGAAATCGGCGAAACCATCTCGGTCGTGCTGATGGCGCTCGTCCTGTCCTTCATCGCCACCATCTTTCCGGCTTGGCGCGCCGCCAAGCTCGATCCCGTCGAAGCGCTGAGGTACGAGTGAGCGCTCCCGTAATCCAGCTGAAAAGCGTCGAACGCCACTACGTCCAGGGACAGCGAAAGCTGACCATACTGAGCGGGGCGAATTTCGCGTTGGTCCCCGGCGAGATGGTCGCGCTCGTGGCTCCGTCGGGCGCCGGCAAGTCGACGCTGCTGCACACCGCCGGCCTCCTGGAGCGGCCCGACGCGGGCGACGTCATCCTCGGCGGGAGGGCCTGCGGCCGGCTTTCCGACGACGAGCGCACGGCCATCCGCCGCAACGACATCGGCTTCGTCTATCAGTTCCATCATCTGCTGCCCGAGTTCTCGGCGCTCGAGAACATCATGATGCCGCAGATCATCAAGGGTCTGCCGCGCGGGGAGGCGGCGAAGCGCGCCGAGCAGCTGCTCGACTACATGCAGATCGGCAAGCGCGCCCATCATCGCCCGGCAGAGCTGTCCGGCGGCGAACAGCAACGCGTCGCCATCGCGCGCGCCGTCGCCAACGCCCCGCTCGTCCTTCTCGCCGACGAGCCGACCGGCAACCTCGATCCCAAGACCGCGTCCTATGTCTTCGATGCGCTTGCCGCACTGGTGAAGCAGTCCGGTCTCGCGGCGTTGATCGCGACCCACAACCACGACCTCGCCGCGCGCATGGACCGCCGCGTCACGTTGGCGGAAGGCAAAATCGTCGCCATGTGAGACCGGCCCGCTCCGCTGGTTGCGGCGCAGGGCATACTCTCCCGCGGGCGAAGCCGATCCGTAAGCCGAAATGGCTGTGGACATCGCGGCATGCCGTCACGCCGCTTAAGATCCCCTTAACCCTCGGGATCCGCCAATGTCAGGAGCCTTGCGCCGGGTCGTTGACCGTCGAACAAAAATGGAACAAAATGAAAACACCTTGAAAACAGGAGGCTTTCATGTCCGATTTGTTCCAGGATGTTCTTTCCCTCGTCTGCATGGGCACGTTCCTCGTCGTGACCGCTGCCTGGATCGGTGCGCTTTGATCGTCTGTCGGATCGATCGCCGGCTTCTCGGGCTGGTATTCGCTCCCATCTTCCTTCGATGACGCGGAGGCCTTTCGACCTTCGAGGCCGCCAGCGCCGTCGAATGGTAAGCGCCTGCCCCGCCTCGTCACGGGGCAGGCGCGTTGCGGACCTCGCTTCGGCGCGCAATCGGCTGGATTAGTCGCCGAGTGCAACGCCCTCGCGGCGCGGGTCGGCCCCGCCGGTTATCCCGTCTTCGTCGATCGTAACGCCGTGGAGGCCTGAATTCAGGTCATCGACCTTCGTTTCATAGCCGAGAGCTTGCAGGTCTCTTTCGAACTTCTCGGCCCCGGTTCCCGCTTCGAGTTCATAGACGCCGAAGCGATTCAGCATGTGCGGCATCGCGATCGCCGCCTGCATGTCCATGTCCCAGTCGATCAGGCCGATCAGCGTCGTGGCGACGTAGGGGATGATGCTTGAGCCGCCCGGCGAGCCGAGCGCGTGGATCGGCCTGCCATCCTTCAATACGATGGTCGGCGCCATGGACGAGCGCGGGCGTTTGCCCGGCTCGACGCGGTTGGCGACTGTACGTCCCTCCTTTTCCGGCGCGAAGGAAAAGTCGGTGAGCTGGTTGTTCAGGATGAAACCGCCGGCCATCTGGCGCGAGCCGAAAGCGTTTTCGACCGAGGTAGTCATCGAAGCGACGTTGCCGTCGGCGTCGACGATCACGAAATGGCTGGTGGCGGGCCTGTCGAAGGTCTGCCCGTCCATGCGGAGTTCGGCCTTGTCCCAAGGCGGCTCGCCGGCCTTGACCGCATCGTCGGACAGGGCGGTTGGCCGCCGCATCAGCGCGGAGCGCGACTTGACATAACCCTCGTCGAGCAGCCCCTTCGGGATGCTGACGAAATCGCCGTCGGCGATGTAGCGCTCGCGGTCGGCAAAGGCGAGGCGGGTGGCATCGCCGATGATGCGCCAGCTTTCCGGATCGTCGGGACCCAACGCCGCGATGTCGAACGGCTCGACCATGCCCAGTATCTGCCCGACCGTGAGCGCCCCGGAGGAGGGCGGTCCCATGCCGCACACGTCCAGGCCGCGATAGGGCATGCAGACCGCCGGCCTCTGCTTCACCTGATAGGCCGTCAGATCGTCGAGGCTGAGCTTCCCCGGATTCGTCGGATGGCCGGATACCGCAGCGACGATCGCCTCGGCGACTGGACCATCGTAGAATGCGTCGGCTCCCCCTTCCGCCAAAGCGCGCAGCGTAGCCGCGTAGTCCGGATTGCGCAGCGTGGCGCCTGCCGCCAGCGGCCTGCCCGCCGCGTCGAAGAAATAGGCACGTGCCGCAGGCTGCGTATCCAGCCGGCCGACGTCCTCGGCGATCATCGCATGCAGACGGGGCGATACCTGGAAGCCGTCCTCGGCAAGCTTGATCGCCGGCTGCATCAGCTCCGCCCACGGCTGCCTTCCGTATTTTCCGTGCACCGTCTCCAGCAGCCGCGGCACGCCGGGCACGCCCACCGAGCGGCCGCCGATGACGGCGTCGAAGAACTTCAGCGGTTCGCCGTCCGGACCCAGGAAAAGCTCCGGCGTGGCCGACATGGGGGCGGTCTCGCGCCCGTCGAAGGTCGTCACGGTACCGGCCGTCGCATCGTACCAGGTCAGGAACGCGCCGCCGCCGAGGCCCGACGACTGCGGCTCGACCAGCCCCAGCACCGTCTGCACCGCGACCAGCGCGTCCGCCGCGTTGCCGCCTGCGCGCAGGACGTCGAGGCCGGCTTGCGCGGCAAGCGGATTGGCCGCGACCACCATCTGCTTGTCGGCATGGACGGCTTGCTTCGGGGCGATGGCCGAAGGCGCTTCGGGCGCGACTGTATCGGAAGCCTGCTGCGCGGACGCGGAAAAGCACAGAGCGACGCTCAACGCCGCGGTGGCCAGAATGCTCAGCCGTTTCATCAGCCTGCCTTTCTTGCTTCCTGCTCCAATTCGCCGGTGGCGCCGAACACGTCGGTGAAGGCCGCCTTGAGCGCCACGTCCAGGTCCGCCATCGTGACCGGCAGTCCCAGGTCGACGAGACTGGTTACGCCGTGATCGGCCACCCCGCATGGAACGATGCCGGAAAAGTGCGACAGGTCAGGTTCGACATTGATGGCGATGCCGTGGAAACTCACCCAGCGGCGCAGCCGGATGCCGATCGCGGCGATCTTATCCTCGGCTTGCGTGCCGTCGGGCATCGGCGGACGGTCCGGCCGTACGACCCAGACGCCGACGCGGTCCTCGCGGCGTTCTCCCCTGACGTTGAAACGGTCGAGGGTGCGGATGATCCATTCCTCGAGCGCGGCCACGAAGGCGCGCACGTCGTCGCGACGGCGCTTCAGGTCGAGCATCACATAGGCCACGCGCTGCCCGGGGCCATGATAGGTGTATTCACCTCCGCGCCCCGCCGCATGGACCGGGAACCGGTCCGGGTCGACCAGGTCTTCGGGCCGGGCGCTGGTGCCGGCCGTATAGAGAGGGGGGTGTTCCACCAGCCACACCATCTCCGGCGCGCTACCCCGGCGGATGGCGTCGACATGTGCTTCCATGAATGCGAGTGCATCCTGATAGCCGGTAAGGCCTGGCTCCACCCGCCAGACGACCGGCGAAGACCCGGGGGCAGGATGGAACCGGGAGAAGATCGCGCTGCGTTCTGGCATCAGGCCTCCGGTGCTAGGACCATCATATGGCGACGGGTGCGTGCGGGTCCAATCACGTTGACAGCAGGAAGCACCGCCCGGTCATCGGCGCGCGGGTAGCATATCCGACGTGGCGGCGGAACGCAGGACAGCTGGCCAAGGCTACCGCTGCAGCGGAAGCGTGACCTTGCCGGCCGCGGTTCCTCCTAGCTCCGATCGTCTAGCCGCAATCCAGCGACCGCAGCTCGCAGCAGCCAAAGGTCGTGCGGCGCCAATGTCACCATACTCCGGCGCCACCGAAATGGTGGCAGGCGCGGCTCGCCCCCTGAACAGTATTGCCTAATCCAGAAGTGGCATGCTGAAGTTTTCTCCGCCCCTGGAGCCATACAATTTCGCCGCATTTACAGCAGCGGTTCCAAGGACTTCCAGTCTATCGGGGGATATCCTCCCCAGAATGCCGCGAATACGCGAATCGTCCGTTTTGAGCACGAGACACAAATCGCCCCCGATCTGCTCAACGTGCAGTTTCTGTATTGTTTTCATCCCCGGGCACTCCCAAGCCCGAGGCCATATTAGCCGATCTAAATCTGGCGGAACAGGGTGCGCTGAGGATCAACAGATGGCTGAAACCGGGTGGAATCCGGAACCCCAGCGTCATCAGAAAGGGTGATGGTGCGGTCGAGAAGACTCGAACTTCCACGGGTTGCCCCACAGCGACCTCAACGCTGCGCGTCTACCAATTCCGCCACGACCGCACGTCACGAAAAGACCGGCCGAACCGGCCCGCGGCATGTAGCAAATCGCCTTTCGCGAAACAAGTGCAAAGGCGGCTTATTTCGATCGATGCAGGGCTGCCCTGCGTAATTGGCGAAACGCTACGGCCGGACATGCATTTCGTTTGATGTTTCCGGAGTTTAGGGGCTAGACGGGTTCCATCCTCCACCGGCCGCGAGGCCTGACCCCGAGCGGGGAGACGCCGTTGGAAAACGAACAGAACGCTGCGCCGACCCACTCCGAGCACGCCGACATCTACGGGGAAGACGGCGTCGTCCGCTCCTCTTTCCTCGCGCACGTCGGGGCGGCCATCGCTGATCGTGACACGGTGACGCTGAAGCGCGACGTCGGCGCGCTGCACCAGTCCGAACTCGGTGATCTGCTCGAAGCTTTGATGCCGGAGCAGCGGCTCGCACTGGTAGGGCTATTGGGGAAGGATTTCGACTTCTCGGCGCTGACCGAGGTCGACGAGGCGATTCGCCTGGAGATCGTCGATCAACTGCCCAACGATCAGATCGCCGAGGCTGTCCAGGAGCTCGATTCGGACGACGCGGTCTACATCCTGGAGGACCTCGACCAGGAGGACCAGGACGAGATCCTGGCGCAGCTCCCCTTCACCGAACGCATCAGGCTGCGCCGCTCGCTGGACTATCCCGAGGAGAGCGCCGGACGGCGCATGCAGACTGAGTTCGTCGCGGTCCCGCCGTTCTGGACCGTCGGCCAGACCATCGACTACATGCGCGACAACCAGGATCTGCCCGAACGCTTCGCGCAGATCTTCGTCATCGATCCCACCTTCAAGCTGCTCGGCGCCGTCGACCTCGACCGCATCCTGCGCACCAAGCGGGCCGTGAAGATCGAAGACATCATGCGCGAGACGCGGCATGCGATCCCCGCCACCATGGACCAGGAGGAGGCGGCGCGGGAGTTCGAGCAGTACGATCTGCTTTCGGCAGCCGTGGTCGACGAGAACGAGCGGCTCGTCGGCGTCCTCACCATCGACGATGTCGTCGACGTGATCCAGCAGGAGGCCGAGGAGGATCTCATGCGCATGGGGGGCGTCGGCGACGAGGAACTGTCCGACACCGTGTTCAACACGTCCCGATCTCGCGTGCCCTGGCTTGCGGTCAATCTGATCACCGCCTTCGTCGCCGCGTCCGTCATCAGTCTGTTCGACGGTACCATCGAGCATGTCGTGGCGCTCGCGGTCCTCATGCCCATCGTCGCCGGCATGGGCGGCAATGCAGGCTCCCAGACCATGACCGTCACGGTGCGCGGCCTGGCGACCAAGGACATCGACATCTACAATGCCGGTCGCGTCATCCGCCGCGAGGTCGCAGTCGGGTCGATCAACGGCGTGCTGTTTGCGAGCATGATCGGTCTCGTCGCGGGACTCTGGTTCCAGAGCCCGGAGATCGGCGGCATCATCGCCGTCGCGATGATCGTGAACATGTTCGTCGCCGCGCTTGCCGGCATCCTCATTCCCATCGTCCTGGATCGTTTCGGCGCCGATCCGGCCGTGGCGTCCGCAGTCTTCGTCACTGCCGTGACCGATGTGGTCGGCTTCTTCGCCTTCCTCGGCCTCGCAGCTTGGTGGTTCGGCGTGACGTGATGCCGGCAGCCGGCAAAATTGACTTTTACGTAAATGCCGTGCGACTGTCCGGCAGGAAACCGGGCGCAAACGGACGACGATGCGGGAATACTATACGATCACCGAACTGACCCGCGAGTTCAACATCTCCACCCGGACCCTGCGGTTCTATGAGGACGAAGGACTGATCCAGCCGGTGCGGCGCGGCCGTACTCGGCTGTTCCGGCCTTCGGACCGCCATCTGATCAGGCAGATCCTGCGCGGCAAGCGCCTCGGCTTCTCGATCAGCGAGATCCGCGAGGTCATCCAGATGTATCGCGAGCCGCCAGGCGAAGTCGGCCAGCTCAAACTGATGATCAGGCGCATCGAGGAAAAACGCGAGGACCTGCGCCAGAAGCGCCGCGACCTCGAGGAGACGATTGCCGAACTGGACCACGCGGAAGAGGCCTGCGTGGAACGCCTTGCGGAGCTCGGCGTCAACACCTGACCGGTTTCGGCCTGCGGCAGGCAGTGGCAGCGCCGAGCCTCGTCCCGGTCGCTAGATCCAGCGCCTCACGCGCTTGCTGTAGTCGCGATAGGCCTTGCCGAACTTTTCCGCCAGCCACCGCTCCTCCCGCTCGATCGCCATTTTCTGGGTGATGAAGGCAGCCAGCAGCGCCAGCGGCAGGGACCAGGCGATTCCGGTCACCAGCCCGAGACCGATCAGAAGCAGCGTATCGGCGAGGTAGATCGGGTTGCGCGAGATGCCGAACGGTCCTCCCGTTACCAGGTGCTCAGGCTTCGCTTTCGGGTTGATGGGCGTTCTTGCCCTTTGCATCGCGCGGACTGCGGTCGCGAACAGGGCGACGAAGGCGAGGAGCGCCAGCCAGCCTATCGCGACCAGTATGTCGGACATCGGCGAAGTGAACCAGGGCAGCGAATAGACGGCATCGAGCAGGAGGCTGATCGCGATCCCCGCGGCATAGATGACCGGCGGCCAGGGTATCAGCCCGCCCGCGGGAGCAGGGGTTCCCGGCATTGGATCGTCCCGGCGCCTAGCTTCCTTCCTCGCTGCCATCTTCCTCCCCTTCGATCCCGCGGCTGTCCGTCTCGATCGTGCACAGCCGCGCCACGTCCTCCGCCTTGCGGCTCAGTGCTTCGCTCCGGCGTCCGGCATAGAAATCCTCCATGGCGCCATCGCGCTCAAGCATTTCCAGCACGCACCCACAGTAGCTTGCACAGAACGCCGTGTCGCGTTGCTCGGTGCAGGTCGCTTCGCACGATTGCAGGAAAAGCGCTTCGCGGGGCTGCTCCACCGGAGGCACGGCCAGCGAGAACAGCCACACGCCTGCGATCAGCACGGGCTGGTGGATCAGGTAGAAGGCGAGGCTGTGCCGTCCGGCGAAGACGAGCGGCTTGGACCATCGCGGCAAAGGTTGGCCGGCGAGCCACCGGAGCAGGCCGGCGCGCGATGCGAACCGGGCGGCGGCGATGCCGAGAAGCACGGCGCCGAACCAGGGAAAGACCGGTACATAGTCGTTGGACCGCGGCCGCGTCTGTGAAAGCCCGGTCCACCACCACCAAGGATCGTCGAAAAACGGAGAACGCAGGAAATGCGGCGCCGCGATCACCGCCGCCGCCACCGCCAGCGTCGCCGCCGCCGGCAGGCGAAGGAAAGCGAGACCCAGCAGGCTCGCAAGCGCGATCTCGTGCAGGATGCCGAAGAAGATGAAGGCGTCCGGCACCGCGACATAGGTGACGATGGAGATAGCCAGCGCCGCGCCCGCGACCATTGCCATGCGTCGTCCGAAACCCTGCCACCGGATGCCGCCGCCATGTCCCAGGAAGAGGCTGACGCCGACGAGGAACAGGAAGCTCGATGCGATGCACCGTGCAAAGAGCTTCCATCCTCCGACCGCCGTCATTCCGGCGGGCACATAGCCGAAGAATTCGAGGTCCCAGGTGAAATGGTAAATCGCCATCGCCACGAGAGCGAGGCCGCGCGCGACGTCGATGGCGTCGATGCGGCCTGCGGGGCGGGCCGGTGACTGTTCGTTGTTCAAGAGGCTTTGATCCATGCGACGCCGCCGCGAGCGATAGCACGTCCGGCGCGGTCACCGCAAAGCAGGATGGCGACGGTCGCGGTTCTCCACCGTCAGGGTGACGATGCGTGATCGTCCAGCGTCTCGTGCTGCGCCCTGACCCAGCGATGGAAGCGCGCAAGCTCGTATTCCTCGGGCATCAGGACGCCCGCCTCGTGCCGGCGCGCGTTCAGCCCGCGCTGGTTGATCTCGCAGACGGCCGCGTCCTCCTCCAGCACCTGCCTGCCGAAGCCGACGATGTTGTCGAGGCCCTGCGGTGGCATGTCCTGCGGCGGGAACAGCCACTCGGCAACGAGCTCGGTCTGCTCCGGTCCGAGCGGGACGAGCCGCACCGTGCGGACGTAGTCGACATGGCCGACGATGAACATCGAGGGCAGGTGCATGGCATAGGTCTGGCCGACGGCGCGTTCGGCATCCGTCAGCCCCTGGAACTGCGGCCCGTGTGAACGCCCGTCCTGCGACCAGGTTTCGGCGCCCGCACGAAGGCCGCCGGCGAATTCCGGTGCATCGTTGTCGGCATGACGCGCCCAGTCGGGATCGTCGTGGCGCGCCATCAGGCCGCGCCCGTAGATCGGGACGAGATGGGAGAGATGCTTGTGCACGCCGGGACAATGCAGGCACTCGTTGAAGTTCTCCCAGAAGATCTTCCAGTTGCAATTCATCACCTTGCGGTAGACATGGCCGCTGACGAGATCCTCCAGCGGCCAGTTGGCGAGGCTGAGCGACGCCTCGTCGAACGTGTCCTCGGCCGTCCCGGCTTCGTTTTCGTCGAGGTTGACGAAGATGAAGCCGCGCCACTCCGACAGCGCGACCCGGTAGAGCGGATAGTCCGACTTCAGGAACCCGTCCGGCAGTGCCTTGGAGGGCACGCGCACCAGCTCGCCGCGCAGCGAATAGGACCATGCGTGGTATGGACACGTCAGGAGCCGCGCCTTCAGCCTGCCGCTCCGCGCCGTGCAGAGCTGCGATCCGCGATGCCGGCAGGTGTTGTGGAAGGCGCGCAGCGCGCCGGTCTCGTCGCGCACGACCAGCACTTCCTGGGTGCCGATCGTGAACACCCGGTAGGCGAGGGGCTCGGCGAGATCGGCCGAACGGCATACCATGATCCAGCGCCTGTACCAGATCGCTTCGAGATCGCGGGCGTAGTCCGCTTCGGACAGATAGGCTGCCGACGGCAAGGTACGCTCGACCTCGCGCAGGCCCTGATACAGGTTCTTCTCGGCCGCGTCCGTCATCGCGTATCCTTGCCGCCCGACCTGCCTGCAGCGGACACCCGGGCGCCGATTTTGTCAATTCGCGACAGCTTCCGCCGGTTAAGTGTTTGCCGGTCTCAGCGCTGTCGATTATAGTCGCTGCGTCGACGGTTCCGAAGGACCAGAGGGAATGCGGTGCGGACGAGAGTCCAAAGCCGCGGCTGCCCCCGCAACTGTAAGCGGTAGTCGTTTCCGAAAGCCACTGGGGCCGCGGCCCTGGGAAGGCGGAAAGGACGCAAGACCCGCAAGCCAGGAGACCTGCCGGCGACGTGGTTTTTCTCGATGCCCTCGGGTGGAGGGTGAAAGGACTTATGATGAACATTGCTACCTCGTCGCTCGCGGCCGCATCCTCCGGATCGCGCGCAGCTCAGCTCGGCCTCGTCGCCCTGCTCGGCCTTTTCGTCGTCGGCTTCCTCGGATTCTCGCACATGGAAGTCGTCCACAATGCCGGCCACGACTACCGGCACTCCATGGCTTTCCCCTGCCACTGAGGGAAACGCAACCATGAGCATCTTCCGTAACGCCGTGTTCGCCGCGGCGGCCGCCGGTCTTTTGGCCGGCATTCTGCTTGCCGCCCTCCAGACATTCGCAACCGTCCCGCTCATCCTCCAGGCGGAGACTTTCGAAAACGCCGGTGTCGGCCACGATCACGGCGCCGCCTCCGAATCGGTCGCTGCCGGCCCGCAGGCCGCCGCGCCCGCCGAGGCGCATGCGCATGGAGAAGAGGCTTGGGGCCCCGAAGACGGCTTCGAGCGCTTTGCCTATACAGTCGCCGTCAACATCGTCAGCGGCATAGGGTTCGCCCTGCTTCTGGTCGCCGCCTCGGAGTTCGCCGGCGGCATCCTCACCTGGCGCCAGGGCATGATCTGGGGCTTTGCCGGCTTCGCCGTCTTCACGCTGGCGCCCGGCCTCGGCCTGCCGCCCGAACTGCCCGCCATGCCGGCCGCCGACCTGTTCGCGCGTCAGGTCTGGTGGATCGGGACCGTCGCGGCAACGGCGGCCGGCTTGGCGCTGATCGCCTTCCGGGGCACCGCAGCGCTGTCGATCCTCGGCGTCGCGCTGATCGTCGCTCCCCACGTCATCGGCGCGCCGCAGCCGGCAAGCCACGAGTCGCCGGTCCCCGCTGGCCTGCATCATCAGTTCATCGTCGCCGTCACGGTCACGAACCTGATCTTCTGGGTAGCCCTCGGCGGCATCGTCGGCCTCGTACGCCAGCGCTTCCTCGGGCAGCCGGCCGCGCTCGGCAAGAGCTTTGCCTGAAGACTCGAGCCTGACCTTCCTTCTCGGGGGTGCGCGTTCCGGCAAAAGCGCTCACGCCGAGAAGCTCGCCACGGCGCTTCCCGCGCCGTGGACCTACATCGCCACCGCTCAAGCCTATGACGATGAAATGGCGGAGCGCATCGCGCAGCACCGCGCGCGTCGCGGCGAAGGCTGGGAAACGCTTGATGCTCCCCTTGACCTGGCGGGCACATTGCGCGCCTTGCCCGGCGGCCGTCCCGTCCTCGTCGACTGCCTGACGCTATGGCTGTCCAATCACATGCTCGCCGATCATGACCTCGACGCGCTCTGTTCCGAGCTTGCTCAGATGCTTGCCGCGCCGCGCGGCCCGTGGTTCGTCGTATCCAACGAAGTGGGGCTGGGCATCGTGCCCGATAATGCGCTCGGCCGTCGCTTCCGCGACGCGCAGGGCCGTCTTAATCAGCGCATCGCAGCCGTCGCGACCAGTGTCGTCTTCATGGTCGCAGGCCTCCCCATGCAGGTGAAATGATGACCGACATCGACGAGGCGGAAGCCAAGCGCCACCGCGCCAAGATGGCCAAGCGCAAGGCCGTGCAAGATGCGGAAGTGGCCGGCAAGACGATCGAGGAGAAAGGTCTGCTGATCGTCAACACGGGTCCCGGCAAGGGCAAGACGACCGCCGCCTTCGGCCTGGCGCTGCGCATGCTCGGCTACGGCCGCCGAGTCGGCGTCGTGCAGTTCGTGAAGGGCGCCTGGCACACCGGCGAACAGGACGCCTTCGCCGCCTTCGGCGACAAGGTCGTCTGGCACACGATGGGCGAGGGTTTCACCTGGGAAACGCAGGACCTCAAGCGCGACATCGCCGCCGCCGAGGCCGCCTGGGCCAAGGCGCTGGAACTGATCGCCGACCCGACCATCGACCTCGTCGTTCTCGACGAACTCAACATCGCGCTACGCTACGATTATCTCGACCTCGACGCCGTCGTCGCCGCCCTGAAAGCCCGCCGCCCCGGCCTCCACGTTGTCGTCACCGGCCGCAACGCCAAGCCGGCGCTGGTCGAAGCCGCCGACCTCGTCACCGAGATGGGATCGGTCAAGCATCATTTCTCGGCCGGCGTGAAGGCGCAGAAGGGCATCGAGTTCTGAGATGGCCGCGGACACGGTCAGCGAAGCAGCAGCACTGCCGCGACGCCCAGCACCGCCATCAGCAACATGTCCGCCGTCCAGAACAGCCTCAATGCACGCCTGATGTCCGCCGCCGTCACTTCGCGCCGGCCGTCACCCATATAGGCGAAGTCGCCCATCACGCCGCCATAGCTCCTCGGACCGGCCAGGGCGACGCCAAGCGCGCCGGCCATCGCGGCTTCCGGCCATCCGGCGTTGGGAGAGCGGTGCCTGCCGGCATCGCGCCATACGGCGCGCCATGCAGCGCGCCCATCCATGCCGGGAAGCATGGCTGCCGCGGCCACCAGCAACAGGGCGGTCAGCCGCGAGGCCGGCAGGTTGACCAGGTCGTCGAAGCGCGCCGCCGCCCAACCGAACGCCTCATGGCGCGGCGTCCGATGGCCGATCATGGAATCGGCGGTGTTCGCGGCCTTGTAGGCGACGCCTCCGCCGAGGCCGCCTGCCGCCAGCCAGAAGGCCGGCGCCACCACGCCGTCGGAAAAGTTCTCGGCAAGGCTTTCGATGGCAGCGCGTGCAATGGCTGCCTCGTCCAGCGTCTCGGGGTCGCGTCCGACGATCTGCGAAACCGCTTGGCGCCCGGCCTGCAGGCCACCAGTCTCGAGAGAGCGCGCGACCGCCTCCACATGCGCGGCAAGGCTCTTCTGCGCCAGCAGCGAAGAGGCCAGGATGATCAGGGCGACCATCCCCGGCCAGCTCGGCGCCAGCAGCGCGTGCAGCGACGCCCCGGCGAGTCCCGGCAGGCCGACGATCGCAACAAGGGCGATCACGCCGAAAAGGCGACGCCTGCCGTCGCTGTCGGCGGGCCGATTGAGTGCGTCGTCGAGAAAGGATATCAGGCGCCCGATCCAGGTTACCGGATGACCGATCGCGCGAAACAGACGATCCGGGTAACCGAACCGCGCCTCGAAGGCGAGCGACAGGAAGGCAATCAGTACCGACATGGATGGTCCGGCGAAGGCGACAGCGGCAGTGGCCGATCACGGCGGAAGTCTCGGCCGGGCGCGTTCGCTGTTTCCGCACGCACCCGAGCCCTGGGTCGACCTGTCCACCGGGATCAATCCGCACTCCTATCCGCTTTTCGATCTGCCCGCCACCGCGCTGACGCGTCTGCCGGAACCGGCGAGCGACGGCCGCTTGCAGGCGGCAGCGGCAACCGCGTACGGCGCGCCGTCGCCGCTGCATGTAGCTCTCGCGCCCGGCACGCAGATCCTGCTGCCCCGGGTCTATTCGTTGATGAGACCCGGCCGCGCCGTGGTCCTCGGACCGACCTATGCCGAGCATGCCCGCACGGCGGCCATGGCTGGACATTCGGTAGTCGAGGCGACGGACCTCGCCAGGCTCGCCGAGGCCGACATCGCAGTCGTCGTCAATCCGAACAACCCGGACGGACGCGTGGTACCGCGTGCGGACCTCCTGGCTCTCGCCGAGACTTTGCGGCGGCGCGGCGGCCTGCTCGTCGTCGACGAAGCCTTCATGGATGTCGGGCCGCGCGAGCAATCCCTGTGCGACGTTGATCAGGGCGGCATTGTCGTGCTGCGCTCCTTCGGAAAGTTCTTTGGGCTCGCCGGCGTCAGGCTCGGCTTCGCGATTGCTTCCGTGGATGTCGCCGAACAGTTGGACGCGGAGTTCGGTCCATGGTCGGTCTCCGGCCCGGCGCTGGAATACGGCATCAAGGCGCTCGGGGACCATGCTTGGCAGGAGGCGATGCGCCAAAGGCTTGCCGCAGAGGCCGCGAAGCTCGATGCGATGCTGGCCGCGTTCGGCATCAATGTCGACGGCGGTACGAGCCTGTTCCGCCACGTCACGCACGAAGGCGCCGCCCGACTGTTCAAGGCGCTGGGCAACGCCGGCATTCTGGCGCGCAATTTCGCCGGCCGGCCGCATACGTTGCGTTTCGGCCTGCCAGGCTGCGACGATGAGTGGCAACGCTTGTCGGCCGCGCTGGCCGGCTGGAGCACGACCACAGGGGAGGGCGGCGTTCGCGCCGCGGCATCGCGATGATCTGGGTCTGCCCGCTGTCGAAGGTCGACGCTACCGTCGCCTCCACGCAGGCCGAGCGCCTGCTTTCGTTGCTCGCGCCTGGCACCGCGATGACGCGCCCCGCCTCGATCCTGGAGGCCAACCACCTGTATCTGTCCCTGCACGACATCGCCGAGGCGCAGGACGGCTTGACGCTGCCCGGCGAAGCGCATATGACGACGTTGCTCGACTTCGCCGAACGCTGGGACCGGGCGAAGCCGCTGGTCGTCAACTGCTATGCCGGCATTAGCCGCTCGACCGCCTCGGCCTACATCATCGCCGCGGCGCTGCAGCCCTCTCGCGACGAACAGGAACTCGCCGAAACACTGCGTCGTCTTTCCCCCAGCGCGACGCCGAATCCTCGCCTCGTCGCTCTCGCCGACGCCATGCTCGGCCGCAACGGCCGCATGGTCGAGGCGATCCGTTCGATCGGCCGTGGCGCCGATGCGTTCGAGGGCGTGCCGTTCGGGCTGGATATCGGGCGATAGGCGTTATCCGACCCAGTCGGCCAGCTTCGCCTTCGCCACATCCTTCAACAGCGCGATAAACCCTTCCGCCTGATGAGCCGCCGTCAGCCGTCCCTTCTCGGCCGTCGCCTTCGAAGCCTCCCCGACCACGCCATGCGGATTGAGGTCCGAGGCGATCCAGGCATAGGCGTGCGTGCCGGTCGGCTTGAGCAGGCCGAATTCCTGCTCGGCCCTCTGCACGCTCGACTCAAAATCCTCTGCCCGATCCATGTCGACCAGATCCGGCCTGAAATGCAGCATCATCGAAGTCTCGAAATCGCCGCCATGGATGCCGAAACGGTCCTCGATCTCGCTGTAGAGTCCTGCCGGACGCCCGAAGCGCGACCAGCTCGTCTTGACCGCCAGCGTGCCGAAGCGCACGCGCAGCTCGCGCGTCACGATGCCCATGATCTCCTCGTTGCCGCCATGGGAGTTGATGACGACGAGCTTTTTCACGCCGGCCCGCGCGACGGAGGCGCCGAGTTCGGTCCAGGCGTCGATCAGCGTGGTAGCCGGCAGCGTCAGGGTTCCCGGCGCATGCAGATGCTCGTTGGACTTGCCGACCGACTGGACCGGCAGGATGCGGACGTCGAGATCGTCCGGCAGCCGGGCGATAACGGTGTCGAGCATGCCGTTCATGATCGTCGTGTCGGTCGAGACGGGCAGATGCGGTCCGTGCTGCTCGATCGCCGCGACCGGAAGAACGGCGATGGTCTTCTCCGGATCGATCGATGCGAAGGCTGTGGTCGGAAAATCGCCCCACCACACTTTTCTCTGGCTCATGCTCTTCACCCTGCTGCGATCACTTCGATCTCGACCTTGAATTCCGGGCGCGTGAACCCCGATACGATCATCAGAGTAGAGGCCGGCGGCGGATCAGCCACCAGCCGGTCGCGTACCTCCATGTAGGCTTTCATGTGCGCCCGGTCCGTGACGTAGGCGTTGATGCGCACCACGTTGCGCAGGGCAAGCCCGGCGTCTGCCAGGATGGCCGCGATATTCGCGAAGCAGAGCTCCGCCTGCGCTCCCGGGTCCTCCGGAATCGAATCGTCCGGCCCGACGCCCAGCTGGCCGGAGCACAGCACCAGCCGCTTGCCGGCCGGCACTTCGATGCCGTGGCTGTATCGCGCGAAGGGCGGCCTTATCGATTTCGGGTTCAGCGCATCGGGCATCGAAACTCTCCTGTGGTCGTGATCGTACGGCGTGGACGCTGCCCGCATCAAGCCGTGGATCGTTCCGCGGCGACGTGGACTCGCGCCCGAAAAATGGGCACGATGGCTGTCGGACCTGCCCCGTAGCGCTTGCTGCCCGGATGGCACAAGGCCTGTTCCGTGGCATGTCTCTTGCTTGAAATGACAAGGTGCCACGCGTGGGCGCTATGAGACAACAGAGGGTGACGTCATGAACAGGCTTCTCGAGATTTCCACCGCTGCTCTGGCCTTTGCCGCCGCCTCTGCAAGCGCTGCGTCCGCCGAGCCGGTCACCTTCGGCACCAACTGGCTCGCCCAGGCCGAGCATGGCGGCTACTATCAGGCGGCCGTCGACGGCACTTACGAGGCCTGCGGGCTCGAGGTCACGATCCAGCAGGGCGGTCCGCAGGTGGCGGGGCGGCCGCTGCTGCTGGCCGGCAAGATCGACTTCTACATGGGCGGCAACATGCAGCAGGCGTTCGATGCCGTCGCGCAGGACATTCCGCTGGTCGTCGTCGCCGCCTCCTTCCAGAAGGAGCCGCAGGTCGTCATGTCCCATCCGGGGCAGGGGCTCGACAAGTGGGAGGATCTGCCCAAGGCCGAGCAGTACATCATCGGCGACGAAGGTGCGCAGAGCTTCCTGCTCTGGATGGCGAACGAATACGGCTTCGATGTATCCAAGCGCGTCCCCTACACCTTCAACCCCGCGCCCTTCATCGCCAACAAGAAGTCGATCCAGCAGGGCTACGTGACGTCGGAGCCCTTCGCGATCGAGAAGGAGGGCGGCTTCAAGCCCAACGAGTTCCTCCTCGCCGACTACGGCTACAGCACCTACGCCACCACCATCGAGACGATGCAGGACACGATCGACAAGCGGCCGGAGGTCGTCCAGTGCTTCGTCGATGGCTCGGCCAAGGGCTGGTACAACTACCTCTATGGCGACAACGCGGCCGCCAACGAGGCGATCAAGAAGGACAACCCGGACATCACCGACGAGCAGATCGCCTTCTCGATCGCCCAGATGAAGAAGTTCGGCATCGTCGATTCCGGCGACAGCGAAAAGCTCGGCATCGGCGCCATGACCGACGAGCGGATGCAGGATTTCTACGACAAGATGGTGAAAGCCAAGGTCATACCGGACGGCATCGACATCAAGAAGTCCTACACGCTCCAGTTCGTCAACAAGGGCGTCGGGCTCGACCTCAAGAAGTAAGTCTGGATCGCATGTTGCAGGAAGCGCGCGCCGGCGCGGGCGAGGCGCAGGGCAGGGGTGAAAAACCCCTGCTCATGCTGCGCGACGTCGGCAAGAGTTTTTCCTCGGGCACGACCGCGCTACGCAATGTCGACCTGACGATCCGAGAGGGCGACTTCCTGAGCCTGCTTGGCCCCTCCGGCTGCGGCAAGTCGACGGCGTTGCGCATCATAGCCGGCCTGTCGATGCCGACCACCGGCCAGCTCGACTGGCGCGGCGCGGGACTCAAGGGAAGCGCGGGAGGCGGCACCGACATCGGCTTCGTCTTCCAGGAGCCCACGCTGATGCCCTGGGCGTCCGTCTTCGACAATGTCTGGCTGCCATTGCGCCTGCGCGGCGTCTCGCGGGAGAAGGCGACGCCCGCCATCCGCGAGATGATCGCGCGCGTCCATCTCACCGGCTTCGACGACGCCATGCCGCGCGAGCTCTCCGGCGGCATGAAGATGCGCGTCTCCATCGCCCGCGGGCTGGTGACGAAACCGCGCCTGCTGCTCATGGACGAGCCCTTCGCCGCGCTCGACGAGATCACCCGCTTCAAGCTCAACAACGACCTGCTCGAACTCTGGCAGGCCGAGCGGTTCACCGTGGTCTTCGTCACCCACAGCGTGTTCGAGAGCGTATTCCTCTCCAACCGCATCGTCGTCATGGCGGCGCGGCCCGGCCGCGTCTTCCGCGAGATCGCCGTCGACGCGCCCTATCCGCGCGACGAGGCGTTCCGCACCTCGCCAAGCTATGCCGCGCTCTGCCGCGAGGCGTCCGACGTGCTCGGCGAGGCGATAAAGCTTGGCGGGGGCTCCGATGACCGTCATTGAACCCACCGCCCTGCCGCTCGATCAGGAGGAGGCGCGCCGCGTCCGTGCCGCCCGGCTGGAGCGCGTCGGCCGATGGCTCTTCCCGCTCGCCATAATGGTGCTCGCCATCTGGCTGTGGGACCGCGTTTGCGTCTGGAACGAGATACCGCGCTACATCCTGCCGCGTCCTGGCGAGGTGCTCGCAACGCTCTACTCCGACGCCGGTCTACTCTTCGGCTCGCTGCTGACGACCCTGCGCATCACCTTCCTGGGACTCATCCTCGCGGTGGTCGGCGGCGTCGGCCTCGCCGTCCTGTTTGCGCAGTCGAAATGGGTCGAGATGTCCTTCTTCCCCTTCGCCGTCATCCTGCAGGTGACGCCCATCGTCGCCGTCTTCCCGCTCATCAACATCTATGTCGACAACCAGACCGCAAAGCTCCTGCTCTGCGCCTGGATCGTCGCCTTCTTCCCGATCCTCTCCAACACCACGCTCGGCCTCAACTCCGTCGACCGCAACCTGCGCGACCTCTTCAAGCTCAACGGCGCGACGCGATGGCAGGAGCTTTGGCACCTGCGCCTGCCGGCCGCCATGCCGTATTTCCTGGGCGGCCTGAAGATCGCCGGAGGCCTGTCGCTCATCGGCGCGGTGGTGGCCGAATTCGTCGCCGGGTCCTCCGGCCAATCCTCGGGCCTCGCCTCGCGCATCATCGAGGCCGGCTACCGCCTCAACGCGCCGCGTCTCTTCGCGGCCCTCATCCTCATCTCCTTCACCGGCATCGTGATCTTCCTCGCCATGTCCCTCATCTCCCACCTCGCTTTGCGCCGCTGGCACGAGAGCGCGCTGAAGCAGGAGCGGTGATGATGCAACTCCAGTGGCCTGCGACCTACACCCTCTCCCGGGCGCGACTGCACGCCTCGCTGACGCCCGATATCTCCGCTCAGGCCGACACAGACGGCTTCATCCTTGCCGACCTCTCCGTCGCCGACGGCCGCATCGCCTCCGTCATGCCGCACGATCCGGCAGCCCCGCCCGCCATCGACCTCGCCGGCCGCATCGTGCTGCCGTGCTTCGTCGACTGCCACACCCATATCGACAAGGGCCACATCTGGGCGCGCAGCCCTAACCCCGACGGCTCGTTCGGCGGTGCGCTCGCCGCCAACGAGGCGGATCGCATTTCGCGCTGGAGCGCGACCGATGTCGCGCGTCGCATGGATTTCTCGCTGCGCTGCGCCTACGCCCACGGCACCTCGGCGCTGCGCACGCACATAGACAGCCTCTCGCCGCAGGACGAAATCTCCTGGCCCGTCTTCGAGGAAATGCGCGCTCGCTGGGCCGGCCGTATCGAGTTGCAGGCCGCCAGCCTGGTCGGCATAGAGTCGGCGCGCGACAAGATCTGGTTCTCGGGCCTGGCGAAACGTGTCGCTTCCGCCGGCGGCGTGCTCGGCGCCTTCACCTACATGATCCCCGACCTGGAGGAATTGCTCGACTTCGTCTTTTCATTGGCCACCGAGCACGGCCTCGACCTCGACTTCCACGCCGACGAAACCGGCGACGCGTCGTCGATCTGCCTGCGTAAGATCGCGGAAGCAGCGATGTGGAACAGTTTTCAGGGCAAGATCCTCGTCGGCCACTGCTGTTCGCTGGCCAACCAGCCCGACCGCGAGGCGCTGGACACGTTGGACAAGGTTGCCAGGGCCGGCCTGTCGATCGTTTCCCTGCCGATGTGCAACCTCTATCTCCAGGACCGCCGCCAGGACGCCACGACCCCGCGCTGGCGCGGCGTCACTTTGCTGCACGAGATGAAGGCGAGACGCATTCCGGTCGCCGTCGCCTCGGACAACACGCGCGATCCGTTCTACGCCTATGGCGACCTCGACATGCTGGAGGTCTACCGCGCCGCCACGCGCATCGCCCATCTCGACCATCCGGTCGGCGACTGGCCGCGCACCGTCGCCGCGACGCCCGCCGAGATCATGCGTATCGAGGAGGCTGGAGTGCTCGCCGCCGGCGGCCCGGCGGACTTCGTCGTCTTCAAGGGCCGCAGCTTCACCGAATTGCTCTCGCGCCCCGAATCGGATCGCATCGTGGTGCGTGCCGGCCGGGAGATCGCGCGCGACCTGCCCGATTATGCCGAACTCGACGACCTGATGGGGACATGATGGATATCGCGGCGCTGAAGGCCGAACTCGAAGGTCTCAAGACCGAGGACAACGCGAAGATCGTCCAGCAGAAGAGCCGTGACTTCTACTGGTACAGCCCTGTCCTGAAGCGCCAACTCGACCACGTCAGCGCCGACCTCGTCGTCACCCCGAGGGACGAGGCGGAGCTCATCCGCGTGCTCGCCGCCTGCCACCGGCACGGCGTGCCGGTCACGCCGCGCGGCACCGGCACCGGCAATTACGGCCAGGCCATGCCGCTGTCGGGCGGCGTCGTGCTCAGCCTTGCCGACATGAATGCGATCGTCTCCATTGCGCCAGGCCGCGTCGTCACCGGCCCCGGCGCCATCATCGCCGACATCGACCGCGCGACCCGCGCCCATTCCGCTCAGGAGCTGCGCCTCCACCCCTCGACCTACGCCACGGCCTCGATCGGCGGCTTTATCGCCGGCGGCTCCGGCGGCGTCGGCTCGATCAATTTCGGCGGCCTGCGCGACTTCGGCAACGTCATCCGGCTGCGCGTCGTCACCATGGAGGCCGAGCCCCGGGTGCTTGAGCTCACCGGCGAGGACCTGCACAAGGTAACCCACGCCTACGGCACCAATGGCATCATCACCGAGGTGGAGATGCCGCTCACCGCTGCCTATGACTGGGTCGACGTGATCGTCGGCTTCGATACCTTCATGGGCGCCGCACGCTACGGCAACGCGCTCGGCTGCCAGGACGGGCTGCTGACGAAGCTCATCACGCCGATCGCGGCACCCGCCCCGCAGCTCTATTTCAAGCGGCACCAGAAGTTCTTCCGCGATGGCCAGAGCATCTGCGCCGTCATGGTCGCGCCGCATTCGCTCGACGCCTTCCTCGCCTTCACCCGCCGCGCCGGCGGGGAGGTCGTCTACAACGCCGCAACGGCCTCCGATGAGGACAAGAAAGGTCTGCCGCCGGCCTACGAGCTTGCCTGGAACCACACCACGCTGCGCGCGCTCCGGGTCGATCCGACCATCACCTATCTCCAGTCGCTCTACCCGTTCCCCAATCACCTCGAACTGGTGGACAAGATCGACGGGCTGTTTCCTGGCGAGGTCTTCTCCCATCTCGAATTCGTCCGCTTCGACGGCAACGTCACCTGCTTCGGCCTCAACCTCGTGCGCTTCACCACCGAGGAGCGGCTCGACGAGATCATCCGCACCTTCGAGGAAAACGGCTGCCCGATCTTCAATCCGCACCGCTACACGCTGGAGGAGGGCGGGATGAAGCAGACCGACGAGGTCCAGCTCGCCTTCAAGCGTCAGGCCGATCCGCAAGGCCTGCTCAACCCCGGCAAGATGATCGCCTGGGAACATCCGGAATACGACTACCGCTCCGGCAAGACGTTCCTTTTCAAGGGGCTGGAGCAGGCTTCTTGATGGCCCCATGAAGATCCTCGTTGTCTACGCCCATCCCGTCGAGACAAGCTTCAATGCCGCGCTCCACCGCCTGATCGTGGAGCGCCTGACCGGCGGCGGCCATGCCGTCGACGACCTCGACCTTTACAGCGAAGACTTCGACCCGCGGCTCACCCGCGCGGAGCGCCTCGCCTATCACGACCCGCGCGGGCCGCAGGATCCCGCGGATCCCTATGTGCGCCGCCTGCTCGACGCCGAGGGTCTCGTCCTGTGCTTCCCGGTCTGGAACTACGGCTACCCGGCCATCCTGAAGGGATATTTCGACCGCGTCTTCCTGCCCGGCGTGTCGTTCAAGCTCGTCGACGGCAAGGTCTGGCCGTCGCTGCACAACATCCGCAAGGTCGTCGCCGTCACCAGCTACGGCGGTTCCCGTTTCCGCGCGGCACTGATGGGCGATCCACCGAGAAAGCTGGTACAACGCGTGCTGCGCTCCACCGTGAAGCCCGGCGCGCCCGTCTCCTATCTCGCGCATTATTCCATGAACCTGTCGACCCCGGCCTCGCGTGACGCTTTCATGGCTAAGGTCTCCGCGGCGATGGACCGATTCTGATGCCATCCCCATGAAGTGCCTTGTCGTCTACTGTCATCCGGTGCCAGAAAGCTTTTGCGCGGCGGTTCGCGAGACGGCGCTCGCGGCTCTTCACGAGCGTGGCTGGGAAACCCGGCTGATCGACCTCTATGCGGAGGGTTTCGATCCTGTGCTCGGGGCGGACGAACGCCGATCCTACAACGATCGCGCCCCCGGCGATCCGAAGCTCGCCCATCACGTCGAAAGCCTTGAATGGGCCGAGGCGATCCTCTTCGTCTATCCCACCTGGTGGTACGGCCTGCCGGCGATGCTGAAAGGCTGGCTCGACCGGGTCTGGGCGACCGACGTCGCCTTCAAGCTGCCCGCGGATGGCGGCCGCATCGTGTCGCTCGTCTCGCACATCAAAAAGATCGGCGTCGTCACCACCTGCGGCGCATCGCCCCTGATGTCATTCTTGATGGGCCAGCCCGGGCGTAAGACCATCCTGCGCGGGATGCGTGCACTCTGCGCCCCAACGGCACGGACCCTCTACGTCGCGCACTACGACATGGACAGATCGACACCGAAGAGCCGGGCTGCTTTTTTGGAGAAGGTGCGCAGTCGGCTGACGCGCTGGTAAGCGTGACAGCCTGAACTCGTGGATTTGGGTGCCTCGGCTCCGGAAACATGCACTCCAAGATGTGAGTGGATTTTCTCGCGGTCCACCCCGAAGCCATTGATCTTCCTGGCGTAATAAAATGTGTACGGTGAAATCGACCAACGTCCCCCGGGACGTGTTGGATACTTCCCCCATCGCCCTTCGCGGGATCTCCGGTGCGCACCGGGTATCGGGGGAAGGGAGACGGTGCCGGGTGGGCCGCATGACGGTGTGCGGTTTGGGCTTATGCCATGACATCCGGGCCCCTGGCTGGCAAGCGCAGCGGGAATGCTGTCACGCCGGCCTCCGGGCAAGCATGCCGGCGGGGCGCGGGAAACCGGGCCACATTGTTAATTTGAGAGGCTTGGATCTCGCGTCCCGCTTCCCGACTTCTCCCTCCGTGGCAGGGAGCGTTCTTTGAAACGGCCAGACTGCGAAAGCAGGGCGTGGCGATGGTGAAACGCGTAATAGCCTACGCGACTAGCGCAACCTCCAGCTCCACGGGGCGGGAGGGGTGCGGCCCGCAGGACCGGGAGAGGGGTAGCACCTCGGCGCGCGGGAAAGCTCTGCAACAGCCCGCGACTGGGTTGCGCCAAGTCCATTCCCGCCGCCGGGCGATCTACTCGCGCCGCAGCTGGCGGGAGATATCGCGCTCCTCCTCGTCGTCGGGCAAGGCTTCGTCGCTTTCCTGGTAAGGGTTGTCATCGTCTTCGCCGATGACCTCGTCCTCCTCGTCGACATCCACGCCGAGGACATCCTCGAGGATCTCGTCTTCGGCGATGTCGTCGTCGTCATCGAGCGTCTCGTCGCTGGCGACGTCGTCCCAGTCCGCCTGCGCGGTGGTCAGGGCGTCGAGATCGTCATCGGGCAGGCCGTCGAGATTGCGTTCCTTGGGCATGGTCATGGCTCCTTTCGCCATCAACGCCGCCCAAGGTCGCCGGTTGCACGAGCCGCGCCGATCCTGCCGACGAGAAGCTGTCCGTCAGGCTCGCACCCTCTCGGATTTCGGATCGTACATCGGCTTCAGGCTCGCCACGGCAGCAAACCGCTCGCCCGCGATCTCGATCTCGTAGGCAGAGGCCAGCACGTCCGCCTCGCTCTCGCCCTCGCTGGGGACATATCCCATGCCGATCGCGCCGCCGAGATGGTGGCCATAATTGCCCGAGGTCACGGTGCCGACGATCCTGCCGTCGCGCACCAGTGCCTCGTTGTGGAAGAGCAGGGGCTCGGGGTCCTTCAGCCGGAACTGCACCATGCGCCGCGACAGGCCGGCCTCGCGTTTTCTCAGCACCGCGTCGCGGCCGATGAAGTCGCCCTTGCCGGTCTTGACCGCGAAGCCGAGGCCAGCCTCCAGCACATGATCCTCGTCGGTGATGTCGTGGCCGAAGTGGCGGAATGCCTTCTCGATGCGGCAAGAATCGAGCGTGTGAAGCCCGCAGAGCTTCAGGCCAAGATCGGCGCCTGCCTCCTCGATCGCCTCGAAGACGTGCGCGGCCTGGTCCGTGGAGACATAAAGCTCCCATCCGAGTTCGCCGACATAGGTGACGCGATGGGCGCGGGCGATGCCCATGCCGATCTCGATCTCCTGCGCCGTGCCGAAGGGATTGGCCTCGTTGGAGAAATCGTTCGGGCTGATCTTCCGGATCAGCTCCCGCGACTTCGGTCCCATGAGGCAGAGCACGCTTTCGGCCGCTGTCACGTCCGTGATCACCGCAAACGCGTCACCGACATGCTTGCGCAGCCAGGCGAGGTCGCGCTGCAGCGTGGCGCCCGGCACGACGAGGAAGAAGGCGGTCTCGGAAAGCCGCGTCACGGTCAGGTCGCTCTCGATGCCGCCCCGTTCGTTCAGCATCTGCGTATAGACGATGCGGCCTGTCGGCACGTCGAGGTCGTTGGCGCAGAGCTTTTGCAGGAAGCCCAGCGCGTCGCGGCCCTCGACCCGGATCTTGCCGAAGGAGGTCATGTCGAACAGGCCGACGCCGTTGCGCACCGCCAGATGCTCGTCGCGCTGGTTCTCGAACCAGTTCTGCCGCCACCAGGAATAGTCGTATTCCGGCTTCTGCCCGGGTTTTGCGAACCAGTTGGCGCGCTCCCAGCCGGCCACCTCGCCGAACACCGCGCCGCGCGCCTTGAGGTGTTCGTGCAGCGGCGAGCGGCGGATGCCGCGCGCGGAGGCCATCTGCCGGTAGGGAAAATGGTCGGCGTAAAGCAGGCCGAGCGTCTCGGTGACGCGCGCCTTGAGGTAGCTGCGGTTCTTCTGGAAAGGCTGGGTGCGGCGGATGTCCACTTCCCAAAGGTCGAACGGCGCCTCGCCGTCATTGATCCACTGCGCCAGCGCCATGCCCGCGCCGCCCGACGACACGATACCGATCGAGTTGTAGCCGGTCGCCATCCAGTAGCCGGAGAGCTCCGGCGCTTCGCCGAGATAATAGCGGTCGTCCGGAGTAAAGCTTTCCGGCCCGTTGAAGAAGGTGTGGATGCCGGCCGTTTCCAGCATCGGCATCCGGTTCACGCCCATCTCGAGGATCGGCGCGAAATGGTCCATGTCCTCCGGCAGCTGGTCGAAGCAGAAATCCTCGCTGATCCCGTTCATGCCCCATGGCTTCGCCACCGGCTCGAAGGCCCCGAGCATCATCTTGCCCGCGTCCTCCTTGTAGTAGGCGCATTCGTCCGGCACGCGCAGCACCGGCAGCCGCGACAGGCCCGGGATCGGCTCGGTGATCAGGTAGAAATGCTCGCAGGCGTGCAGAGGAATGTTGACGCCCGACATGGCGCCGAGATCGCGCGCCCACATGCCGGCGCAGTTGATGACGATGTCCGCTTCGATCGTGCCCTGCTCGGTGCCCTGAGCCCAGGAGACGCCTGTCACGCGGCCGTCTTTCTGGTGCACGGCAGTGACCTTCACGCCCTCGACGATCCTCGCGCCACGCTGCCGTGCCCCCTTCGCCAGCGCCATCGCGATGTTGGCCGGATCGCACTGCCCGTCGAGCGGCAGGTGCACCGCGCCGACCACGCCGTCGATGTTGAGATGCGGATACATCTGCTTGACTTCGGTCGGTGTGATTTCCCTTACATCTACGTCGAATGCGCGCGCCACCGTCGCCTGCCTGTAGATCTCGTGCTTGCGCTCTTCCGAAAGCGCCACCGTGATCGAACCGACCTGCCGCATGCCGGTCGCAACCCCGGTCTCTTCCTCCAGCCTGACATAGAGATCCGCCGAATATTTCGCGAGCCGCGTCATGTTCTGCGAGCCGCGCAGCTGCCCGATCAGCCCAGCCGCATGCCAGGTCGTGCCGCTTGTCAGCTGCTTGCGTTCCAGCAGCACCACGTCTGTCCAGCCGAGCTTGGTCAGGTGGTAGGCGACGGAGCATCCGGAAACGCCGCCGCCGATGATGACGGCACGGGCTTTCTTGGGGAGTTCGACCATGGAAAGAGATGCTCCGGGAGAGGGCGGTTACGCAGCCTTGCTGCGATAGGAGGATGCGAAGCGGCGCAGCCGGTTCGCCGCGTCGAGAAGCACGTCGTCGGGCTGGCAGAGGCTGATGCGGATATGCCCGGCCGCCGCGTCGCCGAAGCTGGAGCCTGGCATCACGCCGACATTCTCGGCGTCGAGAAAGCCCCAGGCGAACTTCTCGTCGTCAGGCTCGATGGCCCGCACGTCGAGCATCACATACATGCCGCCCTCCGAGCCCCGCACGACGATATCGTTCGCCCCGTGAATGGCGTCGAGGAAGACGGTCCGTCGGCCGTTGTATATGTCGGCGATCTGCGTGACGCCGTAGTCGTTCTCCAGCGCCTCGGCGGCCGCCTGCGACACGAAATCGGTCAGGCCGTAGGTGGTCACCAGGTTGAGGCTGACGAGCAGCGAAATCATGCTCTCCGGCCCGGTCAGCCAGCCGATGCGCCAGCCGGTCATGCCGTGGCTTTTCGACATGGAATTGATGACCAGCGTGCGCTCCGCCATCCCAGGCAGGGCGCGCGGCGAGACGTGGTGCTCGCCTGCGAGGGTCCAGTAGACCTCGTCCGACAGCAGCCAGAGGTCGTGCTCCACGCACAGCTTCGCGATGCCCTCGAGGCTTTCGCGCGAATAGACCGCGCCCGTGGGGTTGTTCGGCGTGTTGAGGAGGATCGCCCTTGTGTTGGGCCTGAGCGCCGCCTCGATCGCCTCCGCACGCGGCTGGAAGCCGTCGTCGGCTTCGGCCTCGACCACGGTGAAGTCGGCCTCCGCGGCGCGGAACGTGCCGGGATAGGTGGCATAGTATGGCGCGACGACGACCGCATGGTCGCCCTTGTCCAGAGTGCCTTGCACGGCAGCGTAGAGCGCCAGCTGTCCGCCGGGCGTGGCGATGACCTCGCCGGCCGTTGTCTCGACGCCGGTGCAGCGGGTCGAAATCCTCGCCATCGCTTCGCGCAAGCGCGGGATGCCGGGCAACTGCGTATAGTGGTGATGGCCCGACCGCACCGCTGTCACGCAGGCCTCGATCGTCTCGCTCGGCGTGTCGAAATCGTGGTCGCCGACCGACAGCATGATGATCGGCTCGCCGGCCTGCTTGCGTGTCATGGCGGCGAAATGCACCTCCCAGCCGTCTTTGCCGGACGGGAGGATGCCGCTCAGGCGTGCGGATGGCTTTGGCATGTCAGGACCTCAGTCGCTCGTTCCTCGGATCCCACAGCGGCTCGTCCTTCTGGACGACCGCCGGGTAGCGCTCGCCGAAGATCTCGACCTCGATCTCGGTTCCGGGTTCGGCAAGCTCGGCGCGCAGCATGCCGAGCGCGATCGACTTGTCCACCCTGTGCCCAAAGCCTCCTGACGTCGTCTCGCCGACGATCTTGCCGCCGTGCCACAGCGTCGACATGTAGGGCGCGTCGTAGTCCGGGCTGTCGACGACCAGCGTCACGAACCGTTTCGTCACGCCCTGCTGCTTTTCGTTCTGCAGCGCCGCCTTGCCGAGGAAATCGGGCTTGTCCCACCTCACGAATCGCTCGAGCCCGCCCTGCAGCACGGTGTAGTCGGTCGACAGATCCTGCTTCCAGGCGCGGTAGCTCTTTTCCAGCCGCAGCGAATCCAGCGCGAACATGCCGAACGGCTTCAGTCCATGCTTCCGGCCGGCTTCCCAGATCGCATCGAAGATCGCCGCCGTGTCCTCCACCTTCGTGTGGATCTCCCAACCGAGTTCGCCGGCGAAGGACACCCGCACCAATTGGCACCAGCGGCCCGCGATCTGCACCGACTGATGCGACAGCCAGGGCAGGGCCAGGTCCGCGTCGCAGACTTCCGCAAGGATCTCCCGCGAATTAGGCCCTGACAGTATCTGGCAGGTAAAGCGCTCCGTCGCGTCTTCCAGAGTCATTTCCGTGTCTTGCGGCAGATGTCTTTGGAGCCACTCGAAGTCGTGAAGCTGGGCGACGGCCGCCGTGATCAGGAAGAACAGGTTGTCGTCGATCGCCATGATCGACATCTCCGTGACGATGCGGCCCTTCTCGTCGGCGAAGTAACCGAGCCCGATCCTGCCAGCCTTCGGAACGAGCCCGGTGATGAGGCCCGACAGCCATTCGCGCGCGCCTTCGCCCTGCAGCCGGAAGCGCGAGAAGCCGGGCAGGTCGAGGATGCCGGCTGCGTCGCGCACCGCCAGACATTCCTCGCGCACGCGTTTCTGCCACGGTCCCTCTCGGCGGAAGGTCTGCGTGGACTCTTCCGAGATGTCGTCGCCCGGCTGCGCGTACCATGTCGCGCGCTCCCAGCCATTATAGGCGTTGAACTGGGCACCCAGCGCGGCGATCCGGTCGTGGATCGGCGACTTCTTGCGGTCCCGACCCGCCGGCCAGGCATGGCGCGGAAAATGGATCGCATATTCATGGCCGTAGATCTCCATGCCCTTGGCCACCGCATAGTCCGGCTCGGCGGCGAAGGCGGTGAAGCGGCGCGGGTCGCAGGACCACATGTCCCATTCGGTCTGGCCCTCGGTCACCCATTCGGCGAGCACCTTGCCGGCGCCGCCGGCCTGCGCGATGCCGAAGGTGAAGACGCAGGCCTCGAAGGCGTTGGGCACGCCCGGCATTGGGCCGATCAGCGGGTTGCCGTCCGGCGCGTAGGGGATCGGCCCGTTGATGACCTTCGACAGGCCGGCCGTGCCCAGGATCGGCACGCGCGCGATGGCGTCGTTCAGATACCATTCCAGCCGCTCGAGATCGTCGGGATAGAGCTGGAACGAAAAATCGTCCGGCATCGGGTCGTCGGGCGTCGCCCAATGGGCGCGGCAGTTGCGCTCATAGGGGCCGAGATTCATGCCGCTCTTTTCCTGCCGAAGATAGTATGAGGTATCGACGTCGCGCAGCAGCGGCAGCTTGTGGCCGGCTTCCTTGGACCATGCGGCGAGTTCGGGAATTTCCTCGAACAGGATGTATTGATGGCTCATCACCATCATCGGGACCTTTCGCCCGAACATCGCGCCGACCTCCGCCGCGCGGTAGCCGCCGGCGTTCACCACATGGTCGCACCGTATATCGCCCTGCGGCGTCGAGATGACCCACTCGCCGTTGTCGCGCCGCGCACCCGTCACCGGACAGAACCGGATGATCTTCGCGCCCATGTCGCGCGCGCCCTTGGCGAGCGCCTGCGTCAGCTGAGCCGGATCGATGTCGCCGTCGTTCGGGTCGAAGAGCGCGCCTTTCAGCTCGTGCGTCTCGATGAAGGGATAGCGTCGCTTGATCTCGTCCAGCCCGACGACATCGATGTCCATGCCCTGGTAGCGGCCCATGCCCTTGGCGCGATGGAATTCCTGCATGCGCTCGGTCGTGTGGGCGAGGCGCAGCGATCCGGTGACGTGGTAGTTCATCGGATAGTCGACCTCTTTCGCCAGCCCGCGATAGAGTTCGGTGGAATAGCGCTGCATGTTCATCAGCGACCAGGACGAGGAGAAGGTCGGCACGTTGCCGGCCGCATGCCAGGTCGAGCCCGAGGTCAGCTCGTTCTTCTCCAGGAGGACGCAGTCGGTCCAGCCCGCCTTGGCGAGATGGTAGAGCGCCGAGACGCCGACCGCGCCGCCGCCGATGATCACCACGCGCGCACTGGAAGGAATGTCCGCCACTCGTCTTCTCCCTATCTCGATGAACCGGCCTCAATAAACCGGCGGCGACACGACCCAGATCACCACCGCCGGCTCGCTTCCCGGATTTCTCCATCGGAACGGCTTTCCCGCGAAACGGAAGCTGTCGCCTTCGCCAAGGCTGTGCCACACGCCGCCGATCTCGATGTCGAAGCTGCCCGACGTGACGTAGCCCGCTTCTTCCGTCTGCCGCAGCGCCACTTCGGCCAGCTCTGCTCCGGGCGCGAAGACGGAACGCAACATCTCGAAACTGCCGCCGAGGTCGGGCGACAGAAGCTCTTCCACCAGCCCCGATTCGCTCGTCCCGAGCGAACGCCGCCGGGTCGCCCGCACGACCGCTCCGCGCTCTGCCTCGCTCTCGGCCTCATGGCCGAAGAACAGGCTGAGCGGCACGCCGAACAGTTCCGCCAGTGCGCGAAGGTCGGCCAGCGACGGAACCGACAGCCCGCGCTCGACCTGGCTCACCCAGCCGACCGACCGCTTCATGCGCAGCGCGATCTCGGCCAGCGTCAGCCCGCGCGCCTTCCTCAGGGCCCGCAGATCGCGGCCGAGAAGCGGCGTGCCAGGCGGAGGCTGATCCAGCATTGCAAGGTTGCGCGGAGACATAGTTGCGGTGAAAATGACTGCGGAGATTTCACAGACGACAGTCGGATGAAAAAATCAAGAAAAATTTCACACCGAGTACATGGGACGTAGAGACGATACCTCGAGCGCGGCGTACCGGGTAACCGGCGGCGCCGGGCAATGCCGGCTTGTGCCGCCGTCCAAAAGCAACTAATGCAGCGGCGTGGGGCCTGTAGCTCAATGGTTAGAGCCGGCGGCTCATAACCGCTTGGTTGGGGGTTCGAGTCCCTCCGGGCCCACCAGTCAGTCTCAGCTACCCCGCGTTTCCAGACCTTTTCCATGTCTGCAAGGTGGTCTGCTTCCCGACAGTGTTGCGGACGAAGAAGCCTGTCGAACTCGACAGAGGACATCCGAATGCGAGCAGCGCAAACCTGACGATCTCGTCGCGGAGCTGCGTCTGCTCCGTAAGGAGGCCCGACCCCATCAGTTCCAAGGCCGGTGGGCGGGAAGGCTGAAATCAGGCCACTCATCGGGCGCGACCACCGTTGCGTTCAAAAAACGCTTGTTGTACGATCGTTCAATAAGCATTCTCGGTGGTGCCGATGGACTGTAGTCCGCAGTATAAAATCTTGTTCGAACCCGTGCGGATCGGCCCGGTTACCGCTCCGAACAGGTTTTATCAGGTGCCGCATGCGAGCGGGATGACCAACGCGCTGCCGCGTGTCCGCGCGGCCTTCCGTGAAGCCAAGGCCGAAGGCGGATGGGGCGTGATCTGTACGGGAGCGTGCTCGATCGACCCGTCGTCGGATGATTCTCCACTGCCTTTCGCGACGCTCTGGGACGAGAACGACATCCGCGCCCATGCGATGATGACGGAGGCGGTGCACCGGCATGGATCGCTGGCGGGCGTGGAGTTGTGGCACGGCGGCGCGTCGGTGATGAACAGGGCGAGCCGCCTGCCGCCGATCTCGCCTTCCGGCATTCCTTGGATGGCCACGCATGTCGGCTTCATGGGCAATCTGCGCCCGAGGACCATGGACAAGTCCGACATCCGCGAGGTGCTGCGGTGGCAGGCCGAAGCCGCGCGCAAGGCGCGTACCGCCGGCTTCGACGTCGTCTATGTCTATGCAGGCATGGGCTATCTCGGCTACGAATTTCTGCTGCCGGAATACAATCATCGCACCGACGAATATGGCGGCCCGATCGAGAACCGCGTCCGCTTCGTGCGCGAGATGATCGAGGTGACGAAGGATGCCGTCGGCAAGGATTGCGGGGTGGCGCTGCGCGTGAGCCTGGAGGAGCTGCGCGGCCGGCCGGGGCGCAACCAGCCATCGGAGGCGCATGAGTTGGTCTCATTGCTGGCCGACCTGCCGGATCTCTTCGACGTCAAGATGGATTCCAGTCCGACCGACTGCTCGGCCTCGCGTTTTACCGGCGAGGGCAGCCATGAACCGGTGATCGATTTCGTCAAGACGCTGACGAAGAAGCCGGTCGTCGGCGTCGGGCGCTTCACCTCGCCTGACACGATGGTGTCGCAGATCAGGCGCGGCGTGCTCGACTTCATCGGCGGCGCGCGGCCGTCGATCGCCGATCCCTTCCTGCCGCGGAAGATCCGCGAGGGCCGCGAAGCGGAAATCCGCGAATGCATCGGCTGCAACATCTGCATATCGAGCTGGCACGACGGTGTGCCGGTGCGCTGCACGCAGAACCCGACCGCCGGCGAGGAATGGCGGCGCGGCTGGCATCCGGAGCGGGTGGAGCGTGCGCCTACCGAGCGCGTGCTGGTGATAGGTGGCGGACCGGCGGGGCTGGAATGCGCGCTGACGCTCGGCCGTCGCGGCCATGAGGTGACGCTGGCCGATGGCGGCACCGCGTTCGGCGGCAGGCTGACCTTCGAGAAGACGCTGCCGGGGCTGTCGGCCTGGAACCGCGTCGTCGACTATCGGCTCGGCAGGCTCGACGAGATGGCCAACGTCTCGCTGTACCTCGAAAGCACGCTCGGCGTGGATGACATCATCGATCTCGCGCCCGACCGTGTCGTCCTGGCGACCGGCGCTTGCTGGACGAAGATGCTTTATTCGTCGATGGAGATCCCCGTCGGGACGCTCGACGGGCCGAAGGTGTTCACGCCGGACGACGTCGCCGCCGGCAGGTTGCCGGAAGCGCCGACGCTGATCTTCGATTTCGACAATTATTACATGGGCGGCGCACTCACCGAGCATCTGGCCGCGCGCGGCGTGCCGGTCAGCTATGTGACGCCGGCCGGGCAGGCGTCCGCCTGGACGATCATGACCAACGAGCTGCCGCTGGTCCACCGCGCTTTGGCGCAACGGCGCGTCCCGGTCACGACGCTGCACCTGCTGAAATCGTTCGACGGAAAGACGGCGACGCTGGCGCATGTCTTCACCGGGGAAGAGAGCCGGGTCGCCTGCAGTGCCGTGCTGGTCGTCGGCCTGCGGATGCCGCGCGGCGAGCTGCGCGATGCCTTGGCGGCTCGATCCGAAGAGATTGCCGCTGCAGGGATCCGCAGCGTGGACGTGATCGGCGACGCGCTGGCCCCCGGCGCGATCGCCCATGCTGTGCACAGCGGGCACAGGCTGGCAAGGGAAATCGGGGCCGCCAGCGCGATACCTTACCGGCGCGACACGCCGATCGTCGACGTGGTGACGGATTTCCGGATCAGGCCGGCTGCCGAATAGGAGGGAGGCATGGACCGCAGTTCGGCACGTCGAAGGCCCGGCCGCGCTCCTCGCGAGGTCGGCGGCATCACCCAGCGCCCATGGAAGCAGCTGACGCAGCCCTACCGACCGATAGAACCGCTGTCCGCAGACCATGTGCGCGCGATCCACGAGGCGGGCCTTACGATCCTGGAAGAGATCGGCATGCGTGTGCTGCAGCCGCAGGCGCGCGCGCTCTATCGGGAGGCCGGCGCGGCGGTCGACGAGGCCGAGATGCGCGTGCGCTTCGATCGCGACATGGTGATGGAGCGCATCGCCACCGCACCGACCTCCTTCGAGCTGCGGGCGCGCAACCCGGAGAAGAATGTCAGGGTCGGGGGACCCCACTGCATCCTGTCGTCGGTCGGCGGGCCTGCCTATGTGATGGACAATGATCGCGGGCGCAGGCCCGGCACCTATGCGGAGATGTGCGACTACCTGAAGCTGATCCAGTCGTTCAACGTGCTGCACCAGGAGGGGGGCGGACCGTTCGAGCCTCTCGACCTGCACCAGAACACGCGGCACCTGGATCTGTACTATGCGGAGATCACGCTGCTCGACAAGAACTGGCAGCCGCAGACGCTCGGCAAGGGCAGGGCGATCGACGCGCTGGAGATGGTGGCGATATCGCTCGGCACACAGCGCGACAGACTGGTCGAAGAGATGCCGGTCTTCACCGGCATCATCAACACGAACTCACCGCTGCAGCTCGACGAGCCGATGGCGGAGGGCCTGATCGCGATGGCCGAGCACGGCCAGGCGAACGTGATCACGCCCTTCACGCTGGCCGGCGCGATGAGCCCGGTCACGCTTGCGGGTGCGCTGGCGCAGCAGCATGCCGAGGCGCTGGCCGGCATCGTGCTGACGCAGATCGTGCGGCCGGGCGTCCCGGTGATGTATGGCGGTTTCACCTCCAACGTCGACATGAAGACGGGCGCGCCCGCGTTCGGAACGCCGGAATATACGCAGGCCGCGCAGATCACCGGCCAGCTCTGCCGGCTGATCGGCGTGCCTTTCCGGTCTTCCAACGTGACCGCGGCGAATGCCGTCGATGCGCAGGCCGCCTACGAAAGCGCGATGTCGCTCTGGGGCTGCCTGATGGGCGGGGCCAATCTGGTGATGCACGCGGCGGGCTGGCTGGGCGGGGGCCTCACGGCGTCCTTCGAAAAGCTCGTGATCGATTGCGAGATGCTGCAGATGATGGCGGCCTATTTCGAGCCGCCGGTCGTGGACGTCGACACACTGGCGCTTGACGCGGTGCGCGAAGTCGGCCCGGCTGGCCACTTCTTCGGTGCGGCTCACACGATGCAGCGCTACGAGCGCGCCTTCTATTCGCCACTGGTCTCCAACTGGGACAACTACGACACCTGGATGGAGCGCGGCCAGATCACCGCGCCGCAGCGCGCCAACACCATCTGGAAGCGCATGGTCGCCGACTACGAACAGCCGCCGATCGACCCGGCCATCGACGAGGCGCTGAAAGACTATGTGGAGCGGCGCAAGCGCGAGGGCGGCTCGCCGCTCAACTGACGCGAATCGGGTCCAGACGACAAACGAACCGCGGCGTACGGAGACTGACATGCCATTGTTCGATGGTTCTGCCGCATCCATCCACTACGAACAGACAGGTTCGGGTCCAGATATCGTCTGGGTGGGCGGGGGAGGGACGCGTGGCGAGGACTGGCATCGCTTCCAGACGCCGTATTTCGATCAGCGCTTCCGGAGCACCGTTTTCGACAATCGCGGTATCGGGAAGACGCGATGCGACGCGGAACTGCCGTGGACGATGTCGGACTTCGCCCGTGACGTTGCCGACCTTGTCGGCGGCGTATGCGACGGTCCGGTGGCCTTCATAGGCTCGTCGCTCGGATCGGCGATCATCCAGCAGGTCGCCATCGAACACCCTGCGCTGGTCAAATGCGCGATCGTCATGGGGACAGGCGCTTGGAGCACGGGCTGGGGCTGGGACTATCAGGAAGCCGAGATCGAGTTCCGCCGGCGTGGCGGCAATCTCGACGGCATGATGGGCGTCACCCATTATGCGTGCATGCTCTATCCGGCGCGCGCGCTGGGCGACCGCGTGTTGTGGCCGAAGCTGAAGGCGCTGATGCTGGAGTGGATGGAGTCCGGCGACAACGAGACGTCGCTGGTGCCGCAATGGGACGCGTCGCTACGGTTCGACCAGCGCGAGCAACTGCCCTCGGTCCGTGTGCCATTCCATGTCATCGCCTTTGCAGAGGACGTGCAGGCGCCGCCGCAGGACGGCGAGGAGCTTGCGGGCTTGATCCCGACGGCCGAATTCCATCTGCTGGAGGGCATGGGGCACGGCTCGTGGTACGGCCACGCTCATGAGGAAATCAACGCCCACCTCGAGAAGATCCTCACGCGATATGTGTGAGCGCTGATGCCGCAGCAACGTTCTATCGTGCGGAAGCCAACGTCGCTTCCCGCAGCGGACCAACCTGCGCCTCGAGCATCTCGAAGCCGGCGGCTTCGGCGCCTTCCGGCGTGACGACGCTGGCATCGAGGCACCATTCGAGCCAGAGCCCGTCGACCAGCGCGATGAAGTTGCGGGCGAGGGCGGGCGCGTCCACCTTCTTGCCGCGCGACTGCGCGACGGCGGCTATGTCCTCCGCCAACTCGGCGCGATAGGCATCGTAAAGTTCCCGGTGCGCGGCCTGAAGCCTGTTGTTGACGGCGATCTCGCCCCACAGCGAAAGCCAGATGAGAAGATTTTCCCGGCTGAAATAGACCGGCGAGAAATTGGACCGGACCAGCGCCACCAGCGCTTCCTCGGGCGGCCAGTCGACATTGGCGGCACGGCGCTCGCGAGCTTCCACGATATGCGCACTCACGCTCGCGTAGAGCGAAGACTTGTAGACTTCGACCAGAAGGCCGTCGAGGCCATCGAAATGGTGGTTTATGAGACCGCGCGAGACGCCGGCCTCGCGGCAGATGTTGTCCACGGTGAACGCGCCGATGCCGCCGCGCGAAAGGCAACGCGCCGCTGCTTCGACCAGCATGCCGCGCCGTACTTCGGCCTGTTCGCGGCTGAAGCGCGGCGGGGATTTTCTCGCGCCGCGCTTCGGCTTTTCGCTTCTCGATGCTTTGTCCGTCACCGTTCCCAGCTAGCTGATGCGAGCCCGGCTGTCACGCCTGTCGTGTCAGGCCTTCTTTTCGAACAGGACAGGATTCGGATGCCCGTCCGGGTAGATGACCGGCTCGAAATTGTCCTTGTGGATCACCGCCAGCGGCTGGTGGCAGATGAAGACGAAGCCGCCCGACTCTTCCATCAGGTCCTCCATGCGCTGTGACAGCGCGACCCGCTTCGCCTCGTCGGTCTCGGTAATCAACTGCTGATAGCTGGCTTCGTATTCGGGACTGTCGAAGCCGGACCAGTTGTAGACGCCGATCTGGTCCGGGCGGAACCAGACGAGGTTTTCGGACGGATCGACGCCGCCGGCGAAATCCATGAGGGCGAGGTCCAGATTCTTGTAGCCGTCGCCCTGCGACTTGTCGCCGGCACCCCAGTAGGCAGCCTCGTCATAGGGGAGGATCTCGACCTTGATCCCGGCCTGTTCCAGCGTCGCCTGGATGATCTGAGCAACGGCGGTGCGCTGTGAATCGTTCATCACGGTGAGGGTCAGCGACAAGTCGCTTACGCCGGCCTCGGCGAGAAGCTGGGCCGCCTTGTCGTAGTCTCCACCCTCGATCAGGTTCTTCGGCCTGGCGAATTTTGTTCCCGGCTGAACGACGCCGGTGGAGCGTGGGACCAGATCGTCATAGACGCCGGCCAGCACCTGGCTGACGTCGATGGCGTTCTGCACCGCTTGGCGCACCCTCACATCCTGCAGGCGCGGGCTCATCATGTTGATCGATAGCCACTGGTAGCGCGTGGACTGTGCCTCGACGACCTCCGTAGCGGGCGGCGGATTTGCCTTGACCGCCTTGGCGCCGGAGATTGCAATTTTTGTGTAGTCGAAAGCATCGGCTTCGTAGGCGAGCTGGGCGGACTGGTCGTCAGGCACGACATAGATTTCCACCGTGGCGAAGGCCGGTTTTGGCCCGGGCCAATCCGGGTTGGCGGTGAGGGTCACCTTTTGTTTCTGGTCCCAGCTGGTGAACAGATACGGTCCGCACGTCGCCGGCACTTCCGTCGTGTATTTGCCGCCGGCCTTCTCGGTTGCCGCCTTCGAGATGATGTGGCCGCCATAGTAGGGCAGGGCCGTCACATAGATCGGCTGGTAGGAGCTCTTGAGATGGATGATGCCGCTGCGCGCGTCGACCACCTCGACGCGGTCGAGCTGCTCGAACTGGTACGCCCAGGGCGACGCCACCTCTGGATTGGCAATGCGCTCATAGGAAAACTTCACGTCCTCGGCGGTCACCGGACCGAAGTCATTGGTCCACTTCAGGCCCTCGATCAGCGTGAAGGCGATGGTCTTGGGGTCTTTCTGCTCGAGTTTTTCCGCGCCCCAGGGCGTCCAGGGAGACCCTTGGCGGATGTCGCCGAGGCGGTTCAGCGAGACGTAGATGCTGCGCATGACGACATCCTCGATGCCGCCGATCATGAACGCCGGGTCGAGGACCTGGATGTCGCCCTCCATGCGAATGCGCAGCGTGTCGCCGTCGGCCGACCAGGCGAAGCCCGGCCGCATCATGGCGGCGGCGCCGAGCGCGCCTGCCGCCTTCAGGAAATTACGTCTGTCCGTGCTCCATTTCATCATGTCGTGTTCCCCTGTGGTTGGTGGAAGCGCGTGTTGAAGCTTCCTTTTCTTGCCCGCCTTCGACGAGCGGGTAATGGCAGCGCACCTTCCGGCCGCCGGTCATCTGGCGGTAGGCCGGCGCGTCTGTTCGGCAGCGCTCGCGCGCGAAAGGACAGCGCGTGTGGAATTCACAGCCCGGCGGCCGCCGGAACACGCTCGGGATCTCGCCTCGTATCGCGAGTTCGGCGCGGCGCCGGCGCGGATCGGGCACCGGCTCGGAGCGGATCAGCGTGGCGGTGTAGGGATGCAACGGCGCGTCGAATACGTCCTGTGTCGGGCCGATCTCGACCAGCCGGCCGAGATACATGATCGCGAGCCGGTCGCTGACGTGACGCACCATCGCCAGATTGTGGGTGACGATGATGGCGGCGAAGCCGAGTTCGCGCTTCAGGTCGGCAATCAGGTTCAGGACGTCGCCCTGCACCGAGACGTCCAATCCGGCCGTCGGCTCGTCGGCCAGCAGCAGATGCGGATTCATCGAAAGGGCGCGGGCGACGCCTAAGCGGCGCGCCTGTCCGCCTGAAAGCTCGTGAGGAAAGCGGTCGACGAAGGATGCAGGCAGCCCGACCTGCGCGAGTAGCGCTTTTGCCACCGCTTTGCGGTCCGGCATCGGCACGCCCTGGATCACCATCGGCTCGGTCAGCAGCGTGCCGACGCGCAGTCGCGGGCTGAGCGAGGCGACCGGGTCCTGGAACATCATCGCGGAGCGCCGGCGCATGGCGCGGAAGTCGGCGGGCCGGCTCATCTCCTTGCCCTCGAAGGCGATCCGACCGCCGCTCGCCCTCACGAGGCCGAGGATGGTTCGCGCAAGCGTCGTCTTGCCCGATCCGGATTCTCCTACCAGTCCCAGCGTCTCGCCAGGCAAAAGGCTGAACGAGACGCCCTCGATGATGTTGAAGGGCGGCGCGCCGCCCGGATCCAGAAGGCGGTCGAGGAGGCTCGGTCGCGAGAGCGTTACGGCCAGGTCTTCGATCTGCAGCAGTGCGTTCATGTCCGCACCGCGTGGCATCGGGCGTGATGGGAAGACGATAGACGGGCAGCAACTGGCGCAACCGTTGCACAGGGCGCAAAGGCGCGTTCACAGCGCGTGCTGAAGACACAGCCGACCGGCGGCGCCATGAGGCTCGGGAGGGAGCCCGGAATGGTCGGCAGTCGATCCAGCCGGTCGTGGAAACGCGCAGGGTCGCAGGCGAGCAACGCACGGGTATAGGGGTGGCGCGCATCGTGGAAGATCGCGTCGACGTCGCCACACTCCACCACCTCGCCGGCATACATGACATAGACGCGGTCGCAGAGCTCGGCGATGACGCCGAGATGATGCGAAACGATGATGATGATGCCGTTGAAGGCCCTGCGCAGCTCGCGCAGCAGGTGGATTATCTGCGCTTCCATCGTCACATCGAGCGCGGTAGTCGGCTCGTCGGCGATCAATAGACCGGGATCGGTCAGCAGCGCCGCCGCGATCGCGACCCGCTGTCGCATGCCGCCCGAAAGCTCGTGCGGATAGCTCGCCATGCGGCGCGGCGCATCCGAGATGCCGACCTGTTCCAGCATGGCCGCGATGCGAGCGGTCTTTTGGCTGCGGCTGAGGTCGCGGCGATGATGCTGGAAGTCGACGAGCTGGTCACCGATCGTCAGCACCGGGTTGAAGGCGGTCATCGGATCCTGGCTGACCAGAGCGATCTCGTCGCCGCGCAGCATGCGCCGGCGATGGGCGTCGAGACGAACGAGATCGACATCGTTGTAGAGTATCGAGCCTTCGACCTGCGCATTGGCCGGCAGGAGGTTCGCGAGGGCAGTGACCAGCGTCGACTTCCCGCAGCCGCTTTCGCCGACGATGCCGACGACTTCGCCGGCCGTGGCCGTGATGTCGACATTGCGCAACGCATGCACGCTGCCGTGCGGTGTCCGGTAGCTGACGCTGAGGTTTTGCGCTGACAGCGAGCCCGTCATGCCGGTCGGCCTGCCTTCAGCCGCGGATCGAGATAGTCGCGAAGACCTTCGCCGAGGAAGGTGAAGCCGAGCGTGGCGAGCACCAGCGGCAGTCCGCCGAAGATCACCATGTAGGGCGCCGAGCGTATGCTGGTGTAGCCGTCATAGAGGATCGATCCCCAGGACGGCGTGGGCGGCCGCACGCCGAGCCCGAGGAATGACAGGCCGGCCTCGACCATGATCACCACCGGTATGTCCATGGACAGAAGTATGATCAGCGGGCCGACGACGTTCGGCAGCATGTGCACGAAGATGATGCGCAGCGGCCCGGCGTCCAGCAGGCGCTCGGCGAGGATGTAGTCGCTGTTCTTCAGCGCCAGCGTCTGCGCGCGGATGAGGCGCGCATAGCTCGGCAACGACGTCATCGTTATGACCAGTATCAGCGTCCCCGTCCCCGCGCCGAGCACGGTGATGATCGCGAGGGCGAACATGATCATGGGCAGCGAGTTGAGGCTGTCGAAGGTGAGCACCAGGATGGCGTCCAGCCAGCGGGGACCGTAGCCGGCGACCAGTCCGAGCAAGAGCCCGATGACGCCCGCGATGACTACCGAGACAATAGCGATCATCAGCGCCGTTCGCGCGCCGTAGATCACGCGGGAGAGCAGGTCGCGGCCGAGATGGTCGGTGCCGAACCAATGGGAAGCGGATGGAGGCTGCAGCTTGTGCAGTACGTCGATCTTGGTCGGCGAGTACGGAGCGAGCCACGGCGCGAAGATCGCGCTGAGCAGGAAGCCCGCCACGAGTATCAGCGCGATGCTGGTGACCGGATCGGCCGCTAGCGCCCGCAGCAGGGCGAACCGTTGTCGGTCCTCGCCGATCGCGTCGACCTCAGCCACGGAAGACATCGCGTACCCTCGGGTCGAGCCGTGCGATCAATAGGTCGGCGGCGATGGTAATCGACACGTAGATGGTTGTCATGATGAGGACTGTACCCATGACGACCGGATAGTTGCGGGTATTGACGGCGTCGGTGATCAGCTTGCCGATGCCGGGGCGGGCAAATACCGCTTCCACGAAGACTGCGCTCGACAGGATGGTGCCGAGGCCGACCGCGATCAGCGAGATGGTCGGGATGATGGCGATGCGCAGGGCGTATTTGGAAACGATCTTCCATTCGGGCAGGCCGAAGGAGCGCGCGGTACGGATGTGCGGCTCGCCCATCACTTCCATCATCGAGGCGCGCACCATGCGGGCGATGTAGCCGATCCAGCCGAGCGCGATGGCGAAGGCCGGCAGGATCAGCGCCTTGCCCTGGCTGACGATGTCGCCGGCCTCGCCGGCGCCGATCGCCGGCAACCATCGCAGCATCACCGCAAAGACCAGCAGCGAGTAGATGGCTACGACGAAGGAGGGGACAGCAATGAAGGACACGGAAACGACGCCGATGATGGCGTCCGCCATCGTGCCGCGCCGCACTACCGAGAGGCATCCGAGCGGCACGCCGACCACGAGCGCGGTCGCCAGCGCCGCGACGCCGAGGATCAGCGTGTTCGGCAACGCTTCCATGACGAGCGTGGAGACCGGGCGGTTCGACCATACGTCGTAGCCGAGATTGCCGGTCAGCGCGTTGCGGAAGAACTGAAGGATCTGCCACCAGATCGGCTGGTCGAGCCCCATGCGCTCGGTCAGCATCTGCTTGAGGGCCGGCGTCGCACGGGGACCGAGCGCCACGCTTGCCGGATCGCCCGGCACCAGGAAGACGGCCGTATACATAGCGATCATCACGAAGACGAGGATCAGGAGACCGAGACCGATGCGCTTTATTGCGTAGGTGAGCATGGCCTCCTGCTCCCGTCACGCGCTGTTGCGCATGATGCGTCGCATCGGAGGGGTTCTAGAGGTTCTCGTCCGTCGCGCCTCGCGCCGCGGTTGTTGCCGGGACCGGTCGACCTTCCGATGGAATTCAGTCCTCGCCACGAAGGATACGCCTCGAAAACACCTTGTTGAACGAATGTACAACAAGGTGTTTTCCGAGGCAACGGCGGAAATGGAAATTGCAGTCCGCTGGGGTTGTGTAGGGCACCCAACCAGCCGCACGTGACAGATGAGGGTCCTTATTAGCGTGGGACGCCGCGCTGAGCGGCGCCCCACGGCTTGGATACGAGGCTAGTTCTTGACCACATCCTCAAGGAAGAAGCGGCCGAGCGGGTTCTGGTAGAAGTTTTCGATGTTCTTGCGCGAGACGTTGATGAACGGGCTGTAGTAAAGGTCGATCCAGTTCACGTCCTCTTTCGCCATCTTCTGCAGGTCGATATACATCTGCTCGCGCTTGGCCGGATCCATCTCAACCCGCGCCGCAGCCACCAGTTCCTTGACCGCCGGGTTGTTGTAGCGGGTCATGTAGTTCATGTTGGCGTCGTGGCCGAGCACGAAGGTCGTCTTCTGGTCGGGGTCGAGAATATCGTTCGTCCAGTAGTTGACGCCAACGTCATAGTCGCCCGCCACCAGCATATCCCACTCCTGGCTCGGATCTACCTTCTGGATGTTGACGGTTACACCTGCCTGGGCAAGCTGCTGCTGCAATAGAACTGCCGTCTGTTCGACGATCTCGTCGCCTGCACGCACGACGTAGTTCAGAGTCAAGTCCGATGCTCCGGCGTCGGCCAGCATCTGCTTGGCCTTTTCCGGATCGTATTCGCGCCGCAGATTGTCGGCGTAGTAGTAGAGCGCGCCCTTGGGCACGTAGGAATTGGCGACTTCGCCGTAGCCGAAGGTGATCGTGTCGACCACGGCCTGCTTGTCGATTGCGAAGTCGAGTGCCTGACGCACCTCTTTCTTGGCCAGTGCTCCGTGCTCGTGGTTGATCAGGAGGTGATCCTCGCGAGTGGAGGGGTCGAGATGGACGGTGAGGTTCTCGTCCTTCTGCAGCTCGGCGACACGGGAGAACGGCACAAAGATCGCCGTGTCGAGCTGCCCTGCCTGGACGTTCAGCATGCGCGTGTTGTCGTCCGGCACCGAAATCCATTCGATACCGTCGAGGCTGACACGGTCCGCCTCCCAGAAATGCGGATTTTTGGCGAGGATGACGCGGTCGCCGCGCCGCCACTCGGTTATGGTGAAGGCGCCCGAGCCGATCGGGGTTTCGGCATATTTCTCAGGGCCGAGCTCCTCGAAACCTTTCTTCGAGAGGATCGATGCGATGGGGAAAGCCAGGGTCGCAAGGAAAGGCGCAGTCGGTTGCTTCAACTTGATCACGACGGTCTTCGGATCCGGTGACGTGACCGTATCCATGACACTGAACGGATCCTTCCACAGCGTGCCTTCGTCGTCGCGGATGCGCGTGAGGCTGAAGATCACGTCTTCCGGCGTGATCGGCGAGCCATCCGAAAACTTCGCGTCGCGCAGCTTCAGCGTGTAGGTCAGGCCGTCGGCGCTGACGTCCCAGCTTTCGGCAAGGCCCGGCTCCAGCTTGGTGCCCGTCTTGTCGACACGGATCAGCACGTCATAGACATTGGCAAAGACCCAAAGATCGATGTTCTGAGCTGTCTTGATCGGGTCGAAGGTGGTCGAATCCTCGCGCCGGCCGATGGTAAGCACGCCCGCCGCCTCGGCAATCGTGGCTCCGACTGACAGGCTGGTCATCACCGAGACCAGTCCGACCCGCATCCATTTTTTCAAAAGCATTGTCGTTCCCTTCTGGTTGGTTGTCGTTGTTCATGCAATTGCCGGGCTTCGCCCGGAAGCCGGCGTGGTCGACGGCGCAAGCAACGGCTTGTCCGGATCGATATGTGGGATGGCGGCTATGAGCGCCGCCGTGTAAGCGTCTTTAGGCTTGTCGAAAACCTCGGCGGCCGGGCCCTCCTCGACGATCCTGCCGCGGTGCATGACCACCACGCGCTGGCAGAGATTGCGCACGATGGCGAGGTCATGGGCAATGAACAACAGCGTGAGCGACATGCGTTCCGCCAGTTGCCGGAACAGATCGACGATCTGCGCCTGGATCGTGACGTCTAGCGCCGCCACGCATTCGTCGGCGATGATGAGCTTGGGGTCCACGGCTAGCGCTCGTGCGATGCCGGCGCGCTGACACTGGCCGCCGCTCATCGAGCGCGGCTTGCGGTCGAGGAACTCGCGACCGAGACCGACGAGGTCCAGCAATTCGGCCGAGCGCTCGGCGATGTGGCGCCGCTCGACCTTGCCTTGAACCGAGAGCACTTCAGCCAGCATCTGACCGACCGTCAGGCGCGGGTTGAGCGCGTTGAACGGGTCCTGGAACACCATCGCGGTTTCGCGCCGCAACGTTGCCAGCGCCGAACCCGACGCGATGTTCTGCCCATCGAAGCGGATCGTGCCTGCGGTCGCCGGGTTCAGCCCGAGGATGGTCCGCGCCAGGGTTGACTTGCCGCTGCCGGATTCGCCGACGATACCGACCGTTTCGCCCGGCATGATGCGCAGGCTGACGCCGTCGACCGCGTTCACCGCTTTCGCCCGCCCGAAAAGCCCACCGCCGGCGAAGCGGACGCGCAGGTTTTCGATGTTGACCACCGGCACGGCGTCTGCTGTTGGCCGCGGCGCCGCCGGCGTCTCGCCCTGCGGGTCTGGCAACGATGGATGGCTCGCGATCAGCGTTCGCGTATAGTCGTTTGTCGGGTTGGCCAGCAGGCCACGTTTGTCGCCAATCTCGACGACACGGCCATCGCGCATGACGGCAATGCGGTCGCAGACCTGCGCAACGATGCCGAGGTCGTGGGTGATCAGGATGACCGAAAGGCCGCGCTTTTGCCGGATATCCATCAGGAGCCGCAGGATCTGCGCCTGGATGGTCACGTCGAGTGCCGTGGTAGGCTCGTCGGCGATCAGGATTTTAGGGTCGCTGGACAGTGCCGCCGCGATCATCGCGCGCTGGCGCATGCCGCCCGAGAACTCGTGCGGATAGCTGTCATAGGCGCGGGCCGGATCCGGGAAGCCGACCTGAGCCAGAATTTCGATGGCAGCCAGACGAGCCGCCCTGGCGTCGAGGCTCCGGTGGAACTTGATGCCTTCGGCGACCTGATCGCCAATCCGCATCACCGGGTCGAGGTGGCTGGTCGGGTTCTGAAAGATCATCCCGATCTCACCGCCACGCACGGCGAGCATCTCGGCCTCGGAAGAGGTGGTCAACTCGCGCCCTTCCAGCCGGACCGAACCGGAGGCTATGGCAAGCCGGCTCGACGGCAGCAGGCGAACCAGCGAGCGACAGAGGAGGCTCTTGCCAGACCCGCTCTCGCCCACCAGCCCGAGTACTTCGCCCGCTCCAAGGTCAAGCGAAACGGCATCCAGCAAGGTGCGGGGGCCGTCATCGGCGTCATGAATGACGGTGAGGTCGGTGACGCTGAGCAGCGGCGCGGTCACTCGTGCACCCCGAACTTGTCCGCCAGGCCGTCGCCGATCATGCTGAAGGCGAAGGCCAGCATGACGATGGACAGGCCAGGAAAGAGCGTGATCCACCAGGCGGTGGTGACGAAAGGCTGGCCCTCGGCCACCATGACGCCCCATTCGGCGATAGGCGGCTGCACGCCGAGTCCGAGATAGCTGATCGCCGCGCCGTTGAGCAGCACCAGCACTGCATCAGACATGGCGAACACGAGAGAGCCGGCGATCGCGTTGGGCAACAAATGGCGGAACATGATGCGCGTGCGCGAAAAGCCGAGGCTGACGGCAGCGACTGCGTAGTCCTGGTTCTTCAGCACCAGCATCTGGGCCCGAATCAGCCGTGCATAGGAGACCCAGCCGACCAGCGCCATGGCGATGAAGAAGCTCGAGAGGCCGGGCCCGAGGATGGCGATGATCGACAGCATCAGCACCAGGAAGGGGAAGGCAAGAATGATGTCGACGATGCGCATGAAGATCGCGTCGACGACGCCGCCGAAGAAGCCGGCGACGGTGCCGAGCGTGGTGCCGATGAGAAAGGGAAAGATAACGCCGAAGACAGCGATCTGCAGGTCGATTCGCGTACCATGGATGACACGCGAGAGCACGTCGCGGCCGAAATTGTCGGTGCCGAAGGGATGTGCGAGCGACGGGCCCTGCAGCCGCACGGCTGCGTCCTGAGCGATCGGGTCGTATGGCGCGACCAGGGGCGCAGCAAGCGCCAGTACGATGAAGCCGGCGAGCAGCATCAGGCCGGCGACGAGCGTCGTCTGGCGGCGGCGCCCCCGCGAAGCACTGGCTGCCGCGGCGACGCTCACAGCTTCACCCTCGGGTCGAGTGTAACGGTGGCTATATCGGCGAGGAAATTGACGAGAACCGTGGCGCAAGCGAAGATCATGGCGACGCCCTGCACCACCATGTAGTCGCGTGAGAAGATGGCGCGAACCAGAAGCTGTCCCATGCCGGGCAGCGCAAACACCGTCTCGATCACCACCGTGCCGCCGATCAGCCAGCCGATGTTGACTGCAAGCAGATTGACGGTCGGCACCAGCGAGTTGGGCAGTACATGGCGCCAGAACACGATCCCTTCCGGCATGCCACGCGCCCGCGCTGCCGTCGCGACGTCCGATTTCAGCGACTCGACCATGGCCGCACGCAGGCTGCGCGCCAGAACGGTCGACAGCGACAGCGCGATGGTCAGCGAGGGCAGCACCAGATGGCCGAGCTTGTCGGGCAGCGTGGTGCCGTATCCCGACACCGGGAAGATCGCGAGCTTCACGCTGAACAGAATGATCAGCATCAGTCCCAGCCAGAAAGGCGGAAAGCCGATGCCTAGGGTCGAGGCGATGCGGATCGCCTGATCGGCAAAGCGGCCCTGATTGCGCGCGGCGACCGCCGCCAGCGGCACGGCAATCAGGACAGACAGGACGACGCTGCACAGGACCAGCATCAGCGTAGGCTCGATGCGGGTAGCGATGAGCTGCAGCACGTCGATCTTGTACAAGATCGAGCGGCCGAATTCGCCATTGCCGAGATTGCGCAGGAAATAGAGGTACTGGACGACCATAGGCTCGTCGAGACCGTACTGCGCGCGGATGCGGGCGATGGCGTCGGGCGTGGCGCGGGCACCAAGCAGCACGCGCGCCGGATCGCCCGGAATGAGCCGCACCAGAACGAAGGTGATTACGCTGATGCCGAACAGCACCGGCAGGAACTGCAGCGGTCGGGTGAGAACAAATCTATAGCGGTGCATGACGTCGGCGGGCCTTCCCATCCGCGTGCTTCACGTGCACCTGCATCAGCCTGCCTTGTTGCGCGCGAGGAACCCGGTCAGGATGGGATAATACACCGAGGGGTTCTCGTAGAAAGGCATGTGGCTGGCGTTGGCGATGACGTGCAGCTCTGCGTTGGGCAGGCCAAGCTTCATTTTCAGGCCGCAGGCCGGCGTCAGCTCGTCGTGCTCGCCATGCGTGATCAGCGTCGGCACGGTGATCCTTGCCAGGTCCGGCACCCTGTTCCAGTCCTTCAGATTGCCGATGTAGAGAAACTCGTTCGGCCCTTGCATGGTGGCATAGGGGCCCATGTTCCAGTCATCGAGCGAACGTTTCACCGGCGCCGGCCATTCGGGCAGCCGGCAGACGTGGCGATAGTTCAGGATCGTCACCGCCGCCATGTATTCGGGGTGATCGAAGGTGCCTTGCGCCTCGTGCTTCTGCATCATCGACACCGTCTCGGGGCCAAGGGCGGCGCGCAGACGCTCAAGTTCCGACACCAGATGCGGCATGTCGGCTACGGTGTCCTCGAGGATCAGGGTGCGCAGATTGTCATGATAGGTCAGCGCATACTCGATAGCCAGCCAGCCGCCCCATGAATGGCCGAGCAGGTGCACCTTGCCGAGTCCGAGCGCCTTGCGCACGGTCTCGGTTTCCTCGACGTAGCGGCCGATCGTCCAAAGTGCCGGGTCGGAAGGCCGTTCCGAGGCACCGGTGCCAAGCTGGTCGAACGCGACGACCCGGTAGCCCTGGTCTACAAGGCAGGAATGGGATTCTCGCAGGTAGTCGCAGGGCAGGCCAGGTCCGCCGTTGAGACAAAACACGGTCTCGGCGCCCGAACCGAAGCTGTAGGCAACGACGTTGAAGCCGTCGACCTCCACCTCGACCCGCTCGTCAGCCGGCATCTCACGCCACATCCCACACTCCATGCGCATAGTTTTTGAGCATCCTCACATTTTTAGGCAATAGGTCGGGGGTGCGTCAGCTATAAGAAGTGATAGGGTCTGGTTGAGGGAGGTGGCTAACGGGGACGACATGCTGGACGAAGTCACCACGATCAGGCGCCGCTTTGCGGGCCACACGACGCTCGATGACTGCATCGACGAAGTGTTCGCTGCCCTGCGGGGGTTTGGGTTCGAGGCGCTGATCTACGACTACACCCCGGTGCCCTATGACCTAGACGGCACGATCATGATCCCGTCGATGTTGAAGCTGCGCAACATCGACGACGACATGCACCACCACTGGTGCGAGCGCGGTTATTTTCGCATCGATCCGGTGCAAATCGTTGCCGCGCGCAGCTCGACGCCCTTCGCCTGGAGTTATGATGGCCGTCGGGCGAGCGAGATCAGCCCGCTCCTCGACGAGACGACCGAGCCGGTTGCGCGCTTCCTGCGCGAACGTGCCCTGACCAATGGCGTGACCATCCCGATCCACATGCCGCGCGGCGGCTATGCCACCGTCACCGGGGTCGGCTCTGCAGCCGATGCCGACACTCGCGATACCGAGACGGTCGCCCGGTTCGGGCTGCTGGCGCATGTCTTCCACGACGCCGCCTATGCGCTCTACGACAGGGCGGCGCTCCACCCGCGCCTGCCGAACCTGACGGAGCGGGAACGCGAATGCCTGCGCTATAGCGCCCACGGTCTTTCAGCCAAGGAAATATCGCGCATCATCAAGCGCTCGGTACCGACTGTCGTCATGCATCTCACCGCCGCGACGAGGAAGCTCGGCGCCCGCAACCGTACTCAGGCGGTCGTGCGCGCCGCGCATTTCCGGTTGCTGGACGACTAAGGCTCGTCGGCGCCGTCTCCCATCCAGTCGGCATTGCTATCAGACCTATCATTTCTCACAGCTGCCGCGCGCGAACCGCCCAGTCTATGGTGCCAGGATACCGTGGAGAGCGCGCTTTGACCCAGACCGAAGGCTATGTCGAATTCCGGGGCTACCGTACCTGGTATCGCGTCACCGGCGACCTCGAATCTGGAAGGCTGCCGCTCGTCGTGGCACATGGTGGGCCGGGCTGCACGCATGACTATGTCGACAGCTTCAAGGACATCGCCGACCTCGATGGCCGCGCGGTAATCCATTACGACCAGCTCGGCAACGGCAACTCGACGCGCCTGCCGGACAAGGGGCCGGACTTCTGGACCGTCGAACTTTTCCTCGCGGAGCTCGACACGCTTCTGAAGGCCTTGGGCATTCAGGATCGCTACGCGTTTCTCGGCCAGTCCTGGGGCGGAATGCTCGGCGCCGAGCATGCAGTGCGCCGTCCCGCCGGACTGAAGGCGCTGACGATCGCAAACTCCCCCGCCAGCCTGCGAACATGGGTCGAGGAGGCCAACAGACTGCGTCGCGAACTCCCGCAGGACGTGCAGGATACGCTGACGCGCCACGAAGAAGCAGGCACGATCACCGATCCGGAATACGTCGCGGCCTCACGCGTCTTTTATGATCGCCACGTCTGCCGTGTCGTGCCGTGGCCGCCTGAGGTGGCGCGCACCTTTGCGATCATGGACGAGGACAACACCGTCTATCGCAACATGAACGGCCCGACCGAATTCCACGTGATCGGCACGATGAAGGACTGGTCCATCGAGGATCGCCTGCACGATATTTCCGTCCCGACACTCCTGATCTCGGGTCGCTACGACGAGGCGACACCCGAGGTGGTCAGGCCCTATGTAGAAAGGGTGCCCGACATCGAGTGGGTGCTGTTCGAGCATTCGAGCCACATGCCGCATGTCGAGGAGCGGGAGCTTTGCATGCGCACCGTCTCGGACTTCCTCAGGAAGCACGACTGACGTTCACTTGGGCTGAAAAGCGCATGTTGGATATTAGCGACCTCCCAAATCCTCGGCGGCAGTGGTGAGGCGAGCGCGCGGTGAGGTCCGTAGCTGACTGTGATCTCAAGAGCCCGGTTGCGCGAGTCGACCTTGACAGTCGCATTTGCACTTCCCTCGGACACAAAGTGCTGATGCATATCTCCTGAAGGCGGCACCGCTCTCGGGACCAAGGCGTGCTGTCTATTGGTTTAACCCGGCTCCATCGCGCCGACGAAACCTAGATGTGCATTGCTTCACGCGCTGCATAGCGATCGTGCCCAGACCCTCCAGTTATCCAGCGGATGGATGCAGGCCGGCACCGGCAACCTGACCAGCCTCATCTGCAATAAATTTCAGTATAGGATTATTATTGCAGCCAGCTTGACAGGCCGGTGCTGGGCTGATTGCATCACGATGCCGCGATAAAAATCGCGGCATGAAATTTTACTCGCGCCTGCCTGGAAATGATCGAGGCTGACGCGGGACCAAAAGCGGAGGAGACAATGAGAAAATTAGCAACGGCCGCAGCCGCGGCTGGGGTGGCTTTGACTGCCGTGGTGGCGGCGACAAGTGGGACGAACGCTCAAAGCAAGTTCCAATGCGAGTCCGGCGAAACCTACGTCATGAACGTCATGGTGTCGGCGCATCCTTACTGGGTGCCGGTCTATCAGGGGTTCAAGCAGGCTGCCGAGGCGATGGGATGCGAGACGGCATTCTCCGGCACGCCAGACTATGACATCACCAAGCAGATCGCGTCTTTCGAGCAGGACCTCGTCAAGAATCCCGCGGGCATCCTGCTGCATCCCATGCAGTCCGATCCATTCATCGAGCCGATCAACCAGGCGATCGCCAACGGTGTCGAAGTCGTGACCTTCGCAGCCGACTCGCCGAAGTCGAAGCGCACGGCGTACATCACATCAGACAACCTCGCCGAGGCCAAATTCGCGGCCGAGGAAATCGTCAAGCAGGTCGGCGACAGCGCGGAATATGCGGTGCTGGAGAATCCGGGCCAGAGCAACCACGACCTGCGGGTCACGGCTCTGATCGACTACATGGAGAAGAACTATCCAAACATGAAGCTTGTCGGCAGGCAGGCGAGCAATCAGGATTCGAACGCCGCATACCGCGCCACGGCGTCCATCCTCCAGGCAAATCCGAACCTGAAGGCGATGTGGATACCAGAGGCCGGATCGGCCGAAGGAGCCGTGGCGGCCGTGCTGGAGGCGAATGCGGACGTGCTGATCATGCATGCCGACGTCACGCCGACCACGCTGGAGCATATCAAGGCCGGCAACATCCACATGGCGCTCAACCCCAACCAGGGCGTCCAGGGCTACATGGGTTTCGTCGCCACCTTCCTGGCGGCGCATCCGGAGCTTTTCGATCCCTTCAACGACTACAAGGTGTCTGGCTACAATCCGATGCAGATCCCCTTCATCGACAACGGTTTCGCGGTCATCACCAAGGCGAACGCCGACTCATTCGACCTCAACAAGTACATGGAAGGACGCGATCCGAGCTGAGGCCAGCGACGTCATGCGCCCGCGCCGGACTGGTTGGCGCGGGCATTCACCGCAATTCGAATGCAGGTCCGCCGTATGCCTGAAGGCTTCGATAACGATCCGATCCTGAAGATCGCTGGCTTGACCAAGTCGTTCGGGCCGGTTCAGGCGCTGCGCGGTGTGGATTTCGAACTGCGCCGCGGGGAGATTCATGCGCTGGCCGGCGAGAACGGCGCCGGAAAGTCGACCCTGATGAACATCGTCGACGGCATCCACCGGCCCGACGGCGGCCGTATCCTGCTCGACGGCAAGCCCTTGGAGATGACCTCGCCGGCAATGGCGCAGAAGCTGGGGATCGGCTTCGTGCACCAGGAAATCGCTTTGTGTCCCGACGTGTCGGTTGCCGAAAACATCTTCATGGCGGCGACCAACACCAGCCGCTCGCTGCTCATGGATTTCCAAAGCCTCGAGCGTAAGGCGCACGAAATCCTGAGGCGGCTCGGTGCGGTAGACCCGTCGGCGCTGGTGCGCACGCTATCCATTTCCCAGCAGCAACTTGTCGAGATCGCCAAAGCGCTAACGCTCGACTGCCGCGTGCTGATCCTTGATGAGCCGACGGCGGCTCTGACGGAGCGTGAGGCGCAAAGCCTCTTCGAGATCATGCACAACCTGGCCGCACAGGGAATTTCGATCATCTACATCTCGCACCGCATGGCCGAGATCTTCGACAATTGTGACCGCGTTACGGTGCTGCGCGACGGCCGCTTCATCACCACGCTGAACATCAGCGAGACGACGCCGCAACAGGTGGTCGGCGCGATGGTCGGCCGGGTGATCGACAATTTCTATCCGGCCAAGCAGCGCGAGGACGAACGATCGGACGAGATCGTGCTCGAGGTGAAGAGCCTCACCGAGCGCATGCGGTTCCAAGAGATCTCGTTCCATCTCGCAAAGGGAGAGATTCTGGGCCTTGCCGGGCTGATCGGGGCCGGCCGAAGCGAAATCGTCAAAGGCATCTGCAAGCTCGAAGGCGAGGTGACCGGCGAGGTCAAGCTGCGCGGACGCAGGCTGGAAATCGAGCACTACGCAGACAGCATTCGCGAGGGAATCGTCTATCTGTCGGAGGACCGCAAGGGCGACGGCTTGTTCCTGGACCTGTCGGTAGCCGCAAACATATCCTCGCTGGCCATCGAGCAGGTCGCCTCGCGTGCCGGCATCATCCAAGAGCGGAAAGAGACCGAGCAGGCCGAGCGGCTCGGGAGCCGCCTGGACCTAAAATGCGCGCATGTCGGCCAGACCGTATCGGCGCTGTCCGGAGGCAATCAGCAGAAGGTCGCCATCGCCAAGATGCTGTCGGTCGGTCCCAAGGTCATCTTCCTAGACGAACCGACGCGCGGCGTCGACGTGGGCGCGAAGGCAGAAATCCACCGCATCCTGCGGGACCTTGCGCGCAGTGGCGTCGGTATTGTCGTCATCTCGTCTGAACTGCCTGAACTGATTGGCGTCTGCGACCGCGTTCTTGTGGTGCGCGAGGGGCGCATCACTGGCGAGGTGACTGGTCAGGAGATGACGGAGGACCGGATCATGTATCTCGCGTCGGTCGGTGAGGAGAGGGCGGCGATATCATGAGGGCGGAGAGAACGATGGCCTCCACGACGACTGCCGGGAGGGCAAACGACAGCTGGGGTGGACTGCGGCATGTTCTCGGAAAGCTGCTGCGCATGCGCGAGACGGGACTTATCCTTATCATTCTCGCGCTTTTCGTCGCGATGTCCTTCGCCTCGCCCTATTTCCTGACCTGGAACAATCTGCGGGCCATGGCCATGGCGTTCGCCGTTGAGGGGATCGTGGTGGTCGGCATGACGATCCTGCTGATATCCGGTGGCATCGATCTTTCTGTCGGCTCCGTGACGGCACTGGCGATGGTGATTGCGGGGCTGCTGTTCCTCAACGGCGTCGATCCCTGGGTCGCGTCGGCCATGGCGATCGCGGCCTGCGCCGCCATCGGTGCCGGCATGGGCTTCTTCGTCACGCGCGTAGGTCTGCATCACTTCATCGTGTCGCTGGCCGTGATGGTCATAGCGCGGGGCCTGTGCCTTCTGGGGACGGGAGGACGGCCGCTCGGTCTCTATACGTTGCCCGCGGAGTTCAAGTTCATCGGCCAGGGCTCCATCGGCGTCGTGCCGGTCGTCATCATCCTCTTCCTGGCCGTGGTCCTGGCGTTCGATTTCCTGCTTCGCCGCACGACCATGTTCCGCAAGGTGTTCTACACCGGCAGCAACGAAAAGGCGGCGGCCTATTCGGGTATCCGCACCAAGAAGGTGATCTTCCTGACGACGACGCTCTGCTCCGCACTCTGTGGTGTCGCGGGCATCATCTACATGGCGCGCTTCGGCTCGGCACAGCCGACATTCGGCATCGGAATGGAGCTCAACGTGATTGCGGCGGCGGTCATCGGCGGCGCAAGCCTGTCCGGCGGGTCCGGCACCATCTTCGGCGCGATCCTGGGGACGGTGCTGCTTTCGGTCGTGTCCAGCTCTCTCGCCCTGCTTGACGTATCCGTGTACTGGCAGGACATCATCCGCGGATCAATCCTGCTTACCGCCGTGACTATCGACCACTACCTGACCAAGCGTCGCGGCTGACCGGAGCTACCGAGATGGCTGAAAGAAAGGAAGATTTCGAGGCGATCAGGCAGATCTACACGGTATGCGTCCTGCATTTCATCGACGGCATGAAGCAGTCGGAGATTTCCGCCGCGCTGAACCTGTCTACCTCTAAGGTCAACCGCCTGATCACGCAGGGTCGCAAACTGGGCATGGTGAAGATCGCGATCGAGAGCCCCTTTCAGCGCCTCGTAGACCTGGAGAAGCGCCTCACCGAGGCGGCGGGCTTGGCAAGCGCGGTCGTGGCGCCGACCGTGCCCGGGAGCGCCGAGACAACGCTGAAGCAGGTCGGGCGCGCTGCTGCCAACCAGCTTCTTGAGACGTTGCGCGACGGCGACGTGATCGCCATCACGGGTGGCAAGGCGGTCAGCGCCGTGGTCGAAAACCTGCAGCCGGAGCGCCGTTTCGATGTGACGGTAGTGCCGCTCACCGGCGGGGTCCAGGGCAAGTTCTACACCGACGTCAATCATCTCGCGTCGCGGCTCGCCGAAGCGCTGGGCGGGCGGAGCATGCTCGTCCATGCACCTCTCTTTGCCGAAAGCCGTAAGCAACGGGACATGCTCCTGGAGATGAGTTCGGTCCGGCAGGTGTTCGATCTGGCACGCGGCGCATCGGTGGCGCTGGTCGGCATCGGGTCCATCCTGACCCCGGGATCGAGCTACTACGACCTGCATCCCATGCCCAACCCGGATCGCCAGTTCCTCGTCAAGAGCGGAGCGCGCGGCGAGTTCCTCGCCCATCTGATCCGTGAGGACGGCACGGTCGGCGACTATCCGCTGAACTCGCGCCTGGTGGCGCTCAGCCCGTCCGACCTGGCACGCTGCCGTCGCACCATCGGCGTCGCCTCCGGTCCGGAGAAGGTCCTGCCGATCCGCGCCGTGCTCAACGGGCGCTTCCTGGATTCCCTCGTCGTCGACGAGGAGACCGCGAGTTCGGTCCTGGAAGCCATGGAGAACCTGCAGCATGTCGCATGAAATGCTCGTCCGCGAGATAGGATCGTCGGGACTGCATGCGTCGGCCATCGGCCTCGGCACCTGGGCGATTGGCGGCTGGATGTGGGGCGGCACGGACGAGGCGAAATCGATCGCAGCTATACGCGCGGCCATGGACGAGGGGATCAGCTTGATCGATACCGCGCCCGCGTATGGCCAGGGCCTGGCGGAAGAGATCGTCGGCAAGGCGATCAAGGGCAGGCGCGACGAGGTGGTGCTGGCGACCAAGTGCGGACTCGTCTGGCATACGCGCAAGGGCAGCCACTTTTTCGACTACGATGGCAGACCGGTGCACCGATACCTGGGCGCCGAGTCGATCCGCCACGAGGTCGAGTTGAGCCTTAGGCGCCTCGGCACCGACCACATCGATCACTACATCACGCATTGGCAGGATCCCTCGACGCCGATCGCCGAGACGATGGACACGCTCCAGGCGCTGAAAGCCGAAGGCAAGATACGGTCGATCGGTGCCAGCAACGTCTCGGCGGCGGAGCTCGAAAACTATCTCGGGACAGGCGGCCTCGACGCGATCCAGGAAGAATATTCCATGGTCAAGCGCGACATCGAGACGTCGCTGCTGCCAATGGCGACGCAGCACGGCGTCTCGACGCTCAGCTATTCCTCGCTGGCGCTTGGCCTGCTGTCGGGAAAGATCGGGCCGGATCGCGTGTTCGAGGGCGACGACCAGCGAAAGGACAATCCGCGCTTCTCCGAAGCAAACCGCGTCAAGGTGGCGCGATTGATGGACGCTATCGCGCTCGTCGCCGAGGAGCATGGCGCCACGCTCGCGCAGATCGTGATCGCATGGACCATTCAGCAGCCCGGCATCACCTTCGCACTTTGCGGCGCGCGCAACCCGCAGCAGGCGAGCGAGAACGCGAGGGCGGGGCGTGTCCGTCTCTCGCAGGCCGAGACCGACATGATAGGCGAGGCAGCCAGGCGCCATCTCACCGATCTCGACGCCTGAATGGAAACCAGAACGGATGCAACCGCAACCGCCGAGAGCGGTATACGACGAGCCACGCCTGAACAGTCCATGTCCGAACAGAGAAACGAAAATCTAGAGATAGTACGGCGCGACGGCGTGTTCGACGTGGTTGTCGTTGGCGGCGGCATCAATGGCATCGGCGTGTTCCGCGAGCTGGCGCTGCAAGGCCTGCGCGTCCTTCTGGTCGAGCGAGAGGACTTCTGTTCCGGCTGCAGCGCGGCGCCGTCGCGGATGATCCATGGCGGCCTGCGCTATCTTGAGAACGGCGAATTCGACCTCGTCAGGGAGTCGCTGAAGGAGCGCGACGCATTGCTTCGCAATGCGCCGCACATGGTGCGGCCGCTACCCACCACGATTCCTATCTGGTCAACTTTTTCCGGTTTGATGAACGGCACTGCGGGTTTCCTGGGGCTGACCAGCCGGCCCGCCAGCCGGGGCGCGCTGCCGATCAAGATCGGACTTGCTCTCTACGACTGGACCACCCGGCGGCGCCGGTTGCTGCCCACCCATCACTTTCGCGGCGCGCGCGACACATTGCGACGCTGGCCCCGCCTTTCACCGCGCCTCAGGTTCTCGGCGACCTACTATGACGCCTGGATCAGCTATCCGGAACGTCTCGGTATCGAATTGATCCTCGACACGAGACGCCTCGCGCCTGACAGCGCCGCCCTAAACCGCGCCGAAATCGAGCCTGCGGAGAACGGATTTGTCCTGGTCGAAGGAAAGACCGGCGAGCGCCTCGCCGTATCGGCGCGCCTCATCGTCAATGCGACCGGCGCCTGGCTCGATCAGTCGCTGGCGCGACTTGCGAAGGCGCGAGCGCCGGGCGACGACCTCGTTTCCGGCACCAAGGGATCGCATCTGGTCCTCGACTGCCCTGCGCTTTATCGGGCGCTCGGCGGTCACATGATCTTCTTCGAGAACAGCGACGGCCGTATCTGCATCGTTTTTCCGTATCTCGGGAAGGTGCTTGCCGGCTCGACGGACATTCGCGTGGAGACCGCCGGCCGCGTGCGTTGTGAGCCGGAGGAGCGAGACTACATCCTGGATGCGCTACGCAGCGTATTCCCCGACATCCCCGTTTCTACCCGCGATATCGTCTTCAGCTACAGCGGGATACGGCCGCTGCCGAAAAGCGATCACGAGTTTACCGGCCGCATACCGCGCAGTCATTTTCTCCGCCGCATCGATGGTACTGTCCCGCAGCTCTGCATGGTCGGCGGCAAGTGGACGACTTTTCGCGCCTTTGCCGAGCAGACGGCGGACGCCGTTCTGACCGAACTCCGTCGCCCGCGGGTCAAGGCGACCCTGACGCTGCCGATCGGCGGCGGGGCCGGGTTTCCGGAAGATGCCGGCACTCTCGAGGCGATGCTGACCGAGCGACATGGCGTCGAACGGGAGCGTGCGGCCTATCTGGCCGACGCCTATGGCACGCGGGCGGTGGATGTGCTGAGCTTCTGTCTCGGGCGCGACGACGACAGGCCGATCGATCGATCCATGCCGACGACGGCGGCCGAAATCGTGTTCCTGATTCGTAACGAGTTCGTGGTCGAGCTGGACGATGTCCTGCTGCGCCGCACGCCGCTCGCCATCCGGGGTGACGTTTCGAGCGGCATGATCGAGCGCGTCGCGGAAATCATGGCGGGCGAACTTGGCTGGAGCCCGGAGCGGACATGCCGAGCCATCGAAACCGTGGTCGCGGATCTCGACAATTTTCACGGCGTCTCGCGCGAGACGCTCGATGAACGCAATCGTAGGAGTTTGACATGCCCCTGAGCATCAAAGCCCGCATGAACCGGCTGTTCACGAACGGCGGCTGCCTCGACGTCGCCGTCGACCACGGCGTCTGCAACGAGCCGAGCTTTCTCGCCGGGCTCGAGGACATGCCGCGCGTGGTGGACACGCTCATCCGCGCGAAACCCGACGCCATTCAGATGGCCTATGGACAGGCTGATCTGCTGCAGTCGCGCCCTGAGAAGGACAAGCCGGCCCTCGTCATGCGGATCGACATGGGCAACCCCTACAATTCCGAACGTCACCGCGTCATGTGGGCGCTGCTGCAGAACCATGACGAGCCGATCATCGGCGCCCTCGAGATGGATGCGGCCTGTGTGGTGGTGAACCTGTTCATGCTGCCGGACGAGCCGGACCTGTTTCGCCAGTGCGTTGAAAACATCAGTCGCGTGCGTGCTGCCTGCCACAGATACGGGATGCCGCTGATGATCGAGCCTCTGGTCATGCTGCCCAACGAGGTTCGGGGCGGCTACCAGGTCGACGGCAATGCGGAGAAGATCGTAGCGCTGGTCCGGCTCGCCTCCGAAATGGGGGCCGATATCATCAAGGCCGATCCGACCGATAATGCCGAGGATTTCCATCGCGTCATCGAGGCGGCGCGCGTTCCGGTGCTTGTCCGCGGCGGCGGCAAGGAAGACCTCAAGGCGGTACTCGCAAAGTCGGCCGTGCTGATAGGGCAGGGCGCCAAAGGCATGGTCTACGGCCGAAACATCTATCAGCACGAAAACCCGAAAGCCGTGGTCAATGCGCTGATGGCAATGATCCACCATGCTGCCGACGGCGAGGAAGCCTGGGATATCTATAATCGTGGCTGATGGAGGCCCATATCTCGTCGGCCTGGATGCCGGCAATACGGTCATCAAGGCGGTGCTGTTCGACAATGCGGGCCGCCAGCTCGCGATGCGCGCCATTGATGGCCGCTCCGAGATACCGCACCCCGGCCATGTCGAACGCGATCTCGATCAGTTGTGGACCGACGCATGTGAGGCCATCCGCGGTGTGATTGCGGACGGGCGCATCGAGCCTGTCGAGATCGCTGGGATCGGCTGCGCCGGGCACGGGAACGGGCTTTATCTTCTCGACAGGGCAGGCGACGCGCTGCTGGGGATCCAGTCACTGGACACACGCGCGGCCGGCCTTGCGTCGCGGATGGCAGCGGAGGCCGGGCCGCAACTGCACGCCCTTTGCCTGCAGCAGCCGTGGCCGGCTCAGACGCCGATGCTTCTCGCTTGGCTCAAGCAGCACAGGCCAGGGCTGTACGAGCGAGCGGGCACCGCGATGCTTTGCAAGGACATGCTGACCTTTCGCCTGACCGGCGAGCGCGTCAGCGAGATTTCCGACATGTCGGGCGCGGGCCTGCTGCGCATGCCGGACTGCGCCTACGATTCGACTCTGATGGAAGCCTACGGGCTCGCGGACGCGGTGCGCCTGCTGCCGAGGCTCGCCGACCCCTGCGAAGTGGTCGGCAGCGTCACGGCGCAGGCCGCCGCCGAAACGGGCCTCGCCGCCGGGACACCGGTGATCGCCGGCTACTTCGACGTGGTTGCAGGAGCGCTGGGTTCCGGCGTGCTGCGTCCGGGAGAGGCATCAATCATCGTCGGCACATGGTCGATCAATCAGGTCTTTTCGGCAGCGCCGGTGGTGGACACCAACGTGTTCATGGTGTCCAGCTTCGGCCCGGGGCGCTTCGTCAACATCGAGTCCAGCGCCACCTCGGCAGCAAATCTCGAATGGTATGTGCGCGAACTGGTGGCGCAGCACGGTCGCGGCGACGATCCGTTCGCCCGCTGCGACGCGCTCGTCGGAGCGGTTGCTCCAGCCTCGGACGATCCGTTCTTCCACCCATTCCTGTACGGCTGCGGGCGCAATCCAGCGGCGCGGGCCGGCTTCTATGGCCTGGCCGGCTGGCACGGGGAGAAGCACATGCTTCGCGCGCTGTTCGAAGGCGTGATGTTCGAGCATCGCCGCCACATCGATGTGCTCTGCGCCGCAGGCGTGTCGTTCGGTAGGGCCGCCATCACCGGGGGCGGTTCGCGCAGCACGCATTGGCCGCGTATTTTCGCCGATGGTCTCGGCGTGCCGATCACAGTCGCCGAGGCACGCGAGACGGGCGCACTGGGCGCGGCGATCGGCGCCGGGGTCGGGACTGGGATGTTCGCCGGCTACGAGGACGGTGTAGCGGCGATGGTGCGGCCAGGCACAACGTTCGCGCCCGACCCGGCCATGCGCGGCCACTACGAGAAGCGCTATCGCGTCTATAATGATCTGACGGCGGCACTCGTGCCGTTCTGGGATAGCCTCGGCGACGCGTAAGCGCAATCTGTGGGAGGGGGACCGCTGGTCATGACCGAAATGGTCGTCGATGAAGGCAGCTATGACTACATCATCGTTGGCGCGGGTACGGCCGGCTGCGTGCTGGCCAACCGGTTGACGGCCGATCTCAGGACGCGCGTGCTTCTCATCGAAGCCGGCGGATCAGACAACTACCATTGGGTACACATTCCCGTCGGCTACCTGTACTGCATCGGCAATCCGCGCACCGACTGGATGATGAAGACGGCGCCGGAGCCCGGACTCAACGGTCGCTCGCTCGTCTATCCGCGCGGCAAGGTTCTCGGCGGCTGCACGTCCGTCAACGGCATGATCTACATGCGCGGACAGGCCGCCGACTATGACACCTGGCGCCAGATGGGCAATGTGGGTTGGGGCTGGGACGACGTGCTGCCCTATTTCCTGAAGTCGGAAGACCATCACGGTGGCAAAAGTCCCCTGCATGGCGTGGGCGGCGAATGGAAGGTCTCCAGGCAGCGCCTGACCTGGGACATACTGAGAGCCGTGCAGGAAGGTGCCAAGGAATTCGGCATCATGCCACGCGCGGATTTCAACGACGGCAGCAACGAGGGCTCCGGCCTGTTCGAGGTCAACCAGCGGCGCGGCATTCGTTGGAACACCGCCAAGGGTTTCCTGAGGCCGGCATTGAGGCGCCCCAATCTCCGCCTTGTCACCGAGGCGCTCACCGAGAGACTGATCTGCGAGGGGAGGCGGGTCGTCGGAGTGCGATATCGCCGAGGCGGCAGGGTTGCCGAGGCGCGCGCCGCGGGAGAGGTGCTGCTCGCCGCGGGAGCGATCAATTCGCCGAAGCTGCTCGAATTGTCCGGAATCGGTCAGCCCGACTTGTTGCGCGGCATGGGGATCGACGTCGTCCACGAAAGTCCGGGTGTCGGAGAGAACCTGCAGGATCATCTGCAGATACGAACGGTTTTCAGGGTTTCGGGCGCGCTCACCTTGAATACCATGTTCAACAATGCCTTCGGCAAGACGAGGATGGCGCTTCAGTACGCGCTGATGCAGTCCGGGCCGATGTCGATGGCGCCAAGCCAGTTCGGCATGTTCACCAAGTCAGACCCGGCGCTTGAGACCCCAGACCTCGAATACCACGTGCAGCCGCTCTCGACCGACCGGTTGGGCGATCCGCTGCATCCGTTTCCCGCCATCACGGTGTCTGTGTGCAACCTGCGTCCGGAAAGCACGGGAAGCGTGCATGCAACGAGCCGCGCTGCGCTCGATCAACCGGAAATCGGGCTGAACTATCTGTCAGCCCTCAGGGACCGCGAAGTGGCGGTCAGTGCGGTCCGCCAGGCGCGCCGCATCATGACGGCCAAGGCGCTGGAGCGATATCGGCCAGAGGAAATTTTGCCAGGTCCGGTCCATCGGACGGACGAGGAACTGCTGAAGGCGATCGGCGATATCGCAACCACTATTTTCCACCCGGTAGGGACATGCCGCATGGGCTCCGACTCCCGCTCTGTCGTCAGTCCCGATCTCCGTGTCCACGGGCTAGGGGGGCTGCGTGTCGTGGACGCTTCAATCATGCCCAGGATCGTGTCCGGCAACACCGCGTCGCCCGTGGTCATGATTGCCGAAAAGGCGGCCGACATGATCCTCTCCCAGGTTTGAGCCGGCAAGGCCAAGGGGCTCCGCAAAGATCTAATCTGCGCACCTTTTGTCCGCCTTTCGTCAGACGGAGGCCGTAGTCGTATCCGAAGCCTGCAGTCGGAACAACTCCTCGATCGGGATGTGGCAGCGCAGGACATGCCCCGGTGCCGCCTCGGCCGCCGGCGGTTCGGCCGTCTCGCATATGCTGCCGATCTTGCGGGGACATCGCGTGTGGAAGACGCAGCCGGAAGGAGGATTGCTGGCGCTCGGAATCTCGCCTTGCAGCCTGATCCGGTTGGCCGGTTTTCCGTCCAGTCGCGGAACGGCAGACAGGAGCGCCTCCGTGTAAGGATGGTGCGGTCCGTTGAAGACGTCCTCCGACGGCCCGAATTCCATGATGCGGCCGAGGTAGAGCACGGCGATCTTGTCGGAGAGGTAGCGCACGACCCCGAGATCATGCGAGATGAAGACGTAGCTGACACGGCGCTCCGCCTGAAGATCCGCGAGCAGGTTGAGGATGGCGGCCTGCACCGAAACGTCGAGGGCCGATGTCGGCTCGTCGCAGACGACCAGTTTCGGTTCCCCGGCAAAGGCGCGGGCTATGGCGACGCGCTGCTTCAACCCGCCAGACAATTGTCGCGGTTTCGCTCCGAGATGCCGATCGGAAAGCCGGACGGCGCCTATGAGTTCGACGAGCCGGGCCTGCAGCCTGGCACCGCTGAGACCGCCTAGCCGCTTCAGAGACCTCCTGAGCAGATGCCTTACCGTATGGGCGCGATTCAGTGCCGAGTCGGGATTCTGAAAGACGATCTGCATCGCCTTGACCTGTGCGCCAGACCTGTCCCCGACGACCGGCTGCAGAGGCTCTGCGTCCAGCGATATCAGGCTGCCTTGGTCCGGCGGCAGAAGTCCCAGCAGCATGCGTGCGAACGTCGTCTTGCCGCTCCCGGATTCCCCGACCAGCCCGAGCGTCTCCCCCGCGTCCAACGTCAGCGACACGTCGTCCACCGCGCGCAGAATGGTGCCTGACTGCTTGAAGGTCTTACTGAGGTTCTCGACCACAAGGATCGGTGCCGCGCCCTCGGTCGAGACCGGCACCTTCGCCTCCGCCGCCGTCTGCCGAGGCAGGTCTTGCGCCCGCTCGTGATAGTGGCACCGCGACAATCGGCCTCCCAGGTCGATCAGCGGAGGCAGTTCGCGCCGGCACCTGTCGTCGGACAGCGCGCAGCGGCTGGCGAAGGGGCAGCCGGAACCCAGCGAACCCGGCGCCGGCAGGGTGCCCGGTATGGTGTCCAGACGCGTCTCGTCCTTGCGCTGGCCGCCGCGCGGCAAGCAGCGCAGCAGGGCGACCGTATAGGGATGGCGGGGATCCTCGAACAGCTGCTTCGTCGGCCCTTCCTCCACCAGCATGCCGGCGTAGAGAACGCCGACCCGGTCGCACATCTTGGCGACCACCGCGAGGTTGTGGCTGATGAAGAGGATGGATGTCGCGAATTCGCGCCGCAGCTCGGCGATCAGGTCCAGCACCTCGGCTTCGACCGTCGCGTCGAGGCCGGTCGTCGGCTCGTCGAGGATCAGGAGGGACGGGTCCTTCGCGAGAGCCATCGCGATGGCCACCCGCTGCTGCATGCCGCCCGACAGCTGATGTGCATAGCGCTGCATCACCGAGACTGGATCGGCTATCCGGACGCGCTTCAGGATGTCCAGTGCCTGGTCGTATGCAGAGTCTTGCCGAACGCCCTGAAGCTCATAGACTTCGGTGAGCTGCCGACCGATCCGCAATGTCGGGTTCAGGGCTTTGCCGGGCTCCTGATAGACCATCGAAACGGAGTGCGCGCGCATCTCGCGCAGACGTTCGCCCCGAAGCTGCACGACATCTTCGCCCGCGATGGCGATCCGACCGCCGGTCACCCTGCCGGAATGCGGCAGATATCGCATGGCCGCCAGTGCCGTCGTCGACTTTCCGCAACCGGACTCGCCGACCAGTCCATACGCCTCTCCGCTTCCGATCCGGAAACTGACGTCGGAAAGAACGGCGCGTTCGCGCCCGCCGGAGCGGTAGGCGACGGACAGATGCTGGACCTCTAGCGCGTCAGTCATTGACCGCCGCCTGGAACCCGTCGGCCATCAGATTGACGCCGACGACGAGCGTCGCGATCGCAAGCGCGTCGAATAGGACGGTCCACCAGAACCCTCCGCCTATCATGCCGTAGTTTGTGGATATGCTGAGACCCCAGTCCGGAGAGGGCGGCTGGATGCCGAACCCCATGAACGACAAGGTCGCGACGGCGAAGATGGCATAGCCCAGCCGCACCGTCGTCTCCACCAGGATGGGCGGCAGCACGTTGGGCAGGATCTCCACGAACATGATGTGGAAGGCGTTCTCACGGCGCAGCTGGGCGGCCGCCACGTAGTCGAGCTCGCGCTCCGACAGCACGGCCGAGCGCACCGTGCGGGCGATGATGGGCGCGAAGGAAAGCCCGATGACGCCGATGACGGTCAGATTCGAAGGCCCGAGCGCCACGATCGCAAGCAAAGCCACGATCACCGACGGGATTGCCATGAATGCTTCCAGGATCCGGCTGACGACATCGTCGACGATGCCGCGGAAATAACCCGTCAGCAATCCGAGCGTGGCGCCGATAACGGTGGCGAGCAGTGTTGCCAGCGGAGCGACCGTGAGTATGTCGCGGGAGCCGACGATGACGCGCGAGAACACGTCGCGACCGAGCTGGTCGGTACCGAACCAGTGTTCGGCGGACGGTGGCATGAAGGCGTTGATGATGTCGTCCGCAAGCGGATCGAAGGGCACGACCAAGGGTCCGAAAACTGCGCAAAAGATCCAGAAGGACACGATCGCGGCTCCGGTGATGAACGTCCCCGAGCGCAGGAGAGCCGCGGCCAACTCTGCCGCAGGATGCAAACCGGCCGCAGCCGGTTGCGGGATGTCGGCTGACGTCATTGCGTGGCGCCCAGGCGGATGCGTGGATTGAGGACCGAATACAAAAGGTCTGCCACCAGCGTCGCCAGCGCGAACACGATGCCAATCGTCAGGATGCCGGCTTCCAGCATGGGGAAGTCCTTCCCGCGAGCCGCCGTGTAGATCAGCGACCCGATGCCTTGATAGCGGAAAAGCGTCTCGACCACCACGAGCCCGCCGATCAGATAGCCCGCCTGCGTCGCGATCACGGTGATTGTCGGCATCAGCGCGTTGCGCAGCACATGCCTCCAGATCACCGTGCGCCAGCGCAGTCCCTTCAGTACCGCCGTCCGCGTGTAGTCGGCTTCCAACGCCTCGACCATGCCGGCGCGCGCCATGCGGGCTATGTAGCCGAACAGCACCAGGAAGAGCGGAAGGGCCGGAAGGATCAGATGATGGAGCTGTGTCAGGAAGCCGGCGCCTTCCGGCCAGGCGGCAGATATCGGAAACCACTGCAGCCATATTCCGAGGATCAGGATCAGTACGATGCCGGTCACGAATTCCGGCAGCACCGTGGCGGAAAGTCCCCCGAGGCTGATGATACGGTCGGCCAGACGGTTGGCGTTGAGCGCCGCGACGATACCGCCGAGAATGCCGATTGGCACAACGAGCAGGAAGGCGACGAGCGCCAGTTTCAGCGAGTTGGCCAGAGCGTCCAAGATGAATGGGGTCACGGGTGCCCTGAATATGTAGGACGTGCCCATGTCACCCTGGACGAAATTCGAGATCCAGTCCCAATACTGGACGAGATAGGGCCGGTCGAGCCCAAGCTCCCGGTTCAGGTTTTCGACCGCCCTCTGATCCGCGAACGGCCCGAGAATGGCGCGGCCTACATTGCCGGGCAGGACCTGTCCGCCGAAGAACACCATCACGCTGAGCAGGAACAGCGTGACGAGCGACAGCGCAATGCGCCTCAAAATGAAGACGAGGATGGGCGGCACTCCGATTGCCCTTCGCCGGCGAGGGGCCGCCGACGAAGGGATTGCTCATCTGCGTCGATCAGGCCTTCGCGGCGCGATCCAGGAAAATCTGCGACATGGCCGTCGGGTTCACGCCAGTGACGCCCTTTGCCGTCGCCGAGAGATAGTCGAAGAAGTAGCCGTAGATGATCGGCGTCTCTTCCAGGAGAAGCCTTTGGATCTTGCCGGCATCCGCCTTCTGCGCTTCCAGATCGAGCGCGGCGATGTAGCTTGCCGCGAGCGTGTCGTACTCCTTGTTCTTGAAGTGCGCGGCATTCCAGGTCCCGTCGCTGCGCAGCGGGGCGGAAAGATAGACGTTGGGCACGCCGCGGTGACCGAAATCCGTGATGCCCATCGCCGAGTCCAGCCAATTGGATTTTCCGAAGACTGCGTCGCCGTAATAGGTGCCGACGTCCATCACGTTCAGCTCCATGTCGAGGCCGATTTCCTTGACCGCGTTCTGGAGCAGCTGCGCGTATTCCGGGATCTCCTGATAACGCTGCGTCGTCAGCGTGATCTTGGTGCCGGGCGCGACACCCGCCGCCGCGAGGAGTTCCTTGGCCTGCGCGATGTCCTGCTTGCGCTGCGGTACCGTCGTGTCCGTGGAAGGATAGACCGGCGCGAAGGGGCTGTCGTTGCCGGGTTGCGCGCGGCCGCGCATCAGGCCCTGCACCAGCCTGTCCCTATCGAGCGATAGTGCAATCGCCCTGCGCACCCGCGGATCCTTGAACGGCTCCATGTCGTTGCGCATGTGAATTTCGTGATGCGTTGCCGACTTCTGTCCGATGATCGTGACGGACGGGTCGTTCAGCAATCCGGCGCCGGCGAGCACCGGCAGCTGGTTGATGACGTCGACCTGGCCGCCCTGGAGGGCCAAGATCTGCGGCTGGATGTCGGAGAAGAAGATGAACTCCACACGCGCCGGCAGCGCCTTCTCGCCCCAATAGTCTTCGTTGCGTACGAAGGACGCGCCGACCTTCGGCGTGTACTTGTCCAGCTTGAACGGTCCGGTGCCGATGAAGGTTTTCTCGAAGTCGCCCGCATAGTCGGCGGGCAGGATGATCGCGTTGTAGTTGTCTGAGGACAGCAGGTAGGGGAAGTTCCCGTTCGGAGCGTCGAGATGGAACTCCACCGTGCTGCTGTCGACCTTCCGGGCACCGCCTGCGCTCATCACGCCGGAGAACACGGATAGGGCATTCGACGAGTTTGCCGGGTCGGCAAGCCGGTTGATGCTGGCGACGACATCGTCGGCAGTCATCTCCGCGCCGTTGTGGAACTTGACGCCCTGGCGGATCTTGAAGGTCCAGACCGTCCCCGTCTCGTTCGGCGACCAGCTCTCCGCAAGCATCGGCTTGAGCACCAGATCGCCGCCGCTGAGACAGAGGAATTCGCCGGTCTGCTGCAGCATCACGAGGCCTCCGACGTCAGGCGTCGTCACCGGATCGACGGCGCCGGTGGGTGCGCTGCAGGCAACGCGGATCGTCGCTCCCGGAGCGCCCTGCGCGCGAGCCTGGCCAGGCATCGCGCCGAAGCCGGCCGCGACGCCGAGCTGACCGAGCAACGGGAGCGACAGGCCGAGAACGGAACCGTGGCGGATGAACTCGCGTCGGCTGACGCGTCCCGCCACGAGGCCATCGATCAGGTGGTTCTCGATCGCGTTGCGACGGCGACGGAGGAGGTCGAGAAGGCGGTAGTTGGTCATCGATAGTCCTTTCCCCAATTCCTTAGCCGCTCGACGCGGCTTGCAGGTGCAGATGTCGTCGTCCGACCTTGGCTTCCTGTCCTAGCTGATCGGCTTGAGCCGAAAACTGCCCGGTGTGTCCGGATCACTATACTTGTTGCAGGCTCCGTTGTTTATACGATCCTGGTGGCAAGGGGCGAGTTTTTATAGCGGTGTGGCGGCGCCGGATCGGTGGCTTGCGGGTCAACGGCAGCCTGCGGATGTCCATTACCGATCCCAAAGCTCGAGGAACGGCTTTCCCAGCAGATCCGGCTGGACGTCTATGCCTAGCCCGGCCCCGTCCGGGATGCCCATTCGGCTTCCGTCCACGGGAGGTGCGTTCGACGCGGTCCGCACTGTCACCCATTCGTGAAAGGCGATGGCATGAAGACGTCGCTCCTCCGGGGTGGACAGCGAAAGGTGCGCCATCGCCGCGGTATCGATTTCGGCGCCTCCGGTATCCTCGACCGTGACCATCAGGCCAAGGTCCACCGCCAGATCGCGCAGTTGCCGGGTCCGCGAAACGCCCCCGAGACGGGAAATCTTGAGAGTGACGCCATCGGCCGCTCCGGTCCGATGGATCTCCAGCAGGTCTTCGAGAGACTGGACGGATTCGTCGAGCACCATGGGTTTGCCGAGCATCTTCCTTACCGAGAGACATTCAGCGATGGTCGTGCAGGGCTGCTCGAACACGTAGTCGATCTGCCGGGTCGCATCGGCAAACTGCCGCGCCTGGAACGGTGTCCAGCCCGCATTGGCATCGCAGAAGATCACGGTATCCGCAGGCACCGCTGCCGCGACCGCGGTAACGCGCTCGATGTCGCCACGCACATCGCCTCCGACCTTCACCTGGATGCGCCTGAAGCCCCCGGCGGTGATCAGCCGCGCGTGCTCAGCCATGGCCGCCGCAGCGCCATGCGTGACCACCTTGTAGAGCTCGGCCGTTTCGCTTTCGCGACCGCCGAGCATGGTCACGAGCGGCACACCTGCACTTCTCGCTGCAAGATCGCAGCAGGCCATGTCGAGCGCCGACTTCACATAAGGATGACCTTTGAAGACCGTGTCCATGAGCCGGCCGACCTGCGATGTCGCGCGCGGGTCACGGCCGAGAAGGTGCGGGGCGATCGCGACGACACCGGCTTCCGCCCCCGCGGCGAAGGCTGCCGAGTAGAAGGTGCCCAGCGGAGCCATCTCTCCCCAGCCGATGCCTCCGTCGTCAGAGCCGAGCGACACGATGATGGAATCGAAAGCGTCCGCGTGCCGGCCTTTAGACATCCTGTAGGGGCCGTCGACGAATGGCTGCAGCATCCGCCAGGCCTTGATCGTCTTTATCTTCATGAAAACCGCGTTTCCCTTTCAACATCATGAGCATAGGCGGCCAACTCGTCGAAATCGCCGTCGATGTGGCCGCGCGCGTCGCGCTTGGCCGCTCCCAGGTCATCGCCCTCGAGCAAGCGGACGTCGTCTTGGTGGTTGTCGACAGCAGCAACGGGTAACAGACGCGCCCTTCGATGCCGCGCGAAATCCGTCTGCAGGCGACTGGCGAGCCGCTGGCAGGAGTCGAGCAGCCGTCGCGTGGCGTCGATCGGCTGGAAGGCCGCTGCTTCCATGGTGGATTGTGCCCCGGAAAGATCGGCAGCGAACCATATTGTCGACGATCCATCAATATGGGTCGAATGGCTGAACAAGCTTTTTGTTAGAGGCATGCGGTCGTATGAGCCAGGCTGCGCGCACACCTGCCTTTGTCACAGCGGCGCCGAGCTTCAACGGGTCAGATGCCCTACTTGACGGCGCCCGCGGTCATACCCTTGATGAGGTATCGTTCAAGGACGATCCCGATCACGATCAGCGGCAGGATGGCCGCGAACGACAACGCCGCCATGGCCCACCAGTTGATGCCCTGGCTGCCGGTCTGGGAAGCCACCATCACGGGCAGCGTGTTGGCGTGTGTCGAGGTGAGTAGCGCAGCGAAGAAATATTCGTTCCAGGTCAGCACGAGGCTGAGGATGAAAGCCGCGATCATGCCCGGTAGCGCGATCGGCAGGATCACGCTGAAGAACGCGCCCCAGATCGACAGGCCATCCACCAGTGCGGCTTCCTCCAGTTCGGTCGGAATCGATTCGAACTGGTCGCGCATGATCCAGATCACGATCGGAAGCACGGTCATCGTATAGAGCAGGATCAGGCCGATGCGCGTGTCGAGCAGGGCAAGCTGCTTGTAGAGGACCAGGAAAGGCAGTGCCAGGACGACCGGGGGAAGGATGAGCTGGGACAGGAAGAAGAAGGAGATATCGGCGTTTCGCATGAAGCCGAACTTGTAGGAGAAACGCGACAGGCCGTAGGCGGCGAGCGAGCCCAGCACGACGGCCAGCGATGACGCGGACAACGCCGTGATCGTCGAATTGAGGAAACGCTTGACGAACTCATCGCGCACCGTGCTTGCGGCGCCGATCGTATCCGGCGAAAGCCCCAGCGAGCGCCACCCCAGCCAGGCGGGGTCGTAGTCAACCCACGGGATCAGCGCACCCCGCATGACGTTGGGTGCCATCTTGAAGCTGGTTGTGATCGTCCAGTAGATCGGAAACAGGCAGACGATCGTCCACAGGATCAGCAACGCGTAGATCGCCGTCTTGCCGGCGAAACGACCGGCACGGAACGACAGGTCGGCCTCGCCGTCGCGGAAGATGGCATCGCTCATCGACAAAGCCTCATGTCCTTGGCCGGGTGAAACGGTCGGCACCCTTCATCAGCAGGGTCATGGCGATGATGATGATGACCAGGTAGACCATGGCGAGCAGCGTGCCGTATCCGACGTTCGAGCGGTCGCGATACTCTCGGAAGATGAAGGACGTCACTGTGTCTGTGGCGCCGCCGGGTCCGCCTGCCGTGAGGGTGATGACGATGTCCGCCAGTTTCAGCTTGAAGATGATCCGGATCAGGATGGCGGTCACCGAGACCGGCAACATCAACGGGAACGTGACTTCCCAGAAGCTCTTCCACGGCCCTGCGCCGTCCACCTTCGCGGCCTCGGTAAGCTCTTTGGGAATCGCCTGCAGCCCGGCCAGGATCATGATCATCATGAAGGGGATGAAGGTCCAGGCGTCGAGAAGCATGATCGTGAGCTTGGCGATCTCCGGCGAACCGAAGAAGGACGGATTGTCCCAGCCGAGCCACCTTGCGAACCGCGCGATCGGCCCGAAGCGGATCTCGAGCATGGACTTGCCAATCATCCAGCTGACCGCCACCGGCGAAAGCATGAGCGGAAGCAGGAAGGCGACGCGGAAGAACTTTCTGGCCCGGATCTCGGCGTTGAGCAGCAAGGCCAGGCCGAAGGCGATGGCATATTCGACCAGGATCGCCAGGCTGTACCAGATCATGTTGGTTAGCGCGTTCCAGTAGAACGGGTCGCGCCACATCTGCCAGACATTGTCCAGCCCGTTGAACTGCCGGCCGAGCGGCGAGGACAGGTTCCAGTCGGAAAAGGCGATGATCAGGCCGAACAGCAGGGGGAAAACAGTCAGAGACACCACGAAAAGTGCCGCCGGCAGCACAAACAGCGTCCGCTTACCGTGTTCGCCTCTGATGAGCACCTGGCTCCAGCACAGACAGACGCTCCAGAGAATGTACGCGTAGAGGGTGGGCCGCCAGCTCTGGAAGCCGAATTCTGCGAGACCCGCTTGCTGGGCGGTTTGTGCCGCCGCCACCAGCACCACCACAAGCGCCGAAACCCACACGATCGCGCGGCCGAAAAGCCGGCGCCGGTCGGATATGTCGTCGGCTGTCACGACGTGCAGCAGGTCGCCTTGATTCATTGGAACCCCGCCGCTGCGCACAGCTTTCCCAGGCCGGCACCCTGCAGCCCGGGTGGCGGTTTGGTCCGGCCGGTCCGAACGAAGAACGTCAAATGCCGCACAGTTGCCTTCGAGTTAATTGCCCGGGAACGGGCGCGACGTTTCCGGCGCGCCCCCTTTTCGACTATGCGATGCCCAGCGACGCCTTGTAGAGCTTGATCTGGCTCTCGCGACCGATCTGGTCGGTGATCTTTTCCCAGGCGGCGGCGATCGCGTCGGCCGTTTCCTGCGCCGATTTGTATTGGCCCGCTATGCCCTTCACAATCTCGTCCTCGAAGATCGAGAAGTACTGGAAAATCCCGGGTATGCGAGGCTCCACCGCCGCGTTCGGATGGTTGTAGCTGTCGAGGTTCGAGCCGAGGTAGTCCTCGATGAAGGCGCGCTCGTAGCCTGCCGCTTCCCATTCGTCATAGTTGAAATGGCTGTTGCGGTAGGGCTGGAAGCCGGACGGATAGGCCGCCATCCAGAGCGAGATGTCCTTGCCGCCCAGATGAGCCGCCGCCGACCACGCGGCCTTGCGCTTCTTTTCGTCGCCCGAGACGCGCGAGGTGACGTAGATGCCCCAGCCGAGATAGGCCATGTATGGCGCGAAGTTCTTGCCGTCGACGGGTGTCTCCCATTCGCCGCTGACATAGTTGAACACCCGGGTGGCTCCGGGCGTGATGCTGAAGCCGACCACGTCGCCCACCACCGACGTGTCGGAGGTGCGGGCGTTGGAACCGACATCGCCCCACCAGGTCAGCGCGCCGCCGGTGCCTGCCAGGAATTGCGAGAAAGCCGTCGCATTGGGGTCCGCGTTGACCTGGTCCGGAGGATAGGCGCCCTCCGTGGCTACCAGGTCGAACACGTCCTGGATCGCCTGCACCCATGCCGGGTTGTTGACCATCGGCTTCATCGTCTCGGGGTCGAACAGCCAGGCATCCCGCTTGGGATGCTTCGCATAGGAAGCCGCGCGGTCGCCCATGAAGTAGAAGCCGAAACCTCCCCACTGATATTTCAGCGGATCGAGGAAGCCGTAGGCCGGCTGGCCCGTCAGCGGGTCGGTCTGGCCAACGATCTTCTTGGTGAAGTCGTTCATGGCCTCCCAGGTATCCGGCACTTCCTTGTAGCCGGTCGCCGCGCTGATGGTCTCGTCGGTGAAATAGTCCTTGCGATATGCCATCGTATGGCAATCGCCGTCGATGTTGATGCGGTAGGTCTTGCCGTCCCATGTACCGACCGGCGGCTGCAGGTAGCCGACGAGGTCGTCGGCCTCGATCTGCGTCTTGACCCAGTCCGGCATCTCGTCGAGCAGGCCGCGGCCAGCCGTGTCGCCCTCGAAGGGCGCACCCATCTCGATGACGTCGAAGTCGACCGTACCGGTTGCGATCGACTGCTGCAGCCGAGCGTTGTAGTCGGCCTGGGCGAGATCGATCCAGTTGATCTTGGCGCCGGTATAGGCTTCCCAAGGCTTGAGGAAGCCGCGGAACAGGAAGTTGTGCAGGTTCTGATTGTTCAGGCCCATGAAGGTGAGTTCGACGCCAGCGAATTCACCTTCCGCGACATTGGCTTTCGTCGCGCCGAGGCAGAGTTCGCCGACCTTCTGCCAGTCGGCGTCGGTTGGCGAACCCTTTCCGACCCCGGGGATTTTTAGGATTTCGGCGCGCAGCTCCGCCTGGGCCGAAGCCGGCCGGCTGAATGCGCCGAGTGTGCCGGTCGACGCGGCCGCGAGTGCAGCCATACTGGCCGCACCCTTCAAGACGCCCCGGCGGGTGGCGCCGGCGCGCATCAGACTTTCGTAGAGACCCACTTTCATTGCAGTACCTCCCAAGCTGAGAAAAGTAAGCGCGTCACATCCCCGAAATGGTTTCGCGTCCCTCCCTGGAACCGCTACCGGCCGATCGAGCTTGATCGTCAGCCAGATATTTTGTCGAGAAGTAGCCTGCGCCGACACGACAGAAAACATGGACACTATGAAGCAAGCCTTCCTTAAGTCAACGCGGTCGGGCCACCGGTTCCGCAGGATCGGGGATCGGAAACGACGTGTGGACTTGCCGGGTGCTGTTCGATAGCTTCGGCGCCGCTAGCACGCCGGGGGGAGAATGGCTCGGGTCGCGATTGAAAACGTTTCGAAGTCTTTCGGTTCCGTGGGCGTGCTTCACGGTGTCGGCGTGGACATCGCCGACGGCGAGTTCGTTGCACTCGTCGGACCGTCCGGATGCGGAAAGTCCACGCTTCTGCGCATGATCGCCGGTCTCGAGGCCGTCACCGCCGGAACCATTTCAATCGGCGACCGCGTCGTGAACCACCTGCCGCCGAGCAGGCGCGACATCGCCATGGTCTTCCAGAACTACGCCCTGTATCCGCACAAAACCGTTGCTCAAAACATGGCTTTCGCGCTGAAGCTGCGCGGCGTCGACAAGGCGACGATCGACGACCGGGTGCGCAAGGCGGCGGAGATCCTCGATCTGCTGCCGTACCTGCAGCGCTATCCGCGCCAGTTGTCGGGCGGTCAACGCCAGCGCGTCGCGATGGGACGCGCCATCGTGCGAGACCCGCAGGTATTTCTTTTCGACGAGCCGCTTTCGAACTTGGACGCGAAGCTGCGGGTTCAGATGCGCACCGAGATCAAGGAGCTTCACCAGCGCCTCAAGACGACGACGATCTACGTCACGCACGACCAGGTCGAAGCGATGACGATGGCCGACAAGATCGTCGTGATGCAGGCGGGTCGCATAGAGCAGATGGGCGCCCCACTGGATCTGTTCGACCGTCCCGCCAACACCTTCGTTGCCGGCTTCATCGGTTCGCCGGCGATGAACATGCTGAAGGGCCGGGTACACGCCGATGGCGTCGCCATCGACGGCGCTGTGTTGCCGATCGATGGCCGTCACGATCTGCGCGAGGGTCAGGAGGTGCTTTATGGCGTCAGGCCGGAGCACTTCGAGATCGTGGGGGAAAGCGGGCTCGCCGCCCGTATCGCGGTGGTGGAGCCCACCGGGTCCGAGACGACGGTCGTCCTGCGCTTCGGCGAGAACGAGCTCGTGGCGCTGTTCCGCGAACGCCACGACTTCAGGCCCGGCGACACCTTGCATCTGCGTCCACGGCAGGCATTCGCCCATCTCTTCGACGCGGAGAGCGGCCGTCGAGTGTGACCTCGGGTGCGCGGTTCAGTCCACTCGGCCGCCAGAAATGCCAGTTCCGTCGCCTGCTGGATGGCGAGCCCGGCGTTGACGATCCTCGCGCGTGCTTGCCGGCCGGTTGGCGCGGGTCGTCAACCACTGCGAGTTCAAGCCGTAAGCCTGAGGGCGGCACACTCGAGGAGATGCTGATATGACCGTGCAGACTGTTCCCGAGAGCCTCAGAAGATCGCTCGACGGTTCCCATCGCAAGATGTTCATCGGCGGCCGGTGGGTCGACGCCGTGTCGGGCCGGACCTTCGAAACGAGGAACCCTGCGACCGGAGCGCTCCTGGCGACCGTTCCCGCTTCCGGCAAGGAGGACGTCGACCGCGCCGTGGCGGCCGCCCGCGCTGCGTTCGAAGGTCCGTGGAGCCGCTTCAAGCCCTATGAGCGACAGGTCCTGCTGCTCAGGATTGCCGACCTGTTCGAGAAGCACTGGGACGAACTCAGCCTCTCCGACACGCTCGACATGGGCATGCCGATTTCCCGGACCCGCGCAAACCGCAATCGCGTCATCGGCATGCTGCGCTTCTACGCCGGAATGGCAACATCGATCCACGGCGAGACGATCGAGAACTCGCTGCCGGGCGAGATCATCTCCTATACGCGCAAGGAAGCGGTCGGAGTCGTCGGCGCGATCATCCCGTGGAACGCGCCGACCGCCTCGTCCATCTGGAAGATCGGACCGGCGCTCGCGACCGGCTGCACCATCGTCCTGAAGCCTTCCGAGGAAGCGCCACTCACGCCGCTGCTGATCGCCGAACTGATGGCGGAGGCCGGCGTCCCGGTCGGTGTCGTGAACGTGGTGACCGGAACGGGGCGCGAGGCCGGCGCGCCGCTGGCCGAACATCCGGGCGTCGACAAGATCGTCTTCACCGGCTCGACGGCGACCGGCCAGAGTATCATCCGTGCCTCGGCGGGGAACCTCAAGCGGGTATCGGTCGAACTCGGCGGCAAGTCGCCCGTAATCGTCTGTGCCGATGCGGATCTCGAACGCGCGGTGCCGGTGGCGGCGATGTCGGTCTTCGCGAATTCCGGCCAGATCTGTATCGCCGGCTCGCGCCTGTTCGTGGCGCGCTCGATCCACGACGAATTCGTCGAGCTGCTCGGCGCGTTTGCCGCCGCGCTCCGGATTGGCAACGGCGTCGATCCGGCGACGGAGATCGGGCCGCTGATCTCCAGCCGCCAACTCGAGAAGGTTGCGGGATACATGGCATCGGGTCCGGCCGAGGGCGCGCGGCTGGTCGTCGGCGGCGAGCGGCTTCGGGATGGGCCGTTCCTGGACGGCCATTTCGTCGCCCCGACGATCTTCGCCGATGTCACGGACGGCATGACGATCGCCCGCGAGGAGATATTCGGGCCGGTCATCTCCGCCATGCCGTTCGAAACGATGGACGAGGTCGTGAAGCGAGCGAACGACACGCCCTACGGGCTCGCGGCAGGCGTGTTCACGCGCGATCTGTCGACGGCGCACCGGCTGTCCGGCGCGCTCAAGGCGGGCTCGGTGTGGATCAACACCTATCACGCGATCGACCCCGCGGTTCCGTTCGGCGGATACAAGATGAGCGGCTACGGCCGCGAAGGCGGCATAGAGCACATGCATGAATACCTGAACACAAAGGGTGTGTTCATTCGCACCGACTGAGGTCACGCACCAAAGACCGGACCAGACTGAGGTCCACGGGAGACTGCAATGAGGCTGGCTAACAAGACCGCGATCGTGACCGGCGGCGCATCCGGCTTCGGAGAGGGGATCGTGCGCAAGTTCCTCGCCGAGGGCGCGCGTGTGCTTATCATGGATCGCGATGCGGAAAAGGCGTATGAGCTGGATGCCGAACTCGGCGACGGCGTCTACACGCTCGTTGCGGACGTGACCAAGGCCTCCGATTTCGCCGCTGCCGTGGAGATGGCAACAGAAAAGCTCGGCGGGCTCGACATCCTCGTCAACAATGCGGGCGTGGGCCATCTGCCGCAGCCTTTGGAAGATGTCGACGACGAGACGTTCGACCGCGTCATGGCGGTCAACACGCGTTCCATCTATGTCGGGGCAAAGGCCGTCGTTCCCGGCTTCAAGCAACGCAGGTCGGGGGTCATCCTCAACATCGCATCCACCGGAGGCATCAGCCCGCGACCCAACCTGACCTGGTACAATGCGTCCAAAGGCTGGGCGATCACGGCCACACAGGCGATGGCCGTGGAACTGGCCCCGTTCGGCATCCGGGTCAACGCGATCAATCCGGTAGCGGGAGAAACGCCGCTGCTGAAGACTTTCATGGGTCAGGACACGCCCGAGATCAGGGCGAAGTTCCTGTCCACGATCCCGATCGGCCGTTTCTCGACGCCGGAGGACATGGGCAACGCGGCGGCGTTCCTGTGCTCGGACGAAGCCAGCATGATCACGGGCGTCGCTTTGAACGTAGACGGGGGCCGATGCATATGAAGGCGACGACAGGACGGCCTATGGCTGCTGGTTGAACGCCGGGCGGACGCCGGAGTAACCCGGTACCGGGATCGGCAGGGTGGCGGACCGCGCGTTTATGATGGATCGAAGCCCGAGCCGGATGCCGTTGCGGCAGGGCAGACTACTCGTCGGCATGAATGATCTCGAGGTCGGGGATTCCCCAGCACTGGACACCCATGTCCGCCGCCATGACCCCCAGGCCTTCGGTTTCGATCTCTCCCTTGCCCCAGATCGGGTGTGGCTTGCGGATCGCGTCGCTCTCCGCACCGTAGGGAAAGGGCGGAAAGACCAGGCCGTCGCGGTGGAGGTCGGCGCGTACGAGAAGCATGGTGCCTCCGACAGCAGTCAGCCGCATCGCGCTGCTGCCCCGGCGGTCGGAGAGCGTCAGTGCGCCATGTTCCGACCAGTTGTTCAGGTCGAAGGTCCGGCCGCCTGGCTCCTTCACGCAGTTCGGGACGACGATGTCCAGTTGCTTGGACAGCAGCCGCTTGAGCACATCCGACGGATAGTCGATGACATCGACATCGATCCAGAGGACCCAATCCTCGTCGTCGAGTGCGCGGGAAAGCAGGTGGTTCCGCGCCCGAGCCAGAACGCTGCGCCGCATCAGCTGAAACGCCGGCGTCCATCTCGGCACGCCGTTCGGAATGTTGAAGCCGAAATGGCGCTGGAAAAGCTCGGCTCGGCTTGCCCTCGCACGCAGCCTGGGCAGCAGCTTCTCGGCGGCTGCATAGGTGCCGTCCCTGCTGTCTCCCTCCAGCATGGCCACCGACAGCTGTTCTGCTGGCCAGTCGAGGCGCTCGATGAGTTCGACGTAGCGATCGAGGTGTTTTTCCGCCCCCTTCAGCGGGGTCAGGATCAGCACTTTGGGCGTGGAGGCAGCGCTGGTCGGCATATGAGCTCCCGGACGATCAAATCTCACGAGCGGAGCTAGCGCTGGAGTCGGTACGCGGTTAAGGGCTGGCCGGTGAGTAAGGATATGACATGAAACGTCAATCACATTCTTTCGAGGAGCGCGTCCGGACTCTCGCGGCCGAGATCAGGAATTCGTCGAAGCCGGATGCTCTCCCTGAAGGAAGCGGCCGTGGCCTCGTCATCGTGGCTGGTGGCGCCAGGATGTTCACGAACGCCTACGTCCTGCTGCATGTGCTCAGGAACGTCCTTCGCTCGAAGCTTCCCGTGGAGCTCTGGTATTTCGGACCCTCGGAAGTCTCTCCGGCCATGGCGGCATTGATCGAGCCTTTCGAAGTCCGACTGGTGGATGCGACCCCGGCGCTGGCCGCCACCGGGGCGAAGGTTCGCGACGGCTGGCAGCTCAAATCCTTCGCTCTGGCGTATAGCCGCTTTGCCGAGGTCCTTCTCCTGGATGCCGATCAGGTTCCGATTTCCGATCCAGCCGCCTGTTTCGATTGGCCGCAATACAGGGAGACGGGCGCCGTGTTCTGGCCCGACGTCATCGACCTGAGACGCGAGAATCCGGTCTGGGCTCTGCTCGGTCTGCAGGAAAGGCGCGCGGTCTCCCTGGAAAGCGGACAGTTGCTTGTCGACCGCAACAGGCATCGCGCCGTGCTCTGGGCAGCACTGCGGCTCAACGAGGCGGCCGACGATCTCTACCAGCTCGTCTACGGCGACAAGGACACGTATCTGCTTGCCTGGGAAATGCTGGGATCACGCTATTCGCTCGTGCCGCACCGTCCCTACGGCGACGAATACGTTCTGGTTCAGCGCGACTTCGAGGGAGATGCCCTGTTGCAGCACCGGACAAACGCCAAATGGCAGTACGGTGTCGAACCGCAGAAGATCGCCAATTTCGTTCACGAGGCGGATTGCATCGCTGCGCTGGCCGAGCTGACGACCAAGTGGAGCGGCCGCGTCTTTGCGGCGCCGGATCGGCCGAGCGCCGCGCGGTCTGTCGAGCTGCAAGTCATCGAGGCCGGCGCCTTCCATCTCCAGGTGGGCGACGAGCCGGAATCGTCGATCGAATTTCGTCCCCATGCTGAGATCGGCAGGGGTAGGGCCCCCGACCGGCGCCATTGGTGGGTCGAGCAGGACGACCAGGTTTGCCGGCTGGTCATGTCAGACGGCGGCCGCAGGAACTATGTGGTCGAGCGCGGCCCGGACCATATATGGAGGGGACATCGCTTCAGGAACCCTACTGCCGAAGTCAGCATCTCGCCCGGCGGAGGCGGCAGGATATCGGAGCCGTCGCAGGATTTCGGGCTCCTCGACGAGCTCTTGCGCGCGGGTGGCGTCTACGGTGTACCAGGCTATGACCGCAAGGCCATGACGGACGCCCTGAGGCTACTTACCGCCTGTCTCCCGGAAGCCGGTTCTCGGTTAGCCGCCCTGGCGTCGATGGCACCCGATCCGGTCGTCGCCGAGCGTCTGGGTGCGCTAGCGGACGCGGTCAGCGGACCGCTGGTTCCGAAGCAAGTCAGTCGCGCGGCCCATCTTGACATCGGCTATGTCCGGGCAGAGTTGGACGGATGAGCGATCGTCCGCGGGCGCTTCACATCGCCCCCGCCATGCCGGCGCGCACAGGGAACGGTCTGGCGATGCGGCAGGGAATGTTCCTGGATGCCCTCAGTCGGCATTTCGACACGCATCTGGTGGTGATCCCTGTCGCGGGATCCGCCGACGAGCCGGCAGCCCTGCCGGAGGCGCTTGGAGTGCGCACGACGAGACTTTCGGTTTCAGGGCGACAGGATACGCATTTCTCCTTGCTTGCGCGTCTCGTCGATCCGGCGGCGCGCCTTGCTGCCTTCCGCTCCTACGGGCGCAGTTCGCTGGCTGCAAACCTGTCAGTTCCAGTCCTGGCGGACCTGCGCGCGGCGCTTGGAAACGATCGCTACGACCTCGTCCATATCGGGCGGTCCTACCTCGCCGACGGCCTCCAGGTGGTGCGCGGACGCGCGACAACGCTGGATATCGACGAGGATGAATGGACATCATACCGCGAAATGGCCCGCATCCTGCGGGGTCAGGGTGCGGCCGCCGCGGACTGGGCTGAAGCGGAGGCAGACGCCCTTTCTCGGCTGATAGGGAAATCGCTGGAGAGCGTCGACTACAGCTTCGTCTCCAACGAACTGGAGGCCGGCGAGCTCCGGAATCGCCATCCGGATATCGATGTCGAAACCGTGCCTAACGCGGTGTCGGTGCCAGGTACTCCGCGACGCTCCGACGACGGCGCGACGCTCCTGTTCCTTGGCTCGTTCAGCTATTTGCCCAATGTCGACGCCGCAAATTGGCTCGTCGGCAGCATCTGGCCGTTGGTCAGGTCAAGGAGGGCAGATGCGCGTCTCCTGCTCGTCGGTCGCAATGCCGACCGCATGCGAGCGTTGGAGCGGGAGCCGGGTGTCCATCTCTGGAGCGACGTCAAGAACATAGAGGACGCGTTTGCAGCGGCCACGGTTTTTGTCGCCCCCCTGCGTGCCGGTGCCGGGACGCGCCTGAAGATACTGGAAGCCGCCGCCCACGCCGTGCCTGTCGTCTCCACCTCCCTCGGTGTGCGGGGCCTGCCCCTGGTACACGGGCGTGAACTGCTCGTCGCTGATGACGAAAAGGGGTTTGCGGAAGCCGTGGTCGAAGCTATGAGCGACGGCATCGCATCCGGGAATCGGGCGGCATCGGCCCGCTCCGTCGTGCGCCGGCACTTCGATGTCGGCACGGTCACGGCGGAACTCTCCCGCCGGCTGCGCGATGCAGCCGCTGGAAAGCCACCCGAAAGGTAACTGGACTCATGATCGACATAAATCCGCAAACCAGGTTTCGCGCCGTCCCAGACATCGAACTCAGTCGCGTTCCGGACGGCGCAGTGGTCTATCAGAACGACAAGGAAAGGGTGCATTTCCTCAATCCCACCGCGCTGATGGTTTTCGAACTCGGCGAACTCGGCAAGTCGGTCGGCGAGATCGAGGCCTTCCTCGCCGATTCGTTCGGCCTCGCCGAGCCGCCGACCGCGTCGGTACGCGAATGCCTCGCCTCGCTGATTGGCGAAGGGCTGCTCGTTTGCGACCCGTCATCTGCAGAACACTGAGGCGCGAATACCGCCTCCACGCTCCGAACGACGAGATTGGAGCCTTCCTCAGCTACGTGGCTGCCGAACCGGACCTACCCGGCGAGACGCTGGAGCCGGTCGACATTCCGATTCGGCTCAAGAACGGATTCCTTTCGGCGAACCTCCCCTCCGGCCGGCTGGTCGAGGGAACGCCCGGCAACCTGGTCAGCGCCATGCACCGCCTGATCGTCCACGATCTGGCCGAAGGCGATCCGGGCGTTCCCTTCATCCACGGTGCTACCGTGGTGGTCGAAGACAGGAGGATGCTCCTGGTCGGCCACAAGGGCTGTGGCAAGAGCACGCTGGCACTGTTCCTGGCGCTGGCCGGTCATAGCGTCGAGGGTGACGAACACCTGCTTCTGCGGCAGGAGGAAGTCGTGGCAAGGCCCCGCACGCTGAGGGTGAAGGAGGGGAGCCTCGCCCTCATGGCGGACATCCCCGCCGCCTTCTGGACGGCACCTTCGGTGCCCAACTGGGACGGGAGCATCATCCGATCGATAAGCCCGTCACTTTGCGGCCGCCCCTGGGTGATTCGGGCCGGCAGGTTGGACGCGGTCGTCCTGCTGACGGCCAATCACGGCGGCAGGTCGGTGGTTAGGTCCGTTTCCCAAGCCACTTGCCTGCGACGTCTGATGATCGAGGTGGTGTTGCCCAAAACCGGCATCGCAGCGGCGGCAGCCCGCGTTCAGAAGCTTTCCCGCGATGTACCTGCCTTCGAACTTTCGCTGGGAGAGCTCAATACAGCCGAGTGGCATTTGCAGAAAACGGCTGGCTTGTTAACCTGAAGTGCAATATAGCGCGAACTGTCTACAAACTTGCTCGCCCACTTGAGTCAGAGGGGACTGAATTGTCTGAGAATAATGATATCGAGCGTCTGGAACAGGCACTCAAGACCGTCGATGTGACCCGCCGCGACGCGCTCCGCAAGATCGTGCTGACGACGGCCTTCGTGGCGCCGGTCGTTGCGTCGTTCACCGTCGACGGGCTGACGGTCAGCTCGGCGCTGGCGCAATCGGGCAACTCGATCGCTTCGTGAGCCTGATGTCCGGCGTTGGTCGCTCGATCAGCGCCTGCATGATCGTCAAGAACGAGCAGCCGTTTCTCGACGGCTGCTTGTCTTCGTTAAAGGGCCTCGTCGACGAGATCGTCATCGTCGACACGGGCTCACAGGATGAGTCCCTCGATATCGCGCGGCGCCATGGAGTGCGCCTCATAGAGTGGGCCTGGCGCGATGATTTCGCTGCCGCGAGAAATATCGGACTAGACGCTGCTTCGTCCGAGTGGCTGCTCTACATCGACGCGGATGAGCGTCTGGCGGATACGAGCTACGAACGATTGCGGGCAGGTCTCGACAGGGCCGACGCGTTTGCGGGCCGTCTGCGGTTCCAGGTCAACGCCAACAGTACCTTCTATCGCGAATACCGACTCTTCCGAAACGATCCGCGCCTGCGCTTCAAGGGTGCGATCCACGAGACCATAACTCCGGATCTCGACGCGCTGCGCCGCGACATAGGCGCCGTCAGCGTCGACGTGGACGGCAGTCTGGTGCATCTCGGCTATGATGGCGACATGACCGCCAAGTACCGGCGCAACCTGCCCATGCTTCGTATTGCAGTGGCACGAGAGCCGAACCGCCTGTATTACTGGTACGATCTCGCCACCACGCTTGCCGGGCTCGGCGAAACCGATGAGGCCATAGCGATCTCGGCGGCAGGCCTCGCGAGGGAGGAGACAACCGATCCTCTCGCCATGGTCATGCGCAGCATGCTGGTGTTCACCCAGGCGAGGCTCCGGCTGCAGCGGGGGGAGGACGTGCGTGGTCTGGTCGACCAGGGCCTAGCGTCCTATCCGGCCAATTGGTCGTTGCGTTTCCTGCGCGCGAGGGCAGCCATCGACGTTGGCGATCCCGCATCGGCGATCCCGGACCTGGAGGCGCTGCTTGCCCAGGACCCCGATCAGATCTGTGATGCGTCACTCGGTTTCGACAGACGCATTTTCGGCTGCTACGCGCATGACCTGATGGGCGTGGCACTTCTGCGGCTGGGTGATCGCGCGGGCGCCGCTGCAGCCTTCGCTCGCGCTGCGGATGCGGCTCCCGACGTTCAGGCGTATCGGATCAAAGCGCTCGCGATCGGCGCGCGCGCGTAGCGGAGTTCCGGCGCCGGAGCGGCGACGGGCCGATGCGGCGTTCGAACCGATTACCGCGCACGTGCTAGCGAAAGCCCGGCGGCTTGAGCAGCATCGGGCGCTTGAGGAAAGTGAGCGGCATCGCCAGTTTCCAGACGGTGCGCCGCGCAGCACTGTGCCCCCCGATCGCACGTTTCATGCGCTCGGTGCGGGTCGCCGCCCTTAGTTCCGGACCGGTACCTGCCATTTCCGGATCGCCGGACCGGATCCGCGACCACCATTCCAACGCGTCGGGTGCCATGGTCAGGGGCCTGGCGACAGGCATGCCGAAAAGGTCGGCCGCAGCCGCCGTCCACAGGTCGAGGATGGCCAGGAAGCGGGGATGCCGCGAGGCGCGCCCGACCAGCGCTGCCCGCTCATCCTCCGACATATCGACCACGCCGGCGGCGAATTCGTAGAGACCCCGGACGCCGATCTCGGCGCGCTTCACGGCCCGGTGCCCGATGTGGTGATGAATCATGCCGTGGAGGACGTGAAGGTGCGCCGGGAGGACACGCACGCCCCTTATCTGCGCTTCCGAAGGTACGACGGCCGACTTGACCATTTCGGCGCTGGAGAGAAATTGCTCGACCCGCGAGAGTCCCGCGCGGCGGTGAATCTCGATCCAGCCCGGCATGTCGTCGCGGTAGAGTTCTTGCAGATGATGATGCAGCATCCGTGGTCGCGGCTGCGCAGCGGGCCGATAGCCCAGCTCCTGCACGATATGCTGTGCGCGTGATGCTTCGTGCGGACGCACCAACAGGTCCAGGTCGCGCAGATAGCGCCAGGCCGGTTTGCCCGTCACGATCGAAGCGCCGCCTTTCAGCGCGATCGGAGTGATCGCCCGAGCGTTCAGCGCCTCCGCGATCTCGCCCAGCCGTTCGGTAAAAACTCCCCTGCGGGTGGCGAGGTTCGCCTCAGCCTGTTGCAGGACCTTGGTGACCGTCATTCGTCCATTAGGCAGCGTCATGGCAGGCACGTCGGGCGCGAGCTTCAAGCGGTGCACGGCGTCGAGCAAGGCGGATTTGAGGAACAGGGGCTCGGCGGCGGACAACAGCCTTTCCCAGCCTACCGCTCGGATGCGCGCTGCCAGGCTTTTCGAGGTCCCGGGCTGCGCGTCAAATCGAAGGCAAGCGCAGAGCAAATCCAGCGTGGCGTCATCCGCCCCTGCACTCTCGTCTATCGTGACGTTCACGGTGTGTGGCTTTCCTTGTCGCTCACGGAGTTCCCGAGCCTGCCAGCGTCTTAGATCAGGCCATCATAGCCGGTAAGCTGCCGATCGCACCGTCCCGGGCATGCAACCCGCCGACTCCAGCCGGTTGCTCCACAGTGACCGTTCTGAGGCAAGCCGCAGCGACGCGTGCACGTTTCAATCGGACGGCGTTTCGCTATGCGGCCATTCTGCGCGCTGTTTCGTCGAGCGTGCATGCGACGGCGTCGAGGATGGCGTCGATCTGCGCGCTTTCGATGATCAGCGGCGGACAGAATGCGAGCGCGTCGAGGATGGGGCGGGAGATCACGCCGTTGCCTAGCAGCAGTCCGTTGGCGAGCGCCCCCAGGGCACCCGCGGTGTTCCAGGGTCCCTTGCTCTCCTTGTCCGCAACCAGCTCGACAGCGCCGATCAGGCCGATCCCGCGCACCTCGCCAACCAGTTCGTGGCCCTGCAACTCCCGCAGCCTGCGCTGCATGTAATCGCCGACCTCGGCTGCGTGCGCGACAAGGCCGCGTTCTTCGATGATCTTGAGATTTTCCAGCGCGACGGCGGCAGCGACTGGATGGCCGCCGCCGGTGAAGCCGTGACCAAAGGTTCCTATGCGATGGCTTTCGTCGGCGATCGGGGCGAAGACCTTTTCGTTGATCAGCAGGGCCGAGATCGGCAGGTAGGACGAGGAGAGCTGCTTCGACATGATCATGATGTCCGGCTCCATGCCGAACGTTTCCGATCCGAACATCCGTCCCGTTCGCCCGAAACCCGTGATCACCTCGTCCGCCACCAGCAGGATGTCGTACTTCCTCAGGACGGCCTGGATCTTTTCCCAGTAACCAGCCGGCGGGACTATGACGCCGCCGGCGCCCATGAGCGGCTCGCCCCAGAACGCGGCGACGGTTTCCGGACCTTCCTCCAGGATGAGCTTTTCGAGATCGTCGGCGAGCCGGCTCGAAAACGCATCCTCGCTCTCCCCGGGCGCCGCTTCGCGCCAATGGTGCGGCGACGAGGTGTGCAGGACATTGGCGATCGGCAGGTCGAAGGAACGGTGATTGTTGGGAAGGCCGGTGAGGCTGGCCGAGGCGATCGTGACGCCGTGGTAGCCCCGCTTGCGGCTGATCACCTTCTTGCGCTGCGGCTGCCCGAGCGCGTTGGACCGGTACCAGATCATCTTCAGCGCCGTGTCGTTCGCTTCGGATCCGGAATTGGTGAAGAACGCCTTGCTCATGGGCACGGGCGCCATGGTCACGAGCTTTTCGGCGAGTTCGATCACAGGCGCATGAGCCCTGTGGGTAAAATCGTGATAGTAGGGCAGCTTCGCCATCTGGCGCGTGGCAGCCTCCACGAGCCTGGGTTCGGAGAAGCCCACCGCGACGCTCCACAAGCCCGCCATCGCCTCGATGTAGCGCTTCCCGTCGGTATCCTCGACATAGACACCTTCGCCCTTCTCGATGATGAGCGGCCCGATTTCCTCGTGCTTGCGGGCGTCGGTGTAGGCGTGCAGGTGGAATTTCTTGTCGCGCGCTTCGAGCGAGTTGGGCTGTTGGGTCATGATGTTCCGTTCAGTTGTCGTGCCGTCGGTTCGCATGATGCTGGACTGGATCGACCTCTGGCGGCAACACCCCGATCCTCTTTGGCCGCGATGCACCACAAGCCATGTAGCGCAGTCAATAGGCCGACCGCTGCCTGATGTTGATCCACGCTGCTGGCGGCGATCCCAGCCATGCACAAGGTGTGGCTCGAGGGCTTGCGAATTGCTCGTCGACATCGGGCAGGACCGGCGGCCGGCGCGAAAAAGACCGATTGAGATTTGCAGCAGGGGCAGGGCAGGGGTATTGGCTTCGGGCCCTTCATCCGGAGTTCCGCCGTGACCGACGTTTTCATCTGCGACTATGTCCGCACCCCCATCGGACGCTACGGTGGAGCGCTGTCATCCGTACGCACCGACGATCTCGCTGCCATTCCTCTGTCCGCACTCAAGGAGCGCAACGCATCAGTTGACTGGGCCGCCGTCGACGATGTGATCTTCGGCTGTGCAAACCAGGCGGGCGAAGACAACCGCAACGTGGCGCGGATGGCCGCTCTGCTGGCCAGCTTCCCAGTCGAGGTTCCGGGTACGACCGTCAATCGGCTGTGCGGCTCCGGCATGGATGCCGTCCTGATGGCCGCGCGCACGATCGGCATGGGAGAAGCCGAACTGATGATTGCCGGCGGCGTCGAGAGCATGTCGCGCGCGCCCTTCGTCATGCCTAAGCCCGATGCTGCCTTTTCGCGCCAGGCCGAGATTTACGACACCACCATTGGCTGGCGGTTCGTCAATCGCAAGATGGAAAAGCTATACGGCACCGACAGCATGCCGCAGACCGGGCAGACCGTCGCCGAAGAATACGGCGTCAGCCGGGAGGATCAGGACAGGATGGCTCTGGCCTCGCAGGCCAAGGCTGCCGCCGCGCAGGAAAACGGCCGCCTTGCCGAGGAGATCGTGCCGGTGTCGATCCCGCAGCGGAAGGGCGATCCTCTCACGGTGGAGCGCGACGAACACCCGCGCGCGACATCGATGGAGGCGCTCGCCAGGCTCAAGCCGCTTTTCCCGGAAGGTTCGGTCACGGCGGGCAACTCCTCGGGCATCAACGACGGCGCGGCCGCGCTGATCCTGGCCTCGGAGGCGGCGGCGCGCCGGCACGGCCTCCGGCCCATGGCGCGTGTGCTCGGGGGGGCGGTTGCAGGCGTGCCACCGCGTGTGATGGGCATGGGACCGGTGCCTGCCTCCACGAAACTTATGGCCCGCCTTGGCCTTCGACAGGACGATTTCGACGTCATCGAGCTCAACGAAGCCTTCGCTTCGCAGGGGCTGGCCACGCTGCGGCAGCTTGGCATCGCGGATGACGATCCGCGCGTCAATCGCAACGGCGGTGCGATCGCGCTCGGTCATCCGCTTGGAATGACCGGCGCGCGCATCACCGGAACCGCCGCGCTGGAACTCGTCAAGTCGGGAGGACGGCGTTCGCTTTCCACCATGTGCATCGGCGTCGGGCAGGGGATTGCCATAGCGCTGGAGCGCGTGTGAGCCGAAGGAGCGGAGTACGCCTTACGGGCCGTGCGCGTCACACGGACAATGCGCGAAGGCTGGACAGTGCGGGCGCAAGCGCCCGCTGCTGGGCTGCTGCGTCGCGATAGGCTGCAAGAGCCGCTTCGTAGACCTTGACGCTGTTTGTGTCGGGCGCGCTGACGTCACGCGTGGCGCAGATGGCGCGCAGCGGCGAGAAGTCCGGCCATATGCCCATCCCGACGAAGGCGAGCGCTGCGGCGCCGAGCGTCGCCGCCTGCTGGTCGACGGAGGCCTTGAGGATGGCGCAGCCGAGTATGTCGGCGAACATCTGCCGCCAGGCCGCGCTGCGGGCGCCGCCGCCGACCACGATCATCTCGCTACGCAGCGGGGTCATGCGTCGCAGTTCGTCGAGCGCGACACGCAACGCAAGCGCGATCCCTTCGAACGTCGCCCGCATCATATCGGCGCGGCCGTGCTGGAGGTCGAGCCCGAGAAAGCCCCCGCGCACCGTGGAACCGCCTTCCAGCGAGGTGCCGCCGGCCAGTGTCGGAACAAAGAGCAGGCCGCGCGCGCCGCGTGGCGAGGAAAGCGCCAGCTCCATCAGTGCGTCATGAACGTCCAGTCCTTCGGCTTCCGCCGCTGCAACGACATCGGCCATCAGCTGTTCGCGTACCCAGGTGAGACTCGTCCCGGAGGAGAAGATGGACGTTGCCGAGATGAATTTGCCCGGGACGACATGCGCGAACACGTAAGGCAGGACCAGATCGTCCAGTAGTGGTCTGGTCGAGGACACCGTCAGCCAGCTGGACGAGCCCATGGATATGAAGGCGTCGCCTTCGCCGAAGGTGGAGGCGCCGAGCGCCATGCAACTGTTGTCGACGCCGCCGGCAATCACCTTGACGCCGGCGGGCAGGCCGAGCTTCTCTGCCACGGCAGGCAGGACTTCGCCGACGATTTCGGTGGAGGCTAGTGGTGTCGGCATCAGTTCGGGGGAGAGCTCCGCCCCCGCAAGCAGCTTCGAGGAATAGCCCTGTGCCTCGAGGTCGTAGACGCCGGTCCCCGACGCATACGAATGGTCCGTGGCGATACGTCCCGTCAGTCGGAAGTTGATGTAGTCCTTGGTACCGATGATGGTCCGCGTCCGGGCAAAGATCTCCGGCGCGTTGTTGCGAAGCCAGTGGATCTTGAAGACGGTGTAGAGCGGCGCCGGAAAGCCGTTGCCGGTTGTGCGATACCATTCCGTCTTGTCGAACTTCTCGAAGAAAGCCTGGGCCACGGCGTCGGCCCGCCCATCCGACCAGATCGGCACGAACTCCTGCAGCAATTCTCCATCCGCATCGAGCGGCACGCAGCCCAGGCTGTGCCCCGACAGCGCGATTGCCTTCACTGAGGCCGGATCAACGCCCGGCGCGGCAAGCAGTGCGGCGATGCTTCCGCAAACCGCTTCCCACCAGTCGAGCGGACGCTGCTCGTGGCGCGATGCCGACGGATAGAAGGTCTCGTAGCCCGCAACGCGCTCGGCAACGCAGGTCCCGTCCTCGGCATAGACGGCGGCTTTGGCGCCGCCCGTTCCCAGATCCAATGCAATTACCGTAGCAGACATCGGCACGTGCCCAGTGTTGCGGTTGCGGGATGGCTCAGGCAGCCTTTGCTATGGTCAGCCTTCCGCCGGGCAAGGCGGCGCATTGGGCTACCAGATCGACCGCGACTTTCGTGTTGATGCCGAAACGGGTGACGCCCAGGTCGATCATCCCGGCTATCGTTTCCAGGCTGCGAATCCCGCCGGACGCCTTGACCTGAACCGCGCCCTGGACCGTGTCCACGATGAGGCGCAACCTCTCGACCGTAGTCGCGCTCGGCGTCCATCCCGTGCCGGTCTTCACGAAGGCAGCGCCGCTCTCGGCGACGATGGAAGCGGCCGAGCGTATTTCCTCGTCGGTCAGATGGGCGACCTCGAGAATGACCTTGAGCGGTACTGGCGCAATGGCTTTAACGACGGCGCGGATGTCGGCTTTGACATAGTCCAGATCGCCCGACTTCAGCCGCCCGACATTGATCATCATGTCGAGTTCCTCGGCGCCGTCGGCGACCAGGCCTTCCGCCTCGGCGACCTTGATCCGTGTCTTGTGCCCGCCCGAGGGGAAGCCGACCGGACCACCGACCAAGGTCTTTCCGCCCGCGGGAACGAGGGAGCGAAGCAAGGGTACGAAATGCGGCAGCACGTGCGCCGCGATGAACCCTCTCTGGGTTGCGATGCCGGCCAGTTCTCGCACGTCGGACTCGGCGTGGAAGGCCTGCACGGCGCTGATGTCGATCAGCGCCGCAAGCTCATTTGCGGTGATGGAAGAGGGTTTTCCGGGGGCGGAAATCAACATTCAAGGTCTCCGGACATTCGACACTGCTTTATTCATCTGTAGCAAGGCTACGAACCGTTCAATCTCGTCACTGGTGTATGGCCCCAAAATCAGCTCGTAAACGACAGATTCCGTAGCAAAGATACTGAGTCAGATTCTGGTTGAAGTCCGTGCGTCAGACAGCCGGCGCTTCATCTGCGAGAGCTGATCGACCCTCTCGCTGCCTCGGCGAAGAGCCACGGCGGTCGAAAGGATGTCGATTACGGTCAGCGCCGCGATTCTCGAGATCGTCGGCGTGTAGACGTTGGTGTTCTCCAGCGTCTCCACCGTAAGCACCACATCGCAATGCTCCACCAGCGGGCCATCCATGCCGACGAGCCCGATGACGCCGCTGCCGCGCTCGCGGGCGATGCGCGCCACTTCGACGATAGACAGGGTGGCGGCGGTGTTGGAGATCGCAACCACCACGTCGCCAGGCTTCAGCATAGACACGATCATCACCTGCTGGTGAGAATCGGTTTCCGCTCCGCACGGCACGCCGAAGAGCGGGAACTTCTGCTGAGCGTCGCGCGCCACGATCCCGGAGGCGCCGAACCCGAAGAACTCGATCCGGTTGGCCGCCTCGAGCATGTCCACTGCCTGCCCGATCGAGACAGGATCGAGATTGCGGCGCACGGCATCGAGGCTGGTGATCGTATAGTCGAAGATCTTTTCCGCGACGGCGGCGGGTGTATCCGTGGCGAGGATGACGGAGTGCGTCGCCGGGGTGCCGAGCGCCAGGCTCTGCGCCAGCCGCAGCTTGAAATCCTGATAGCCTTGGCAGCCGACGGAGGTGCAGAAGCGTATGACCGTCGGCTGGCTCACGCCGGACCACTCGGCGGTCTCGGCGACTGTGGCATTGAGAATACGCCTCGGATCGGCAAGCACGACGTCGCAGACCTTGCGGTCTGACTTGCGCAGTTCGTTGCGCCTCGTGCGCGCGACCTCGAGGATGTTGTCGCTGCCGTTGAGCGGAATGGACAGTCGCGGCTTGGGTGGCATCGACACGCTCTCGGTTGGTTACGACAATCGATATTCGAAACCCGTTCGTGCCCTATGGACACGGGGCGTGCAACCGTCTTCGACAAGCCGATCTATGAGGCCGGGCGCGACGGTATTGAAGTCGAACATCCCGTAGTGGTGGGCGATCATGTCCGTCGCACCGACCTTCCCAGCCAGCGCCCTGGCCTCTGCTAGATTCAGATTGCCGGCTATCCCGGCAGCACTCAGAGTCACGTTGCGCCCGTTCGCTGGCAGCAGGGCGACGTCCGGTGCGAGCGCGGCCACCTCCGCCGCAAGCCCTTCGAAGGGCACAGTATCGCCGGAATGATAGAACCTCGCGCCGTCCAGATCGAGCACATAGCCCAGGAAGAGATGGTATCCCTCTGCCGTGCGTCGCAGGTCTTCGTGCGCTGCCCGCGTGGCAGTCACGCTGCAGCCCGGAAAGGGCGAGAACAGTTCGCCGGCATCAAGACCCGTCAGCATTTCCTTGTCCGCGCCGGTTCGCCGGGAGGCTTCGTCGATGGCGGCGCGCGGGACCACGAAGCGGCATCCGGGACATTGCGACGCGAGCGGTCGCAGCGTTGCCGGATCCATGTGGTCGGTATGCTGGTGCGTGACCAGCACCAGATCGATCTCGCCAAGTTCGGCCACGCTGATGGGCGCCGGCATCATTCGCTCATGGGGATAGGTCTGGCCGCGATACTTTTCCGCCAGGCTGTCCGACAGATAGGGGTCGATGAGAATCCGCCTGCCTGCTGCGACAAACAGGAAGCCTGCCTGGCCGAGCCAATAGAAGCTTACGCCTGCTTCGGCAGGCGCCAGCGCCAGCCGGTCGGCGAGGGTGCCGTCGAACACCTCTGCGGACAGTCGCCGTGTCATTGCCGCGTCGCTCCCAGCGCGTCGAGCAGGTTGACCACGGCGATCCGCGTAGCCTTGCTGACACTTTCCTCCGTGAAGCCGCCGATGTGGCTCGTGGCCACGACTTTCTCGTGTCTCGCCAGACTTTGTGCGGGCGGCGGCTCTTCCGAGAACACGTCGGTGGCGAAGACCGAGAGCCGGTTCTCATCGAGCGCCGCCCGCACCGCTGCCTCGTCGACCAGCGAGGCGCGAGCAGTGTTGACCAGGACGGATTGCGGCTTCATCAGCCCGAGCCGCCGGGCGTCGGCCAACGGCGCGCCGTCGGGCGGGGGAGGGCAGTGCAGCGACAGGATGTCCGCCCGTTCGAAGACCTCATCGATCTCCAGCCATTCGAACGGACCCGATATCTCGAAGGACGGCCGGAACGGATCATACGCCACCACGCGCGCGCCCATGACCGAGACGACCTGGGCGACATGGCGCCCTATGGCGCCGCAGCCGAGCAGGCCGACCGTGCGCCCGGAGACTTCCATGCCGCGCAGACGCGGCCAGCCGCCGGATTTGATGCCGGTGTCGACGGCGGGAATGGCGCGCAGCGCAGACAGAATCAGGCCGACGGTCAGTTCCGCCACGCCGACGGAATTGGCGCCTTCCGCGCGCATCACCCGGATGCCCCGCCGCTCGAGTTCGGTCAGCGGCAGGTTGTCGACGCCGACGCCGTTGCGGCTCACGACCCGCAGGCGGTCGGCGGCATCAACGACCTTTACGGAGACAGGTTCGACGCCCGCCAGCCATCCGATGCAGCCGGGCACGAGATCGAGGAGTTCCGCCTCGTCGGGCTGCCTCCCCGGTCTCGGAAAGACCAGCTCGAACCCGGCTTCGCTGAGCATGCCTAGTTCAGCCGGAGGATCGGCCGAAAGGGAGCGTGGGGTGACCAGTATCCGTTCCACGTTCAGCCCCTTGCCGCCTCTATCGCTATTCGGGAAATCTCGTCGAACTGCGGCCCGTGCGTCGCGATCTCGACGTCGAACACCTCGGCGATCACCTGCGTCCAGCCGTGCAGGAAATAGGTCCAGCCGTTCTCGACCTGCAGCCCGCGTGCCTGCCGCTGGCGGTTCGCCTGGTCGAGGAAGACGAGCTCACCGCGATAATTGAGGTCCCAGGCGATGCCGCGCTCGGGAAAGGTCGCGGCGTCCGTGATCGGCGATCCGGGCCGATCCTTGCCGAGACCCGTCGCGTTGATCACGAAGGATCCGGGCTTCAGGGTCGCCATCGCAGCATCGTTGTCGGCCGCGCTCTCCGGCCGGATGTACTCGACCGGCACGTCCGATGCGATCTGCTCATGGATGCGGCGGATCTCGTCGAGCCTATGCTGCGACGGATCGGTGACGACGATGCGTGACGGCACGTCGGTGCCGCGTTCGCGCCGCATCAGGTGCCAGGTGATCGCGATCGTCGAGCCGCCCGCGCCCATCGACATCAGTTCGGCCCCCGTGTTCGCGAAATGGCGCTCGGGAATGAAGCCGTCGATGGCGAGACCCGACGAGATCGGGTCCTTGGCGTGGCAGACGAGCTTGCCGCCACGCTTGGAAAGGCAGCTCGTCTCGCCCATCAGGGCGGCATGGCGGTCGACCTCGTCGAACAGGTCCTTCGCCGCCTCGTAGAGGTCGATCTTGTGGGTCGTCACCAGCGCGCCTAGCGACAGTGGGTCCGCCTTGATGAAGGACACAGCTTCCCTGTAGGCGTCCGGATCGGCATGCAGCGGAAAATCGATGCCCTCGATGACGGCATCGTTCAGCCCGAGATAGCGCGCCCATGCGGGAAACACCTGCATGATGGAGCTTTTGCCCGTGGTCACGCCGATGAAATAGAAGGTCGGCTGCGCGGCCGGTCGGTAGGTCGTCATCCCTTCGCGGCCCGTATTTCCCCCGCCTTCGCGACGGCGCGGCGCGCCTTGTCGGCGATCTCCGTCCAGCGGCCCTCGGCGATGTCTTCCTTGCGCGCGATCCACGTGCCGCCGACGGCGGCGACCGAGTTCAGCTTCAGCCAGTCGCCCATCGTCGCCTCGCTGATGCCTCCGGTCGGCACGAAGCGGATTCCGAGATGCGCGAAAGGCGCACTGATGGCTTCGAGCATGGCGGGGCCGCCCGCCGGACCGGCCGGGAAGAACTTCGCCAGTCTCACGCCGCGGCGGGCGGCGGCCGTCAGGTCGGACGGCGTCATCACGCCCGGCGCAAAGGGCATTTCCCGCGCCGCCGCAGCATCGACGATTTCGGCATCGAAGCCCGGTGCCAGGCCGAAGCGCGCGCCGGCGGCCACCGCGGCGCCGAGCGCCTCCAATGTCAGGATCGTGCCTGCGCCGACATTCAGTTCGGGACGCTTCTTCGCCATGACGGCGATCGCCTCGGCCGCCGCCTCAGTGCGGAAGGTGATCTCGGCGATCGGCAGGCCGCCTTCGAGAAGCGCATCTGCGAGTGCCAGAGCATCGTCTGCCCGATCGATTGCTATGACCGGCACCACGCCAAGGGCGGCTGCCTGTTCGAAAGGCCCCGTCATGCCTTCACCTCTTTTCCATAGACCGCGTCGAGCGCCGCCGCGTCGCGTGGCCGCCAGCCGGCGTTTTCGATTTCCTTCCAGCCGCCCTTGCCATCGTCGACGATGCGCGTGCGCATGCCGCCCGCCTTCTCGATGATGGAATAGTCCTGGCCCGAATCCGCCGGGTAGCAGAACAGCATGACCAGATCCTCGTCACCGACGTTCACGGAGCGATGGATCCAGTAAGGCGGCACGTAGCAGCAGGTGAACGGGTCGATGGCGAACGCGCGGACCTCGCCTTCAGGCGATTCCAGCAGCATCACGCCGTGGCCCTTTTGGCCGTAATAAATCTCCGGCCTTTCTGCGTTGCGATGGATATGGCCGCGGGTGACGAAGAACTCGTCGCCCACCTTCCCCGGCGACATGCGAGTGACGCCGAAGATCATGTCGCCCGCGGCTTCGTTCGGACGAAACTCGCAGACGTCATAGACGGCCCTGTCGCTCCATTCCTGCGTCATTGCCGAGAACGCGGCTTCGTCGCCGTAGAGCCCGGACAGATCCCGGAAGTACTTCGTGTAGCGCCCGGTCGGCTCCGTCATTTCGCCGCTGGCGATATCCACCTGGCAGGCCACGGGTTCGAACAGCTTCTTCAACTTCATCTCCTCATTTCACATACAGCGCCGAATGCGCCCGGTAGCTTTGCTCCCGAATAGCGATGGACGTAGAACCGATGCGCTGCATAACCTGTGTTCACGTCCCATCATCAAGTGCTGACAGGTAGTCAAACTACAACCTCGAGGGTCGCGCAAAAGTGCGCCATTCGGCGCCGTCCCGGTATTCCTCCTATCGGCGTGCAAATACTTTCTTGGTGTAGCGCACCAGCGGCGTGTGCTGGAAAGCGCCCTGGCGGAACTGGTCGAAAAGGGCAGCTAGAACGATTACCAAGCCGACGCTCATCTGCTGCAGGAACGGCGACAGCTCGAGCAGGATGAACGCGTTGCGCAGCGCGCCCAGCAGGTAGGCACCGAGCATCGCGCCGATGATGGAGCCTCGGCCGCCCGAGAGGCTGGCGCCACCGATGACGACAGCGGCGATGACGTCGAGCTCGAGGCCGGTTCCCGCCTGCGCCTCGGCAACGCTGACCTGTGCGGTGTAGACCACGCCAGCCACCGCCGCCGCCAGGCCGCTGAAGACGAAGACCGCCAGCCTGGTCGAGTTGAGCGGGATGCCGGAAAGGCGCGCTGCCTCGTCATTGTCTCCGACCGCGACGACGCGCTGTCCGAGGACGCTGCGCTTGAGCACCAGCTGACCGAGGATGACTAGGCCGAAGAAGATCAGAACCTGAACAGGAACGCCGAGCAGCTCGCCCTGGCCGATGAACATGACGCGCGGGTCGATCAGGATCGGCAGGCCGCCCGACAGCACGTAGGTCAGGCCGCGCGCCACCGACAGCATTCCGAGTGTGACGATGAAGGAGTTGACCTTGCCGTAGACGACAAAAAGACCGCTGACCAGGCCGGCGGCGGAACCCACAGCCAGGGCAACCAGGATGCCGAGTGCGGGGTGAAGGCCGGCAGACATGGCATAGGCGCCGCACAGGCCGCTCAGGCCCATCACCGAGCCGACGGAGAGATCGATCTCCTTCGCGATGATGACGAAGCACTGGCCGATCGCCATGATCCCCACCACGGCCACCGCGACCAGGATGTTGCGGAAGTTGTCCGTCGTCAGGAAGTTGGGGTTCGCCAGAGAGAACAGCAGCGACAGGACCACCACGACGGCGATCAGTCCGAGTTCTTGTCCCTTGAATACGGGAATGTTGCCGAGACGCATCTGTCGTTTCCGTTCGTATCGATATGTCGCGTCGGACCTGTCCCTAGTGGGACGGCCCGTGTTCCTGCCGGTCGAAGAAGGCTTCGACGTCTTCCACTTTTTCGCCTAGCGCCGACGCGACCACCTGGGCGGCCTGCGGACCCTTGGCGATATTGTCGACGATGCGGCCTTCACGCACGACCACGATGCGGTCGGCCAGATGAAGGATCTCGTCCATCTCCGAGGAGACGAACCAGACCGCGAGCCCGTCGACATAGGCCAGCTTGCGGATCAGCGCGTACATCTCCGCCTTGGTGCGCACGTCCACGCCGCGTGTCGGCTCGTCGAGGATCAGCAACTTGGGGTTGGAGGCGAGGGCGCGCGCCAGCAGAACCTTCTGCTGATTGCCGCCCGACAGGGCGCGGATGGGCGTTGACGCGCTTTCGGCCTTCACGCCGACCGCGTCCGCATGTCGCTGCGCGAAATCCATGCGCTTCCTCTGACTGAAGAAGCCGAGGCTGCCGAACCGGTCGAGCACATTGGATGTGAGATTGAAGCCAACGTCGTGCCCGTAGAACACCGACGTGCGGCGTTCCTCGCTGATGAAGGAGATGCCATGCCTTACCGCTTCGCGCAGCGAACGAAGGCGCACCGGACGGCCGTTGATCTCGATGGTCCCGGCGAACAGCGGGTCGGCGCCGATGACGCCGCGCACGATCTCCGTCCGGCCGGACCCTACCAGGCCGGCCATCCCCACGATCTCGCCGGCGCGAATATCAAGGTCTACGTCGGAAAAATCGATGCCCGTCGCGCCGCGAACCTTCAGGACGGGAGGGGCCATTGTATCGGACTGTCTGGCGGAGACGTCGTCTTCTGCCACCTGCTGGGTAAGCCGATCGCCCGCCATGAGCTTGATCGCCTGGGCCTTTGGCAGTTCGCCGACCGTGCCTTCGCCGACCTTGCGGCCGTCGCGCATGACGATCACGCGGTCGGAAACCTCATAAACCTCGCCTAGCCTGTGGCTGACCAGCACAAGCGCGACGCCCTGGTCGCGCAGCAGACGTACGATGCCGAACAGGCGGTCGGTCTCGCGTCGGGTGAGACTGGAATTCGGTTCGTCCAGGAAGAGCACTTTCGGCTTTGCGGCGAGAGCGCGCGCGATCTCCACGAGCTGGCGTTCGGCAGCGGAAAGCGTTGAGCATTTTGCGCTGACATCCTTGAAGGCGTCGGCCAGGCCTATCTCCCTGAGGAGGTCCTTGGCCTCACGCTCGAGGGCGCCCGAGCGGTGGACGGCGGCCGCGCCGCGGCCGCCGAGTCTTGCCAGGAAGATGTTCTCCGCCACGGTCATGTTCGAGACCAGTTGCGGTTCCTGATGAACGACGGCGATGCCGAGATTCGTGGCCGCCAGCGGGTTGGGCAGGATGTGTTCCTTGCCGTCGACAAAGATCGCTCCCGCCGTCGGCTGATGCTCGCCGCTGCAGAGGCGGATCAGCGTGGACTTGCCCGCGCCGTTCTCCCCGAGCAGCGCCGTCACTTCGCCGAAACGAAATTCCAGCGTGACGTCGGTCAGCGCCTGCACGGCGCCGAACGACTTGCTCGCTCCCGCGACCGCAAGCGCTGCGGTCGCGGATGGTCGGCCTGGTTGGACCATGATCTCCGCCTGGCGGTTGGACTTAGAGCTTCGGCACGGCGCCGACCGGCAGCTTGGCCGGATCGAGCTTGTCGACGTTCTCCTTGGTCATGAACAGGCTGACGGCCGGCTGCAGCACCTGCTCGGGCTTTTCCTTCGCGACGATGTTGTTGAACAGCGTGATCGCCACGTTGTAGCCCTGACCGAACTCGTCCTGGCCGGTGGCGCCGTACATGCTTCCGTCGCGGATCGCGGCGATGTTTTCGGCGGTGAAGTCATAGCCGATGACCTTCACCTGGTCCTGCTTGCCCGCCGCCTTCACGGCCTGCGCTGCGCCGAACGGTCCGCCGGCCGTCGCATAGATTGCAACGAGATCCGGTGTGGAGGTGAGGAAGTCCTTCGCGGCGCTGAAGGTCGTGCCGGCGGAGTCCTTGGCTTCGACGCCCTCGTTGACGACGGTGAGCTTGCTTCCTTCAAGGCCTTCGACGAAGCCCTTGCGGCGCTGTTCGGAGCCGGGAGCGGTGAACTGGCTGACGATGATGCCGACCTTGCCTTCCTTGTCGCCGACGGCCTCGATCAGTTCGGCAGCGGCATTCTTGCCGGCGGCGACCTGGTCCTGCGCGTAGTTGATGATGCCGCCGGATTCCTCGACGCACGGGAAGAGCGTGTTGTAGGCACCCATGGCGATGCCCTTCTCGCTCAGCTGCTTGACCAGGGCGCAGTTGCCCTCGCCGGCGATGAAGAAGGCGATGCCGTTGTAGCCCTGGGTGGCGGCGGCGCGGATGGCCTGATCTACGGTCGGCACGTCGATGTTGGCGCCCGCAACGATCCACTTCACTTCGCCGCCGCGCTCGCTGAGCACTTCATTGGCGGTCTCGACGCCCTTCTGCACCGACACCCAGTATGGATTGTTGGCGAAGCCGATGACGGCGATTCTGGCCGGGACATTACCCTCGTTGGCAACCGGCTGCGGCCGGTCAGCGATGGGATCCATCGCATAGGCCGCCTGGCTTGCGACGATGGCGGCTACGGACGTGACCGCGAACAGCGCACTGCGGAGCGACGTGCGCGTTGCAGCAACCAGATTCATCATTACTTCCTCCAGATATTGCGCCTTACGGACTACCCAACGGTCCGGGGCGTTGTTGGGAACTTCTTGGACGGTTACGCTGCTCGGTCACCGAAAAGGCATCTCGGCGCCTTGCTCCTCCCATCCCTTTCTGTAGCTACACTACATCGTCTGCCGTTGGCAAGTCGCGATACGTTCGTCCTGGCCACCACAAACGCTGCAGTGCAGCAACGGTCTTGTAGCAAAAGTACCGATACCGTTGCCGGTATGCGCTTTTGACCTTGACCGCAAACGAACTATGAGAGATTTTGTTGCGACAATCAACATTCTATTGCATCTGTGGAGGAAATCATGGGTAAACTTGGCATTCACTCTTTCGTCTGGACCGACGGGGGGACAGTCGAAGGCATCGAGCAGGCGATGGAGAAGTCGGCTTCTCACGGCTACAAGCTCATCGAGCTCGCCTACCTGCGCCCCGAGAAATTCGACCTGGACCGGTTGGCGAGGAAAGCCAGGTCGCTCGATATCGACATAGCGGTCACGATGGGCCTTCCACTGTCTGCCGACGTGTCGAGCGAAGATGCATCGGTCGTGAAGGCTGGCGAGGAGATGCTGGCCAATGCCGTCAAGGCGGTGCGCGACATCGGCGGCAGCAAGCTCGGTGGCATCCTGTACTCGGCGCATACGAAATACTCCAAGCTACCCACCGATCGCGGCCGCAAGAACAGCGTCGCGGCCATTGCGCGCACGGCCGAGATCGCCGAGGCCGCCGGCGTCGATCTCGTTCTGGAGATCGTCAACCGGTTCGAATCGAATCTGCTCAACACCACTGCGCAGGGACTCGACTTCATCGAGGCGACCGGTTCGGATCACGTCCGGCTCCATCTCGACACCTTCCACATGAACATCGAGGAAGCTAACCCGGCGGCGGCGTTGCGGCTCGCCGGCGACAAGGTCGGTTATTTCCACATCGGCGAGAGCAATCGCGGCTACCTCGGCGACGGAGTCATCAATTTCGACCTGATCTTCGACGCTTTGCTCGATATCGACTATCAGCGCGACATCACCTTCGAATCTTTCTCGACGGCGATCGTCGACGAGGCGCTTTCTCTGGTCTGCGCCATCTGGCGCGACACCTGGACGGACAACAGGCCGCTTGCCGACCATGCAAGGCTATTCATCGAGACGAAGCGGCAGGAGGCACTTCGGCGCCGGACGACCAACGCCCGGCCTTGAGTTGCGGCGCGACCATGCCGCCTGCTGACAGGGCAGGCGGATGCGGCTAGGCTGGTTGGGTTGCGGTGATCCTCCCTGAGCCGCGCCTGCCGGCCTAGCCCCGAGGTGTCGAGAAGTTGATGTGAACGATGCTGCGCTGACTGCCAGTTCCCCACGACGCATCCGCCAGCGCAACGAGGTTGCCGCACTCCAGGCGCTGCATATGTGCGGCCCCCTCACCAAGGCCGATCTCGCACGCGCGCTGCGTGTCAACCGATCCTCCTCCGGGCACATCATCGCCGCCCTGCGGGCCGATGGGCTGGTTCGAGAGCAGGAAAGCCACATCCAGGGATCGCGCGATCGGGTGAGGGCAGGGCGGCCGGGGGTACGCATCGAGCTCGTTGCGGATTCGACGTCTTTCATCGGCGTGGAGATCGGGGTCGAGCACATCTCTGTGGTGGAGATCGATCTCGCTGCCAGGTCCGTTGCAGCCAGCACGACGGGCTTCGACGGTTCTTCGGTGCCTGTCGCAAAAGCTGTCCGGCAAGCGGTCGACCTCATCATGCAAACGGTACCGGCGGAACGCCTGAAGCGTTGCGAGGGGCTCGGTATCGCGACGCCGGCTCAGATGGACCGGCAGGGTATGGTTCGCACTGCGCCGCTGCTCGGCTGGGAGGACGTGAACCTCGCGCAGGCCTTGCGAGCCGCCTTGCCGCTGAGGGTGCCGGTCGTGGCAGAAAACGACGCCAACGCCTTTGCGATCGGTGCGACCTATCGGCATGCGCACTTCCGCTCGGGAGTGACGCTGTTCCTGGTCATGGAAAGCGGCCTGGGCGGCGGTATCGTGATCGACGGCAGCCTCTTCAGGGGCGGCCATGGGGTGGCCGGCGAAATCGGCCATCTCATCATCCAAGGTTGCGAGGGCCGGCGGACGCTCGAACAGGTCATCGGACTTGAAAGCGTTCTCGACCAGTACCGGCAGCCAGGCGGCGGCAATTCGGATTTGCTTGGCTTCCTGTCCGGTGTGGAGGCAGGCGACCCCGCCGCCGTCGAGATTGCGCAGGGCTGGGCGGACACGCTGGCCTTTGGTCTCGTCCAGGCTTGCCGGATCATCGATCCCGACAGGATCGTCCTGGGCGGGTCGCTTTCAGCCCTCTACCCGCTGGTCGCGGACAGGCTGCGGCAGGCCATGCTTGCCTTGCAGGAACCGAGCTTCCCGTTGCCCGAAATCGCCGTCACTGACCTCGAAGGCAGCGGGCCCGCCTTCGGCGCCGCCTGCATCCTGCACCAGCGCTATCTCTCCTTGGAGAGCCATCGGCTCACCCACGGGGCCGAGGCTCACTAGATGCCATGCTACGCACCGCCGATATGTTGCTTGAGCATACAATACGACTTATGAACGCTCGCCGCCGCCAGCGATTGTCGTCACCGGCAGGCGCGTCCACTTCCTCGAAATCCGACGAACGGTGCTTCCGATGGCAGCCTCACCCCAGAAAATCGCCCCCGATGCGCTCGGTCCGACCGTGACGGTCGGCGAGATCCTCGTCGAGATCATGGCCACGACGCTGGGGCATGGGTTCCTCGAGCCTATCGAACTGGTCGGACCGTATCCGAGCGGCGCCCCGGCGATCTTCATCGATCAGTGCGCCAAGATCGGCGGCCAGGCCGGCATCGTCGCCTGTGTCGGCAACGACGACTTCGGCCGCATCAACATCGACCGTCTCCGCACCGACGGCGCCGACGTGTCGGCGATCGCGGTCAGCCCCGACTATCCGACGGGAAGTGCATTCGTCCGGTACCGTCCCGACGGCTCGCGCGATTTCGTATACAACATCGGCAAGTCGGCCGCAGCGCTTGTCGGCCTGACCCCCGAAGCCAGGGCGCTGATCGCGCGTGCGGGGCACCTCCATGTCATGGGCACAGCGCTCGGCATCCCGGAAATCTGGACCGTGCTCGACCATGCGATCGAGGTCATCAAGGGCCGCGGCGGCAGCATCTCGCTCGATCCCAACCTGCGCAAGGAACTTATCGGCCAGGGTCAGACCCGCGAGCGCTTCGCCCGCCTTCTCGACATCTCCGACCTCATCCTCCCCTCCGGCGAGGAACTGCTGACCGCGACGGACACGGGCAGCGAGGCCGACGCGCTCGCGGCGCTGTTTGGGCGCAATGCCGGCGAAGTCGTCGTCAAGCGGGGCTCACACGGCTCGAGCTTTTTCTCGGCGGACGGCACGCGCATTGATTCGGCCGCTTTCCAGGTGGAGGAAGTCGACCCGACCGGCGCCGGAGATTGCTTCGGCGGCGCCTACATCGCCTGCCGCAGGCTGGGAATGGCGCCCGAGACGGCGCTCGATTACGCCAACGCGGCCGGCGCCCGCAACGTCACCCGCCGCGGTCCCATGGAAGGCGCGGGGACGCGAGGCGAACTCGACCTGTTCATCGCATCCACCGCGAGGGCGAAGGCATGACGGAACTCCTGCGCGCCCTTGCTCCGACCTGGCGATCCGGCGAAGCGCGCGGCATCACCTCCATCTGCTCGTCGCACCCGGTCGTGATCCGCGCTTCCGCCCGTGACGCCGTCCAGTCATCAGGCACATTGCTCATCGAGGCTACCTGCAACCAGGTCAATCAGTTCGGCGGCTACACCGGGATGAAGCCGGCAGACTTCGTCGCGATGGTCGGCGAAATCGTCGCCTCCGAGGGTCTGCCGCTCGATCGCGTCATCTTCGGAGGCGACCATCTCGGTCCGAACCCCTGGCGGAAGGAGTCGGCCGAATCGGCGATGACGAAGGCCGAGGACATGGTGGTCGCTTTCGTGGAGGCAGGCTTCCGCAAGATTCATCTCGATGCGTCGATGGGCTGTGCTGGTGAGCCGGCCGCGCTCGACGACGAAACCGTCGCGCAGCGCGCCGCGCGACTCGCGAAGAGAGCCGAAGAAGCTGCCACGCGAAGCGGTGGCGACATGCCTCTCTATGTCATCGGGACCGAAGTGCCGCCGCCCGGCGGTGCCGATCATGTCATCGACGCGATCGAGCCGACCAGCCTGCCCGCCGCTCGCCGGACGCTGGAAGTGCATCGGGAGGTCTTCGAACAGGCGGGACTTGCGGATGCCTTCGCACGCGTCATTGCGATCGTGGTCCAGCCGGGAGTGGAGTTCGGCAATGCCAATGTGGTGTTTTACGACAGGGCGAAGGCCCGGCATTTGGCCGATCTGCTGCACGAGACGCCCGGCCTTGTCTACGAGGCGCATTCAACCGACTACCAGACGGCGGGCGCATTGCGCGAACTGGTGGAGGACGGTTTTGCCATCCTGAAAGTCGGCCCTCAGCTGACCTTCGATCTTCGCGCAGCGCTATACGGGCTCGACCTGATCGCCTCCGACCTCATGTCGGACTACGGCGACCGGCCGCTTAATCAGACCATGGAAGCCCTCATGATCGCCCATCCACAGGACTGGCTGGGCCACTACCACGGAACGGCGCAAGAGCAGCGCGTGCTGCGCCACTACTCGCTTTCTGATCGTATCCGCTATTACTGGAACAGGCCTGAAGCCGCCGCCGCGGTTGACAGACTCACTGCTGCCTTGTCGGGCAGGATCGTGCCGGCGCCGCTCTTCCGGCAGCACCTCCCGTATTTGGAGGAATATGCCGGGGCGCCGCTCGACCCGGAGAGGGTGCTTCTGGCCGCGGTGCAACGCAGCTTGCAGCCTTACGGCAGCGCCATTGCATAGGGACGCGTGGCAGTCAGCGCCAGCTGTCTAGCACCTCCTGCAGCGAGACCGCTTCCACCTGTTCGCTGAACCTGGAGGCGTAGAGCGTCATCAGCGCGTCATGCGTTTCGTCGGCGGAACTGCAAAGCGCATCGAGCACAAGGATCACGCGAAAGCCGCGGTCGATCGCGCCGAGCACGGTCGCAAGGACGCAGACATCCGTTTCGCCCCCGGTTATGACCAGGGCGTCGGTCGGTTTCGTCGTCAGCAACCGGTCGAGTTCACCTTCCGTCCAGGGCGAATACACGCGCTTGTCGAGTACCGTCGCAGGGGGCACCAGGCGCGCAAGTGACGGCACCAGTTCCAGCAGGCCCGGATCCAGACGTTCCAGAGTGATCTCGGACCAGCGCTGATAGTACTTCGCCCACATGCCCGGCCCCGTGCCGGGTGACTTCGCGGGTATGAACTTGGTGAAGACCGTACGCTCGGCGTGACGGGCTGCCAGTTCCTCGATCAAGGGCAACACCTTTTGCGCCCACGGCATCTGCCAGGGAGAGCCGGGCGCGAACAGCCTTTGCATGTCGACGCACAGGTGAATGGTCCGGGAAGGTATCGGGCCGTGCAGAAGGCCGCGCGCCGCCATGAAACTCGATCCAGCAGGGTTCAATGATCGGAGAAAATCGCGAGCGCTCGACTTTGTTCCAGGTTTCGAGACGCGCCGGCTTTGACCCTGCCTCCTCACCTTCGTGAACGAAGCGCTCCGCGTCCGACAGGCCGGACGCCGTAAACCTTCCTTAAATCCCGCCCGTTTAGTTTCGCGCCGAAAACGCGGGAGGGTAAATGGAATTGCCTGGTGTTGAAACGGACGGCGGCGGTAAAGTGGTTGCCTTTCCCTTCGCCTATCGTACTGCTGCCGTCAGGCGCGCCGCCGACGCCGTTGCCGAGCGTCATGGCCACGCGGCCAACGTCTATTGGCGAGAAATGATCGCTGGCGTGCGCGCCGAGATGATGGCGGCGGGCGTCCGGGAGGAAGCGATCGACGGCGAGCTTCGTGCGTTCTCTGCCAGCGTGTTCGAGCAGATCGGACAGCGGCACGGTTGATGCCGCGCGCGCTTCAGGGAAGGACCGCACCCGACAGCTGGGCGTATATTCTCGCCACCGACGCGTCGTCGTCCCGGCCCATGCCGGAACCCGAGGCTGCCAGGAACATCTGGAGCGCCGCGGCCGCCATCGGAACAGGATATCGCTCGTTGCGTGCCATGTCCTGGATGATGCCCAGATCCTTGACGAAGATCTCCACCGCGCTGAGCGGGCTGTAGTCTCCCTCCAGCACATGCGGCATCCTGTTCTCGAACATCCAGGAATTCCCGGCCGATGCGGTGATTACCTCATAGATCTTGCCGAGATCGAGCTTCTGCTTGGCGGCGAAGGTCATGGCCTCGCATGCCGCGGCAATATGCACTCCGGCCAGGAGCTGGTTGATCATCTTGAACGCCGATCCCGTGCCCGGCTCATCGCCGAGTTCGTAGAGCTTCGCAACCATGGCATCCAGAGCGGGTCGCGCTGCCGTGAAGGCTTCCGGGCTTCCGGATGCCAGCATGGTCAGCTCGCCGGATGCGGCCCGCGCGGCGCCGCCGCTGATCGGCGCATCTAGGTACAGCCGTCCGGCCGACTCCAGCCGTTCGGCGAGTTGGCGCGCTACTTCGGGAGCCATGGTCGCGCAGGAAACGAAAACGGCGCCGGGCCGGAGTTTCGCCGCGACGCCGTCTTCCGCGAAAAGAATCCGCTCTGTCTGCGCGGCGTTCACGACCACGGAAACGACGATGTCGGCGTCCGCTGCCGCCTCGCCGGGGCTGGCGGCCGTGCGTCCTCCCTGGCCGGTGAGCCTGTCCAGCGAAGCCTCCGACACGTCGAAGCCGACGACGTCGAACCCGGCTCGGACCAGCGAGCCCGCCATGCCTCCGCCCATGGATCCGAGCCCTATCACCGCCACCGTCCGGCGATTCGCCGCCGCATCACCCGAAATCATTGCGCGCTGTCTCCCATTGTGCGCTCTCCGGCGTTTGAAACGTCCATGCCTGGAGCCACCTGCCAGGCATAGCGCGATACGGTGGCGTCGTCATCCGGCTGGCGCGAGCACGACCTGTCGATTGCCATTCCCTGTTGCCGGCAGCGGAACTATTCCAGTTCGGCTTTCAAGGATGCCAAGTCCAGCGCCTGCGCCGTGTCGATCTCGATCAGCCGGCCGATGCCCAGCGGTGCGGCACGCTTCGCGAGCTCGATCAGTTCAGGCACATAGTCCGCGCCGGGATGTCCCGGCAGCCGGCTCGACGCGCGCGACGCATAGCGGGCGCCGATTTCGTCGGGATCGGCACTGCACCAGATTTCGGTCACGTCGGTCGCGCCGCTGCCGTCAAGCAGGCCCTGTATCCATTCGCGCGGCTGAAATCCGAACCAGGCGTCCATGATCATGGTGCTGCCCGCCGGAGCCTCCCCGAAGACGGCGAACATGGCGCTCATGCTGGCCCGGCCGAGCTTGCGGTTGAAAGGACGGTCGACGCCTTCGATCTCCTCGAGGAAAGGATTTTTGACGCTATCCAGGGAAAGCACCGGCCAGCCGGTCTCCTGCGACAGCGCGCGGGCCACGCTGCTCTTGCCGCTGGCGGGGACGCCGTTGACCAGCACCAGCCGCTTGCCTTTGCTCCGATGTGCCTCCAGTGCCGCCAGCGCGGCGCCGATGACGCCGGCGTCGTCTCCGAGAAGCGCAGGCGCGATGCGCGCTTCGAACCAGGAAGGAGTCACGGGTATCCTCGAGACGGCGGCGAAGGCGGCGTACCCCAGCCCGCCGCCGAGCAGGATGACGTCGGGCTCGAGCGTGGTGACCAGGTCGTCTATGGCGATGCGCAGCGGTTTTGCCCACGCTGCCAGCACCCGCAGAGCGTTCTCGTGGCCCTCGTCGGCCAGCGCCAGGATCGTGGCTGCCGTGGTGGACGGATCGAAACCCGCATCCCGGATGTGCCGGCCGAGCGAAGTTCCCGAGCTCACGGTCTCGACGCAGCCCCGCTTGCCGCAAAGGCAGGGAAGCCCGTTCGGGTCGACCGATATGTGCCCGAGTTGGCCGGCGCTTTGCCGGCCGCGCACGATGCGCCTCGCCTCCATCACGGCGCCGCCTATGCCGGTGCCGATGGTCAGCATCGCGGCGCTTCGAGCGTCTTTCGCGGCGCCGTGGGCGGCTTCCGCGATCAGCGCCATCGTGCAGTCGTTGTCGAGAATCACCGGCCTGCCGAACCGCTCCTCGATCGTAGCTGCCAAGGGGACTTTGGAGAGATCGACATAGCCGCCGGAAAGGACCTTGCGGGCGTCGAAGTCGACGCGGCCGGGTACGCCGAGGCCGATCGCACCGACCTCCGGATCATCGAGTTCGCGGATCAGCGTTTCGATCCGCTCTAGGACGACCTGCGGATCAGGCGCACTCTTCGCTCGCGCCGTGGCAAGGATGCGCCCGTCTGCGGCGACGCGCGCGCCGCGCAGATTCGTGCCGCCGATGTCGATCCCGATCGCGCTCGCCATGACTGCCGGTATCAGGCAGCCTGACGGTGTTTGGCAATGACATCCTGAAGCTCGCGCAGGCGCGGCACGGCGATGCTCTCCAGCCGTTCGCGCGTGACGGCGCGGTCGAGCGAGATGCAGTCCTTCCAGAGCGATCGGCCGGCAATCACGCCGGATGCGCCGTTGGCCATCGCCGTTTCGACCTGCTCGATGAAGGTCTGGTGGTTGACACCGGCCGACAGGACAGCCCACGGCACGTCGCCGGCAAGCTCGGTCACCGCCGCACAGGCCTCGGGGGAGCCGGGGTAGGGGATCTTCAGGACTTTCGCGCCGTGTTCCAAGCAGATCCTGGTGCCGCCCACGATCAGCTCCGGCACTTTCGCCGCGTAATCCTCCGGCGCTTCCCCTTCCAGCGAATAGGTCAGGAATTCGACCACGAGAAGCAGGTCCTCCGCGGCGAAATCGGCGATTACCTTGTCGAGGATGGAGATATTGTGCTCATTCGCCGCGGGCGTGTCCGAGCGCAGATAGACCATGATCTTGCCGCCCGTGCCTCCGAGTTCCCGCACGCGGCGCGCGTCTATGCCGTCGACCAGCTTGGAAAGTCTGTAGCCTTCGGGCGAGGTGTCCCAGCCGGATGCGTCGAGACCGATCAGGAGACCGGTGCTCCGGTCGATCACGCCGTCATCGACGAGGGCGGGCACCGCGCAGATCGGATCGACCAGCACGCAGCCAGCATGGCTCGCCAGATATTTGGTGATGTCGGCCTTGGTGCTTCCCAGGACGTCGTTGCCGATCTTGGCCTGCTCCGCCGGATCGCTCGCGAGGAGGGTGCGCATGCCGCCGCGCTGGTCGCAGGCGATCACCATCATAGCTCCGTCCGCGCGGCAGATCTGCTGATATCCGCGACGTTCCGCCGTGGTCATGGTCACCATTGATGTCTCCAGATCGGGTAAGGCGATAAACTAAAGTCGTGTAACATATTTCTGAAACGAATTGCAACGTCGCGCATACGGCTACGGCTTGACGAGCGACAGGATAGCCTGGGCTGTCGACACATCAGTGACGATCGCGTTGATCAGCCCCGCCCGAACGGCGCCGATGAAGGCTCGGGCTTTTTTCGGCGAGGCAGCTGCGCCGATCACGAGCGGCACCCGTCGCAACTGGGAGGGCGAGACCGCGATCAGCCGCTCGTCGCCGTCCCAGTTCAGCAGCTTGCCGTCGGTATCGAAATAGTGCCGGATCACATCGCCGGCGGCATGCGCCAGCGCCTTTTCGCCCGCGGTGGCCGCGCTGGCATGGACGGGGTCGACCGCGTGCGGCAACCCGACGCCGACGATCGCCGCGTCGATGCGATCCCACAGGGCAAGCCGGCTTTGTACGCCCGGGTCGGCCAGGAAAGCGGCGCGCAGCGCGGGCGAGGGCAGGTAGGGCGCGTGGATGAACTGCGGCGTGCCGCCGATCTGCTCCGCCGCGGTGCGCACGAATTCGTTGATCTGGAAATGTGCGGCGCCCTCCTGCATGCCTCCTGTGGCGGGCACCACCGTCACACCGGGCAGCCTCGGCAGCCCGGCCCGCACGATCTCGCGGATCGCCCGGCCCCAACCGAGAGCGAGCACGGAGCCTTCCACCAGTTCCGCTTCCTTCAGCAAGGTGCCGATCGGGCCGGCCAGCGATGCGAGCAGCCCAACCTCCGACGTTGCCACCAGGGCGGCCTTGCGCAGGCCCAGCCGCTCGATCAGCTGCTGCCGCAGATCGTCCGGTGTCGCCAGATCGGCGATCTCGATGCGCACGATCCCCTCGTCTCGCGCACGCCGCAGCAGGCGCGACACCGTCGCCGCCGATATGCCGAGACGCCTTGCAATTTCGATCTGCGAGAGATCGGCCTCGTAATGCATCTTGGCGACCGTATGGAGGGTGGTGCGGGTCGCACTGTCGAGCGGGTCGGCCGCGGTTGAGGAACTACGACGCAGCTTTCAATCTCCTTGCGAACCGTTGCGCTTGTCGAACGGGGAATATCTCCGGATTCCAGCTCCTGTACATCGGAAATCGCGGCGCCCACCGAACAAGCGCGCCGGTGATCGCCGTCACCAGATCGTATAGCCGCAGTCCACAGGCAGGATTGCGCCCGTGACGGCGCTGGATGCGTCGCTGGCGAGGAACAGGATCGCCGAAGCGACTTCGTCCGGTCGCGCGACGCGCTTCATGGGCGTGAACGCCATCCATGTCGGGAAGCGCTCCGGATCCGTGAAGCTGCTGTTCGACATCGGCGTGTCGACATAGGTAGGCGCAACGGAATTCACGCGGACGCCTCGTTCCGCCCACTCGCCCGCGAGCGACTTGGTCAGGTGATGCACGCCGGCCTTGGAGACATTGTAGTGGGCTTGCCTTTGCGGCGTGTTCGAAATGAGCCCCGATATAGAGCCCAACGTCACGATCGAGCCGCGCCCGCGAGCCAACATGGGCTTGGCAAATTCCCGGCAGCACCAGAACGTGCCGTTCAGGTTCACCTCGACTATCCGATGCCAATCCGCATCCGACAGGTCCTCGGCTCCCTTGTCGGGCATCGTGATGCCTGCATTCGCGACGAGAATGTCGACGTTGCCGAAACGGGCGTTCGCCTCAGAAGCCGCGCGCGCCACGGCACCCGAATCGCCAATGTCGAGCAGCATGGCTTCCGCCTTGTGTCCCTGCGAGGCGAGTTGCTGTCGTGCCGCGTCGAGCAGTGCCGGATCGCGATCCGCGATGACGATTTGCGCGCCCGCTTCGGCCAAGGCTTCCGCCGTTGACAGCCCTATGCCGCGTCCGCCTCCGGTGACCACGGCCACCGATCCGCTCAGATCGTATTTCTTCAGGAACATCGAAGCGCCTTTCTTCGCATTAGCCTCTCATTCTAACGGCGAGCGGCGGGCCGATAATTCGGTCCGCCGCATGCCGGCATCGCCCAGGGAGGGAGGCGATGCGGGAGGTCGCCGGGAGAGGCTACTTGAGGTAGCCGCTTCTCTTCATCGTCGTTTCGACGCTGGTTTGGGCCTCACCGAGCGCCTGGTCGACGGTCTGCTGACCGCTGACGATCGACGCGATGGCCTGGCCGACGGTGGTCCCGATGGCCTGGAACTCGGGAATGGCCACGAACTGGATGCCCGTATATGGCACGGGGTCCTTGGTCGGGTTGCTCGGGTCAGCCTTTTCGAGCGAGTCGAGGACCATCGCCGCGAACGGTGCAGCCTGCTTGTAGTTCTCGTTCGCATAGGTCGACTTGCGGGTTCCCGGAGGTGCCGCGACCCAGCCTTCGGTTTCGCCGACGCGTTCGACATATTCCTTGGACGTCGCCCACTTCACGAACGATTTCGCGGTGTCGAGCTTCTGCGTGGTGGCCGGGATCGCCAGCGACCAGGCCCAGAACCAGCCGGCGCCCTTGTCCGTCACTTTGGTCGGCGCCTGGGCATAGCCGATCACATCGCCCACCACCGAGAAGTCCTTATTGTACAGACGGCCGGCGGCCGAGGTCGCGTCGACCCAGATCGCGCATTTGCCGGTGGCGAACAGGGCCTGGTTCTCGTTGAACCCGTTCGAGGTGGCGCCGGGCGGGCCGTTGGCTTTCAGCAGTTCGGAATAGAAGGTGATCGCCTGCTTCCACTCGTCGGACGTCAGCTGAGGCTTCCAGTCCATATCGAACCAGCGGCCGCCGAACGTGTTCACGATGGTGCTTATCAAGCCCATGTTCTCGCCCCAGCCCGGCTTGCCGCGCATGCAGATGCCGTACTGCTCCTTGGACTTGTCGGTCAGCTTTTCAGCGAAACCCTTGATCTCGTCCCAGGTCGGCTTGTCGGGCATGGTCAGCCCGGCCTGTTCGAACAGGTCGGTGCGGTAGAGGGTGAAGGAGCTTTCCGCGTAGAAGGGCACCGCATACATCTGGCCGTCGACCGAGAGGCCATTGCGGAGGGATTCGAAGACGTCTTCGTAGTCATAGTCTTCGCCGAGGTCGTTGAGCGGGGCCAGCCAGCCCTGCTTGCCCCAGATCGGCGTCTCGTAGGCGCCGATGGTGATGATGTCGAACTGGCCGCCCTTCGTGGCGATGTCGGTAGTGACGCGCTCGCGCAGCACGTTCTCTTCGAGCACCACCCAGTTGACCTTGTTGCTGGTGGCCTTCTCCCATTCCGGCGCGAGCTTCTGCATGATGATCATGTCGCCATTGTTGACCGTGGCGATGGTGATCTCCTCGGCCTGGGCCAGCGCAGTCCCGCAGAGCAGGGACCCGAGAGCCAGGCCGATCAACGTGTTCTTCTTCACTTCACTCCTCCTTGCGATCCGTTTCATCACTCGGTGCATTGTCAGGCCACGAACGATCGCGATGCGCGGCCTGCCGAACTCAGGCCATCCAGTTGCCGCCGTCGACGCCATAGGTCTGGGCCACGATGTAGTCGGCATCGTCGCTCGCCAGGAAGGCTGCCATGGACGCGATCTCGTCGGGCCTGCCCATCCGCCCGTAGGGAACACCCGCAGATACCTGGCGCTTGTTCTCGCCGACGGGGATGTTCATGTATCTGGCGCAAAGCGAGTCGACATGGTCGTACATCGGCGTGTCGATGACGCCGGGGGCGATCGCGTTGACGTTGATCCGGTGCTTCGCCAGCGCCAGGCCGGCGCTCTGCGTCAGACTGATCACGGCGGCCTTCGAGGCGCAGTACACCGAGACCAGCGGCTCGCCGCGGCGGCCGGCCTGCGAGGCGAGATTGATGATCTTGCCGCCCTGGCCGCGTTCGACCATGTGTCGGGCGACCGCCTGCAGGGTGAAGAGCAGGCCTTCCACGTTCACCGAAAAGACCCGGTGGTAGGACTCACGCGTCACGTCGAGCAGCGGCAGCATGTCGAAGACGCCCGCGTTGTTCACCAGAACGTCGATGCCGCCGGATGCGTCCGCGATCTGATTGATAATCGCCTCGACCGACACGTCGTCCGTGATGTCAACCTTGACGGCCTTTGCGCGCGGACCGATCGCTTCGGCCGTGGCCTGGGCCTCGTCCTCGAGCCGGTCCGCGACGTAGACCTCCAGGCCTTCCCGCGCGTAGCGCTCGGCGATTGCCCGTCCGATGCCCTTGGCGGCACCGGTAACCACTGCGACCCTTGCAGTGAAATTCATCGAGGTCTCCTCACCCGCGGCGCGTTTCCGACTTGAGGTCGATCACGAGCACGTCCGGACGATAGCCAGCGCCAGGCGACTGTGCAACATATTTCAGAAATTTTGTTCAGAGACGATTCCGCGCAGGCTGTGTCCGCTTTGGGTTCTAGCCGGGTCATCGGATCACACCGGCAACTGCCGTCAGGCTTTTCTCCGCCGCACGGATCGGTTTAGCGGACTGCGCACTGCCTCGGACGGCATGAGGAACGGTCAATCGGCCCCCGATGGAACGGAGAACGAGCCGGCGTTCGGACGATGCTCGATTGTGACGCGTGGGTCGGGCCTGCTCAGTCCCGCGTCGAGAACCTGAATGGCGCCGTGATCGTCTTGTTGGTGCCCGGCGGCGGTGCGGGCACGGGTGACGCGCGCCGGACGAGCGAGAGAATCTCGTTGTCGAGGTCCGGGAATCCGGACGATGCGGAAAGCGAGACCGACAGAACATTGCCCGACTCGTCGATGCGAAACCGCACACGGACGATGCCCTGCTCACCACGTGACCTTGCGCCGCGCGGATAGCGCTTTCGGCGCTCCAGATGTGCCATCAGCTTCGATTGCCAGCGGGCCGGGCTGATAGAAGCTGATCGTCCCGACGCGCTCTGACGTGCAGCGTTTCGGTTGGACTGCTTCACCTGCGCTTGCGCCTTCGTAGCGGGCTTGGCGCTACGGTCCTGTTGCTGCGCCGGCTTGGCGGGACGCCGCTCGACCACCTTGCTCGGTTGCGCCTTCTCCTTGGCGGGCTCCTTCTTCACGGGCGGTTTCGGCCTGGACAGGATTGGTACCTCGACGACGTCCGGCAGGACGACCGGATCTTCTTCGATAGGCTCGATATCCTCTTCCACGGCGTCCGGTTCGATCACCTCCTCGCTGACCGGCTCGACCGGCTGCGGATCGACCGCCGCGATCTCATCGGGTTTGTCCTCGGGGACGGTCTCGCTCGGATCCGGCTGGGTCTCGGAAACCTCTTCAGGAGGCGTGACCTCGGATGTCTCCACCTTCTCGCTCGGCACAGCGAGTTCGGTGGTCACCTCATCCGGAGAGATGCTGTTCTCCTCGGTGCTGACGGCCTCGGCCACTTCCGCGAGGTCGATCATGATGGCGGCGGGAGGCGCAACGTCAGCCGGCGCCACGTCCTCCTCCTGCAGCAGCAATGCGCCCGCGGCGACGTGAACCGTCACGACGACGATGGCGGCGCCGAGCCAGAGCGCCGCGGCGCCTGCCTTTGCGTCTCGCCCGATGGAACTGCGCCAGTCGCTCATCGAGCTTGCTGTCCGTCCGGCAAATCGGGCGGCGGCATCGTCTCCAGGCCGACAAGCGCGATCTTCAGGTAGCCGGCGGCTCGCAGGATGTTCATCAGCTCCATCAGCTGGCCGTAGGCGACCGTCTTGTCCGCGCGCAGGAAGATGCGCGTCTCCTTGTTGCCCTGCGTGAAGGTCTCCAGGGCCTGCGGCAGTTGTTCGCGAGCCACCGGATCCGTCCCGAGATGCACCGACAGATCGTCGCGTATGGTGAGGTAAAGCGGCTTTTCGGGCCGCTCCTGCGTCTGCGCCGTCGAGGCGGGAAGGTCGACATCGACGTCGACCGTCGCCAGCGGCGCAGCCACCATGAAGATGATCAGCAGGACGAGCATGACGTCGATGAACGGCGTCACGTTTATCTCGTGGTTCTCCTCCAGTTCATCGCCGCCGCGTTCTCGTATGCTCCCGGCCATGGCCGACTACTCCGCGGCCTGTACGGCGACGCCATGCCGGGCGAGCGACTTGCGCCGGTCGAGGTCGAGGCTGACGAGCCGCTCCACCGCAGCCGAGGCGTCGGCGAGGAGTTGGCGGTAGCCGGTGATGCTTCTGGCGAAGACGTTGTAGATTACGACAGCGGGGATGGCCGCGACGAGGCCGATGGCGGTGGCCAGCAACGCTTCCGCGATGCCGGGCGCGACCACCGCCAGATTGGTCGTCTGCGCCTCCGAGATGCCGATGAAGGCATTCATGATTCCCCAAACCGTGCCGAAAAGGCCGACGAACGGGGCGGTCGAGCCGATGGTGGCGAGGACGCCTGTCCCGCGCGAAAGCCTGCGGCCGGCCTGCGCCTCGATACGCCTGAGATGCGATATCAGCCGCTCCTTGATTCCCGCATCGCCGGCGTGGTCCAGCATCGCGTCGGATCGGCGCATCTCGGCTTCCGCGGCGCGAACCATGAAGGCCGCCGGTCCTCCCTTGACGCCGACCGTGTGAGCGGCATGCCCAAGGCTGGGAGAGGCCATGATCGTCTTCAGCGCCTTGCCGGCGCGTGCATTCGCGCCTGCGATCTCCAGCGATTTCGCCAGCCAGACGGTCCAGGTGACCAAGGAAGCGAAGGCAAGCCCGATCATGACCGCCTTGACGACCCAGTCCGCCGCCATGAACATGCCCCATGGGGAGAGATTGTGCGGCAGGTCGGCGCGTGCCTCGGCCCCGGCCGCTTCGTTTGGAAAGCCGGCGGAAACGGCGCCTTCCACAGATGCGGGACCGGAGGAGGGCAGGGGATCAGGGGCGGCCGAACCGGCGGCAGCCGGTGCGGACATTGTCGCCGGGTCGGTGGAGGACGAAGGTTCATTTGCGGAGGCCGGAGCGCCGTCCTGATCCGGCGAGGTGACCACAGGGGCGGCGGCGGAAGGGTCTGCGGCCGGTGCGCCGAAGTCTTGCGCGCTGGCGCCGCCGGGAGCCACCGTACACGCCACCACGACCGAGAATGCAATCGCCAAGGCGTAGCGTCGCAACGTTCTGCACGAGGCGGGCGACGGCGTCGCGCGGGAAATCGGAATGCTCATTGCTCTAGTCGACTCGTCCTGGATTACGACGGGATTGGGCGACCGGGGGACACTCGGCCCCAAACGGACGATAATGCTCCCCGCAATTACATGACGGTTTGTATCAAGTTTTTTTCGCGCGCGGCAGCGGTTTTTTTTGAATCGTAGTTGCCTGCATCCGTAACGGGGCCATTGACCCGCCCGTGACGGAGTCCTTCAGTCCACCGTCGTGCTTTGCCGCGCGGGCTCGGGCCGCGACAGGACATAGGCGGCGGCGCCGAGCAGTGCGCAAGCCACCGCGATCGCGAGCCAGATGTTGGGTTCGGCCGTCAGCAGGAAGACACAATAGCCAGTGGCCATTCCGATCGCGGCCAACAGTTTCGCCCGACGCGGCACTGCGCCGTGTGCCCGCCACTCCCGCAGGACGGGGCCGAAGCCCGGATGATCGAGCATCCAGGCCTCCAGACGCGGAGAGGAGCGGCCAAAGCACCATGCCGCCAGGATGAGGAAGATCGTCGTGGGCATGAGCGGCACGAAAGCGCCGACCAAACCAAGGACGAGCATCACCCATCCGAGAGCGGCAAAGCCGGTCCGCCGAGCCTTTGTGAAACGCCCCGCCCGCGCCTCTTCCCCTTCGGTCATGACCTTGCGGGAGGTATTGCCCCGGTGCCGCGACAAGCGCTCAAACGAGCAGGTTCCTGACCAGCCCGTGGACGCGCTGGAAAGCCGCTTCCGCGCCCGCGATCACCCTCGCTTCGTCTGCGTCGGACAGCTCGGCTTGGTCGAGCGCAGCCGTGAAGGTGCGCCAATGCAGCCCGCGGCCTTCGGGAGCGCCTGCCAAGTGGCGGGCGCCGAAATCCTCCGACAGGCCCAGCTTCGCGGCCTGTTTCAAAAGGATCGCTGCTCCCAGGTTCGACCCTTCGGCCACATAGAGCCAGCCGAGGGCCGTCGGCAGATCGACGGAAGCTCCGGAAGCGAAGGCAGGAGGGCCGCCGGTCGGCGCTTCCATTCCCAGGTCCGACAGATCCTGCTCGATCAGGCGCAGGCGCCGGCGCGCCTGAAGGTCAGGCAAGAGCGCGTCGAGCATCGGCTCGTCGTAGAGCGAGTCGATGTCTTTGTGGAAAGCATGCTGCACCTTCACGAACCGACCGTACCGGTCGCGTGCCGCGAAGGGTTCGCTGTCCATGATCGACCGGTCAAGCCGTTCATGCGTCGTGCTTGTGGCGGCCTTCAGCCGCTTCGAACGTGAGTGATCCTGTAGCATGCAAGCCTTCCGTCCTGGCGCCGGACCTCGTGTCGAGACGAGCGGCGGCATGCTCTCTCACATACTCCCCTTGGCGCGGAAGGTCGATTCCTCCAGGAAGCCATCCCATAGGGAAAGCGTGCGATCAGCGGCTGGAGGTGGCCGCGTATCATTGTCGCATGCTGCACGTCGTGCCGCCGGAGGATCGCCGGGGGCCGTCCGCCGCCGGCGATCTGTCGTTCTCTAGGACGGGTTGTCGCTGCGGTTTGCGAACCGCGGTGCGGCGCCGGCTGCCTCCTCGCAGAGCTCCACGTGCCTTGCCAGGGCCTGGTTGGAGAGGGCGGCGCTGATCGTCATGATGTCGCGCCCCTGGTAGCGGGGCATCTGCTGGACTTCCTTCAGTCTCTCCAGAAGTGCGAGTCGCGTCATTGCGTATCTCCTTGCGCTGGTCGGGCTGCCGTCAGGCGGCCTTTTTGCCCGGATCGTCCTTCTTCCCGGTGATGGCCTTCTTGACGGCCTCGGCCTTCTTGGCCGCGTCGAACGGGATTTCTATGTCGACCTCGAGGGTCGAGACCTGGTCGCCGCGCTCCATCTTCACGCTGACCTTCTCGTCGTTGATCTGCATGTGTTTGGAGATCACGCGGAGGATCTCGTCCCGCAGCTTGCTGACCAGGTCGGAGTCGCCGACCGAAGCCCGCTCGTGGGCGAGCAGCACCTGAAGCCGCTCCCGGGCCGCCGGCGCCGACTGGGGCTTTGAAAAGAAACGGAACAGGTTCATGCCGCTTTCCTTCCGAAGATCTTGCCGAAGAAGCTGCGGCGTTCGCCCGGAACGGTGACCGGCAGGCTGTCGCCCTTCAGCCTGCGAACCGCGTCGAAATAGGCACGCGCGGGAGCGCTTGATCCGTCGGCGAGCGTTACCGGGGAGCCGACGTTGGAAGCGCGCAGCACATCCATGCTTTCCGGGATGATGCCGAGCAGGGGGATGGAGAGGATCTCGAGGACATCATCCACCTTGAGCATGTCGCCGCGCTCCGCGCGGGTAGGGTCGTAGCGGGTGAGGAGCAGGTGCTTCTCCATCCGCTCGCCGTTCTCGGCCTTGACCGTCTTCGAATCGAGGAGGCCGATTATGCGGTCGGAATCGCGCACCGACGACACTTCCGGGTTAGTGACCACGATCGCGATGTCGGCATGGCGCATGGCGAGCGTCGCGCCGCGCTCGATGCCGGCCGGGCTGTCGCAGATCACCCAGTCGAACGTGTTCTTCAGGGCGGCAATGACCTTCTCGACGCCTTCGGGAGTCAGGTTGTCCTTGTCGCGCGTCTGCGAGGCCGGCAGCAGGTAGAGGGTTTCGACGCGCTTGTCGCGGATCAGCGCCTGGGTCAGCTTGGCTTCGCCCTGTATGACGTTGACCAGGTCGTAGACCACGCGGCGCTCGGCGCCCATCACGAGATCGAGATTGCGCAGCCCGACGTCGAAGTCCACGACCACGACCTTTTCGCCGTTCTGCGCGAGCGCGGCGCCCAGAGCGGCGGAGGAGGTCGTCTTGCCGACTCCGCCTTTGCCCGATGTAACCACCACTACCTTGCCCATTGACCTCTCCTGTTCCTATGGACGTCTTCGGCTCAGCCGAGTGTTTCGATCCTGACCGCTTCGCCTTCCAGCCATATCTGGACGGCCTGCCCCCGCAACTCGTCCTCGATGTCCTCGGCCGTCTTGTAGAAGCCGTCGATGGCGATCAGTTCCGCTTCGAGCTTGCGGCAGAAGATGCGTGCCGAGGCATCGCCGGTGGTGCCGGCCATCGCGCGTCCCCGCAGCGTGCCGTAGATGTGGATAGAGCCGCCGGCGACGACCTCGGCCCCGGATGCGACCGAGCCCACGACGGTGACGTCGCCTTCGGGGAAAAACAGCGACTGCCCCGAGCGTACCGGCTCGGTGACGATGATCGATGGCATCGCCTTGGCCGTCACCGGCTCGGAGGGAACCATTGCGGCCACCGCGCTCGGCTCGGACGCTTCCGCCGCCGGCTCGGATGCAGGCGTCTCGAAATCGGACGCAGGCCGCCCGTCGGTCATTGCGGGAGGGAGGTCTGCCGCCAGCAGGGAGGGGCGGGCGCCTTCGATGCCCATGATGCGCACATTGCGCTTGCCGAGCTGGTCGACCAGCTCGCGAAGCTGCGTGCGATCGATGTCGAGCCCGTCCACGTCCAGGACCACCGGCCTCCGCAAGAAGAATCCCGCGGAGCGGGCTGCAAGATCGTCGAGCCTCGCGAGCCAGTCCTCGAAGGGCAGCTCCGGGGTCAGCGACAGGGCAAGGAAGGATCGCCCCTTGAGGCGTATCGGCCGGGGTTGGGTTAACACGTCGGTCATCTTGGTAAATTTTCGGTTGCTTCGGTGTACGGCGTAAATGGTTAACAAGTGGTAAATTTTTGCGGCAAGACCACGATCTCGCGAGGCGTCGGGAATTCAACTTGCGGCCAAAAAGCTGTTTCTTGTCATCATCTTGAGCGTAAGCGTGCCGGCTACGCCGCAGACTCCGCTCGACGGCGGTCGGAGTGCCGATGGCGCCGCCGCGACCGTTTTACGCCCACCACGCCCGCTTCTGCTGTCGAATCAATCGCCGTCCGATCGAGCCCACCGGGGCAGGGACTGCAAAACGTCATCAGGACGTCATCAGGCAGGAAGCGTGCGCGCGTGAATTGGTCGCGGTTGACCTCGCGCCGCCGTGGACACAAAAGACCTGCGCGAACTCCGGAGGCCGTCGTGATCAGGCACATCGTATTCTTCAGCGCCAAAAGGCCCGACGACGTCGAGGCGATCCGCGCCGGCCTCTTGCAACTCGGCACCATACCCCACTCGACCCTGTTCGAGGTTTCCCTGAACACCAAGGTGGATCCGCTGTCGGACGAGATCGACGTCGTCGTTTATGCCGAATTTCCCGACGAGGTCGCGCTGGCGGCCTACAAGGCGCATCCGACCTATGCGCAGACCACCGCCCGGGTAAGACCCATGCGCGAACTGCGGTTCTCGGCCGACGTTGTCGCCGGATGAACGTTTGCGGAACCCGCGCCGGCTAATGCCTACGCGGGCGAAGCTACCGGCGATCTGCGCCAAGCTTCTCCCTCAGGGCGGCCCGGAAAACAGCGACACGTCGCGGCCAAGGCGCTCGATGATCCAGCGCCTGCACTCGGCCGAACGCGGCAGCAGGAAGGCTCCCTCCCACTCGCCGGTGGCAGGGTCTTGGCCTCGATAGGCCAATACCGGCTGGTCTGGCACATAGGCGGCGAACCGCTTCGCCACGTCGGCGCCATAGACCCGCCAGTGGCCGTGCTTTTCCGGCTTCGGGAAGCCCCAGTCGCGCGTCACCTCCTCGCGGAAGGGGTCGGGAAAGGCGAGGTAGAGGAGACCCTCCGGTTTCACGATGCGCAGCAATTCGCCCAACGCTTGGCGATCGTCGCCGACGTGCTCGAGGACGTGCGAACAGATAGCGATATCGTAAGTCTCGTCGGCGCGGTCTATCGCTTGGATGTCGAGCCCGCTGGGCTCGCCATAGACCGACAGTTCATGCGATGCGAACCAGTCCGGATCGACCGTGGGGTCGGGGCTGAACTGGATCGCCTTCCAGCCCGAGAAGTTCTCCCGCCCCAGTCTGTCGAACATGACGCGGAAGATGCGGTGCCGCTCCAGCGACTGACAACCTGCGCAGCGGGGCATGGCGCCGTTGGGCGCGCGGCGCCCCTTCGGCCCGAGCCCGAACGTGGTCCCCCCACAGATGGGACATCTCGGGTCGGCCGGTATGATGGGGTCTGGAAGCATCCGAAATCCTTTTGGCGCGGGCGACCGGAGGCTGCAAAGGAGAGGAGAGGGCGGGCTGTGAATGCCCCCGTAGGCGAGGGCTCATCGGTCTGTCGCCAGCGCGGGTCCCTTGGTAGAGGGCAACCTCAATAGTCGCTGTCTTCGTATTCTCCCGGTGTGCAGAGACCGCTGTCGGCGGCGCGGGCGTCGCATTCGGCGGGCTTTGGACTGTAGTCCTTCTCGGTGTCCGAAGATTGGCAGCCGGCCAGGAGCACCACCAGAATCAGTAACGTCGCGCGCATGTCGCCCCCTCTTCAATCGGCCAGGAAGCTAGCACGGCCTCGCCCCGCACGCGATAGCCCGCGACGCTGCTGCGGCGCATGAAGCGCTTCGGCGACGACGATGATTTGACTGGAAGATTTGGCTCCCTGAGCAGGACTCGAACCTGCGACCATTCGATTAACAGTCGAACGCTCTACCAGCTGAGCTATCAGGGAACGGCTCGCGCGAACGCGGGCTGGCTATATCACACCATTCACGTTTGCAAAGGGGCCATCGGAATTTTTTCCGGCTCATTTTCGCAGCCGCCTCGCATTCTTCACGAAAACGCATCATATGCGCCTGTCGAGGCTACAGATAGGCCGCGCCCTGCGAAACTCAAGTTGCTCCCGAGGCTACATGACCGACAAACCGATGGATCACAGCCTCCACCCGCGGCGAAAAATCCGAATCTTCGGCAAGACGATTCATCTCCCCCGCTCGAAGCTTCTGCGTGTCTCGCTCGGCAGTGGACTGGTATTTTTCGGCTTCCTTGGCTTCCTGCCTGTGCTCGGCTTTTGGATGGTGCCGCTCGGCCTGCTGGTGTTGTCGCATGACCTGGCGTGGGCGCGCCGCGGCCGCCGGCGGCTCGCCCTATGGTGGGGGCGCAGACAAAGACGCAACGGCCGTCGCTAAACGCCCTTTTTCGGAAGCGCTTCGGTTCAGAGCGAGACAGGCGTGACGCGACAGGCCGACGCGCGTCCGTGAATATCCTTCACGGAACATCCGATGGCTACGCGTGCGACCAGGAAATTCAGCCAAGCCGGTCGCCGAGGCTCAGGCCGGCCTCGATCGACTCTTGCGACGAGGCCCGTCCCGAGCGGGCGATCCTCGCCCTGCGATCAGACGAGAGCGCCGAACCGCGTCCCGGCCATCGCGCCGGTCTGGCCCGGCATCGTGCGGCCAAGCTTCTGGCGCTCGAGTGCCGTCGTCAAGTTGATATGGCTTTTCTGCCGTCCGAACAGGCGGGTAAGAAGCTTCATGACACGTATCCATGCACAGAGTTACACGGGGTGCCTTCGCAGATCTTCTCAGGAGTGGGGCATCTCGTCGATGGCGCGGATATAGGCGCGTTTGCCGCGAATTTGAGCAGGAAAAGCGAAGTGCGGCGGCGCAAAAACGACAGCTGTCGCAGATCTGTCTTTGAAGGGGTCAGATAACGTTGGGAATTCAGAGGCTTCGCTGGAACTACGGCTGCTATGCGGCTTGTTCATGAGCGGCATGCTTTAATGCATGGCGTCGAAAAGGCTTTCGACGGGAGAGCCTGCCGGAAGCGCAGTACTTTCGGCAGGCCTGTCAGATTGTTGTCACGGCTATCGGCTTCCTGTCCAGGAACCTACGCCGCGGAGGTAGTCACTGTCCTTGTGGAAGGCGTCGGGCCAGCCGATGTCCTTCTGCAGTTCCGCAGGCAGCGAGCGGATAGTCTGCTCGGTATGATAGCGCGCGCGGGCGGCGCTGAAGTCGGCGGCGATCCGGCCGATTGATCTCAGGATGGACATGATGGTCTCCTTTCCATAGCCCGGCCCGGCTTTGGGCCGGGGGGTCCTCTCTAAGGGTGTTCAGTTTCCACTTCATTCCGCATCTAGGACTTCCCTGTTTCGGCGGTGTTACCGGGCAGCGAAGTTTCGATGACATTGACTATGGGGAAGATCTGATGTTCAATCAAACGAAATGGAATGATGCTTTAGGTCAGAGAAATTGAAGATAGAGACATGAACGCGCCTCTCAACCATCCGCTACCGCTGCTCGATCTCGATGTCCTGCGCACCTTCGTCGCCATCGCCGAGACCGGCAGCTTCACGACGGCCGCATCAGCGGTCTTCCGGACGCCGTCCGCGGTATCCATGCAGATCAAGAAACTGGAGGACATCCTCGGCCGCTCGGTGTTCTCGCGGGATGCCCGCTCCGTGGCGCTCACGACGGACGGCGAGATGCTGCTGGGCTATGCGCGGCGCATGCTCGCCATCAACCGCGAGGCGGTGTCCAAGTTCATCATCCCGGACATCTCCGGGGTCGTTCGCATCGGCTCGCCGGATGACTACGGCGAGCGAGTGCTGCCGCACGTGCTCAAACGCTTCGCGCAGTCGCACCCTTCGGTGGCGGTCGACGTCATCGTCGATCAGAGCGTCAATCTGCGCCGGCGCATGGACGACAGGGAGCTCGACATCACCCTGGTCACCAAGTCGTCGCGGAATCCCATGACGGGCGCGGAAGTCCTGCTGACCGAGCCGATCGTCTGGGCTGGAGCCAAGGGCGGATGCGCACATCTAAAGGAGCCGCTCCCTGTTTCCATCTGGGAGGAGGGCTGCGCCTGGCGTGCAGGTGCGCTGGAGGCGCTCGGCCGCGAAGGACGCAACTACCGCATCGCCTATATGAGTGCGCACGCGACCGGCCAGCGTTCGGCGATCATGGCCGACCTGGCGATCGCGCCGCTGCCGAAATCCTTCCTGAACAGCGACATGGTCGAACTCAGCCAGAAGGACGGCCTACCGGAAATGGGTACCTACAGCCTTGCGATGTTCGTGGCGCCCGACCCAAGTGCGCCGGTGAAGGCCGCCGCCGACCACATCCGCGCGACCTTCGAGGTCTATGCGGATACAGGCCGCTGGTTCTGAGATATCTCTCCCGGAAGCACGAGAGTTTTTGGCAACGATAGCCGCGGCACGCAACTAGCCACGGTCGTTGCGCGCTGCTCCACGCGTGTGCTGCAAGAGCGACCTAGTCGCGCGACCGCCGAGCCGCGCGCTCCTCGCGTGACCTGCGCCTCGGCGCTGCGTCGCCGGCTTCTCCCTCGGCCACCGCCTTGCGCGGCGGCAGTTTCACCTGCTCGGACAGCTTCGGGAACGGGTCGACCTTGTTCGGCATCGCCATGGCATTGATGAAGAGCTGCTGGAAATGCGGCTCCAGCGCAGTCTCGATCTTCTCGATCCTGCGCACCTCCTGCTCGATCTCGCGACGGTGGTCGCGGTTAAGCAGCGCCATGAGCGCGCCGGTACCGGCCGCATTGCCGACCGCCTTCACCTCGGCGAGGTCGCAATCGGGGATCAGGCCAAGCACCATGGCGTATTTCGGGTCGATGAAGGAGCCGAACGCGCCTGCGAACCGGATCACGTCGACGGTGTCGACGCCCTGCTTTTCCATCAGCAGCTTCACGCCGGCATACAGCGCGGCTTTCGCAAGCTGGATGGCGCGCACGTCGTTCTGCGTCACCGTGATGCGCGGCTCGCCGTCGCGCAGAAGGTAGGAGAAGGTCCGGCCGTTCTGCAGGATGCGGGGACTTCTGGATGCGAGTGCGCCGTCCACGACGCCGTCCTCGGAGATGATCCCCGAGAGATACATCTCGGCGACGACCTCGATGATGGCCGAGCCGCAAATGCCGGTGACGCCCGTCGCTTTCGCGGCATTTTCGAAACCGTCTTCATCCGACCACTTGTCGACGCCGATGACCCGATATCTGGGCTCCAGCGTCTCGGGATCGATCCGTACCCGCTCGATGGCGCCGGGCGCGGCGCGTTGGCCGGAGGATATCTCCGCGCCTTCGAAGGCCGGGCCCGTCGGCGACGAGGCCGCAACCACGCGCTGGCGGTTGCCGAGGACGATCTCGGCATTTGTGCCGACGTCGACCAGCAGCATCATGCGGTCCTGCCGGTAGGGGCCTTCCGCCAGCGTGGCGCCGGCCGCGTCCGCGCCGACATGGCCGGCGATGCACGGCAACGTGTAGAGCCGTGCGCCGCGGTTGACCTCGATCTCGATGTCGCTCGCCCAGAACTGCAGCGCGCCGGAGACTGCCAGTGCGAAGGGCGCCTGGCCGAGCTCGGTCGGGTCGATGCCGAGGAAGAGGTGGTGCATGATCGGATTGGCGACGAACACGCAGTCAAAGACGTCGTGGCGATCGACGCCGCCCTCCGCGCAGACCTTGCCGATCAGGTCGTTGACCGCCTGGCGCACGGCCTTGGTCATCGCTTCGCGCCCGTCGGGATTCATCATCACGTAGGAGACTCGGCTCATGAGATCTTCGCCGAAGCGGATCTGCGGGTTGGAGGTGCCGGACGAGGCCACCACGCGGCCGGAAAGCAGCGAAACCAGATGCATAGCGATGGTCGTGGAGCCGATGTCGCAGGCGATGCCGTAGGCCTCGTTCTTCAAGCCGGGATAGAGCGCGACGATGAAGGGCCGAGAGGAGTCCATGTCCCGGTGGATCGCCGCCGTGACGGCCCACTCGCCCTTGCGCAGGATCTGCTGCACCTGCGGGATCAGGTGCGGCGCGACCAGAAGATCCTTCCAGCCCCAGTCCTTCTCCAGGGCTGCCTTCAGCCGGTCGAGGTCGCCCAGCGGCTTGTGCATGTCGGGCTGCTCGACCTCGACGTAGCACATCTGGACTGCCGAGTTGCGCTCGATGACCCGGTCGGTCGCCGCCTTGCGCACGACCTGCGCGTTGATGACCGTGTCCTGCGGCACGTCGACGACGAGATCGCCCTGGATCGTCGCGGAGCAGGACAGCCGGCGCCCCTCGGGCAGGCCGCGCACGCGTTCGTACCGCTCTTCCTTCGGCCCCTTTGGCGAGATGTGCTCAAGCGACGAGACGATCTTGTGTTTGGCGAAATTGCCTTCCTGGACCTCGATCTGGCAGCGTCCGCAGGTCGCCCGCCCGCCGCACACGCTCTCCACATAGACGCCGAGCTGACGTGCCGCGTCGAGCACCGGCGTGCCGACCGGGAACCGCCCGCGCTTGCCCGAAGGCATGAACAGCACGAGTGGATCTGTGATGTTGGCAGGTGGGTTCACTGCTTCGGCCTACGTCCAAGCCGCCGCGAATTCGCACGGACCCTTTTGGCGTAGGGCCGCAGGCCCTTCGCCGCGACGCGCGAGGCCGCGCCGTCGGTCGGCCATAGCGCGAAGCTCGTCGACATCTTCATCATCTCGCCAAGCATGGCGAACTGCGCCGCCACCACGCTCTCGCCAGCGGCAGCCATCTTCTCCGACACCATCCGGCCGAACTCGGCCTGTGCCTTCGCCGTCGAAATCGTCGCAGGCGTCACCGACGCCAGCCGCGTGGCGATCACCAGCGGGGCCTCGAACCATAGGGTCGCGATATCGGAATACATGCCCGTCGACTTTGTCACCGCATCCTTCTCCGGAGCCTAGCCCTGTGCCCGGCGGGCCTCGCGGCCGCCGCGCCGGCGTCCGCCCGCGGCAGCGGCTGCGTCGCCAGGCGCCACCACCGGCACCGGCGCCGGAGCGGCATGCTCGCCGGGCTTGTAGTCCTTGTACGTCTTGATCCAGGTCATGCAATCCCTGTCGGTTCCGTTCAGGACATTGGCGCCGCGTACGGCCTCCATCTCCTGGGGACGGCACGGGTTCATGATGGCGGAAGTCATGCCCGCCCCGATCACCATCGGGATGAAGGCGGCGTTGATGCCGTGGCGGTGCGGCAGGCCGAAGGATATGTTCGACAGGCCGCAGGTCGTGTTCACCTTGAGTTCGTTGCGCAGCCGGTAAAGCAGCTGGAACACCTGCCGTCCGGCATCGCCCAGGGCGCCGATCGGCATCACGAGCGGATCGACCACCACGTCTTCCGGCTTGATGCCGTGGTCCATGGCGCGCTCCACGATCTTTTTTGCGACCGCGAAACGCACGTCCGGGTCCATCGAAATGCCCGTCTCGTCGTTCGAGATCGCCACGACCGGCACGTCATACTTCTTCACCAGCGGCAGGATCGCTTCCAGCTTCTCTTCCTCGCCGGTCACGGAGTTCACCAGCGGGCGTCCCTTGGCTACCTTCAGACCCGCCTCGATGGCGGCGGTCACCGAACTGTCGATCGAGAGTGGCAGGTCGACGAGCCCCTGGACGATTTCCAGCGTCTGCACGAGCAGGCCCGGCTCCGTGGCGTTCGGATCGACCGCCGTGACCCCAGCGTTGACGTCAAGCATCGTGGCGCCTGCCGCGGCCTGCTCCAGCGCGTCCTTGATCACCGTCTCGAAATTTCCGGCCTGCATCTCGGCCGCCAGTTTCTTTCGTCCCGTCGGATTGATGCGCTCGCCGATGACGCAGAAGGGCTGATCGAAGCCGATGACGATTTCGCGGGTCGCCGAGGCGACGATCGTACGGGTCATGTATCTCTCCTAGGATATAAAGATTTCTTTATATCGTTATCTGATTGCGTTCAAGCGACGGGATCAAAGTCAGTGCGCCGACTTCACCATGTCGACCTGGGTTTCGGTGACGTCGTCGTGCAGCAGGTGCTCGAGGCGGGCGGCCACGGTTGCGTCGTCCGCGCGGGACTCGCGCTTCCACGGCCGGCGGCCCTTGAGCACGCCAGACTCATCGACGATCTCGGCGACATACTCCTCCTGCCGGTAGGCCATCACGTGGATGCCCGCGACACCGGGGATTTCCTTCACCTCGTTGATGATGTCGATGCAGAGCTGCTTGCCTTCCTTCTTCTGGTCCTGCGCTCCCTCCAGCCGCTTGATGACGGAATCCGGGATGTGGATGCCAGGCACGTTAGACCTGATCCACTTCGCCGTCTTGGCGGAGGCCAGCGGCCCCACGCCGACGAGGATGAACACCTTTTCCGCAAGACCGAGGTCGCGTGCCTTCTGCATGAAGGTCCTGAACATCGGCACGTCGAAGCAGTACTGGCTCTGCACGAACTGCGCGCCGGCGGCGATCTTCTTGCCGAGATGTATCGGCCGGAAATCGTAGGGAGGCGCGAAAGGGTTGATCGCCGCGCCGAGGAAGAGCTGCGGCGGGGTGGTCAGTTTGCGGCCCGACAGGAACTTTCCGTTGTCCCGCATGATGCGGATCGTTTCCAGCAGGGAGGACGAATCCAGATCGAAGACCGGCTTTGCACCGGGCTGGTCGCCCGCCTGCACGCCGTCGCCCGTGAGGCAGAGGATGTTCGCCACTCCCATGGCCGCTGCGCCGAGAACGTCACCCTGGATGGCGATCCGGTTCTTGTCGCGGCAGGCGATCTGCATGATCGGCGCATAGCCCATGCGCGTCAGCAGCGCGCAGATGCCGACCGAGGACATGTGGCAGTTGGCGCCCGACGCATCCACCGCGTTGATGCCGTCGACCCAGCCGTCGAAGACCTTGGCGCGATTGTAGACGTCTTCCGGATCGGCGCTGTCGGGCGGGTTCAGCTCGGTGGTGACCGCGAACTCGCCGCGCCTCAGGACGCGCTCCAGGCGTCCGCGCGAGGTGTGGCCGGGGAGGGGCGCCAGCGGCAGGTGAACGCCGGCCGGGTTTTCGTCAGGCTGGATCAGGCGCTCGTCGCTCATCGGGATGCTCCGTCGAGGACAGGGCGTCGCGCCCGGGCATCGAACACGGTGAGCGAAATCATTGCGCCGCTCCTTTCGCCGCTTCGCGCGCGGCGGCCGCCTGCGCGGTGACGCGCAGCCAGGCCGAAGTTTCGCGAAGCGACTGGTCGACAGGCTTCTGCACGGCTAGGATCGCATCCCCCTTGACCATGTTGCGGGAGCCTTCCCAGGCCTTCACCCAGACGCAGGGCATGTCGGGTTCGACCTCGCAGTTTCCGTTGGCCCGGACGCCGCCGCATGGCCCGTTGCGCAGCTGCTTGGGGCAATTCATGGGGCAGGACATGCCGGTGGACGACAGCACGCACTGGCCGCACATGCGGCAGTCGAACATGAACCCCTTCACGCGCTTCTCGACGAACTTCACCGGCGCCTCGACGCGGCCGTAGCCGATACCCTTCCAGACCGGATGCAGCATCAGGAACATGTCGGCGAAGCGTGCGTAGAACCATTCCAGCATGCGGCTGTGGCGGATCGACCAAAGCCGCACCGAGTAGGATCGCTGGACGCGTCGCTGCGGCGACACGTCGGCAGGCTTGTAGTCGGTCTTCGGCGCGGTCTTCTTGACGACCGTCGCCTGCGTGACCCCGCCGGTGGCTGCCGGGGGTATCGTCTCGGCGGCGCCGCTCGCGGGGCCGTTCGCAGTGGTCGGAATCGGCTGGGTGTCGGACATGGCCGCCTTGCCTCGCTTGTGGGTCAGCCGAGCCGGCCGCCGGCCTTGGCCAGCGCAACCAGCCGCTCGCGGTCGTATTCAGCGTCGATCGAGGCCACGGCCTTCTCTGCCTCGTCCTCAAGGTCGTCGCCGACGCTCACCGGGTCGGCCTTGCGCCACTCCGCGAGATAGGCATCCGTCTCGGCGGCGCCGGACCGCATGGCCGCCATGTCGATGGCCTCCGTGAAGCGCAACGGCAGCTCGCGCTTGGCGTTCTGCCGGCCCTTCTTGACGATGACCTGGGCGGGGATGTCGCGCCAGTAGACGATGATGAGGTCGGCCATGGAAAACCCGTTCTTTCAAGGCCTTGAGCTTTGCCGGAAGCGCCGGTGCACGGCTTCTCATCCGACGACGCCCTTGCATTCAAAAGCGACGCCCTTGCAGGTCGCAAACAAGAACGTCGCGTCGCTGCCCTGGCCGCGCCCGCCTTCTTGAGCGAGTCGGCTGCCAAGGGCTATGGCGGCGGCGACAGGCCGGCTCAGAAAAACCAGCCGAGCGCGGCGTGCGTCGCGAAACCGGCCGCCCCGATCACGCCCGCGATCACGACCGCTGACACGACGCAGACCGCGCCGCCGACCGCCAGCAGGATGCCGTCCCGTTCGGAGAGCGCCAGCCCGAGCAAGGCTGTCGCGAACGCCGGCAGCCAGTTGCCCAGCGGGATCGGCAAGGTGACGACGATCGCCAGGATGAGGGCGACGAAGCCGACGATGCGGTCGCCCTGCCGGCGCCAGAACGGCCAGTACCGTGGCCGGATGAAGCGCTCGATGCGGATCAGGCGCGGGATGATCCAGTCCATCATGGACCGGAACGTCCCGGCGCTGAGTGACCTGTTGGAAACGTAGGCGGGCAGCCAGACCTGCTTGCTGCCGTACACCATCTGGGCCGAAATGATCAGCAGTGGTACGCCGAGGATGGCCGAACTGCCGGGCGGCAGGGGGAGAAGGTTGAAGGCGGCGAACAGCACCAGCAGGGGTGCGAAGCTCCTGTCCCCCAGAGCGTCGCGGATATGGCCGATGGAAACCGCTCCATCGGCGTCCTGCGCAAGATGGGTGAATAGTTCCGACAGCCTGCGCGGGCGGCGCCGTCGGAAAGGGCCGCTGGACGCGCTGCCGTCGATTTCCGTTGCTTCTGCCGTCATGCCGTCAGCGAATCCGCGCCGCGTCGTGTCCGATCCATATGAGGCGTCACGATAAACTCCTGATGACATGCGCTCGACAGATGTGGACCGCTGCTTCGCAATTCAACCGGTATGGCGGCGAAACTCAAGGATGTCGAATTTCGACTCGTAGTGCGGCGCCGGGAACTCGATGCGCCATTCGTCCGCTCCCGAGCGGAAGGCATAGCCCACCTGGTCTGTTTCAGGTCCGGTGCCATAAGGCGCGGGCGTCTGCCCGGCGACGTAGAACGAGCCGAGATAGATCGCCCGGATATCGCTGTCGGTATAGAACCGGCCGGTGGTCCGCTGCGATCCGGTCAGCTTTTCGAGCTTCCAGCCCGAGCCGTCGTCGGTGATGCGGCACTTGAACCAATCGTAGATGACCAGCTTGGCCAATCCCCCGGCCTTGACCGTCCGGCATTGCCAGTCACCCACCGGATCGAAGTCCTCCAGCGGCAGGGACTGCTTTGCAAGGATGGTGTCCAGCTCGGAGCTAGCAGCGGGATCACCGCTGTGCGCTTCTTCGAGCGCTTCTTTGCGCGTAGCCTCGAATCGTTCGAGCCGAACGCTGTCGGCAGGCGTCATCAGCTTTTGGACGGCACCGTCGGCGAGCGCAAGGTTGGTCGTTGCGGCGAGCATCGCCGGCAGCATCAGGCACAGCCGTTTCATGGAACCTCTCTTCGACAGGGACGAGAGAGAAAGAAATTCCGGCGCTTTTAGGGTCGGCCTGCCGCGTCGACGATCGCCTGTGTCAGATCGCCATAACCGGTGAAACGGTATTCGTAGTCGAGGCCGAGATAGTCAGCTGCCCACTCGGCCTTCTTCTGGAGTTCGGCATCTTCCGTCTGCGCTAGGTAGACGATCTTCGTGTAGTTGCCGAACACCATCTCCTTGATTTCGGGATGCCGCTCCAGCTTGAGGGGCTCGATGACGAACGCTTCGAACTGCCGGGCCAGCAGGTCCGTGAGATAGAAGGCGGTGAATTCGTTGTCCGTATTCGCGAGGAACGTCTCGTTTCCGGAGAAGAATGCGTAGCAGTGGGGTCCGCCGATGCGCTCGACCCCTTCCTCCGCACAGATGCGGTCGAGCTGACCCTGTGTGCCGCACTCGGCATAGCCGACGAATATTCGCGAATATCCTTCCTGCCGCGCCTCTGCGATCGCTTCGCGCATCGCAGGTGCGATCTTTTCCGGAAACACGTGCCAGATTGCCGGCAGGCAGACGAGATCGACATGGTGGAGCCCGTTGGCCCTGCATATGGCGATGATCTCGCGGGCGATCGCGCCGCATGCGATGACGCGGATGCGCTGCGGGAGAGGCACGCCCGACGCTACCTTGCCGCTTTTCGCGATCACGTCGGGTGTCTCGTGAGGCTGCTTCGCTTGCGCCATCATGTCCTGCCGGCAGGTCTGCCGGACATTCGATCCGGCACGCATTCCCTTATGGAACTAAATATCGCGCGACCCGTTGCTCTGCGCATTCATGTAGTGATTGAGGGAGACGATATCTATGAACCTGCCACGCATTGCATCGCTCGCCACGCTTCTTGCCTGCGCTCTCGCGATTTCGGCCTGCGCGAATACCATTCGCGGTGTCGGCCGTGACGCTTCGAACACCGTCGACGCCACCGAAGGCGCCGTCAGGGACATCGCGAACTAGGGCACCACGGCCGCCGGAACGACGATCCGCGCCTCAGGCCGAGGCGCGGACGTTGTGCCGACGCTTCATGAAGTCCTTGGCGGTCTCCACCGCAACGGCCGCGTCGCGGCAATAGGCATCGGCGCCGACTGCCTTGCCGAACTCCTCGTTGAGCGGCGCGCCGCCCACGAGGACGACATAGTCGTCGCGAATTCCCTTCTCCTTCATCGTGTCGATCACGACCTTCATGTAGGGCATGGTCGTGGTCAGCAGGGCCGACATGCCGAGGATGTCCGGCTTGTGCTCCTCGATCGCCTCGAGATATTTCTCGACAGGATTGTTGATGCCGAGGTCGATCACGTCGAAGCCGGCGCCTTCCATCATCATGCCGACGAGGTTCTTGCCGATGTCGTGGATGTCGCCCTTGACCGTGCCGATCACCATCTTGCCCTGCTTCGGCGCGCCGGTGGCGGCGAGAAGCGGACGCAGGATGTGCATGCCGGCCTTCATCGCGTTCGCCGAAAGCAGCACCTCCGGCACGAACAGGATGCCGTCGCGGAAATCCTCGCCGACGATCCGCATGCCCTCGACCAGCGCCTCGGTGAGAACCCTGTAGGGCTCCCAGCCGCGCTCCAGAAGGATGTTGGTACCTTCCTCTATCTCCTCCTTCAGCCCGTCATAGAGATCGTCGTGCATCTGCTGCACGAGTTCGTCGTCGGAAAGTTCGGACAGGATGATCTCGTCGTCGGACATTCAAAGCTCCCGGTGGCGCTGCCCGCGCACTGCAAAGGACGTTGCGAGATACGTAGCGCGCAAGCCTCTCGACGCCATAGCTGATTTGCGACTTCCTGCAATAGGAAAGCGACCGGACGCTGCTGCCGGTCTCGATCGAAGGAGCGTCAGGGGAGTGTGGCGTCGGGCTTGCCACCTTCGGCCGCCGATCGTATTCCTGCGGGGAGGGCATCGTTTCGGTGGGGGCACTTATGCAGATGACATTCCTTCGCGGCTGGGCGCCGCAGATCCTGAGCGTGCTGCGGATCCTGGCGGCAGCGACATTTCTCACGCACGGCACTATGAAGCTGTTCGGCTGGCCGGCACCCTTTCCATACCCGCTCAACGTCATGCTCTACACGGCGGCGGTCCTCGAACTCGTCGGCGGGCTGCTCCTCGTCCTGGGCCTGTTCACGCGGCCGGTCGCCTTCGTGCTGTCCGGTCTGATGGCGTTCGCCTACTTCATCGGGCACGCTTCGGGCGGATTCTTCCCCGCGCTCAACGGAGGCGAGCCAGCCCTGCTGTTCTGCTTCGTGTTCCTCTACATCGCGGCCGCGGGTCCCGGGCCGTGGAGCGTCGACGCGGCCACCGGTCGGGACTGATCCCGGCCTGTCGTCCGACTGGGTTTTTGCGACTGCCTCGCACCCTCGCCGGGTCGGCGAGGCGTGTCGATTTTGCGACAGCGCTTGGCGTTGCCAAGCCGTTTCGCATGGGGGCCATGTTTACGATCCGGCCCAACGGCGGATACCGGCCCGGGAGCCGGCTGCCATCGACAATCCAGGGAATGTTTCGATGACCGAAAACCTCGCAGCCGACCAGGAAGCGCCGTCCGGGCGCCGCGGCCGTGGAGCATCCGGCGGCGCGGCCGCGCGGCGCGCTGCCCGCTCAGGAGGCGGGCCGGGCACGCAGCTGACCTACATCAAGCGCGAGATACCGCTCTACGAGGTTCTGAACGAGGAGGGCCTCGCCCTCATCGAGAAGAATGCCGACACCGTGCTGGAGGAAGTCGGCATCATCTTCCGCGACGATCCCGAAGCGCTCGAGATCTGGAAGAACGCAGGCGCCGACGTCAGGGGCGACCGCGTCCACTTCCCGAAGGGCCTGCCGCGCTCGCTCCTGAAGACGGCGCCGAAGCAATACACGCAGCATGCTCGCAATCCGGAGCGCTCGGTGCAGATCGGCGGCAACGCCACCGTCTTCGCGCCGGTTTATGGCCCGCCCTTCGTGCGCGACCTCGACGGCAACCGCCGCTACGCCACGATCGAGGATTTCCGCAACTTCGTGAAGCTCGCCTACATGGCGCCTTCGATCCATCATTCGGGCGGAACGGTGTGCGAGCCGGTCGACGTGCCGGTCAACAAGCGCCACCTCGACATGGTGTATAGCCACATCAGATATTCCGACAAACCCTTCATGGGTTCCGTCACCGCGCCGGAACGCGCGCAGGACACGGTGGCGATGGCCAAGATCGTGTTCGGCGACGATTTCGTCGAGAACAACACGGTGCTTACCTCGCTCATCAACGCCAACTCGCCGATGGTGTTCGACGATACGATGCTGGGCGCGCTCAAGGTCTATGCGCGGCATAACCAGGCCTGCATCGTCACGCCGTTCATCCTGGCTGGCGCGATGAGCCCCGTCACCGTGGCCGGCACGCTGACGCAGGTGCTCGCCGAGGTGCTCGCCGGCGCGTCGCTTACCCAACTCGTGCGGCCCGGTGCGCCGGTCATCTTCGGCACATTCGCGTCCTCGATCTCGATGCAGTCGGGCGCGCCCACCTTCGGAACGCCGGAGCCATCGCTCGTCTCCTACGGCGCCGCACAGCTCGCGCGCCGCCTCGGCCTGCCGTTCCGCACCGGCGGCTCGCTCTGCGCCTCCAAGGTACCGGACGCGCAGGCGGCCTATGAGAGCGCCAACACGCTGAACTCGACCATCTTGGCCGGCACCAACTTCGTGCTGCATTCGGCGGGCTGGCTGGAGGGCGGTCTCGCCTCCTGCTACGAAAAATTCATGATGGATATCGACCAGCTCGGCATGCAGCAGAAGTTCGCCCAGGGCGTCGATCTCTCGGAAAACGGCCAGGCCATGGACGCCATCCGCCAGGTCGGTCCGGGCAGCCACTTCCTCGGCTGCGATCACACGCAGGCGAATTTCCAGACCGCCTTCTACCGCTCGTCGATCGCCGACAACAATTCCTTCGAGCAATGGCAGGCGGAAGGCGAGAAGACCGCGCCCCAGCGCGCCAACGAACTCGCCCGCCGCTGGCTGGAAGCCTACGAGGCGCCGGCGCTCGACCAGGGGATCGACGACGGCCTGAACGACTTCATCGCCAGGAAGAAGGAGTCCATGCCCGACGCCTTCACTTGAAAGGAGCCCGAAACAGGCCGGGCTAAAGTGGCCAACCTGATCCACAAGGAAGTCTGGCGCAGCGCGTTCAAATAGGCTGCGTTGCGTTCAGTTTGTGACGGCTTGCGACGTGATGTCGGCCGTTCAGTTGGTATAAAGCGGGTCCTCGCCGCTCGGGATAGCCGGCGCGTCGCACATCGTGGCGTTGCCGACGGTTCGGCAATTGTAGCCGTGCTGCACAGCAAGCGCGTCGACGGACCCGCCTGTCGGTTCCTGGCCGGTCGAGCCGATCGGATGGCTTGTCGGAGCTGGTTTTGAGGTGGAAGCGGGCATTCCGGCCGGGTTCAAGGCGAGCGGGGCAGGGGACGCAGTCGTCTGGGGTTCCGAAGAGGTGCAGCCGGTCATTAATATGATCGCCAGGGCCGGCGTCAGGCGAAGAAGCATGCTCGATCTCATGGTGCGGACCGTGTCCCAGAAATCCATCCTCGTGGCAAGCGTCCCGTCCTGCCGGCCCCGTCGGCTCGTGAACGGTGCATTCAGAGCGTGACCTCGTCAGCCCGCCATTTCGAACCGATAGGGCCCATAGCCGCCGAACTCGCCGAGCATGGCCTGATCCTGCGCGGCGGCTTCGGCTTCCGACCGGACGAGGAGGCGCCTCCCGCCCGATCGGGCATGCCCGCGAAGACCGTCCTGCTCGTCGGACAGGCCGGTGATGCGCCCTGGCCGCATTTCCTGCGCTGGAGGCGAACGCAGCCGGAAGGCCTTGCCGACCCGCTCGACACCTGGTCTAGGGCAGTCATCGGTGACGTGGCTGGTCGTTTCGGCGCTCGCGCAGTCTCTCCATCCGATCGGCCCTGGCTGCCGTTCCAGCAATGGGCGATGCGTGCTGAAGGCCTTCAGCCGTCGCCGCTCGGAATACTCATGCATCCCGAATACGGGGTTTGGCACGCCTATCGCGGAGCCCTGCTTTTCGATGTTGAGATTTCGATTCAGGCGCCTCGCAAACAGATTCACCTTTGCGACCTATGCATCGGAAAACCCTGCATGAAGTCCTGCCCTGTCGGCGCCCATTCGCAAGCAGCTTTCGACTACGGAGCTTGCGTCGATCATGTCCGTGGTCCGTTCGGCGGACCCTGTCGCACGACCGGCTGCATCGACCGCAATGCCTGTCCGTATGGCGCAGACTATCGCTACGCGGCCGACACGCAGGCTTTCCACATGGCGGCATTCGCGCGGTGAGTGGGGCGAGCCTTACTCGCCCATCTCCTGGATCAGCCCATAGAGATTTGTGCAGCGCGCGCCGGAGCGGCAATAGGCGAACACTGGTCCGTCCAGTTCCTCCAGCGCCGCCGCCTGATCGGCGACGTTCTGCTGGGTGATCTGGCCGCTGATGACGGGGATGTAGCGAAACTCCAAGCCGGCCGCTTCGGCCGCCTGCTTCACGCTGGCTGCGGATGGCTGTCCCGGCTGCTCGTCATCGGGCCTGTTGCAGATGATGCTCCGAAAGCCCGCTGTCTTCACCGCCTCGACGTCGTCGGGCAGTATCTGCGCGCTAACCGAATAATCATCACTGATCTGGCGGTATTCCATCCTGCACCTCTGGTCACGTTAGGCTTGCTTGTGTCACGGCCGTCATGCCATCCGGGCTTGGCTTCGGCAACCGTCATGCGCGCACGGCTTGCGGCATGCGCGTCTTCAGGCTCCTTGCCAGCAAGATGCCGGCGACCATCGCCGCGACGAAGATGAAGGCTCTGCCGTCCATCAGGCCGAGAGCCGGGATCGACCCGCCGGGACAGAAGCCCGCGATGCCCCAGCCGATCCCGAAAACAGCCGCACCGCCGACCAAGCGCCCGTCTATAGCGCTCGTCGCCTTCGGAGCGAATGTCTCTCCGATCAGCGGCCGGCCCAGACGTCCGAAGACAAGCCGATAACCGATGATCGTGGTCAACAGCCCGCCGCCCATGACGAAGGCGAGGCTCGGGTCCCAGCTGCCGGCGATATCGAAGAAATTCAGCACCTTCGCCGGATTGATCATCCCCGATACGGTGATGCCGAGGCCGAAGATCATGCCGAGCACAAGTGCGGAGACAATGCTCTTCATCTGCCTACCCTCCGATCACGTGGCGAACCACGAAGACGGTCACGAACGCCGCGAGCATGAAGGTCGCAACCGCCGCGAGCGAACGGCGCGAGAAGCGGGCGAGGCCGCATATACCGTGGCCGCTGGTGCAGCCGCTTGCGAGATGCACACCGATCCCGACGAGCAGACCGCCGAACGCCAGCGCCGCCGTCGATACCGGCACCGCGAAGGGTATCTCGGCGCCCACCGCAAGATAGATGGCGGGCGCTGCGATAGCCCCTGCAAGGAACGCCGCGCGCCACGGCCAGTCCGAGGCTGCCGGCGGTATGATACCGGTCAGAATACCGGTCATGCCCGCGACCCGTCCATGCACGGCCATGAGCAGGACGGCTGACAGGCCGATCAGCACACCGCCCGCGAGCGACTGGAAGGGTGTGAATTCCGTCATGTGTGCTCCCTGGCCCTCAGGTGCCCAGTATGGCACCCCTGATCGAGCTGATGTTGTTCCTCATCATGTCGATATAGGTAGCGGCCGGGCCGTCCGCATCGGACAACGCGTCCGAATAGAGCGTGCCGCCGATCGTCAGGCCCGTCTCGTTGGAAATCTGCTCCACGAGGCGCTTGTTGGTGATGTTTTCCACGAAGAGGGCGGACGCCTTGTCCTCCCTGATCTGCCGAACGAGCTTGGCGACGTCGGCGGCCGATGCCTCGGCGTCGGTCGAGATTCCCTCCGGTGCGAGGAAATCGATGCCGTATGCGCGTTCGAAATAGCCGAACGCGTCGTGCGACGTGATGACTGTGCGCTTTTCGGCCGGGATCGCCGCCACCGCCTCCTTGACCTCGGCCTCCAGGGCATCGAGTTTCTGCGTATACGCTTGGGCGTTTGTCCTGTAGGCGCCGCAACCTTCTGCATCGGCGGCGCAGAAGGCGTCCGCGATGTTCTTCACGTAGATCTTGGCGTTGGCGACGGACTGGAAGGCGTGCGGGTCGATCGGCCCGTGGTCATGATGGGCGTGGTCTTCGTTCGCGGCGGCGTCATGCGAATGCTCTTCGTGGTCATGCCCGCCCTCGGCATGGTCCTCATGCCCGTGGGCATGGCCTTCGTCCTCTTCAGCGACATCCAGCGTCTCGACGCCCCTGGTCAGTTCGACGACGGTCGCTTTGGTCGAGCTGGCCTCGATCAGGCGTTGCAGGAATCCCTCGAAATGCAGCCCGTTGACCAGCACGACGTCGGCACCGGCCACGGCGGCCGCATCAGTCGGCTTGGGTTCGTAGACATGTGCATCCCCATCGGGACCGACCAGCGTCGTCAGCTGGATGCGGTCGCCGCCGACATTCTCCGCGAAGTCCCCAATGATCGAGAAGGTAGCGACCACCTTCAGGGGATCGGCGGAAGCAGGTGCTGCCGTCGCCATTAATGTTATAACAGAAATCATGCCGGCGAGCCGAATGGTTCTGGTCTTCATGAGAAGCTCCTTTTCAGGTCATGCTGTGCGGTGACGGTGATGGCGCACGCGGGCGCGCAGTGCGCCGCGCGGACCAGCGAGAACGGAAAACAGGTAGGCCGACCCGGCTGCGAGAATGATGGAGGGACCGGAGGGCAAAGACCCGTGATAGGAGACGAGCAGACCCGTAACGCATGCCGCAAAGCCGATCGCCAGCGCCAGCATGCACATCGACCCGACGCGATTGACCCAGAAGCGGGCCGCGGCTGCCGGCAGCATCATGAGTCCGACCGACAGAAGCGTTCCGAGGGCCTGAAAGCCTCCAACGAGGTTCAGCACAACCAATCCCAGAAAGACGAAGTGCGTCGGCGTTCCCAGCTTGCTGACGGAGCGCAGGAAAAGCGGGTCCAGGCATTCCGCGACCAGCGCCCGCCAGAACACCGCCAGGGTAAGCAGCGTCACGCCGGCGATCGACGCGATCAGTTTCAGCGCTTCGTCGTTCAGCGCCAGCACCGTGCCGAAAAGCACGTGCATCAGGTCGACGCTCGAGCCGCGCAGTGACACGATCATGACGCCAAGCGCCAGCGAGATCAGGTAGAAGGCCGCCATCGAGGCGTCCTCCTTCTGCACGGTGAAGCGCGACACCGCGCCTGCGCCTATCGCCACCACGGCGCCGGCGAGCAGTCCGCCGACCGTCATGGGTACGATCTCCAGCCCGTATAGCAGGAAGCCCACCGCGGCGCCGGGCAGGATGGCATGTGCCATCGCATCCCCGGCTAGGCTCATGCGGCGCAGCATGAGGAAGACGCCGACCGGACAGGATGACAGCGACAGCATCAGCGAGCCAGCCAGGGCGCGCTGCATGAAGCCGAATTCGACGAAGGGGGCAATTAGGAAGTCGTACATGGCGGTTTTCGGCCTCAAGCCGCTCTCGGCCCGTGCCGGCGATGCTCCCGGCCGCCATGGTGATGGTCATGACCGGAATGCGCATGCGCCGGCGGGGCCTTGCTATCCTCCGCCTCGCACCACGGCGCGTCCTCCTGCCAGGCCTCGTCGAAGCGACGCGCCTTCAGCAGGTTTTCCGGCGTCAGCACGTCGGCCGTGGCCCCCCAGGCGACGGGACGCCGCGCCATCAGCAGCGTTTGAGGAAAATGCTCGCGCACGAGGTGGAGGTCGTGCGCGACGACCACGACGGTCCGCTTCTCCGCATGCCAGTGCCCTATCAGGGCGACCAGGTCTCTGACGGTCCTCGCGTCTACTGCGTTGAACGGCTCGTCGAGCAGGATGATCTCGGCGTCTTGCACCAGCACCCGCGCGAACAGCGCCCGTTGCAGCTGCCCGCCCGACAGCGTGTCGATCGGCCTTGCCTCGAATCCTGCCAGGCCGACCTGCGCCAGCCCCTTCCCGACATTCACCTTGTCCTCGGCGGTATGGCGCCGGAAAAACCCGCGCTTCGGCCACAGGCCCATGGAGACGAGATCGAAGACGCGGGCTGGAAAACTGCGGTCGAGTTCCGACTGTTGCGGCAGATAGGCGATGCGTGCGCCCGGCGCGCGCCGGCTCTCCCCGTCCATCGGATGAAGGACGCCCGCTATGCCTTTCATCAGGGTCGATTTCCCGGAGCCGTTCGCCCCGACGACCGCCGTCAGCGATCCGCGCTCCAGAACCCCGCTCAGGTGATGCACGGCCGGATGGTCGTGATAGCCGAGGGTCAGGTCGCGAAATGTCAGCGCAGCTTCCGCCATCCGCCGGGCAACTCCATGTGAGCGGTCTGGGTATGTGATGTTATTACATTAGTCAATCGGTGCGATGTTCGATGCGCCGCTATTTTGGGCCATGCACTTGCGTTTCACAGGGTTCGAAATCTATGGAGGTCGCGGCCAACACAGGAAGGAACGCCGCATGACCATCCGTCGCATCGATGTCGGACCTCGCATGAGCAACGCCGTCATACACAACAACACCGTCTATCTGGCCGGTCAGGTTGGCGAGGGCGAGACCGTCACCGAGCAGACCAAGGACGTTCTGCGTGAAATCGACGAGGCGCTTGCTTCGGCCGGTACCGACAAGTCGAAGATACTTCAAGCGATCATCTGGCTGTCCGACATGTCGACCTTTGCCGAGATGAACGCGGTCTGGGACGCCTGGGTCGATCCGGCGAACACGCCCGCGCGCGCCACCGGCGAAGCCAAGCTCGCCGCGCCGAAATACAAGGTCGAGATCATAGTCACCGCCGCGCTCGACTGATCTGCGCGAACCACGCTTTTCGACGGCCGCCGCGTGCGGCCGTCTTAATTCCGGCCCGAGGCCGCCACTCAAAAAAATCTTCCGCTTTCCCCAAGGAACGTCCAAAAGCTCTCGTCCAAATGTCAAATGACGGCGATGATGCTGGACGACATCGAACCTTCCGACCTCGACCTGGTCGCCCGCGCGCAGGCCGGTGACAGGGCCGCATTCGGCAGTCTGGTCGGCAGGCACTACGATTTCATCCATCGCGTCGCCTGGCGCTGGTGCGGCCACCGGGCGGATGCCGAGGACATTGCTCAGGACGTCTGCGTCAGGCTCGGGCGCGGCATCGCCGGATACCGCGGCGGCGGCACGTTCACCACTTGGCTCTACACCATGACCATGAACGCCGCGCGCGACCGGATGCGCAAGTCGAGGCGGGAGACGGACAAGGCCGCGGCGTTCGGTCTCCATGCCCTGGTGGAAAGCCAGGGAGCGAATGCCGCCGACGAACCGGCCGAGCGGCTCTGGGATCAGGTGCGCAAGCTGCCCGATAAACAGCGCGATGCGGTGCTCTTGGTCTATGGCGAAGGCCTCAGCCACGCGGAGGCGGCCGACGCCATGGCCTGCGCAGAGGCGACGGTCTCCTGGCACGTCCATGAAGCGAAGAAGCGGCTGAAGGCTCTGATGCTGTCGGCCGAGGAAGATTGACGATGGTGCAGGACAATGATCTCAAGCGGCTGGGCGGCCTCAAGGCGCCCGCTCCGCGCGCCGCCGCGAAGGCGCGGGCGCTTGCCGCCGCCATGCAGGCTTTCGACGAGGAAAATACTGCGACCGCCCCCCAAGGACCGGCGCGCAACCAGCGTCTCACGGATCGCATGAGGACGATCTGGAGAGAGATGATGCAGAGGAAGCTGATCGCGGCGCCGGCCCTCACGGGCCTCGTCGCCCTGCCGATCGCGGGCTACACCGCGTTCTACCTGGTCCAGGAGGCGGGCGTGTCACTGCGGGCGCCGCAGCCTGTCGAAACCACCGCTATGCAGGAGACCGCGGATGTCGCCGCGCCACCCCGCGCCAACGAAGGCGCATCGGGTTCCGGCTCCGCCACTCTGCTCGACACGGGGGCCGCGACCAATCATGGTCCCGTCAGTCCGGCGCCGCAGGCGGCGCCTCACGGGCGGGCAGGCGCCGTGCCAGGCACGGCTGCGACCTCCAGGATGATGGAGGCGCCCGAAGCGTTTGCTCCGGCCGACATGCCGGTGCAGGCCGAGGAAAGCAGCGAACGCTTCGCGGAGTTCAAGACCAATGCGGTGCGCGCCGCCGCGACCGACCCGGTATCGACCTTCTCCATAGACGTCGACACCGCGTCCTACTCCTTTGTCCGCCGCTCGCTCAAGGAAGGTTTCCTGCCGCAGGCCGACACGGTCCGCGTTGAGGAGATGATCAACTACTTCCCCTACGAATGGGCCGGCCCTGCTGATGCATCGACGCCGTTCAACTCGACCGTCACCGTCATGCCGACGCCGTGGAACGAGCACACCCGGCTCATGCATGTCGCCATCAAAGGCTATGACGTCCAGCCTGCCGTCCAGCCCCGCGCCAACCTCGTCTTCCTGATCGACGTGTCGGGATCGATGAACGCTGCCGACAAGCTGCCGCTGCTGCAATCCGCCTTCAGGCTCCTCGTGACCAGGCTGAAACCCGAGGACACGGTGTCGATCGTCACCTATGCCGGCGAGGCTGGCACGGTGCTCGAGCCGACCAGGGTATCCGAGCGCGCCAGGATTCTCGCGGCCATCGACAAGCTGCAGCCGGGAGGCACCACCGCCGGCGAGGCGGGCATCAAGGAGGCCTACAGGCTGGCGCAGGAATCGTTCGTGGCAGGCGGCGTGAACCGCGTGATGCTTGCCACCGACGGCGACTTCAACGTCGGCCAGACCGACGACGCAGACCTGAAGCGGCTGATCGAGGAACAGCGCAATTCAGGGGTCTTTCTGTCGGTCTTCGGCTTCGGCCGCGGCAACCTCAACGACCGCATGATGCAGGAGGTCGCCCAGAACGGCAACGGAACTGCCGCCTATATCGATACGCTCGCGGAAGCCGAGAAGGTTCTGGTGCAGGAAGCATCCTCGACCCTCTTCCCGATCGCCAAGGACGTGAAGATCCAGGTCGAGTTCAATCCGGCCGCCGTCTCCGAATACCGGCTCATCGGCTACGAGACGCGGGCGCTGAACCGCGAAGACTTCAACAACGACCGGGTCGACGCCGGCGAGATCGGGTCCGGTCATTCGGTGACGGCGATTTACGAGATCACGCCGAAGGGCAGCCCGGCGCAGACCATCGACGACCTGCGCTACGGCGAGGCCTCGACGCAGAACGGCGGCATCGCCAATGCCGACGAGTATGCCTTCGTGAAGATCCGCTACAAGCTGCCGACCGAAGACGTCTCGAAGCTCATCACCACGCCGGTTACGAAGGCCGACGAAGTGACATCGTTCGATGCGGTCGACGCGGATCGCCGGTTCTCGGTCGCGGTCGCAGCCTTCGGCCAGAAGCTGCGCGGGACCGATCAGACACGTTCATTCGGTTACGACCGGATACTTGGGATTGCCACCGCCGCCCGAGGAGCCGATCCCTACGGCTACAGGTCGGAATTCCTCTCCCTGGTGCGCCTTGCCTCGGCGCTGGACGACAGCGGAAAGCGGTAGAGGCGATGGCGGCCGTGTCCTGGATGCGGGCACGGTCGATGGGCGAGCGAGGCGGGCCGGCAGGGGCGGGGCTTCATGCCGGCCTTCTCTGTTCGCGGGCCGCCCGTCCGGTTAGAAGACGGTATGGCGGACCGCAGACTTGACGAATGGGATATCGAGCGCTCGAACCTGCGCTCCCTCTCATCTCCCGAAATCGGTCGCTTCTGGGAAGGCTATGCCGCTTTACGGAAGCCGGTGGAAATCGAGCGCGGCAGCCTCTGGTCACGCTGGCGCCGCGTCTCCGAGGATCTCGTCATCTCGATCTATTTGACGAACCGCAGCGTCGGGCTGTTCGTCAGGGGACAGCGCGGCGAGCGCTACGCCACCACGTTGAGCCGGCTATCGCGTTACGAGCCGCGTTTGGGCGAGGCGCTCGGCGCCAGTTTGCACGGCTATGCGGGCTGCTGCTACCTCGACAATGTTCCTTTGCCTGTCACCGATCAAGCCTGCTGGCCGCAGGCCTACGCGGTGCTTGCGGCCAAGGAGGAGCACTATCACCGCGTGCTTGGCGAGATCGCCGCGGCAGGTTCCTGATCAGCCGCGCCGCCTTCGCCGCCCTTCTCCGGCGTTCTCGCCTGCGCCGCTCTGGTCCGCCGTCTTGTTCCGCAGCGGGCCGATGCGCTCGACGATCGTCTCCACCGTCGGGCGCGAACCCTTCGTGTGGGCGTCCAGCGCCTTGCGCATCGCGGCGAGGTGGCCGAACGACGTGCCGCAGCAGCCGCCGACGATCTTGGCTCCGCCGTCCACCGCGAGCCGGACATAGTCGGACATGAGTTCCGGCGTGCCGGAATAGTGGATCTCGGTGCCGCGGCATTCCGGGATGCCGCAATTGCCCTTCACGATAATGGTCGCGTCCGGCTTCACCGCGCTCATGTCGAGCAGCGAAGCGAGGATGTCCGACGCGCCCACGCCGCAATTGGCGCCAACGGCGACAGCGCTTTCCGCCAGACCATCCGCGATACCGTGGATGTCCTTAGGCGCAAGCCCCATCATCGAGCGGCCGGCCGTGTCGAACGAAAACGTGTAGGTGTAGGGCAGGCCGACCTTGATCGCGGCTTCGGCGGCGGCCTTCGCCTCGTCCGGGGCGGACATGGTCTCGATCCATGCGATTTCCGCGCCGCCCGCCTTCAGTCCCTCGATCTGCTCCGCGAAGGCGTCGACTGCCTCGTCATAGGTCAGCGCGCCCAGAGGCTCCAGCAGTTCGCCCGTCGGCCCGACCGAACCGGCCACGATCACCTTGCGTCCGGCCTTGTCGGCTACGCCGCGCGCGATCTGGGCCGCGCGCTTGTTGAGCTCGTGCACGCGATCCTGCGCATGGTGCAGCTTCAGCCTGTGGCGGGTGCCACCGAAGGAATTGGTGAGGATGATGTCCGCGCCGGCGTCGACGAAATTCTGGTGCAGCGCCTCGATCTTGGCCGGGTCGCTCTCGTTCCAGAGTTCCGGGGCCTCGCCGGACATCAGGCCCATGTTGAACAAGTTGGTGCCGGTCGCTCCGTCGGCGAGAAGGACGCCCTTTTCCGCAAGCAGCGCGTCGATCGGGTTGATCATGGAGATGTTCCAGTGCAGATGATTGGAGATAACGATATAAGCAAGTCTTTATATCAAGTCAACGAGAGGCCATCGCAGATCGACGTTCCGCGGAGACTACTTGCCGGCCAGGTCGCGTGCGAATGAAGCGGCCTCATGCGCGTTGATTTCGGCGGCGCGGATCAGATTGTCGAAATGCCGGGTCAGCGTGCGGATCGGCTCGGTTGCGTTCAGCACCAGGTACATGTCGCCGACATAGATGGCCGCCCGGAAAGGGCCGAAAATGGTGTAGGGAACGGAATAGCGCAGCCTGCCGTCGTAGAGGAACAGGCGGAAGGTGGGGTACAGGTCGTCGAGCAGGATCGCCATGTGCTCCAGTTGCGCCCTTCGGTCGGCTTCCGGGAACCCGCTCCAGACGCCTAATCCGCGCGCGAAGATTTCCAGCGTGTGGCGCGGCATGCAGACCTCCATGTCGGTCTCCGGTCGCCGGTTGTAGTCGATGCGGTACTGCGTCTCGCCGGCCTGGGTTTCCCGGCTGCGGTTCGTTATGTCCGCCTCGTACTCGATAAGCGCCTCCGTTCTCAGCAGGTCCGGTATGCCGGCGGGTACATACCGGATCTTGGTGCCGGCCGCCTCCGCGTGCCATCGCGCCAGCAGCGTCCGGTCGAATGCGCCGGACCCTTCCTCGATTTCGAAGCTCTGGCGCAGTTCGCCGGTCAACACCTCGTCCTGGCTAAGCCCGAGCAGCCAGTCCAGCGATACCCTGTTGTCGAGCGCGATGTTGAGAAGCGTTTCGGCGCGCGGCAGACGGGTCGATGCTCCGGAGAGCAGCTGCGACAGGGCGGACCGGTCGATGCCGACTGCAGCCGCGAATTCGGACTGATTGCGTCCCGAGCGCTGCAGCAAAAGCTTCAAGCGATCGCGAAAGATGCTCGAAAGGTCCCGCTTGTCCACGCATCTGTTCCGGATTCAGTTTGCCCTTCCGTAATAGAAAAAAAGCGCATTTGGAATGGGAATCCTCTCAAGTGTTCACAATTCGCAACGTCTGCGGCTTTTGCTGCGCAATGTCCACGCTTTGTGCGCCTTCTCGCGTTGAGCGTGTAGAACACTCCTGACAGGATGCTGTCAGGAATCAACTCGGTTCCTGAGCAGGGTGGTCGACGCATGGGAAGAAGCAAGAGGGGTGATCGCGAAAGGTCGGTTGTCGAGTGGCCAACCGTCTTCCTGATCGGAGCTTGCTACGCTGCCTGGGTGGGGGCAGCGATCTTCCTGTGGCCGGATCATCCGGTCATTGCGACGCTTGTGCTCGGCGTCCTTCTCGCCATGCAGTCGTCGCTCATGCACGAGGCCTCACATGGCCACCCTACGCGCAAGTCGTGGGTAAACGAACTTCTGGTCGGTCTGCCGGTCGGTCTCGTCTATCCGTTCCGTCGCTTCAAGTCGCTGCATCTGCGCCATCACGCCGACGAACGCCTGACGGACCCGTTCGACGATCCGGAGAGCTACTACAAGGCGCTTTGGCACTATCGCGACATGCCGTCCTGGCTGCAGCGGCTTCTGGCGGTCAACAACACCATGATCGGCCGCTTCGTCATCGGTCCGCCGCTCGGCACGCTCGGCTTCCTCATCACCGAGTCGAGGCTCGTCGCGTCTGGCGACCGCGCGGCCCGCAAGGCCTGGCTGCTCCACGGCCTCGGCCTGGCGGTTGTGCTGCCGGTCGTCGCCTACGGCTTCAGCATCCCGCTCTGGGCCTATATCCTCGGCCCGGTCTGGCTCGGCCAGTCGCTGATCTCGGTCAGGACCTTTGCCGAGCACCAGTGGTCCGAACGGCCGGATGGCCGCACCATCATCATCGAGCGCTCGCCTCTTTCCTTCCTTTTCCTCAACAACAACCTGCATCTCGTCCATCACAAGAGTCCCACCGTCGCCTGGTACCGGCTGCCGAAGCTGTTCCGCGAGCGCCGCGACCAGTGGGTGGCCATGAACAACGGCTACGTCTTTCCCGGCTATTTCGCGCTGTTGCGCGAATACGCCTTCAAGGCCAAGGAGCCGGTCGCGCATCCGGCGCTGCGCCGGGCGCCGGAGACCGGACGCGCATTCCGTCCGCGCGTCAGGGCCAAGAATGTCGCAGGTCTCGGCACCGCGCCGGTACCGGCCGAGCCGCCGAAGGAATAGCCGTCCGGCTTGCCGCAAAGCCCGCGGGCGACGCATAACGGCTTCATGACCGAGTTCATCGCCGCCCTTCCGATGTATGACTGGCCCGAGGCGCACGACGACACTGATTCGGAGTGGCAGGCGCTGCGTGCGCGCGTTCGCGATGCCGGCGTGGATGCGCCGGAGCATCTCGTCCGCCGCAACGCCGACTTGCCCGCCGTGCCGGGCGGCATCCGGGACGATGATGGCCAGGTCATCGCACCTGATCCCGCCACGCTCACGCCCGACGAACTCGACTTCCAGACATTGTGGAAACACCCCGCCTTGCTTTTTGCGCAGACTTGCTGGGGTCCGATGGAACAGGGACTGTCGCGGCATGTGACGGTCATCGGCCAGCCCAGCTACGACGCATTCGAGGGCGGGAAGGGCGAACTCTATTCCAGCCCCATCCTTATGCGGGCAGGTTCTTCAACGCCGGTCGCGCCGCCAGCGGACGGCCGAGCCATCCTCCCACTGGGCCTCCTCCGCAATGGCCGCTTTGCCTTCAATAGCGAGGACTCCATGTCTGGTCTTATTGCGCTTTCCCGCGATCTGGAAGCGGCCGGTGACAGCCTTGCCACCTTTCGTGATCGCATCCAGACCGGCGCGCATCGGGCTTCGATCGTGGCGGTGGCCGAGGGCAGGGCCGATGTCTGCGCCATCGACTGCCGCAGTTGGCATCTTGCCAAGCTTTATGGGCCCGCCGCTTCCGATGTCGCGGTCGTCGGCTGGACAGCCCGCCGCAGAGGCCTTCCTTACATCACGTCGCGCCATGCGCCTCGCGATCTGGTCGATCGTCTGCGGGCTGCCCTTGCCTTGCCGGCGTTCACGTGATCGCGAGCGCGCAACCAACAGCTTACCGACACGTTAACCGCCTATGGAGAGGGGCATGGAGGTATGTCATGCCCGAAGAAGTGCTTTTGCCGGTACTCGGCGTGTTCGGCCCGCTCATCGTGGCCACGATAGCGGCCTATGTGATGCTGAACCGCGACCTGTTCCATACACGCGGGAAGCATTGAGTTTAGTTTCGGAATCGCGGTCGCCGGCTGGAGGGCCGGCGGCCGTCATCTCGTCAACAGACGAGCCTCCAGCGGATAGCTCGACAGCTTTTCGTTGCCGCGTTCGGTGATCAGGATTTGCTCCTCGATCTTCACCCCTTCGTGGCCTCCCAGCCTGCCGATGTAGCTTTCCACACACAAAACCATGCCCGGTTCCAGCACGCCGTCCGGGGTGTTGTCGGTCCAGTCCTGCGCATGGTGCAGGGTAGGGTATTCGTCGGCAAGGCCGACACCGTGGTAGAGTACGCCGTAACGTGCCGGAAAACAGTCCGGCGGCGGTACGGCCGACCGCTCGACCAGCTCCCGGAACCCGACGCCCGGCAACATCAGTTCGGTGTTGCGCGCGATCTGGTCCGCAGCCAGGCCGAACAGCGCACGCTGTTCGTCGGACGCTTCTCCGTCACCGCATAGCCAGGTGCGCGAAAGGTCGGCGCAGAACCCGTAGGGGCCGATCAGGTCCGTGTCGAAGGCGACGAGGTCGCCGGCCTCGATCGTTCGCGACGAGCACTCCTGGAACCAGGGGTTCGTTCGCGGTCCAGACGACAGGAGCCGTGTCTCGATCCACTCGCCGCCGCGTGCGATGTTGCCGCGATGCAGCTCGGCCCACAGCTCGTTTTCCGTCACGCCCGGCTGCAGCGCCGCCTGCATCTCGCCCATCGCAGCCTCGCAGGCGACGATGGCGCGGCGCATGGCGAGGATTTCGTCGGGCGACTTGATCAGCCGCGCGCCTTCCATCACCGCCTCGCCATTGCCGACCGTCACGCCAACTCCGGCGAGTGCCGCCACGCCCTCCGGATCGAGATGGTCGACCGCGATGCGCCGGTTGCCCCCGCCATGTTCGCGTATGAGGTCGGCAATGCCTGTCGCCCAGCGCTGCGCCTTCATCTCCGTCAGTTCGCCGCCGTACATGAACATGAACGACACGGCCGGCCGTACCTCGGCGACAACGCCGGAATGATCCGACAGATGCTCGCACGAGAAGTAGTCGAAGAGCACGACAGGTCCGCCGGTCGCGACGAAGCAGTGCCGCGTCGGGTTGTGCGCCACCCAGAGCTGCATGTTGGTCGAGTCCGTCGCATAGCGGATGTTCACCGGGTCGTAGAGCAGCACGCCGGCATAGTCGCGCCGCCTCAGTTCCGCCCGGATGCGCTCCAGCCGGTATCTGCGCATCGCCGGCAGGTCGGGTGCCCCGATGCCGGCCGCCGCCCATTCCCGCTCGGCAACGACGCCATAACCCAGCACATGCTGGTTGAGCGACGCCGCCTTGTCCCGAGCCTGCCGGCGCGAAGTCCCGACATCGATGTCGGCGCCCGGCTCGAAGGGCATGATCTTGCGATGGCGGCCGAAAGACGTGGTCACTTGGATTTGCCGGATCTTTTGCGCTTCGCCGGAGCGGGCTTGGCCTTGATGGACGTTGACTGTCCATCCTGTCTGATCTCGAACTCGTCGGTTTTGCGCACGAGGTCGCTCAGTTTTCTGAAACCGTAGTTGCGTGGGTCGAAATCCGGGTGGGCATTCGCCAGTTGTGTGCCGACACCGCCAAGCCGTACCCAGCCGTCTTCGCTGTCCAACTGGCTTATGATCTTGCGCAGCAGCGTGACGGCGTTGCTCAAGGGCTGAAGTGGCTTGCTCGCCGGGCCGGTCTCCGCCGGGTCCGAAGTAGCGCTTGCCAGCAGATTCTCCGTGTAGATGAAGCGCCGGCAGGCCTGACGAAAGCTCTCGGGGGTCTTCTGCTCGCCGAACCCGAACACATCCACCCCCTGTTCGCGAATGCGTGACGCGAGCCGTGTGAAATCGCTGTCCGACGAGACGAGGCAGAAGCCGTCGAAACGCCCGCTGTGCAGCAGGTCCATCGCGTCGATGACGAGGGTGATGTCGGATGCGTTCTTGCCGGCGGTGTAGGCGAATTGCTGCTGCGGCACGATTGCGTGCTTTGCCAATATGTCGGTCCAAGCCTTGGAGCGGGCGCTGGAGAAGTCGCCGTAGATGCGCCTGACGCTCGCCTCGCCGATCTTTGCGATTTCCTCGAACAGCCCATCGGCGATCTTTGCCGAGGCGTTGTCGGCATCGATGAGGACTGCGAGTCGAGGTGAGCGCGTGTTGTTCGCCATGGGTGATCCTCTGCGGGCGATGTCAAAATGTCACGGCATCAACTGCCCGCCATTCACCTCGATGACCTGTCCCACGACGTAGCCCGACAGCGTTTCCGAAGCGAGGAAGAGATAGGCGCCGACGCACTCCTCCGCGACGCCGAGCCGCCCCTGGGGCACGGTCTTAAGCATGGCGTCCAGCATCTCTGGCGTCGAATAGCGCTCGTGGAAGGGCGTCGTGATCACGCCCGGCGCGACGGCGTTCACCCTGATGCGGTCGCCGATCAGCTCCTTCGCCATGCCTCGCGTTGCGTTCGAGACGAAGGCCTTCGAAGAGGCGTAGAAGCCCGCGCCGGGGCCGCCGCCGTTGCGCGCCGCGATCGACGTCGTGTTGATGATGAAACCGCCGTTCTTCTTCAGGTGCGGGATGGCCGCCTTCGATGCCGCGAAGACCGATCGTGCGTTCAGGTCCATGATCGCGTCGTAGTCGGCGTCGCTCGCATCCTCCCAGCGGACCCGCTTCAGCAGTCCGCCGGCGTTGTTGATCAACCCGTCGAGGCCGCCGAGAGCGGCTGCCGCGTCCTCGACGGCGCGCGCCACCTCGGCGGACTTGGAGAAATCCGCCTGCACCAGGTGAACCGTGCCGCCGGCTTCACGGATCTCCTGCGCAAGAGTCTCGGCGGCTTGTGCACTCGCGTTGTAGTGCGCCGCGACCCTGGCGCCTTGCGCGGCGAAGGCCTTCGCCAGCGCCGCGCCGATGCCGGTCGAGGCGCCGGTGATCAGCACCGCCTTGCCGGCGAGATCGGGGATCGTCAGGGCTGCCATGCGTTCACTCCTTGGGAAGTCGTTGCGTTGGCAGCCTTCACATCGCCGGGTTTTCCGTCAAGCCCGCATCTTCTCGCCGCTCGGATCGAAAGGCGGCTCGACAGTGATGCGGGCAGGGCGGCGATGACCCAGGATCTCGATCTCGAACAGCCCGTCGCTCTCGTCCTCTGCCAGTGCGGCCGGAACGTAGCCCTGCGCCATCGACTTTTGCACGTAGTGGGCATAGCCGCCCGACGTCACCCAGCCGACCACCCGCCATTCGCCGTCGGTGATGCCGCGCACCGCCGACGCGCCGGTCGCCGCCATCGAGCCGTGCGCTTCCTTGCCCGTCCCGTCGAAGCGCGGCGCGCCGTAGCCGTGCGGCTTCTCCACCGTGCCGAAGTCCTTGTCGCCGACCCTGGCCCAGATCGGCTCGTCGCCCATCACGTCGGCGTCGAGCGCGTCGACCACCAGCGAAACGCGGCGGAGCTTCGGCCCGTCAGCCTGTTCCCTGGCTGCCGCCTCGCGGCCCACGAAATCGTTCTTCTCCATCTTGATGAAGCGATCCATGCCGCCTTCGAACGGCCCGTAGATCGGCCGCAACTCGCGGAACCAGGTCGGGAAATTCTTCTCGAGCCGCATCGAAAGCAGGGCGCGCATGCCGAAGTCGACGATGCCAAATTCCTCACCTGCCTCCTTGATCGCGTGATAGACGAGCCGCTGGTAGGCGGGCGCCATCCAGATCTCGTACCCGAGGTCCCCGGTGTAGGTGATGCGATTCACCATGCATGGCGCGCCTCCCACGGCCATTTCGCGGAAATCCATGAACCGGAACGCCTTGGACGACACGTCGACGTCTACCAGCTTGGCCAGAAGCTTCTGGCTGTGCGGTCCCGCGATCGAAAGGCCGACCAGCGTCTGGTCGAAGCGGTGGATGCGCACCGAGCCGTCCTTCGGCAGGTGCTTCTCGAACCAGCGCATGTGATATTTCTGCGCCGCCGAGGAGCCCCAGATCATGAACTTCTCTTCCGCCGTCTTGGCGATGGTGAAGTCGCCGATCAGCTTGCCGAACTCGTTCAGCATCGGCGTCAGCACGATGCGGCCGGTCTTGGGCATGCGGTTGGTCATCAGGCGGTTGAGGAAATCTTCTGCCGCCGACCCCGACACTTCGTATTTCGCGAAGTTCGCGATCTCGGTGACGCCGACGCTCTCGCGCGTCGCCCTTACCTCGTTGCCGACATGCTCGAAATCGTTCGAACGGTGGAACGAGACCTCGTCCTTCGGCTCCGTGCCCTGCGGCGCGAACCAGAGCGGCGTCTCCAGGCCCCAGCTGTCGCCCATCACCGCGTTCTGCGCGACCATCGTGTCATACAGCGGTGTGGTCTGCGCCGGTCGCGCCGCCGGCAGCTCCTCGTTCGGGAATCGGATCGAGAAGCGCCGCGAATAGTTCTCGCGCACCTTGGCGTTGGTGTAGCGCAAGGTAGCCCATTCGCCGAAGCGCGCCACGTCCATGCCCCAGACGTCGAAGCCCGGGTCGCCGTTGACCATCCAGTTTGACAGCGCCAAGCCGACTCCGCCGCCCTGGCTGAAGCCGGCCATCACTGCGCAGGCGCACCAGAAGTTGGTCAGGCCCTGGACCGGGCCGACCAGTGGATTGCCGTCGGGCGCGAAGGTGAAGGGGCCATTGATGATCTGCTTGATGCCGGCCTTTTCGATGCCGGGGAAGTGGCGGAAGCCGACTTCCAGCGACGGCGCGATGCGGTCGATGTCGGGCGCCAGCAGTTCGTGACCGAAGCTCCACGGAGTTTCCACCGGCGACCACGGCTTGCAGGCCTTCTCATAGGTGCCCAGCAGCACGCCGTTGCGTTCCTGGCGCGTGTAGATCTCGCCCTTGAAGTCCATCACGCCGATCATCTCGCGGCCGGTGGACTTGTTGAACTCCATCACCTCCGGGATGTCCTCGGTGAGCAGGTACATGTGCTCCATGGCGAGCAGCGGCAGCTCGACGCCCACCATGCGGCCCACCTCGCGCGCCCACAGGCCGCCGCAGTTCACCACATGTTCGGCCTTCACAGTCCCCTGTTCGGTGATCACGTTCCAGGTGCCGTCGACCTCTTGCGTGAGTTCCACGACACGGTTGCGCAGCACGATCTCGGCGCCGAGCTTTCGCGCGGCCTTGGCATAGGCATGCGTGGTGCCCGACGGGTCGAGATGGCCTTCGACCGGGTCCCACATCGCGCCGACGAAGTTCTTCTCGTCCATCAGCGGGAACATCGCCTTCACCTCAGACGGCGTGATCAGCTCGGTGTCCATGCCGAGATAGCGGCCCTTGGCATGCGCCAGCCGCAGGAAGTCCATGCGCTCCGGGCTGTCCGCCACCATGGCGCCGCCGGTCAGGTGCAGGCCACAAGACTGGCCGGAGAGTTCTTCCAGTTCTTTGTAGAGCTGCACCGTGTACGCCTGCAGCTTGGCGACGTTCGGGTCGCCGTTCAGCGTATGGAAGCCGCCCGCTGCATGCCAGGACGAGCCGGAGGTGAGTTCCGACCGCTCGATCAGCATGACGTCGGTCCAGCCGGCACGCGCCAGATGATACAGCACCGAACAGCCGACGACACCGCCGCCGATCACAACCGCCTTGACGTGGGATTTCATATGGATGGGTCCGTTAGAAGAAATTGGATCTGATTTTCGTTGGGGGCTTCCGATACGGAATGGGATCGACCGGCCGCCATTGTAAGGAACTCAAAAATCCGTCGGCGCGCCGCCTTCGAGCTTGCGCTTCTCGACGAAGGCGTCGAGCTCCTCGCGGATCGCCGGGTCCATAGCGGGCTGCTCGTAGGTTGCGAGGCGCTCCTTCCAGACCCGGTTGGCGCGCTCCATCGCCGTCGGACGGCCGGCCTCTGCCCAGGTCTCGAAGTTGCGCCAGTCGGAGATCACCGGCGAGTAGAAGGCCGTCTTGTAACGCGACTGCGTATGCGGCGTGCCGAAGAAATGGCCGCCGGGGCCGACGTCGCGGATCGCATCGACCGCCAGTGCATCCTCCGAGAGGTCCAGCGGCTGAAGGAATTCGGCGACCATCTGCAGCAGGTCGATGTCGAGGATCATCTTCTCGTAGGAGCAGCGCAGGCCGCCTTCCAGCCAACCTGCCGCATGCAGCACGAAATTGGCGCCGCCCTGAATGATCCCCCACAGCGAGAACACGCTTTCATAGGCCGCCTGCGCGTCCACCGTGTTGGCCGCGCAGACATTCGAGCTGCGGTAGGGGATGCCGTAGCGGCGGGCGAGCTGGCCCCCGAGCAGCTGAGCCTTCATGTATTCCGGTGTGCCGAAGGCCGGCGCGCCCGACTTCATGTCCACATTGGAGGTAAAACCGCCATAGCCGACCGGCGCGCCCTTCCTCACCATCTGGGCGAAGGCGATGCCTGCCAGTGCCTCGGCGTTCTGCTGCACGACGGCCCCTGCTACCGTCACCGGCGCCATCGCGCCCGCCAGTGTGAAGGGCGTCACGATCACCAGCTGGCCGTTGGAAGACATCTGGATGATGCCTTCCATCATCGGGATATCGAGTTTGAGCGGCGAGTTGGTGTTGATGATCGTATAGACCGACGGCTGCTCCAGCAGCTGCTCGCGCGAGATGCCGCGTGCGATGCGCGCGATCTCGATGCCGTCGACGTTGCGTTCCTTGCCAAGCGAATAGATGTGGAACGCCTTGTCCGTCAGCACGGCTAGGTCGCGCACGCATTCCAGGTGGCGGATCGATGGGTGGATATCCACCGGCTCGACCGGATAGCCGCCCGTCGTCATCAGGATGTTGTGCATCTGCGCGAGCTTCAGGAAATTCCGGAAGTCCGCCTGGTTGCCGGCTCTGCGTCCGCCGTCGAGGTCGGAGCAGTTCGGCGCCGAAGCCATCTGCGAGAAGATCAGGTTGTTGCCACCGAACCGCACATTATGTGCCGGGTTTCGCGCATGCAGCGTGAATTCGTTCGGGCAGTGCTTGACCAGATCGAGGATCATGTCGGCGTCGAAGCGCACGCGCTCCGTGCCCTCGCGTACGTCCGCGCCGTGCTCCTTCATGATGCGCCGCGCCTCGTCGTGCAACACGTCGACGCCGATTTCCTTCAGCACTTTGAGCGAGGCGAGGTGGATCGATTCGAGTTCGTCGTCCGAGACCACCTTGGTCGGCGCGAAAGGGTTCCTGAGCTGCCGGAAGGCCGGCTGGTCGAACGCCGCCGCGCCTCCGGACCGCTTGCCGGCCCTGCCGCCGCGGCGGCCTCGATCGGTGGCGAGCGCCGGGTCTGCCGGAACAAGTGCGGCGGTCATGGTTGTCCTCATGATGATGCGAGTGTCGCCATCATCATGGACTGCCGGCGATCCGCTCATTGCGGAGGCGACGACCACCAGCACGAAGGAAGCGACATGCCCTTGAGGCAGCTGCCTGCGTCTGGAGGTCTCACGAGCATGTCGTCAGAGCGCGACGCCCACCGCGACTGCTGCGAGGACGACCAGCCCGGCGCGCACGAAAATCCTTGAACGGCGCGCCACTGCGCTGCGCTCATTCTGGTTCGCCGCATGGGGGACCTTCCCGTGCCGAACTGCCCAGAATTCCATGTCGCCCGAGGGGACGTCGTATGTATCGACTGTCCAGCGCTGTTCCATCTGCCTGCTCCGTCTGCGCACCTCCACCGCCGATCAAGGTATTAGCGATTTGTATCTGACCGATGTTGGCGCCGGTCCGCCGTGGTTACGGATAGAACATAGGTTAATAACCGCGCATCCGGGCAAATCCGGGCGTTTCGTGCGGTTGTCTTCGATAGGCTCACCGCACGATTTTGCTTGGTCCTGACCGCCGGGCGATTGCGTTCCTTGGGACCGGCTGATGTGTTCCGCCGGCTGAATCCTATTGCCCTTGACCATGGCTCATCAAAGCGCGACCGTCGACGAAATCCCGTGGGGCGCAATCACAGGGATCATCGCCACCGTTTCCGTTTTCGCGGTGGCGCAGGGCCTGTCCTATCCGCTCCTATCCTTCATCCTGCAGAGGCAAGGCGTCTCGCCTGCGATGATCGGTCTGTCGGCAGCCATGACGCCAATCGGCTTCATCCTGTCGGCCCCGTTCATACCGGCCGTCTCGCGGCGGTTTGGGGCGGGACGCACGGCGCTCGTCTGCGCCGCACTTTCGGCCATCGTGCTCGCGCTCATCGGTCTTTACCAGGATGTCTATGTCTGGTTCGTGCTGCGGCTGCTGCTCGGCCTGGTCGTCAATCCGCTCTATGTCCTGTCGGAGATCTGGATGATCGCGCTGGCACCGCCTTCGCGGCGGGGTCGCATCATGGGCATCTATACCACGTTGATCTCGGCGGGTTTCGCCGCAGGGCCGCTCTGCCTGCTCCTTGTCGGCTCGGCAGGCTGGCCGCCCTTCACGGTCGGCATAGCGGCCTTCGTGCTGTGCGGCCTTTGTTTGGCAGCCGTGCTCCCGCGTCTGCCCGACTTGAACGGCGGGACCGGTCGGCATGTCTCTGTCCTGGGATTCGTGCCCATCGCCTGGCTGCTGCTCACTGCCGTGCTGATCGCGGCCGGCTTCGAACAGGCGGTGCTCGCTTTGCTGCCGGTCTATGGCACGAGCCACGGCATTCCCGAGGTCACCATGTCGGCACTGCTGGCGGTCATGATCGCCGGCAATATCGCCCTGCAGGTGCCGCTCGGACTGCTCGCCGAGCGCAGGTCGGCGCGGCTGGTCAAGTTCGGCTGCGTGCTGGCCGCGGTCATCGGCTGCATTCTGCTGCCCTTCGTCATCCAGACCGTTCTCGTATGGCCCTTCCTGTTCTTCTGGGGCGCCGTCTCCTACGGCATCTACACGATGAGCATCATCGAACTCGGCGAGCGCTTTTCAGGCACGACCCTCGTCGCCGGCAATGCCGCCTTCGCCATGACCTGGGGCGTCGGCGGCATCATCGTGCCGCCGGTGACGGGCTACGCGATGGACGTGCTCGGTCCCGTCGGGCTGCCGCTTTCGCTCGGCCTGATCTGCCTGCTGCTCGCGCTGCTGAGCCTGCGGCGCGAGGCCTGAGACGCCGACCGTGCCACCTTTGCGGCGCCTGCGCGTTGATGCGGACTGCACCGAAAGGGTCCGAAGTCTCCGCCATGACTTGCCAAGCTCTAGGGACCGACCGCAGTTCGGAAGCCGATCTTCGCATCGGCACTTCGGGCTGGCACTACGCGGACTGGTGGGGGCCGTTCTACCCTGACACGGTCAGGAAGAAGGACGCGCTCATCCACTATGCGACCCGTTTCAACACGACGGAGCTGAATGCGCCTTTCTATCGGACGCCGACCGAGAACGCCGTCCGCAACTGGGCCGAATCGACAACGCGGGAGTTCCGCTTCGCCTGGAAGGCCCCCCGCTTCATTACCCACTTCAAGCGTTTGCAGGTGGACGATGCTTCGCTGCAGCTCCTTGAGGATCGCGTCCGGCTGCTCGGCGAAAAGGCCGGGCCGCTGCTGTTCCAGCTTCCGCCGCAGATGCCTGTCGACCGAGATAGGCTCGCGGTGTTCCTGAAGCGGCTGGGGACCGAGCGCCGCCACTGCTTCGAGTTCCGCCATGCAAGCTGGTATTGCAAGGACATCTTCGAGCTTCTCGGCGATCACGCCGCCGCTCTCTGCCTGTCCGACCATGCCTCGGCGCCGGCGCCGCGCGAGGTCACCGCGGACTGGATCTACATCCGCAACCACGGCCCGGGCGGGCGCTATCACGGCAGCTATTCCGACACAGACCTGGACGGCTGGGCTCAGAGCATCGACGGCTGGCTGCGGGAAGGACGCGACGTCTGGTGCTTCTTCGACAACGACGTCAAGAGCGCGGCCCCCGGCGACGCCCAGCGCCTGCTGTCGCGTCTCGGACGGGTCGCGGCTGCCGCTTGAAGGAGGCCTCGGCCTTCGGCTAAGTTGCCGGCATGAGATCCGGCAAGCGCATTCATCGGGAAGGCTTCGCACCGACGCCCTCGCGGCGGACGCTGCATGCCGAGATGCTGCGGCTCTGCGCGCGCATCGGCTACTCGCCCCACGTCTCGCGCTGAATCCGTCGCCGGTGCTGCCGGCTTGATTCAACCCGAGGCCGTAAATCCATGACCTACCAGAACTATTCGCTGAAGCAGCTGCAGGCGATCGACGCTGCCCACCACCTCCATCCCTTTACCGATCACAAGGAACTGCGCGGCGCCGGCTCGCGCATGATCGTGCGCGCCGACGGCGCCTACATCTATGACAGCGAGGGCAATCGCATCCTCGACGGCATGGCCGGGCTCTGGTGCGTCGCCGTGGGCTACGGACGCAGAGAGCTCGCCGAGGTCGCCTACGAGCAGATGCTGGAGCTGCCCTACTACAACTCCTTCTTTAAGTGTACGACGCCGACCCCGGCGCTGCTGGCACAGAAGCTCGCCGAGCTGGCGCCCAAGAATGTGAACCAGGTGTTCTTCGGCTCCTCGGGTTCCGAGTCCAACGACACCGCGCTACGGCTCGTGCGTCACTACTGGGCGCTGGAAGGCAAGCCGGACAAGCACATCATCATTTCCCGTCGCGACGCCTATCACGGCTCCACCGTCGCCGGCGTCTCGCTCGGCGGCATGAAGCACATGCATGGCCAGCTCGGCGGCGCGGTGCCGGGCATCGTGCACGTCATGCCGCCCTATGCCTTCGAGAATGCCGAGCCGGGCGAAAGCGACGAGGCCTTCGGCTTCCGTGCTGCGAAGGCAGTCGAGGACGCAATCCTAGAGGCCGGCCCGGATAAGGTCGCAGCCTTCATCGGCGAGCCGGTCATGGGGGCAGGGGGCGTCAAGATCGCGCCGAGGAACTACTGGGCCGAGATCCAGCGCATCTGCCGCAAGCACGACGTGCTGCTCATGGTCGACGAGGTCATCACGGGCTACGGGCGCACCGGCGAGTGGTTCGCGTCACAGACCTACGGCATCGAGCCCGACACCATCACCACCGCGAAGGCTCTGACCTCCGGCTACCTGCCGCTTTCGGCCCTCTTGGTCGGCGACCGCATCGCCTCGACGCTTGTCGAGAAGGGCGGCGAGTTCTTCCACGGATACACATATAGCGGCCATCCCGTCGCTTGCGCCGTCGGCCTCAAGAACCTGGAGATCATCGAGCGGGAGGGTCTCGTCGATCGGGTCCGCACCGATACCGGCCCGTATTTCGAACAGGCCCTTCGCGAGCGCATCTCCAGCCATCCTCTCGTCGGCGAGACGCGCGCCATCGGCCTGATGGGCGCTATCGAGATCGTCAGGGATAAGGCGACGCGCGCGCGGTTCAAGCCGTCAGGCAGCGCCGCCGTCGTCATCCGCGATCACGCAATCGCCAATGGCCTGATGATGCGCGCCACCGGCGATACGATGATCCTGTCGCCGCCTCTCATCTGGACCCGCGACACGATCGACGAGGCCTGCGCGATTATCGTCAAGGCGCTCGATCTGGCGTTCGCTGACCTGAGCAGGCCGTAGCGCCGGAGCCTGCCCGGGCCGTGATCCGCCTGGGCAGGCCGGCGAGCAGAAAAAAATCAGGAAAGATAACCGAGGAACCAAAGAATGATGATGATCGGGAGCGGAATCCCGATTAGCCAAAGTAGCCCGCCACGCAGCATGATCGTCTCCATGTGAAAATTGACGGCGACTAATGCGCGGACGGTCGCCGCGGTTCCCTGGGTGCGCTGCGTCGTGGACATGCGCCCGCAGCCATGGAACAATGTCTCCAGGACGATCTTTACCTTGCGTAACGTTCTCCGAGAGGACACCAACATGAAAACGCTTCGGACTTTGGCCGCGGTCGGGCTGACCGCGGTTTTCGTCGTTTCCGGCATGTCACAGGCATCGGCCTTCGTCGCGCCGGCTGTTCCTGTCGCCACGCCACAATCCGACGTCGTCGATATCGGCGGGCGCGGTGGCTGGAGAAACGGCTATCGCGGTTATGGCGGCTATCGCTACTACCGGCCCGGCTACTACCACCGCAATGACGGCTGGTGGTACCCGGCGGGAGCGTTCGTCGCCGGGGCGCTCATCGGCGGAGCTATCGCCAATGGGGGCTATTATGGCGGGGGCTACTATTACGGGAATGGCTACTACGACCGCTACTATCCGCGCGCCTACTACCCCGAGCGCGTATATCGCGTTCCGCGAGCGACGGCTTACCGCCAAGGCTATCGCGATGGATATCGGGCGGGTTACTACGAGGGGTCGTACGGCGGGCTGCGCTGTACCTCTCGGCTCGCCGATGCAGGACGGTGCTGAATTAACGGAGCTCGCCGGGTAGGCGGACTTCTATCGTTTGTCTTTCTGCTTCTCCGCTTCCGCCGCGAGCCTCGCTTCGCGTAGCTTCGCCGTTTTCGCCTCACGGGCGGCTCGTTCTGCCTCGATGGCGGCGGCCGCCTCGCTGTTGGTGCGTTCGAAGCGTTCCAGTCTGTCTTTCAGGGCCATGTTCTCAAGCTAGTGCGCGTGGACGATCCGGCAAGGAACCAATCCATGCTGCACTGCATTATGGATACGTCCCCCGCGGCCCGCTGCTTCTCCCAGCCCCTCCCAACCCAACAGCGGGCCGCCTCCAACATGGAGCGCAGCGATGTACCAAGCGATCGAGAATCGTGTGCTTTTCGCCGTGAGCTACCTGGCGGTGGCGGCTGTCGTGGCGGGAGGGCTGTACCTGGTTTTCTGACGCTCAGAAGCGGAAGACCGCCCCCAGGACCGGGCCCTGCATGATGACATCGTAGACGAAGCCGTCGTCTTCGTAGTCGACGCCGAGCGCACGGTAGCCGGCGACCAGCGAAAACCGGTCTGTCCACTGGTAGCCGACGGTCGCAAGCGCATCCCAGGTCACATCCGAGCCGGCGCCGAAACCGCCGATCATGGCCCAGCCGGTGAGGTTCCATTTTGGGGTCAGGTCGTAGCGCGCCCGCGCCCCTATGATCGGATCGACCCACGTACTGCCGTCGTCACCGCTGAACTGCGCAAGCGGTGGCCCGCCCGCGGCGAGGCTGAGCTCGATATCGTTGTCGACGCTGAAGATGCGGGCGCCGGCCATCAGGTCGACGATGACCGTCGGCTCTGCAACGACGCGATATTCGCCCATGAGAGTGGCCGTCAGGTTGCTCTGCTCGATATTGCCGTCGAGCGTCAGCGGCAGGCCCTGCACGTCCCGTGTCACCGTGGCATCGGCTTCGGTCTTCACATAGACGATGTCGCCGAAGATGCCCCAGGTGCCGTTGTGCGCCTGCGCCACGACCATGCCTCCGAAACGCAGACTGTCGAAGATGTCTTCGAAGCTCAGGTCGACATGGACCGGCTGCCTGCCGAAGATGCCGATATCGCCCTCCAGGCCCGCCGCCCACAGGTAGGGTGCGACGGCATAGCTCCATCCCTGCGCGGGTGCCGACGGCGGCACCACCGGCTGGCCGATCGGCGCGATATCCGCCGCGCCAGCGGGAAGGGCGGCGGCCAGGGCCGAAGTCGCGGCGAGCAGCCCGGCGATCCCCCTGGCGATCCTGTTGATCTGCTTCATCCGAACTGTCTCCCACGGTTCGCATCACTTCACTTCGAACGGAAAGATGACCTCCCAGTCCGTCTTCATGTCCACCACCGTCCAATGGTTTATCGCGGCCGCGTCGAGGGCATGGTTGAGGCGGCCGAAGTCCGCCTTGCGGTCATAGGCATATTCCCGCGCTGCATCCGTATGATGGACGATCAGGGCGAGCGAGGGCTGCGCGCCCAGCGCGGTCCACTGCAGCATCTCGAGGTCGCCGTCGGAGTTGCCGAAGGCCGCGATGGGACGCAGCCCGATGTGCTCGTTGATGCCGACCGGCTTGCCGGGACCGTCGTTGATGAAATCGATCTGCGGCAGGCGAAATAGCGTCGGAATCCCGTCGCGCATGACGAACTGGGTCTTGATGGACGAGCCGACAACCTGGTTCGGCGGAATACCGTAGACGCGGTCGCTCCAGGGTCTCATGAATTCGATGCCGCCTCCGGATACGACGAAGATCTTGAAGCCGCTCGCGCGAAAATAGTCCATCACCTCGATCATCGGCTGATAGACGAGGTCGGTGTATGGCCGCTTGAAGCGTTCGTCCCGCGACTGGGAGAGCCATGTCGTTACGATCTGCTCGAAGGCGTCGATGGTCATCCCGGCATGGGTGGCCATGATGAGCTCGGTCAGCCCCTTCTCTCCGCTTGCTGCAAGCGTCTTCAAGTCCCCTTCGATTGCCGCCTTGAACGGCTGCTTCGTCTTCCACTCCGGGTGTGACGGCGCCTCCTGCCTCACCCGGTCGATGGCGAAGGCAAGCTGCGTGTACATCGGCTGCTCTACCCACAGCGTGCCGTCATTGTCGAACACGGCAATTCGCCGGTCCTCCGGGACAAAGTCCGCGGAGGCCTGCTCCGAAACTTTCGCGACGAAGTCGATGATGGCGGCCTTCGGCGCGGTGTCGTTCCAGGAGGGGAGAGGATCGTTCTGTGCGTGCCCTTGCGCGACGGCAAGGACCAGCGCTCCCCAGCCTACGACACAGGAGAGAAAATGGCGCATGGTCGACATGCATGTCTCCTCTCGCCCGCCCGCCGCCTCCCGCCAGACGGTTCGGTCCGGTTCCCTCCTTGAGCGTTGCAGCGTGACACTCAGGGATCGTTGCAGGGCCGGCGGGCCGCCGCCAGCCGGGCCCCGGAGACATGCGAGGCCGCGATCCTCAGGCCGGTGGTCGGCCAGCCGACGCCAACCCGCGCGCCCGCGGCATCGGTTGTCGTGCGGGAGGCCGGAAACGCAGCCGTGATCTCCGGGCAAGCCTCGGCGGTGCCGGAACGCGCAGGCGGTGTGGTTGAGCCTTCCGCGGCGGATAGGATGTCGGGAGTGTCGGTGAAGCCGGATGGGAAGACGAAGGCGTCGCCTAGTATGTCAACGCAGACGATCTTCATCACCCGCAGCTCCACTGCTCGTGGATCGGTTGCAAACGGAAACCCGCAAATGCCAGCTTTGTACCGCCGCCCGTTCGCGGCCTGATCAGTCGATAGTCGCACAGGCACGCATGTTAGAGCAAGCTAATGCAAATTCATGCTGGCTCGTACCGCAAGCTACTTCGAAAGGTGGAAGTCGGTTTTGCGGAACCCCCAACGCAAAAAACCGCGCCTGCAGTGCGCGGTCTTGCTACTCAACGCCATGGCTTCGCTTACTGTACGCTGCGAAGGTAAGGCTCCGGTACGCGTGACCTGATCCGGAGCGTCCGGCGGCCATGACCGCCTTGGCATCCGTTCTAGCGGGACATTCTTACCGCGTGGTTAGCAAGACCTTAAGCAAACCTAAATTTGTAACTTTTCTCGTCTTCGGGCGCGATTTGCTCCACGCACCGAACGTCGTCCAGCGACATCGCGCGCGACGTTTTTGGCTATGCGGCGAGAGCGTTTTCGGGGAAAGGATGTGACTACGCAACGGGCGGGAAGCGTTTTGAACACGGTCCAGGATCTGCTTCGGGAAGTACAGGAGTTTCTTGCCGGAACCGGCGGAGAGCAGCTCGGCAGCTTCACGAGCGAGATCGGCTGGTCGATGCCGGTCCGCGACCTGCCAGCGCGCCCTCTGCCCTGCCTCGACCATCTCGACCGCATCGCCTCCATTGCCGGCGCCCGTGGCCGGCCGCTGGCATCGTTCCTGCTGAGCCACGGCCACGCCCTTCACTGGGGACAGACCTACACGCAAGCCGATTTCGGCCAGTCCTTCATCGACAATTACGGCTGGCTGGAGCTATTTGGCACGCGCGGCCATTTCGCCAACGACGCCGTCGCCGGCGGCTTCCTGGTCCTCGGCCCGCATATCGAATATCCCGACCACCATCATGTCGCCGAGGAGATCTACATTCCGCTGACCGGCGGTACGCTGTGGCGCATGGATGGCTGGGCATGGAGGATGCACCCCGCCGGCGCGGTCATCCACCACGCCTCGAACGTCAGCCATGCCATGCGTACGGGCGAGGAGCCGCTGCTCGCTTTCTATCTCTGGCGCGGCGGGCCGCTCGCGCAACGCTCGATCATCACGGGCAAGGCCGGCTAGCCGTGGCGCGCGCGATCATGCTCCAGGGAACCGGCTCGGACGTCGGCAAGACGGTGCTCGTCGCCGGCCTCTGCCGCGCCGCAAGGAACCGCGGCTTGACCGTACGGCCGTTCAAGCCGCAGAACATGTCCAACAACGCCGCCGTCGCCGACATGCCGGGCGAGACGGGCGGGGGAGAGATCGGCCGCGCCCAATGGCTTCAGGCGATCGCCTGCGGCGTGCCGCCTTCGGTACACATGAACCCGGTGCTGCTCAAGCCGCAGAGCGACACCGGCAGCCAGATCGTCGTGCAGGGCAGGGTCTTCGGTCAGGCCAGGGCACGAGACTATCAGGCGCTGAAAACGCACCTCATGGATGCCGTTCTGGACTCGTGGGCGAAGCTCGGCGACGGCGCCGACCTGATCGTCGTTGAGGGTGCCGGTTCGCCCGCCGAGATCAATCTGCGGCCGCGCGACATCGCCAACATGGGGTTCGCCACCCGCGCCGGCGTGCCGGTCGTGCTTGTCGGCGACATCGACCGTGGCGGCGTCATCGCCTCCGTAGCGGGCACGCATCTCATCCTCGCCGAGGAGGACCGGCGCATGATCGTCGGCTATCTGATCAACAAGTTCCGGGGCGACGCCTCGCTATTCGACGAAGGGATCGAGGCGATCGGACGGTTCACCGGCTGGCGCTGCTTCGGCGTGGTGCCGTGGCTAGCCGCCGCGGCGCGGCTGCCGTCCGAGGATTCCGTGGTGCTGGAACGGCTCGCGTCGGGCACCGCGAAGGCGCTCAAGGTCGCTGTCCCGATTCTATCGCGCATCGCCAATTTTGACGATCTGGACCCCCTCAAGGCCGAGCCCCAAGTCGAGGTCGTCTTCGTGCCGCCCGGAAACCCGCTGCCCCGCGACGCCGGGCTGGTCGTGCTGCCCGGCTCCAAGTCGACTATCGCCGACCTCATGGACTTTCGGCGCAACGGCTGGGACAGCGATCTCGCCGAGCACCGCCGCCGCGGCGGTCATGTCGTCGGCATCTGCGGGGGCTACCAGATGCTCGGACGGGTCGTGCGCGATCCCCACGGCATCGAGGGCAATGTCACCGAGACGGACGGTCTCGGCCTTCTCGACGTCGAGACTGTCATGGAGCCGGAGAAGACGGTGCGCAACGTAGAGGCGCGCTCGGCCGTCCATGATCTAACGCTCGAAGGCTACGAGATTCATCTCGGGCGCACTAGCGGCCCCGACTGCCTTCGTCCCGTGGCCGTTATCGACGGCGTCGAGGACGGCGCGACGTCGCCCGACGGTAAGGTTTTCGGCACATATCTGCACGGTCTGTTCGGCGCCGACGCGTTCCGTCGGGAGTTCCTCGGCGGCCTTGGCGTCAGGGGGGGCGGCATCGATTATCGGGCGCAGGTCGAAGGGGCGCTGGACGGACTGGCCGCGCATCTTGAGCGGCACCTCAATTGCGACGCCATCTTCGCGGCGGCGCGGTAGTCAGGGATTTCCTGTCGGCGGGTTCTCCTCGTACCATTGCAGGATCGCCGGCATGTCAGCCTCGAAGCCGCCGGGTATGAAGACGTTGAACAGCGCCGCGGGCGCGTCCGTCCGATTGGCGAAGTCGTGCGTCACGCCTGCCGGGACGACGATCACGCTGCCCGCCAGCGCATCTATCCACCGGTCTCCCACCAGGACGGCCATCGTGCCCAGGGTAACCCGAAAAATCTCATCGTTGGACTCGTGCGAATGGGGACCGGGACCTTCGCTGTGCGGCTCGACCCGCCACTCGGAAACGGAATAGGCGCCGGCCGTCTCCTCGCCGTCGGCATGGAAGACGGCCGACATCGCAGGCATCCTGTAGCGCCGCCCCTCACCGGGCAGCAGCACGACGGGCCGGCGGCTCTTGCGGGCGTGCAAATCGCGGCTCCCTTGCATCGGTGGACGGAAATGAAAGCAACACCGCGCGGGCGAAATCAAGCGATCGTGTGGCAGATCCCATCCAGCCAGTCGCGCAAAAACATAAGCATTTCCTGAATTAGCTGGATGTAATTCAAAAACTGCTCATATACCAACCGCCAGGCGCAGCGGGTGCGTCGGATCGATCAGCAGGCGCACCGCCAGTGCCACGCAGACCACCACCAGCAATGGCTTGATCAGCCTGGCGCCGCCGCGGATGGCCATCGCCGAGCCGATGCGCGCCCCGGCGAACTGCGCCACGCCCATGATGAGCCCGACCTTCCACGAGACGACCCCTGCCGCCGCGAATGCAGCGAAGCCGCCGAGATTGGTCGCGAAGTTCAGGAACTTCGTGTGGGCGGTGGCCTTCAGCACGCCGTAGCCGGCCATTGCGACGAAGGCGAGCATGAAGAACGATCCGGTGCCGGGGCCGAACACGCCGTCGTAGAAGCCGACCAGCGGCACGATCGTGATCCCGAACGTCGCCGGCGCTATCCTCTGTGCGCGGTCGACGTCGTCCATGTTCGGCTTCAAAGCGAAATAGAGTGCGATCGCGACGAGCACGAAGGGCAGGGCGAGCCGCAGCAGGTCGCCCGGGATGCTGGTCGCCACGAAGGCGCCGGCCGCCGCGGCCACGAAGCCGAGCGCCGCCCAGGGCAGTTGCCGTTTCAAGTCGACCTGGCCGGCGGACGCATAGTGCAGGGCGGCCGAGGCCGTGCCGAACAGCCCCTGCAGCTTGTTGGTGCCAAGTGCCTCGGCAGGTGCGAAGCCGGCCAGCAGCAGCGCCGGCACGGCGATAAGCCCACCGCCGCCAGCGATGGAGTCGATGAATCCGGCGCAGAAGGCGGCGAGCGCGAGCAGCAGGAGAAGGTTGACGGCGATGTCTGGCATGGGCGGCGGCGAGGGCAGGGCATTCGCGCCCGGACGGGTCTGTCAGCAAATTTAGGCGCTTCCATCACAGCCGGGGCATTTGCGCAAGGCGTGTTTCGCGCTAGCTATAAGGCGATGGCGGACGATGGTGACAAGCCGGGGGTGTCTATGGCGAAGGGACTTCTTGCCCAGATCAGGGAGCTCTTCGAGGGCGATCCGGGCGTGCGCAAGGTCGCCGACGATCCGGTCCTGTCGGCGGAGCTCCTGCTTCTCTTCCGCATGATCCTCGCCGACGGTCAGGTCTCCGAGGCCGAGATGCAGGTGTTCCGGCGCATCTGCGCGGAATCCTTCGGCATCGGCGAGGAGAGCATCGAAGGCGTCGTCGAATATCTCAACGACTTCGGCTACGAGACCAATGGCGCGCAGGCGATCGAGATGTTCCGCGAACTCGACGTCGAGCGGCGCAGGCTGCTCGCCCGCCACATGGCCGAGGTGGCCAAGGCCGACCGCGAGCTCGCCGAGAACGAGGTACGGCTGCTGCGGCGCACGCTCGACCTGCTCGGCATCAGCCCCGTCGACGTGGTCCGGCCGGCCGACTGAGGGGTTTCGCGTCCCTCACGCCGCCGCCAGACTCAACTCTACGGCCACCGGCACATGGTCGGACGGCTTTTCCCAGGCGCGGACATGCTTGTCGATGGATGTGCCGGCAAGCAGGTTGGCCGCCTCGGGCGACAGCAGCAGGTGGTCGATGCGAATGCCGTTGTCCTTCTGCCAGGCGCCGGCCTGGTAGTCCCAGAACGTATAGACGCCGCCGGCCTCGGTCGTCGCGCGCACTGCCTCGGTGAAGCCGATATTCTCCAGCCTTCGAAAGGCCTGCCGCGTCGCCGGCTGAAAGAGAGCGTCATTGACCCAGTTCTCCGGGAAACGTGCATCCAGCGGCTCTGGAATGACGTTGTAATCGCCCGCCAGCACCAGCGGCTCTTCATAGTTGAGACGCTCGCGGGCCCAGTTTTCGAGCCGTTCCATCCAGCGCAGCTTGTAGGGAAACTTCACCGGGTCGCCCACCGGGTTACCGTTCGGCAGATAGAGCGACACCACGCGAAGCGCGCCTTTGTCGGTCGAAAACACCCCTTCGATGAAGCGCGCATGATCGTCGCCGTCGTCGCCGGGCAGGCCGCGGTTCACTTCGTCGAAACGGAGCTTCGACAGGAGGGCAACGCCGTTGAAACCCTTCTGGCCGTGCGTCTCGACATGATAGCCGAGTGCCTCGACCTCGAGGCGCGGAAAGCCCTCGTCGACCGTCTTGATCTCCTGCAGGCAGACGATGTCGGGATCCGCCTCCTTCAACCAGTGCAGCAGATTGCCGATGCGAGCGCGCACACCGTTAATGTTCCAGGTGACGATCTTCATGAAGAGCCTTTCCGTTCGGCCGCGATCCTGCCCGAACGGCGGATGAAATGGAACCGCCCGGCGACAGGGTTCCCAACGCTGCCGACATTTGCCCCGGCGCCGCGCTTTCGATCACGTGAAGCGTGGTGCTTGCACGAGTGTAGCGCGAGCGGGGGCCTGTCGTTGCGTCTGCGTCGCTGGCAACACGAGCCGAATGCACCTCTTCAGCCGAGTGCAGCAGAGGTAAGGAATGTTTCCCCGACAGCGAGAACGCCAAACGTGTCGGCCTGGCTTATCAAACCACGGCGCGTCTCCCCACCTTGCATCCTTCGCCCTGTCGGTTTAGGCCCTGAGCGCCTTTTCTGGGACGATTTGCCATGCTCGACATCAGATGGATCCGTGAAAATCCGCAGGCCCTGGCCGAAGCGCTGGCGAAGCGGCAATGGTCGGCGGACAAGGCGCAGGAAGCCGTTGACGAACTGATCCGCAGGGACGAAGCGCGCCGAGCCCATCTCGGCCGGTTGCAGGAGCGGCAGGAGCGCCGCAATGCCGCCTCCAAGGAGATCGGCAATGCAATGCGCTCGGGCGACATGGCGAAGGCGGAGGAACTCAAGGCCGAGGTCAACGAGATCAAGGCGTTCCTCGCCGGCGCTGAGGAGGAAGAGCGCAAGCTCGACCGCGCCTTGGAGGAGGCGCTGGCCGTGTTGCCCAACGTGCCGCTCCCAGACGTGCCGGTCGGCGCGGACGAGCAAGACAACGTCGAAGTGCGAAAGGTCGGCGAGGTCAAGCCGCGCCACGCATGGACGCGCGAGCACTTCGAGATCGGCGAAACGCTGAGCATGATGGATTTCGAGCGCGCCGCCAAGCTTTCGGGCGCCCGCTTCACCGTGCTGAAGGGCGGGCTGGCTCGCCTCGAACGTGCTCTCGGCCAGTTCATGCTCGACCTTCACACCAACGAGCACGGCTACACCGAGGTGCAGCCGCCGTTGCTGGTGCGAGAGGACGCGCTCTATGGTACCGGACAATTGCCGAAATTCGGTGATGATCTCTTCTTCACGCCGCATGGCGAGGCGCGCCTCGGACTGATCCCCACCGCCGAGGTCCCCCTCACCAACCTCGTCCGCGAGGAAATCACGCCCTATGAAAAACTCCCTTTGCGTTACACCGCGCTGACGCCTTGCTTCCGCTCGGAGGCCGGCTCGGCCGGTCGCGATACGCGCGGCATGCTGCGCCAGCATCAGTTCTACAAGGTCGAGCTCGTCTCCGTCACCGACCAGGAGAGTTCGCGCGAAGAGCACGAGCGGATGACGGAATGCGCCGAGACCGTTTTGAAGAGGCTCGGACTGCCGTTCCGAACGGTCACGCTATGCACCGGCGACATGGGGTTCGGCGCGCAGAAGACCTACGACATAGAGGTCTGGCTGCCCGGCCAGAACGCCTATCGCGAAATCTCGTCCTGCTCCGTCTGCGGTGACTTCCAGGCGCGCCGCATGAATGCGCGCTACCGGCCTCCGGAAGGCAAGGGCACCGCCTTCGTCCATACGCTGAACGGCTCGGGCACGGCGGTCGGCCGCGCCCTCATCGCCGTCATGGAGAACTACCAGGAGGCCGACGGCAGCGTAACAATTCCTGAAGTGCTGCGGCCCTACATGGGCGGCATGACCAAGATAGAGGCTCGCTAGCCGATGCGCATTCTCCTGACCAACGACGACGGCATCCACGCCGAAGGCCTGGCGACCCTCGAGCGGGTCGCCCGCACCCTCTCCGACGATGTCTGGGTCGTAGCCCCCGAGACTGACCAATCCGGCTACTCGCATTCCCTGTCGCTGTCCGAGCCGCTGCGTCTGCGCAAGATCGGTGACCAGCACTATGCCGTGCGCGGGACGCCGACCGACTGCATCATCATGGGTGTGCGGCGCATCCTGCCGGGGATGCCCGACCTCGTGCTGTCCGGCATCAATTCCGGCACCAACATCGCCGACGACATCACCTATTCGGGGACAGTCGCCGGCGCCATGGAGGGCGCGATCCTCGGCATTCCTGCCGTCGCGCTGAGCCAGGCCTATAATGTCGACAATGGCCAGCGCTTCGTTCCGTACGAGACGGCCGAGGCCCTCGCGCCCGAGTTGCTGAAGCGGCTGCTCGAAGTCGCGCTGCCGCGCGGTGCCTTCCTCAACCTCAATTTCCCGAGCTGCAAGCCGGAAGATGTCGAGGGCGTCCGCGTCACCGGTCAGGGCAAGGTCGGCTACAGCATCGACATCGAGGAACGCGCCGACGGTCGGGGTTTCCCCTACTACTGGCTGCGCTTCGGCCGCGACATGAGCGAGCTCAGCGAGGGCAGCGACATCCATGCGGTCAAGAACAACTTCGTCTCGGTGACGCCGCTCAAGTTCGACCTGACGGCGCATGAACTGCACGACCAGCTGACCAAGGCGCTCGCATGAACGATGGCGGTGTCCCGGACGAACGCGAGGCATTCGCCTCCTTCCTGCTGCGGCTGCGCGGCAGGGGCATCGTTTCGCGGTCGCTTATCTCGGCGTTCGAGGCTACGCCCCGCCCGGCCTTCGTGCCCGACCGCTGGCGCGGCGCGGCTTGGAGCGAGGGGATGATCCCCATCGAGTGCGGGGAGGCGATGGAAGGGGTCGATCTCCAGGCTCAGATCCTAGACCGCCTGGCGATCGAGCCAGGGCACCGGGTCCTTGAGGTCGGCACCGGATCGGGTTTCACGGCCGCCGTGATGTCCCGTCTCGCGGTGCGGGTCGTCACCCTGGAGCGCTACAAGACGCTCGCCGACCTGGCCCGTCAGCGTTTCGAGGCGCTCGGCATCACCAACGTGTTCGTACGCCAGGCCGACGGCTCGCTCGGCGGCTCGACCGAAGGGCCATACGACCGCATCATCGTCTGGGCCGCGTTCGACAGCGTGCCGCGCAATTTCGTCGACCAGCTTGCTTCGAACGGGATCATGATCGCGCCGATCGGGCCCGAAGAGGGCGTGCAGACGCTCGCAATGCTGTCGAAGGTCGGCAGCCGCTTCGAGCGCGAAGACGTCGGAGAGGTCCGCCTGCAGCCGATCCTGCGCGGTGTCGCCGCGGCGATCTGAGGCATCGGCAAGGAAGTTGATAAAATCCGCTTCAAATGGAAACGGCTTAACCGACCAGTAAGATTAACGCGCTTTAATCCACCAAGGTCGAGTCTCGGGTATTCGCGGGTTGTTGCCATGAAGTGCGGTATTTTAAGCCATAGCGGATCGAAACTGGCGCAGGGAGCGGCGGTCCTCATGCTGGCCGGCATCTCTGCCGGCTGCAGCGCGCAGTCCGCCCGTTTCGGCGGCGTCGACAGCTTCATGACTGCCGCCACGCCCAATCAGCGCGAAATAATTCGCCCGAGCGGCGACACAGGCGCAGGCGCCGCGCAGCAGGTCGCTCCAATGGAGCCTCAATACAGCGGCACCGTGAGCCGAGGGTCGCTGCCGGCCCCGGGTGCCGGCGCCACTCCCGCACCTCAGCCCACGCAGACCGCGGCGATCCCGCTTGCTCCGACCGGCGAGGCGTCGATGTCCGGCACGGCGCAGCAGCCGGCTCCAGCCCCCTCGCGAAGCGCCGAAACGGGCGGCCGCATCACGGTTCAGCCGGGCGATACGATCTACGGGATCGCCCGCCGCCATGGCGTCTCCGCCAGTTCGATCATGCAGGCGAATGGCATGTCGCCGACGGACAATCTCCGTTCCGGCTCGACGATCATCGTTCCCGGCGCGTCCGGCGGCGCAACCCAGGTCGCTGCAGGGTCAGAGCCGAAGGCTTCCGGGCAGGGGACGCTTGGCACGATGCCGCAGGCGCAGGCGAATGCTGCCCCGGTGTCGGCTCCCGTAAAAGCGCCCGCCGCGACGGCGAAGGCGCCTGCTCCGGCAGTGCCTGAGCCGAAACAGCCCGAGCAGGTCGCCGCCTACACACCGCCGAAGAAGACCGAGAGCGTCATCCAGCAGGCGGACGAGACCGCTCCCGATTCCACCGGGATCGGCCGGATGCGCTGGCCTGTCCAGGGACGCGTGATCTCGCAGTTCGGCAAGGGCAGCGGCAAGTCGAACGACGGCATCGACATTTCGGTGCCGGAAGGCACGCCGATCAAGGCCGCCGAGAACGGCGTCGTGATCTACGCCGGCGATGGCCTCAAGGAGTTCGGCAACACGGTGCTGGTGCGCCACGAAGATGGTCTGGTGACGGTCTACGGCCACACGAGCGAGCTGAAGGTGGCGCGCGGCGACAAGGTCAAGCGCGGCCAGGAAATCGCGGTCTCCGGAATGAGCGGCCAGACCGACGTGCCGAAGCTGCACTTCGAAGTCCGCAAGAACTCCTCGCCCGTCAACCCCTCCACCTACCTAGAGTAGATTGGCCAGGCGCCGTGGGCCGCCTGACCTCCGATGCAGCCCGCTACTTGCTCGCCCGAAAGGGCGGGCTTTTCGGTTCACGCCCACATGGAGCGTGCCATCGTTCGACGGGCCGCGCTCCCCTGGCGCCTAGCCTTGCTCCTGCATCTTCCTTCTAATCGCTCGGTGAAGGTCCGGCGCCGCATTCACCAGGGCGCGGGCCGGGTCCGTTTGCGGATGCTTTAGAATCTCTTCGGCCCTGCCGGTTTCGACCAGGCGTCCGTCGTGCATGACCATGACGTCGTCGCAGATGGCCCGCGCCACGTTGAGATCGTGTGTGATGAACAGGTAAGCGATCCCGAGCCGCTGGTTGAGATCGGCGAACAGGTCGAGGATCTGAGCCCTGATGGACACGTCCAGCGCCGAAACGGGTTCATCGGCTACCACCAGTTGGGGCCTTGTTATGATCGCCCTTGCAATCGCGATCCTCTGCCGCTGTCCGCCGGAGAATTCGTGCGGATACTTCGTTAAGTCCGATGGCCTCAGGCCGACCTCGTGAAGGGCTTGAACCACCCGCTCGCGGCGCTCGGCCCGCTCTGGCTTCTCGTCGAGCAGGTGGAGGGGTTCGCCGACCAGCCATTCTACGGTGCGCCGGGGATTGAACGACCCGTAGGGATCTTGGAACACTGCCTGCATGTTGCGCCGTACCGGTCTCAGCGAGGTTTGCGCGCGGCCCGAGATGGTCTCTCCACGAAAGGCGATTTTTCCCGAAGATGGTTCATCCAGTGCGAGGATCATGCGGGCCAGCGTGGACTTGCCGCATCCCGAGCGTCCGACCAGCGCCACCGACCGGCCACCAGGAATATCAAATGTAACATCGTCGACGGCACGCGTCGGCCGCGGTCCGCGGAAAAGCGACGTCCGCCTCCCTTGGTAGTCGCGCGTCACGTTGCGAAGCGAGAGCAGGGGCATCCCGTCCGGCTCGGCGATAGTAACGCGATGTTCCTTCCGCACCGGGACGTGCATCGAAGCCAGGGCCAACTGCCTCGTATAGGGGTGCAGTTGGGCGGACAGGGTCTGCGCGGTCTCACCGGCTTCCATCACTTCGCCGCCGCGCAGGATTGTCAGCCGGTCCGCCATCTCTGCGACTACCGCCAGGTCGTGCGAGATCAGCAGCAGCCCCATGCGGCTTTCATGGACGAGATCGCGCAGCAGATCGAGGATCTGGGCCTGCAGCACCACGTCCAAGGCGGTTGTCGGTTCGTCCGCGATGAGAAGCTTCGGCTTCAGTGCAGCGGCGATGGCGATGACCACACGCTGCCGCTGCCCTCCGGACAGTTCATGCGGATAGCGGTCGAGGGGAAACTTCGCTTCGGGCAGGCCGACCCGATCGAGCATTCTTCGTGCGGCAGCTTCTGCTTCTGCGCGTGCAGCCCCGCTATGCCAGCGGATGCCCTCCGCAACCTGCTCGCCGATGGTCTTCAGGGGGTTCAAGGCCGTCATCGGCTCCTGGAAGATCATTCCGATCTCCTTGCCGCGAAGCTTGCACATGCGCCCTTCGCTCGCCCCGACGAGTTGATGACCCTCGAAGGCGATCCGCCCCGACACACGGGCGCCGTTGGGCAGAAGCTGCATCACTGCAAGTGCCGTCATCGACTTCCCGGAACCGGATTCGCCGACGAGTGCGACGATCTCACCTTCTTCGACCGCGAGGTCGACGCCTTTCAGGACCGGCGTTCCGGCGATGTCGACGGACAGACCTTCGATTGCGAGCAGGCTCATCCCCTCCGCCTGGCCTTTGGATCGAGGATGTCGGCTATGCCGTCGCCGATCAGGTTCAGCCCTAGGACCGTGATCAGGATCGCCATGCCCGGCGCGATCGCGAGATACGGAGCGACGATCATCCGAGTCTGTGCGTCGAAGAGCATGCGGCCCCAGCTCGGCATGGGGGGTTGTGCGCCGAGCCCCACATAGGAGAGACCGGCCTCGGCAAGTATGCCCAGCGCGAACTGGATGGTCGCCTGCACGAGCAGGAGGTTCGCAGTGTTGGGGAGTATGTGCTCGACTGTGATCCGCGTCTTGTTCTTGCCGGCGGTCCTCGCCGCCAGGATGAACTCGCGCGGCCACAGCGACAATGCGCCCGCACGCGCTATCCGCGCAAAGACCGGGATGTTGAAAATGCCGATGGCGACGATCGCGTTGAAGGCGCCGGGTCCGAAAACAGCGGTGATCATGATAGCGGAGAGAAGGGCAGGGAAGGCAAACACCACGTCGTTGACCCGCATGAGGGCGTCATCGACAAGGCCGCCGCGGGCCGCGGCCCAGCAGCCGAGCGGCACGCCGACCCCCATGCCGATCCCCACCGCCACCAGCGCCACGGCGATGGAGTTGCGCGCTCCGACCATGATCATGGAAAGCATGTCGCGACCGAAATGATCGGTCCCCAGGATGTGTGTGGCCGAGGGCGGGAGCATGCGGTCGGCGACGACCAGCTTCGTGACGTCGTAGGGTGTCCAGAAGAAGGAAAGGATGGCGGTCGCAGCAACCAGCGCCGTGATGACGAAGCCGGCCACGAAGGAGCGGTTCGAGAGGATTCTCGTCAAAAGGCTGGCGTCGCGTCTGGCCGAACCGTCGCTCATGCGCCGGTCCTGAGCCGTGGATCCACGGCGGCGTAACAGAGATCGACCAGAAGGTTGATCACCACCACGCTGGCGACCAGGAGCATGACGACACCTTCGACGACGATCAGATCTCGCTGCGTGATCGCCTGGAACACGAGGCGTCCGAGGCCGGGGAGATAGAAGACGTTCTCGATGATCACCGTGCCTGCCAGCAGAAATGCGAACTGCAGGCCCATGATGGTAAGCACGGGCAACATTGCATTGCGCAACGCGTGCCTTCGCAGGACGAGTTTGCGCGGCAGGCCTTTGGCCCGCGCGGTGCGGATAAAGTCTTCGCCAAGCACTTCCACGAGCGCTGCCCGACTGACCCTGGCGAGGATCGCCGCTTGCGGCAGGGCGAGCGCTACGGCAGGAAGGATCAGGGCCTTGAGGGCCGGCCATGCGCCGGCTTCCCAGCCTGGAAATCCGCCGGCGGGCACCAGATGCAGCCATACCGCGAAGACGTAGACGAGGAGGAGGGCGAACCAGAAATTGGGCAAGGCCAGGCCAAGCTGTGACGTCGCCATGACGAGCGTGTCGGGGGCCCGGCCCTGCCGCTCGGCGGCGTATATGCCGACCGGGATCGCGACTGCAGCCGACAGCACAAGCGCGATGAGCGCGAGTGGAAGAGACAGCACGGCACGCTCGGCGATCAGGTCGATCACCGGGACCGAGTAGGTGTAGGAGCGGCCGAAATCGAGGCTGAGCAATCCGCCGGCCCATTGCAAATAGCGGGCAAGCAATCCCTGATCCAGGCCCATCTCGACCCGCAGCGCCTGCACGGCATCCTCCGTGGCGTTCATGCCGAGCATGAGCCGGGCCGGATCGCCGGGGAGGATTTCCAGCACCGAAAACACGACCACCGATGCCACGATCAGCGTCAACAGCCCGGATGCCAGTCGGCGCAGGATATAAGTTGTCATCGACTCCGCGGCTTTCCCTCGCTGGTCTTTGAGGGACCCGGACTCATCAGTCCAGCCACTTCACCTTCGTGATGTCGATCGCCTGCATCGGGAAGTTTTCCCACAGCCCTTCCAGCTTCGCATCCCATATGCCGATCTTGGGCAGTTCGAAAAGGAAGCCGTTGACGGCATCGTCCGCCAGGATCTTCTGGGCCTGGGCGTAGAGTTCGTTGCGGCGGGCCTCGTCGGAGGTGAGGTTCAGCTCGTCGATCACCTTGTCGAACGCCGGGTTGTCGTAGTTGAAGTAGTAGTCCTTGCGCGCGTAAATATCGATGTCGTTCGGCTCGGTGTGGGAAACGATAGTCAGGTCGTAGTTCTTGTCCGTGAAGACCTGCTGGAGCCAGTCGGCCCATTCGAGAGGAATGATTTCGGCCTCGATACCGATTCCGCGCAGCTCCGATGCGATGATCTGCCCTCCGTCGCGTGCATAGCCGACGGGCGGCAACTTGAGCGTCGTTTCGAAGCCGTTCTCGAAACCCGCTTCCTTCAGTAGTTCCTTCGCCTTTGCCGGATCGTAAGGATAGGTGCTCGTCAGATCGACATAGGCCTCATTGGCCGGCGAAAAATGTGAACCGATCGGCGTTCCGAAACCGCCGGAGGCCCCGTCGATCAGGGCCTTTCTGTCGATTACGTGAGCGATGGCCTGGCGAACCTTGAGATCGTCGAATGGAGGTTTCTTGTTGTTGATGGCGAGGATCGTCTCGCCTTCCGTCGCGCCGACGACCACCTTGAACCGTGTGTCCGACTGTACCTGAGCAAGCGCATCACCGAGCTGGAAGTTAGGCAGCGCCTGAACGTCGCCGGAAAGGAGCGCGGGCAAAGCCGTCGCGGCGTCAGGGATGATCCTGAATTCAGCTCGATCGAGTGCGACCGGATCGCCCCAATAATCATCAGCCTTGACCAGCGTTACGGACGAACCCTTGGCCCAGTTGTCGAACTTGAAGGGTCCCGTCCCGACCGGCCGTTCCTTGTTTGTGTCCGCGGTTTCTGGGCCGACGATGACAGCGTCTCCCCAGCCCATGTTGTAGAGAAACGAGCCTAGGGGATGTTTGAGCGTCACCTTGAGGGTCGTCGGGTCGATCACCTCGACGGCGTCGATGGCAGCGAACAAGCCTTTCTGCGCATTCGTCGAATCTTCGGCGCGCGCGCGATCCAGCGAGAACTTGGCGTCCTCGGCATCGAAGTCGGTGCCATCGTGGAATTTGACGCCGCTTCGCAGCTTGAACGTGTAGACCTTGCCGTCGTCAGAGACCGTCCAGCTTTCGGCCAGCGCCGGCAGCACCTCGCCGCGCGGGCCGATTCGCGTCAGTCCCTCGAAAACGTTGGCATAGACGACTGCGTCGATCGCTTCGGCGGCACCTGCCGTGGGATCGAGATGCGGCGGCTCGAGCGGCATGCCGAGCACGAGGTCCGTGCGAGCCGCATAGGCCGTTTCCGCGCACAGCGCCAACATTGCCGCTGCGACAACCGACTTCCAAATTCTCATGGCAGCTCTCCCGTACCTGTGCCGCGCGGATTGAAGCGCGAATACCCCAACCAGTAAATCGGCTTTGTCACAAATGCGAGGCGTTCAAGTTCGCGGAAGGAAGAGCGCGAGCGAACGACGTCTCTTCCTAGTGGCTGTTCCCGAACACCAGCCGGTCCATGCTGACCGCCATGACCTTCGCGGATTCGACCATGTCTTCGATCCCGACCCACTCGTCGGGCCGGTGCGCCAGATCCAGCCTGCCCGGTCCGTAAGCTATGCAGTCGTGCAAGTGGCCGATTCGTGTGACGTGCTTCTGATCGTAGCTGCCTGGCGAGATGACATAATCCGGTTCCCGGCCGAAAACCGCGCGTATGCCGTCGGCCACCGCAGCGGCGACCGGCGCATCGCGCTCGGTCATCAACGGCAGAACTTCCATAATGTCACGGACGCTATAGTCGAATTTCTCGCGATCGTCCTTCAACCGCTCGAGAATGGTCAGCACCTCATCCTTCACCTCGGCAAGCGATTCCTCGAGAAGGAACCGCCGATCGATGACCATGCGGCACGAATCCGGGACGTTGGGCGAGGGGAGACCGGAGAAGCCTTCCGGCTGCCCTCCATGGATCGCGTTGATGTTCATCGTCGAGCGACGCGCTCCCTCGGGCACGACCGGCATCCGTGTACGCTTCTCGTCGAGCGCGGGGAAAAGCTCGTCTTCGAACGCCCTGATGACCGCTCCCATGTGGCGCACGGCGCAGTCGCCGAGAAAAGGCATGGATCCGTGTGCTATCTCACCCTTGGTCTCGATTTCGGCCCACCAGACGCCGCGATGGCCAAGGCAGATGCGGTCTTTGTTCAAAGGCTCCGGAATGATGACATAGTCGACCTTCGGCCTGGAGAAATAGCCCTTGGCCGCAAGATAAGCCACTCCGCCGAACCCGCCCGATTCCTCGTCGACCGTCGCCGAGATTTCGATGGCTCCGGGAAAATCTGGACAGTGATCGATGAACGCTTCGGCGGCAATGATGGACGCCGCAAGCCCACCCTTCATGTCGCAGGCGCCGCGGCCATAGACACGTCCGTCCTTGATGACGCCGGCGAAAGGATCGACAGTCCAGCCTTCGCCGGCCTCTACGACGTCGATGTGTGAATTGAAGTGCACCGTGCGCCCGCGCGTCCGCCCGTCGAAGCGCGCGACGAGGTTGATTCGCGGGTAGCGATCGCTGTCTCCGGGCGACCCTTCGGCCCGTACGAACTCGATCGCGAAGCCGCGACGACGCAGCCGTTCTGCCACGAACTCCACGCATGGACGATAGGCATCACCAGGCGGATTGATGGTGGGGAAGCGGATCAGGTCGCAGGTCAGCGCCGCCAGGTCGTCCGACCGATCCTCGATGGTTCTGAAAAGCCGTTCATCCATGCGCGGATTTGAGCAGGCCCGTCCGGTGCTTGGCAAGCAGGATCAGTGCGCCTTGTTTGCCTTGCGCTTCTTGCGGCGCCGGGGGTTCAGGCTCCAGCGCTTGTGGAACCACATCCACTGACCGGGACTCTCGCGCACCCAGCCTTCCACGACATCGTTCAGAAGTTGTGCAGAGGCCTGCACGTCGATCTCCCCTGACGCGTCACGCGGGAGTTCGAGTTCGTCCATGATTTCCAGCCGATAGCGATTGCCGGGCAGCCGGATACAGCGCGCCGGGTGGACGGGGCATTCGAACCGTCGTGCCAGCATGGGCAGGACCGGATTGGTTTCACAGGGGCGTCCAAAGAATGTCGTCTCCACTCCCCCGGAGAACTTCTGGTCGACTAGCGCTCCGACATTGCCGCCCCGTTCGAGGATGCCGGCAAGAGCGAAAGCCGCCCCGGTGCGTGTTTCCAGGAGTTCGCCCATGTTCGAGCGGCGGGCCGACAGGACGTAGTCGGCGATGTAGGGGTTGTTGGGTGGACGGAAAAGCGCGGTGATCTTCAGGCCGTGAACGGCGGCGGCGATTGGCAGGAGCTCGAAGTTGCCGAGATGAGCCGTGAAGAGGATGTGCGGCTTGTTCTCGGCAGCCAGGCGGATGAACAGATCCTCGCCGGCGATCTCGATCCGTCCGGACGACCGATCGTTTGGATCGAAGTCGAAGAGCTGATCCAGGAAAACATATTCGGCCGCGAGCCGCGCCATGTTGTCCCACATCTCCATGGCGATCGCTTCGATCTCGGCGGGCGATTTCTCTGGATACGCCCTGCGCAGATTATCGACGGCGGTACGGTGTCGTCCAAACCGCGGCCCGATCGCTCTTGCGGTTCGAGCTGCGAAATCGAGAGCCTTGTCGGCAGGAAGCTTGCGCAGCAGCCAGAGTGCGGCCATGGCAAACTGCGCAATCATCCAATGGTTGGCCTGACTTGCAGCGCCCGTCAGGGTTCGGCTCAACCCTCTGCGGAATCTTTCGATCTTGGTGCGCCTCAAAACCGTTCTCAGCGAACCCGCAGGATGATCTTGCCGAACACGTCGCGGCCTTCCATGCGCGCCAGCGCATCGCCGATGCCGTCGAAATCGACTTCGGTGTCGATCACCGGCCGCACCAGCCCGGCCGCCATCTTCTGCATGGCATTCGCCATGTTTTCCATGCGGCAGCCGAACGAGCCGAAAATCTTGAGCTGCTGCTGAAAGAGCTGCATGAGGTTCATGGTCGTCGAAACGCCGGAGGTTGATCCGCAAGTCACCAGACGTCCGCCGCGCTTCAGGGACAGCATCGAACCGGCCCATGTATCGGCGCCGACATGCTCGAACACGACGTCGACACCCTTCTTCTTCGTGATCTTCCGGACGGCGCCCTCGAAGCGATCCTCGCGGTAGTTGATGACGTGGTCGGCGCCGAGTTCTGAGGCCTTGGACATCTTGTCAGCGGATCCGACGGTGGTGATCACCGTGCAGCCCATCTTCTTCGCCAGCTGTATGGCGGCCGTGCCGATGCCGGATCCCCCGGCATGCACCAGGATCGTTTCACCAGGCTGGAGCTTCGCATTGTCGAAAAGCATGTGTTCGACGGTGCCGAAGGTTACCGGCGCCACCGCGGCTCCGATCGCGTCCACACCGGGAGGCGCGGGGACGAGGAGGCGCGCGGGCAAGTTGATCTGCTCCTGCGCGAAGCCGTCGAGATGAAAACCATGAACACCCGAGACGTGCTCGCAAAGATTGTCCCGGCCCTCGCGGCAGTGACGGCAAAGTCCACAGGTCCTCGCACCGTAGATGGAGACGAGTTGCCCGGGAACGAGGTTCGACACGCCCGGTCCGACCGCTTCGACCTCGCCGGAAGCTTCGGCACCGATCGTAAGCGGCAGCTTTCGCTTGGCGAAGGCCATGCCGCGCCAGCCCCAGACATCGATGTGATTCAGCGCAACCGCCTTGACGTTGAGCGTAACCTCGCCGAGGCCGGGCGCTGGAGGGGGCGCGACATCGACCGCTTCGAGCCTGCGGTCCTCGATCAGTTGCAGAGCGCGCATAGGCCGGGGTTTTTCCTTCTTGGCGAACGTAAGGGCGTTCGCTTAGACGGGTTCCCGCGCCAACACAAGGCAGGTGTTCTGGCCGCCGAAACCGAACGAATTGGACAGCACCGTCGAAACGTCGGCAGAACGCTTCACGTTCGGGACCACATCCAGTTCGATGGCCGGATCCGGATTGTCGTAGTTTATGGTCGGCGGGATGGTGCTCTCCCGCATCGTCATCAAGGAGAAAGCCGCCTCCACGGCGCCGGCCGCGGACAGCGTGTGACCGATCATGGACTTGTTGGACGATACCGGCAGGCTTCGCATGCGTTCGCCGAAGACCGTCGACAGGGAGAGATGTTCCATCTTGTCGTTTTCCGGGGTCGATGTGCCGTGCGCATTGACGTAGCTGATCTCGCTTTCCGCCAACCCGCCATCGGAAAGGGCGGCACGAACGGCCGCTATGGCAGGAGAACCGTCGGGCTTCGAACGCGTGCGATGGAAGTCGTCTGCGCGCTCCCCGCAACCGCGCAAGATGCCGAGCACGCTCGCGCCGCGGGCGAGGGCGCTTTCAAGCGATTCCAGGACGAGTGCCGCTGCCCCCTCCGCTATGACGAAACCGTCGCGATCGCGAGAGAAGGGCTTCGATGCCTTTTCCGGAACGTCGTTTTGGGTTGAAAGCGCCGACAGAAGGGAGAAGCGGATCAATGCTTCGGCCGTCACAGAGCCGTCGGCGCCGATCGAGAGCGCGCGGTCGCATTCGCCGCGTCGTATGGCCTCGACCCCGAGCTGGATGGCTGTCGCACCCGACGCGCAGGCCGTCGAGAGCGTTATCGGCAGCCCCCTGGTCCCGAATTCGTCGGCCAGCCGGTCGGCGATGGACCCGAACTGGGCGGATTCGAAAAGATCAAGCGAGTTCAATGCACGCGAGACTTCCAGCACACGGTCTGCTGCCGTGCCCTCCTTGCCCGAAGCATACAGCTTGAAGCGGTCAGCCCAGTCGAGTTCGACGGGCGGGGAAGCCAGGAACAGCGGACCACCGAAATCGGCGGCCGGGAACCCGGACTCGCCTACCGCCTCCCGAGCGGCCGTCTCCGCAAGCTCGTATGTAAGTGCGCTGGCGCCTTTCGAACTCGATCCCAGGAAGTCGACCGTACCGCAGATGCGGGTATTCAAGTGGTCGGAAGGAAAACGGGTTAGCGGATGTATTCCTGACCGGCCCGAAGTCAATGCGTCCCAGTTCTCGCTCTTGCCCACGCCCAGAGACGTGACGACGCCGATACCGGTCACAGCCACGACAGGCCGCCCAAGGTGATCCGTCAGCTTGGCCATATGTCTTCCTCGATGGTCAATCGGCGGACGAAACCCGCGCAATCCCTTCAAACTGGTGATAGCCGACGGTCGTTGCAAGGACGCTATCGGTCTCACCCGCAAACGGTTTCTCGTTGGCCTCGTCGAAAGCGGGGTAAGCTGCCCGGTTATGGACTGCCAGCGCGGCCAGCGCGACCGCGAACGGAAACTGCGCCTCTTTCAAATGGCCGACGATGCCGGAGAAGCCGCGTGGCGCAACGCCCGGAAGCTGTTCAAGAGCTGCCTTTTCGGCGGCAGTCGCCCGATGAGCGCCCGAGGCGCCTGAGATTGCCAGCACAGGCTCGTCGCGTGTGACCTCCGCAGCTGCCGCAAGGGACGTAATTGCGCCGGCAAGATCGTCTTTGCGACGTCGCGCACGCCCGGAGGCGACCCTGCCCAGTTGCGCGTAGGCCTTGCGTCCGCGCTTGTGGGCGTGTTCTCGCGACTCGAGCACGAGAAAGGCGCCACCAGAGCCTGTTACGATGCCGCCGCCTTCCGATCCCTGCCTCTGCCACACCGGCTTCCAAGGCCCGCGATTCAGATATCCCGCGAGTTCGTAGCCAAGCAGCATGTCGTGATGCTCGGTCTGGAAGGCGGCACCGACGAGCATGTGCGACGACTGGCCGGAGCGTATGCGCGCGGCAGCCGTTTCGACGGCGGAGATACCCGCGCCTTCCTCGCCCATGAAGGTACGCGAAGAACCCGTCACCTTGTGCACGATGGAAATGTTGCCGGCGAGCAGATTGGAGAGCTGTGCAAGGAAAAGTGTGGGACGCAGGTCGGTCGTGAGCTTTTCGTTGAGGAGCACGCCCTGGTCCTCGCGGACGACGGACGCTTCCAGGATAGACGAATCGACAGCTTCGTCGCGTTCTCCGCCGCCCGCGGCAACCACCATGTCCATGGTCGCGCACAACGCTTCGTCGCCCTTGAGGCCAGCATCGTCAAGTGCGAGGCCGGCTACATAGGTGCCGAGCCGCTGCCAGGTCTCCATCTGCCGCTGATCGCCACGCTTGGGGATCTGCAGGCTCCAGTCGATGGCCGGCAGCGGATGCACGACATAGGGCGCAAAGCGCTCGGCATCGGTAACGGGCGGCAATTGCGGTGCGGTGAAGCCACGCCAATGCGCTTCGATGCCTTCGCCCAGCGAGGAAACCAATCCTATGCCGGTGATGAGGACGTCGTTGGGATTCATGACGCCGTTCCGGTCAAACGGCCCGGAGCATCAGGCCGCCTTCGCGGCGACCAGCCCGTCGATCTTGGCGCACAAATTCTTCATGAGAAAGTACTCGTCGGTAGAAGCCTTGCCGTCGTTGACTTCCTGAGTCCATTTCTCGAGCGGCACCTTGATGCCGAATTCCTTGTCGATGGCGAAGACGATGTCGAGGAAATCCAGGCTGTCGATGCCGAGGTCGTCGATCGTGTGGCTTTCCGGCGTGATCGTGTTGATGTCGATCTCGCTGGTGTCGGCGATGATCTTCGCGACTTTCTCGAAGGTGGTCGGCACGGTTCTTCCTTTAAATCCATGCAGTCCGGACAAATCAGGCGGCCGGAGCGGTTCGTGACGGGCTGTCTAGTCGGTTTTCCTTGCCCTGAAAAGGGCTGCGAACCTCTCCTACGGCTACTTTGAAAGAACCTTTGCGGTCAATTGAAAATAATCCGGCCGAGGATCTTAAGCTGCTCGCCTTCAGCCGCGACGATCACCGCTTCTCCCTCCCTGGCCGATTGTCCGGTGAGCGCCTGGATGATTTCCAGGTGCGTGACCAGCACCATGTTCCCCGAGCCAGAATAGTCGCTGACCTCCTTGACGATCAGACGGAGTTGCTCCTTGCGCGACTCCTCTTCGTCCGCCGGCGGCTCGAGCGGGGCGAAATCCTCCGCATCTCCGAAAGCGAGATCCGCTGTCTCCTTGGCCCGGCAGTAGCGGCTTGTAAGGACACGCTCGGTCGGAGCCGCACGAGCGGCGAACAGCGCACCGATCTTGCGCGCCTGCTGCCTGCCGCGTTCCGATAGATTGCGCTGGGTGGAGCATCTGTCGATGTCGAACTTGGCGGGCTCAGCGGCCCCAGGAGCCATCGCGTGCCGCAGCAACACGACATGTTCGCCTTCCCGGAGAAGCGCCCAGCCGGCCTCCGTAGCCTGAGCTCCAGCCGCCATAAGCAGCGCCAGAATGGCGGCCAATACACGAAACACTCTGATTTCACTCCCCATTCGTCCGATATAGGAATGGGAAAGTGGAAAGAAAGGCAAGCTGGTAGGCCCTGGCGGAGCTGAATCCGCATTGCGCGCAACCACGCGGTTGCCTAATCGAGTTTTCGTGTCCCCGGTCCTGGAAACCATTTTCTTCGTCTTCGGACTTGTTGCGCTCGGCTACCTGGCCGGGTTGACCGGCTATCTGAAAGTCGAAGTCGGCGATGCTCTGACAGTCTTCGCGACGGGGGTCGCGCTGCCGCTGCTGCTGTTCCGTACGATCGTAGGCGCGGATTTCCGTGGGACTGCGCCGTGGGCGCTCTGGACCGCCTATTTCGTCGCCGCGGCAACGACCTGGACTGTGGCGCATCTCGTCATGACCAAAGTGTTCGGGCGGGAGCCGCAGGAGGGAGTAGTGGGCGGCTTCTCGACGGCCTACTCCAATCTCGTCCTCTTGGGCATACCCTTCATGCTCGGCGCCTATGGCGCTGAGGGCTTCGAGACCTTGTCGCTCCTCATTGCCGTGCACATGCCCGTCATGACGATGGCATCGATCGTGCTTTTCGACCTCTTCGGCCATCGCAAGAACGGCAAGATCAGCGCGGCCGAGATATTCCGGGCGTTTGGCCGGCGGGTGCTGCCCAATCCGCTGATGGTCGGGATATTGGCCGGAGTCATTTGGCGCCTGACCGGTCTCGGCCTGCCGCACCTCGTGCAGCGCTGGGTCGATTCCCTCGCGGACATCGCAGGAACCCTGGCGCTCTTCGCCATGGGTCTCGGACTCTTCAAATTCAGCGTAAAGGGCCACGGGCTGCCGGCGCTGGTTCTCGCGATGCTGAAGCTTTTCCTCATGCCGGGATTGGCTCTCGGCGCTGCTCTGCTGCTCGGCCTGCCGCCCATGACGGCCAAGGTCGTCGTCGTTGCCGCCGCGCTGCCGTCGGGCGTGAACTCCTACCTTCTCGCCGTACAGTTGGGCACGGGTCAGGGCCTTGCATCGAGCCAGATGACCATCGCCATGGCGATATCGGCTGCAACGACGGCGTTCTGGCTGGCTGTCGTGGGCATATTGTTCGGATAGGTCCGCGCCCCCCGCCACGTTTGGCATTGATCGGCGACGACCCGCTGCGCTACAGCGACAGCCGACGAGTGGGCATCACGTCGCCAGGCGACACCGAGGCGGCGGCCAAATGCCATTTAGGAGATCGACCATGCTTCAGAAAACCAGCCACTTCATGCGACAGGCCAACCTGATCGGCGGCGACTGGATACAGGCGGAGAGCGGCGCCACCGTTGACGTCCTTAACCCGGCGACCGGCCTGAAGATTGGCTCGGTGCCGAAGTCCGGAAAGTCGGAAACGCGGCGCGCGATCGAGGCGGCCGAGGCTGCGTTTCAATCATGGAGAAAGACTTCCGTGCTCGAGCGTCACAAGCTGCTGCGCAAGCTTCACGACGCGATCATGGATAACCAGCAGCCTCTCGCAGAGCTGCTGACCACGGAGCAGGGCAAGTCGCTGGCGGAGGCCAAGGGCGAGGTCGGCATCTCGGCCGCCTACATCCTCTGGTTCGCCGAAGAGGGCCGGCGCACCTATGGTGACGTGGTGCCGTCACCATGGGCCGACCGCCGCATCATCACCACCAAGCAGCCTGTGGGTGTCGTCGCGGCCATCACGCCTTGGAACTTCCCGTCCTCCATGCTCGCCCGCAAGCTCGGCCCCGCCTTCGCGGCGGGCTGCACGGCAGTTGTCAAGCCCGCCTCGCAGACGCCGTATTCGGCGCTTGCCTTCGGCGTTCTTGCCGAAGAGGCGGGTTTTCCGAAGGGGGTGATCAATATCGTGACCGGCTCGGCCGGCGAGATCGGCGACGAGATCTGCTCCAATCCCCTGGTCAAGAAGCTGACCTTCACCGGCTCCACCGAGATCGGCAAGATGCTGATGGCGAAGTGCGCCGGGACCGTGAAGAAGGTCTCCATGGAACTCGGCGGCAACGCGCCGTTCCTCGTCTTCGACGACGCCGACATCGACCGCGCCGTCGAGGGCGCCATGGTCGCGAAATACCGCAACTCCGGCCAGACCTGCGTCTGCACCAACCGCTTCTTCGTCCAGGCTGGCGTCTATGACGCATTCGTCGAGAAGCTCGCCGCCGCCAGCACCAAGCTCAAGGTCGGCTCCGGCCTCGAGGACGGCACCCAGCAGGGTCCGCTGATCGACGAGAAGGCGGTCGAGAAGGTCGAGGAATTCGTCGAGGACGCCAAGGCCAAGGGCGGCCGCATCGTCGCCGGTGGCAAGCGCCATGCGCTCGGCGGCTCTTTCTACGAGCCGACGGTGGTCGCGGACGCCAAGCCAGACATGAAGTTCATGAAGGAAGAAATCTTCGGCCCCGTCGCTCCGGTCTTCAGGTTCGAGACCGAGGAAGAGGCGATCAAACTCGCCAACGACACCGAGTTCGGCCTCGCCGCCTACGCCTATACCGGCAGCCTGGGCCGGGCCTTCCGCGTCATGGAAGAGTTGAAATACGGCATGGTCGGCCTCAACGAGGGGTTGATCACCACGGTCGAGGCGCCGTTCGGCGGTGTCAAGGAGTCGGGCATTGGTCGCGAAGGCGGCCATCAGGGCATTGAGGACTACCTCGACACGAAATATGTCTGTCTCGGGGGCCTCGGACTCTGATTTCTCTTGCAGGCCGGACCAAAGTCCGGCCTGTTTCGCTTGGCGGTTCACAGCGATGGGGGATGTCATGGCCGAAGGGGAAATTTTCGGAACCACTGCCGAAGACATTCCGGTTCACCGGTTTCGCATTACCGGTGGCGGTTTGACGGCCCATATCATGAACTGGGGCGCGGTGGTGCAGGACCTCCGGCTCGCCGGTCACGACGCACCGCTGGTGCTGGGCTTCGACCGCTTCGAAGACTATCCGGCGCATTCCCCCTACATGGGCGCCATCGCTGGCCGCTACGCCAACCGGATAGCCGGCGGTCGCTTCACGCTGGACGGCACGACCTATCAGGCGGACAAGAACTTTCTCGGCAAGCATACGCTCCACGGCGGAACCCGCACCTTCGGCAAGCAAATCTGGGAGATACTGCTGCATGGCGAGGACTTCGTCACGCTCTCGCTGCGGGATCCCGACGGCGCGATGGGCTTTCCGGGCACGCTCGATGTCACCTGCACCTACAGGATGAAGATCCCCGGCACGCTATCGGTCGAGCTCTCGGCGACGACCGACGAGCCCACTCTCTGCAATCTGGCGCACCACTCCTATTTCAATCTCGACGATGGCGGCAGCGGCTCGATACTCGACCACCGCATGGTGATCCCTGCCATGGCCTATCTGCCGGTGGACGAGGAATTGATCCCCACCGGCGTGGTACAGCCGGTCGAGGGGACCGCCTATGACTTCCGCAAGCCTCGCACCATCGGCCTGGAGCAGGAAGGGGAGCAGGTTCTGTACGATCACAACTTCTGCATTGCCGCGGCTCGTGGGCCGCTGCGTCAGGCCGCCTGGGTTCAGGGAGCGTCGTCCGGGGTCGAAATGGAAGTGTGGTCGACCGAGCCCGGCGTGCAGTTCTACGGCGGCGCGAAGGTCAATCCGCCGGTGCCCGGCCATGAGGGCCGCCAGTACAAGGCATATGCCGGCTTCGCACTGGAGCCGCAGATTTGGCCGGATTCTCCGAACCGCCCCTATTTCCCGCAGGCCGTGCTGTGGCCCGGCGAGGTGTATCGTCAGGTGACGGAATACCGGTTCAGCAAACCTTAGCGAACGCCGCCCGCAAGTTCTCGAAAGGGGCCAGCGCGCCGCGCACCTGCACGACCGCCGCCGCCACCGCATGCGCCTTCGCGGCCGCGTCCAGCGGCGCACAACCCGCGAGGCGTGCGGCGAGATAGCTGCCGTTGAAGGAATCGCCGGCGCCGGTCGTGTCGACCGGGTTGGCAACGTGGATGGCCGGCACCGCCTGCGTTACACCGCCGTAGCAAACCAATGCTGCAAGCTCCCCGTTCTTCACCACAATTTCCGGCGCCCCAGCCTTGCCCAGGCGATCGGCCGTCACCTCCGGGGAGGCGTCACCGTAAAGCGCCTGCTCATCCGGGAAGGTCGGCAGGGCAATATCGCAAAGGCTGAGCGCCTCGTCCAAGGCGGCTTTCGCGAGATCGGGCGAGGCCCACAGGCGAGGGCGGTAGTTGGGGTCGAAAGCGATGGTAGAGCCGGCTTTGCGGGCGGCCCGCAGCGCGTCGAACAGGACATGCCGAGCCGCCGGCTCCAGAATTGCCAAGGTGATTCCGGAAAAGTAGGCAAGCGATTGACCCGCAAGGCTTTTTGCCAGTCGCGCCGGATCGGAAGCGAGCTGCCGGGCCGCCGCGTCGCTGCGCCAGTAGGTGAATGAGCGCTCGGCGCCGGTCAGCGTGATGGCGTATAGGCCAGGCCGCGCTCCGGCGATGATCGGGCTTTGGCCGATGCCGATGCCGTTGTCCTTGAAGAACGCGATCTGGTCCCGGGAGAACGGGTCGTCGCCGAACGCCGATACGTAGGTCGCATGGTCGTCGGCGTCACTCAGCGCCCGCAATGCCCACAGCGTGTTCAGCGTGTCGCCGGCAAAGCCCATGCGCCAGTCTTCGCCGCCCCTTCCGGACAGCTCGAGCATGCATTCGCCAATCGAGACGATGCCTTTTCCCGCCATGAGTTTTCCTCCATTGCGGCAGACGCTATAGCTTGTCGTAGCCATTGCACAAAGCCCGTCCGGGCAGATGCGGGAACCGCAGGAGAATTTCGTGAAGTCGGGTTTGCTTTACGCGCTTGCCGTCGTCGCCGTGCTGGGCCTGGCCTTCGGTGCGTACCTGGTGAGCCCTTTGGCGGCTCCGCCGGCCGCAGCGCTCGACCAGTCGCGGACGCGGACCGGGGCGGCCGGCCTGTTCGTCGCCGAGATCGCTCCCGACGCTTCCGGGATCAGGCAGGGCGAACTGCAGACGTGGACGTTGACCGTGAAGACGCCGGACGGCACTCCGGTCGAGAACGCCGAGATCAAGGTCGACGGCGGCATGCCGGAGCACAATCACGGACTGCCGACCGCGCCGCGCATGACGCAATATCTCGGCGAAGGTCGCTACCGAATCGAAGGCGTGAAATTCTCCATGAGCGGATGGTGGGAATTGCACTTCGAGATCACCTCGTCGGCCGGAACCGACAAGGTGACGTTCAACCTGGTGCTGTAGTGTAGCGATGGAACGCTGTCGCCCGGCTCTGGCATGTGCCGCAGCCCTGGGGCTGGCGGCGCTGCTTGCCGGCTGCGGCGGCGACGAGTTCAGCGAGGAAGAGAAGGCGGCTATCGCCTCTTTCTCGCTGGCCGCGCTTCCCCCCCTGCCGGCCGATCCCTCGAACAGGTACGCTGACGACCCTGCTGCCGCCGCCTTTGGCGCTACCCTGTTCTTCGACCAGCGCATGAGCCCGGACGGCGTCGTCGCCTGCGGGACGTGCCACCTGATCGACCGCCAGTTCCAGGACGACCTGCCGCTCGCCAAGGGCGTCGGGACCGGCAACCGGCGCACCATGCCGCTCGCCGGCGTCGCCTGGGGTCCATGGTTCTTTTGGGACGGCCGCCGCGACAGTCTCTGGGCACAGGCGCTGGTGCCGCTGGAGGACAAGCGCGAGCATGCCGGCACGCGCGCCTTCTACGCGCATTTCGTTGCCGACGAATTCGCCGAGCGCTACGAGAATATCTTCGGCCCGCTGCCGGACCTGTCGGCCATACCACGCAACGCTAGTCCGCTGGGCAACGCGGCCGAGCAGACGGCCTGGGCATCCATGAGCCCTGAGCAACGCGACGGCGTGGACCGCGTTTTCGCCAATCTCGGCAAGGCGCTCGCCGCCTTCGAGCGCTCCATCGCGCCGGAAGAAACCCGGTTCGACCGTTTTGCGCAAGCCGTCAAGTCCGGCGAGGAACCGGCCGAGGCGGATGCCTTCACGCCTGAAGAGATCGCTGGGCTGAGGCTGTTCATCGGCAAGGCACAGTGCTCGACCTGCCACACCGGCCCGCGCCTGACCGACGATTCGTTCCACAACACGGGCGTCCCGGTCATTCCCGGCCTGCCGGAGGACCTCGGCCGTATGACCGCCGTTGCGCAGGTCGAGGCCGATCCGTTCAACTGCCTCGGCGCGTTCAGCGATGCAGGGCCGGACGCCTGCGGCGAGTTGCGTTTCATGGTGAAGAACGATCCTCGCCTGACACGCGCCTACAAGCCGCCGTCGCTGCGCGGCGCCGCGACACGGCCGCCTTACATGCATTCCGGCCAGTTCGAGACGCTTGAAGAGGTGCTGGAGCACTATTCCAGCGCGCCGGCCGCGCCGTCCGGCGAAACTGAACTGCACCCATTGTCGCTATCGGAACGCGAGCGGCAGCAACTGATCGCCTTCCTGCGGACGCTGTCGAACTGAGAACCGCTAGCGATCCTTCACAGTCTCCATCGCCACGAAGGTCGAGGTCTGCGCGACGTTGGGCAGCGCGGAGATGCGTTCGCCCAGCACGCGCCGGTAGGAGGCGATGTCAGTCGTCCGGACCTTCAGCAGGTAGTCGAAACTCGCCGCCATCATGTGGCACTGCTCGATCTCCGCGACGCTCTGGACGGCGCGGTTGAAGGCATCAAGTGCGGCCGAGCGCGTGTCTGAAAGCTTGACCTGTACGAACGCGACATGGCCTTCGCCCATGCGCTCCCGGTCGATGATGGCCGAATAGCCCCGGATGTAGCCGTCCTTCTCGAGTCGTTTGACGCGCGCCTGCACCGGCGTCTTCGACAGCCCGACCTTCGCCGCCAGCTCGGACATGGAGAGCCGGCCTTCCCGCCCCAGTGCGGCGAGGATGTTCCTGTCGAGACGGTCCAGTTGGTCTGTCATGGCCCTTGGTGCGGATCGAATGCATTGCGCTGATCCTCCAGTTTAGACCAAAAATCAGAATCCGTCGCGGCTTTCAGATCGGTGGAACCGCTTGGAGCATGATAGCTTTCGCTCCAGGGATTACGCCAAAGGTTGCGCACGCCATGCCCAGTCTCGACTCTCTCCGCAAGGAAATCCGCGCCAACTACCTGCCTGACGAGGATGCCGCCCTGAAAAGGCTGGTCGCCGTCGCCAATCTCGATGACGCTGAGCGCAGCGCGATCTCCAAGCGCGCGGCCGATCTCGTGAGCGCCGTGCGCGGCTCCTCCGATCCCCGCCTGATGGAGGTTTTTCTCTCGGCCTACGGCCTGTCGACAAAGGAGGGCGTCGCGCTGATGTGCTTGGCCGAGGCCCTCCTGCGCGTGCCCGACACCGAGACGATGGACGAGCTGATCCGCGACAAGATCGCGCCGCAGGACTGGTCGGCGCATTCCGGCAGCAACGCGTCGATCTTCGTCAACGCCTCGACCTGGGCGCTGATGCTGACCGGACGCGTGCTCGACGAGGGGGAGGGCGGCATCGACCGCACCCTGCGCGGCATGGTGCGCCGTCTCGGCGAACCGGTCATTCGCACCGCCGTTGCCGCCGCCATGCGCGAGATGGGAGAGCAGTTCGTGCTCGGCCGCACCATTGCCGAGGCCGTCAAGCGCGGCCGCCCGATGATCAAGAAGGGCTATCTCTATTCCTACGACATGCTCGGCGAGGCCGCCCGTACGGAGGCCGACGCGCAGCGATATTTTCACGCCTATCGCGATGCGATCTCATCGCTGGATGGAGGGGCGAACGGCCCGGACATCCGCTTCAACCCTGGCATCTCCGTCAAACTTTCCGCTCTGCATCCGCGCTACGAGCAGTCGCAGCGCGACAAGATGCTGCCGGTCATGTCGAAGCGCCTGCTGGATCTGGCGGTCGCGGCGCGCCACGCGCGCATGGGCCTCAACATCGACGCGGAAGAGGCCGACCGGCTCGACCTGTCGCTCGACGTGATCGAGCGCGTTCTCTCGGACACGGACCTTGCCGGTTGGGATGGCTTCGGCGTCGTCGTGCAGGCCTATAGCCCACGTGCGGCCTACACCATCGACTGGCTCTACGCGCTTGCTCGCCGGCTCGACCGCCGCATCATGGTGCGCCTGGTGAAAGGCGCCTACTGGGACACCGAGATCAAGCGCGCGCAGACGATGGGCCTCGACGGCTATCCGGTGTTCACGCGCAAGCCGAACACGGACATCTCCTACATCGCCTGCGCGCGAAAGCTGCTGTCGATGACCGACCGCATCTACCCGCAATTCGCCACCCACAACGCCCATACGATGGCTGCCGTGCTCGCCATGGCGCCCGACCGCGACAGTTTCGAGTTCCAGCGCCTGCACGGCATGGGCGAGCAGTTACACGAGGCGGTGCGCAAGGCCGAGGGAACCCGCACCCGCATCTACGCTCCGGTCGGCGCGCATTCCGATCTGCTCGCCTATCTCGTGCGCCGCCTGCTCGAGAACGGCGCGAACTCCTCCTTCGTCCACCAGCTGACCGACGAGGACGTGCCGCCCGAGACGATCGCGCGCGACCCGTTTGAGGTCGTCGCCGAGCAGGGACCGGCCTCCAATCCTGCGATCCCGAAACCTGCCGGCATCTTCGGCGACCGTGGCAATTCGCAGGGGTTCGACATCACCGACCCGGTGACGCTTGCAGGGCTGGACGCCGCCCGGTCCGCCTTTGCCGGAAGGGAGCAATGGCAGGCTGCGCCCGTCACGCGCGCAGAACGTAGTGGTTCGGCTCGCCCTGTTCTCAACCCCGCCAAGGTCGCCGACGTGGTCGGCACCGTCACCGAGGCCGGCGCAGAACAAGTCGCCGCTGCGGTCGAAGCCGCCGTCGCCGCTTATCCCGGATGGGCGGCCCGCCCGGTCGCCGAACGCGCCGCAATCCTGCGCCGCACCGCCGACCTCTACGAGGCGAATGCGCCCGAATTCTTCGCGCTCGCCACCCGCGAGGCCGGCAAGACACTAGCCGACGGGATCGCTGAAGTGCGCGAGGCAGTGGATTTCCTGCGCTACTATGCATCAGAGGCCGCCAAGATCGAAGCCGGCACCGAAGCGCGCGGCGCGATCGTCTGCATCTCGCCGTGGAACTTTCCGCTCGCCATCTTCACCGGCCAAATCGCGGCGGCGCTCGGGACCGGCAATTCGGTCATCGCGAAACCGGCCGAGCAGACGCCGCTGATCGCCGCAAAGGCCGTGACGCTGATGCGCGAGGCGGGCGTGCCGGACGACGTGATCCAACTCCTGCCGGGCGACGGCCCGTCGGTGGGCGCGCCGATGACGGCCGACCCGCGCATCGCCGGCGTCTGCTTCACCGGCTCTACCGACGTCGCCAAAGCCATCGAGCGCCAGCTTGCGAAGACCGCGGCGCCCGACGCCATGCTGATCGCTGAAACCGGCGGCCTCAACGCCATGATCGTCGATTCCACCGCGCTCCCCGAGCAGGCCGTGCGCGACATCCTCGCTTCCGCCTTCCAGAGCGCCGGCCAGCGCTGCTCGGCGCTGCGTATCCTCTATGTCCAGAAGGACGTGGAGAAGAAGATGCTGGAGATGCTGAAAGGCGCGGCCGAGGCGCTGGTGGTCGGCGACCCCTGGCAGATTTCTTCCGACGTCGGCCCGCTCATCGACGCGGAGGCGCAAGCCGCCATCGGCGACTACTGCGCGCAGATGGAAGGCAGAGGTCGGCTGATCGCGAAACTCGACGCACCCGCCGGCGGACGCTTCGTCGCGCCCCACATTTTTCGCGTGTCCGGCATCGACGAAATGGAACGCGAGATTTTCGGCCCGGTTCTCCACGTCGCGACCTTCGAGGCCGACGACATCGATCGCGTCATCGCCGCCATCAACCGCAAGGGCTACGGCCTGACCTTCGGCCTGCACACCCGCATCGAGGCGCGCGTCCAGCACATCGTCGACGGCGTCAAGGCTGGCAACGTCTACGTCAACCGCAACCAGATCGGCGCCGTCGTTGGTTCCCAGCCTTTCGGCGGGGAGGGGCTGTCCGGCACCGGCCCGAAGGCCGGCGGCCCGCACTATCTGAGGCGGTTCCGCAGGAGTGTTGCCGCAAGGCCTGGGGTTCGGGCCGCCACGGCTGCGACCGTCGATTTCGCCACGCTGAAGAACAATCTGCCCGACGCCTCGATGGGCGGATGGTCGACGCGGCAAGACCGGATTGCCGTCCTGCGCAAGCATCTGCGTGGAAAAGGCTCCACGCCGATCGCGGCATCTGCTTCGCTCGACTTCGGCCCGGTCGACCTGCCGGGACCGACAGGCGAGGCCAACACGCTGGCGCTGGTGCCGCGCGGCCGGGTGCTCTGCCTCGGCACCGACGTGGAGGCGCTGCTCGCTCAAGCCATCCAGGCGCTCGCTGCCGGCAATGCGGTGCTGGCGGTGGCCCCGGGTGCCGCGGCGGCATTGCAACAGCTGACCGGCAAAGGCATGCCGGTAGCTGCGATCGATGGGACGGTCACTCTTTCAGACCTGAAGGACCTCGGCGTCGACGTGGTGGCGTTCTCTGGCGACGTCGACAGCGCACGCGCCATCCGGCAGGCTCTGTCGGAGCGGGCGGGTCCGATCGTCCCGTTCGTCACCGAGGCGATCTACCCGGCCGCCTACTCTCACGAGCGATCGGTGTGCGTCGACACGACGGCCGCAGGCGGCAACGCCAGCTTGCTGGCCGGCGCTGGTTGAGGCTCAAGCCACTTCGGCAACGCAGCCGAAGCGCAGCAAATTGCCGTGCGGGTCGTGGATGTAGAATTCCTTCATCTTCCACGGCCGGACAAGGAACTCGCTGAGGCGCGGCACGCCGCGTTGCGAGAACTCCCCGTGCAGCGCTGCGATTTCGCCGCCGCGGATGTAGCAGGAGGATACCTCCGGCAGCTTCCGGTCGTCCGCCTTCCAGAAATGGATTTCGATCTCGCCTCGGCGCACGATGAGGTGGTCGTCGCGCTCTGGCCCGACGACCGTGAAGCCGAGGCTGTCGCGATAGAAGGCCCGCGTCTCTTCGATGTTGAGCGAGGGCAGGATCGGAATGGCACGGGCTGCGTCGGCGGGCGACGACATATCAGGCCCCTTCGACGATTGAGAAGCCCTCGAACTGCGGATGGCCGAGATAATGCACGTCGTTCGAGCCGGCGTTGCGATGAGCGGCGCGGAAGTTCTCGGACCTTGTCCAGGCTGTGAAGTCTTCCTTCGTTGCCCACACAGTGTGAGATGCGAACAGCGTATAGCCCTCGGCCTCGTTCTCCGGACCGCGCAGTAGGTGGAACTCCTTGAAGCCGGCCATCTCGTGCAGCGTCGAGTCGCGGCCCTTCCAAATGTTCTCGAAAGCCTCCTCCGAGCCCTTTTTCACCTTGAAGCGGTTCATTGCGATAAACATCGATCTTCCTTCTTTCTCATATGAATGGGGTAAGGGGTCTCATGAACCCGCTTCTGCGAAAGGGCAACCTAGCGGTATCGAGTAGCGCCTGCATCAGCGCCTGAACGCCAGAGGGATGTCGAATTGCCAGCTCGATCGCCCGGACCCTGCGGGGATTGGCGGAAATGGTGCTGCCTTTCGCACAGCCTGGAGTGCTGCCTGGTCGACGGCCGCATCTCCGGAACTCCGCGAGACACGGGCCGAGCGCACGCTGCCGTTCGAAGCGACCGCGAAAGAGACGACGACGTCGCCGCGTCCGCGTGCACGTACCGAACGAGATGCCCTGACGAGCTTGGAACGAACTTTGCCGGGGTAGTTTGAGACGGCGGCATTGCCCACTGCGCCATTCCTCGAACCGCCGCGGCTGGCCTGGCCGCTGTCGCCATTCTCCTGCCCGTCTGACTGCCCGCGCCGCGCATTCGCCTGGTTCTGGCCGCCTTTGCCGGCTGTCCGCTTTTCGGCGGTGGATTTTTTGGCCGTCCTTCCTTGCTCGGCCTTCTTCGGAGGCTGCCTTTCCGCAGCGGGCGCCTTGATGGGCGTGTTCTTTGACCCGATCGGCTTTGCAGCGGCTTTCCTCTCGGCAGGCTCCTCAATCGGCGTGGCCTCAGCCACCATCTCCGGCTTCGGTTCCGGGCGAGGCGCCTCAGCCGGTGTCTGGATCGCCTCGGCCTCAACGGCCTCCATCTCCGGCTGGACGGCGTTGCTTTCAGCCGCGATTGTCACCGGGTCGCTGGCGGTCGCCGCGGTCCCAACCGGAGATGTCTGGACAGCTTCGGCCGTCTGGGATTCGGTCGGCTCCACCTGCTCTCCCTGCGTCGGCGCGACGCTGGCCTGTTGCTGCCGTGTCCCGACCATCGTTTCTATCGGCTGCGCCGCCACCACGGTCTCGACAGGCTCCGCTGTCGGCGGGACAAGATTGTCGTCCTCGACCGGATCGGCACGATCGGTCGTCAGGATCTCCGCCGCAATCTCGGTCGAGAAGGACGCCGATGTCTGCGGGACCCGCTCTGCCTCGATTTGCTCGGCCGCAGCGACCGTCGGCTGCGGCTCGGCGATCACACGCTGCAAGCTTTCGGCCGGCTGCGCCGGTTCGGCACTCTGCGTCTTGATCGACCGCGCTGGCTGCGCCTCGACAGGCGTCAGCATTTCCGGCTCGGGCGCCACTGCCTCGGCCACTTCAACCGCCTCGGAAGCCTCTTCGCCGGGCACCTTCTCGGCAACGACGACGGGAACGGCCTCGAGAATCGTCACCATCGTGACCTCGACCGTGTTCGGCTGGTCTGCGACCTCCCCGGCGCTGACCTCGTCCTCGGGACTGCCGAGGAGGGCCACGCCCGCAAAGTCGGCGCCTTCCTCTTGCACAGCCTCCTCGTCGGCCGAGATGAAAAAGAGCGCGAGCGCGACATGGAAGACGCAGGATACCGCAACCGCGAAAATCCATTTGCGCCCGCGATCCAGCGCTTTCGTCGGTCTCGGGCCGAGCGGTTCGGCGGGTTTTTGTATGATGGCGCCGCTGTCGTCGGCGGGCAAATGATGCTCCGGCGCGACGCGCAAGCCCGTCTCCTGGGCGCCCTCCGGAACGTTGAGTTCCGGATCGTCCGGCTCGAATTCCGCCAGTGCCCTGCCTGCCAGCGGCCGCATGGTGTCGCCCCGACTTGTGGCAGGATCGAGCGCGGCCCCCATGGATTACATGCCGAAAACGATGGCCGATTTCGTCTCGGTCTTCAGTTGCGAGAGACACGCCTTCGGATCGATGCCCGTACCGGCGCACTCCGTTGCATGATTGACCAGCACGCGGCTGACCTTCTTGCAATCGGTGCCGGCAAGATCGAACCGAGCCACCTTGGTCTTGCCGGCCGGCAACTCGTTGAAGTCGAGCACGGTCAGCCGATCCACGACCCCGGCGTCGTTGAACAGCGCCATCTCGAAGGCCGCCTTGGTCACTTCCGAACCGAGATCGTTGGTGACGACGAAGGTGAGCCGGCATCCCTTGTCGGATGGCTGCAAGGCGTTGAGTTCGAGCACGAGGGCAGGCGTTGCCGGCGGCTCGGGTGCCGCGGTCGCTGCCTCCTGTGCCGAGACGGAGGAAGCCGCGGCGAAATTCGCCGCGGCTAGTATGAAGGCAAATCGTGACGCAGCCATGATTTCGTTCAGCCTCCGAAGCGCATGTTTGCCGCTAGCTTGAATGAAATGCCGGGCTCGTAGATGGGCGTCGTTGTCGTAGGCGCGTTGAGCGCGTTCACGTAGGTCTCGTCCAGGAGATTGTCGATGCGCGCGTTGAACTTGAGATCCTCGGTCGCCTGATAGCTCGCGAACAGGTTGACGAGCGTGTAGTCGTCCGCCGCGGTGTTGCCGGCCGGGGCGCCGTTGTACTGGACCTCGCCACCTAGGACGAGCCGGTCCTCCAGGAAGCGGAAGCCCAACTGGCCGGTGACCTGCGAGGACGGAACGGTCAGAAGGTCGGCACGCTCGCCATCGTACGATTCCGTGTGGCCGTCGATGATGGAAGCAGACAGGCCGAGGAAGCCCCACGCCGCGTCATAGACGCTTTCCAACTCGAAGCCCTTGATCTCGGCATTCGCGAAGTTCTGGTACTGATAGCAGATCGGCGGGATCGGAACGGGCATGACGAATGGGCAGGCGGGGTTGCCTTCGAACCGCGAGATTTCGGTGCCGCCGATATAGTCGTCGATATCGTTGTGGAAGTAGGCTGCCTTGAGACGCAGGGTATCGTCGGCCTGGAAAAGGCCGTCTCGGCTGTAGTTCACGCCGAATTCGACCGTGTGTGCGGTTTCCGGCTTCAGGTCCGGGTTCGGCAGGAATGGGAAGGTGACACCGGCTGGGTGCAGGCCGCTGATCAAGGTTTCCGACAGCGACGGCGAACGGTAGCCTTCCGCATACGTGCCGTAGATCTGGAGCCCGTCGAGGCCGATTTTTTCGAAAGGCGATACGCCGACCGTGATGCGCGGCGACAGGCGGTCGCCCGAGGTCTCGCCGACGTCGCTGTCCAGCTTGTAGCTGTCGTAGCGCAGCGCGCCGACCACCTCGAGCCACTCCCAGACGAGCTTTTCCTGGATGTAGGCGCCGGAGACGCGACGCTTGCCCGGCGGGGTGTAGACGTCGTTGCCGCCATCGGGGCTGGTCGTGTGAACGTCGTCCTGCACCCAGTCGCCGCCATAAGTCAGCTCGTGCGAAACGGCGCCGGTGTCGAAGCGGGATGTATTCCAGAGATCGATGCTGGGCGTCTCGACCTCGTAAGTCGTCTGCGAGCCAGCAGGATAGACGATCGGCAGGCCGGTTTCGGAATCGAACCGGTTCGGCACGTCGACGAGGTAGGTCTGGTCGAGGTTTGCCTTGTTGTATGCGACGTTGACGTGCAGGTCGAGCCAGCTCTCGTTCTCGTCCTGGATGTTGTAGCGCCCTGTGAAGGTGTTCTGCTTCAGGTCCATGCGGGATTGGCCGGCGCCTTCTTCCCATGTGTCGTCGGCGCCGATCCAGCCGAGCTTCAGTTCGCTGTTGTCGGTCGGCCGTATCGAAGATTTGAGGATACCGCTGAGAATCTCGAAGGCGCTGCCGTCGGTCCGGTCGCCGTTGCCGTCTTTGTAGTCGTCGAAGTCGCGCCAGACGATGTTGCCGAGAACATCGAAGTTTTCGTTGAAGCGATAGGCGCCGGTGCCGCTGGTCGTCCAGCCCGTCCCGTTGCTGTCGAACTGCCCGGTCGCCGATGCGGCCCAAGTCTCACCGTCGCGCAGGAAGTCGTCGGCGTCCTTCGTTTCGTACATGACGACGCCGCCGATCGCGCCGGAGCCGTAGGTGTTGGCGACGGGGCCGCGGATCACGTCGACCTGCTGGATCAATTCCGGATCGAGCCAGAACATCGACTGCGTGCCATGGCCGCTGCGCTGGAAGTCCTGCCTTGCGCCGTCGACGATGACGGCAACGCGGCCGAAATCCTGAAGGCCGCGGATGTTGACGCTGGACGCTGTGCGGTTCGCGTCGGACTGCAGGGCAACGCCGGGGACGCCGAACAGGACATCCTGTGGCGTCGTAGCCATCCTTCGCTCGAGTTGCTCCTGATCGACATGGCTCACCGAGGCCATCTGCTCGATTGCCGTCTCGCCGGTGCGACTGACGATGGTGATCTGGTCGAGCTGCGTCACGCCCGCTTCCGAGGCGTTGCCCGTCTCGGCAACCCCGCCCTCCGCTTCCACGGCGTTCTGCTGCGTCGTCGGCTCAGCTTCCTGCGCCCAACCCCATTGTGCGCCAAGCGATACCGTCATCGCGGCTCCGCTCAGCAGAACCGCCGCCTTGCGACCTATAAGCCCCATGTCCCAACTCCGATGCCTGGATATGAATGCTGGCTGGCAGGGACGCTGGCTGGCATCTTCAAATTCGCCGGCCTGTTTTAATGTTGACTCGTTCAGTCCGGTATTGCACTGACTAATAAACCTGATTATTCGAGTCAAGAAAACAAATCGCATTTTCAGCCCGGCCGATCATCGGCCCAGCCGACAGCAGAAGGAGCTGATCATGAACACGCACAACCAGAACGATTTCAGGTTTCGTCCCCGGCGGCCGGTGCAGGCCGATCAGGTGCAGTACGCCCCCTTGCGGACGCCCTCGCGGACCGTTTCGAGCGAGTCCCTGTTCAACGGGTCGTACGAGATCGGCATTAACCATGGCGGCGCTCTGTACCGGCTCAAGATCACCCGCCAGGGCAAGCTCATCCTCAACAAGTAAGGCAGCCTACGATGGACCAGCGCGTCAAACCCGCACCGCACGAGATCAGGACCGCTCGCGCTGAAAATCCCAAGATGCGGGAACGTGATCTCGCCGCACAACTCGGGATATCGGAAGCCGAACTGGTCGCGGCCCATTGTGGGGAAAGCGTACAGCGCGTCGAGCCTCGGGTGAACGACGTGCTTCTCGGGCTGGAAGCCCTCGGCGAGGTGATGGCGTTGACCCGTAATGAAAGCGCGGTCCACGAGAAGATCGGCGTCTATGAGAACATCAAGACCGGCGAGCATTCCTCGCTGGCTCTCGGCGAGAACATTGATCTGCGCATATTTCCGAAGGTGTGGGCGCATGGTTTCGCTGTCGAGAAACAGGATGGCGACGAGGTCCGGCGGTCTCTGCAGTTCTTCGACGCCGCTGGCGACGCCGTCCACAAGATACACCTGCGTCCGTCCTCCGATGTGCGGGCTTACCGCAACCTGGTCTCGCAGATCGTCTCTGCCGACCAGTCGCCGACGGTGGCGACCAAGAGCATCGCCAAGGCCGGGGTTCCGTCCGGCGAGCAGGGAAGCGCGGAGGATCTGCGTGAGCGGTGGAGCCGCATGACCGACGTGCATCAGTTTTTCGGGATGCTGAAGACGCTGAGGCTTTCGCGCCTTCAGGCGCTGTCGATGGTAGGCGAGGATTACGCCTGGAGGCTCGCCCAAGAGAGCCTGGGCGCGATGTTCAACCACGCCGCCGAGGGCGGCTTGCCGATCATGTGCTTCGTCGGCAACCGTGGATGCATCCAGATCCATTCCGGCCCCATCGCCACGGTGAAGCCGATGGGACCCTGGATCAACGTCATGGACGCGACGTTCCACCTGCACCTGAGAGCGGACCACGTGCGCGATCTGTGGGCGGTCCGCAAGCCGACCGCGGACGGACATGTCACCTCGGTCGAGGCCTATGGTGCCGATGGCGAGCTGATCATCCAGTTCTTCGGTCAGCGTCACGAAGGCGAAAGCGAGCGCGACGACTGGCGCTTCCTGGCCGAAAACCTTCCGCGCATCCCGCTCCTCACGGCAGCCTGAGAAAGCCGACCCATGAATCTATTTCGACGTTTCCCACGCCTTCTTGGCGTGGGGTTTTCAGTTTTGGCTCTTTCGAGCGGCCTTGCCATTGCCGAAGACGTGCAGGCCGCCTTCAGGGACTCGTCGCGCCTGGTTTCGATCGGCGGCTCGGTGACGGAAATCGTCTACGCGCTCGGCAAGGAGGGGACGCTCGTCGCACGCGATTCCACCAGCCTCTATCCGGATGCCGCCAGGGGACTTCCGGATGTCGGCTATATGCGGCAGCTCTCGGCGGAAGGGGTTCTTTCGGTCAATCCAACCGGGCTCCTCGTGCTGGAAGGCAGCGGGCCGAAGGAAACCATCGATGTCCTCGAGAAGGCCAGCGTCCAGCTGATCACGGTCCCGGAAACCTATGACCACGCCGGTATTCTCGACAAGATTCGTGTTGTCGGGGCGGCGCTGGGCGCCGATGCCGAGGCGGCCGAACTTTCCGCTCAGGTCGATGCCGATCTCGCTGCCGCCGAAAAGCTGACCGCGGCTTTGCCTGAGAAAAAGCGGGTCCTGTTCATCCTCTCGCTCCAGGGGGGCAAGATATTGGCCGCGGGATCTAATACGGCAGCAAACGGCATCATTGAGTTGGCTAGCGCTGCGAATGCCGTGCAGGGCTACACTGGATACAAGCAGCTGTCCGACGAGGCCGCCATCCTGGCAAGGCCCGACGTGATCCTCATGATGAATCGCGGCGGCGAGCATGAAATGCCCGATGCGGACATGTTCGCCCATCCCGCCATAGCTCCGACGCCGGCCGGACAAGCCAAGCGCGTGATCCGCATGGACGGCAACTATCTGCTGGGTTTCGGACCGAGGACGGCCGCCGCTATCCGTGAACTGGCGACCGCCCTCTACGGCGACGAGATCAAGGGCTGACGTGTCCGCCGAGATGATGGCCGGCAAGATCGGCATGAGAGACGACGCGTCGAAGGACGGCGACCGGTCCGCGCGGGCACGGGCAGCCACGGCGATGTTGTTGCTGTTGCTCGCGGCTACCATGCTCTTCAGCCTGGCGTCCGGCGCTTCGGACGCTTCGGCATGGACGATTGTCCGCGGCTGGCTTGTGTCGGTTTCGGATGCAGACCCGCTTTCAGTCCGCGATAGCGTCATCATCTATGACATCCGGCTGCCGCGGATCGTCATGGGTGTCCTGATCGGTGCCGCATTGGCCGTTTCAGGCGCAGTGATGCAGGGACTGTTCCGGAATCCGCTGGCGGACCCTGGGCTTGTCGGCGTTTCGGCCGGGTCCAGCCTCGGCGCCGTTTCGGTGATCGTGCTCGGCACGACGATGCTGGCGCCGCTGACGGCGATGTTCGGCACCTTTGCGCTTCCGCTTGCAGCTTTCGCGGGAGGGCTGGCGACCACCCTCATCCTCTACCGGATATCGACCCGCCAGGGGCGAACGTCCGTTGCCACCATGCTGCTGGCCGGTATCGCACTCGCGGCCCTCGCGATGGCGCTCACCGGCGTGCTGATTTTCATGGCGGACGATCGGCAGTTGCGCGATCTCACCTTCTGGCAGCTCGGCTCGCTTGCCGGTGCGACCTGGAACAAGATCTGGGCAATCGGCCCTATCATCGTGCTCGCGCTTGCCGCGACTCCATTTCTGGCGCGCGGGCTCAATGCCCTGGCATTGGGGGAGGCGACGGCCAGCCACCTCGGCATTCCGGTCCAGCGATTGAAATATGTGGCGATCGTGTCGGTGTCCGCAGCCATCGGTGCGTCGGTGGCCGTCAGCGGCGGCATCGGCTTCGTCGGCATCGTGGTGCCGCACCTGTTGCGGCTGGCGATGGGACCGGACAACCGCTATCTGCTTCCCGCCTCGGCACTGCTGGGGGCCAGTATGCTTCTGCTCGCAGACGCGGTGAGCCGCACTATCGTCGCGCCGGCAGAGCTTCCCATCGGCATCGTCACGGCGACCGTCGGAGCACCGTTCTTTCTCTGGATACTGCTGCGGCGGCGCGGCATCCTCGACCTCTGACAGCCATGATTGAAGCACGCGACATCGCCGTCTCGATCGGCGGCAGGCCTATCGTTTCCGGGATCGACCTCGATGTAGCTCCGGGCGAACTCGTGGCGATCGTCGGGCCCAACGGTTCCGGCAAGACGACATTCCTGAAGGCCCTTTCCGGCGACCTGGACTACAGGGGGAGCGTGTCCTTCAACGGGCGCGACCTTGCTTCCATGAAGCCCTGGGAAGCTGCCTCACTGCGTGCGGTGTTGCCGCAATCTGTCGCGCTGTCGTTTCCCTTCACCGTCCGCGAAATCGTCAGGCTGGGCCTCACCGGGGGGCGATCGGGCGCTCCTGCCGGCGATGAATCGTCGCTTCCGGAACGGGCGCTCGCCAGGGTCGACCTCGACGGATTTGCCGGACGCTTCTACCAGGAACTGTCCGGGGGCGAGCAGCAGCGTGTCCAGCTGGCGCGTGTCCTTTGCCAGGTCTGGGCGCCGGTCCTGGAGGGCGTGCCACGCTACCTATTCCTTGATGAGCCGGTTTCGAGTCTGGACATCAAGCACCAGCTCATCATCATGAAGATCGCGCGGGAATTTGCCGCCAGCGGAGGAGGGGTGGTGGCGATCCTGCACGACCTCAACTTGACTGCGATGTTCGCCGACAGGATGTCGGTCATGCATCGCGGCCGGCTGGCCGCATCCGGCAAACCGGCCGAGGTTCTCACAGATGCTCTGATATCGAAGGTGTTCGAATGTGACTTGCGGGTCGGCGTGCCGCCGACGCCTGGAACGCCCTTCGTCCTGCCGCAGTCCGCGGCCGACTGATCGTTGGGGCTCTACCCTGCGAGCGCACGCGGCTCGAACTGGCCTTCGATGCCGAGGAGGCCCCGCATGTCCGTCCTCGCAGAAACGAGGTCGGCGATCGTATGGCGCATCAACACTTCGAAGAACGCATTCAATGCCTCACGAAGCGCCGAGTTCAGGGCGCAGGAATCCACCAGCGGGCACTCGGTGGCATCGTTTTCGAAGCATTCGGCCATTGCAAAACTCTCTTCGGTGACGCGAACGACGTCGAAGAGGGATATCTTGTCAGCAGCACGTCCCAGGCGGACACCGCCGTTGCGACCGCGCACCGTTTCCACCAGCTTGGCCTCGACCAGTGGCTGGAGGATCTTGAACAGAAACAGCTCCGACACCGCATAGGCGCTGGCGATCTCGGGGACGCGGCTAAGCCGTCCGTCGTTTGCGGCGCAATACATGAGGATGCGCATCGCGTAATTGGTTTGTCGCGTAAGCCGCATGGCTGGTCCTCGCGGTCATTTTGAACGGGGGCAATATGACTTATTCTTTAGAACAATTCCAGACAACAGGCCAGGAAAACTGGACCTGACGAGTCCTGTTTAGGCGATCAATCTTCCCAGGGGCGTTTCTTCGTTCTCAGCCTCGCTGTGCGCACTATGTGTGCATTGTTGTCGCGTAGTCCAAGCGGAACGGTCATGAATTCAGCGGAAGCCTCGCCACTCCCAGGAAACGACGCAGGAAAGCTCGCCGCGCTGAGACGGACCAAGGTCATCGCAGCCGGCGCGCTTTGCATCTGCATAGCAGTTTTCGCTGTCGCAAAGGCACTTGAATATCGCTGGCCCTGGCTCTCTTTCGTGGCTGCGTTTGCCGAAGCTTCAGCAATCGGTGGCATCGCCGACTGGTATGCGGTTGTCGCTCTATTTCGCAGACCGCTTGGGCTGCCGGTGCCGCATACGGCGATCATCCCGAACAATCAGCAGCGCATTGCCGACAATCTCGGACGGTTCATAGAAACCAATTTTCTCGCACCCGAGCCAGTTCGGCGAAAACTGCAAGAAGTCGATTTCGCGGCTCAGGTCGCTGAATGGCTCGCGCGGCCCGATCATGCCGACAGCCTTTCTCGATTCGTCGTGCGCCTCGTGCCGCAGACCCTTGCTGCAATCGGTCAATCCGGGCTGAAGGAATTCGTCAAGGAGCGGATGCTCGGCGAGATCGACAAGGTGCAAATCGCGCCGCTGGCAGCGGATCTCCTGTCGACATTTACCGACGACAACCGCCATCAAAGGCTGCTTGACGAGTTCACCAAGGTCATTGGCCGGTTCCTCAGCGACGAAGACGCTCTCGCATCCATGCGCGACCGCATTCGCGAGGAGCTGCCGTCCCTTTTCAACCTATTCCGCGCCGACGCCTATCTTCTGAAGAAGATCGTCGCTTCGGCAGGTTCGCTGCTGGAGGAGGTGAGGGCCGATCCGCACCATCCCATGCGGCAGGAATTCGACCGTTTCGTAGAGCAGTTCATCGAACGGCTCAGGACGTCCCAGGCCTATTCGCAGCGTGTGGAAGAGTTGAAGCGCAATCTTCTCCGAAGACCGGAAGTGGCGGATTTCGCGGACGATGTCTGGCAGAGCATGCGCGCCTTCATTGAGCGGGACGCGCAGTCCGACGAGTCCCTCATCCGCCGGCACCTCGCTTCCATGTTCGTGGATGTCGGGCGTCACCTGGCGACGGACCCGCAGATTCGCGCCGACATGAATGAGGGCTTCGTCGTCGCCTTGGCATCCTTCGTCGAAAGTCAGAAGAGCGGCGTTTCGACTTTCATCGCCGATCAGGTCAAGAGCTGGAACCTTGGTCAGTTGACGCGTCTCATCGAGATCAACATCGGCCGGGACCTTCAATATATCCGCTTCAACGGGATGATTGTCGGCGGGCTCGCCGGTCTGGCGCTGCATGTGTTCGAACGTTTCCTGACGTCCGGCTGACAAAGCGGCGGCCGACTGCCGCATCCTCGGATGCGTAGGTCGAGGGTGGGAGTCAACCACTTCAGAAGCGATCTATGATCCCGATGCCCTTTCCTTCGAACCGATCCATGGCCATCAAGGCCTCCGGAGCTTCGTCGAGCGTCATTCGCTTCCCGAGCAGCAGACCGGGATTGAGCTTGCCCGTGCGGATCATCTCCATCATCGCCTCGTAGCGAAACGCTTGCATGCCGTGGCTGCCGCGGATCTCGAGTTCATAGGCGATGACCTTTGCCATCGGGATCTGTGGCTTGGCGAAATCGCCGAGCATCAGGCCGACCTGCACGTGGCGCCCGCGTCGGCGCAGGTTCGAGATCGAGTTGAAGCATGTCGCGGGATGACCGAGAGCGTCCACCGACACATGCGCGCCGCCGCTGGTGATTTCCTTCACCGCGCGCACGACGCTCGTGTTCGAAGCGTTGACGGTTGCAACCGCGCCGACCTCGCGCGCGAAGTCGAGTTTCGCCTCGGTCAGGTCGATCGCGACGACGTTGGCACCCATCGCGCTCGCGATCATGATCGCCGACAGGCCGACGCCGCCGCAGCCATGCACGGCCACCCATTCACCCGGCGTGACGCGACCCTGATCGACGACGGCCCGGAACGCAGTGACGAAGCGGCAGCCGAGGCTTGCCGCCGTCGCGAAATCCATGCTTTCGGGGAGCCGCACCAGATTGGTGTCGGCGAAATCCAGAGCCACATATTCCGCGAAGGAGCCCCAGGCCGTGAAGCCCGGCTGATACTGGTTCTCGCAGACCTGGTGATTGCCGGAGGCGCATTCGGAGCATCGTCCGCAGCCCGCTACGAAGGGGACGGTGACGCGGTCGCCCTCTTTCCAACGAGTGACGCGGCTCCCGATGGCCGCAACCGTACCGGCCAGCTCATGACCTGGGACGTGGGGCAGGCGGATGTCCGGGTCGTGCCCCATCCAGCCATGCCAGTCGGAGCGGCAAAGACCCGTCGCCGCAACCTTGACCACGACGCCTTCCGGAGAAGGACTTGGGTCCGGCACGGTGCGGATCGCCGGCGCCTGGCCGAATGCCTCGAAAAGAACAGCCTTCATTCAGCCCACCGTCGGATGATTGGTTGCGCAGCCGTATGTCTCGATAGCAAGGCTGTCCAGCACCAATCGAATCTGATCGACTACCTCCGGTGGGCTTCCGGTGCGTCAGCAATACCAACAGCTCTCCTGTGGGTTTCCGCCGATCGGGCGAGCACTTCTCCACGCAGGATGCTAAACCGCCGACGAGCCCAATCACGTGGTCGCAAGAGGAATTGGATGAAGGTAGGGATCGACATGGGAACGGGGTCCGGCAGGACCGCGGCCATGCTGGATCTCGAGGAGTTGCTGGCGACCCGTCTGCTCGTGCAGGGCAATTCGGGCTCGGGAAAGTCGCATCTGCTGCGACGCCTGCTGGAGCAGAGCGCGCCGTGGGTGCAGCAGATCATCATCGATCCCGAAGGCGATTTCGTCACCCTCGCCGACAAGTTCGGCCATGTCGTCATCGATGCCCAGCGAACCGAGCAGGAGCTGACCGGCATCGCCCTGCGTATCCGCCAGCATCGCGTGTCGGCCGTCCTCAACCTCGAGGGCCTCGACGTCGAGCAGCAGATGCGCGGAGCGGCGGCCTTCCTCAACGGCATGTTCGACGCCGATCGCGAGTTCTGGTACCCGGTGCTGGTCGTCGTCGACGAAGCCCAGCTTTTTGCGCCGGCTGTAGCCGGCGAGGTGTCAGACGAGGCGCGAAAGACGTCTCTCGGCGCGATGACCAACCTGATGTGCCGCGGCCGCAAGCGCGGCCTCGCCGGCGTGATCGCCACGCAGCGTCTCGCCAAGCTCGCGAAGAACGTTGCCGCCGAAGCCTCCAATTTTCTGATGGGCCGCACCTTTCTGGACATCGACATGGCGCGCGCGGCCGATCTGCTCGGCATGGAGAAACGCCAGGCGGAAATGTTCCGCGATTTGGCGCGAGGCAATTTCGTCGCCCTCGGACCGGCCCTTTCGCGGCGACCGCTGCCGATCGCGATCGGACCCGTTGAGACTTCGGCAAGGTCCGTCAGCCCGAAGCTCACGCCGCTGCCGGAAGCCGTCGAGGATGTGGAGAACCTGATCCTGACGCCCGGCCCTGAGGAGATGCGCCAGCCGCCGCGGCGCCACCGCCCTGCGCCTCCGGCGGCCACGGCAGACATCATGGCGCAGCTTGCAAGGGCAAAGCCCGAGCCCGAACCCGCCGCCGAGCCGATGTTCGAAGTCATCGACGAGGCCGCGCGGGAAGAGACGATCCTCGCAATCGTGAGCGAGATGATCGATGATCGTGACGCCTCGTTCCAGACCGATGCGGTGCTCTACCAGGATTTCCTGGTCCGATGCCGTATCCGGCGGCTGCAGGGAAGACCTCCCGAACTGTCCGAGTTCCGTCGCAGACTGGCGGTCGCCAAGGCCAAGGTCGATCACGAACTCGCGGCCGGCCAGCCCTGGCAGCAGGCGCTCGAACTCTCGGCAAGTCTGCCGGACGATCTTCAGTCCGTTTTCCTGATCGTCGCCAAGGCGGCGATAGCCGCGCAGCCTTGCCCTCCGGACAGGGCTCTGGCTCGCGCCTACGGCACCCACTCCGCGCGCCGCGCGCGGCGGCTCCTTGCCTATTTCGAGGAGCAGGGGGTCGCAGTCGTCCGTACGGATTTCCACGGCAAGCGAATCGTCGCGTTCCCCGATATCGGCTGTGAGACGTTACCAGGCGACCCGGACGCCGACGACGCGCCATTCGCGCAGGCGGCCGAGTAGCGCTGCCATTGACTGGCGGAAGGCACCGGCCGCGGCGTCAGGTTTTCACAAGATCGATTCCGGAGTATACAAGCGGCTTAGGCGCGAGGCGTTCGGACTGTGAGCCGTTGCTCAATGAGCTTGACGGCGGGAGTCGTTGATGGTCGCCGATACACGTTTCGACAGGCGTGACTTCATGATGGCTTCCCTCGCCGGGGCCTCCACGATGATCGCTTCCGGTGCAGCCCAAGCCCTGGATGCGTCGCCCGCCGAAGCCCGGGCCGGCACGAGTTTCACAGGCGATATGATCCAGGGGAAGAAGGTCGTTTCGGCGCTGGACGTCCGCGACCTCGAGGCGGGCCGCACACACCAGCTCTTCTTCCAGGGCGTGCAGATGCCGACCGGCCAGCACTGGTACGTCTCGGTGATCGTGGCAAAGGGCGCCAATCCCGGCAAGCGGGCCGTCCTGGTCAGCGGCGTGCATGGGGACGAAATCAGTTCAGTGCACACGGTCCAGATGGTGATGAACAAGCTCGATCCGGCGCTGATGTCCGGAACGGTCATGGCCGTGACCGATGTTGCCCGTCCCGCCCTCGAATCCATGCAGCGCCGATGGCCCAACACAGGCCGGGGCGCGGACCTTCTCGACATGAATAGGCAGTGGCCCGGCAATGAGAGCGGCGCCAGCGCGGTCAGCCGGCATGCGGGGCTGCTCTTCAACCGGCTGCTCAGGCCGAACGCGGATTTCGCAATAGACTTTCATACGGGAACGACAGGCTTCGACGTCGCGACGTTCAATATAGCGAGCATGGACGTGCCCGAAATCCGGGCGATGGTGGAGCTCTATCCCGTCTCCCAGGTCTTCAACGATCATGCCTATCCTGGCGTCCTGCACAACGCCTTTGTCGACGCGGGCATCCCGGCTTTCACGCCGGAAGTGGGGCCTGCGCGCGTGCTGGACCTTCATGCCGTCGCGCAGTTCGTCGAAGGTACGATGAATGTACTGAAACATCACGGGATCGTAGCGGGAAACATCGGAAGAACCGGCCGGGACGTCGGTGTCTTCGTCGGCGACAGCGCTTTCCCGGTACTCGCAGAGCACGGCGGATTCGTCGAACCCCTCGTGCTACTCAACGACAAGGTCTCTGTGGGCCAGTATGTAGCCGTGCAGCGCAACAGCTTCGGCGATATCATCGCCGAATACAGGAGCGGCGTGGCGGGCGAAGTTGCAGGATTGCGAAGCGACGCGACGGCAGAGCCGGGCGATCCGCTGGCCTTCATCCTGTTCGACAGTGGTGTCCGTGACGTTGCGGAGATCTATCAGGAATAAGCAATCATGGTCCCACCTCGCTAGCTCGTGGGGCAGGGAAGACGGATAGCCAGAAGCATGGAGACGCCGTGTTCACCGCAGCTTTCCTCGCTCCAATCCTCGTAGAGATCGTTGCCGGCGCCGGCAGCGCCGTCGTGGTTGGCAATGTCGTGCAGCCCATCTCCTTCGGGGCTCTTAGGAATGCCATAGTCGGAGCAGTCGGTGGGCTCGTCTGCGCCTGGATAACGGCGCGCACGCCTGGGCTGGAGCAGTATGTGGAGGGCGAGCTTTCCGCCGAACTGCTGGCTGGCGTTGGCGCTGCCGGTCTCGTCGGCGGCGCGTTGGCGATCACCATCGCCGGACTCGTGCGCAACCAGACGGCGAACTGATCGGGCAGGCTCGCCCTCGGTGTGGCGGAAGTTGCAAGATCGCATAAGCCGCGGGCGGCGTTCGTCTCGCCTCGCCTCGTCACCTTACCGTTCGCTGAGCGGGGGACTCGTCGCTGGCGCTCATGGCGGGCGCATGGATGGGTTCGGGCCGGGCATCCGCGGGTTCTATCGGGCGACATGGCGACTGGGCTCGCGCAAGACTTCATCGGCCTGTCACAGGGCTCGGCTAGAGAGCGCCGATGTTGGCGCGCCGAAAATCTGAGTCGACTTTCCGGGAGCTCTCCTATGCGAGCCCGGCGGACCCGCGCATCAAGCGCTGGTTCATCCGCTCCGTCGAGGGTTTGTCCGGACGAGATCGCTTCGCCGCGGCCTACGATCTTTGGCGCAAGAACATTGTGCCCACGGGCGACAGGGTCTTCGGACAGATCCTGCAACTCGTCGGGATAGGCATCCGGACGGAGGAGCAGTGGCCGCCTCCCGGATTGTCGGAAGCAGCGGAAAGGCCGCTTGTCATCGTCGCCAACCACCCGTTCGGCATCGGCGACGGCATAGCGATCCTGTCGCTCGCGGAGCAACTGGGGCGACCCTTCCGCGTTCTGATCTCCGCCGATTTGATGAAGATCCCGGAGATGCGGCCTTATTCGCTGCCGGTGGACTTCTCCGGCACCAAGGAAGCGCTGAAGAACAATCTCGCCGTCCGGCACGAGGCAGTGCGGCTGCTGAAATCGGGTACGACGATCGTGGTGTTTCCGGCCGGCGGGGTGGCGACCGCGCGCAAGGGCTTTGGCGCCGTCGAGGATCTTCCCTGGAAGATGTTCCCGGCGCGGCTGATCCAGGATGCAAAGGCATCGGTCGTGCCGATGCACTTTTCCGGCCGGAACGGGCGATTGTTCCACGTCGTCAGCTGGCCGATGAATCTCACGGAACGCGATAACCGGCTGGCCCGACTGGTGGGAGGGCTCTCGCTGACGTTGCGCCTCGCCCTTCTCGTTCGCGAATTCGCACGCTTGCCCGGCAAGACCATCGACGTCAGGATAGGCCGCACACTCGAATGGAGCGAACTGGAGCCGATGCGCGACCGCAAAGTCCTGCTCCAGCGGTTGAAGGCGGCAGTTTTCGAACTGGCGCCGGACAGGCCGGGCAGGCGCTTCAGGGGTGTACGTGTCCGACGCGAGCGAGAGAGCCGCCAAGCGGCCTGAGCGCGCACCAAGTCGGCGTCAACCGGGGTTCCGGCCCGACGCTGGGGCTTTAGTCGGCGCTTTCCATGTCGTTGACTTCGTGGGCGTCGTTCGCAACGACCTCGACGTCCTGGTTGCGCCCGCCGACCACCGTGAAATCGCGCTGGTAGATGCGGTCCTTGTTCTTGGCGATGATCAGGTAGTCACCTTCGGCCAGCACGACCGAGGCAAAGGCGCCTACGACCTCTCTCACCGAGTCACCGGACCCCGACAAGATCGACCAGGAAGTGTCGGCGATCGCTTCGCCGCCGGCTTCGCGGACCAGCTTCATGGTCAGTTCAGCCGCTTTGTGTTCGACGGTGGCTTCGGTGAGCTTGCCGGCTTCGACGCGGATGTCCGAACGAATCACGGCGTTGACCGTCCCGTAGGTCGAGACGACGTGGTAAGTGCCGGAGTTCAGGCGGATGACGGTGTTCGGGCTGACATCCGGTATGATGAGCGCCCGATCCCCGCCGGCGTCGGCATCGGCGTCGTAGACAGAAAATTTGAGTTTGGAGGAGGGGATGCGAACGCCACCAGCGAGGACCGCATCGAGCTTCAGGCCTCCCGCGTCGAGAACGAGGCTCTCGCTTTTGTTTTCCCGACCCACGGTGATCCGTTTCGTCGCGCCTGCGCGCCCATACGAGGCGTGGACGAGATAGCCGCCTGGCGCAAGGTTGAACACGCTGGCGCCACCCTGGGCAGAGGCGACCAGGGGCAACTTGCCGTCGGTGCCGGGCTCCTGTCCGAAAACGCGCCAAACCAGACCGCGCGGTATGTCTTTGCCGTCCACGGTCAGCTTCGCGGAAAGCGTGATCTGACCGGTCGATGCAAGTGCCAACGGACCGTCGCTCTCACTTGCAGGGGCAAAACTGGAGATCGATGGAAGTTGGAGATTGATGGCGGGGTCCAGAGTTTCCTGGGCGTGCACGAGCGCGGGCAAAGCCGTGAAGACGACAGTTGCGGCCAGCACCGCGAAAAGACGGATCACCCCTCCGGTCATGCTTGCGTTGAACCCCAACCAGATGGCAATTTCAAGACCAATTCAACGGACGCCTTGGCTGTCGATCAGCGACCCCGGCGTCCCGCGACCTAAACCAGCCACGGACGCGGCAGCACGCAGCGCCTCAGCCCGCATTTCGGAGAAGAGAAAAATGGCATCGCCCATTATCGACCACCTTTTGACTCGCAGTTCGGCACCCATCCCAGAGCTTAAGGAACCAGCCCCGTCAGATCAGGAGATCGAGACGATTCTGACTGCGGCGACCCGCGTGCCTGACCACGGCCGCTTGGCGCCTTGGCGCTTCATCCTTTATCGAGGCGACGCCCGGGCGAGGGTAGGGGAACTGCTGCTCGATTTGGCGGAACAGCGCGAGGGGCCTCTTCCCGAAGGCCGCCGTAACCAGGAACTGACACGATTTTCACGGGCGCCTCTGGTGGTGGGCGTGATTTCCAGCCCCAAGGAAAGCCCAAAGATACCGCAGTGGGAGATGTTCCTGTCTGGCGCCGCTGCCGCGATGAACCTTGTGCATGCCGCCAATGCGCTGGGCTACGGCACCAACTGGATCACCAACTGGTATTCGGACACCGAGGAAGGGCGCGCCATCCTCGGCCTTGCCCCACACGAACAGGTGGTGGGCTTCATTCACATCGGAACGTACGAAGGTCAGCCGTTCGAGCGGCCCCGCCCGGACGTCAAGACGCTATACGCGGATTGGTCCGGTCCATGGAGAGGCTGACGAGGGACAGGTCTGGCTCGCGAACGGTCATCGCCGAGAAACCACGGCGGTTCAGATTGCATCGGCCGACACGGGCTCGACGCTTTCGATGGTCAGGCGCCGTACTCGCCCGTCGCGCGCCTCCCAATCGATGGACTGTCCGTGCGAGAGGCCAATCAGGGCAGCGCCGATCGGTGTCAGGATGGAAATCCTTCCCGCCGAGATGTCGGCTTCGCCAGGATAGACGAGGGTGACCGTCCGGACTTCTCCGCCATCGGTGGCGTAGCGCAGCGTCGATCCCATGCGTGCTATGCCGTCCTTCAGCCGTTCGTCCGGAACGACGCGGGCACGTTCCAGTTCAGCGAGCAGGTCCTCCGCGGCTTCCTGATGTCGCTCGATAGCGGTCTGGGCAAGCCTCATGAGCTTCTCGTGGTCGGACTGGCTGATCGTGATGGCGGGCTTGCGGTGTCGGGCTCTTTGAGACGTCATGCTTATACCTCTTGCGCTCCGCCTGACGTGACGAAGCTCTAAAATGCAGTGGTGATGCAAGTCGCTTGCGAGGCGGGCTCTCGGCTTGTCCGGACTGCCGTGGACCATGCCGTCAGTCGGGCCGCCTCGGTTCCCCTCGGCCGGGCGCGACGCGACCGGGCCGGGGGTCAACTGCCCGCGATTGGACAGACCCTGTTCAGATCCCTGATGATGCGCTCGACAGCGGCCATCCCCATGACATGGGAAAAATCGTCAGAGGTGTCAAGGATTTGGGTCCGAATATCGGGTCACCCATTCGGGTATGGTTTCAACGAACGGACGGCTTGCGAGCGGCTTGACGGGATGTCGGAATTGCCGGCTGGAACAGTCGTGCAGGTCGTCGCGTCGATGGATCGCGTTGGACTGCGCATGCCCTGAAAACGCGCTGCCGTCTTTCAGCCTTGGTCACTGCGGCCTTGCTCTGGTCTCACTCTTGCAAGCAGCCGTTGCGCCCGCTTCAGATGCGGTATGTCGAACATCTTGCCGTCGCGCCCGATGACGCCGGGGTTGCCAGCTTCGGCAAAAGCCGCGACGAGCGCACGGGCGTGTTCTATAGCCGCCGGGGAAGGGGTAAATACCTCGTTGATCACGGCGACCTGCGCGGGGTGGATGGCAAGTTTGCCGGTGAACCCGTCGCGCTCGGCCTCGAGGCATTCGGCGCGCAGCGCTTCGAGATCGCGAAAGTCGACGCTGACGGTGTCGATCGCCGCGACGTCGCTGGCCGCGCCTGCAAGAAGCGTGACGGCACGGGCAAAGCGGAAGACATCCGTGTAGCGGCCTTGTTCGTCGCGGGTCGAACGGGCGCCGACGGCGGCCGAAAGATCCTCGGCGCCCCAGGTCAGAGCGGTGAGTCGCGGCGAACAGCCGGCATAGGTGGCAGTCGAGAGCGTCGCGAGGCCCGTCTCGGTCACGATCGGCAGGATGCCGATTTTGCCGTCAGGGAGGCCGTTCTCCATCTCGGCGACGCGCAGCTTCGTGGCGAGGTGCTGCACATCCTTGCCACCTTGCGCCTTGGGCAGCATAATGCCGTCCACGCGCGCCGGCACGACGGCGGCCAGATCGTCGTCGGTGAGGCCGGTCGTCAGGTCGTTCACGCGGACGTAGACCAGCGGTCCATCCGCCGGCCGTGCGCCGATTGCTTCTGTAGCATGCCGGCGGGCCATGGCCTTGTTCGATGGCGCGACCGAGTCTTCCAGATCGACCACCACGACATCCGCACTTGCAGAGAACCCTTTCTCCAGTTTTCGCGGGGAGTCAGCCGGCACGAACAGAAGCGACCGCATCAAGCGCTCCTCTTCGCGATCATCGCCTGCCGAAAGCATTTTGCCACCAGCACTCCGTCCTGGTTGTAGGCGCGATGCTCGAATTCGACGATGCCGCGATCGGGCTTCGACTTCGACTCTCGCACGGACAGCACCTCTGTCTCGACGCAGATGGTGTCGCCATGGAACACGGGAGCGGGAAACACAGTCTCTGTCATGCCGAGATTTGCCAGAGTCGTGCCGAGGGTGGTCTCATGCACCGAGATGCCGATCATCAGCCCCAGAGTGAACAGGGAATTGACGAGCGGCTTGCCCCATTCCGTTTTCGAAGCGAAATCGAAATCGATGTGGAGCGGTTGCGGATTCAGGGTCATCGCCGAGAAGAGCATGTTATCGCTTTCCGTCACCGTCTTGCGCAGCGGGTGCCGGAAGGTGTGACCCACCTGGAACTCTTCTAGATAGAGCCCAACCATCTGTACCTCCGTAGCGATTGTCCACTGGATAGGTCGTGGGTGGCCGCCGAGCAATACTGTTCCGCTGAACCGCGGGTTAAGGAACATGGTTAATCAACCATACACCTTTACCCCATAGATTTGCCTCGGCTGCTCTGGGTGGCCGGGCATGCGGGCTGATGATCGTTCCACACTTCTTGAAATGGGTGAATACGGCGAAAGCGGGCGAACGCGCCGCGGCTGCAGGGGCACTCGCACGCGCCTATGTTCAGCATGAATTGCCGTTCGAAGACCGCTGTGCGGCGGAGGCCGCCCTGACGTTGCTGCTTGACGATCCCTCGGCGAAGGTTCGCGCCGCGCTGGCCGAGGCTCTGGCCATGTCGTCCCACGCGCCTCCGCAGGTGATCCTCGCTCTCGCGTCCGACCAGCCCGACGTCGCTTCGTTGGTGCTCGCGCGTTCGCCGTTGCTGTCCGACACCGACCTGATCGACAGGCTGGCTGTCGGCTCGGCTTCGACGCAAGTGCTGATAGCGGACCGCGCCGTTGTTTCGGTCGAACTCGCGGCCGCGATTGCGGAGATTGGTGAAGCCATAGCCTGCCGTACCCTTCTGCTCAATGAAGGAGCGGACATCGCGTCCCTTTCGTTCCGCCGCATGGCTGAAAGGTTCGGCGATGATCCCAACGTGCGGGAAACATTGATCGCCGACCCTCGTTTGCCGGGCGATTGCCGCCATGTGCTGCTGCTCCGTAAAGGCGCCTCGCTGATGCGGGCGCCGCTGGTGGTCGGCGCCGTCGGGGCAGGGCGCGCCGAGAAGCTGGTCAAGAATGCCTGTGCCAAGGCCTCGCTCACGCTTCTGGAACGAACCCGCACCGACGACTACCCGCTGCTGGCCGAGCATCTGATTGAGCGGGGTGACCTCACGACGGGCTTCATCTTGAGTGTTGTTGCGCACGGCAACGTCGACTTCTTCGGCGCGACCCTCGTCGCGCTCCTCGCCCAGCCAGAGGTACGGGTGAAGGCTCTGCTCATGTCTGGTGGCGACGTGGCGCTGCTGGCGGTCATGAGGCAAGCAGGCATTCCTGAAAACGTCCGGCCGCTGATCCTTCGTGCGCTGAAAGCATGGCGCGACGTCGCTGCGGGCAGGCGGATTGCCGGCGCCCAGGAGATCTCGCGCGAGATGCTCGATGAAATCGGTGGGCAGCATGCGAGCGGTAGGCTTGCCGGGCTCCTGAAAACCATCCACCTCGACGCCCTGCGCCAGAACGCCAGGAAGCATGCTTTGACCATCGCGGCAGCCTGAGCCTATGTGGCGGCTGGTTTGGCCGCACCGCTGCGAGACCGCGCGGCGTGCACGATAACCGCCGCCAGTACGACCGCTCCGCCCGCCAAACTGGTCGCTGGTGGAAGTTCTGCGAGGAAAAACCACGCGAACAGGATCGCGAAAGGAACCTCCGCGGAACCAAGCAGTCCGGCTTCGGAAGCCGGGATCAGCCGGGTGCCTTCCGTCCACAGCACGACCGCGCAAGCGAAGGTGAAGCCGAAACCCGCCATACGCCACAGGTCGGTCGCAGAAACGGCAAGGGGGTCGGTGATCGCCCAGCCAGCCGCAAAAAGAACGAAGGCGGATACCGCCCCGACCCAGACGACAGGCGTCTCCCGGAAGGCTCGTATCATCACCAAATACACGGCGCTCCCGATGGTCATCAGGACGGCGATCAGATCGCCGAGAACGTGCCCGCTGCCCAGACCACCGGACACGATGATGGCGACTCCCAGGAGACAGACCAGGGACATTCCAACCGTGATCGGACGAGGCCGCACCCGCAGCGCCATCCACTCCAGTGCGGCGGCGGCGAGGGGGGCGGTGGCGTAGATGATGGCGACGTTGCCGACATAGGTGAATTTGAAGGCGCCGATGAAGGCGAGGCCGGACAAGGCGCCGACGCCGACCATCGCCCAGCCTCGCCAGCCCAGGGCAAGGCTGATGGCGCCGCGCCCCGAGCGCCAGACGACGTAGGCCGTGATCAGCAGGCCGCCTACGAGACCGCGCCAGCAGGCAATCGCCCAGGGATCACTGGAGATCGATTTGGTGAAGATGCCTGCCATGGCGAAGAAGGCGGCGGAGGCTACTACTAGGAGCACGCCGAGCGAGCGTTCATCCCATGCCCCAGCGGATTTCACGGCGGCGCCGGTTTCGATTTCGCGCGTTGCCAAGGGGGTCGCTTCAGTGCCGGCCACGCGTCGGCGCGAGGGCCGCGAAGGCCAAGGCGACCAGCAGAGTCGTGACTCCGATGGTGACGACGCCGGCCGGGGTGATCCGCGCACTTCCTCGCAGCGAGATGCTTCTTCCAATCCGAAGGTCGTAGGTGGCCTTCATCTCTTCCGGATGGGATGGAATTTCGTCGACCCCGAGCGGTGCGTTTACGTCTGCCATGCCAGTCTCCAAAGGCACATCGTGGCTTGCATCCCGCGGGCGTGCAAGCTTGGCATGGCAGGATCCTGCCATGCCGCCCCACTCAGATGTCGAGCACCTCTGCGTCGGCGAATTCCGCGCGCTCCTGGATGAACCGGAAACGGGCTTCCGGTTTCGTGCCCATCAGCGCCTCCACCGAAGCCTTCGTTCCTTCCGGATCTGTCTCGTCCACCTCGACCCGGAGCAGGGTGCGCTTCCGCGGGTCCATGGTCGTCTCCTTCAACTGAGCGGCCATCATCTCGCCGAGGCCCTTGAACCGCCCGATTTCGATCTTCCCGCGGCCGGTGAACTCCTTCTTGAGGAGCTCGTCCTTGTGCGGGTCGTCGCGCGCGTAGAGGACCTTGCCTCCCTGGCTGATGCGATAGAGGGGCGGAACGGCCATGTAGAGATGTCCGCCGCGGACGAGGTTAGGCATCTCCTGGTAGAAGAAGGTGATGAGTAGCGAGGCGATGTGGGCGCCGTCGACATCGGCGTCGGTCATGATGATCACGCGGTCGTAGCGCAGATCCTCGTCCCGGTACTTCGTTCGCGTTCCGCACCCCAGCGCCTGGATGAGATCGGATATCTGCTGGTTCGCGGCCAGCTTGTCGGAGCCGGCACTGGCGACGTTCAGAATCTTGCCGCGCAAGGGCAGCACGGCTTGGCTGGCGCGATCGCGCGCCTGCTTCGCCGAGCCGCCGGCGGAGTCACCTTCGACGATGAAGAGTTCGGCGCCCTGGGCCGCGGTCTGGGTGCAGTCGGCCAGCTTGCCGGGAAGGCGAAGCTTGCGGACGGCCGACTTGCGGCTGATTTCCTTCTCCTGCCGTCGACGCACGCGCTCGTCTGCCCGCTGGATCACCCAGTCCAGAAGCTTGGAGGCTTCCTGCGGATTGTCCGCCAGCCAGTGATCGAAAGGATCACGGATCGCCGCGTCGACGATACGGATAGCCTCCATCGTCGCCAGCCGGTCCTTCGTCTGGCCGACGAATTCCGGTTCGCGAATGAAGACGGACAGCATCCCGGCGGCAGATATCATCACGTCGTCGCTCGTGATGATGGAGGCACGTTTGTTGCCGACGAGGTCGGCGTAGGAGCGAAGCCCACGAAGCAGAACGTTGCGCAGGCCCGCCTCGTGCGTGCCGCCCTCGTGGGTGGGAATGGTGTTGCAGTAGGAGTTGAGGAAGCCATCGCCCCCGTACCAGGTCACGGCCCATTCGACCGAGCCATGACCCCCCTGGCGCTCGCTTTTGCCCGCGAAGATTTCGCGGGTGACCTGGAAATCGGAGCCGAGTTGAGCGGCGAGATAATCCTTCAAGCCCCCGGGGAAGTGAAATACGGCCCTCTCGGGCGTCTCGTCCTTTTCCTTCAGGAGCTTCGGATCGCAGTTCCAGCGGATCTCGACGCCGCCGAACAGGTAGGCCTTCGACCGAGCCATCCGGTACAGTCTGGCGGGGTCGAAATGCGCGCCCTTCCCGAAAATGTCGGGATCCGGGTGAAAGCGCACCCGGGTTCCGCGCCGGTTGTGAACGTCTCCGAGTTGTTCGAGCTTGCCTTGCGGTATGCCGCGGGCGAACCGCATCCGATAGAGTTGCCGGCCCCGCGCCACCTCCACTTCGAGGCTATCCGAAAGTGCGTTCACGACCGACACACCGACACCGTGCAAGCCGCCGGACGTTTCGTACACCTTGGAGTCAAACTTTCCCCCGGCGTGCAGCGTGCACATGATGACTTCGAGCGCCGACTTCTTCGGGAATTTCGGATGCGGATCGACCGGGATGCCGCGCCCGTTGTCCGTGACAGTGAGAAACCCGTCGCCGGATAGCTCCACGTCGATGAAGGTCGCGTGGCCGGCCACCGCCTCGTCCATGGAATTGTCGATCACTTCGGCAAAGAGATGGTGCAGCGCCTTCTCGTCGGTGCCGCCTATGTACATGCCGGGGCGACGGCGGACGGGCTCCAGCCCTTCCAGAACCTCGATGTCAGCGGCGGAATAACCCTCACTGCCATCCTTCGCCGAAGGGCTCGGTCCGGCGCTCGACTGGGCGCTGCGCTTGGCCGCGGCCTGGAGAATCGGGTCGAGCGGCCGGGTCGGGCGCGATGCCGGCTTGTCGGCACGAGAAAAGAGATCGTCTCTATCGTCCATCGGATACCGGGGTGTTCAACGAATCATTCGGAATATTCGCACGCCTGCCACGGGTCGGACAGAGTTCACGTTCCGTTCGGCGGCAGCGCTATCTAATGACCAAACGGACGAATGCCAAGCCGGCAAGTCCCGCTGCCGGAAGCCACAGCGCAGCCAGCGCCATGTGGTCGTATGCGACAACCCCGCAAAAGACGCCCGATGCGAGGCCGAGCCACAACAGCAGGAAAGGCAGCCAGGCCAAGGCGCCTCCTCCTTGGAAGGCGGTCACGATGGACTGTCCGAACTTCACGAGATTGCCGGTCATGTAGGTGACAGCCATGGCTCCCTGGCCGGAGCGGATGACAGTGTTCATTGCCCCCATCACCATCGGTGTGGCCAGTATCGCTTCGTCATTCAGACCCAGATAAGCCAGAAAGGCACAGGTGACGAGTACGGCCGCCAGGATCAGGAGGCCCACAAAGCCGGGAACCCGCTGCTCGAGCAGGGTGCCTGCGATGACCCCAACGATGAACAATCCTATTAGCGAGCCGGGCATGACGGCGCTGGCAAGCCCGTCCGGCAGTCCCGCAGCCATCTGCGTGGAATTGCCGCTCATGAAGGCGACGAAATAGCCGCCGAGATGCATGAAGCCGAGAGCATCCACGAAGCCCGCGAGAAAGGACAGGCAGATCGCCATGACGATGCGTCCGTTCATGACGGCGGATGAATGCCTGTGGGGAGGAACTCCCGTGGTCGTGTGTTCAGCCTGCCGCGACATGGCGGCTTTGCCCCGCGAATCTTCAAGGCCCAGCAAACCATGCGGAACGCCTGCGATAAAGGGGGGTCAGTCGTTGTCGTTGGCCGTAGCCGGAGCGGTATAACGGCGGCGTACCGCGTCGAGGACCAGCTTGCGGCTCTCCGTCGCCGACAGGGATTCGTTCTTTTCGGTCTGCTCGGCTTCGGCAGCCAGATCCTTGTCCCTGAGTTGCTTGCCGAACCATTCGGAGTAGTCGCCGCGGCGCAGGTGATACTCCCATGTTCCATCGTCGATGCCTTCGGCGATCTGCTGGAAGATCATCAGGTTCTGCGCGCGCAGGTTCATCGCATTCTCGGGACCGCGGAAATAGAAGCTGCCCTCTTCGTTCAGCGTGCCTTCGGCGTATTTCCTGCTGTGCCGCTTGCGCGACTGTACTGGTTCGATTGCTTCGACCAGCCGCGCGTCGCCTTCGAAGCCGGGACGCCAGAACAAGACACGCTTTTCGCTGTCGGGAGACATGTTCCCAGGCGGCTTCATGCCCGTGCTGGCGCAGAAGGCGCCGATCACCTCGTCGCCTTTCGGCCCCAGCGCCATGACCGCGGTGACGCGCTTCAGCGCCTGGGCCGACATCATGTCGGGATGCACGGTTATGAAGACGACGCCGGGCTGGCTTCCGGAAACCACCGGCTCCACACCCTGGTTGTCCTTCGGGAAAAGGTGATGCGCCTCATCGACGATCATCCAGTGTGGTCGTGCGCGTTTGATCCTGAACTGCGAGAGCTCCGGCAGTACGTCGGCAGCGAATTCCGGCCTGTCCTCCACCTTCACGGCAAGCATGTTGAGGATGACGTTGGCGCGGACATCGTCCAGGAGTGCCACTGCCTGTTTGGATGTCGGGATGGTCTTGCCATCGCCGATCGATACGGCTCCATCAAGTCCGTCATAGTCTCCTTCCGGATCGATGACGCAGAACTGATAACCCTGCTCCACGAATCGCTCGGTCAGCGCCGTGGCGAGCGTCGATTTGCCGATGCCCGAACTGCCGGCGATGAGGACGGTATCGGTCGGGATGATCTCGACCTCCTCGCCATCGTACGTTCCGATTGGAATGCCGGCGCGGAGGCCGGTTGCCAGATCGTGGTCCGACTGCACGAGCCGGTCGATCAATTCCTCCACGCCCGCGCCTCGTTCGCCCCGGGTGACGAGATCGGCGGTTTCCTTGACGGACGCCAAAGCATTGGCCACGGCGACGCTCAGTCCGCAGACCTGCATGAATGCATGGTCGTTCTCGGCATCACCCACGCCGACCACGTTGTGCGGCGACAGGCCGAGTTCGTCCAGGGCAGCGGCCAGCCCCGTCGCCTTGTTGACGCTGCTCGGAAGGACCATCACGGCGCCCTTGTTGAAGATGATCTTCAGTTCCAGGCCGAGCTCGTTGATGGCGTCGAGCACGGCGTCCTGATGCGGCTCCCAGGTCGCGACGATCGAGCGTCCGACGGAGATCGGCTCGACCTTTCGGCGGCGAAGCGCCTCGACGAACTCGGCCGACGGCTCGGGCGAGATGAGTTTCTCCTCTTCGCTTTCGGGCGTGTACAGAAGCGCCCCATTCTCGGCCACGACCTTGTCGAAGATCTTCAGTTCCGGGAAAACCTGCTTCAGTTCAGGCAGTTCGCGACCGGTGACCATGATCAGCTTGCGTCCGCTTTCCCGGAACCGGTGGAGCGCTGCCACCGTCTCGGCCGAAACCGCGCCCTCATGCGCGATCGTGCCATCGAAGTCCGTTGCCAGCGCCATGAAGTACATCGGCCAGATATCTCCTCGGATAGAAGGTGCGATCTTCGGGTCTTCTCAATTGCCCAACGCGCCGTTCCGCCAAGGGTTCATTCCGACCGCAAGGGAGCGGCTGCTCCGTTCGGTTTTCGTTGACGGTCTGGAAACCAAGAACGGTCGCAGGTCGGGTCAACGATATGGAGCGCGCGGTGCAAAAGGGCTAAACGATGCCGCTGGGAAGGGACGGCGTCACCTCTGTGGCGGTGGGGTTTGGTGTTTCCATGTTCGATATGACATCCATGCTGCTCGGCGCAGCAGTCGCCGGGGTCGGCCTTTGCCTGACGATGCTTTCGATGTGGGTCGGAGACCGGACCGCGCATTACAAGATGGGCTGGTCGATCGGGGTCGGCTTCCTCATCCTTCACGTTTTCGCCTACTGGTTCTACGCGCGCCAGGGCCACGTCGCGGCCGGCGTCATGGCCTGCGCCCTGCAGCCGATAGGGGCGGCCTATCTCTACGTGTCGGTCCGTCGCTATTTCGACGATTCGTTCAGGTCGTTCCGGCGGGTTCTGCAGGTGTCGGTGCCGTATCTGCTGATTGTGCCGCCGATTTTCGCCGCGGGTTACGACGGTGTCGCGTTGATCATGCAGAATGCATTGACGGCGACGCTCCTCGCGCTTGGCGGCGTGGCCTATCTCCGACGCTGGAAAGATGCGCCCTTCGCGCTCGGCAGCCTCGCCTTTCTCTATCTGGCTACGGCAGTCAGCTTCGCTCTTTGCGGGATAGTGCTGCTCGCCGGCCGAGAGTGGACCATCGGCTATCCGCCGCAGAACTGGGCAGAGGCCTTGAATGTCGTGGTGTCCATTCTCGCGCTCACCGGTGCAGGAGCAATGACATTGTCGGCCGACCAGATGCGACTGGCCAAGCGCAACCAGATCTCGGCGATGAGCGACCCGTTGAGCGGACTGCTGAACCGGCGCGGCTTCGCGTCTTCGCGCTCCGGTCCGCTGTTCGAAAACGAGGCCGTGATCCTGTTCGACCTCGATCATTTCAAGCTGGTCAACGACCGTCACGGCCATGCGGCAGGCGATCAGGTCATCAGACGCTTCGCGGATATCCTGCGCGGCCAGGGACGCGCAGCTGATCCGAAGGCGCGGCTCGGCGGCGAGGAATTCGCGATGATCCTTTCCGGCATCTCGCTTCAGGAAGCGAGGGCGCTGGCCGAGCGCATCCTCGCTGGATTCGCCGCTCTGGAGATCGCCTCCGACGATGGCGAACGCTTCCGCTGCACCGCCAGCGCCGGGATTGCCTTCGGCATGGTTGGCGGTGCGCCCGTGGAGCAGGTCATATCGCGCGCCGACAGCGCGCTCTATTCGGCCAAGCGGGCCGGCCGGAACCGCGTGGAGAGCGGAGAGCTGCGGCTGGTAAGCTGAGCGCTACGGAGGGCGAGAAGCCCCCACGCGCTTATACAAGGATGTGATGGGCGAGAGCTCTCACTCCGCCGCACTCACATAGTCGCTCGGCGGCGGGCAGGAGCAGACCAGATTGCGGTCGCCGGCCACGTTGTCGATGCGCGATACCGGCGGCCAGTATTTCGCCGCGTCGGCGTCGCCGGCCGGATAGGAAGCTTCAAGGCGCGAATAGGGATGCTTCCAGTCTCCCGCCAGCGTCTCGGCAGCCGTATGGGGCGCGTTGACGAGCGGATTGTCGTCGCGTGGCCAGTCGCCTTTCTCGACCCTCGCAGCCTCCCCGGCGATGGCGATCATCGCGTTGCAGAAGCGGTCGATTTCTGCCTTCGGCTCCGATTCCGTCGGCTCGACCATCAGCGTGCCCGCAACGGGCCAGGACATGGTCGGCGCGTGGAAACCGTAGTCGATGAGCCGCTTGGCGACATCTTCGACGCCGACGCCGGCGCGCTCTTTCAGCACGCGCGTGTCGAGGATGCATTCATGCGCGACGCGGCCGTTCCTGCCCTTGAACAGGACCGGGAAGTGCGGACCGAGGCGGGTGGCGATGTAGTTCGCGGACAGGATCGCCGTCTCCGTCGCCTGCTTCAGGCCGGCTGCGCCCATCATGCGGATGTACATCCAGGTGATCGGCAGGATCGAGGCGCTGCCGAAGGGCGCGGCGGCCACAGCATGTCCGCTGCCTTCGGACACGTGGCCAGGGAGGTAAGGCGCGAGATGCGCCTTGACGCCGATCGGGCCGACGCCCGGCCCGCCGCCGCCATGCGGGATGCAGAAGGTCTTGTGCAGGTTCATGTGGCAGACGTCGGCACCGAGATCGCCGGGCCGCGCCAGGCCGACGAGCGCGTTGAGGTTGGCGCCGTCCAGATAGACCTGTCCGCCATGCTCGTGGACGAGGGCGCAGATGTCCTTGACGCCTTCCTCGAAGACGCCGTGGGTGGAGGGATAGGTGATCATCAGCGCGGCGAGGTTTTCGGCGTGCTGCTCGACCTTGGCCTCGAGGTCGGCGACGTCGATGTCGCCGTCGTCGAGGCAGCGGACGACGACCACGTCCATCCCGGCCATCGCGGCGCTCGCGGGATTGGTGCCGTGTGCGGAAGAAGGGATGAGGCAGACCGTGCGGTTGGCCTGGCCTTGCGACAGGTGCCAGCGGCGGATCGCCAGCAGGCCGGCATATTCGCCCTGACTGCCCGCATTGGGCTGCAGGGACACGGCGTCGAAGCCGGTGATCTCGGCCAGCCACGCCTCGAGGTCGGCGAACATGGCGCGGTAGCCGGCCGAATGCGCCTTCGGGGCGAGGGGATGGAGGTCGGCCACCGATGTCCAGCTGACCGGCATCATCTCGGCAGCCGCGTTGAGCTTCATGGTGCAGGAGCCGAGCGGGATCATGGTGCGGTCGAGCGCGAGATCCTTGTCGGCGAGCCGGCGCAGGAGCCGCATCATCTCGGTCTCGGAATGGTTCTCGTGGAAGACCGGCTGGCTGAGGAAGGTCTTGCCGCGCTGCCTGCCGGGCAGGGCGCGCTCGGCAGCTGCGGGGACAGAGGCGCCGAAAAGCGTCGCAATGGCTTCGAGGTCGGCCTCGGTGGAAGTCTCGTCGAAGGAAATGCCGAGATGGTCGGCGTCGAGCATGCGCAGCAGGAGGCCATGCCTTTCAGCCTGGCCGGCGATGTCCCCGGCCTTGCCCTTCACTTCCACGGTGACAGTGTCGAAGCGGCGCTTGCCGGCAACATTCAGGCCGGCGGCTTCGAGGGCTGCTGCGAGGCGCGAGGCCAAGCCGTGGATGCGGCCGGCGATCTCCTGCAGGCCCTGTGGGCCGTGCCAGATGGCGTAGGCGGCGGCCATGTTGGCGAGCAGCGCCTGCGCTGTGCAGATGTTGGACGTCGCCTTGTCGCGGCGGATGTGCTGCTCGCGCGTCTGCAGCGCGAGGCGATAGCCGGGGCGGCCATGCGCATCAATAGACTGGCCCACCAGCCGGCCGGGCATCAGGCGCGTCAGCTTGTCGGACACGGCGCAATAGGCGGCATGTGGTCCGCCGAAGCCGAGCGGCACGCCGAAGCGCTGCATGGAGCCGACCGCGATGTCGGCGCCGAGGTCGGCGACCGGATCGGTGATGGTCAGCGCCAGCGGATCAGCAACGAAGACGACGACGGCGCCGGCGGCCTTGGCCTCGGCGATGATCTCGCCATGGTCGGCATAGACGCCGTGGGTGTCGGGCCAGGGTACGATCAGGGCGACGGTGTTTTCGTCGACCGTGTCGCCGTCGATCACAATGCCGAGGGGTTCTGCGCGGGTGCGCACGACATCGAGGATCTGCGGATGCAACGGTCCAGCCAGCGCGACACCGGTGCGCTTCTCGCGATGGTGGCGGAAAGCGATACCGACGGCCTCGGCAACGGCGGTCGCCTCGTCGAGCAGCGAGGCCGACGCCACGGGCAAGCCCGTGAGTTCCGTGACCAGCGTCTGGAAATTGAACAGCATTTCCAGCCGGCCCTGGCTGATCTCGGCCTGGTAGGGTGTATAGGCCGTGTACCAGGCGGGGTTCTCGAACATATTGCGCTGGATGACCGGCGGAACGATGGTGCCGTGATAGCCCGTACCGATGAAGCTCTTCAGCACGATGTTTCCGTTCATCTTCCCTGCGAGCTCGGCCAGCGCCTCGGCTTCCGTCGCCGCGGGCGGCAGGTCGAGCGCGCGGTCGAGCCGGATCGATTTCGGCACGGCCTGCGAGATCAGCGTCTCGACCGAGGGCACGCCGACGACGGCGAGCATGGCGCGCGTATCGGCTAGGCCGGGACCGATATGGCGGGTGGCGAAGCTGTAGGTGGACGCAGTCATGGTAGCCTCCAGGGTCAGCCGATGTGGGCTTTGTAGCCGGCCTCATCGAGCAGGCCGGACAGCTGGCTCTCGTCCGCGATCTTCATCTTCCAGAGCCAGCCCTCGCCGGTGGCGGCGGAATTAACCAGCGAGGGGTCGCCAGACAGTGCGCCGTTGACTTCGGTGATCTCCCCGTCGACCGGGGCGTAGACGTCGGAGGCCGCCTTGACCGATTCCACTACGACTGCGACTTCGCCCTTCGTCATAGCCTTGCCGGCTTCCGGCAGTTCGACGAAGACGAGGTCGCCGAGCTGTTCCTGCGCGTAGTCGGTGATGCCGACGGTGGCGACGCCGTCTTCGACGCGGATCCATTCATGGTCTTCGGTGAAATAGGTCGTTGCCATCGGGCTCATCCTTTGCGGTAGCGATGCGGCGTGAAGGGAAGGGGCGAAATCTCGACGGGAATCTTTGTCCCGCGAACATCTGCGAAAAGCCTGGTGCCGGGCGAGGCGAGGGCGGCGGGCACATAGCCCATCGCGACCGGCGCGTTGACGGATGGGCCGAAGCCGCCGGAAGTGACACGACCGGCAGGATTGCCGTCGGCGTCGAAGAGCGCAGCGCCGGCGCGCACCGGCTGTCGGCCCTCCGGCCTCAGCCCGACGCGTTTCTCGGCGGGACCTTCGGCAAGAATTCGGTTCAGCACCTCGGCGCCGACAAAGGTGCCGTGCTTACGTACGTCCCTTGGAATGGCCCACATCAGACCGGCCGCGGCCGGGTCGATGTGGGGGACGATGTCCTGGCCGTGCAGGCACAGGCCGGCCTCCAGGCGCAGACTGTCCCGCGCCGCAAGCCCGATCCACATCACCCGCGGATCGGACGTCAGTTCTTCGACGAGTGCGCCGGCGTCGGCCTGTGGCAGGGCGATCTCGAACCCATCCTCGCCGGTGTAGCCGGAGCGGCTGAAGAACCAGTCCTGCCGGAGTTCGATCCCGTGCATGAAGTCCAGCGAATCCGTTTCGATGCCCATTCCGAGCAGAACGGCCGCCGCTTCGGGTCCCTGGAGCGCGAGGAAGACGCGTTCGAGGGGTCTCACCATCGCCTCGAAGCCGGCGGCCAAGGCTTTCAGGTGAGCCTCGTCCGCTTCCGCGTTGCCGGCGTTGGCGACGACCATGAAGCGGTCACGTTCGAGCCGGGTGACGATCAGGTCGTCGAGGATTCCTGCCTGCTCGTTGAGAAGGAAGGTGTATTTCGATTGCGAGATTTCGATTGTTCCCGCGGAGAGCGGGCAGGCGCGGTCGAGAAGCGCCACAACTCCGGGTCCGGACAACTCGAACAGCTTCATGTGCGAGATGTCGAACAGCCCGGCATGTTCGCGGGTGTGGAGATGCTCCTTCATCACGCCGGCGGCGTAGGTGAGGGGCATCGACCAACCGGCGAAACCGCCGAAGCGCGCGCCGGCTGCCTTGTGCAGATGTTCCAGTGGAAGCGATTTAAGTGGCCCGTCCGCCATGACTTCTCCAGAAAAGCACGCTCCGGCCGCGGGATGCGACCGTTCCGCGCCCCTCTGTCTGAAGCCTGAGAGACTCGCGCAACCGGAACTCTGTCGGTTGCGCTTACACCTTCGGCGCGGGGGAGAACCCCCGACTTTCCAGAGTGTCCGTTCCGTCTACGGTTCTTTTGCCTGAGAGATTTCGGGCGATTTCCCCTTCGGCGGCAGCCTCCGCTGCTCTCTCCCGCAAACAGACGGGCCTCTCGCAAGGCCCAGGACGATTCGACGCTAGCCGAAACGCCTTGCCTTGTCACTAGGGGCACATGTCGGGGAATTTGCTGGCTACCGAGGCGCCGCCGGGGGAGGAGTTGTGATCAGCGCATCGCCATACGGTCGACTTCGCCGGTGAGCCTTTCGATGAGCAGGCCGGTTTCCACATGCAGCTGCCGCAGTTCGGCGAGCCTGTCCGTCACGTCTTGCTGCGGCCTGCCGGACGCGTCGGCCTTTTCGATCTCTTCGGATGGACCGATGCCCACTCCGTGCAGGATCCACGACAAGCTCACCTGCAGGAGCCCTGCCAGATTGGCCAGCCGGTGCGAACTCGGCTGCGACCGATCGCTTTCCCACCCCTTCACCGTGGCGATCTTGACGCCCAGTCGCCAGGCGAGTTGCTTGACGCTCAATCCGCTCGCGTCCCTCGCGCGGGATATACGTCCGCCGACCGTATCCATGTCGGGTCTTTCCTCAAAAATGTTCGTGGTGTCGGACACCAGAAATGCCTCCTGATTTTTCGGATGGTGACGTTCCGGGCGCATTTGCCCGGCACGCGCGCATTCTACCCATCGACGACCGAGGCACAAGCAAAGCTGGAAACGTTATGAAAAATAGTGGCTTGAAGGCAATTTCGCACCGAATTGAGCAGCACCGTCGCCTGACGAGGGGAGAATTCAGACGGCCGTGCCCCGTAGCGCTCGACGTATCGCGAGGTCGAGCGCGCTGAGGAAGGCCGACCGGTCGCGGGGCGAGAAACTGGCATTGTAGCCCTTGCTCTCGCCGGTCTCGCGCAAATGCTGATTCAGGTCTCGCATGGCCACGGCCATCCCGATCGTCGCGGCGGTGAAGGGCCGCCCTGTCGGGCCGATGACGTGAGCCCCAAGTTCCACGGTGCGCGCCGCGAGCGGAATGTCGGCGGTGACGACGATGTCATTGGCCCTCGCGTTCTCGACGATCCAGTCGTCGGCCGCGTCGGCGCCTTTGGACACGACGACATTGCGGATCATCGGATCACGCGAGGGACGGAGTCCGCCGTTGGACACGAAGGTGACAACGAGGCCATGACGCTCAGCGACCTTGATGACTTCCGCCTTGACGGGGCAGGCGTCGGCATCGACGAAGATCGTGGGCGCGGACGGATCGATCACGGCAGGTGGCAGCGAACGAACTGTACGGCGATCGACATGCCTGGCTCGGTGCCTATCGAAAGGCTGTCGTCGGAGGGCATCGAAAAGCTGATCTCTCGCTGCTCGGTTTCGCCTTCGGCGATGCAACTGGCATCAACAGTTGCCTTCCCGTCGATCATGTCGGTTGCGGAGAAATTGCATACGGCCTCGGCTCTGCGAATGGTCGTCGGCGTGATCACGGCGAAGTTCTCGACTGCTTCGCGGTCGATCCGGCTGCACTCGTCGGCGCTGAGCGCCCACGCGCCCACATAGGCTGGTCCGATACCCGCGGCATGGGCGCGGGCCGCGGCGCGCGTGTCGGCGCGGAGCAGATCCGGCGCCGAAAGCCGCGCCGCGGGATTGCCCGGATCCGACGACGTCCGTTCGCCGGCCTCGTCGAGTCGCTGTTCCAGATTGGAGATCGCCGTGTCGAAATCGCGCCGCGCGCGTTCCGCAAGTTCCTGAACGGACTGGCCGATGGCACCGGCGATTTCCCCGGCGCGATCGAGCGTGGGGCCAGCATCTTCCAATGCCTGTCGGCCTTGCTCCAAAAGCGCGTCGGCTCCTTCCCGCGCGGCCTCGCCCGCCTGGCGCGCAGCATCGCGCAGCCGCGTGGCCGCATCGTCCACCCTCTCTTCCGGGGAGCGCTCCGGTGGAACAGGCGCGGGTTCTGCCGGCCCTGGCTCGACCGGCGCCGGAGGCGCCGGCTGGCTTTCCGCCGTGGTGGAGCTGTCGTCGCAAGCGGCCAGGGCCAGCAGGGTTAGCGCCATGGCGGATGTCAGGAGCGGACGAAGCATTGCATTCTCCTCGTTCTGGAAATTTTGCAGGTGCGCTGTCGCTCCCTAACGCGCGAGCCGGCGAAAATCTCCACTGTCACGGCCGGATCCGGCCGCGGGCCGGATCCGATCGATCCTGGCACGAGGCTCAAGCCGGCAACGCCCCCGACTTCTTTGCCGCGAAGGTGGCGAGCGCATCCATGAGCGGCGGGTTCAGGCAATCGTAGGGTTCGAGCCCGGTCGCCTTGAGCTGGGACCGGATGCCGGCCATGCGACCCGGATCGACGCCGGACTCGATGACCGACGAAACGAAGGCGGCAAATCCTGGCGGCGACCAACCCTCTTCCTCGAAGCGCTCTGGATGGATGAAGTCCAATCCCTTGAACGCGTGATCGCGTTCGACTGGCCCGTACATGTGCACTCCGCATTCGGTACAGGCATGGCGCTGGATCAGCGCCGACGGATCGACGACCTTCAGCTTGTCGCCATTCTCCGCGACGGTGACGTTCTCGTGAGGCGTGACCGCGACGACCGAGAAGATCGCACCTTCGGGCTTCCAGCATTTGGTGCAGCCGCAAGCGTGGTTGTGGGCGATCTGGCCCTTGATCTTGACCTTCACGGGCCTGTTCGCACACAGACACACCAGCGTGCCGCCGGAAAAGCCGGCGCTCTCCCTGGGCAGTCCGTTGTCGATCATCGGATGCAGTTTCTCCGGCATGCGCATTCCTCCCTCATCTCTGGTGCTTGACTATTCTCGACTGGTTGGCAGTTCGGCGCTTCCTTCGGGGACCGTGGCAAGGGTCAGGACAATGAGTGCGTCAGTCTCGGACTCGGACGGCTGTTCGGCGGAGATCGCGTTCTGGAGCCTTTCGTAGTTGGCCTCGGACGGGATGCGTCGGAATTCCGCCATCGCCTCGAAACTGCGCGGATTCGACACCTGCGCGATCGCGGCTACCGTCTCGATGCGATCGGAGACGGAACCCAGTTCTTTCGTTGCGGAATAGTTCTCGAGATTGGACTTCAGTTCGGGCGTTGCGACGAAACCCTCCATCGGGCCGCTTTCGAACAGCAGTGCGAACAGATTGTCGGGCCTGCCGCAATTGTTGCCGAACAATCGCACCGCCGTGTATTTCGAGAACAGCTCGACGCCGGTGATCCCGTCGGTAGCCATCGCGTTGCGGAACATCAGGTGGATGGCAGAGCGGAGTTCCGTCTGCGTGTCGCAAAAGAAGTCGTGGATGACCGACGCCCTGCGGTAGTTTCCAGTAAAGGGCGAGCCGGCGAAACTCCAGAGACCGGGCGGGATCGAGGCTCCGTCGATCTTGGTGCCTCTTGGGACTCGCCATCGCTTTCCCGCATCATCCGTGAATGACACCTCCTGCAGGGACTGCATGACGCGATGCCGCCCTGCCGGTTCGTTGAGCCAGCGGAAGGTGAAATCGCCGCTGAACGATCCTGCGAAGGCGGCGTTCGGTCCGATGAAAGTCGCAAGAATGCCGGCAAGCAACAGAAGAGGAAAACGCATGTGCAGTCCTCCCGCGACATGCGTTTAGCACAAATCGAGCGGCTCAGAAATCCCGCTCGCGAAGAACTAGTAGACCACCACGCTCCTGATGCTTTCGCCGGCATGCATCAGGTCGAAACCCTTGTTGATCTCGTCGAGCGTCAGCTTGTGCGTGATCATCGGATCGATCTGGATCTTGCCGTCCATGTACCAGTCGACGATGCGCGGCACGTCCGTGCGACCGCGCGCGCCGCCGAAGGCCGTGCCCTTCCAGGTACGGCCGGTGACCAGCTGGAACGGGCGGGTGGCAATCTCCTGGCCGGCGCCGGCGACGCCGATGATGATCGACTGGCCCCAACCCCGGTGCGAGGCTTCGAGCGCCTGGCGCATCACCTTCGTGTTTCCGGTACAGTCGAAAGTGTAATCGGCGCCGCCGATCTGGTCGGCGCCACGTTTGGTCATGTTGACCAGGTACGGGACGATGTCGCCGTCGACTTCCTTCGGGTTTACGAAGTGAGTCATTCCAAAGCGTTCGCCCCATGCCTTCTTGTCGTTGTTGAGGTCCACGCCGATGATCATGTCGGCGCCGGCGAGCTTGAGTCCCTGGATCACGTTGAGGCCTATCCCCCCGAGACCGAACACGATGGCGGTCGCGCCCTGCTCGACCTTGGCGGTGTTGAAGACCGCGCCCACGCCCGTGGTGACGCCGCAGCCGATGTAGCAGATCGTGTCGAACGGAGCTTCGGGATTGACCTTGGCGACCGCGATCTCCGGCAGCACGGTGAAGTTCGAGAATGTCGAGCAGCCCATGTAGTGGAAGATCTTGTCGTTGCCGATGGAGAAGCGGCTGGTGCCGTCAGGCATCAGCCCTTGCCCTTGGGTGGCACGGATCGCCGTGCAGAGATTGGTCTTTCGCGACAGGCAGGACGGGCACTGACGGCATTCGGGCGTGTAGAGCGGGATGACGTGGTCGCCCTTCGCGACGCTGGTCACGCCCGGGCCGACATCGACCACGACGCCCGCGCCCTCGTGACCCAGGATGGCAGGGAAGATGCCTTCCGGATCGGCGCCGGACAGGGTGAATTCGTCGGTATGGCAGATGCCGGTCGCCTTGACTTCGATCAGCACCTCGCCGGCCTTCGGGCCCTCTAGGTCGACCTCCATGATCTCGAGCGGCTTGCCTGCGGCAACGGCGACGGCGGCGCGGGTCTTCATGAACGTCTCTCCTATCCAAAATCGCGCGCGAAGCTTTCAGGAATCGTCATATTGTTCAAGTCCCGGACTCACCGTCTTGATGTCGGCGCAGGGCCGGGCAAGCATGGAGACCGGCAGGCGGAGATGGTCGCGAACCTCATCCTGGGTACCGTACTGATCGCAGGCACCGTCGTCATCCACACCTTCGGGCTGATGGCGGTGACGCGGGCGATCGGAATGACGACGGACGTACTGAGGCTTCGAGGCCGGCGCAGCCACATCGTCGCGATGCTTGCCGCGGTCATCGGTGTGTTTGCGGTCTTGACCGTGGAGATATGGGTCTGGGCTGCGGTCTATTACGGACTGCACGTCGTCGGCGATTTTGAGACGTCGCTGTATTTTTCGACGGCCACCTTTGCGACGGTCGGTTACGGCGACATCGTCGCCGACGGACGGTGGCGGCTGCTGACATCCCTTCAGGGCGTGAGCGGCTTCCTCATCATCGGATGGTCGACCGCATATCTCGTTGCGGCCGGCGTCCGCGTCGGCCCGTTCCGCACGGGCGAGCACTTCTGAGTTTGGGCCATTTGCATTCGGATTGATGGATGTTTGAGAAGATTTTGATCGCCAACCGTGGCGAAATCGCGTGCCGGATCATCAAGACTGCGCGAAGGATGGGCATCGCCACGGTCGCCGTCTATTCCGATGCCGACCGCGACGCGGTGCACGTCGAGATGGCGGACGAGGCCGTGCGGATCGGCCCTGCTGCCCCCGCCCAGAGCTATCTGGCGGCCGAAAAGATCATCGAGGCCTGCAAGGCGACGGGAGCGCAGGCGGTGCATCCCGGCTACGGCTTCCTTTCGGAGCGCGCCTCGTTCTGCGCCGCGCTCGAGAAGGAAGGCATCGTCTTCATCGGGCCGAAACCGCGAGCGATCGAGGCGATGGGCGACAAGATCGCCTCGAAGAAATTCGCCGACGCGGCCAAGGTCTCGACGGTTCCGGGATATCTCGGCGTGATCGACGACGCCGCGCATGCGGAACGGATCGCCGGCGAGATCGGCTATCCGGTGATGATCAAGGCATCCGCCGGCGGCGGCGGCAAGGGCATGCGCATCGCGTGGAACGCCGGGGAAGTCCGCGACGGCTTCGAACGCGCGCGCTCGGAGGCGAAGAACTCCTTCGGCGACGACCGTGTGTTCATCGAGAAATTCGTCGTCAACCCCCGGCACATCGAGATCCAGGTGCTCGGCGACGGGCATGGTAATGTGATCTATCTCGGCGAACGGGAATGCTCGATCCAGCGCCGGAACCAGAAGGTGGTGGAGGAGGCGCCGTCGCCTTTCCTCGACGAGGCGACACGGCGCGCCATGGGCGAACAGGCGGTGGCGCTGGCCAAGGCGGTGGACTATCAGAGCGCCGGCACCGTCGAGTTCATCGTCGACGAGCACCGCAACTTCTACTTCCTCGAAATGAACACGCGGCTCCAGGTCGAGCATCCTGTGACCGAGATGATCACCGGCATCGATCTCGTAGAGCAGATGATCCGCGTCGCTGCGGGGGAGGCTCTGTCGATCCGCCAGGAGGACGTAAAACTCAACGGCTGGGCGGTGGAGAGCCGGCTCTATGCCGAAGATCCCTACCGCAACTTTCTGCCGTCCATAGGCCGGCTGACCAGGTGCCAACCGCCGGCGGAAGGGACTTTCGGCGATGTCGTCATCCGCAACGATACGGGCGTGACGGAAGGGTCGGAGATTTCGATGTTCTACGATCCTATGATCGCCAAGCTCTGCACATGGGCGCCCACGCGCATCGAGGCGATCGATGCCATGTCGGACGCGCTGGATGGTTTCGTGGTCGACGGCATCCAGCACAACATGCCGTTCCTGGCTGCCCTGATGCGCCATCCCCGTTGGCGCGAAGGGCGTCTCTCCACCGGCTTCATCGCCGAGGAATATCCTGACGGTTTTAAGCCGATTGTCCCCGACAGTGCGCAAAGAAAGACTCTCGCGGCGATCGCGGCGGCAATCGAAACGGTACGCCGCGCGCGATTGGACAGGCTTCCCGGCCGCATGCGTACTGAAGGTCCTGCCGGCCGCCGGGACTGGGTCGTGAAACTGGACGGCGGCTACATGACCGTTTCGGTGGAAGGCGGCGTCGATCCCGGAGCCAGAATCGCAGTGGACGGCCACGCGGCGGCCGACGTCGCTTCCGCTTGGCAGCCCGGACAGCCGATCTGGCGTGGCGAGGTCGACGGTGAAGCCGTGGCGGCGCAGATCAGGCCCAGCCTCAACGGGATGACAATTGCGTGGCGCGGGATTTTGGTGGACGCATTCGTCATGGAGCCGCATGTGGCGCGGCTTGACCGGCTGATGCCCGAAAAGATGGCAGCTGATACTTCGAAACTTCTCCTCTGCCCCATGCCGGGGCTGGTCATGTCCATTGCCGTTGAGGACGGGCAAGAGGTCAAGGCGGGCGAGACGCTTGCCATCGTCGAGGCGATGAAAATGGAGAACGTGCTGAGGGCCGAACGCGACCTCACCATATCCAGGGTCGTGGCGAGGCAGGGAGACAGCCTGGCCGTCGATGCCGTCATCATGGAATTCGCATAAGGCGGCGGCGCGTGTTCGAAGTGGATTGCACGATTATCGGCCTCACAATGTCGCGCGCTTTGATGCCCTTAGCCATATCTTTCCGCTCGGATTGCTGCCGCAACGGGAACTGCGTGGACGCTTACGCTATTTGCCTGCCGCCTCCAAAATGCACTATGTGCATGGGATAGAGGCTGGGAAACACGCGTGAAGGAACCGAGGATCAGGGCCGTCGACCGGGAACGTCCATTGTTCGGCGCGGCCAGCCCGCCGCGCGCGGCGGTGATAGCGCCTCTATCCGCCGCCCGATGGCTGCTGCTGCTGGTCATCCTGGCGGGCGTCTACTTCTTCCACAGCTTCCTCGTCCCGGTGCTGGCAGCTCTCGTGATCGCTTTCGCCAGCTGGCCTCTGTACCGGAAGCTCCTCATTTCGGTCGGGTACAACCGAACGATCGCCGCCAGCATCGCGCTGCTCCTCATCCTGGCCTTTCTCATCGTGCCGATCGTGATGGCTGGCAGCTACGCGATCACGGAAATCCGCGAGTGGGTCGGCTGGGCCTTCGAGACCAACCGCCTGGGCGCACCGACTCCGGAATGGATCGCGCAACTGCCCATCGCCGGCGCCTGGCTCGACGAGCAGTGGACCAAATACCTCGCGCATCCAGGCGGGATAGGGGAGGTCATTCAGCTGGTCAGCGGCGCCAACATAGGCAGCATCTACCGAGGTGTCGTGGCGGCTGGCGGCAGTGCCTTCGGGCTACTTCTGACGTTGCTGTTCATGTTGATAGCGCTGTTCTTTACTTATCGGGACGGCGAGGCGTTCGCTGCGCAGCTCGACACGATCGGGGAGCGCATATTGCCGCACCGCTGGGAGCGCATCTCGCGCGTGGTCCCGGCCACGATCAGCTCGACGGTGACCGGCATGACGTTGATCGCCATAGGCGAAGGTGTCGTCCTCGGCGTCGCTTACTGGATCACCGGCGTGCCGTCACCCGTCACGCTCGGCGCCATCACTGGATTCATGGCGCTGATACCGGGCGGCGCGCCGCTGTCCTTCACCCTGGTTTCCATCTATCTGGTGGCCAGTGGTTCGCCCTTCGCCGGCGTAGCGCTTTTCCTGTGGGGATCCATCGAACTCTTCATCGTCGACAAGACGCTGAGACCCAGACTCGTTGGCGGACCGATCAAGCTGCCCTTCCTGCCAACCTTCTTCGGCCTCATCGGCGGCGTCAAGACGATGGGGCTGCTCGGCCTCTTCATCGGCCCGGTGCTGATGGCCATCCTCGTCTCGATCTGGCGGGAATGGCTGCACGAGGTCCACGTCACGGCCCAGCCCGGCCCAGATGCCACGGTCGAGCCGGCAATGGAGCTGGATGCGGAGCCGCCGCCGCAGCTCGCGCGGCAAAAGCCGCACGCCGGTTGAAATACACGCCCTCCAATTATGTGGTCCCCCCAAATGATGATCGATTGCAAGCGCGCGATGGCCGGCCTGTTGCTTCTCGGGCTGGCGCTGGTTTCCGCCTGCCAGACCGGCGGGACAATTCACGGGGAGTCCCGCTATGCGCGGACGAACTTGGAAACGATACGCTCGAGCAATGGCCTGCCGCCGCTTCACCCCAGCGCTAAGCTGGAACGGGCCGCCGCCCAGCAGGCCAACTACATGGCGCGGGCAGGGCGTATGACGCATACGGTCGGACCGGGCAAAGACTTCGTCTCGCGCATGCAGGCCGCCGGCATCAGCGTCGCATCGGCCGAGAACGTCGCCTACAACGTCACGGACCGCGGCAGGCTGTTCGGCATGTGGATGGCATCGGCCGGCCATCGTCGCAACATGCTCGATTCCCGGTTCACGCAGTATGGGCTTGCTTCGGCGAAGGATTCGACGGGTCGGCTCTATTGGGCGCTGATCCTGTCGCGGTAGGTTGCTGCGCCGTCATTGGGTGAGGGTACTTTCGTCAAACAGGCGTGATTCTCTCCTGTTCCCAATCATACCCTCCTTTTTGGCAAGCGGCGTGACGAGCGCTCGCATCTGTGTTGGCCGTTGAGCTTTCCAGCCATTTAGTCATTGCACAGTGGACGTGGCCCTACGGTCCTATAGCCCGTTGCACGGGCACGCCTTTCGAAAGCTGCGTCGACATGGAACTGAAAGCGGCAAGTTGCAGCAGACTTTACGTTCCGACGATCGAAGATCATCGACGCTTCAGGCCGGATGTTCGACCACGGTGCTGGCGCGCCGCCTGCGTCCGTCCATCAACTGCCAGATCGCATGCGCCACCAAGGCGACGATGAGGATGATGCCGCCGATCAGGCTGTTGCGCGTCGGGGCTTCCTCGAAGATCAGCCACATCCACACCGGCGCGAGAACAGTCTCGAGCAGGTAGAACATTGCGACTTCGGGTCCGGTGATCCAGCGCGGCCCCGTGGCCAGGCAGAAGAAGGCGAACGGCATGACGACCGCACCGTTCAGGATGATCCAGAACGGTTCTGCGATCTGGAATCCTTCCGAAAACCCGCCCGGCGAAGCGCCGACGATCGCCGCGGCGATGGCGCAGGGGATGATGACGCCGATCAGCGAGGTGAATCCCATGTCGCGTCCGCTGGCGCGCGACAGGGTGATGGCCGCTGCGATCGTCAGCGCCGAAAGGGCGGCGAGCAGGTCGCCGAAAAGATTGCCGGTGCCGACCGAATCCCAGACGATGATCAGCACGCCGACAAGCATGGCGGCCATGGCCAGCAAGGTGCCGTTGCGCGGTCGTTCCTTCAGGAACAGCCACGACAACAGGGCCGCGAACATGGTGTTGAAGGCAAGGATGAAGACGAGATTGGCCGTCGTCGTATGGTAGACGGCGGTGATGAAGAATATGGAGCCGAGGCCGTAGAGCGCCGCCACGGCCAGGCCAGCCTTGCCGGGAATGAGCTTGGGAGCGGCGGGCGTTATCGCACGCCACACCGCCCATATGATCAGGGCCGCGATGAAAGTCGTGCCGGTGCGCGCCATCAGCACCGACCATGGCTCCCCCTCGGAAAGGCGGATCAGCGGGATATCGACCGTGAGGACGAGGCCGCCGAGACCGGTGATCAGCAGGCCCTTGGCATGGTTGGTGCTGGTAACCGGCATCTTCGCTCCGTCGACAGGCAACGGCAGCGCGGCCGGCTGGTCTGCAATGAATTACGGCAAGTTGCGACCGGACACCATCTGCCGGCCATGCAAGCTCAGGGCTGCTCGCCGAAGCGCTCCCAGCCCTTGGGACCAAGGTGCTCCTGCGGCAGGAAGCGGACCTTATAATCCATCTTGCGCGAACCGTTGACCCAGTAGCCGAGATAGACATGGGGCAGTCCGGCGGCGCGGGCGCGCGCGATGTGGTCGAGGATCATGTAGGTCCCCAGCGACCGGTCGGCGAGTTCGGGGTTGAAGTAGGAATAGACCATGGAGAGGCCGTCGGCCATCCTGTCGGTCAGGGCCACCGCGATCAGTTCTCCCGTGCCTCGGCCGGTAATGAAGCTGTCCGGACCGCGCTTGCGGTATTCGATGACCTTGGTGTCGACATGGGTGTCCTCGACCATCATCGCATAGTCGAGAACGGTCATGTCCGACATCCCGCCCTTGCGATGCCGCGCATCCAGATAGGTGCGGAACAGCGAGTACTGCTCGGTCGAGGGCTCCGCGTCGTGCATGGCGCCGATCAGATCGGTGTTCCGCTGCATCACGCGCCGCATGTTTTTGGTCGGTGCGAACTCGCCGGCTAGGATGCGCACCGAAACGCAGGCGCGGCAGCTTTCGCAGGCGGGGCGGTAAGCGATGTTCTGCGACCGGCGGAAACCTCCCTGCGTCAGCAGGTCGTTCATGTCGCGCGCCCTGTCGCCCACGAGATGAGTGAAGACCTTTCGTTCGAACTGCCGGTCGAGATAAGGGCAAGGCGAGGGTGCTGTCAGGAAGAACTGCGGCGACTGGGTCGGATGGTGAGTCATCGCTTGCCGGTGAAACTGTTCCTTGCGAATCGCCCTACCTTGAAGCGTGTCGCAAAAATTTCAACTGGATTGTGGGCCGGTGCAGCGAAAGCTCAGCGGCGCGTTCGAGTGACGACCGTGCCCAACAGCAGGTCGTGCAACGTGCGCTTGCGGTCGGCGAACAGGGAAACCAGCAGGATAAGCGGCGTGAGCACGACATTCCCGGCCCAGAACAGCACCGAGTGCACGACCGCTAGCATGCCGTCGACAGGCCTGCCGTCGAGCCGGTCGAGCCTGATACCCATCATGCGCATCCCGACGGTGGCCTGGCTGGGTCCGCCGAGCGTGTTCCACACATAGATCAACGCGACCACGGGGGCCAGGAAGGCGAAGAGCGACCAGCCGAGCCCGAAGGTGAGCAGGCCGAGCAGGAAGATCAGGATGGCGAACGGGATGAGGAGCAGCCCCACGATGACGTAGTCAAGCAGGAACGCCATGACGCGCCTCGTGCGCACTCCATCATAGGCGCGGACGTCGTCCAGCCGCGAAGCGATGATTTCACCGTCGATGATGCGGGCGTTCACTCTTTTCTCCTCGGCGCCGGCTGTCATGCGCCTGTGGCTGAACATGGGAAAAGACGGCGGCTAATTCAAGCATTCGGGGGCAGCTTAGGTGGGCTCAGACACCTTCGCGTTTGCATCGGTGGCGTTCCCGGGCTTAAAGACATCGTCTACGCTGCACTGCAGCAAGATTGGGGAGCAGGGTAGCATATGCAGATATTCGACATGGTCGTCATCGGCAGCGGGCCCTCTGGCCGGCGCGCGGCTATCCAGTCGGCGAAGCTCGGCAAGTCGGTGCTCGTCGTCGACAAGGGCAGCCGGCTCGGCGGCGTTTCCGTCCACACCGGCACCATCCCGTCCAAGACGCTGCGGGAGACGGTGCTCAACCTGTCGGGATGGCGCGAGCGCGGCTTCTACGGGCGCGGCTACCGGGTGAAGCAGGACATATCCATCGGCGACCTCATACAGCGTCTTCGCAAGACGCTCGACCACGAGGTGGAGGTGCTGCAGCACCAGTTCATGCGCAACGGCGTCCGCCATATGCGCGCGACGGCAAAGTTCCTGGCGTCCGACCGACTGCTACTGACCAACGAGAACGGCGACACCAGCGAGATCGGCTTCGCCCATGCCATGATCTCGGTGGGTACGCGGCCATACCGTCCGGACAACGTCCCGTTCGACAGGAAGCATGTGTTCGACAGCGACGAGATGCTTTCGCTAGAGCAACTGCCCAGAACCATGACGGTGATCGGCGGCGGCGTCATCGGCGTCGAATATGCCACGATCTTCTCCGCCCTCGACGTCCCCGTCACGCTCATCGAATCGCGCTCGTCGATCCTCGATTTCGTCGATCGCGAGATTGTCGACGACTTCCTGCATCAGATGCGCGACCGCGGCATGGCCGTACGTCTCGGCAGCACGGTCAAGGAAATCCAGGTCCAGAACGGCTCCGTCGAGATCACGCTCGGCGACGGTCGCACGGTGCGCTCGCAGATCGCGCTCTATGCGGCCGGCCGCAGCGGAAACGTCGGCAGCCTCGGCCTCGACGCGGTCGGCATCGAGGTCGACAGCCGCGGCCGCATCAAGGCCGACCCCGAGACGTTCCAGACCAGCGTGCCCAACATCTACGCGGCGGGCGATGTGATCGGCTTTCCGAGCCTCGCTTCGACCGCAATGGAGCAGGGCAGGGTGGCCGCCTGTCACGCCTTCGGGGTCAGGCTGCCGCCGCCGCCAGAAACCTTCCCCTACGGCATTTATTCGGTACCGGAGATTTCCACCGTCGGGCAATCGGAAGAGGAGGTTCGCGCCGCCGGCACGCCCTATGAGATCGGCGTGGCGCGCTTCCGCGAGACGTCGCGCGGCCACATCATGGGCGTAGATTCGGGTTTCCTGAAGCTGGTGTTCTCGATCGAGACGCGGCGTCTGCTCGGCGCACACATCGTGGGGGAAGGCGCTACGGAGCTCATCCACATCGGCCAGGCGGTGATCAATCTCGGCGGCACGGTCGACTTCTTCGTCAACAACACGTTCAACTATCCCACCCTTGCCGAGGCCTATAAGATCGCCGGGCTCGATGCATGGAACAGGATGGGACACGGCTAGCGCATGAACCGTCGCCGCTTCCTTGGCGTGACCGCCCTGATCGGTACGGGCACAGGGGTGGGCGGCACCAGCCGTGCGCAGGCGAATCCCTATTACAGCGGGCCGGTTTCGCCGCATTTCGACGGCCGCAGGTTCTTCAACCCGGGCGGCATGGAGCCGGGTGGTTTCGGCAACCTGCTGCGGTGGCAGTTCGAAGGCGGCCGCAGCCGCTGGCCGGCGGCGTGGCCGCAGCAGCCGGTATTCAACGTACCAGATCAGCGCGTGGACGCCAGCGCGCTCAGGGTGACCATGATCGGCCACGCCACTCTCTTGATACAGGTGGCCGGGCTGAACATCCTCACCGATCCGGTCTATTCGCTGCGTGCGTCGCCGTTCACCGCCGTCGGCCCGCGCCGGGTGAACGAACCGGGCATCGAGTTCGACCATCTTCCGCCGATCGACCTCGTACTGCTGACGCACAATCACTACGATCACCTCGACCTGGCGACGCTGGCCCGCCTTCAGGCCGTGCACGATCCTCTGGTCGTGACACCCCTCGGCAATGACGGGATCGTGCGGAGGAGCGTGCCGGCGATGAGGATTCATGTCCAGGACTGGGGCGACGCGCTCGAGGTCGGACCCGTGACGGTTCACTGCGAACCGGCGCATCACTGGTCGGCACGCGGGTTGGGCGATCGCCGCATGGCGCTGTGGTCGGCATTCGTGCTGGAGACGACGGCCGGCAAGATATACCACATCGGCGATACCGGCTTCCATTCCGGCATCAACTACCGGGCCGCGCGCGAGAAGCACGGTGGCTTCCGCCTCGCCAACCTTCCCGTCGGCGCCTACGAGCCGCGCTGGTTCATGCGCTACCAGCACCAGAACCCGGAAGAGGCGGTGCAGGGGCTGCAGCTTTGCGGGGCCGAGCATGCGGTCGGCCATCATTGGGGCACGTTCCAGCTGACCAACGAGCCGATCGAGCAGCCGCGCGACGACCTTCGCAGCGCACTCGCCACGGCCGGCATCGAGGAAAGCCGGTTCCGGCCGCTGATGCCGGGCGAAGCCTGGGACGTGCCCTGAGCCGCACCACCCTAATTCTGAGGCCGGATGTCGGCTTTGCCGGTGCTGTGTCGTCCTAGGTTCGGCCAACCATAGGAGAGTGCCAATGGGGATGAAGATTTTCGTGAACCTGCCGGTCGCGGACCTGAAGCGTTCGACCAGCTTCTATGAATCCATAGGGGCGGCGAAGAACCCCAACTTCAGCGACGACACCGCGTCATGCATGATTTTCTCGGAGACCATCTACGTCATGCTGCTGACGCATGAAAAATATGCGTCCTTCACTGCGAAGAAGATCATCGATGCAAAGGCGTCGAGCGAAATCATGATCGCCTTGTCGGCGGATAGCCGAGAGGATGTCGACGCCATGGTCTCCAAGGCAAAAGATGCCGGCGCCGCCATCGATCCGACGCCGACACAGGAGTTCGGCTTCATGTATGGACGCAGCTTCGAGGATCCCGACGGCCATATCTGGGAAGTGTTCTGGATGGACGCCGGAATTGCCGCGGGCGGGGCGCCTGGCGGCTGAATCCTCCTGTCGGACGGGCGGCGGCGCTCGACAAAGTCGCGCAAGGCTCTAGACTTCCGGCGGGGAGGACCCGCCGGTGCGGGCGCTGCGAATGGACAATGAACTTCCGAGTCAGTTGAAGCGCGGACCGCTGTCTTCAGGCGAGTTCGTTACCACCATCACGCATTTTCACCGTGCCGAAATCGCCCGCATGGCAGGCTGGCGCGACCGGCTCGACCGAACGACGAACTGGGCGATCACCGTCGTCGCAGCCATGCTGTCGCTGTCTCTGTCGACGGCGGCCGCGCATCATGGCGTGCTGGTCTTCGCGATGCTCCTGATCCTTCTCCTGCTCTGGATAGAGGCCCGACGCTACCGTTTCTTCGACGTTTACCGGGCCAGGGTCCGGCAGCTGGAACGGCACTATTTCGCACAGATATTCTCGCCGACCGAGGATGCCGCTGCCAACTGGCTTCCCATCCTCGGCGAGAGCCTGCGCACCCCGAAGTTCCTGATTTCACATCGCGTCGCATTCGCACGTCGCCTGCGTCGCAATTATATCCATTTGTTCCTGATCCTGCTTATCGCCTGGGTGCTGAAAATCTCCACGCCGGGTCTGCAGCACGAAGCCGGTGGAGGTCTGGTTCACTCGGCCGCCGAGACCGTGCGCAATGCCACCCTGGGTCCAGTGCCCGGGTGGGCAGTGGTCTCCCTGGTCGCGGCCTTCTACATCGCCCTCTTCGCGATCGCCTTTTCGTGGGGTCGCCCGGAAACCGACGTTGCCGAGGGAAGAGTCCATGTCTGACGAGTTCAGGTTACTTCGGCTCTAGCTTAGCGGCCAGACCAGCATGAGCGCCGGCACGGCGATGAGGATCACCAGCAGGGAAAGCGGAAGGCCGAGCCGCGGGTAGTCCGAAAAGCGGTAGCCGCCGGGGCCCATGACGAGCGTATTGCACTGGTGCCCGATGGGGGTCAGAAAATCGCAGCCCGCGCCGATCGCCACCGCCATGAGGAAAGCCTCCGGCCTGTATCCCAGAGTAGAAGCGAAGCCCGCTGCAATAGGGGCCATCACCAGCACCGTGGCGGCATTGTTCAGGAACGGCGTCACCGCCATTGCGACGACGAGGATCAGCCCCAGCGCGCCGTATCCCGGCATGGCCGAGCCCGCCTCGGCAAGGAATCCGGCGATCAACTCGGTCGCGCCCGTGCGTCTCAACGAATCGCTGACGGGGATCAGCGCGGCCAGCATCACGAGGATCGGGCCGTCCATGGAGTCGTAGACCTCCCTGATGGGAATGACTCGGAACAGCACCATGGCTACCGCGGCCGCGAAAAAGGCGACGGTGACGGGGAGCATCCCCAATGCTGTCGCGCCCATGGCGCAGAGCAGGATGACGACGGGCACGATGCCGCGCCGCACGGAGCCCAGTAGCAACGAGCGTTCGGCCAAGGGAAGCAGGCTGAAGTCACGCAGGAACTGCGGCAGGTTCGCCTCGCTGCCCTGCAGCACGAGGATGTCGCCCAGCCTGAGCGTCACGCTCCCGAGCTTGCGGTCGAAGCGTTCGTTCTTCCGGCTCACGGCTAGCAGGTTCACGTTGAAGCGGTCGTAGAGAAGGAGGTTTTCGGCCGACCAGCCTATGAGGCTCGAATTCTCTGCGACGACCGCCTCGATGGCGATCGTCTCGGTGCCGCCGCCTTCCGCCACCTTGCGGTCACCGCTCAGGCTGAGCTTGGCTTGCGCCACCAGGCGGTCGAGTGCTTCGTGGTCGCCCTCGATGAGCAGGCGGTCGCCGGGTTTGAGTTTGACATCGGGGAAGGGTGTCAGCCTCAGCGTTTCCGACCGTATGATCGAAGTGACCAGCACGTCGCCGCGAGCGATCTTGAGGAGGTCCGCCACGGTCTTGCCGGAAATTTCGGAGCCGTCGACGACCTTGGCCTCGGCGACGTAGTTCTTGATGTCCAGCGCCTCGTGTATTCCACCTTCCTTTCGCGATCTCTGCGGCAACAGCCAATAGAAGAGGACGAGGAAGACGCATCCGGCCGCGGTCAGGATCAGTCCGATAGGCGTGAAGTCGAACATGGTGAAGGGGGTGCCGGTGATTTCGCCGCGGATACGCGAAACCACGATGTTCGGTGACGTACCGATCTGCGTCATCAGGCCGCCAAGCAGCGAGGCAAAGGCCATCGGCATGAGGAAGGTCGACGGCGACGTGCCGGATCGCCGCGCGAACTGGAAGGCGATCGGGATCATGATCGCAAGCGCCCCGATATTCTTCACGAAGGCCGACAGCACGGCGACCGTGACGACGAGGAGCGCGAGTTGCAGGCGGACCGTGGATATATCCGGCATATAGCGGCGAAGCGCGTACTCCATGATGCCGCTGCGGGCGACGCCCGCGCTGACGAGAAGCGCGCTGCCGACGATTATGACGATGTCGTCGCTGAAGCCGACGAAGGCCTCATCGAGAGGCACTACCCCCACGGCGAGAGCGGCGAGCAGGGCGAGTGCGGCTACCAGATCGTAGCGCAAGCGGCCCCAAACGAAGGCCCCCATCATCATCACGATGACGGCGAAGGAGAGTAACTGGGGAAGTGTGAGCATGAGCACTCGCGGATGGCGCCCAGAAACGCGTCTCTATAGACTTCGTTGCGTCCAGTCGACGGAGAAAATCTAGCCCAAGAGTCGCCGCGGCAGCAGCGCGGAAACAGCTATTCCGATCCAGCCGACAATAAGGAGAAAGCCGCCCGCCGGCGCGGCCATGGCGAACAGCCTGTCGTCAAAGAAATCGCGGCTTGCGAGATCACCGACGAAAAGCATCAAGCCGACGAACAACAATGCACCCGACCAGCGGAAGATGCTGTTGAGGACGGTCAGGCCGATCACCAGCAGGACCAGCGCGTGAACCAGCAGGAAGCTGGCCGCTGTATCCATGTTGGTCGATCCTCCATGCGCCGCGATAGCCGAGAAGATCACCCCCAGCGCGCCGCACAAGCCGGCAATGAAGACGTAGAACCGGTTAGGCATGGGTGCGGGCCTTGCACTCGAAGCGACGGATTGGCTGGATGCCGGTGCCGAATGCGAATCGGGAGATTCACGCGGCTGTGCAGTGTACACCAAAGATTGCAGGAGACCACGCTTGCGGCCTTACCGGGAATTCTCGCGATCTCGCCATTCCTCGCCGACAGATCCTTTCTGGTACCTTTTGCGGCGCATCAGTTTTCCGTCTGCTTTCGACCGGTCTCCGGATTTGCGCAAAGTCGCAGCTACGCTGTGACGCTCGCGATGGTCACGGGGATGTGAAGCCCTTTCGCAACACGCCTCGGGAAATTTATGGGACGTTAACGTTATCGGTGTGAATCGATGTCTTTCCGTCTTACATCGGCCGCGTTGGGCGGTTGATACATTTCACGTGGCGAAGGGGAAACGGATCTTCATGAGACTTCTCAGGAAGAGGGTTGTCCTGGTTCCGGCCGTCTTGGTGGGTGCCTTGGCAACAGGGATGCCGTCGGCAAGCGCGCAGTCGTTGCTCGAGCACCTGTTCGGAGGCGGCATACGAAACCAGCGGATGGAGGATAGCGGGCAGTTCGGCCGCAGCGGCCGTCTCGATGGCAACAACTCCAGAAATTTGACAAGGCGTCCTCAGCAGCAACAGCAGCAGCCGAAGCGACAGGCGGCTCGCAAGGCTGCGCCCATCGCCAAGATCAGCGCGCCCTCCTACTACAACTACAAGGCGGCAGCGCTGCAACGCGTGGACTTCGCGCCGCTTGCCTCGATCGGTCAGTCTGCCTCGCTCGATCAGGTCACTTCCGGCACGGCTTTCCGCGAGGCCGTCGGCGGTCTGACAGACTACGAGCTCTTTGCCGAGCCGGCGATCGCCAAGGCGCTGGTCGAGTATTATTCCGCAAACCCCGATTTCGTATGGGTGGACGAGGACGGGCCGAACGAGCGCGCCCGCGATGCGCTTCGTGTGCTCGGCGATGCGGCGAGCCACGGCCTTTCGCCCGCGGACTATGCCGTCGACGTTCCGGCTTCGGCGTCCGGCGGGGATGCCGCCGCGCGCAAGACCGAACTGATTCGATTCGAGATGGCCCTGTCGGCACGGACGCTGCGCTATGCGCGTGACGCCGAGAGTGGGCGCGTGAACCCGAACAAGCTTTCAGGCTACCACGACTTCCCGGAGAAGCCGTTCGATATGGTAGCGGCCCTGAAGATTCTCTCCAATGCGACCGACGCAAGGGGCTGGCTCGAAGCACGCCACCCGGACAGCGATGCCTACAAGGCCTTGCGAGTCGAACTGGAGGCGCTTCGGGCAAGCGTCGAGAACGAGATCGTCGTCGATCCCAAGCTCCTGCTCAAGCCGGGCCAGAGCAGCCCGGAGCTTCCGAAGATACTGCAACTCATCGCACGCGATCTCGATGACGAGATGGGCGGCGAGTATGGTGAGCTCCTGCATCGGTCGAACGGCAGCGAAACCTATGCCGACGACCTGGTGCCGGTCATCAAGGCTGCGCAGGAAAAGGCCGGCTTGAAACCGGACGGCGTGGTGGGCCCGCGAACCGTCCAGGCACTGGCCGGCACATCGAAAGCCGACCGGATGGACAAGGTTGTTGTCGCCCTCGAGCAGTTGCGCTGGTTGCCGCACCAGCTCGGCGATACGCGCGTATTCATCAACCAGCCCGCTTTCACGGCGCAGTTCATCGACAACGGCGTCGAAAAGCTCAACATGCGTGTCGTCATCGGGAAGGTGTCGAACCAGACAACATTCTTCTACGACGAGATCAGCCAGATCGACTACAATCCCTATTGGGGCGTTCCCCAGTCGATCATCGTCAACGAGATGCTGCCCAGACTGCGCAGCGACCCTGGCTATCTCGACCGGGCCGGCTACGAGGTCACCGACGCGAGTGGCCGCCATATCTCGTCGTCATCGATCAATTGGTGGGCATACGGCTCCAAGGTGCCGTTCAACGTGCGCCAGACGCCGAGCGAAGCGAACGCGCTGGGCGAACTCAAGATACTCTTCCCGAACAAGCATGCCATCTACATGCACGATACGCCGCAGAAGAACCTGTTCAGCCGCGACGTCCGCGCCTTCAGCCATGGCTGCATCCGGCTTCACGACCCGAGAGGCATGGCGGCGGCGGTACTCGGCAAGTCCGTCGACTATGTCGAGGACAAGCTGAGCCGGGGGCATTCGACCGAGAAGACCCTGAAGATCCCCGTCTACTCGGCCTATTTCACGGCCTGGCCGGACAAGAACGGGAAGATCGAATACTTCGCGGATATCTACGAGCGCGACTCACGCGTAAAGGTCGCCCTCGAGAAGACTGACGCCGTTCGCGTTCCCAGCAGCTGACCGCGCGCCATCCTGCCGCTGGCCCATACCGGCGGCAAATCCCAACGCCAGTCGCTCAGCGGCGCCTGGCTTTCCGCTGCTCACGCGGAGACCCCGCGCGAGGCTGAGGCTCCAGGTATTCCCGAGCCAGCCGCTGTATGAACCAAAGCATTGCTGCGCGAACGATCCATTTGATCATCGACGACCTCCTTTGGGCTGAAGTCCGCTGATTCGGCGGGCCATTCGGCCATCATCGCTCAGAAGAAACCGGCAAGACGCACGATCAGGCAGTTTCTTCGTGATCCTGCCGAACGCCGCGGGCTAAGGGTGGTTCCGACGGAACCGGCGCGCATTCTCCGGGTTTGACCAGCGAAGGAGACCGACCATGAATGACAATCGTTCGAACAAAGTCCTCGAGGAAAACGTCAAGCGTCTTGCCGAGACGACGGATGTCTCTCCCAATCAGGCGCGGGAGCTGCTGGACCGCTACGGCGGCGATTTCGAACTCGCCAAGCGCGAGGCAAGGAACTTCAAGGCCGAATCCTAGCGGGCCCGGCTATCCGGTCTGTCCGACCTCCCTGACCTCCCCTGACCGTCCTCGGGTCGTGAACCGGGCGCCCCTTGCCCAACGGCATGGCAATGGGACACTCTGCAACCGGACTGCAGAGTCGGGGCGGGTGCGGAGAGGTCGGATGAGCGGGCCGGACGAAGTCGCGAAGCTGGTCAGGGCGGTGCGATCCAGGGTGCCGCTCGACGCCGCACGGCTGCTCGAGAAGGAAACGCCAGAGCGGATCGCGGCCGTTTTCGCGGAACTGCCGAGAGCTCTGGTCGACCACATCCAGGCCTACCTGCCGAAGGATCTCCGGCATGAAGTCGCGGAGCCGCTCGCCGAAATTACCGAGGATACCGTCGGCGCGATCATGGAACCCGCGCTGGCGGTGCTCGACCAGGAAGAGACGGTCGCGACGGCCATCGACTTCCTGCGAAGGCACGAGACGCCCCGCCTCATCACATACATCTATGTGACGGACGGCCGGCAGCAGCTCGTGGGGCTGGTCGTCATTCGAGACCTCTTGCTCGCAGAGCCCGATCAAACGCTCGGCGAGGTCATGCTTCCCGAACCCTTCGCGCTGACGGCCGACATGGAACTGGCCGAAGCCGACAAGGCCGCGATCCACAGGCATTATCCGGTCTATCCGGTCGTGGACGCGGAGGGCCACGTCATGGGCGTGGTGCGCGGCTGGAGGCTGTTCGAGCGGCAGGCCATCGAGATCAGCGCCCAATCTGGACAGATGGTCGGCGTCGACAAGGAGGAGCGTCTCTATACGGGCATCTGGCCGGCCTTCAAGATGCGGCACGGCTGGCTGCAGGTGAACCTGCTGACCGCCTTCGTGGCGGGCTTCGTGGTCAGCCTGTTCGAGGGCACGATCGCGCAGATCGTCACGCTCGCCGCTTTCCTGCCCATCCTCGCCGGCCAGAGCGGCAATACCGGCTGCCAGGCCCTTGCCATAACGCTCAGGGGAATAACCCTGGGGGATCTGAACCATTTTCCGGTCCGCAAGCTGATCCGCAAGGAACTGGTGCTGGGCGCCTTGAACGGGGCGCTGACGGGAATCGTCGCTGGCATCGCGATGTATTGGAGCGCGGGCGGCTCCGCCAACAGCGAGTCGATGATGCTGGGTGTCGTCATTCTGCTCGCCATGACTGGGGCCTGCATGGCGTCCGGCCTGTTCGGCGTGCTCGTCCCGCTCACGCTGCGCCGGCTCGGGACCGATCCCTGTACGGCATCGAGCATCTTCCTGACCACCGGCACCGACATCGCCGGCATGGGGCTGATGCTCGCCTTGGCGACGCTGCTCGTCCTTTAAGCCTCGCCGGCGCTTATCCGGAACATATGTCGGTGAGCCGCGTTCAGCGCGTGATCCGCGCCGCCGTCGCGGCCACGCCGACAGCGAGAAGCTCGATGATCGAATTCATCTCCGCGCCAGACCATGTCGCCGCGTTCCGCATCGCCGGGACGCTGAGGTCCGAAGATTATGACGCCATGATTCCGCGCATCGAGGAAAAGCTCGAAGGCCACGAGACCATCGGGATATTCGTCGACATGGAGGATTTCGAAGACATGACCGCCGACGCGATCGGCCGCGACATCAAACCCGGCATAGACCGGCTCCGGCAACTGCATCGGTTCGGCCGCGCCGCGATCGCGACCGACAGCGAGTGGGTAAGGGCGGCTGCGGAGATGGCCGACATCCTTTTCCCCCAGCTGGAAGCCCGCGCTTTCGCGGTGGACGACAAGGGCGCTGCCATGGACTGGGTTTCGCGCCTCGACCCCGCACAATAGCGGCTGCTTGAACCGGGTGCGCGGTGGCTTCGTCTCGAAGGCGAGCGCCTGCGGGGCCAAAGCCTGAATTACAGGCCCGCGTGCAAGGAGGACGATCTGCTGAGTCTTTGAAAAGATGGCGCGAGTGACGGGGCTCGAACCCGCGACCTCCGGCGTGACAGGCCGGCACTCTCGACGGATCAATCAATGAAAGTTTCAACTTTTTTCGTTCCGTAACGCGCCCGAAAATGCGGATGAGTTGAAACCACAAACTCCCGCCGAACCAACGGCGGCCACCACCTAAACTCAAGGACGAGACAGTGAAAATACGAGACGTGCGGCCGGGCGATCGACCGTCGCGGAGAGGCTTTTTGTGCCTTGTCCGCTTCAACCTGGAGCCGGCGGATGGCGTGCTCCTCTACGACATGACGGTGCAACGATCACCGGATGGCAAGCTCTTCCTGTACGCGCCAATGCGCGAGGGCTCGCCGACTGCCAGTGGGCCTCAGTACGTGAAATTATTGCCGGAAACGAAAGGTTGCAGGCAGCTTGACAATACAAGGGTCACCTACCGTCCCTTGCATGCGCTATTTAAAGAGTAAAAAAGGACTTTGCTCTTTATATATACGACTCCCTCGCCCAAGGGACACTTGGTTACACTGAGAAAGACTGAAGAATGTTTCCAGTCACTCCCTATGCGGGAAGGTACTACGCCGTGAAAACCAAAGACGACAAAACGACCATGCGGTGGGACCCCTGCCGAGTGGTCGGCATCGACGCAACTGGCGAGGAGCCACAATTCGTCATTGAGATCCGCAGCTCGGACGGCAGCTACTACCTGGATAAGGTCGACCTGACGCGCAGGCCGACGGGGCGTCTACGTGAATGGAGCGGCGGGGTGTATCTCGGCGCGGAACGTCGTCCGAGCCAACTTGCAAAAGCTCGGATCACGAACGGCGCCAACTTGAGGAGGAGCTTTGCCTGTGTAGATCGTACCCTGCGTTCGTGGCGCCCACGACGAGGCCACGCTTTGTGATAGACGCGAGGCCGCGCGAGACCAGTTTTTCGAGCCTGGCTTGGTCCACCGTAGACCGCTTTTGCGGCCCTAGAGTGCAAAGGATGGCAAGCAGCGGAAGTGCGGCTCTATCATTCACGGCTGATTAGATAATCCCGCGCGCGAGCCCGTAAAACGATGCGGCAACGAAGAGAAACACGAATGTCCGCATAGCGAGCACATAATCAAATCTGAAATCTGAGAGCATAAATTTCTTCCTTTCTTGTTGTGGTTGTCTGGAAGATCCCTTCTCCTAACACGGAATATCTGCGGCGTACGATTTATTTCCAGGCATAAAAAACAGAGCGCGCCCGCGACCCATTCAGGATCACAAGCGCGCTCCGGAACGCCCGGCGAGGGGCGCTCTAACTGGTAGGGATGCCGAAAGCGTGCAGCAGGCGACCGGCATTCACGCGGTCGGCATCGCTAGCCTCCAAGTCTATGAGCTCCAGTTCCGAGAGTCCGGACACAATGCTCAGCTGCTCGAGGTTGTACCCGGACGCATCTTGGATTGCGCGAACGGCATTTACTCCGGTCGCGATGGCGGCGGCAACCGCATCGACGTTATCGATCATTTTGAAACCTATGGGAGGGAAGTTTCAGTAAGATGGTGAGCGACCTATCCCTATACAAGGGCACCGGGGTCCCCTCGATCCTCCCCACCGTCGAGCCTAGGACCGGCGGCGCAAATCCGCACTATCGCTAATACAGGGATTCATCACGTGCGCGCGCAAGCGCGTACGCGCGAGGAAATGGAGGAATGATGTTCGACACGGTTCAAGAAGCCGCCACTGCGCCCGCCCAAAAGCCTCGGCTCGGAAAGCGGATCTCCTGGGCGGAATTCTATCGCCAGCGACCGGATCTGCGGCCGGCGAATGATAATCAGGAGCTTCAATCTCAGGGAGCCAAATCCTAATTACTCTTCGATTACCCGTACCCAAAAACGGGGCGGTCTGCCGGCAACGTCCGGTCACTCTGCGAGAGGAACATCCCTCCATGGACGAAAACCACAGAGACTGGCGACAAGTCGCCGGCCGTCGCCCTCGTATTGCGTCCGCGCCCGAGCCTTCGGGAAGCAGGCAACCCGGAAGGGGCCGGCGGGTTACGAGACCTGGGCCTTCCGAAACTTGGGCGACCTACACACCTCAAGACGCTGAGGTTCGGCCGCTCTATCGGATACCCGCGAACGACAACAGGCCGAGACGTGGCGTCGTGGTTGCTCTCGTCGAGCACCGGGAAGCGCGTCAGCCAGCGCCTGCACAGGCGCCGACACCGATGAGGGTTCGGGCCAACCTCCAGCAAACGGCGCCAGATGCATACCGCACTCTCGTGCGCGTAGAAGAACTGCTTCGGCCCGCCAACCTAGCGGCTTTGGAGGGTGTGCCGTCTGCCGACAACGACAACGCCGGAGTAGGCGTCGACTCTCGCCACGAGATTCTGCCCGGCAACGAGACCTTCGAGACCGACCTGCTCGCCGCTTACGCCGACGGGATGCGGAGCCGCGTCGTCGTAGATTTGCAGAATCGTGTCGACCATTTTGTGGGCGGCATGAAGTTCCACTGCGATGACGACGGCACAAATGAGATAGTCGAAATCGGTGGCCGCAGTAGGCGCGGGAAGTTTTTCGGAATGCGCTTCTTTCGAGGCGAGCTCGTTGCGTACACGAAGAATGGCAAGCCGGTCACACCCGCATATGACATTGGAAACCAGCGCGACCCGATGGCGATGCTTGGGTACCCCGGCAGACAACGAACTCGGCGCCGCGGCACGAGGCGTTAGAGGAGATTGACCGGGCGGTAGCGGCCGAAGACCTAGCCGCACGCGCGGGTTCAGCTTTGATGGGGCAGCTGCGGCAGGTCCTGGATGCGGATAGCTTCGCCGAGATCGGACTTGCTAGCGGCTACGCGCGAAGCACCGCTCACCGGCACGGGAAGCGCATCGCGATAGACACTTTGAGAGAAATCGAAAAACTCGCGGCATAACGGACCGTTTCGACGACCGCCGCGTCCAATAGAGTGAAGGGTCTCTCGCGGACCTCCCTATGTCGGCGTTGCCGCAGTTCGGTAGTCGACATTTGCCCGGCTTCGGCGGGGCTTCTTTTTGCCCATCACATGCGCCTTGCGCGCCAAAATCTCAAGGACACGACTATGCCAACTATCGCTGCCACCGCGGCGGCTTTCGAAACCTATTTGGGCTTCCCGGCCAAGCGACCGCGCCAAGCTATCCGCCGCCTGCTTTAGGCCGACCTCATCGCCCCCGGTGGCCCCGGTAAGGCGGTCGAAATCACCGAGGCCGACTTTGCCCTAGTGCTTCTTGCGGTTGCCAGCGGCGCAGAGATGCCGAGGGTCGCCGATGTCGCTGTCGAGCTAGCTGAAACTGTTCCTCACGGCATCGACGTGAACGTGATACCTGAAGGCCTTGGGCCGCCGAAGCGCACCGCCTTCGACATCCTGCATAACCTGATCTGAAACGCCGCCCACGGCGATGGCTCGTTGAAGATTGACGTCGAGGTCTGCGAAACGTGGCCTGAAGTCGCCTCCCATTCGCCCGACGGTGTGGCCCGGTTTCTCGGTGCCGGTGACGACGCCACACGGTGGCAATCCGGCAAGCAGCGGCGCGCCACTCGCGTCCCACATGCCGCAATCTTCCTGGCCGCTAGCGCTTTCTTCGGAGGTAAAAACTAAATGGCGTCACTATTCAAAAGGAAGACCGAGCCCTACCGCGTTCCTTCGCTGGCCGAAGCAGATCCGGAAACCTATGGTGCGCTTGCAGCAAAGCAGCTGGAATTGAATACCCTCAGCGGCACAGCACGGGCGGCCCGTAAGGCCGCGGAACGGGAACTGGCCGCAGATACCACTCAATACGTCCGGCCAGGCGTTGCTGAGCTTCTCGGCGACGGCCCGTCCGCGAAGGCATCGAAGCGTAAGGCCGTCGCAGATGCGAAGCAGCGCGAGGCGGACATTGAGGCTGCCCTAGTAACGATCAGCCAGCGCATTCGCGATGCGAAAACACCAGCGGTGCGCGCTGCCGTTGCAAAGGTTCGGCCGGAATGGAATCGCCGAATGGGCGCGCTGTGCGACGCACTCCAGGTTGTCGATGACGCCCACCGAGATCTGTGGTCGCTCCGGCAAGACCTTGAGGCCGAAGATATCTCGCCAGCGCACCTTGGCCCCTGGCCGTACTTTTTGGGCGACGCTGACGGCTCGCGGATTTCTAGCTTTCTGAAGGAGGTCGGTTATGCAGGCTGAGCGCCGCGAGTATGCGACAACTGACCTGAAGGGCCGCGGACGTTCCTCCAAACGGCTGGTCAAGCTGCCTGGTGAAACACGCCATGTCGAGCGTGCGGAATCGGCGATCTACTTCGCCAGCAAACTGGAAATCGACCGGCGCGAAAGGCGCATGAGGCAAGCAATCCGCAATGGCTGACACGATCTCCGGTTACGCGATTCAGTGGCGCCGACCTGCGGTCATTGCGGGACTTTGAGGAGTCGTTCGACCGGGGGGCATTTGACAAGTCCTTGAGGGAAAATCCGGATGTTGTGGCGTTTTTTGGGCGCACGACGCAAGCCGGCCTCTTGGACGGGTGCCTAATGGGAGCCTCGAGCTCCGTGCGGACAATGTAGGGCTCTACTACACACTTACTCCGAACGCGGACTCTCCTATCGGGCAGGAGGCGCTGGCCACGGTTGGGCGTGCTGACGTCGGCCAAGTCTCGGTCGGCTCTTCCTCCCTAATCGAGGATTGGTCGGACCGGGAAAACATGCCGCGTAGGCTGATTACCGAGGCGCGATTGCACGAGCTGTCGCTCGTGGTTTGGGGCGCCTATGGCGACGACACCAGCGCGTCGCTGCGCTCCGACAATAATGCCGCAAACGCCGCTCGGCGCATCGCCGACCGCAGGGCTCGGATGGAAGCCAAGTTTCGAGGCATAGCATGAGCGCCATCGCTTTCGCCGTGGCGTGCATCGCGGTGCTCGCATTTATCGTTTTATAAGGAATCCAAATGTTCGGTGGAGTATTTATGGGCGGTGGCTTCTTCACCGCCACAGCCTACGGCGGTGGGCCTGCCTACGATCCCGATGCGGCGCTCAAGGCATGGATCGGCGGGGCAACCTATGCCGACTGGCATGCCCGCAAGCTGCTAGTTGGGAACGGCGGCCTCGGATGGCAAGAAAGCACCGAAGTTACCCCCATCGATGCGTCGGGCCAAAAGATCGGCTCCGCGAACAGCGTCGTGGGCGGTTTCACGGCCAAGAACCCGACTTCTGCCCAGCGCCTCAACATGCTGATCTCGTCCGGTCGCTACACGATGACCGGAGACGGGACGGACGACAATCTGCTGACCACATGGCTTGCTGCGTCGGGCGGGAATACCGTGTTCTTCGACGTGGACGTTCCGGCGACGCTGGCAAGAATATTTGGTTCGGCGAATGGTGCAGCGGACCGCATATGCGTGTCATTTGATACAAACGGAAGACTGTCTGCCGGTGTCGGTTCGCAAAGTGAATCCACAATAGTTGGAACCACTGATTGGCGTGGTCAACGTTGCGTAGGTGCCGCTACCCACTACGGTCAAATGTGCGGCTGTTTACGCTAGGTGCCGGGCAGGAATACAGCGGAGCGCAAGTAGGTAACCCGACGACTGTTTACCCCGCACGTATTGGTGGCGCGAATAACGCCGGGTCTAACGCAAGCGCCTTCGCAGGCGGCATTGCCCGCATTGTCCCCGTCCAGAAGGGCGGCCTGACCCTCACCGACTGGCAGACAATCGGCCCTGAATTCGCAGCGGCATCATAGGAGATCGTCTCGACATGGAACTTCCCTGCATCTGCATCGTCGCCGCAGCGGCCCGCACCGACGCAAACCTCGTGTGGGACGCAATGGGGCGCGGCCCCGATACCTTCAATCCGCAGGCTGGCACCGATCCCGGTCAGCGAGGAAGACACCCCGACGCACCACCTCATGCAGGACATGTCGGCCACCGACAGCGACGCAGCCGAATGGCAGCCCCTCTGCAACGGCGATCTGCCTCTCATTCAGGGCATCTGGGGTGAGGACGGCGTGATTAGCGCAGGCGGCGTGCTCTGGCGGCAATCTGCACGTCTGCACGGCGGCAGGCCCGATGACCCCGACGCAGCGTGACGAGTGGCGTGACGGCATCTTGGCTGGCCGTGGCCTGGCGTTCATCCCCGATCCGCTCTGAACCCTATGAGAACGACCCGCTGGCTACGGGACCAATCTTCAACGATGGCGATGTTGTCGCATTCCTCGGAGAACATGCTTGCCCGCATGGCCTACGGGTTCGACACGATCTACGCGGACAGCGGGCTAACTTGAAGTGGTCAGGGCAGCACTGCTCTGCCGAAGGCATACCGCCTGACGATCATCGTGGCGGCCAGACATGCGCACCATACCAGCAAGGCCGCACCTGGAAGAACTGCCCATGCGAGCCTTCCTGCGGGAAGTAGGTCCAACCGGTCGAGAATGCGGATTGGAAGCATGTGCAGAATGTAAATCCCAAGGGCGTTGGGGGCCGCTAGGCGGATGAACTTCGCAACCGTCGTCGATCCGTCGGTCACAAAAGAACGCAGCCCCACGAACAGACATGCGGCGGCGGCGAATACCAACGGCGCGCTATACTGGTAAAATAGCTCGGCCGGGCTTCCCTCTGCAGCGGAAAGGCCTGCGGTTGCGATTGCAGTTAGGGTGCCTAACACCAAGGCGGCGAGGATTAGGACGCCTGCTGTTTTCGTCGTCGGGTTGGTGTTCGAGAGAACGGCGCCGAGCAGGGCGTATCCGGCGAAGGGAGCGAAGTAGGTCAGGTCGATTCCGACGCGCAGCCCGACAAGTCGCTCAATGATGTCCAAAGATGTTGGGACAAAACAGAGCGCGACGAAAAGGTAAAGAGGTGCTCTCGGGGCAAGTCGGTAAAAGGCCGAAAGCACGGGAAGAAACAGATATAGGCCGAGCAAGGAGTAGAAGTACCAGAAATGGGTCACCACCGGCCCGGCTAGAATTCGCATCGGATTGATCTGTGCCAGGGGTTCGGAGGGTCGAAAGACCAGCCCTACGGCGATGTAGGCATATGACCAAACAATGAGAACCAGTACTATCTTCCCGGTGCGGTGTAGCGTTACCGAAAGGTCGATCTCCCTGGGAACCAGCAATGCTCCGGTAAGCATGAAAAACAGCGGCACCGCAGGCCGACTGAGGCTGTCAAAAAGGTTGGCTGCCAGCCAGTGCGCACCGAAGTGGCCGAAGTCTATGCTCGACACATGAATCAGTACCACCATGAGACTGGCGGCTACGCGTATAGTGTCGAGGCCCACATCTCTACCAGCAGCATTCATAATAATCCGCCCTGAAAGCCACCTTTGGACACTATCGCATAACGTCCGCAGCAACGTAGGGCAACGACCATTACCGCCCCCCCTCCCACCAGATCGTCTGCCTCACGATACGGGGCGGGGGCGGGGCGATTCCTTTTCACGTGGTCTCTTACGGATCGGCGCTCGCCAAACTTACGCGCTGAGCGTGCCCCGAATCATTTCGAATATTCACAGGAGTGCCGATGACGGAGCACAAAGTTCCGGGCCATCTTGGGACAGAAACCCGCAGGTGGATCGACGGAATACTTGAGGATTTCACCCGCAAGAGCCACCATTTCAAAATCCTGGTGAAGGCCGCCGAAGCCCACGAACGCGGCGAGGAGGCGCGCAAAATCCTGAAGACGGAAGGCATCGTGATTACCGACCGTTTCGGAACAAAGAAGGCCCATCCTGCAGTTGCCATCGAGCGCGATGCGCGTGTCGCCTTTACCTGCTTTCTTGCTGGTGATTTCGCACTTGGCCAGTTTGCTCCAAGCCCACAGTCACACTTTAGACTAGATACCGTAACGTAAGGTGTCGCGCTATCGCGCGAACCTCCACTCCACAGGAAACCTATGACCAACTTCGACCGCGCTCTAGCGAGCGCGACTGCACTAACGCGCCAGCTAGAAGGCCGCGGCACGACCTACGATGAGATCAGCGACGCGCTGCTCGCCGAAGCGATCGGCATATGCAACGTCATCCGCGGCAGAGTCGAAACGGCTGGCCGCCTACGCTTCATCGTTGAATACCTGGAGGCTGCTAATGGCGGCGACTGACATGCAGCGGCTCGTCGTTTCGCTCGAGGCTAGGTACGCTGACGTCGCGAACGCGAAGGCTCATCCAAAAATACGTCGCTGAACTCGGTGTCGAGATTCACGATGAGGCGCCGATCTTCAGGACTAGAGGTTTCGCGCCATCAAAAAAGGGCGGTAGGCCCCGTCAAAGCGTCCCATATACGAAAGACTCGCTCGTCGATGACTTCGCCGACATCAGGCGCCTTGTGTTCGGAGAAGGCGAAAAGCGTCGCCTGATGGACATGAGGCGGTCGGGTGCGGTCGAGGCATTGGCTGGCGATGCTACGGCGGAAGATATGTCTGCCAAGCTCGCGAACTCCATCGACAGTAACAAGACGCTTTGGCGGACATACCTGCCTGTAGATCCGGCAACGGTTGGAAGGGTAGATGCCGCGAGACGAAAGGGCCGCCAGAAGCTACGCAGCGAACAAACTGACGACAAAAAGTTGAAACTTGCCGGCTTGAAAAGTTGAAACCGTGGAGCTGCAGTCAAGCTAAATGCTTGATCCTGAATGGCGCGAGTGACGGGGCTCGAACCCGCGACCTCCGGCGTGACAGGCCGGCACTCTAACCGACTGAGCTACACCCGCGCATGACGCGCACGTGATTGGCGTGTTGCGTCGTTGGCGGCTGGATAAGGGGTTCGACCGGGAGTGTCAAGCGGCGCTTCGTCGTTAATCTCACTTAGCCGAGGCACTTTTTCCGTTGCCGCCGAGGAAACGGTCGGCGAGCTCGGAATGGCGGGATTTCGCTTGCGGATGAGCGGCGAAATGCTTAAACGTCCGCCCTGATTTCCGGGCGATTAGCTCAGTTGGTAGAGCGCTTCGTTTACACCGAAGATGTCGGCGGTTCGAGTCCGTCATCGCCCACCAATTTAACCCCGTTATGTGTCGGTCCAGTGCTCTGCGCGGTGCGGCAGAGCCGTGGTGCTACCTCGACTGCCAGCCGTTCTTTACGAAGTCGGGTGGCAGGCTTGCTCCTGACAACTAGGGTTCGAAACAGCGCAGCTTGAGTACATACGCCCGGGGTCTTGGCACTACCGATCAGGCACAGGCATGCGCGTTGGCATCACCCCGTCCTGTTATATGGGCTCATCGGTGTAGATTACTGGCAGGTGTCAACTCGCGATCTTTCGGCCGCCGGACTCGACATGGCGAGTGAGGGACAAGTAGTGTCGGTACAGCATGGAATTTGAGCCTGGGAGGAAAAGGGCTCTACCATTGGCGCAAGGAGGAAGGCCATGTTCAGGAAATACGCATTGCTTGCCGGGACGGTGACGGCGTTTATGGCGTCGCTCTCGGTCGTTTCTGCCCAGGAAACGCTGAAGTGGGCGCATGTCTACGAGACGTCCGAACCGTTCCACACCGAGTCGGTCTGGGCCGCGGAAGAAATCGCCAAGCGCACCGACGGCCGCTACAAGATCGACGTGTTCCCGGCCTCCCAGCTCGGCAAGGAAACGGATATCAACCAGGGTCTGACGCTCGGTACGGTCGATATCATCATCTCCGGCTCCAGCTTTGCCGCGCGCGAATATCCGCCGATCGGCGTTACCTATTTCCCCTTCATCTTCCGCGACGCAGACCACCTGCTGAAATATACCAAGAGCGACACCTACAAGGCCCTGACCAAGGGATATGAGGATGAGTCGGGCCACCATATCGCCGCCACGACCTACTACGGCACGCGGCACACCACTTCGAACAAGCCGATCGAGAAATGCGCCGACATGGCCGGTCTGAAGATGCGTGTCCCGGACGTTCCGGCCTACCTGGCCATGCCGAGGGCGTGCGGCGCCAATACCGCCCCGATCGCTTTCGCAGAGGTCTACCTCGCCTTGCAGAATGGCACGGTCGAAGCACAGGAGAACCCGCTCACCACCATCGAGGCGAAGAAGTTCTTCGAGGTGCAGGATCACATCGTGCTGACCGGTCACATCGTCGACCATCTCAACACGATCATCTCGCAGTCACGCTGGGCATCGCTATCCGACGAGGACAAGCAGATCTTTACGGAAGTCATGCAGGAAGCGGCGGCGCGCGCTACCGAGAAGATCGTCGCGCGTGAAGCTGAACTCGTCCAGGTGTTCAAGGACCGGGGTCTGACCGTCACAGAAGTCGATCGCGCCGACTTCGAAAAGAATGTGATGGAAAAAGTCACCTTCGAGGAGTTCGGCTACAACAAGGCCGATTGGGAAGCCATTCGCGCCATCCAGTAAGCACCCTCCGCGCAGGCGTACCGGCGGCTTTGCGGCGCGGCGGGACGCTCTTGACCACATAGTCACCGAAAGCCCCGAGTCCGCCCATGGCCGAGGAACATCACACTCAGATCTCCGCGGAGGAGATCGCGCAGGCCTTCGAGGAAGATACCGCGCCGATCGACCTTTCCCATCACGGCCTGGAGGACTGGGTCACACTCGCGGTGTTCTGGGGCATGGTGGCATGCGTCTTCCTGCAGTTCTTCACGCGCTACGTGCTGAACGACAGCTTCGCCTGGACCGAGGAGATCGCGATCAACGCGCTGGTGGTCGTCGTCTTCCTCGGCTCGGCGATGTGCGTGCGCACGTCGCGCCATATCCATGTGGACGTGCTCTATCACTATCTGTCGCCGCGCGGCGGACGCGTGCTGGCGATCATCGTCGATGTCATCCGGATCGCCTTTTTCGCCTACGCTGTCTGGCTGATGTGGCGCTACGTCTCCATCGTTGCGCGGGAGCGCATGGTCACCGTGGACCTGCCTCGGCGGTGGTTCTTCTATCTGGTTTTCGCCGGCTTCGCGCTCATGTTGCTGAGGTCGATCCAGGTCGCAATCGGCAACTGGCGGCGTGGCTACTCGGTACTCGAGCGGCCCGGCGCGTTCGAACAACCGGGGGCTTGAGCCATGTTGCTGCTGGTCGGAGGCTTCCTCGTCCTGATGCTGATCGGCGTACCGGTCGCCGTCTCCATGGCGGTCGCCTCGCTCGCCTACCTGCTCGTCTACGGCGTCGCGCCCGACATCATCGCCGCGCAGCGCATGATCGCCGGGGTCGAGAGCTTCCCGTTGCTCGCGGTCCCCTTCTTCATCCTGGCGGGCAACCTGATGAACATAGCCGGCGTCACCGGCCGCATCTATACCTTCGCACTGGCCCTCGTCGGCTGGATGAAGGGCGGTCTCGCGCAGGTCAACATCGTCGGCTCCGTCATCTTCTCGGGCATGTCCGGCACCGCGCTGGCCGACGCCGCCGGCATCGGCACGATCGAGATCAAGGCGATGAAGGACCACGGCTATCCGGTGGAGGCGGCCGTCGGCGTCACCGCCGCGTCGGCAACGCTCGGCCCGATCTTCCCGCCGTCCCTGCCGTTCGTCATCTACGGCATGATGGCCAACGTTTCGATCGGCGCGCTCTTCATGGCCGGCGTGCTGCCCGGCCTGGTCATGACACTGCTCATGATGGTGACGGTCGCCATTTTCGCATATCGGCGCGGCTGGGGCTCCGACACGCCATTCTCGTTGAGCAGGCTCGGAGAAGCGGCCCTCGAGATCGTCGTGGTGCTCGCCTTCCCGCTCGCCGTTTACGCGCTGGTGCTGGGCGGTCTGTCGATCAACCTCGCAGTCGGCGTCGCGCTGGTCGTGCTCATCGCCTTGGACTGGTACTTCGATTTCTCAGCCGTGATGGCGCTGATGACGCCCGTCATCCTGATCGGCGGCATGACGATGGGATGGTTCACGCCCACCGAAGCCGCGATGGCCGCCGTCATCTGGTCGCTGTTCCTCGGCCTGGTGCGCTACCGGTCCATGACCTTGAAGGCGCTCGCCAAGGCCAGCTTCGACACGATCGAAACGACTGCCTCGGTACTCTTTATCGTGACGGCCGCGTCGATCTTCGCCTGGTTGCTGACGGTCAGCCAGGCCGCGCAGGCGTTCTCGACCTTCATCTTCGCCCTGACAGAGAACAAGTGGGTGTTCCTCATCCTCGTCAACATATTGATGCTGGTGGTGGGCTGCTTCCTGGACACGATCGCGGCGATCACCATCCTGGTGCCGATCCTGCTGCCGGTGGCGGCGATTTACGGCGTCGATCCGGTTCATTTCGGGTTGATCATGACGCTCAACCTGATGATCGGCCTGCTGCACCCGCCGCTCGGCATGGTGCTCTTCGTGCTGTCGCGCGTGGCGAAGCTGTCGGTGGAGCGCACCACGATGGCGATCCTGCCGTGGCTGGTTCCGCTCCTAATCGCTCTGCTTTTGATCACCTTCTTCCCGATCATCACCCTGTGGCTGCCGACCGAAATGGGCCTCATCCGCAACTGACGCATGTCTGACAAAAGCGGCCGCGTTCGGAAGGACGACATGCGCCGCTGCACCGACTGCAGCATGTCGCGTGGATCGTTGCACTGCCGCATCTGTTCAGTAGCCGGCTCGGAACGCCGGCCGCACTGAACCCGGTACGTCGTTCCCGAACATTCGAATAATCTGCCGAAGAGCTGCGCGGAAGCATGCTGCACCTTCGCCTTGTTCCGGCTTCGGGCCGAAAGCGCTAAGCTCCGAGCGGGCGAGAGTATAGCCGACAAGGAAGCGGCAAGCGGGACCGGCAGAAAATGGAGCATCCTGCGGGCGACAGGCTGAAGACGATGCTGCTGGCGCTCGCGCTGGGCGGCCTCGCGGGGGGCCTCGTCCTCGCCTATGCGGCCGGGATGAGGGATATCGCTTCCGCCGTCTGGCTCGCGGGTGTCATCCCGGTGCTGGCCGCGCTGATCGTCGAGATCGTCCGCAGCCTGCGGCGCGGCGAGGTGGGGCTGGACATCGTGGCCGCCCTGTCGATGTCGACTGCGCTCCTGTTCGGCGAGACGCTTGCCGCCGCAGTCGTGGCCGTCATGTATTCGGGCGGAACATTCCTGGAAAGTTTCGCCGAGGGGCGCGCCCGCCGGGAAATGAGCGCGTTGCTGTCACGGGTGCCGCGGACCGCCACGCTGTACCGCGACGGCGGACACGAAGACATTGAGCTCCAAGACGTCGCGCCGGGAGACCGTTTGCTCATCCGGCAGGGAGACGTGATCCCGGTGGACGGGACGGTGGCGTCTCATGTCGCCTTCGTCGACACCTCGGCGTTGACCGGCGAGTCGCTCCCCGTGAAGGTGACGGAAAGCGGCGAAGTGATGAGCGGTTCGACCAATGCCGGAGATGCCTTCGACCTCGTCGCGGCGCGGCCGGCTAAGGACAGCACCTATGCCGGCATCGTCCGGCTCGTCGAGCAGGCGCAGGCCTCCAAAGCTCCCATGTCGCGCCTCGCCGACCGATGGTCCCTGGCATTCCTGGTGGTTACCGTGTCGCTCGCGTCAGCCGCCTGGTGGCTGACAGGCGATCCGATCCGGGCGGTGGCCGTGCTCGTGATCGCGACGCCGTGCCCGTTGATCCTGGCCGTCCCCGTCGCGCTAGTGGCAGGGCTATCGCGGGCCGCCCACCACGGTGTGCTGATCAAGGGCGCCGGGCCGCTCGAAACAATGGCGCGGACGCGCACGCTGATCCTCGACAAGACCGGCACGCTGACCGACGGCCGGCCGCGGATCGTCTCGATCGAGACCTATGAAGGGATGAAACCGGATGAGGTGCTTCGGTTGGCCGCGGCGCTCGATCAGGCGAGCAAGCATCCCGTCGCACAAGCGCTCGTCGCCGCCGCTCGCGAGCGGAAGCTCACACTTCCGGTACCGGAAGAAGTGAACGAGACGCCGGGAGAAGGGCTGGCGGGGGTGATCGACGGTCGAAAGGTCGTCGTCGGAGCACATGGGTTCGTCAGTAGCCAAGTTGGGGCGGCGGTACCGTATCCAAGCCTAGCGGCCGGCTCGGTGGTGGTGGCGGTCGGCTTCAACGGCAGGCTCGTCGGCCATCTGATCATGGCCGATCCTTTGCGCGAGGGTATCGTCGAGATGCTCTCCGGCCTGCGCCGCCAGGGGATCGCGCGTATCCTGCTCGCCACGGGAGACCGCCGCGAGGTTGCCGATCGCGTGACGGAGGGCCTCGGCCTCGACGGGATCCGCGCTGAGCTGAGCCCCGACCAGAAGGTCCTGCTGGTGCTGACGGAGCGCAAGCGCGGCCCGGTCATGATGGTCGGCGACGGTGTCAACGACGCGCCTGCGCTCGCGGCGGCGGATATCGGCGTCGCGATGGGCGCGCGCGGGGCAGCTGCATCGGCCGAGGCTGCTGATATCGTCCTGCTCGTCGACCGGGTCGATAGGCTTGCTCCTGCGATGGAGATCGCGCGTGGTGCGCGGCGTATTGCTCTGGAAAGCGTCGTCGCCGGCATCGGCCTGTCGGTTGCCGGCATGATCGCGGCGGCCTTCGGCTACATCACACCTGTCGAGGGCGCGCTGATCCAGGAGGCGATCGACGTGGCCGTCATCCTGAACGCCCTTCGCGCGCTGCGTATATCGCCGGTGGCTCTGTCTATTCAAACCGGGTCCGACCAGAGGGGCACCAATCAAACAGCTAGCGACGGCTTGTCGACGGCAGTGTCGAGATGACATCGGCGCTGAGGCCGACGCAACGGCAGGGTCATTTCTGAAAACCATTTGACTAAATGGCCAGACGGTGCAAACCTTCTTGAAAAGAAGGAGCGATGATGGCGCTCAGGGGGACAAATCAGGAGTTGGCGCGGCCGTTCAACCGGCGCATCGTCCTGGAATCCGTCCGGCTGAACAGCCCCACGACCCGCGCCGAGATCGCCGCTCGCGTCGGCCTCACGGTCCAGACGGTTTCGACCATCGTCCGGGAACTGGAAGAGCAGAACTATCTCGTCTCCTTCCGCGAAAATCCGAGGGGCCGGGGCCTGCCGCCCAGCTTCCTTCGCCTCAATCCGGAAGGCGGTTTCGCGGTCGGCGTGCACATCACGCCGATCGGCATCGACGCCGCGCTGGTGGACCTCAGCGGGAACGTCGTCGCGAGCAGGCGCCGAGAAGAGACGAATGCCTCGCCCGCGACCGCCTTCAAGATCATCGAGTCGATTCTTCCGGAGCTTCTGGCCGCGAGGCCGCTGGGACGCATGCTCGGAATAGGCATGGCTCTGCCAGGACCGTTTGGGGTCGAGTCGATGAGCTTCGTCGGACCGACGACGATGGCCGGGTGGGAGAATGTCGCCATCCGCGAGCGCCTGACGGAACTCACCGGCTTGCCTGCCTTCATCGAGACCGACATGGCGGCAGCCGCGCTGGGCGAACAGCTCTACGGTCTCGGCAAGCTCCATTCGGAATACTACTATCTCTACTTCGGCGTGGGTCTCGGCGGTGCGCTTGTGCATGAGGGCCGGGTGATGCGCGGTGCGCGGGGCAATGCCGGAGAAATCGGCCACATGCCCGTCGTGCCGGAAGGCGAGACGTGCCCATGCGGCAACCGTGGTTGTCTCGAGCGGTATGTCTCCCTCGACGCCTTCCGACGATCCGGAAAGAGCGAAACAGACTGGTTGGAGGCTGTCGGCCCGACCTTCCGAAATGCGATCGCCACGATCGAAAACCTGTTCGACCCCGAAACGATCGTGCTGGGCGGATTGGCTTCACCCGGACTGCTGGAGGGCTTGTCCAGGCTGGCCGAAGTCCTGCCGAATTCGATTGCGGCGTACAGGGATCGCGAAACGCCGCGCGTCATCGTCGCCCGTGGCGGCGAGTTCGCCGTTGTTCGCGGCGCCGCAGCGCTCGCGGTGTCGGGCGTCCTTTCTCCGCGTTTCGGCCAGATGTTTTCCGGTAACCAGGAGCGCGAACTCCGCGACGGAGGGATTGCCGCATGACGACACCATTGCTCGTCCTCGAAAACATCCGGAAAAACTACGGCGCGATCGAAGCGCTGAAGGGCGTCACCTTCTCGATTGGCAAGGGTGAGGTCGTGGCGTTGCTCGGCGACAACGGCGCCGGCAAGTCGACCCTGGTCAAGATCATTTCGGGAGGGCTGGAGCCCACATCCGGGCGGATGCTCTTCGAGGGCAGGGAGTTCCTGGCCAGATCACCCGCTGAAGCCAAGGCCGCCGGCATAGAGACGGTCTACCAGGACCTCTCCCTCTGTACGAATGTGGATGTGGTCGCCAACTTCTTCATGGGGCGCGAGATCACGCGAAAGGTCCTCGGCATTCCCGTTCTCGACGAGCGCGCGATGGAGCGCGAGGTGGCGAAGGCGCTTGCGAGCGCCGGCACGCGCATCCCGTCGCTGCGGACAAACGTGGAGCATCTCTCCGGCGGACAGCGTCAGGCCATCGAGCTCAATCGCTTCGTGCACTGGGGCGGCAAGCTGGTGCTGCTCGACGAACCCTTCGCAGCCCTGGGCGTGGAGCAGACACGGCGCGGACTGGACATGATCCGTCAGGTCGCCGCGCAAGGAATCGGCGTCATCATCATCACGCACATCATGCAGCAGGCGTTCCAGGTCGCCGACAGGATCGTCGTGATACGCCAGGGCGTCGTTGCAGGTGACGTGCCGCGTGCACAGACAAGTCCTGACGCGGTGATCGGAATGATCACCGGGGAAACCCTTGCCGGGGCCGGACCGGCAGGCTGAGGGCACAACAAAGGGGATCCGGTCAACAGGAGAACGAACATGAAGCGAATATTTGTGGCCGCCTTGGGCGTCCTGGCGCTCGCGATGGCGACGCTGACGCCTGCCTTCGCCCAGTCCAAGGGCACCGTGTACTACCTCGTTCCGACACTGCTCGACGAGTTTCAGACCGGCTCCGTCAGTGCGCTGGAAATGTTCCTGAAGCAGGTCGGCTACGAGATGAAGACGCTCAACGCCGACAATAAGACCGATGCGCAGCAGTCGCAGATGAACGATGTGATCGCGCTGAAGCCGGCCGCGGTCATCCTCGCCGCCGTCGACTTCAACGCCTTGAAGCCGTCGATCGAGGCGGCGAGGGCAGCCGGCATTCCGGTCGTCGAGTTCGATCGCCAGATCACCTCCACGCCGTCCGACTTCACGTCGGTCGCCGGCACGATCGAGATCGGCCATGTCGCGGCCGAGCAGGCCCAGAAACTGCTCACCGCCAAGAACGGCTCCGTGAAGGGCAAGATCCTTCAGGTGCTAGGCGATCCCGGCGATCCCTATACGCTCGACATCCAGAAGGGGTTCGAGGAGAAGATGAAGGAGTTTCCGGAAGTCACGATCATCTCCCACCCCGCCATGCAGTGGGAGGCCAGCAACGCCGGAACGATCGTCGCGGACAACATCGTCTCCAACCCGGACATCGATCTGATCTTCAGTCACGCCGCGCATCTCTCCGTTGCCGCCGTTGCCGCGCTCGAATCGGCTGGCAAGCAGCCCGGCGACGTGATGATGATGAGCTCCAACGGCGCTCCGGTCGGTCTCGATCTGATCCGCAAGGGCTGGTTGAACGTCGAGGTGGAGCAGCCGCTCTATGCCCAGGCTGCGGCCGTCGCCATGTTCATGGACAAGGTCGTCAACAAGCAGGAGATCAAGGCAGGCGAATACGACGTGCTGGGGCTGCCGTCCGTCGTGACCGTCGAGGCCTGGGGACCGAACATCAAGATCCCTGGCGCGGCGATCGACAAGAGCAACGTCGACAACCCGGCCTTCTGGGGCAACATGAAGCCCCCATCCGACACCGTTAAGCCGGTGGAGTGAAGCGGGCGCCCCGGGTCGGTTCGATCCGGGCTGTCCTCCAGTTTTGACTGCGCGTTCCTCTCGGCCTCGCACCCGGGCTGCACCTTCCGACTTGGGGAGGTTCGGTCGCGGCCGAGGGGAGCACGCGTTCCCCCGCACTTGACCCGGATCGATCATGAACCCTCGCACGCGCCGTATCCTCGAGCTGGTCCTCGACAATCTTGTCTGGTTCATGCTGTTGTTCGTGCTCGCGATCTTCTCGCTCTTCGTTCCCAACTATTTCCAGCTCGGCATCTTCGCCAACATCATCGAGGCGTCGAGCGTTCTCGGCGTCATGTCGATCGGCCTGGCGCTCGTGATCATCGCCGGCCACATGGATCTTTCGGTCGAATCCGTCGCCGCCCTTGCTGCCATGGCCGTCGGCGTCCTGTTCTGCTCGGCGGGCATCGGCCTCGGCATCACCCTGACCCCCGAATGGATCATGGTGCCCGTGTCCTTGCTCGTTGCTGTCGCCGTCGGCGGCCTGATCGGTCTGTTCAATGGCGTGCTCGTGGTGAGGCTGAACATGAGCGCGTTCATCATCACGCTGGCTGCTTACATCTGGGTGAGGGGACTCGTACTTGCCGTGTCCGGCGGGCGGTCTGCCCAGGATCTCGCCCCGGCCATACGATGGTTCGGGATACAACGGGTGCTCGGCCTGCCGCTGACGGCGTGGATAGCGATCACCTGCTTCGTCGTCTTCTCGTTTATCCTCGCCAAGACGCCATTCGGCCGGCATCTCGTCATGATCGGAGGCAACCAGACGGCGACCTTCCGCGCAGGCATCCGTGTCAGCCGCAACCTGATCATCGCGTTCGTCCTCGCCGGCGCGATCGCAGGCCTGGCCGGCTGGCTGCTCGCCATACGAACCTCCGGGGCCACGGCCAATCTCGGTGTGGGAATGCTGTTCAACGCCTTTGCCGCGGTGGTCATCGGCGGCGTGAGCCTCAAAGGCGGCCTCGGCTCACTGCCGGGGGTCTATGCCGGCGTGCTTCTGCTTTCGTCTATAAACACGGCCATCAACCTGATGGGTCTTCCGCCGACGTCGACCCAGGTCATCCACGGTCTGCTCGTGCTAGCCGCGGTCCTGCTCGATACGTTGAAACAGGCTATTCGCCAGAAACTCGCATAGGCTCGCCATGGCAGGACGCATCGACGGCAAGGTCGCGATCATCGTTGGAGCCGCCCGCGGCATCGGCAGGGGCATTGCCGAACGCTTCCTCGAGGAAGGCGCGCGGCTCGTCCTGGCGGACAACGAGGAGGAGGCGGGCCGGGCAACGGCCGCGCAACTGGACGTGCCGTTCGTTCAGGTCGACATCTCCAAGATGACTGACGCCGAGACCGTCGTTCGCACCGCGACCGAAAGCCATGGCAGGCTCGACATCATCGTTCAGAATGCCGGTATCTATCCCTGGCAGCTGATCGAGCATACCAGCCCCGAAGACTGGGATCGCGTGATGGCGGTGAATCTCAGGGGCAGCTTCAACGCCGCCCGTGCCGCACTGGTCCCGATGAAGGCGCAGCGTTACGGCAGGATGCTGTTCACCTCCTCGATCACGGGTCCTCACGTCACGAGCCCCGGGCACGGCCACTATTCCGCGACGAAGGCGGGCATCAACGGCTTCATTCGGTCGGCCGCGCTCGAGTTTTCCGGCTACGGCATCACCGTGAACGGCGTCGAGCCTGGAAACATCCTGACCGAGGCGATCCGTGAGAAGCGGGGGGCAGACTTCATCAAGAACATGCAGGATGCGATCCCGCTCGGGCGGCTCGGCAGTCCTCGTGACGTCGCCAACGCCTTCCTTTTCCTCGCCTCAGATGATGCGAGCTACATCACGGGTACGACGATCGTCGTGGACGGTGGCCAGCTCCTGCCGGAAGGTTCCGACTTCCGCCTGTTGCCGCCATGATGCTCGACTTCGGCAGTGGTTTTTTTCTCCGCCGCGCGACGGAGGACGATCACGCCGCCCTTTGCGAGATCTGCCTGAAGACGGGGAACGCGGGAGAGGACGCGACCTGGCGGGAAGACGACCCGACCCTGATGGGCATGATCTACGCTGTGCCCTATCAGCTGTTCGAACCCGACCTTGCCTTCGTGCTCGAAAGCCCGGACGGCGTTTCTGGCTATCTCTTTGGAGCGCTCGATACGGCGTCCTTTAACGCGCGCCTCGGGTCCGTATGGTACCCTTCGCTGCGAGAGCGGCTCTCAGATCCGAGCTCCGACCGCGGTCGATGGCAAGGCAGCGACTGGGCCCGGCATGCGGTCCACCATCCTGATCTGACGATTCCAGCGCCGCTGCGGGCCTATCCGTCCCATGGGCACATCGATCTCCTGACGCCGGCACGCGGACGCGGCATAGGTCGGCGCTGCATGGCCTTTCTCGAGGACCGTCTCGCCGCCGCCGGATCGACGGGACTTTTCCTCGAAGTCCATCCGCGGAATACCGGGGCTCATCGTTTCTACACCGGGCTCGGCTACAGGCAGGTTCCGGTAGCCGGGAGCGCCGACAGTCCCATGTATTTCGCCAAGCACCTCGTTCGGTGAACTTGGTCCTCCGTAGTCTGCGCCGCAGCGTCAGGCTCAGCTTGACCGCAGCCCATCCTCCGGGCTCATCGGACCTCGGTAGCTTTCGAAATTTCCGCAGACGCTGATCGACTGTCCCGAGATGTGGGGCGCGAGGTCCGACGCCAGGAAGACCGCGAGGTCGGCGATCTCCTTCATCTCGATCATCGTATGCATGGAGACATTGTGCAGGAAGAACGGCATCCATTGTTCCAGCGTCATTCCCCGGTTCTCGGCTTGCTCGCGCATGACGCGCTGGCCGCGCGGACCGTTCACGAGGCCGGGCAGTATCGCGTTGACGCGCACGCCGATCTCGCCGAGTTCCACCGCCAGCACGTCGGTCAGGCCGCGAACCGCGTATTTCGACGTGGAGTAGGGCGCGCGCAACGGCATGCCGAGGCGGCCGGCGACGGACGATAGATTGATCACGCAGCCACTGCCTGCCTGCCTGAACAGCGGTATGGCCTTGCGCACCATGTAGAACTGACCGGTGACGTTGACGGCCATGGTTTCATCCCATTCCTCGTCGGTTATATCCTCGACCCTCTTGGTGGGCCCGGAAATCCCGGCATTATTGACGAGGATGTCGAGCTTTCCGTGTCGCTCGAGAAAAGCGTCGTAGATCGCGGAAACATCGGCGGATTTGGATACGTCTGCCTTCAACACGATGGCGGAGGGCAACTCCTGCGCTACGGCGGCAAGAGCATCGTCCGCGATGTCGCACAGGCATATCTGCGCACCTTGTTCGACGAAGCGGTGCGCGATGACGCGCCCGATTCCGGACGCGCCGGCCGTTATGATTGCAGTCTTGCCGTTCAGGTTCATTTTCTTCTCCATGATCTGACTGGCGGGTCCTCATCGACCGAGGGTCCGTGTCCCGCGTCGAAACCGGGTGCGCCGGAGGGCCGGCTCAAGCCGGGCAGAACGCCACTGGCCGGATAGGAGACCCCGATCCCTCGTCGATGTTCAGGGGCATCGCGAGAAAAAGCGATCGCGGCGTGAGTTGCTGCAGGTTCGCCAGCATCTCGATGATCAGGATGTCGTTCGGCAGCCAGCTCTTCATGTGTCCCGGATTTCCCAGCGGCGTGCCGTCGACGATCGCCGTCTCCGCCGCGACCGTATCCGTGGCGACGGCGCGGACGCGGCGCTCGCGGAAGAACTCGCAGGCATCCTCCGACATTCCGGGGGCGTTGAGGACGTACCACTGGGCCTTGGAGTCGGTGCGCCAGTGACGCTTCATCCAGCCATAGTTGACGATCGCGATTTCGCCTTCGCCCACGGCCGGTCCGCCTCGGTCTTCATAGGCCCGCAGCATGTCGGCCGTGATGAGTTCGCCCGGTCCCAGACCGTGCTCCGAGAAATCGTAGAGCACCGCCGCTGCGAAGAGATGGTCTGCGCGGAAGGTGTCGATCGTCCGATCCATCCTGTCCGGGAGCATGTGCGCCGGCGCATCGACATGGGCGCCGGTGTGCTCGGCCATCATGATCGCCTGACAATAGTAGCCGTCGTGGTCATGCGTCACCGCCTTGTCGATCGTCAGGTGCGGGTGAGTGGGCCAGCGCGGTATGCCGCGCTCCAGCTTGGGCGCCAGATCCACCATCCGCATGCCACCAAGGGTGCTCAGGACGGCGTCGATCGCCCCGGCGCTGCTGCCTGCCATTGAAATCTCCTCCACCGCAGCTGCCGACAAGGTGAGCCGGTGAACTGCACGGAAGCACTAAATACGAGGCCACAAACCCGGTCAATATTCGAAATGACTGATCTGTGATCACAGATGTTGACAGCTTTTGGTGCGCTGTTCATTGTCCCGCATCTCGCCTGTTGCCGCACACGGCAACCGTGCTCGTAAGCTGTGTAGGGAGGAGACTGCGATGGCTGAAATCCGCTTGCTCGTGGACAGCAAGAATCACCTCGGGGAGGGACCGCTCTGGGACGTAGAGGATCAGCGCCTGTACTGGATAGACAGTTCGGCGGCCGAGATCTGGAGTTGCCGCGAGAATGGCGACGACGTTAAGCTGAACTACGTGCCCATGCACATAGGCTCGATGGCCATCCGCAAAAACGGCGGCGCGGTCGTGGCGCTCGCCAACGGCTTCAGCCTCTACGACTTCAAGACGCAACGCTTGACCCACATCGGCGATCCAGAGGCAGACGAGCCGGAGAACAGGCTCAACGACGGCAAGGTGGACCGTCGCGGTCGGTTCGTGGCGGGCTACATGTCTTATGATCACGACCGGTTCGACGCCAACCGCGGGCAGCGGCCGGTGCGGAATTCGGCTCTCTACAGCCTCGATCCGGACCTCTCGATCACGCGTCTGGACAGCGGCATCAAATGCTCGAACGGCCCATGCTGGAGCCCGGACGACCGGACGTTCTACTTCTGCGATTCCTACGACGACGTGATGTACGCCTACGACTACGACATCGACACCGGGAGCGTCTCGAACAAGCGGCCGTTCCTGTCGAACAGCGAGTTCCCTGGAACGTTCGATGGCTCGACCGTCGATTCCGAAGGCTATATCTGGAACGCCCATGTCTTTGGCGGCCGCATCATACGCTACGCGCCTGACGGCAGGATCGACCGCGAAATCGAGTTTCCGGTTCGCAACCTCACCAGTGTCATGTTCGGCGGCAAGGATCTCGACATACTGTACGTGACGTCGATGGGCCGGCCGATGAAGGGTGTCCCGCAGCGCGAGGAGAATGCGGGCGGTCTGTTCGCGGTGTACGATCTGGGGGTGAGGGGCCTGCCCGAGCCGCGCTTCGGCGGCTGACCCAACCGACAGACCCAGATCTTTAAGCTATCCGCGATGCTTCCGACCTGGGCGTTCAGAGTGCAACGGGCAAAGGCTTCTCGTCGTCCTCGCCGAAGATGGCGATACGGTGCCGCGTGAACCATTTGGCGGTGGCCCATATGTCGACCTTGAGGTTCGACGCCGCCCGGCGGCCGTCCCGCTGTTCGATCGCCTGGACGACGCGCTCATGGAAACGGGTGCCGGTCATGAACGGGTCCGAATAGCCCATCCTGTAGGCGACACCGAGATAGGGGCCGGTGCGCAGCCAGAGATTGTTGATGATCTCGAGCAGTTGCGGCATGGCCGCTGCCTCGTAGATGGTGAAATGAAAACGCTTGTTGGCGTCCAGCACATCTTCGCTGAAGCCCTTCTTGATCGAAGCGATCATCGCGGTGTTGATCTCCCGCAAGCTGTCGGCCAAATGCGGGGGAGGGTTGAGCGCGGCTCTGCGTGTGGCCATCCCCTCGATCGACATGCGGATCCGGATGAGTTCCCAGAAGAGCTCCGGGGTGAAGGACGGAACCCGGATGCTGCGGCTCGGGGTCTGGACCAGCGCCTTCTCGGCGACGAGGCGCTGCAACGCCTCGCGAACCGGCATCGCGCTGGTGCCCAGCGCGGCTGCAAGGCCACGGATCGTCAGCGTGTCGCCGGCGGAAAACTTCCCCTGGTAGAGCGCCTCACGCAGTTTCAGGTACACGCGTTCCTGCAGCGTGCTGACATCCACCCGTGAAATCTTATCGTCCATGCCATGTGCCTGTCGCATCTGAAGGTTGCGCGATACCTGCCGGGAGGGCCGAGCAGATGATGCCGTCGCCAAGCGACTTGGACCCTATCTGACAACAACCGGCCGTCCCGGCAACGTTTAATCCGGACAATCGGGTATCCATCCGGCGGCCGCCTTCGACCTTGTAGATCCTGTGATCACAAATCAACGATTATTTATTGACGCCTGTCCGCTTTTGTGGCTCGTAAGAGAGGACTGTGCGCGCAGTTTGGGAGAAGGGACTCGCGCAACGTCTGGAGGATGATCTGCATCGCTATGCCGGCGATCCGGGAGAGCCCGGAGGAGGGCATGCCTATGCGCATCCATTTCCAGCGCCGGTCGAGGTTCTTTTCTGCAGCTTGCAGATGGTCGCTAGGGAGAGAGAAATGAAATCCAGGGTGAGGAAACTGGCCGTCGGCGCGCTTGCCGCCGTCGCGGGCATGGCGTTCATGTCGCCGGCGGCGCAGGCCGCCGAGAAGTTCAAGATTTTTCTCAGCATGAGCTACATCGGTAATGACTGGCAGGCCGAGGCCGCCAACATGCTCAAGGCCATGGCTGCACACAAGAGCTACGCGGACAAGGTGGATCTGCAGGTCCAGGTCGCCGGACCCAACGCTCAGAAGCAGATCCAGCAGATCAACTCGATGGTGCAGGCGGGGGCCAACGCCATCATCGTCTATCCGATATCGCCCACGGCTCTGAACGGCGCGGTCAAGAATGCCTGCGCCAAGGGCGTGACGGTCATCGCCTATGATTCCATCATCTCCGAGCCTTGCGCCTACAACGTCCACATCGACCAGAAGCAGTGGGGCATCAAGTCGGCCGAGTGGCTGGTCGACAAGCTCGGCGGCAAGGGCAAGGTCGTCATGATAAGCGGCGTGCCGGGCACGACTGTCGATACCTTGCGCATCGAGGGCGCCAAGGAAGTATTCTCCAAACACCCCGACATCGAGATCGTCGCCGAAGCCAACGGCATGTGGAGCCAGGCGGTGGCGCGCACGGAACTCTCGAAGATCCTGGCGACCCGGAACTGGGACGAGATCGACGGGATCTGGATGCAGGCCGGTTGCTACACCGCGAATTCGATGCAGAGCGAGGCCGGCATCGCCGACGACAAGCTCAAGCCCTGCGCTGGCGAAGCTTCCAATGGCGGCCGAATCCAGATGTTGCCCGTCGGCACCGAGGTCGAGGGTGCGAACGGGACGTACCGGCCGATGGGCGCTCCGCGCTGGTCTTCGGGCTCGCAGAATTTTACGGGCGCGCTGGCTTTCAAGCTTGCGGTCGACAAGCTTGAGGGCAAGGAGATTCCCCCTCTGACCGACGTCGCCCAGAACATCGTCACCAACGAGAACATCAAGCTCTGCAGCGAGGGCAGCTGGCAGGAGATGAAGGACGGCTGCAACGTGTTCCAGCCGGCCATCATACCGAATCCCGGCTGGTTCGCGTCGATCTATTCCGATCTCACGCCGGAGGTCGGCCTCAACGCTGCGCTCGTCGCCCAGCCCGAAGAATGATCGCGTCCTGATCCTGTGGCTGGCCTGGCGCCAGCCGCAGGATCGGCGCTGATACAGGCGATTTGCAATGTCCGGCGAAATTCCTGCGATCCGCGTCGAGCAGGTCCGCAAGGCCTATGGGGCGACCGTCGCCCTCGACGAGGTGTCGGTGGCGATAGCGCCCGGAACCGTTCACGCCCTGCTGGGCGAGAACGGAGCCGGGAAGTCTACGATCGTCAAGGTACTGTCAGGCCTCGTGTCGCCGGATTCGGGGCTCATTGAGGTCTTCGGCAAACCGGCCTCGCTCGTTTCGCCGCGCGATGCCCAGCATTTGGGGGTACAGACCGCCTTTCAGGAGATGACGCTGGTCCGGAACCTCACGGTCCTGGACAACATGCTTATTCCGGATGCGCCGGTCGGCTGGAGCGGGATGATGAGCCGGCGTATCGCGCGCGAGCGCGTGGCTGCGCATTTTGCGGAGCTCGGTCTCCGCTCCGTCGATCTGGATGCCGAGATCGGCGACCTGGATCTTGCTCTTCGCCAGAAGATCGAGATTGCCCGCGCGGTGTATCGCAAGCCGCGCATCCTGCTTCTCGACGAGCCGACATCGGCCCTGTCCGGACCCGACGTGGACTGGCTCGGCACAGTCATCCGCTCCCTTAAGCATACCGGCACGACGATCGTGTTCATCTCGCACCGTCTTCGCGAGGTACGCGATTTCTGCGACGACCTGACGATCCTGCGCGGCGGCAGAAACGTGGCTTCAGGTCGCGTTTCCGACTTTCAGGACGAGGATATCGTGCGGCTGATCGCCGGACGGTCGCTCATCCATTCATTTCCCCCGCGTGCCGAAACGCGACATGAATTCGGACGCGAGGTGCTGCGGGCGGAGGGGGTCGGCACGGACGGGAAGCTTCAGGAAGCGTCTTTCGTGCTGAGAGAGGGTGAAATTCTCGGGGTGGCGGGCCTGCAGGGCATGGGCCAGCTCGATCTCTTTCTCGCGGCTTTCGGGGCGTCTCCCCTCGTCCGCGGACATTTCGCGGTGGATGGCAGGAAGGTGTCGATCGGCAGCCCGCAGGATGCGGTGTCGGCGCGTATCGGCATCAGTCTCGTGCCGGAGGAGCGCAAGACGGAAGGCCTGTTCCTGCGGCTCAGCGGCAAGCACAATGCTACGATCCCCACCGTCGGCAGGCTCACGCGCTTCGGCCTGATCGACAAGGCCGCCGAGGAGCGCGCGGTCTCCGATGCGTTCAGGCGCGTCGAGGTCGATCTGCGCGCATTGTGGTCCCGTGCCGACGCGTTTTCGGGCGGCAACCAGCAAAAGATCGCTCTCGCCAAGTGGCTGCTCACCGAAAGCCACGTCCTCATGGTCTATGACCCGACGCGCGGCATCGACGTCGGCACCAAGAACGAGCTCTACCAGTTGCTTCGCGCCTACGCCGAGGCGGGAGGCGCGGTGCTCTTCTATTCCACGGAGGTTCCCGAACTCGTTCATCTCGCCGACCGCGTCCTGGTGTTCTATGCCGGAAGGATCGCGGCCGAACTATCCGGTGCCGGCCTGACGGAAGAGAACATACTCGGGGCGGCCCTGGGTTCGGCCAGCGCTGTGGCGGCGGCATGAGCGTGATGAGCACGCGGATATTCGAGACAAGGCCGGCGAACCCGACGCCGCTGCGCATCGGCCGCCATCGCGGATTGATCACCGCCTTCATGACCCTTGTGGTCCTGTTCGGCGTAGTCGCGAACCTCAGCGCCGTTCCGCTGGGATATTACGATCTGTCCCAGATGACCGCGAGCGGAGCGACGCTGGCGATCGCCGCGATGGGGCAGACGGTGGTCATACTGTCGGGCGGTTTCGACCTGTCGGCGGCTGCCGTCATCTCGCTGGTCAACGTGTCGCTGGCGTCTCTCCCCGCCGATGGTTCGATGTCGCAATGGACCCTGGGCGCCATCGGCCTCGGCATCGGTCTGCTCGTCGGCGCATTCAACGGCTTCTTCATCGCCTTCCTGCGCCTGCAATCGATCGTGGTGACGCTGTCCACGATGTTCATCCTGCAGGGGGTGACCCTCATCGTCATGGACAAGCCGGGCGGAATGATCGAGCCGCGCCTTTCGGAGATCCTGATCGGCGATCTGGTCACTGACTGGATTCCCATGTCGGCAGCCCTCATCGTCGTCTTATTGCTGTTCTGGTACTGGCTGAAGCGCACCAAGCTCGGCCTTGCCATCTATGCCGTGGGCGGCGACATCGAGAGCGCACGTTCGGCGGGCATTCCGACGCGGCTGGTGCAGTTCGCGGTCTATGTGATCGCCGGCGGCTTCTTCGGATTGGCGGGTGTCTTCATCAGCGCGCAGACAGGCGCCGGCGACCCCCTTGTAGGCAACCCCATGCTGCTGCAGATATTCGCGGCAGTCGTCGTCGGCGGCACCTTGCTCGGGGGAGGGCGCGGCGGCCTCACGGGGTCCGTGCTCGGCGCCTACGTCCTGATGATCATCGTCAACATCCTGCTCGTCCTCAACGTGTCGGCCTACTACTCGACGATCGCTGAAGGCACGATCCTGCTACTGGCGGTGCTCAGTGCGTCGGCACACCGCAATTCGGTGCTTGCGCGCAACATCCGCCAACTGATGGCGCGGGTCTCCGCCTGGCGGGAGGGCATTCTTCCTTCACAGGTCGGGCTTACGCCCCACAAGCTTCCGCTATCCAGGATAAGCGCCGACACGCACGCGGCTCAGCCCGAAAGCACCACGGCGCCGTTCCTGACCAGGCACGCCGAGGTCATCCGCTACGCCGTCCCGGCCTATCTCTGCTTCCTCGCAGTCCTGGTCGTCACGCAGTATGTCCTCGGCAACACCCTGCTGAACTTCAACTACTATAATTCCCTCATCGTGCTGTCCTCCTTTCTGGCGATCCTGGCGCTCGGGCAGGGGACCGTGATCCTGACTGGCGGCCTCGACCTCTCGATCCCATGGACCATCGGCCTGTGCGGGATCCTGCTGGCGGGCATGGTAAGTGGTTCCGATGCGGCGCTCCTCTATGCGGTTCCCGTCGTTCTAGCCGTCGGCATGCTGATCGGGTTTCTCAACGGCTTCGGCATCGTCGCCCTCGGCCTGTCGCCGATAGTCATGACGCTGGCCGTCAACGGGCTCCTTCAAGGTGCGGCACTGCTCTATTCGGGCGGCACGCCGGACGGTTTCTCCTCGCCCATGCTGAGGTCCTTCATGACCTCGCGCGTGTTCGGGGTCACACCCGTGGTGCCGTTCGTGCTTCTCTTCGCCGTCGCAGCCATGGTGCTGCTCGGCCAGACGGCGTTCGGCCGGCGCGTCTACGCCATCGGCAACAGCGAACGCGCGGCCGAGCTTTCGGCCATACCCGTCAAGCGGACGACGATCGCCGTCTACATGCTCTCCGGCCTTTGTTCGGCGCTCGTCGGCATCCTGCTGACCGGGTTCTCCGGGCAGGCCAGCCTCGGCATGGGCGACGAATATCTGCTTCCCTCGATCGCCGTAGTGGTCGTCGGCGGCGCGTTGATCACCGGCGGGCGCGGCTCCTATCTCGGCATGCTTGGAGGGGTCGTCCTGCTGACCGCGTTGCAGATGCTGCTTGCCGGCACGACGATCCCGACGTCCGTCCGGTCGATCCTCTACGGCGTGGTCATTCTGGGCGCGATCATCGCGCTCAGGGACCGGAGCGGCTAACCAGGTACCAGAACACGGTCGAAGGATACGAGATGTCCCGAGTAGCGATCATTGGAAGCGGCTTCATCGGCCGGGCTTGGGCAATCAGCTTCGCCCGCGCCGGACACGACGTGGTCATGTGGGATGCCGACAGCAACGCGCCGGCGATTGCTCGCGACTACATCGCCGGGCTCATGCCCGACCTGGAGGCGAACGGGCTGCTCGGCGATGCGCCCGACACGCTGTTGAGCCGAATATCCATCAGCTCCGACATCGGCGAGGCGCTGGAAGACGTGGTGCACGTTCAGGAGAACGCGCTCGAACGGCTGGACGTGAAGAAGACGGTGTTCTCGATGCTGGACGAGAAGGCTCCGCGCGATGCCGTGCTGGCCAGCTCGACGTCCGCTTTGCTGCCTTCAGCCTTCACTGGGCACCTCGTCGGCCGTGACCGCTGCCTCGTTGCTCACCCCATCAATCCGCCTTACCTCATTCCGGCAGCCGAACTCGTGCCGGCGCCTTGGACGTCTTCCGAAGTCATGGAGCGCGCCGCCGCCTTCTACCGGGCTTCGGGACAGTCGCCCATCGTTATGAAGCGGGAGGTCGACGGCTTCATCATGAACCGTCTCCAGGGGGCTCTGCTCGAGGAAGCCTTCCGTCTCGTCGACGAAGGCTATGCCTCCGTAGAGGACATCGACATCGGCATACGCGACGGTCTGGCTCTCCGCTGGTCCTTCATGGGTCCCTTCGAGACGATAGACCTCAATGCGCCCGGTGGCGTCCGCGACTATGTCCAGCGCTACGAAAGCCTCTACGAGAATATCTGGAACGGCACGCGGCACCGGGCCCGCTGGTCAGGCCCGGTGATCGAGCGGGTCGAGAAGGACCGGCGCGCCAGTCTTCCGGCCGAGAAGCTCGTCGAGCGCCAGGAATGGCGCGACCGCCGGCTGATGGCGCTCATCGCCCACAAGCGGGAAGCCGCCAGGACGATCGGCTCCTGATCGTACGCACAGCATTCGAGGTTCATGCCCATGTCCAAAGCACCATCCGGCAAAGTCATCATCACCTGCGCGGTCACGGGGGCGATCCATACGCCGTCGATGTCGGAGTACCTGCCGATCACGCCGCAGCAGATCATCGACGATGCGCTAGGGGCGGCGGAGGCCGGTGCCGCCATCCTGCATCTGCATGCCCGCAACCCAGAAAACGGCAAGCCCGACCAGACGCCCGAGGCGTTCATGAGGTTCCTGCCTCAGATCAGGCAGGCGACCAATGCCGCCATCAACATCACCACCGGCGGCAGCCCCTACATGCGGGTCGAGGAGCGCGTGCTTCCCGCCCAGTTGCTGAAGCCGGAGGTGGCATCCCTCAACATGGGCTCGATCAACTTCGGCCTGTTCCACCTCCTCGACAAGTACAAGGACTTCAAGTTCGACTGGGAGAAGCCGCATCTCGAGGCGACGAGGGATCTCGTCTTCCGCAATTCCTTCAAGGACATCGAGTTCATCCTGAGGACCTGCTACGAGAACAACACGCGCTTCGAATTCGAATGCTACGACATCGCGCACCTCTACAACCTGAAGCACTTCGCCGATCGCGGGCTCGTCAAGCCGCCGTTCTTCGTCCAGTCCGTCTTCGGCATCCTGGGCGGCATCGGCACACATCCTGAAGACGTGCAGCACATGAAGCGGACGGCGGACCGCCTCTTCGGTGCCGACTACCGCTGGTCCGTCCTGGGAGCAGGCGCCAGCCAGCTCAGGATCGCGGCACAGGCAGCCGCATTGGGCGGCAACGTCCGTGTCGGCCTCGAAGATTCGCTTTGGGCCGGCAAGGGCACCCTCGCCAAGTCCAGTGCCGACCAGGTCCGGCTCGTGCGCAAGATCATCGAGGGACTCGGGCTCGAGGTGGCGACCGCGGACGAGGCTAGGCAGATCCTGTCGCTTAAGGGCGGCGCCAACGTCAATTTTTGACGCTGGCCGACGAGCCGTCCGTCACGCGTGTAAAGCAACTGCGCTTGCCATGAGGAGCGGCGTGGACAACGAAGAAGGAGGGGAGAAATGCTCAAGCAGATCAGACGGATCGTCACGGCCGACGACGATTCCGGCAAGTCAGGAGTGCTGTTGGACGGGATCGCCGACCATACGATCACCGTGCTCACGGAGTTGTGGCAGACGCCCGCCGGCCGGCACGACCACAAGTCGCCGGAAGATCTTGCGAAACGGTCGACAGGCATCGAGCCTCCGCCCGGAGGAACCATCTTCCGGTTCTTCCAGATCGCCCCGGAATCGCAATCTGCTCATCTCCCGCAGGATGAGCGGGTGAAGGCCGCGCGCGAATGGTTCGCCGCCATGGGTTCGGCGCACCTCCAGCCGGACATCTCTCGGCACGAGACGATGCACCGCTCGCCGACCACCGACTATATAGTACTGCTGTCGGGACAGATAACGCTCGTGCTGGATAAGGAGGAACGCGATCTGAAACCCTTCGATGTGGTCATCCAGCGCGGTACCAATCACGCTTGGGTCAACCGCGGCACGGAAGATGCCCTCCTCATGTCCGTTCTCGTCGACGCTCAGTTGGAAGCCTAGTAACGGTTGGACTGGTCGCCGCTCCCTGATCGGCGCCGCCGCGGGTCGCTCGTGACAAGTCAGCCAGCCGAGTCCAGGAACTCACCCTTCCACACGCCCCTGCGGACGAGGTCGTCGACAATTGCCGAAACGTGGTCGGAGGCCGACCGCGCCGCGCGCGTGATCGAGCGATCCGGCGGGTATGCCAGCAGCAGCTTTCGCGCCGGAACCGGATCCATCAGCGGCGCCGCCGACAAGCGGCCCTCCACGACGTCGACGTGGATCGGCGCCAGCGGCAGCACCGTGTAACCAAAGCCGTTCCGCACCAGATCCTTCAGCGTGTGCAGGGAATCTGTCTCGATGTCGACCGACAGTGAAAGCCCGGTCGCGAGCGCGAACTGCTCCAGAAGCGCGCGCAGGCCATGCCGCAGGTTGGGCAGCAGCATCTTCTCCTCGCCGAGTCGGCGAAAAGGTATCGGCTCGTCGAGCGACAGCCCGGCCTCGGGCGGCCCGACCAGAACCAGGCTTTCGAGCAGCAGGGGCCGCGCCCGCATCGACCGGCCGAGTTGCGGATCGTAGATCACGGCCACGTCCAGTTCGCCCCGCTGCAGCCATTCGGCGAGATAGCCGGAAAACGCCGTCACGAAGCGGATTTCGAGCTTCGGATGTGCCGCGCGCAAGGCGCGCACCAGCGGCACGGACAGGATTTCTCCGACCGTCGGCGGCATGCCGATGATGATGCGGCCCCCGAGGCTGTCGCGGGAACTTTCCACGCTCGCCTTGATGTCGTTGAACTCGTTGACGATCGTCACCGCCCGGCGCAGCACCTCCGTGCCGGCTTCGTTGAGCACCATGCCTCTGCCATGGCGCTCGAACAGTCGCACGCCCAGTTCTTCCTCGAGCAGACGCACGTGGCGGCTGAGGGCCGGCTGGGCAATCCCCAGCCGGTCTGCCGCTTTACTCAAGCTGCCGAGTTCGGCCACATGGATCAAGGTCCGCAATTGCACAACGTCCATGAGGTCCTCCATTGCGCCAGCTATAACGCTTTGTGATAGCTGGTCTTGGGATTAGCGATTTCTGTGATGGCGCTCAATGCGCTAGACACAGTGCAGGCCATTGAGGAACGTGCATGAACGAAGCCGCGCGGATCGAACCCACCAGAGACCTGAGCCGCTTCGTGGCAGGCCTTTCCTACGAGGCGCTTCCGCGGGCCGTCGTCGCCAAGGCCAAGGAACTGATGGTGGACTGGCTCGGCTCCGCGCTTGCCGGCCGCGTCCATCCCGCCGTCGATGCTTTCGAGAACTTCAACCGCATCATGGGGCCGGCCACGGGGCCCAGCACGATCCTCGTCAGCGGTCGGAAGACCAGCCCCTACTTCGCAGCCCTGATCAACGGCGCGTCGTCCCACGTGGTCGAACAGGACGACGTGCACAACGGATCGGTCTTTCATCCCGCCGCGGTCGTGTTTCCGGCAGTGCTCGCGGTCGCGGAAGAGCTGGGTAGCAGCGGCCGCGCGATCATCGAGGCATCGGTCGTCGGCTACGAGGTGGGCATCCGCGTCGGTGAGGCGCTGGGGCGCTCCCACTACGAGATATTCCACACCACCGGCACGGCCGGCACGCTTGCCGCCGCCGCCGCCGTGGCGAAGCTCCTCGACCTGGATGAGGCCGCGGTCAACCACGCGCTGGGCACCGCCGGCACGCAGGCTTCGGGCCTGTGGGAATTTCTTCGTGATGCCGCGGACTCCAAGCAGGTCCATACCGCCAAAGCCGCCGCCGACGGTCTTCTCTCCGCCTATCTGGCGCGCGACGGCGTGCGCGGGGCGAAGGCGATCCTGGAGGGCCGCCGGGGCATGGCCGCCGGCATGTCGCGCGACGCCGTGCCGGAAAGGGCAGCGGACCGGCTCGGGGAGCGTTGGGCTCTGCTGGAGACGTCCTACAAGTGGCATGCGTCCTGCCGCCACACGCATCCGGCCGCCGATGCGCTGCAAGAGGTCATGCGTCGGGAAAACCTGCAGGCCTCGGACATTCTGGAGATCACAGCTCACGTACACCGCGGTGCAATCGATGTTCTCGGCGCGGTAAGCCATCCTGTGACAATCCATCAGAGCAAGTTCTGCATGGGCAGCGTGCTCGGCCTGATCGCAGTGCGCGGCCGCGCCGACTTGGCAAGTTTCGACGAAGCCGCCCTGCAGGACACCGAGGTGGCCAGCTTTCTCGACCGCGTGCACATGGAGTTCGATCCGGAGGTAGACGCAGCCTATCCGCGCAAATGGATCGGCAAGGTCACGGTGGTCACGCGGGACGGTCGCACCGTGCATGGTCGCGTCGACGACCCCAAGGGCGATCCCGAAAACCCGCTGACGGCCGAGGAGGTCGAGGCAAAGGCCCTCCGCCTCGCCCAATATGGCGGCTCCGTTCCTGGCGACACCGTTCGCAGCTGGATCAGCCGAATCGGACAGCTCGAGGCGGAGAACAGCTTTTCGGGCTTTTTCCGGCAGGGTGCGTGATGCGCCTGCGCCCAACCAATCCTGGGATTTCCCTCAATGACTGAACCCGTCGACGATTTTGCCGAAATCCGCGCGGAGGTGCGCCGCCTGTGCGAGCAGTTCCCCGGCGAATACTGGCGCAGGCTCGATCGCGAGATGGCCTATCCGTCCGAATTCGTGGCCGCGCTCGGCGAAGCTGGCTATCTGGCGGCGTTGATCCCGGAGGAATATGGCGGATCGGGCCTGCCGCTGTCAGGCGCCGCCGCGATCCTGGAGGAAGTCCAGCGTTCCGGCTGCAACGGAGCGGCCTGCCACGCCCAGATGTACATCATGGGCGCGCTTCTGCGCCATGGCAGCGAGGAGCAGAAGGCGCGCTATCTGCCGAAGATCGCTTCCGGTGAGTTGCGCCTTCAGGCCTTCGGCGTGACCGAACCGACGAGCGGCACCGACACCAGCTCGATCAAGACACGCGCCGTGCGCGATGGCGACCGCTACATCGTCAACGGCCAGAAGATCTGGACGAGCCGCGCGCAGCATTCCGACCTCATGCTCCTCCTGGCGCGCACGACACCTCGGGAGAGCGTCCAGAAGCGCACGGACGGACTGTCGATCTTCATCCTCGACATGAAGCAGGCGCTTGGCAACGGCCTCACCATCCGCCCGATCCGGACCATGATGAATCACTCGACGACCGAAGTGTTCTTCGACAATGTCGCGATCCCGGCCGAGAACCTGGTCGGCGAGGAGGGCAGGGGGTTTCGCTATGTCCTTTCCGGCATGAACGCGGAGCGCATCCTCATCGCGGCCGAATGCATCGGCGATGCCAAGTGGTTCATCGACAAGGCGAGCGGATATGCCCGCGAGCGCGTCGTGTTCGGCCGCCCGATAGGACAGAACCAGGGCGTGCAGTTCCCGATCGCGCGCGCCTATGCGCAGATGCGGGCGGCCGAGCTTATGGTCCGCGAGGCGGCCGCGCTCTTCGAGGCGGGCAGGGACTGCGGCGCAGAGGCCAATATGGCCAAGATGCTTGCGGCGGAGGCGTCCTGGGCCGCGGCGGAGGCTTGCGTGCAGACCCATGGCGGCTTCGCCTTCGCCGAAGAATACGACATCGAGCGGAAGTTTCGCGAAACGCGCCTGTACCAGGTAGCGCCGATCTCGACCAATCTCGTGCTCAGCTACCTCGCCGAACACGTGCTCCAGATGCCGAGGTCCTACTGATGGGCGGCCCGGCTCCCCTAGAGGGCATCGTGGTCGTGGCGATCGAGCAGGCGGTCGCCGCGCCCTTCTGCACATCGCGCCTGGCCGATGCGGGCGCCACCGTCATCAAGGTCGAGCGGCCGGAGGGCGATTTCGCGCGCGGATACGACCAGGCCGCCGGCGGGGAGAGCAGCTATTTCGTCTGGCTGAACCGCGGCAAGCAGTCTGTGGTCCTCGACCTCGGTCGACAGGACGGTCGCAATACCCTCGAAGATCTCATCCTCAGGGCTGACGTGCTCGTCCAGAATCTCAAGCCCGGCGCACTGGAAAAGCTGGGCTTCGGGCTCGAGCGCTTGCGCGGATTGCGTCCCGGCCTGATCACATGTTCAATCTCAGGCTATGGCCTCGAAGGCCCGCTCGCGTCCAGGAAGGCGTACGACCTCCTGATCCAGGCGGAGTCCGGCCTCGCCTCGATCACGGGCGGTCCGGAAGGCCCGGCCCGCGTCGGCATCTCCGTGGTCGACATCGCTACCGGCGCAACCGCGCACGCCGCCATTCTGGAGGCGCTGTTCGCGCGCAGCCGGGACGGCAGGGGCCGCGACATTCACGTCTCTATGTTCGACGTGATGGCCGACTGGCTCACCGTGCCGTTGCTGCACCAGGAAGCGGGAACGCCGCCGAAACGGATCGGCCTGGCGCATCCGTCCATAGCGCCCTACGGGGTCTTCAGGTCCAGAGATGGCTCCGAAATCCTCATTTCCATCCAAAGCGACCGCGAATGGCGCACCTTCTGCGAGGGCGTCGTCGGCAACCATGACCTTGCAACCGACCCGCGCTTCGCCTCCAACGTGCTGCGTGTCAGGAATCGCACGGAAACCGACGCGGTGGTAGCCGAGGCCTTCCTGCGCCACGAGCGCGAAGAGCTTCTTCGTGCGCTGGCCGGGGCGGACCTTGCATTCGCCGAGGTCAACGACATGGCAGCCTTGTCCCGGCATCCGCACTTGCGCCGCACGCAGGTTGAGACTCCGGGCGGTCGGCAATCGATCCCGCTGCCCAGCGTCCTCGTCGACGGAGCGCCGCCCCCGCTCGGACGCGTCCCGGCGCTCGGCGAGCACGACGAGGCCATGCTGGTGCCAGCGTCCCGAGCCGAGACATCGAAGCTTTGAAGCGATACTAAAATATCATTGCGAATTGCGCATTGAGCAATGTTGTCATTGCGCGGAGACTGCAATCAGACAGGCAAACGGTTCGGCTGCCGTGCTTTCGGCAGACATCAGCCCTCTAATCTGCGCCGGGCGCATCGTCTTTTTTCGAGGCTAGGAACGCGCCGCCGCGTAGGTTGCAACGACAATGCTGCACGGCGGCGCGTTACGCGCTACGCGCGCGCCGTTTCCGCTCCTTCTCTGGAAGCCGTGCAAGCGCTTCCTGAAGCTGGGAGCGGCGCTTAAGCGCGTTCTCCCTTGCGTCGGCGAGGAGTTCGAACACGGGAAGAAACTCCTCACCGTGTCGCTCGACAATCCCTGCGACCGACAGGTAAGCCGCATCTAGCTCTTCGAATTTCATTCTGCCCCGCATGGGTGCGCTCCTTTCACTGCTCTTGCCCACAATCGCGCTATCTGTAGCGACCTTTATCAAATTCCGTCCAAACGGACTTTGAATCAGCATCGAACGCCGCCGTTATATCACAATCAATTCATCGATCGCTTGCGTGCTACAGAGCATGAGTTTGTGTCGCTGCATTCGCAACATCGGACCTCCGTATTTTGCCTGAGAAGCTGCTGCGGGCGATCTGTGGTATTCGCGCTGTTCGATCCGCTCGGAACGGCGCTGATGGAGCGGCTGGGTTACGATCTTCGGTTCCGCTGGTTTTGTCGGCATCGGCGTCGGTGACGTTGCTGTACACATTCAATGTTCTCCAAGAACCGCCATCGGCTGCTGCAAGGGGACGTGCCGCAAGTTGTTAGGTTTCATTGGTTGTCCATCCAGGGTGCGGACGCTTAATGAAGGGGTGAAGAAGGCGGAAGTGGATGTTGGTTCCCGGCCTGGGCTCCCAAGCAAAGTCGCCGAGCAGATGAAGGCGCCGGAGCGGGAGAACCGCGACTTTCGGCAGGCAATGAGATACTGCGCAAAGCGTTTGTTTATTTCGCTTTGGCGGAGCTCGACCGCCCAAGCGATGATCTCCTTGATCGACGAACACCGCTCGGTGTTCGGGGTCGAGCCGATCTGCAGATTGCTGCCTGTCGCCCCATCAACCTAATATGAGAACGTTGCCTATAGCGTGGATGTGGACCGGTTGTCGGTCCGCGCATGCAGCGACATAGCATTGAAGATCGAGATACGCCGCGTCTTCGAAGAGAACTTCCGGGTCCATGGCCGGCGTAAGGTCCGGAGAGAGTTGAAGCGAGAGGGCATCGATTTGGCCCGCTGCACCGTCGCTCGGCTCATGAGGGTGATGGGCATTCGGGGCATTATTCGGGGCAAGCCGATCCGCACAACGGTCCTGTATAAGACGGCTCCGAGCCCTGTCGATCGGGTGAACATTTATGTCAAGTCTCCTGCGCCGAACAGGTCTGGGTTTTGGATTTCACGTACTTACCACCTGGCAAGGCTTCGTCTACGTTGCCTTCGTCATCGATGCTTTCGCGCGGCGCATCGTCGGCTGACGGGTGAGCCGAACGGCACATGCGGGGTTCGTTCGATGCTTTGGAACAGGCGCTTCATGAGCGGCGTCCCGTTCATGGCGGCGGCCTGTTTCACCACTCGGACAGCGGGTTCAAAACGTGTCCATCAAGTATTCGGAGAGACTGGTCGAGGCAGGCACCTAGCCTTCGGTCAGAAGCGTCATCGACTCTTTAGACAACGGCCTCGCTGAACGATCAACGGGCTCTATAAGGCCAAAGTCATTCATCGGCGCGGACCGTGGGGCAGTTTCGTAGTGGTTGAGTTCGCCACCCTGGAATGGGTCGACTGGTTTAACCATCGAAGGCTTATCAAGCCAATCGGAAACATCCCCGCCAGCCGTAGCCGAGGTGCAGTATCAAACCGTGCTGGACGACCTAGCCTCAGCTGCATAACACCACCAAACAGGCAAACCCGGCGTTGTTAAAAGGTATCATAAACGGACATCGCCAGCCGTGGTTGAGTCGACGAAGACTAAAAATGTTGATAACCACTGGATTCGGCAACTGGAGTGAAGGGTGCGTAACTCGAATTGTTGGGTGCCACACCGCAAATCCGAATATTTCTTATCCCCCATGGTGCGGATTCGTCGATTGACAGTGAGCGACCCTAGCAAAATTGGAGCGCAGGGAAATGCCAGTCATGCCGGCTCTGAGCTTTCGGTAGTGAAGGCTTTGTGGCTTGTGTTCTGTCAACTATCAATAAGTCGCCGGCGTATGGTGGTGCCGCTGATGGGCCTGATGCTGGCAGGCGCCGCCGCTGAGGTGGCGACGATAGGTGCGCTGCTGCCGTTCCTGGCGATCATCGCCGACCCCGAAAGCTCTCCGGTCCTGGCTTTCGTTTCCCCGTTGCTCGACCTTTTCGGCGCGCGCGATGCGGACAGCGCGATCTACGTGCTGACCGGACTGTTCGCTCTTGCCGCCGTGGCCGCCGCCGGATTGCGGCTTGCCCTGCTGTGGGCAAGCAACAGCTTCGTCAACGGCATAGGGTACGAACTGGCCGTCCGGCTCTATGACAACGTTCTGCGCGAGCCCTATCTCTTCCACACGCAGCGCAACTCGAGCGAGATCGTGGGAGCGATCAACAAGGTGGAGATTCTGGGCTGGGGCGTGCTTTCGCCGCTGATGACCGGCGCCGTCGCCACTGTCATCTCGGTCTTCATCGTGGCCGGTCTCGTGGTCATAGACCCCCCCGTGGCGTTGGCCGCGGGAGCCGGCTTCTCGGCCATCTACCTCCTCGCTTCCGCCCTGACTCGGCCACGGCTGCGCGCCAACAGCCGCATCGTGGCCGACGTCCAGAACCGGCGCGTCAAGTCGATGCAGGAAGGGCTGGGGGGCATCCGCGACGTACTCATCGACAGGTCCCAGCCGGTCTTCCTGGAAAGCTACGACCGTGCCATGGCGGACCTGCGCGACGCACGGACGAGGAACACGTTTCTCGCCAACGCTCCGCGCTACGTGGTCGAGGCTTTGGGCATGGTCCTGATCGGAGCGGTCACGGTCGCCGTTACCGGCCGGTCCGGCGGCCTGGTGGAGGCGATCCCGGTGCTGGGGGCGCTGGCACTGGGCGCGCAGCGCCTGCTGCCGCTGATCCAGCAGATCTATGGCGGCTGGGCACAGACCATGGGCAACCGGCAGGTGCTGTTCGACGTCGCGGCTCTTCTCGGCAGGCCGACCCGGCCAGAGCCGCAGAGCGATTTCGAGCTTCCGTTCTCGCGCGCAATCAGCTTCGAAAAGGTCGGATTTTCCTATTCCGGCGCGCGCACGCCGGCCCTGCGGGATATAAGCCTCGACATTCCGAAGGGCGCGCGCGTCGGCATCGTCGGAAAGACGGGCAGCGGGAAATCCACCCTGATGGACATCGTGCTCGGGCTTCTCGCGCCGACGGAAGGGATGGTGCGCATAGACGGCACGGCCCTGGACGACGCAAACCGGGCGGCATGGCAGCGGCATATCGCACATGTACCGCAGTTCATCTATCTGGCCGACACCACCATTGCCGAGAACATCGCCTTCGGCGTGCGGCCCGAGCGGATCGACCGCGAGCGGGTGCGCCTAGCCGCGGAACAGGCGGAGCTTGCCGCGGTCATCGCCAACCTGCCGCAGGGCTACGATACGCGTGTCGGCGAGCGCGGGGTGCAGCTTTCAGGCGGTCAGCGGCAGCGCATCGGGATTGCCCGCGCGCTTTACAAGCAGGCCAGCGTCCTTGTCTTCGACGAGGCGACCAGCGCGCTCGACACCGAGACGGAAAGTGCAGTCATGGCTGCCATAGAACGGCTTGACCGCAACCTCACCATTCTCATTATTGCGCATCGACTGTCGACGCTGGAGGGCTGCGACATGGTGGTGCGGCTGGAGGGGGGCCGGTTCTTCGAGATAGGAAAAGTCATATAGTTCCACGTGCAGTGCTTTGGAATGATATGCTGGGAACTATTCTGGAATATTTTCCACTGCAGATGATAATGTCTTCTGCAGACTTCTCGTCACTATTGCAGGCACGCCGCCGATTACGCTGTATGGGGCGAACTCCCCCCTAACTACTGCGCCCGCAGCAACAATCGAATTGTGCCCAATTACGGTCCCCCCAAGCAGGGTTGCTCCTGCGCAAATCCAACAGCCGTCTCCAATCGTGATGGGCAGGGAATAACCTTCTCCAGCAGTTCTACGGCCTTCCGCTTCGATTTTGTGGGTGCCTGTAATCAGTGATACGCGAGGGGCGATGTCGCAATCTGCTCCAATTTGAATCGGAGCATCGCCTCCCGCAAAGAGTACCTCATGACCCACCCAGGTGTTCGCGCCTATCCTGACTGGACCGCTCACAAAAATACGGACGCTGGAAGCACATCGAACATTCTCTGCTACTTCGACGCCCGCGAGGCGCAGAAGTTTTCGCTTCAAGGAAAAGAGACGGGTAGGAGGCAAGAAGCTCCACAAAATACTATTTAAAAAGAAAACCCAAGATCTCATGCAGGCCTCACACCGACTTTATAGCATCGCGATACAGCTGGTAAAGGCGCCTGCCGTAATCATCAGATGAGAAGCGTTCCGAAATCCACGCTTTTGCGTTTTGTACAAGCCGATCACGCAAACCATTATCACGGTCTAGTTCAAGGATCGCGTCGCGCAAGTTCGCAAACGTTTCAGCATTAGTTTCTCGGCAGAACTGACGCGATGATCTGGGCACCAATCTAGAATTTTCCGATGTAACCAGCGGGAACTCTGGCTCAGCTATCTCGCCGTCGCCGAGCAAACCAACAACTGGAACGCCGCAACTCATCGCTTCGGCAACCGATAATCCGAAACCTTCATACCAAGAAAGATACAGATAGTAATCGATCGCACTGTAGAAGGAGTCTATTGACTCTATTAAACCAAGCCACTCCACTCTATGCGAAATACCCTTCCTTTCTGCCAATGATTTGAATCTTTTAAGATCCGGTCCATCTCCTGCTACAGTAAGATGAAATTCATTTGGTAAAAGAGCGATGAGGGTCAGCGCATCTTCGACTCCTTTATCTTCTACAATACGTATAGCCATCCCAAGCCGTCTAACATCGCCCCTTTGAGAGCTGGCGCTTGTGAGGTATCCTGTATCGATCGCATTGTGAATTACCGAAACCTTGGACTCGGGAATGCCGCAGAGTGTGACAAGCTGTCTCGCGGCACCGTGGGAAATCGCGATAACCCGTTGAGAGCCAATCATTCTCCACTTGATACCTCGAATATGCTTGTATGCATTCGGTCCGATGCTCGGACGGAAATGCTGGTGCATAATTCGTGCCGGCTTCATTCCAAGCGTTGCAGCTACCATCCAATTAGAAGCCGAGGCGAAGTGAATTACGTCGGGAGCAAGCGTGGTCAAAAGCATACGCAGGCGCATCCACCCTCTAAGATCGCCCCAAGAGTTGGAATTTATCAAATGGCAATTGCTGTCCAGCAGCCGCTTAATGCGTCTCCCTGGTCCATACCCGATGACTGCATGTACATCTAACCCTTGTCGAACTAACGCTCTTATTGCGACTTCGGCCATTCTAAAGCTGCCGCCGGATTGTTCACTATCGCGAGAGATGCAAATTACAATTTTCATGAAAGGTCCTGCAGAGACATTTAGGTTGCAAGCCCGGCCTCAGCTATCAATTCGACTCGGAATGAAGCGTGATATGTTCGCGATGGTACGATAGCAAAGCGCTCTAATGAATCTGCCGACGGTCTTTCTTTTTTCAGGGAGTATTGCTTTGTTTAATTGTACTGTGCTAACACTTTTATCATCTTGCACGTACAATCCTGGTTTGGCGATGAAAATTTTGCTAATTATACTCATATTTTGCAGCTGGAGAAAATCATCTGCAACGCATTTAACTTGCTTTCCCTTAGAGAGACGAATTGCTGCGGCTTTCGATATTATATAAGCGTGTGCCAGCCAGATTGCGCGGCTCTTGTCATGGTGAAGTACAATATCCCAACCGATGCGTTGCTGGTCATTCCATTTGATACGACGATACGCCTGTTGTTGAAAATGCCTATCTTCAACCCCTAAATGGCAAACGAACGATATTCCCTTATTGGCTAACGGAGTTAGTGCGTTGCATATCGATTGAACATGTACGAAATGATCATGGAATTTAGGTATAATGTCGTCTTCCAAGATAAGCATCATCTCGTGATTCGACGACGCAAGCCATTCGCAAGCGTTGATGTGCGATAGCGCGCAGCCGATTTCGGCTGAACGAAGTTGCCTGCCATATCGGAGTAGAACAAAGGTCTGATCAACATGACTTTGTACGACCGAAGGGGACTCGGACCTCAAGTCAGTCGCACTATAATATCCTGCAACCCACTCCTCAGGGATATTGCGCTTTATCAGGCGCTCTCGCCTAGCATGAGCCTCGGTTAACGAAATAAGACAAACTGGTAGGGTGTAGGGCGGTGAGGATATCTTCACCGTAATTGGGCTGGCATTTCTAGGCACAACAATCCCCAACGTGGGCTAAAGGCGGGCGTTCATTACAAAGCAGCAAGTAGAGACGATAGGAAGCCGCCTCTCATCAGTTCAATTCGTTCAATATGCTGGCGCCATTCAGGTGCATCGCGTTCAGGCCGATTTTGAATCGCTTCAATTATCGATGAATACGCGAACTCATCGCCTTCGGCTATCTCAAAATAGTAGTTCTCGAGCCCAAGCATCGAGAAAAGAATTCTTTTCTTATAGTCACCTAGCGTCCCAGTTTGTTCAAGGTCGAAGCGCCCCAACCCGTAAACCGGCACGCCACATTGAATGGAGTTTATGGATAGGTGATATATATCGGTGATGACAAACTGAGCAGACAGCAAAGCTTCTCTCTGTTGTCGAAACACAGTTTTTGCATTCCTCTCCTTAAGATTTAGCCATTGCGACAGCCTCATAGCCTGTAGGCCGGTCGTATTCTCAATTGTGCTGATAAGCTTGTCGACATCCTTCAAGGAAGAGCGTCCAAACTCGTAACAGAAATAACGTTTTGCCTTCGTTGGCAGGGCAGCGGGGGGTAGTAAAAACGCGCAGTCCAATCCTTGGGCAAGATTGGTAGTTGATGAGGCTAGCGGCTTGATGTTCTCTAGGGAGCGGGGATCCCTAGGCATAATGAAGTCCACCTTCTTCAAGAATGAACGCAACGCGCTGGATTCAGTTTCGTCGAACGAATGCTGAAAGTTGCCTCCAATTGCAATCGTCTTGGCGGAAGGTTTTCCCGCGCTTAGCCCAAAAATGTCAGCCCAACGATTAAATGCATCGGTATTTGAACGGGAATGCCCGAACGCAACGTCTCTCGGCGAGAAGTCGACTCGTCCATATCGGGGATTGTTCAGAAAGTCCCCCCAATATACTATATGAGTGAACTTCTCGCTGATATCTCCCATAGATTTCAAAAACTTAAAATTTATTTCTCCATATGAAAGATTGTATTTACTAAAGAGAGGAACGTATCTGGATACGCGTGAGCGCCTGGCTTGGGTGACGAAAATTGTGTGGTTATAGCCCATTCGGGTAAATAAGGACTTCGCTGCCAAGTCAACGCTGTACATTCCGGAATTCCGCGGGTTGGCTGCGGTTATAACAGCAATATTAGGCGCTGCAGGCATTCTCGGTTGGCTCCACTCGATGAGGCGCAGTTGATTTCAAAATATTTGCAGATGGGCTACAGGATCGCAACCTCCGGTCGGACGCATAGGGTTCAAGCGGTGCTCCACTGCATCCGCAGATATTAGTCGGTGGGATTTGGCCTGCCGGATGGCATGGTTATCAGATAGTTGCAGCTTCTCAGGCTATCCGCAATCTGAAATCGGGCAATCGGGGCAGTTGCAACGGGAAACGAGAGGCTTCGGCCGGTGCCTACCTAAAACTCGCCGAATGCCTGCTCGCGCAGTCCCAGAAAGGCCTCCGCGGCCAAGGCATTCTGAAGGCACCCCAGGCGTCGTGAGCGTCTCGTCGACCTCCCACGAGTGCCGGGCTGGCGAATTGCGACTGTAGCGCGAGAGGCGGACAGATCGTCTCTAGTGTCGCTTCCGCCGTGTCTCGCCGCCGATATTTCGTGCGAAAGCATCCGACGCCTACAGCGGGTTGCGTGGAAAAGAGGGTTTGCGCCACCTGCCGGAGAGGTGTTCGGCGGCGGCCGGCAATCGGATCGCTTGGCATCCGCTCTGACGGAACGAAGGCGCGGCTATGACACCATCCCAAGCCAGGCCGATCCGTTTCAGGATTGCGGTTCATGGTCGGTGACGTTGGGACGATCAGCCCCTCCGCAGGGGTCGGGATAGCGTCGCGTTGCGCGGTCGTCAGGCGCGGCGGCAGGAAACCGCGGGCGGTGCCGGATAGGTCGAGGAGCGCGGATGCATGCGGTGAATCCGTGCCGATCCCCATGCGCCCCGAGCCCTGTAGGGCATGCTGCTGGAAAGATTGTGCTGGTGAGCAAGTTCCCAGACATTGTGATAGGGGATGTATCCGGCGGCCAGCGCAACCTGCTTGGAAGACGTGTACCAGGATGCCGCGGATGCGGACATGATGCCCGTTATGGTCATCGACGACCACTCGTTGCCTAGGTTCTGCGTGATCGCCCCTGCGCCGTCGGAGACATAGAGACCCGTGCCCCTGGCGAACTCTGCGTTGTAGCTCCGCAGGGTTGTCGTGCCGGACTCTTTACCCGTCATCAATATATTGGGAAAGCTCGAAGCCGTGAGTACGACTTCGCCGTCGGCATCGAACCAAGCACCTTGTTGTTCGATGGGTGGCCGTGGATGTCGAAGCAAGGTTGCCGAACCGAAGGCCGCTTCCGCCCGAAATACCGGTCGAAATTTCCAGGGCCGCTGTTTTCACGCCGCCCGTGCCGGAGTCCGCGGCGATCGCCGTGTACCCCGTCTCCCCGTCGGGGGAGACCTTGATCGAGAAATCGCCGCTTCCCGCCAGGCCCATCTCGGCACGACCGGACCACCCGGTCTGGAAACGAAGGGAGCCGGTGTCGCCTGCCGCCTCCTTGTTGATCTTGAGCTGGTGGCCCTGCCCCTTCATGAGTCAGCAGTGTGGCTGTAGCGGCAACGGCGTGGCGGTTGACAGGTCTGCGGCGGTTTGATCCCGAGAACAGCAAAGTTTTGCCAATCGAAGACCGAACCCCATGCGTCGCCGTCGAACACCAGCAGGGAGCCCTCTTCTCCGTCCCAGCCACCCAACCACCGCGTGGCTGATGAAAGGTCCAGGCACCATCCTCGAAGGCCGCAAGCCTGCCCGGGTGGTCGGCAACCACCCCCGTGGAAGCATGCCCGACGATCCACCGCTCTCCCTCGGCAGGCTCCGCGGGCGGCGTGGTGCGGTTGCGTCCCTCGACATGGATGTGGACACGTGCGTCCAGAATTCTGTAGGCTTCGTTATGTGTCACATGCTTTTGCGGCTGCGAAGGCATGATATAGGGAAGGCCGAGAAGCGCGGTCTGTTCGGTCATGGGGATGACTTCTGATTGATCGGAGTCTCCATTTTCATCCCGACCCGGCCGGTGTGGATAAAAAGACATGAAGCATTTTAACGCATGAGTCATGTTGGCGTAGGGGCGCGGCAGGCGGCGTATTTCGCAGGACGACGAATCACGCTCTGGGCTTACGCTCCGGTGGTCGCCGCAACGGTATTGCGTTTTGCTTCCGGCCCGACGGCAAATCTGAGCTATTTGCTCATCGCGGCCTATGCGCTGCTGGGGCGCGCCCATGCGATCCGGGCACTGGCGTTGTCCTGGCTCTTCACCATGCTCAGTTCGGGTCTGGCGCCGGCCGCCTCCGCCGGTGCGGTGGGGCGCTACGCCGTGCTTTTCAGTGCGGCGGCTTCGGTCTTCCTGCACAGCGATGTGCTGTCGGCGACGCCGCGGGTACGCCATTTCACGTTCGCGACGGTCCTCCTCGGGTTTTTCCTCATCGGCCATTCGTTTTTGTTCAGCCCCCTCGTCGACGTCTCGCTTTTGAAAGCGCTGTCGTGGACGCTTGCGATGGCCACGATCATCGCTGCATGGTCCGGCTTGTCGCCGAGCGAGCGCCTGCAAGTGGAAAGCGAGATATACAGGGGGCTTGTGCTGATCCTTATCGTCAGCCTGCCGCTGACCGTTCTGCCGCTAGGCTACATGCGCAACGGTTCCGGTTTTCAGGGCATTCTCAACCACCCGCAAGCTTTCGGCCCGACAATGGCGCTGCTCGGCGCGTGGACGGCCGCGCGCATGTTCGGCGAGAGGAAACCCGGTTGGTTCCTCGTCGGGCTTGCTGGTGCCTGTCTGGCTGTTATCCTGATGTCGGAAGCGCGCACGGCCGGGCTGGCCATGATCGGCGGGGTTGCGCTTTCCATCATCGTTGCGCCCAGCTTCGCCGGCCGGCCTATCCGGCAGATGGTGCCGGGACTGCGCAGTTCCCGCATATGGGTGGTGCTCGGCATGGTTCTGGCGGCGGGCATCGTTCTGGCGCCGCAGATCGCAGGCACTTTTCAGCACTACATCACCAAATCCGGCCGCTCGAGCGGCACCACTTTTTCAGAAATCTACGACAGGTCGCGCGGTCGGCTCATCGACGCGATGCTGCAAAATGTGTCGGAGCAGCCGCTGACTGGAATCGGCTTCGGCATTGCCTCGGAGCCCTGGACGATGGAGGTCTCGCGAGACCCCGTCCTCGGTTTGCCCATCGGTGCGTCGATCGAGAAGGGCGTCGTTCCCCTGATGGTTGTGGAAGAAGTGGGCGTGATCGGAGCGGCACTGGTCGCATTCTGGTTGCTGCGCCTGCTGCGCTCGGCCGCACGCAGCGGTGTTGCGCCCTTCGCCGTCTGCCTGACCGCGCTGCTTATCAATATGGGCGAGGCGACCTTGTTCTCGCCTGGCGGATTGGGCCTCCTGCTCCTGATCCTGCTAGGCTGGGCCTATGCCGGCGGGCTGCCTGACCGGGGCCGGGGCCTCCGCCGTGGCTGATCCGGTCTGGTTCTGGCAGCGCATCGTGTCGCCGCACATGGCGGGGCTTGCCGAGGCATTGGCCGCCACCGGTCGTCCGGTCACCTATGTTGCGGAACAGGAAATGTCCGAGGATCGGGCTGCGCAGGGCTGGCAGGCTCCGCAACTCGGCGATGCCAATCTACGCTTTGCGCCGACGGCGGAAGCAATACGCGGAACCGTGCAAAGCGCGCCAGCGGACAGTATTCATATCTGCCAGGGCTTCCGAGGCAACGGTCTGGTCGGCGTCGCCCAGCAGGCGCTGGCTTCGCGCGGGCTCAGGCAATGGGTGATCATGGAGACGGTCGAAGACGCCGGCTGGCGCGGTCTCGTGAAGCGGCTGGAATACGGTCGGCTTGTTCGGCGTTGGCTTCCCCAAATCCAAGGTGTGCTCGCCACCGGTCACTCCACGGCGGGCTGGCTGATTGAACGCGGCCTGCCGGCGGGGAAGGTTTTTCCCTTCGCCTATTTCCTGCCTGATACGACACCGGACGGAAGGTCGAGTTTCGAAAAGAGCGCTCCGTTCCGCTTTCTGTTTGTCGGGCAGTTTATTAAACGCAAGGGGATCGACCTGCTGCTGAGCGCGATGCATGGACTCGAGCGGGACGGAGTCGAGCTAATGTTGGCTGGGTCGGGACCAATCGAAGCGCAACTTCGGTCGCAAGCCGAAGAAGAATCGCCCGGCTGTGTGCATTGGCTCGGCCGGCGGCCAATCGGCGAGATTCCGGCGCTGATGGCCAGCGCCGACTGCCTCGTGCTTCCGAGTCGGCATGACGGCTGGGGCGCGGTTGTATCAGAGGCTCTGATGGCAGGAACACCCGCTATCTGTTCGGACCGTTGCGGAGCGGCGGGCGTGGTGCGGGCGAGTGGCTGCGGCGGCGTGTTTGCGACTGGCGATGCTGAAGCGCTGCTCGAACAGCTTCGAAAAGTCACATCGCATGGTAGGCAGACGCCAGAACGGCGTGCAGCTCTTGCAGATTGGGCTCAGTGTCTCGGCGTGAAAGCAGGGTCGGATTACCTAAGCGCAATCTTCTGCCATTCTCAACACGCATACTCCGCCAGACCCGCCGAGCCATGGCGTTGCAAATATTCGGCATAGCGGAAGTAGAGATCCATGAGACAACCAAAATCTGCTCGCCCTGTGATACTTATTTTTGTACATCACTACTTGCCGGGCTATAAGTCCGGCGGGCCGGTTAGAACAATCGCTAACATGGTTGAGGCGCTGGGCGATGAGTTTGACTTTTGTATTGTGACATCGGACCGTGATGCTACTGATACGGTGCCGTATCCAGACATCGAAGACAACGCATGGAGAAAGGTGGGTAAGGCTAGGGTCCTTTACCTTTCTCCCGAGCGCAAACGATTGCTTCATGTAGCCCAAATATTGCGTGAAACGCCATATGACGTACTTTACTTAAATAGTTTTTTTGATCGAGATTTTACTCTCAAGCCTCTTTTGGTGCGCCGTCTTGGTCTCGCCCCCAATTCTCGATGCATCATTGCCCCACGTGGCGAATTCTCGGATGGCGCGTTGAATCTGAAGGCCGCGAAAAAAAAAGCCTTTTTGCTGACGGCTCGTGCAGCAGGGCTCTATAAAAATCTCATATGGCAAGCTTCGAGCGAGCATGAAAAGGCGGCGATCCATCGCACTCTAGGTCCGATAGCAGAGGAAGTCACGGTCGCGACCAACCTGCCCGATATGACGTCGTTGCGGTCGAACCCCTTCGCACCTCGAAAGCAAGATGACATGCTGCGGATTTGCTTCCTTTCTCGCATATCTCCTATGAAAAATCTTGACTACGCACTTGAAATATTGGGTTCCGTGAAGGCCAGCATTCAATTCGATATATATGGACCAATTCGTGACGAAGAGTACTGGTCTCGTTGTCGATTGATGATTGAAGAGCTTCCCGCGTCAGTTAAAGTTACATACAAGGGGAGCGTCGAGAACAGCCAAGTTGCGCAGATTCTAGCTGCGTACGATCTATTCTTCCTTCCGACGCGCGGAGAGAATTATGGGCACGTGATCTTTGAATCTCTGTCCGTAGGAACGCCGGTGCTTATCGCTGACACCACGCCTTGGCGCGGCCTTGCCGAGATCGAGGTCGGGTGGGAACTTCCGCTTGAAAACCCAAAGGGGTTCGCGGACAAGATCGATCAAATGGCGTGCCTTCCGTTTGACGATCAGATCAGAATGCGGAAGCGCGCGCACTACTTCGCGGAACAACGTCGGAATGATGCTGGCGTGGTGCAAGCAAGCCGTTCTCTGCTCCTACAGGCTTCCCGTTGAAACAAATCCTCCAATCCCTGAAGACCGGTGCCACCGAGGTGGCGGAGGTGGCGTGTCCGGCTGTCGGGCGCGGGCAGGTGCTGATCCGTTCGTCGCGCACGCTGGTTTCGGCCGGCACGGAGCGCATGCTGGTCGACTTCGGCAAGGCGGGGTTCGTGGGCAAGGCGCGCCAGCAGCCGGAAAAGGTCCGGCAGGTGCTGGACAAGGTAAAGACCGATGGTCTCGCGCCGACGCTCGAAGCGGTCTTCAACAAGCTCGACCAGCCGTTGCCGCTCGGTTATTGCAACGTCGGCACGGTGCTGGCGGCGGGTGCGGGCGTGACCGGCTTCGCGCCGGGCGAGCGCGTCGTTTCCAACGGCAGGCATGCCGAGGCGGTCGCCGTGCCGGTCAATCTGTGCGCCAAAGTGCCCGAGGGCGTCGGCGACGACGAGGCGGCGTTCACGGTTCTCGGCGCGATCGCTCTCCAGGGCATAAGGCTCGTTCAGCCGACGCTGGGCGAAAGCGTAGTCGTGACGGGGCTCGGCCTCATCGGCCTGATGACCGTGCAACTGCTTCGGGCCCATGGCTGCCGCGTGCTCGGCATCGATTTCGATCCCGGGAAACTCGCGCTGGCGCGCCAGTTCGGTGCGGAAACGGTCAACCTTTCGGCGGGCGCCGATCCGGTCGCCGCCGCTGTCGGCTTTTCGCGGGGCAGGGGCGTGGACGCGGCCATCGTCACGGCCTCGACCAAAAGCAGCGAGCCGATGCACCAGGCTGCCCTAATGAGCCGCAAGCGCGGCCGCATCGTCCTGATCGGCGTCACCGGGCTCGAACTGTCGCGCGCGGATTTCTACGAAAAGGAACTGACCTTCCAGGTTTCCTGCTCCTATGGCCCCGGCCGCTACGATCCGAACTACGAGGAGAAGGGGCAGGACTATCCGGTCGGCTTCGTGCGCTGGACGGAGCAGCGCAACTTCGAGGCCGTGCTGGACATGATGGCCGACGGCCGCCTAGACGTGAAGCCGCTGATTTCGCATCGCTTCGCGCTGGACGATGCGGCGAGCGCCTACGAGCTCGTCTCCGGCAAGGGACAGTCGCTGGGAATATTGCTCGAATATCCGACCGCCGAGGCCGCGCCGGCCGACGTGCTGACGGGACGGACGGTCACGCTCGCGCCGGCCGCCGCGTCGCCGCAGGGCAAGGCGGCCATCGGCTTCATCGGCTCGGGCAACTACGCCACGGCTGTGCTCATCCCGGCGTTCAAGGCCGCCGGGGCGCGTCTGGTCAGCGTGGTTTCGGCCGCCGGCGTCAGCGGCGTTCATGCCGGGCGCAAGTTCGGCTTCGAAAAGACTTCGACCGACATCTCCTCGGTGCTGGACGACCCGGCCGTCAATGCGGTCGTGATCGCGACGCGGCACGACAGCCACGCCGATCTCGTATGCCGCGCGCTGGAGGCGGGAAAGCATGTTTTCGTCGAGAAGCCGCTGGCGCTGAAGCAGGACGAGCTCGCCCGCGTCGAGACCGCGCTGGAGGAGGCGGGTTCCAGGGACTTCAAACCCCTCGTCATGGTCGGCTTCAATCGCCGCTTCGCGCCGCAGGTGCAGAAGATGAAAAGCCTGCTGGCGGGGGTGTCCGGCCCCAAATCCTTCGTCATGACCGTCAATGCGGGGGCGATCCCGCCTGAACACTGGACGCAGGACAGGGAAACCGGCGGCGGCAGGATCGTCGGCGAGGCGTGTCACTTCATCGATCTGCTGCGCCTGCTTGCCGGCGCGCCGATCGCGGAGCATAGCGTGGCGGTGCTGGACGCGGCGACGGGCGACACCGCCACGATCACCCTGTCCTTCGCTGACGGGTCGATCGGCACGATCCACTATTTCGCCAACGGCTCGAAGGCGTTCCCCAAGGAGCGGATCGAAGTGTTCGCCGCCGGCCACATTCTCCAGCTCGACAATTTCCGGCGGCTCAAGGGTTTTGGCTGGCCGGGGTTCTCGCGGATGAATCTCTGGCGTCAGGACAAGGGCCAGAAGGCTTGCGCGCAAGCCTTCGTCAGGGCGATGGACGAGGGAGCCGCGGCGCCGATACCATTCGATGAATTGCTGGAAGTGAGCAGAGTGACGATCGAACTCGCCGAGGCTGCACGGACATGAACAGCGATACAGCGACGCTCATCGACATCATTGCCGGGGCACGGCCGAACTTCATGAAGATCGCGCCGATCATCCGGGCGCTTGAGGCGTCGGCGAGGGCCGGTGGACATCTGCGCTATCGCCTGATCCACACCGGCCAGCACTACGACCCACGCATGTCCGGCGATTTCTTCACCCAGCTCGGCATTCCTGCGCCTGACGTCAATCTGGAAGTCGGGTCCGGCACGCAGGCGGAGCAGACGGCGGCCATCATGGTTCGCTACGAAAAACTGCTGCTCGACAGCCCGAGCCGGCTTTGCCTCGTCGTCGGCGACGTCACGTCGACCATGGCCTGCGCCATCGCGGCGCAGAAGCTGCACGTGCCGGTGGCGCATGTCGAGGCGGGGATCCGGTCCGGCGACTGGGGGATGCCCGAAGAGATCAACCGCATGGTGACGGACGCCATCACCAACTGGTTCTTCACCACCAGCGAGCAGGCCGGCGAGAATCTGCGGCGGTCCGGCGTGGACCCGCAGCGTATATTCTTCGTCGGCAACACGATGATCGACACGCTGAACGCCAATCTCGACAGGCTGAGGCCGCCGCCGTTCTGGGAGGAGCTGGGTCTTTCGCCCGGAAGGTATTTTGTTGTCACGCTGCACAGGCCGTCAAATGTCGACGCCGCGGCATCCTTCGAAGCCCTGATGCGGGCGATCGGGCAGGGCACGCGGGGACTGCCCGTCGTGTTTCCCGTCCATCCACGCACCGCCAAGACGCTTCAGGCGGATCCTGGCCTGCCGTCGACGATCCATTTTGTCGAGCCGCAGCCCTATCTCGAATTCAACTACCTGGCGCGTCATGCCAAGGCGGTGATCACGGATTCTGGCGGCATCACCGAGGAAACCACTGTCATGGGCGTGCCCTGCATGACGCTGCGCGACAGCACGGAGCGCCCGGAGACGGTGACTGTCGGCAGCAATGAGCTTCTCGGAACCGATCCGGCGGCGCTCGGCCCTGCGCTCGACCGCCTGTTCGCGGGAAACTGGAAGAAGGGAAGCATCCCCGAGAAATGGGACGGCAGGACCGGCGAACGCATAGTCGCGGCCCTGGAAGAGTTGTTTCCTGCGTGAAGCTCACGCCAAGCCGCGCGCGTCTCTACTGGAACACCGCCCGCCATCTGCGGCCGGTCCAGTTTTATGCGCGCCTGTGGTTTCGCGCCTCCCGCCCGAAGCCTGATCTCCGGCCCGCGCAACCGTTGCGGCAACGCGCCGGGGCATGGGCGCTGCCCGCGCGCCGCCTTCCCAGCCAGACCGGCCCGGACTCCTTTCGCTTCCTCAACGAGGAGCGCTCGCTTTCTGCGCATGGCTGGGACGATCCCGCCGTGGCGAAGCTGTGGCGCTACAATCTCCACTATTTCGACGATCTGAACGCCGAAGGCGCGGCGGACCGGGCTACGTGGCACCGGGCGCTTATTGCGCGCTGGATAGCGGAAAATCCTCCCGGCTCGGGCAGCGGCTGGGAGCCCTATCCGGCGTCGCTGCGGATCGTGAACTGGATCAAGTGGGCGCTGGCCGGAAACGCGCTCACAGCGGACGCCGTTCACAGCCTCGCGGTGCAGGTGCGCTGGCTTCGGCGGCGGCTGGAATATCATCTGCTTGGCAACCACCTCTTCGCCAACGCCAAGGCGCTCGTTTTCGCAGGCTGCTTCTTCGACGGCGACGAGGCGCGGGGCTGGCTCGATCTGGGGCTGCGCATACTGGCGCGGGAAGTGCCCGAGCAGATACTGCCCGACGGCGGGCATTTCGAGCTGTCGCCGATGTATCATGCGCTCGCGCTCGAAGACATGCTCGACCTGGTCAACGTCGTCGCAAACAGCGCGATTCCAGGCCCGCCCGAGGCGCAGTCGCGAGACTGGAAAGCGCGCGTCGAAGCCATGCGACGGTGGCTGTTGGCCATGTCCCATCCGGACGGGGACATCGCGTTCTTCAACGATGCGGCTTTCGGCATCGCGCCGACGCTTGCCGAACTCGATCTCTATGCCGCCCGATTGGGTCTGGCGCCGCTCGTCGAAAATGCGGATGAGCGCATATGGCTGCGCGATAGCGGCTACGTCAGGCTAGAAAACGACGACGCGGTCGCGCTGCTCGATGTGGCGAGGATCGGCCCGGACTATCTTCCAGGCCACGCCCATGCCGATACGCTCTCTTTCGAGCTGTCGGTCGCGGGGCGCCGCGTCCTGGTCAACTCAGGCACTTCCGTCTACGGCCTGGGAGCCGAGCGCCTGCGTCAGCGGGGGACGACCGCGCACAATACTGTGGTCATCGATAACGAGGATTCGTCCGAAGTCTGGTCTGGCTTCAGGGTGGCCCGGCGTGCTCGACCACGCGATCTCGAAGTCGCTCGTCAGGATGACGGCTGGTTGGTCTCCTGTGCCCATGATGGCTATGCGAGACTGGCTAGGCGGCCTGTGCATCACCGTTCCTGGCATTTGAAACATGGCAGCCTTGTCGTGTCCGACAAGATTGCAGGCGCCCACGAGAGCGCCGAGGCAATATTCCACTTCCATCCCGGTCTCGCGCCGTCTATCGATGCCGACGGGAGGTTTGGGGTCGTTGCATCAGATTCTGGCGTGGTGGTGCGCTGGAAGGTCGCTAAGGGTCAGGCGCGTGTCGAGCCGTCTACATGGCATCCGGAGTTTGGCGTGAGCATGAACTCCGCCCGTATCGTGGTCTCGCCGTCACGGGGCGAGAGCCTCGTCGAATTCTCCTGGGTGTGACCGGTGCACATCCTCTTTCTCACCGACAATTTTCCGCCTGAGGTGAACGCGCCCGCCAGCCGTACCTTCGAGCACTGCCGTGAATGGGTGAAGGCCGGACACAAGGTGACCGTCGTCACCTGCGCGCCCAACTTTCCCACTGGCAAGGTGTTCGACGGCTACCGCAACAGGCTGTTTTCGCGCGAGACAATGGATGGGATCGATGTGGTCCGGGTATGGAGCTATATCACCGCCAACGAAGGCTTCCTGCGTCGGACGCTCGACTATGTGAGCTTCATGATGATGGCCACGCCCGCGAGCCTCTGCGTCCGAGGGCCCGACATCATCATTGCTACCTCTCCGCAATTCTTTACCGCCTGTGCCGGCTATTTGGTGAGTCGGCTGCGGCGAGTCCCATATATTTTCGAATTGCGTGATCTCTGGCCGGAATCAATTCACGCCGTCGGCGCGTTGAACCGATCTTTCGTTTTCAACTGGCTTGAGAGGTTAGAATTGTTCCTCTATCACAAGGCCGAAGTCGTGGTGGCAGTTACGAACGCGTTTAAAGACAACCTTCAGGCGCGCGGCATTGACGCATCGAAAGTCGCCGTTGTCACCAATGGCGCGGACCTTGCGCGCTTCCAGCCTTTGCCGAAAGACGCGAGCTTGGTGGAAGAACTCGGCCTGAAGGGGCGGTTTGTCGCCGGGTATATAGGGACACATGGGCTTGCCCACAAATTGGAAACATTGGTGAATACGGCCCGCCTGCTGCGTGATGGTGGGCATCACGACATTCACTTCCTGTTTCTCGGCGATGGAGCTGCCAAGGCAGCCTTGAAGACGCGGGCGCAGCAAATGGAACTTCGGAACGTAACTTTTATCGATTCCGTGCCAAAAGCGGAAGTCATCAGGTACTGGTCGCTCCTCGATGCGTCCATTATACATGTGCGCAAAACGGATCTCTTCGCGAGCGTAATCCCATCGAAGCTTTTTGAGTGTATGGCGATGGGAATCCCAGTATTGCATGGAGTACGAGGCGAGTCGGCTGGTATTGTTGAAGCCGAACGCGCGGGTTTCACCTTCGAGCCGGAAAATTCGGCGGAACTTCGTGACCGAATTCTTGAGCTCGTGGATAATCGGGAACTCACAGCAGCCTTGGGCGCCAACGGATTGGCGGCATCCCGCAAGTTTGATCGGCGGCACTTGGCTGCGCGGATGCTACACGTCATCGAAAGTTGCGCGCCAGGAAAGCCAGGCACACAGAGCGAGACCAATGAACGAGCATGATAGCAAAGGCGCTGAGACCTACCGCGCCGCAACGGCCAAGATGAAGAGCCGCGATGCCATCGCTGGCATAATAGGTCTAGGGTATGTTGGGCTTCCTCTTGCTGTCGCCACGGCCACGGGCGGTTTCAGGACGATTGGTTTCGACATCGATCCCGACAAGGTTCTACGCCTAAACAGTGGAGAGTCGTATATCGATGCTGTAAACTCCGAGCAACTTGCCGACCTTATCGCCACCGAGAAGTTCAGAGCAACGGCCTACCTGTCCGAACTTGCCAACTGCGACATCATCGTCATCTGCGTGCCGACCCCATTGTCAAAGCAGCGCGAACCGGACCTTAGCTTCGTCAGTGATACCGTGCGCGTTATTGCCCGCCATCTGAGGGAGGGCCAACTGATCGTGCTCGAATCAACAACATATCCTGGGACAACAGAACAAGTGGTGAAGCCTATTCTTGAGGAAGGCGGCTTCCGTAGCGGGAGGGACTTTTTTATCGCATTCTCCCCGGAACGTGAAGACCCCGGCAACCGCAGCTATCGTACGGCGACCATTCCCAAGATCGTTGCTGGCGACGGCGCTTTGGCGTCAGCGCTCGCCGAAGCATTCTACGGCTCCATTGTTGAACGCGTAGTTCTTGTTTCCTCGCCTTCGACCGCGGAAGCCGTGAAGATAACAGAGAACGTCTTTCGGGCTGTTAACATCGCTTTAGTCAACGAATTGAAAGTGATCTATGAAGCAATGGGAATCGATGTTTGGGAGGTGATTGACGCTGCCGCTTCAAAGCCGTTCGGCTACATGCCGTTCTATCCCGGTCCCGGTCTCGGCGGACATTGCATTCCGATCGATCCATTCTACCTGACGTGGAAGTCGCGCGAGTACGGGCTCTCGACCCGTTTCATCGAACTGGCCGGCGAGATAAACGTGGCAATGCCGCGCTATGTGATCGGCAATTTGGAGCGAGAGCTAGATAGGCGTCTAGGCAAGTCGCTAGGATCGGCGAAAATTCTTATCGTCGGGCTCGCATACAAGAAAAACGTCTCGGACATCCGGGAAAGCCCGTCATTTGCGCTTATTAATCTCCTGGAAAAACGGGGAACGTCGATTGAGTACCACGATCCCCATGTTGCAGAGATTCCGCCAACTCGCGAGCATGTCGAGCTTACAGGGCGCCGATCCGTCGCGCTAAGCCCCGACACTCTTTCCGAGTTCGATGCGGTGCTCATTGCGACTGACCATGACAATATTGACTACGCCCTGCTCTATGAGCATGCATCACTGATCGTGGATACTCGCAACGCGCTCTCGAAGCGGGGGTACAGCAGCGACTTCATAGTCAAATCTTGAGTCGTTTTCGGGGAGCCGCTCTCGCGTTTGGCACCCAGGATAGGCGCTCTTATCGATTCTAGCTATTGCGTGGAACTCGATGATATCGACCATGAGAATGGATACTGAAAAATGCATGGCATTCTTGAATGTGTTTCAATCAAGGTTTTGACGCCATGAGGGTTTTTATAACCGGTACTGCCGGCTTCATCGGCTTCCATCTAGCAAAACTGCTGTTGGCCGAAGGATTTACGGTACATGGATACGACGGGATAACAGACTACTACGATGTTACTCTCAAGCGCCGCCGTCACGCTCTTTTGATGCAGGCGCCTGCATTCTCAGCAACGGAGGCGATGCTCGAAGACCAGGTACGCCTAGACATTGTCGCCGATGAGTTTCGCCCCGACGTTGTCGTGCATCTCGCGGCTCAAGCCGGCGTTCGCTATAGCCTGCATAACCCTCGTGCCTACCTGGACGCCAACGTGATTGGCACATTCAACGTGATGGAAGCGGCGCGCAGATTAAGGGTAAAGCATCTGCTGATAGCTTCAACTTCGTCAATCTACGGCGCCAATGACGAGATGCCCTTCACCGAGACTGAGAAAGCCGACACTCAACTAACGATCTATGCCGCAACTAAGAAGGCGACCGAGAGCATGGCCCATGCCTATGCGCATCTCTGGAGCCTTCCCACGACCATGTTCCGCTTTTTCACCGTGTATGGAGCGTGGGGTCGTCCTGATCTCGCATACTACAGTTTCGTCGACGCGATCCTCAATGACAAACCGATCGACGTGTATAATCACGGCGAAATGTATCGCGACTTCACCTATGTTGAGGATTTGGTACGAGGCATTCGCCTACTGATCGATGTGGTTCCCAAGCGCCCGGCCTCGCGTGAAGAGATTGAACCTGGTGACAGTCTGTCACCCGTTGCGCCTTACCGAATAGTCAATATTGGTAATTCCAAGAAAGTACTGCTGCTAGACTTTATAGACGGAATAGAGGAATGCTTGGGTAGGAAGGCGCTCCGCAACTATCTCCCTATGCAGTCTGGGGATGTGCCAGCGACTTGGGCCGATACCAGGCTCCTCCAAAAGTTAACGGGCTATAAACCCCAAACTGAGTTTAGAGATGGGATAGCTAATTTCGTCGAGTGGTATAGGGATTACTACGGTGTTTGAGTATTGACCTGAGACCCTGAATTTCCTCCAGATTTAAGTAGAGTCCGTCGATCACGGAGACGGGCGATGCGACCCTCGCGGTTCACGGAAGAACAGATCATCGGGATGCTGAAGGAGCAGGAGGCCGGTGCGAAGACGGCGGATGTCTGCCGCAAGCACGGCATCTCGGCAGCGACCTTCCACAAGTTCAAGTCGAAGTTCGGCGGCATGGCGGTGTCCGACCCCCGTCGCCTGAAGGCTTCGGAGGACGAGAATGCCCGGCCGAAGAAGCTGCTTGCCGAACAAATGCTCGACAACGCGATCCTGAACGATGCCGCCGCAGAAAAATGGTGACGCCCGACTCGAAGCGGAAGGCGGTGGCTCATGCCTGCGCGGTGCATGGGGTGAGCCAGCGTCGGGCGTGCCAGGCGCTGAGGATCGACCGTTCGACGGTGCGATACAGCAGCCGTTCGGACGAAGCTTCGTTGCGCGAGGCGATGAAGGCGGTGGCGGCGGAACGCCGGCGGTTGGGCTATCGCAGGATCCACGTCATGCTGCACCGCCAGGGCTCTGTGATCGATGGACTCTACTCAAATCTGGGGGCAGTTCAGGGTCTCAGGTCAATGCCAGATGGCTCCCTCCCCGCCGCAGCAGGATGAACGGGCGTCGATCACCGCAGCGCCGTCGCCAATTGTCAAGTCGCGTAGCTGACCGCGCAGCCAGTCTCCGGAGCTCGGCCCGTAGCGGATCATCTTCGCCCAGAAGACGTAGATCGCGCCGGATAGAGATCGGTGGTCATCGTTTCGCGCACCGGCGCCGCTCGACCTTCGGCCCTCTTGCCCAACTGGGCTGGTCCTCACCATGACGAGCACTGCGCCGGGCGTTCCCGTCACGACACCCTTTTCGAGCACGGATCACCGCCGCGACCGCTCTGGGAAACTGCGTCACGAACCGGATGGCGACCAGTTCGGTCTCCACTTACGCGTCGCGCACAGCCTTCTGCCTATATGCTTGGCCGGTCGGGTTGAGCCAACTTGGACTTCGTACCCATGTTCGCCCTCCGGTCTGCGCTGAAGCCTCAACCGCGCCGCGTGGTGAGGCTGACATAGCCGCCCGACGAGACTTGAGAGCCGGGCCCAGGGCCTACGCCTAAGTGTTCGAGCCCCAAGTGCTGCCAATCAAATATGCCTCTTCGCAGACTTCGACTATTTGCCCATGCAGTCTGCCAGCCCTTTCGATCGCTTCTTTCAGCGTTGCAGCTAGGGTCAGAAGCATTTCGGCATCATCGTCGTCTTCGGTTTGCGGCCTGGAAAGGAGTTGTGTTATCGCTCGGGTTAGATCGCCCGAGCGCTGGATCGGATCTTCCATCCGCTCGCTTAAGGTAAAAACATCATCGATCGCGTCGAGGTAGACGCGTGTGAGATCTTCGGGTTGATTCATGCGTAAAGCCTTTCGAAAAAAGAAAAAATTACCGTGATACGCAGCAGCCTTGAGGCTGCGGGTATCGTTTTTCTCGAAAGCAACGGGATTGCGCTAGCGACGAAGGAATAATCGGATCTTGCCCCGACGCTAAGGGCTTAATCGTTGATCCTAGTGTCGAACCTTTGTGGTCATCGGCGGGAGAGAGGCGCTTGCAAGCGGGTCTGTAGTAAGAGGCTTACTAAGACGGTGCAACCATCGAACGACGCATAAATGATCAGGGACACGTTAAGACGCTACGATGCTCCACGGCGTGAGCCTTAAGACGTTGCTTTAGGGCACCTTCGTTGCCGATGAGCCATCTGCCCTTGAGACCCGAAGCCGACAGGGCTCACTGCCGATGAGGGTATGGTCGCCATTTCCAATATACGCTTCTTCCAACTCAACGATGTCGAGGAGAAAGGTAGCGAGAACAGGTTTTAAGGTCCAAACCGACTGGATTGTTAGACATCCACACCGCTGCAACCCCTGCGGCGGAGGCCAGCCTCCATCAGTGAGTAACCATCGGGCGGACGTCGAAGCTCACCTTCGGCCAACTGCACATGGGCGACGGATGGGGCTTGGGAGTCGACTTCACCCGCTAGGGACCTGGCGCTCGTCATCGACACGTCGCTGCCCGGCGTCAGGGTGGCGGGAGACTGGCCGCCATCGAGGGCGCGCGCGGGGACCGCTCATGTCGCCTACCGCGACGGTACCGAGATGCACGTCGCTGACAGCATCTCGGCGCGACCTTCCACGATCTTTGGCGAAGTTCAGCAGAACAGAAGTGTCGGGCGCCCGCCGACATGGAGTCATCGTTCGTCCTCTAGAGGGTTCTTGCCGGTCAATAGCTGGTGCAGTCGTCGGGCAGCCGAGCGATCGGTCGTTTCGAGCAACTCCTTCCGATCCTCGATACGGGCTAAGATGTCGTCTCTAGACCGATCGTCAGTCGCGATGGCCAACTCAGCTTCCAACTGGGCGATTTGGTCGAGCACCATATCTCGTAGATACCGACGGTTCTCTTCGACGAAATCCTCGATATCGATCCTTTCTTCGCGCGTGAGAGGCCCACGAATTTCGACCGTGCCCTCATAATAATCGACCACGATCTGTTCGGGATGGATGTCGAGTTTGGGCGGCGGCCGGCCAGCGGCGATCTCGCGATCGATTTGCTGTTCCAGCTTCAATTTGAGAGCAATCCAAGTCTCTTTGAATTCGTTCTCCAGTCTGTCCTGTTCAGCTTGAGCTGCGGCTAGAAGTTCAAACCACAGGCGCTGCTGGCGGGGTTCTCCCTTAAACGCCTGAAGCGCGACCCTACGCAATATTCCCGTAGTAATATCTACATGATTTGGAACACCTCCCTCCTTAACCGTTATCTTGCGAGAGGCCTCTTTCAGTACAAGTTGACTGAGGCGTGCCAAGCCTACTGCCTTGTTTTTCGAGCCCTTCGGCCTTCCGCCTGGGTTTGGGCACTTGCCGCGTTTGAATCGGGAAGAAGTAGGTGGTTTGCCGTACCCGACTGCATAGGTGCGCACTTCGGATGGCGTTTGGGTCGGGCGATTCCTGGGTTTGGCCAAAATATGTCCTCTATTTCCAATGCGGCTCCGGTCCGCAGACATTTCCCGCGAGAGAAACGGCAGGCTGGGAACCAAGTAAATTTGCACCTCGGGTTTCGAGATCGAACACCGTCACGGAAGGAAAGTCTGATTCGAGCCGCGTTTGGAAACGGACAAGTCGCAAACCTCACAGGCGATTTGGCAGGGCTACCGCGGCGGACAAGGTGAGGACCTGGGCAGGTCGGCAACTTATGATGGTAGTTCTTCCGATCGCACACGCTTTCCTTACATTGGGTGGGCCTCAATGGTCAGCTGGTTGTCAACCGACGGATGAAGTTACGACATACCTGAAAGGGATATTTCGCTGTAAATTCCCTGTAGATTCTGCAACGCGGGTTAGTTGACGTCTCCAAAGTCAGGGGGGGGGGCAGGCGATAGCCAGGTCTCTGAACCGCTAAGCCGAAAGCATGCATAGGTTTCGGTGGCAGCCGAACCTAAGATTCGTTCAGGCTAGTGCGCGGGGACGCGGCGCGCTCGCAGGGGAGGGGTATCCAACTATATGCACGTCACCACCACCAGCCTCCCCGACGTCCTCCTCCTGCACCCCCGTCGCTTCTCCGACGACCGCGGCTGGTTCGAGGAAAGCTGGAGCGCGCGTGCCCTCGCTCAGGACGGCGTGCACGTCGGCTTCGTCCAGGACAACCACTCCCTCTCGCGGCAGGCCGGTACCGTTCGCGGCCTCCATTTTCAGGCGCCGCCGCATGCGCAGGACAAGCTGGTGCGGTGCACGCGCGGCGCGATCTTCGACGTCGCGGTCGACATCCGCCGCGGCTCGCCGAGCTACGGCCGGTGGGCCGGCGAAGAACTGACGCCGGAGAATGGCAGGCAGCTTTTCGTCCCGAAAGGTTTTCTCCACGGATTCGTCACGCTGGAGCCGGATACCGAGGTACAGTACAAATGCTCCGACTATTACGCGCCGGAGTGCGACGGTTCGGTTCGGTGGGACAGCGTAGGCATCAACTGGCCCGTTTCGGGCAGCCCGGTCCTGTCGGCGAAGGACGCGGCAGCCGTCGCTTTCGCCGATTTCCGATCGCCCTTCGTCTATGGTGAGACAGCATGAAGATCCTGGTGACGGGAGGAGCGGGGTTCATCGGCTCGGCGGTCGTGCGGCTCGCCATCGCGCGCGGGCACGAGGTGGTGAACCTCGATGCGCTGACCTACGCCGCATGCCTCGACAATGTCGCCTCGGTGGCTGGCAGCAACCGCTACGCCTTCGAGCATGCCGACATCCGCGACCGCCAGGCGGTTGACGAGGTGTTCGCGCGTCATCAGCCGGAGGCCGTGATGCATCTCGCGGCGGAATCGCATGTCGACCGCTCGATCGACGGGCCGGGCGATTTCATCGAGACCAACATCAACGGCACCTTCAACATGCTGGAGGCGTCGCGCGCCCACTGGACGCGCCTGGGCAAACCCGCGTCGTTCCGCTTCCACCATATCTCGACGGACGAGGTGTTCGGCTCGCTGCCGGCCGATCCGGATGCCAAGTTCACCGAGGACACGCCCTACGGTCCGCGCTCGCCATATTCGGCGGCCAAGGCGGCGTCGGACCATCTCGTCCAGGCATGGCACGAGACCTACGGCCTGCCGGTCGTGCTCACCAACTGCTCCAACAACTACGGCCCTTACCACTTCCCCGAGAAGCTGATCCCTGTCGTCATCCTGAATGCGCTGGCGGAAAAGCCGATCCCGGTCTACGGCGCGGGCGAGAACGTCCGCGACTGGCTGTTCGTCGAGGACCATGCGGACGCGCTTCTGCTCGTGCTGGAGAAGGGCAGACCCGGCCGCAGCTACAATGTCGGCGGCGAGAACGAACGCCGCAACATCGATCTGGTGCATACGATCTGCGACATCCTCGATCGCAGCCGGCCTCGCTCGCGCGGCAGCTACGCGGATCTCATCACCTTCGTGACGGACCGCCCCGGCCACGACGCCCGCTACGCCATCGACCCCACCCGCATCCGCGAAGAGCTCGGCTGGCGGCCGTCGGTGACGGTGGAGGAGGGGCTGGAGCGCACGGTCCGGTGGTATCTCGACAACGAAGCCTGGTGGAAGGCCCTTCAGGATCGCCAGGGTGTCGGCGAGCGGCTCGGCGTCAAGGCATGAGGGTCCTGGTCTTCGGCCGCAGCGGACAGGTGGCGCGCGAGCTCGCCCGGCGCTGTCCCCCGGCGGTCGAGGCCACGTTCCTCGGACGCGGCGAGGCCGATCTGGCGCATCCCGATGCCTGCGCGCGGGCGGTGCTCGACCATCGCCCCGATGCGGTGATCAACGCGGCAGCCTGGACCGCGGTCGACAAGGCCGAGGCCTGCGAGGCGGAAGCGACCGTGGTCAATGGCGATGCGCCGGGCGCGATGGCGCGAGGCGCTGCAGAACTCGGGATTCCCTTCCTTCACCTGTCGACCGACTACGTCTTCGACGGCGAGGGCACTGAGCCCTTTCCGCCCGACGCCCCCACCGGGCCGCTCGGCGCTTATGGCCGGTCCAAGCTGGCTGGCGAGACGGTCATACGCGCCGCCGGCGGCCGTCACCTCATCCTGCGCACCAGCTGGGTCTTCTCGGCACACGGCACCAACTTCGTGAAGACCATGCTGAAGCTCGGCCGCGAACGCGATCGGGTGAGGGTCGTCGCCGATCAGGTCGGCGGACCGACACCGGCCGCGGCCATCGCCGACGCGCTGTTCCTCGCCCTCCGCCGGATGAGCGAGGGCCCGACCGGCGGCACGCATCACTTTTCCGGCGCCCCGGATAACAGCTGGGCGGACTTCGCCCGGCAAATCATGGCGGCTGCCGGCCTGTCATGCGCGGTCGACGGCATCCCGTCCTCGGAATATCCGACACCCGCGCGCCGTCCGTTGAACTCGCGCCTCGACTGTTCGAGCTTCGAGAGGACGTTCGGCATGCCGCGACCCAGCTGGCACGAAGGCCTCGCGGAAATCTTGGACGATCTCGGAGAGAATGCATGAACCGTAAGGGCATCATCCTGGCGGGTGGGTCGGGCACGCGTCTTTGGCCGATCACCATGGGCGTGTCGAAGCAGTTGCTGCCGATCTACGACAAGCCGATGATCTATTACCCGTTGTCGGTGCTGATGCTCGCCGGCATCCGCGAGATCGCCATAATAACCACGCCCGCCGATCAGGCCCAGTTCCAGCGCCTGCTCGAAGATGGCAGCCAGTGGGGCCTGTCCTTCACCTATATCGTTCAGCCGTCTCCGGACGGCCTGGCACAGGCCTATCTGCTCGCGGAGGATTTCCTGGCCGGCGCGCCTTCGGCCATGGTTCTGGGCGACAACATCTTCTTCGGCCATGGCCTGCCGGAGGTACTGGCGGCGGCAGCTTCGCGGACGCAGGGCGGCACGGTGTTCGGCTATCACGTCACCGATCCCGCGCGGTACGGCGTCGTTGACTTCGACGAGAACGACAATGTGCGCGCCCTTGTCGAGAAGCCCGAAATTCCGCCGTCCAACTATGCGGTGACCGGCCTCTATTTCCTGGACGGACGTGCGCCGGCACTGGCAGCCAAGGTCAGGCCTTCGGTCCGCAACGAGCTCGAGATCATCGATCTCCTGGAGCTCTACCGGACCGAGGGCGGGCTGAGGGTCGAGAAGATGGGCCGCGGCTATGCCTGGCTCGACACCGGCACGCATGGCAGTCTGCTCGATGCCGGCAACTTCGTCCGGACCCTGACCGAGCGTCAGGGCCTGCAAGTCGGCTCGCCCGACGAGATCGCATATTGGTCGGGATGGATCGATCGGCAGCAGCTCGACCGGCGGGCCGAGCTGTTCCGCAAGAGCGATTACGGTTCGTTCCTGAAAGATTTGCCGGCCTGATGTGCTGCGCACACCTTTTCGAGGTCGACCAAAAGTACATTAGCCGTGTCGAATAATATTGTTGCGCCGCAAGTTCGAATTTGATCTGGCGAATCGAATCGTTGCAAATGATCAGCGTGACGAGCGTGCAGCCGCGGCGCGGCGCATTCGATCCAGGATTCGGAACTCCAGCCGAAGCCGGCCAATCGGGACGAATCTCCATGAACATGGCCAGAGGCCTTGGTAAGCGGCCTTTGTTGGTAAGGATACGTTTTCAGCTTGCGGGCGGCCTCTTGTTCGCCGTCGTCCTGCCGGCTCTCGTGCGCACGCTGTTCGGGCCGGGCGCCGCTGCCACGCCGAACCTGCAGGTCACCATCCTTGCCGCTTCGATAGCCCACATCATCGGCTTCTACTGCTGGCGCAGGATCGGCCACTTCCCGGGAACGGCCTCGGCCAGTACCATCCTTCCCGCCTTCGTCCTCAGCTATGGGGCGGTGTTTCTGGCCATTTTCTTCTTTCGCCTCGACTACAGCCGCTTCCAGGCCGGGGCCAGCTTCATCCTTTCGGTGCTGTGGTATTTCGGGCTGTCGCTGATAACGCGCCGGGCCGAGTCCTACCGGCTGGGCGTCGTGCCTGTCGGCGACATCGAACGTCTGTGGCGGATACCGGGCGTGGTGTGGCAGCATGTCACGATCGGCGATCCGTCCGTGAAAACGCTGCGCGGGGTGGTCGCGGATCTGCGGGCGGATATACCCGACGAGTGGGAGCGCTTCATCGCCGACTGCGCCCTGTCCGGCATACCCGTCTATCATGTGAAACAGGTCAACGAGTCGCTGACCGGCCGGGTGGAGATAGAACACCTGTCAGAGAATACGCTCGGTTCGCTCACGCCCAACCACGCCTATCTCGTCCTGAAGGAAATGCTGGATTGGGTGTGCGCGCTCGTCGCCCTGACCCTTTTTCTGCCAGTCGGCCTCGTCATCGGCGCGGCGGTGAAGATGGATTCTCCGGGACCGGCGCTCTTCCGTCAGACCCGGATGGGATATCGAGGCATACCCTTTACGGTCTACAAGTTCCGCACCATGACCGTGCAGCCTGCCGCAGGGGGCGAAGGCGACCTGAAGGCGGCCATGACGCAATCGGGCGACGCGCGCGTCACCCGAATAGGCCGGTTCCTCCGCAAGACACGGCTCGACGAGATCCCGCAATTGATCAACGTTCTGCGCGGGGAGATGAGTTGGATCGGTCCGCGCCCGGAAGCTTTGATCCTGTCCCACTGGTACGAGAAGGAGCTGCCCTTCTATCGCTACCGGCACATCGTCAAACCCGGGATATCGGGCTGGGCACAGGTCAATCAGGGGCATGTCGCCGGTGTCGACGAGGTGTTGGAGAAGCTCCACTACGACTTCTACTACATCAAGAACTTTTCGCCCTGGCTCGACGTCATCATCGTTTTCCGGACCGTAGGGACGATGCTCACGGGTTTCGGCGCGCGGTAGCGGCGCTACAGCTCTCGCAGGGCACCGGCGAGTTGCATGGCGAAGCGCGCGGACGCCACCGGCAGTGTCCGGCCGCGCATCTGGCCAAGGATCAGATTGCCGGCCGGCAGATCCCGCTCCGAAATAGGCCTGAAGATCATCGTGCCGTCCCCGGGATCGCGCAGGCCGATCGGAATCTGGAAGCCGATGATGTTCTCGTGCAGCACGTAGTGCCTGATGAGCTCGAAGCTTTCGGTCTCGACGACAGGTGCGACGCGGCGCGTGCCGCGCCGGGCGGCGAAGTCGAGCAGGTGCCTGACGCCGTATTTGACGGTGGGGGCGACATGCGGCGTGTCGAGGCAATCCCGGAGCCGGAGCTCGCTCTTGCGCGCCAACGGATGATCGGGGCGCATGACTACGTTCACCGTCTGCGGGATGACGTGCAGGACCTCGAAATCGACCAGGTAGACGGGTTCGAACACCAGCGCGAGGTCGCTGGAATAGCTAGCCAGTTCCTGCTCGGCCTGGGCGCGGTCGCGCACATTCACGGAAAACGTCACGCCGGGATGCTCGGCACGATAGCGCGCGATCTCGCCCGGCAGGAAATAGGGCAGCAAGGCTTGCGAGCAGGCGATCGACACATGCCCGCGCCGCTCGCCCGACAGGTCCGCGACCTGGCCCTGCACCCGCGAGAGGTCCGATAGTGTCGCCCTGTAGTGGTGGAGAAGGAGTTCGCCGGCGGGGTTAAGCCTTACTCCGCCGGACAGGCGCTCGAACAGTTCTGCGCCGAATTCCTCCTCGAAGCGGTTGATGCGCCGGTTGAGCGCCGAGGCAGTAATGTTCATGTCCTCGGCCGCCTTCCGCATCGACCCGGCGCGAGCCACGGCTTCGATCAGGCGAAACGTCTGCAGGTGCTTCATCGGCAATTCTCCCGAGCGGTGCATTTTTTGCACCGCATCGGTGAAATCATAGCAATTTTCGAGAACGGGAAAAGCTGCCAGCTTCAGCACGGTCCTCGACCGAACGGAGCGTGATCCCGCCGATGAGCCTCGAAAGCCTGCCCTTCACATTCGCTTCGCTTCGGCAGGCCTATGCGCAGGGCTTGAGGCCGGAAGCGGTCGTCGAAGAGGCGTTCCGGCGGCTGGACGCGGTTGCCGATCCCGGCATCTTCATCCACGAGGCGCGCGAGGCTGCGGTCGCAAAGGCGCGCGCTCTGAGCGCACCCGACGGCAAGCCGCTCTGGGGCATTCCCTTCGCGGTCAAGGACAACATCGATGCCGCCGCCATGCCGACGACGGCGGCCTGCCCGGATTTCGCCTATGAAGCGGAAACCGATGCCTTTGTTCTCGCCAGGCTGGGGGAGGCAGGCGCGATCTGCCTCGGCAAGACCAACCTCGATCAGTTCGCCACCGGCCTCGTCGGTGTCCGCACTCCTTACCCCGCGCCGAGGAATGCGCTCGACCCGGCGATCGTGCCCGGCGGCTCGTCGTCCGGTTCGGCTGTGGCGGTCGCCAACGGTATCGCGGCTTTCGCGCTGGGCACCGACACTGCGGGTTCCGGACGGGTGCCAGCCGCCTTGAACGGCATCGTGGGCTTGAAGCCGACGCTCGGAGCCCTCTCGTCGAGCGGCGTCGTGCCGGCCTGCCGGACCCTCGACACCGTCTCCGTTTTCGCGACGACGGTTGCTGACGCCTGGGACGTCTACGCGGCGATGGCCGGCTACGACGCCGCCGATCCCTATTCGCGCCGGCTCCCGGAGCCGAAATGGCCCGCTCTGCCTCCCGCACTACGCGTCGGCGTGCCCGACAAGGCGACGCTGGAGACGTTCGGCGACACCTTCCAGCTTGCCGACTTCCGCTCCACCGTCTTGAGGCTTCAGGCCAACGGCGTGGCGATCGTCGAACTCGACTTCGAACCCTTCTATGCCGTCGCGCGCATGCTCTACGAGGGGGCCTGGCTCGCGGAACGCGTCGCGGCGGTGGGGCGCCGCCGGCTCATTGAAGCGCCCGGTACGCTCCATCCGACTACGCTGGCGGTTCTGCGGCCCGGCGTGGACCTCACCGCCGTCGACGCCTTCGAAGGCATGTATCGCCTCAGGCAACTCCGCCGCGATTGCGACGAACTGCTGGCTTCGGTCGATCTCCTGTGCGTGCCGAGCATCCCGACCTTCGTGACGACGGCCGAGGTCGCCGCCGACCCGATCGGGCCAAACGCGCGCCTCGGCACCTACACCAACTTCGTCAATCTGCTCGACATGTGCGGTATTGCCGTTCCAACGGGGACGCGTTCCGACGGCCGTCCTGGAAGCGCCACCTTCCTGGCGGCCGCCGGGCGCGACGGGCTTTGCGCGGCGCTTGCGGCGTCCTTGGAGGCGGGGCCCATGGGCGCCACTGGCTGGGCGCGTCCGGCGCCCGGGAGACAGGCAGCCGACATCGCGCCGGACGAAATGGCGGTCGCCGTCTGCGGGGCGCACATGTCCGGCCTGCCGCTCAACCGCGAACTGACGTCGCGCGGCGCGCGCTTCCTGCGCGCTTGCCGCACCTCCGCATCCTACGGTCTGCATGCGCTTCCAGGGCATCCAGCCCGGCCCGGACTGGTACGCCGCGGCCTGGGAGGCAGCGCCATCGCCGTCGAGGTCTGGGCCCTACCGCAGTCGCGCTTCGGCGAGTTCATCGCGGGCGTTCCCGCGCCGCTTTGCATTGGCAGCGTCGCACTGGAAGACGGAACCGCCGTCAAAGGGTTCCTGTGCGAAAGTCATGGCATCGCCGGCGCGACCGACATCACCGGCTTCGGCGGCTGGCGGGCCTATCTCGAACAATCGGGTCGGGAGGCCGTCGCCCGTGCCGTCTAGCAGCCGGATCCCCATCATCGATGTCTCCGCGCTCTCGGGCGGCGAACCGAAAGCCATGGCGCTGGTCGCCTCCGAGATCGGCGCGGCTTGCCGCGACATCGGCTTCTTCTATATCGCCGGCCACGAGGTGCCGGAGCGTCTCGTCCAGGCGGCGTTCACCGCTTCGGCCGAATTCTTCTCCCAGACGGAGGCGGCGAAGCGCTCTGTGCTCTACACCGCCGTCGGCAATCGCGGCTACGTCCCGATGAAGGGCGAAGCGCTGGACCCCGGCCGTCCCGCGGACCTCAAGGAAGCATACAACATCGGGCTCGAGCTTCCGGCCGACGATCCCGAACTCGTGGCCGGCCGGCTCTTCAGGGCAGCAAATCTCTGGCCCGACTCAAGGGCGTTCCGCGACACCATGCTCGCCTATTTCGACGCCTGTCACGGGCTGGGCAGGCTGATCCATCGCGCCTTCGCCATCGACCTCGGTCTCGCTCCCGATTTCTTCGAAGACAAGCTCGATCGGCCCATGGCCGTCCTCCGCCTGCTCCACTATCCCCCAGCGCCGGCACTCGTTGAGGCAGGTCAGCTCGGCGCCGGCGAGCACACCGACTATGGCTGCATCACGCTGCTGGCGACGGACGGGGTAGGGGGGCTCGAGGTGCGTACGCGTGCCGGTGAATGGCTCGATGCGCCGCACGTGCCGGGCGCCTTCGTCTGCAACATCGGCGATTGCCTGATGCGCTGGACCAACGACATCTATGTCTCGACGCCGCATCGGGTCGTCAGCCCCGCCGGTCGGGAGCGCTATTCCATCGCGTTCTTCCTCGACCCCAATCCCGACGCCGACATCGCCTGCCTGCCGAGCTGCGCGACTGCTGAGCGGCCGGCCCGCTATGCGCCGATCCGCGGCGACGCTTTCCTGCTCGGCCGCCTGTCGCCCACCTACGAGAAGTCGGGCCTCGGCGATCCGCTGGCATCGATGGTCGGAGTGGGCTGAACCATGCGGGAGCTTCGCCCGGCCAACCCCGCTCCTGCCCATTTTGCAGGCTTCCGCCCCCTTTCGGCGCGGCGGGCGGTCGCGATGATGTCCGAAACCTCGATTTTCACGGGAGCTTGCAGCGCAAGTCCCGCCAGTTGTGGGGGATGGCACGGGCTTTGCCTCTTCCCGGACGAAAGACGGAGCAGCCGAAGCGGCGCCCCGGAATGCAACCCTAGCCAATGCAACCCTAGCCGTTGGAGTCTTTCATGTTCGCTTCCAGTCTGACCAGACGTTCTCTCCTCAAAGCAGGCGCCGCCGGCGTTGCGGCCTCGGCGCTTCCATTCAAGCTGGCGCGTGCGCAGGCGCCGGTCGTCCTCGGCGCCGTCTATGTGGGTCCGCGTGACGATTTCGGCTGGAACCAGGCGCATGCCGTCGCGATGGACGTTTTGAAGCAGGTTCCTGGCATCACCGTCATCGAGGAGGAGAACGTCCCGGAGACGGACGCCGCCTCGAAGTCGATGGAGTCGATGATCAATCTCGATGGCGCCAACCTCGTGCTCGCCACCTCCTTCGGCTACTACAATCCCTTCGTCGTCGAGACGGCGAAAAAATACCCCGACGTGCAGTTCCGCCATGCCGCGCCGCTCTGGAAGGAAGGCGACCCGGCCAACGCCGGCAGCTATTTCTGCTACCTCAACCAGGCGCACTACGTGGATGGCGTCGCCGCCGGCCTGTCGACGACCTCGAACAAGATCGGCTTCGTCGCCGCCAAGCCGATCCCCTCGGTGCTCTCCAACATCAACTCGGTTCTGCTCGGCGCGAGAAGCGTGAACCCCGACGCCACGGTGCAGGTGATCTTCACCGGCGAGTGGTCGCTGCCGGTGCGCGAGGCCGAGGCCGCAAATGCCCTCATCGATGCCGGCTGCGACGTCATCACCTGTCACGTCGACGGCCCGAAGGTGGTGATCGAGACGGCGGAATCGCGCGGCGTGAAGAGCTGCGGCCATAACGCAAGCCAGGCGCCGCTTGCGCCAAAAGGCTTCATCACCGGTGCGGAATACAAGTGGGAGACGATCTACAAGCTCTACGCGGACCTGCTGGCCAAGGGCGAGCCGCTGCCGAACTTCACCGTCGGTGGCTATCACAACGACATGATCCGCAACACGCCCTACGGCGCCGGCGCCACGCCGGAGGCCATCAAGGCTGGCGACGCGGCCATCGAAGCCCTCAAGGCCGGCAAGCCGATCTATGTCGGCCCGCTCAAGGACAACACCGGCAAGGTCGTCATCGAAGGCTCGATGGACAATTACGACCCGGTCCTCGACGGCATGAACTACCTGCTCGAAGGCGTGCAGGGCTCGATCACCTGAGACGCGGTGAGATCGCGATGATCAGCCAACTCCCCTCCGTCCCGGCTGCGCCGGTCAACCTCTCCCCCCGCCCGGGGGAGAGGAAGGGCGCTGCCGAAACGCCGCCGCCTTTCCAGCTTGGGTTCCTCTCCCCCGGGCAGGGGGAGAGGTGCCTCGAGGGGACGGAGTGGGGGTGCTGCCCTCCTATGCGCGGAGCTCTGCCATGACCGCAGTCGTCTCTTCCCCGTCAATCGCCCCCGCCGGCTTAAGCCCGCGCACGATCCGCATGATCGAGGCCAGCGTTATTCCGCTCGGCGCCCTCATTGCCTCGGCCGCGCTGTTCTCGATCTTCCTGCTCATCCTCGGCAAGTCGCCGGCGACCTTCTTCAGCCTCATCTGGACGGGCGGCTTCGGCAGTTCCTTCTCGATCCAGAACACGCTCCAGCGCGCCGCGCCGCTGATCCTCACCGGACTTGCCTTCGCTATTCCTGCCCGCATCGGCCTCACGCTGCTCGGGGCGGAGGGCGCGCTGGTGCTCGGCGGCTTCGCGTCGGCGGCCATCGCAATTCCGCTGGTCGGCGGCGGTTGGCCGTCCTTGATAGGCCTGCCGGTGATGGCGCTGACGGCAATGGTCGTCGGCGGCTTCTGGATCGGACTTGCCGGCTGGCTGCGCCACTATCGCGGTGTCAACGAGACGATCTCGTCGCTGCTGCTCGGTTACATCGCCATCGCCATCATGAACTTCTTCGTCGAGGGTGCGCTGCGCGATCCCGCTTCGGCCAACAAGCCGTCCACCATGCCGATCGGCGAAGCCTACCGCATCGGCTCGATCCCCGGCACCTCCGTCCACTGGGGACTCGCCGCCGGATTGTTACTCGCTGTCGCGCTCTACATTCTGATGACGCGCACCACCTTCGGCTTCGCCTCCCGAATGACCGGCGGCAATGTACGCGCCGCGCAGGCCCAGGGCCTGCCCGTCGGCATGCTGGTCGTCGCCTGCTGCGCCATAGCTGGCGCCTGCGCCGGGCTGGCGGGCTTCTACGAGGTCGCCGCCATCCACGGCCAGGCCAACGCCTCGCTCGTCGCGGGCTACGGCTTCACGGGAATCCTCGTCGCCTTCCTCGCGCGTCAGAACCCCTTGGCGATCGTGCCGGTCGCGGTCCTTTTCGGCGCGCTTGATGCAGCCGGCGGCCTGGTGCAGCGCCGCATGGCCATGCCGGATGCGACCGTGCTCGTGCTGCAGGGCATCATCTTCGTCGTGCTCCTGGTCAGCGAGACCTTCTACGGCCGGATTCCCTGGCTGCAGGCGAAACCGGCGGGAGGCAGGGGATGAGCCAGACCGACATCTTCATCGTCCTGATCGCCATGATCGGCGGCGCGGTGCGCGTCTCCACGCCCTTCATGTTCGTCGCCCTCGGCGAATGCCTGACGGAGAAATCGGGCCGCATCAATCTCGGGCTCGAAGGCAACCTCGTGCTCGGCGCGATGGTCGCCTATGCCGGGTCCTACACGACCGGCAGCCCGTGGCTCGGCGTGCTCTTCGCCGGCTTGTCTGGCCTCGTGCTGGGCGCCATGCACGGCTACATCTGCAAGCTGCCCAGGGTCAACGACATCGCGGTGGGCATCGCCTTCATGAGCTTCGGTACGGGCCTCGCCTTCTTCTTCGGCAAACCCTTCATCCAGCCGACCGCGCCGCGCCTGGAGGCGATACCGCTCGGCTTCTGGTCGAGCGACCCGTCGATCGCGCAGGCGCTGCAGGTCAATCCGCTGTTCTTCGTCGGCATCGCGCTGGCTGGCTTCCTGTGGTGGGCGCTCGCCAACACGCGCTGGGGCTTGATCGTGCGCATGACTGGCGACAGCGCCGCGTCTGCGCGGGCCATGGGCGTATCCGTCGACCTCGTCAGGCTCCTCGCCACCGCCGCCGGCGGCTTCCTCGCCGGCATCGGCGGCGCGTTCCTGTCGCTGTTCTACCCGGGCAGCTGGAACGAGGGCCTGTCGTCCGGCCAGGGCCTGATGGCGGTGGCGCTGGTGATCTTCGCGCGCTGGGATCCGCTGCGCTGCGTCTACGCCGCCCTTCTGTTCGGCGCGGCCGGCGCTCTCGGTCCGGCGTTGCAGTCGGTCGGCGTCAGCCAGGGCTACTACTTCTTCAACGCCGCCCCCTACATCCTGACCCTTTTCATCATGATCGCCTCGGCGCGGTCGAAGGGCGCGGCGCGCGAGGCGCCGGGCGAACTCTCGATCGTGAAGTGAGGACCGCACGGATGCCTGACATGAGGTTGCAGATGACTCTGGTCGACGAACGCATCGAAGCCGCCCTCGTGGCGAACGCCACCACGGTCGCCGCCGATCCCTACCCCTGGCCGTTCGACGGCGACTTCGGACCGCACAACACCTGCCTGGTCGTCATCGACATGCAGACCGACTTCTGCGCGCCGGGCGGCTATGTCGACTCGATGGGCTACGACATCTCGCTGACCCGTGCGCCCATCGAGCCGATCCAGGGCGTGCTCGCGGCGATGCGCGCAAAGGGCTATCCGATCATCCACACCCGCGAGGGCCACAAGCCGGACCTTTCCGACCTGCCCGCCAACAAGCGCTGGCGCTCGCAGCGCATCGGCGCCGGCATCGGCGACCAGGGTCCGTGCGGCCGCATCCTCGTTCGCGGCGAGCCGGGCTGGGAGATCATCCCCGAACTGCAGCCCGAGCCCGGCGAGATGATCATCGACAAGCCGGGGAAGGGGTCTTTCATCGCCACCGACTTCGAGCTGGTTCTGAGGATGAAGAACATCCGCAACATCGTCTTCACCGGCGTCACCACCGACGTCTGCGTGCACACGACGATGCGCGACGCCAACGACCGCGGATACGAGTGCCTGCTGCTCGAGGACTGCTGCGCGGCGACCAAGCGCGAGAACCACCTTGCGGCAATCGACATGATCAAGATGCAGGGCGGCGTGTTCGGCGCGGTCGCCACCTCCGCCGCCTTCCTGGAGGCGTTGCCATGAACGTCGTGCCGCAGGCTCTTCAAGGCAAGGCGTTGCGCGGGCCCTCGCTAGAGACCGTCGGCATGACGAAGATCTTCGGCCCGCTGGTGGCGCTCGACGACGTGTCGATCAAGGTGGAGGCGGGTTCCTTCCACGCGCTGCTCGGCGAGAACGGCGCCGGCAAGTCGACCCTCGTGAAATGCATCATGGGCTTCTACAACGCCGACAAGGGCTCAGTCTTGCTCGAGGGACACGAGGCCCGGATCGGCAGCCCGCGCGATGCCCGCGACCTCGGCATCGGCATGGTCTACCAGCACTTCACCCTTGTTCCCTGCCTGACGGCGGCGGAAAACCTCGTCATCTCCCGTGCCGACGCGCCGGCGATCATCGACTGGAAGGCCGAGAGGCCGAAGCTCGAAGCGTTCATGGACCGTATGCCGTTCCGCGTGAAGCTGAACGAGCAGGTGTCGTCGCTGTCGGCGGGCGAGAAGCAGAAGCTGGAGATCCTCAAGCAGCTCTATCTGGAGCAGCGGTTCCTCATCCTCGACGAGCCCACCTCGGTGCTGACGCCGGGCGAGGCCGACGAAGTGCTCGGCCTGCTCGGCGACATGGCGCGGCGGGGCGAGGTGACCGTGCTGATGATCAGCCACAAGTTCCGCGAGGTGAAGGCCTTCTGCGACAGTTTTTCCGTGCTCAGACGCGGCAGGCTTACCGGCACGGGGGACGCCCAGGCGGCCACCGTCGAGGAGATGAGCCGCATGATGATCGGCGACACCGAGATCCGCGAGCGCGCCGAGCGTCGCAAGCGAAACGAAGCGCGCACGGTGCTCGACCTCGCCGGTCTCTGCGCCGAGGACGGCGAAGGGCGTCCGGTGGTCAAGGCCTTGAACCTGAAGGTTAGGGCAGGGGAGATCGTCGGCATCGCCGGGGTGTCCGGCAACGGCCAGAGCGCCCTGGTCGAGGTTCTGGCCGGGCAGCGCGATCTGGCCGACGGCGGCATCTTCATCCACGGCAAGCCCTTCGAGCCGAGGCGCGCGGACTTCGACCGCTTCAAGGTGTTCGGCCTGCCGGAGGAGCCGCTGAAGAACGCCACCGTGCCGCGCATGAGCGTGGCCGAGAACATCGCCTTCCGCGCCTACGACAAGCCGCCGATCGCCTCGATGGGCTGGTGGATGTCGCCGGGGCCGATGCGCAGGAAGGCCGAGGAGCTGATCGCACGCTACCGCGTGAAGACGACGTCCCCGGACTCGCCGATCGAGTCGCTGTCGGGCGGCAACGTCCAGCGCGCGGTGCTGGCCCGCGAACTGTCGGGCGATGTCGACGTGCTGATCGTCGCCAATCCCTGCTTCGGCCTCGACTTCGCCTCGGTGGCCGAAATCCGCAGCCAGATCATGGATCAGCGCAACCGCGGCGCGGCGGTGCTTCTGGTCAGCGAGGATCTCGACGAGATACTTGAACTCTCGGACCGGGTCGCGGTTATGTCGGGCGGCACCATCGGCTACGTCGCACCCATCGAAGAGACCGACCGCAACACGATCGGCCGGCACATGGCGGGGCATTGAGCATGGCCTTCGTCGTCGAAGCACGCCCATATCCCTTCGTCCTCGACCCGGCCCATGTCGCGCTTGTCGTCATCGACATGCAGCGCGACTTCATCGAGCCCGGCGGTTTCGGCGACACGCTCGGCAACGACGTGTCGCGGCTGACCAAAATCGTGCCCACGGTCGCCGCGCTGATCGCGCTGTTTCGCCGGCAGAAGCTGCCGATCGTGCACACCCGCGAGGCGCACAGCCCGGACCTGTCCGACTGCCCGCCGGCCAAGCGGCTGCGCGGCAAGCCGGGCCTCAGGATCGGCGACCTCGGCGCGATGGGGCGCATTCTGGTCGCGGGCGAGCCGGGCAACCAGATCCTCCCCGAACTGGGGCCGGAAGACGGCGAGATCGTCATCGACAAGCCGGGCAAGGGCATGTTCTGGGCGACCGGCCTGCACGAGCGGCTGGCTGAGCTCGGTGTTACCCAGCTCGTCTTCGCCGGCGTCACGACGGAGGTCTGTGTGCAGACCTCGATGCGCGAGGCCAACGACCGCGGCTACGAATGCCTGCTGATCGAGGACGCCACGGAGAGCTATTTCCCCGAGTTCAAGGCAGCGGCTATCGAGATGATCGTCGCGCAGGGCGCGATTGTTGGATGGTCTACGCCGCTCGCCGTGTTGGAGCAGGCTTTCGCGCAGGCGCTCGTGGATGGCTGAGGGATGTCGGCGACGCCGCCCCACGAATGAAACTAACATGGCGTACCGCGTATGGTGATCGATGATCCGGAGACGGTGGCCGAGGTGGCTGCCGTCTTCCACGCCTATGAAAAAGCATTGCTCGAGAATGACATCGCCACGCTCGACGCGATGTTCCTGCACGAAGCCACCACGATTCGCTATGGCGTTGCCGAGGTTCAGTACGGCATCGACGAAATCCGGCGCTTCCGCTCGGTCCAGCAGCCGTTCGAGCGGACCTTGTCGCGCACTGTCATCACCGCCTATGGCCGCGACACGGCCGTCGCCTCGACCCTGTTCCATCGCCCCGATTTTCCCGGGCTGGTCGGCCGCCAGATGCAGACCTGGATCCGCACGCCGCAGGGATGGCGGGTTGTCGCCGCGCATGTCAGCATGATGGAATAGCCAGCGACCGGCTCGACCGCCGACGTCACTCCTCGGCTCGTTCGAGCCTGCTGCTCATCAAAAGTGCGATTAGCGTGCAGGCAGCCCCCCGACAGAAGATAGGCGCCCGTGGCCAGCAGCCCGAACTGGCTGGACAGGAAGAGCGCGACGAAAGGCGCGAAGCCGGCCCCGAACAGCCAGGCGAAATCGGACGTGATCGCCGAGGCAGTGTAGCGGTTCGACGGCGTGAAGGGACCTGATCCGGACGGTCCACGAGCGCATCGATGCCGCGCCGGTCGATGCTCCGGGACCGCCCTACTGGGACCGGTCTCTTTTGGCAGATGAAGCCTACCGGCGCGTACGCGTGACCGGACGTTTCAGCAACGACGCTCCGCCTGCGCTCGTCCAGGCCGTGACGCGGCTCGGTCCGGGTTTCTGGGTTGTCGTTCCGCTCGTCACCGACCGGGGTTTCACCGTGCTCATCAACAGGGGTTTCGTCACCGGAGAGGAAAGTCGCAGCCTCCCTGCCTCGCCCGAAGGCGATGTCGAGGTGACCGGACTGCTGCGCCTCACGGAGCCGGACGGCGCATTCCTCCGCAGCAACGACCCGGCCCAAGACAGATGGTACTCCCGCGATGTCGAAGCCATCGCCGCCGCGCGCGGCCTGGAAGGCGTGGCGCCGTATTTCATCGACGCCGATGCGTCGTCCTCGTCCGGCGCCGGGCCGGTCGGCAGTCTGACCGTCGTTGCTTTCCGGAATCATCATCTCGTCTACGCGATGACGTGGTTCTCGCTTGCCGCTATGATGGCGGGCTGGACGGCATACCTGATCCGTGATGGTCGGAGGCCGGACAGCGCGCGACGGCGCAGCCGTACCGGCCGCGCGTCCGGCACGCAATGAGGCAGGAACAATGCGGAAGCAATCCTTTGCAGTGCAGCTTGTCTGGGCGGTTGCCGCGTCGCTGTCGATGATGACGGCGCAGGCACATGCGATCAACCGATACACGTCGACGTCGATGACCTGTTCCGAGGTTGCCGCCACCATTTCGCGCGAAGGTGCCGCCATCATGCGTTGGACCGGGGCCCGTACCGGCAATCTGGTCTACGATCGCTATGTCCGGAACCGGCAGTTTTGTCAGCCCAACCAGACGACGCAGCGCAAATACATCCCGACTGCGGACGTTCCCGGATGTCCCGTCTACCGCTGCAAGGAGATCGAGTTCTACGATCTGCGCTAGGCATCTCGATGGAGCGCGCGGTTACGAACGAGCGCTGCGCGCATCACGTGATTGTCATCGCGCCTTTCGCCTGCCTGCGATACCGTGCCCTCGCGGAAAACTGGTAGGTCGGTGGGGACTGCATGAAGCGGCTCGTGATCGTGATTCCGGCACTTCTGCTTGCTGGGCAGGCGGAAGCCATTTCCCGGTACCAGACGACGTCGATGAGTTGCGCTCGGGTTCAGTCCGCCGTCGCCACGGACGGCGCCGCGATCCTTCATTACCCCGCGCCCGGCAATCCGTCGCTCGACCGCTTCGACCGTTATGTGCGCGACAAGACGTTCTGCACGTCGACGCAGCGCGCACAGAGGGTACGCGTTCCGGCTGCCGATACGAGTTCTTGCCCCGTCAACAGATGTGTCAGGGCAGGCGGCGGAAACCGCTGATGCGGCTTCCGGATACGCTCAGAGATATTGGCTGAGCTTCCTGCCGACCTGCAGGAAGCGGACAGGGTTTAGGGCCTTGCCGTGCCGGTGCACTTCGTAATGAAGGTGCGGACCGGTTGAGCGACCGCTGCTTCCGACCTTGCCGATCGCCTGCCCGGCCGAGACCTCATCGCCCGTCTTCACCAGGATCTTGCTCATATGCGCGTAGCGCGTGGTGAAGCCGTCGGCGTGGCGCACCTCGACCATGCGTCCGTATCCGCCGTTCCAGCCGGCGCTGACCACCGTCCCGGCCGCTGCCGCCAGGATCTCGGCACCGGTCGGAGCACGGAAATCCATTCCCGAATGCATCGCAGGCGTACCCAGCAGCGGATCCTTGCGGACCCCGAACACGCTCGACACCGAATGCCCCGGCGAGGGGTTGGCGATCGGCAGGCGTCGCGCCTCGGATTTCATCCGGTCGACCAGATCGAGAGCCTCGTCCAGTTCCTTGACCTTGGTTTCGAAGAGGGCAGGGCTGTCCATGGCCACCAGCGGTCCGCCCAGCCCCGCCTTCTGCTGGTCGATATCCACCTCGAGGCCGGCTTCCCTGAGCGCGGAGGCAATTGCGTCGGCGGTTTCGTAGGCGCCGTCGGCGATAGCGTCGATGCGGTTCACCTGGTCCGCCTCGATCGTGCGCAGCGCCTGGCTGATCTCCGCAAACATCTGGTCGGTCTCATTCGGTGCGAAGCGCTCGGCCGCTCCGTTCGCGATGGCCACGGTTTCTCCGCCGGCCGACGCGATACCGCCGATCACCTCCGCGTCGATGGATGCGCGCAGGTCCGGATTGAAGGACGACGGCAGCCCAGGGGCGGGTTCATCTGAAGCGGCATCTGCCTCGCCCAGCCTGTCGAGCAACGGGCCGAGCCGGCCGTGACGTTCTTGAAGTTGCGACTGACGCGCGAGCAGTTCGCCGACCTTCGTCTCCATCTGCTGCTGGTCCAGCATCTGGCGGCTGGTGATGCGGTCGACCTGCCGGCGCAGAGCGGAGATGCGGTCCTCATAGGACTGCTGGAGCCTGGCCTGGCGTGCCACCGACGCATTCAGTAGATCGTCCCGCAGAACGAGGTAGGTCGTGGCAAGCAGATATCCTATGGCAACGGCTGAAAAGACTGAGCCGGCCAGCGCGATCACCCACGGCCTTACCTGGAAGTGACGGATGTCGTCGCCCTTCGCAATGATGACCGTGTGGGGCTGCTTGGGTCTGCTCTGCGATGGTTGAACGATGTCCGCCACGAATCGTGCCCGCCACGAAAGGATTCACGGGCACCACTACACATCGTTAGGGTTAATAAACCCTCTCCGAAGGTGGTGGCTCGGCGCGCCTCGTTACCTCGAAAGGGGAGGCCGCCGGACCTGGGGCGATTGCCTCAGAAGAACAGGAAAAGCAGGATGATGATCGGGATCGGGATACCGAGCATCCACAGAAGGGCGCCGCGTAGCATGTTGGCCTCCAAGGCTGTTTGTCTCGGCGATCAAACGTGTCGTCCCGCGAAACGTTCCTCTGACGCCGCCGGCTACAGCGCCTTGGCCGCCTCCAGCACCTCGTCGGCATGCCCCTTCACCCGAACCTTGCTCCAGATGCGGGCGATGCGTCCCTCTCTGTCGATGAGGAAGGTCGTGCGCACGACGCCCATGTATGTTTTCCCGTACATCGATTTTTCGGCCCACACGCCATAGGCTTCGATCGCCTGCCGCTCCTCGTCGGCGGCGAGCGGGATGGTGAGCCCGTGCTTGGCCGTGAACTTCTCGTGCTTCTTCACGCTGTCCGGCGATACGCCGATCACCACGGCACCGACGGCTTCGAATGAGGCCTTGAGCCTCGAGAAGTCGATAGCCTCGGCGGTGCACGATTGCGTGTCGTCCTTCGGATAGAAATACAAAACCACGATTTTGCCGCGAAGCTCTGTCAGCGCGATCCTTTCGTCGCCGCTGGGCAACGAGAAATGCGGCGCTTCGTCGCCGATTGCCAATTCGGTCATTGCAGTATCCCTGTTGGGTTACGGGAAAGGCCACAGGCATATAATCTGCCGCAGGACTCGTCCACGCTAGACGCCTCAACTACGGAAATTCGGTGGAGCACCAACACCCAAGACACGAGAAGGTCAGGTTCAGGCGCGACGAGATCACCGATCTCTCAAGCTTTCCGTCCGCCGCCGGATGTCTGCCGAAGCGCAGAAGGAGATTGGGCCGTACGCCGCGGATCGCCGCGGGCGTGTTCGGCAGCACGCTCCTTTTGATCCTGCTCCTCGTCTTCACCCTCAACTGGGTGGGCCTGCCCGGCATCGGGTCCGAGCGCCTGCGCCTTGCGGCTGAGGACGCCTTGCGGCCGGTCGCCGGGCCGGATTCCCGGGTCGAGATGGGCTCCGCACGCATCACGCTCGACGGAATGCAGTTCCTGGCGCTCGAAGTGTCGGACGTCAGCGTCGAGCGCGAGAGCGACGGCGCGCCCATCGTGCAGGCCGGCGCGGTCCGCTTCGGCGTCCGTCTCCTGCCATTGCTCTCGGGCCAGCTGACGCTCTCCAGCGCGAGCATGTCCGACGCCCGGATCTTCACCGCGGCGCTCGGCACCGAGACCCAGACCGACTGGACGAAGGCCTTCCGCAACGAGAGAGGATTGATTGAACCCGACCTCGTCGCCACCTCCGTTTTCGCGATGGCGCATCAGGCCCTCGATGCGATCGGCATGAAGGCGCTGCGGCAGATCGACCTGGAGAATATCGAGTTCCTGCTTCCGAGCGCCGGCGGCGCCACCGGCGTCAGGATCGTCGAGGCAACGCTGTCCGAAACGAAGGGCGACAGCTTCGCGCTGACGTCGGCGCTGGAGATCGGGTCGCGCCCCGTGACGATGGAACTCTCGGCGGCGCGCGACGCCGGCACGCGCCGCATCGCGGCCCTCGACCTGCAGGCGTCGACCCCCGCCCTCGAAGACGCGTCGGGCGGCAACCGGCTCGGCGCCGTCGCTGTGAAGCTGGCCGGCACGGAAGGCGTCGACGGCGCCGAGGGTCACATAGACGCATCGCTGACGCTGTCCGACGGCGCGCTCGACATGGGACCGCGCGGCGTTCTCTCCGGCAGCCTCGATATTGGCGGGCGCTTCGTGACCGGCTCGGATCGCGTCGAGATCAACCGCTTCGATGTGGACGTCGGCCGTTCGCAGCTGAGCTTCCAGGGCCGCTTCGGCCCGCGTCCGGCGGAGGAAGACGCCGGTGCCGAGCCCGCCTACAGGTTCAACCTCGTCAGCGGCCGATCGGTGATTGCTCCCGATGCCTCTCCGGAGCCGGCCATGAACGCAGCCGTCCAGATTGCCGGCACCTACATGCCCGGCAGCCAGCTGCTCTCTGCGGACCGTATCTTGGTTAAGGGGGGCTCGACGGGCGAGGCGTTGGGGACGGCGAACGTACGCTTCCAGAAGGGCGCCGTGCCCGGCCTTTCGGTGGCGTTCAACGTGCACGACATGCCTGTGTCGCAGGTGAAGCAGCTGTGGCCATGGTTCGCCGCCCGCCCGGCGCGCAACTGGGTGCTCAACAACGTGTTCGGCGGACGCGTCTCGGATGGCCAGCTCCAGATGCGCGTCGAGCCGGGACGCCTCGGCAACGGCATCCCCCTCGACGGTAACGAGTCCTTCGGCAGCTTCAGGCTTGAGGACACGCGCTTCGATACGGCGGGCCTGATCCCGCCGGTGCGGGACGCGACGGGTGTCGTCGACTACCGGGGCAGCGACGTCGACATTGCCCTGTCCTCGGGGACGGTATTTCTCCCGAGTGGCCGCACCGTCGCGGCCAGCGACGGCCGGCTCGTCATCGATCGCGCAAACGTGCCGCCGGTGATCGGCAAGCTCGACATCGATGTCGCCGGCGAAGCGGCGGCGGTCGCCGAGCTCGCTTCCTACGAACCCATCAACGCTTTGCGAAACATCGGCCTCGCGCCTGAGGACTTCACCGCGGGCCAGGTCACCGGCAATGTGAAGGCGGACGTACCTTTGCAGAAGGGCATAGACCGCAGCCGCCTGAACTGGCTGGTCGCGTTGAACTATGAGGGCCTGTCGCTCGCGAAGCCCATCGACGGCCAGGCTGTCACGGAAGCTGCAGGCACAATCACTGTCGAGAAGAAGCAGGCGGTGGTCGCCGCTCAGGCAAAGCTCAACGGTATTCCCGCCGAGCTCGAAGTGATCGAGCCGCTCGGCGGGAGCGACGTCGAGCGCAAGCGACTGATTACGCTCAAGCTCGACGACAAGATGCGCGACACGGTCGTTCCGGGCCTGGCCGGTCTCATCGAGGGGCCAATCGAGGTCGACGTCGACGCACAGCCCGGCGGCCGCCGCGTGGTTCAGGCCGACCTCACCAAGGCCAAGCTGAACATCCCCTGGGCGGGCTGGAGCAAGGGCAGCGGGGTCGGGGGCAAGGTGGGCTTCGTTCTCGAAAGCGCCGACGGCACGACCACGCTGTCCGACTTCCGGCTCGACGGCGATACGTTCGGAGCAGTCGGTTCGATGAAGCTCGCCGATGGAGGGCTCAGCGAAGCGACCTTCTCCAGCGTCAAGCTCAACCGCAACGATGATGTCGCCGTGACGCTCGAACGATCCGCGAAGGGCGGCTACACGGTCGATGTCGAAGGCAAATCGCTCGATGTCCGTTCCATCGTAAAGCGATATCTGAGCGATTCGGGCGGCTCGGCAGGCGGGCAGAAGGGGCAGGCCGGCTCCTACGCCGTCAACGTCGATGTCGCCAACGTGACGGGTTTTCATGACGAGCGCCTCGGCAATCTTCAGGTCCGGTACCGCGGCACCGGGGATCGCGTCGACCGGCTGGACGTGACCGCCGTCACCGCTGCCGGCGCTGCCGTCGATTTCAGGAACGGCATCGCCGAGGGCGGACGCAGCATGCGCATGACGTCGGCCGATGCCGGCGCGGTGCTCCGTTTCCTCGACCTCTACGAGCACATGCGGGGCGGCCGCATCGACCTAGCCCTCAATGGCGGCATGACTGGCCCTATGAAGGGCCGGGTCGACGCGCGTGATTTCGTGGTGGTCGACGATCCCCGGCTGCGGTCGATCGTATCGACGACGCCGCCGGGCGGCGACCGCAGTCTCAACCAGGCCGTTCGCCGCGACATCGACACGTCGCAGGTTCCCTTCGAGCGATGCTATTCGCAGATCGAGAAGGGGCCGGGCTATCTGCGCCTTTCCGATGGCGTCCTGCGCGGGTCACTGGTCGGCGCGTCCTTTCAGGGCATGCTCTACGACCCTAAGGGCAACATGGACATGACCGGCACCTTCATGCCGGCCTACGGCCTGAACCGCATCTTCGGCGAGATACCCATCATCGGCGTGCTGCTGGGCAACGGGCGCGACAGGGGGCTGATCGGCGTCACCTTCAAGCTGGAAGGCGATGCGGATGCGCCAGCCGTTCAGATCAACCCGCTGTCGGTGATCGCGCCCGGGATATTCCGGTCGATCTTCGAGTTCCGCTAATCGCGAGCTAAGCCGGTGCGAACGCCAGGCTAGTTCGGAATTCGCGCAATGACCTTGATCTCGAAATCGAAGCCGGCCAGCCAATTCACCCCGACCGCGGTGATGTTGTGCAGCGGGTCCCGCATGAAAACGCGCTCCCGGACTTCAAGCACGGTCTCGAGTTGGCTTTCAGGATCGGTCATGAAGATCGTCACGTCGACGATGTCGTCGTAGGTCGCGCCCGCGCCCTTCAATGTCTCGGCCAGGTTTTCGAAAGCCAGTTCGACCTGCTTCCTGAGGTCGGGTTCGGGAGAGCCGTCCTGACGGGCGCCGACCATGCCCGAAACGAAGAGAAGGTCGCCCGACTTGATGGCTGGCGAATAGGCATGCTTCCTGAAAAGGGCACTTGGATTCTTGGGAGAGATTGCCTCGCGCTTCATGGCAGAAGCTCCGCTAAACGTGGACCGGATTGCGCTGCCAGTCGAGGCACGCGCTGCGGCGGCGCAGTATCGACACACGCCACCTGCGCGAATAGCTATGTTCCGGCGTCCGGAATTCAACCTGTGGCGGTAGTTCCGCGGATGGGCCGCCCCGTTCAGCTCGGCCGCACCAGAACGTGCTTCTTCTTGCCGAGCGAGAGCTTGATGGCTCCGTCGCCGCTCAGGTCGGCTTCGGTCACCACGCGCCGGTCGTCGCTCACCGCCTGGTCGTTCAGCCGCACTGCGCCACCCTGCACGTGACGCCGCGCTTCGCCGTTCGACGAGGCGAGGCCGGCACTGACGAACAGCGCCAGGATGCCGATGCCGTCGGCGAGTTGCGCGCGATCGACGGTGACCGTCGGAAGCGTGTCCGCGGTCGTGCCTTCCTCGAAGGTCTTGCGTGCCGTCTCGGCCGCCTGCACGGCCGCCTCGCGCCCATGCAGCATCGCCGTCACCTCGGTCGCAAGCACCTTCTTGGCCTCATTGATCTCCGATCCGCCGAGCGCCTCCAGACGCGCGACCTCATCGAGCGGCAGCGTCGTATAGAGTTTCAGGAAGCGGCCGACGTCCGCGTCCTCCGTGTTGCGCCAGTACTGCCAGAAGTCATAGGCGCTCAGCATGTCGGCGTTCAGCCATACTGCGCCCGTCATCGACTTGCCCATCTTGCCGCCCGAGGCAGTGGTCAGCAGCGGCGTGGTGATGGCGAAGAGCTGCGGCGTCCCCATCCGGTGGCCGAGGTCGATGCCGTTGACGATGTTGCCCCACTGGTCGGAGCCGCCCATCTGCAGCCGCACGCCATGGCGCTTGTTCAGCTCGACGAAGTCGTAGGCCTGCAGGATCATGTAGTTGAATTCGAGGAAGGACAGCGACTGCTCGCGGTCGAGCCTGAGCTTCACGCTGTCGAAGGACAGCATGCGGTTGACCGAGAAATGTCGGCCGACGTCGCGCAGGAACTCGAGATAGTTCAGCTTGGTCAGCCAGTCCGCATTGTTGACCATCAGCGCGTCCTTCGGTCCGTCGCCGAAGGTCAGGTAGTTCGAGAAAACGTTCTTGATGCCCTCGATGTTCTCCTGGATCGTCTCGACCGTCATCAGCTTGCGCGCCTCGTCCTTGAAGGACGGGTCGCCGACCATGCCGGTGCCGCCGCCCATCAGCGCGACGGGACGGTGCCCGGTCTGCTGCAGCCAGTAGAGCAGCATGATCTGGATGAGGCCGCCGGCATGCAGGCTCGGCGCCGTCGGGTCGAAGCCGATGTAACCGGACACGGTCTCGGTCGCGAAAAGGTGGTCGAGGCCGGCGTCGTCCGACGTCTGGTGGATGAAGCCGCGCTCGGACAGCGTGCGCAGGAAATCGGATTTGAAGGCGGACATCAGCTTTTCCCGAGAGATCGCCGGCGGCCTGGCCGCGATGGCAAGTATGGTCGCGGGCGTTTAGCATCCGGCGCCGGGGAATCACAAGGACGACGGTGCATGGCTTCGATACGCGCAATCGGACTGATGAGCGGCACGTCCATGGATGGCATCGACGTCGCGGCTCTTCGAACCGATGGCGAGACGGTCGAGGCGACCGGCCCGTCGCTTTTCGTGCCCTACGAAGCGGCCTTTCGCGGGCGGCTCGAGCAGGCGCTGGATACGGCCCGCGCGATAGAGCGGCGCGAGGACCGTCCGGGAGACCTGTCCAAACTCGAGACGGAACTGACGCTCCGTCATGCGCGGGCTGTGCGCGATTTCCTCGCGGTCGCCGACGAGGAATGGCGCTCGCCGGGCGTCATCGGCTTCCATGGCCAGACCGTACTCCACCAGCCGCATCTCGGCGTCACGGTGCAGCTTGGCGACGGCGCGCTGCTCGCCCGCGAGACCGGCATCGACGTCGTGCACGACATGCGTGCCAACGACATGCGGCACGCAGGACAGGGCGCACCCCTGGTGCCCGCCTACCACGCCGCCCTTGCGCGATCGCTGCCAGCCGCATTCGCCGGCGAATTTCCCGTCGTCTTCGTCAACGTCGGGGGCATCTCGAACATCACTTACGTTCCCCGGGAAGGGGATCCTGTCGCCTTCGATACCGGCCCCGGCAACACGCTCATCGATCAATGGGTCCTTCGCGAGGCCGGTGTGCCGTTCGACGCCGGTGGCGCCATCGCGAGCGAAGGCGGAGTGAGCCGCGCGATCGTCGAGCGCTATCTCGACAATCCCTTCTTCGCGAAGCCAGGTCCCAAGTCGCTCGACCGCAACGACTTCACGCTCGAACAGATGAAGGGTTGCGAGTTGGCGGATGGCGCGCGCACGCTCGCGGCCCTTTCGGCGGAAGCCATCTTCCGCTCGGCGGAGCACATGCCTGAGCCACCGAGGCTCTGGATCGTCTGCGGGGGCGGCAGGAAGAACCCGCATATCGTCGGCGATCTGCGGACGCTCGCGCAAGAGTACGGGGCACGAGTGATTGTCGCCGAGGATGCGCTGCTCGACGGCGACGCCACCGAGGCTGAAGCCTGGGCCTTTCTGGCGGTCAGGTCGCTAAGGGGACTGCCGCTCACATTCCCGACCACCACCGGCTGCCTGCGGCCTGTGACCGGCGGTGTACTGAACAAAGCAAAAGGCGCCCGGTAAAAACCGAGCGCCTTGCTCAATACACAGTATAGTCGTCGCGCCTTTACTTCTTGGCGGGAGACTTCTTGGCCGGGGCTTTCTTGGCGGCCGGCTTGGCCGTCACCTTCGCATCCGTCTTGGCGGCGGCGGCCTTGGCGGGAGCCTTCTTCGCGGCCGGCTTCGCAGCGGCCTTCGCGGGCGCCTTGGCAGCCGCTGGCTTTGCAGCTGCCTTCGCAGCCGCTGGCTTGGCTGCGGCCTTGGCCGCTGCGGGCTTGGCTGCCGACTTCGCAGGTGCCTTCGTTGCTGCCGGCTTCGCCGCTGCCTTGGCGGGAGCTTTCGAAGCGGCCGGTTTCGCTGCGGCCTTGGCCGGAGCCTTCGAAGCGGCCGGCTTGGCAGCCGTCTTCGCGGCGGGCTTCGCAGCAGGCTTTGCCGCCGTCTTCGCTGCTGCGGGTTTCGCCGCCGCGGCCTTCGCGGGGGCCTTCTTCACGGCTGACTTCGCTGCGGGCGCGGCGGCCGTCTTGGCCGCGGCCTTGGCGGGAGCCTTCGTTGCCGCGGGCTTCGCCGTTGCCTTCGGCTTGGTAGCGGTCGCAGCCATCGCCGCCTTCTTCGTAGTTGCAGTTTTGCTCACGTGAGTTCCCCCTCGTCTAGGGATTGTGATTCGTCACCATCGCAGCCTGACATGCAGTAAGTCGGCTGTCGAGTAATCTGTAGAGTTCCGCCCGGAACTTTCAACCGGGGCGACGTGCCAAGGTGAAATAAATGCAGCGGGGAACTTTATCTATCGCCCGCTCAGATCAGCGCAGGCGCTTCGGGCGAGGATCGGAGAGTTCGCCGGCGAGCCTGCGATCCAGATAATCGGCGCACTCCTCGATCAGCAGTTCGGAGTCGTTCGAGAAGAAGTGGTTGGCGCCCGGGATCGTCTTCTGCGTGATGGTGATCCCCTTCTGAGTGTGCAGCTTGTCGACCAGACCCTGGACATCCTTCGGCGGCGCCACCTTGTCGGCGTCGCCATGGATGATCAGGCCCGACGAGGGGCAGGGCGCCAGGAACGAGAAGTCGTAGGTGTTGGGCTGCGGCGCGATCGAGATGAAGCCTTCGATCTCGGGCCTGCGCATCAGGAGCTGCATGCCGATCCACGCGCCGAAGGAATAGCCCGCCACCCAGCACGTCTTCGAGTCCGGATGCAGCGACTGGATCCAGTCGAGCGCCGAGGCGGCATCCGACAGTTCGCCCGTTCCGTGATCGAACTCGCCCTGGCTGCGGCCGATGCCGCGGAAGTTGAAACGCAGCGTCGTGAAGTTCCGCTTCTGGAACATGTAGAAGAGGTCGTAGACGATCTTGTTGTTCATCGTCCCGCCGAACTGCGGGTGCGGATGAAGGATGATCGCAATCGGTGCGTTCTTCTCCTTGGAAGGCTGATAGCGGCCTTCCAGGCGACCGGCCGGACCCGCGAAAATGACCTCAGGCATAAAAACTCCATAACCGCATCTGCACGCCGCCGGCTGACCAATTCCGCCCGCTGCCTTGACGCGGGTCTTTCGCCTACCTAGAAGCTAGTTTAGAATTGTTCAAAAGTGCGGGATGTCGTCCTCCCGCCCGGCAAAGCGCGTAAATAGGACGGCGAGCCTCGCGAATTCAAGGAAATAACGCGCGCTGCATGGAAATCGCGCGTCGACTGCCGGAACCGAGCAGATATGAACGGGCACAGAGCCTATCTCGACTACAATGCGAGCGCTCCGCTTCTGCCTGAAGCGAGAGCCGCGATGCTTGCCACGCTCGACCGTTCCGCGAACCCATCGTCGGTGCACGGCGAGGGGCGCGAGGCGAGGCGCGCAGTGGAACAGGCGCGTCGCGACGTAGCCGCGCTGGCCGGCACCAAACCCGAGCACGTCGTCTTCACGTCGGGCGCGACGGAAGCCGCATCGACGCTGCTGACGCCGGACTGGAGCATGGGGCGGGCGGACCTGCGCATGTCCACCCTCTATGTCTCGGCTGCCGATCATCCCTGCCTGTTGAACGGCGGGCGCTTCGCGCCGGAGCGCGTCACGCGCATCGGCGTCGAGGAAAACGGCATCTGTGATCTGGCCACACTGGCGGCTGCGCTCGCCGCCCATCGGCGCGACGAGGGCCTGCCGCTCGTCGCCATCCATCTGGCGAACAACGAGACCGGCGTCATCCAGCCCGTGCACGAGATTGCCGCGATCGTGAAGGCCGCCGGCGGCGTGCTGGTGCTCGACGCGGTGCAGGCGGCCGGCCGCATCCCCCTCGCTCTGTCCGACGGGCTCGCCGACTATCTGATCCTCTCCGCGCACAAGATCGGCGGCCCGGCCGGCGTCGGCGCCATCGTCGCAGCCTCCGATCTCATGATGCCGAAGCCGCTCGTCACCGGCGGCGGACAGGAGAAGGGGCACCGCGCCGGCACCGAGAACCTTGCCGGCATAGCCGGCTTCGGCGCCGCAGCCCGCGTCGCGCTGGAGGGTCTCGACTCGACCGGAGCGGTTGCGGCCATGCGCGATGGCATCGAGGCGACGATCCTGTCGCTTGCACCCGACGCCGAGATCTTTGGACAAGCCGTGCCGCGCCTTGCCAACACGACCTTCTTCGCCATACCCGGCCTGAAGGCGGAGACGGCGCAGATCGGATTCGACCTTGCCGGGGTTGCCGTGTCGGCCGGCTCGGCATGCTCCTCGGGCCGTGTCGGACCCAGCCACGTGCTGAAGGCGATGGGGCACGCGGACGCGGGCGGACTGCGCGTCTCGATCGGGCGCGGCACGACGTCCGACGACATCGATCTGTTCGCGTCGGCGCTGTCGCAGATGCTTGCGCGTCGAGCCGGCCGCGCGAGCAGGGCTGCCTGACGGCGATACCGGGCGGAGACGTCCGGCGGACCTGCGTTTTCGGGACGGTGCCATGCGTCCCGCCGGGTGAATTCCCGGACCGAAGGCACTATATGAGCTACGCGCCGCCGCTGGCGGCGTCACGGCTTGATAACTGCCGGGCCTTGAACCCGGCGAGGATTGGAGAGTGTGATATGCCTGCTGTGCAGGAGACGATCGACAGCGTCCGCCGGATCGATGTCGATCAGTACAAATACGGTTTCGAGACGAAGATCGAGATGGACAAGGCTCCCAAGGGCCTGTCCGAGGACATCATCCGCTTCATCTCCGAAAAGAAGGGCGAGCCGGAGTGGATGCTCGAATGGCGGCTCGGCGCCTATCGGCGCTGGCTGACCCTCGATGAGCCCACCTGGGCGCGCGTCGACTATCCGAAGATCGACTTCCAGGACATCCACTACTACGCCGCGCCGAAGAACCAGTCCGGGCCGAAGTCGCTCGACGAGGTCGATCCTGAACTGCTCAAGGTCTACGAGAAGCTCGGCATCCCGCTCAAGGAGCAGGAGATCCTGGCCGGCGTGAAGAAGCCGGGCCATGAGGGTTCGCCCGACGGCGTCATCGCCGACACCGCCAACGACAACGTCTACAAGTCCGGCCGCGTGGCGGTGGACGCCGTGTTCGATTCCGTGTCCGTCGTCACCACCTTCAAGGAAGAGCTCGCCAAGGCGGGCGTCATATTCTGCTCGATCTCGGAAGCCATCCGCGAGCATCCCGAGCTCGTGAAGAAGTATCTCGGCTCCGTGGTGCCCACCACCGACAACTACTACGCTACGCTCAACTCGGCGGTCTTCACCGACGGCTCCTTCGTCTTCGTGCCGAAGGGCGTCCGCTGCCCGATGGAGCTGTCGACCTACTTCCGCATCAACGAGAAGAACACCGGCCAGTTCGAGCGCACGCTGATCATCGCGGAGGAGGGCGCCTACGTCTCCTACCTCGAAGGCTGCACGGCGCCGCAGCGCGATGAAAACCAGCTCCACGCCGCCGTGGTCGAGCTGATCGCGCTCGACGACGCCGAGATCAAATACTCGACCGTGCAGAACTGGTATCCGGGCGACGCACAGGGCAAGGGCGGCATCTACAACTTCGTCACCAAGCGCGGCGATTGCCGCGGCGACCGCTCGAAGATTTCCTGGACGCAGGTCGAGACCGGCTCGGCGATCACCTGGAAGTATCCGTCCTGCATCCTGCGCGGCGACGACAGCCAGGGCGAGTTCTATTCGATCGCCGTGTCGAACGGCTACCAGCAGGTTGATAGCGGCACCAAGATGATCCATCTCGGCAAGAACACCAAGAGCCGCATCATCTCCAAGGGCATCGCCGCAGGCTTCTCGCAGAACACCTATCGCGGCCAGGTCTCGGCCCACCGCAAGGCGACCGGCGCGCGAAACTTCACCAACTGCGATAGCTTGCTCATCGGCGACCAGTGCGGCGCTCACACGGTGCCCTACATGGAAGCCAAGAACGCCACCGCGAAGTTCGAGCACGAGGCCACCACTTCGAAGATATCCGAGGATCAGAAGTTCTACGTCATGCAGCGCGGCGTTCCGGAAGAGGAGGCCATCGCGCTCATCGTCAACGGCTTCGTCAAGGAAGTCATCCAGGAACTGCCGATGGAGTTTGCCGTCGAGGCGCAGAAACTGATCGGCATCTCGCTCGAGGGGAGCGTGGGCTAACAATGCGGCTGTCATCCTCGGGCTTGTCCCGAGGATCTGCTGCGGGACTGAATTGATTGCAGCGCTTTTGCGCAGCGGCGGTAGATGTCAGGGACCAGCCCTGGGATGACGCTCCTGCCAGCTGCCGGACAACACAGACGTACGAAAGACGAAACGAATGCTTGAAATCAGAAACCTTCATGCCCGCATCGCCGAGGACGGCACCGAGATCATCCGCGGGCTGAACCTCACCGTGAAGAAGGGCGAGGTCGCCGCCATCATGGGGCCGAACGGCTCCGGCAAGTCGACGCTCTCCTACGTGCTCGCAGGCCGCGAGGACTATGAGGTCACCGAAGGCGACATCCTCTACAACGGCGAGTCGATCCTCGAGCTCGACCCGGCCGAGCGCGCCGCCAAGGGCATCTTCCTTGCTTTCCAGTATCCGATGGAGATACCGGGCGTCGCCACGATGGAGTTCCTCAAGGTCGCTCTCAACGCGCAGCGCAAGGCGCGTGGCGAGGAGCCGCTGTCGGTGCCGGACTTCATCAAGCGCGTGAAGGCAGCCTCCGCCGACCTGTCGATAGACATGGCGATGCTGAAGCGCCCGCTCAACGTCGGCTTCTCCGGCGGCGAGAAGAAGCGCGCCGAGATCCTGCAGATGAAGCTGCTGGAGCCGTCGCTCTGCGTGCTCGACGAGACTGACTCAGGCCTCGACATCGACGCTCTGAAGATCGTCTCCGACGGCGTCAACGCTCTGCGCTCGCCCGACCGCGCGGTCGTCGTCATCACCCACTACCAGCGTCTGCTCGAGCACATCGTGCCGGACAGCGTCCACGTCCTCTACAAGGGCCAGGTCATCAAGTCCGGCGACAAGACGCTCGCGCTCGAACTCGAGCAGAACGGCTATGCCGGAGTCATCGGCGAAGCGGCCTGAGGCCGGAGATGAACATGAACATCCACGCATTACCCCAGCTGACGCCCGCCGAAGCGGCGCTGGTCGACGCCTTCGGTGATCGCCTGTCGCTGCTGCCCGGCGACGGCGCCGTCACCGTCAAGCGCGACAACGCCATCGAGCAGATCAAGGCCGGGCTGCCGACCAGGCGCGTCGAATCCTGGCATTACACCGACCTGCGCCGGCTGCTCACCTCCGTTCCCGCCTTCGACGAGACGGCGAAGGCGGCCGCTTTGCCGCCGGTGCTGCAAGGTTCGGCGGTGCTCGCGGTGCTCAACGGCGTCTCTTCCAGCAAGACCGAGAGCCTGGACGGCGTGACTGTCCAGCGCCTTGCCGACAAGCTCACCGACGGCAGCTTCGCTCCCGCGCTTGATCCGCTCGGCAACGACGACGCGATCGGCGCACTCAACGCCGCCTTCGCCGCCGACGGCTATTTCGTCGACATCGCGGCGGATACGGAGCTGGCAAGGCCGATCGAACTGCAGAACGTCCAGGCAGGCGGCCAGACGCATATCCGCCTGCCGGTGCGCGTCGGCGACGGCGCCAAGGCTGTGATCGTCGAGCGGCAAAGCGGAACCGGCGCGGCACTGGTCAGTTCGGTAAGCCATCTGACGGTCGGCGACGGCGCGGAGGTCGTCTGGCTCATCGTTCAGGATCAGCCGGACACCGCGACGCATCTCGGTCAGTTCAATGCCCATATCGGCAAGGATGCGACCCTCACCGTCTTCGTCATGAATGCCGGCGGCAAGCTCGTGCGCCAAGAGATCAACGTCGCGGCGAAAGGCGAGGGTTCGACCTTCACGCTGCGCGGCATTAACCTTCTGGCCGGCGACATCCACAGCGACGTCACCATGGTGCTCGACCATGCGGTGCCGCACACCGCATCCACCGAAGTTATCCGCAACGTGGTCACCGGCAAGGCGCGGGGCGTCTTCCAGGGCCGCATCAACGTCCACCAGTACGCCCAGAAAACCGACGCCAAGATGGCGTGCAACACGCTGCTTCTGTCGGACGATGGCGAGTTCTCGACCAAGCCGGAACTCGAAATCTTCGCCGACGACGTGCAGTGCGGTCATGGCGCGACCGTCACCGAGATCGACCGCAACCATCTCTTCTACCTGATGGCGCGAGGGGTCGATGAAAAGACGGCGCGCGGCCTCTTGGTGAAGGCTTTCGTCGCGGAGGTGATCGAGGAACTGGAGGATGACGCCATCGTCGAGGCGCTTGAAGCCAGGCTCGACGGGTGGTTCGCCGAACATGGCTAGGCCAGCCACGAGCCTCGACCATTGCGTCATCCACGTCTCCGACTGGGAGAAGGCAGTGGACTTCTATACGCGCGTCATCGGCGCCGAGGCCGTGCCTGCCAAGGGAGGCGGATTCGTCTTCCGTCTTGGCAGCCAGCAGCTCAACGTGCATGGCCCGGACAAGAAGGGCGAGCCGCTGGCGCGCGTTCCCGTTGCTCCTGGCAACAGCGATCTCTGCTTCCGCTGGGATGGTCCGATCGCCGATGCCAAGCGCCATCTCGAGGCCGAGCGCGTCACGATAGAGCTCGGGCCGATCGCCCGCTATGGCGCACAGGGCGAGGGCAACAGCGTGTATTTCCGAGACCCCGACGGATCGCTCATGGAGTTCATCAGCTACGATGGATAAGCTGGTCGAAAGCGCTTCCTACGACGTCGAGGCGATCCGCCGCGATTTCCCGATCCTGTCGCGACAGGTGCACGGCAAGCCGCTGGTCTATCTCGACAACGGAGCGTCGGCGCAAAAGCCGCAGGTCGTTCTGGACACGATCCAGCACGCCTATTCCAGCGAATACGCCAACGTCCATCGCGGGCTGCATTTCCTCTCCAATGCCGCGACCGACGCCTACGAAAAGTCGCGCGAGACGGTGCGCCGCTTCCTGAACGCGAAGAGCATCGACGAGATCGTCTTCACCTCCAACTCGACGGCGGCAATCAATACTGTCGCCTACGGCTTCGGCATGCCGAACATCGGCGCCGGCGACGAGATCGTGCTGTCGATCCTGGAGCATCACTCCAACATCGTGCCGTGGCATTTCATCCGCGAGCGCCAGGGCGCGAAGCTCGTCTGGGTGCCGGTCGACGAAACAGGCGCCTTGCACGTCGAGGAATACGAGCAGCGCCTGACCGATCGCACGAAGCTGGTCGCCATCACGCACATGTCGAATGCGCTCGGCACCGTCACGCCGATCAAGCAGATCGTCGAGATCGCCCACGCACGGGGCATTCCCGTACTGGTCGACGGCAGCCAGAGCGCCGTGCACATGCCGATCGACGTGCAGGATCTCGACTGCGACTTCTTCGTCTTCACCGGCCACAAGGTCTACGGCCCGTCCGGCATCGGCGTGCTCTACGGCAAGGCCGAGATGCTGGATCGCATGCGGCCCTTCATGGGCGGCGGCGAGATGATCGAGGAGGTGACCGAGGACAACGTCACCTACAACGCCCCGCCGCACCGTTTCGAGGCCGGCACGCCGCCGATCGTCCAGGCGATCGGCCTCGGCGCGGCACTCGAATACATGGAGAAGGTCGGCCGCGAGCAGATCGCCGCCCACGAGGCCGACCTCAAGGACTACGCCCACGAGCGCCTGCGCTCGATCAACTCGCTGCGCATCTTCGGCGACGCTCCCGGCAAGGGCGCCATCGTCTCCTTCGAACTGCAGGGTATCCACGCCCACGACGTGTCGATGGTCATCGACCGCCAGGGCGTGGCGGTCCGCGCCGGAACCCATTGCGCCCAGCCGCTGTTGAAACGTTTTGGCGTCACCTCCACATGCAGGGCGAGCTTCGGGATGTACAACACGCGCGCCGAGGTCGACGCCTTGGTCGAGGCGCTGGAAAAAGCGCGAAAGTTCTTCGGGTGATGACGATGGAAGAGACGAAGGTCACGACCGTAACGGAAGACGCGGTTGCGGAGCCTGCGACCGCCGAACTGGCGACTGGCACCGCGCCTGTCGACGCCGCCGAAGCTGCAAAGGCATCCGCCATTCCGGAAGACGAGCTCGCCCGCATCACGGACGACATCGTGTCGGCGCTCAAGACCGTCTACGACCCGGAAATCCCGGCCGACATCTATGAGCTCGGCCTGATCTACAAGATCGACATCGAGGACGACCGCACGGTCAAGATCCGGATGACGCTCACCGCCCCCGGCTGCCCTGTCGCCGGCGAGATGCCCGGCTGGGTCCAGAACGCCGTCAGCACAGTCGAAGGCGTCTCCGACGTCGAAGTCGAAATGACCTTCGATCCGCCCTGGACGCCCGACAGGATGTCGGAAGAGGCCCAGGTCGCGGTGGGGTGGTATTAGGCAGCGTTACGCCTACCGGTCATCTCGAACCTCCTTTCTAGGAGTATCGGTCAGCGTACGCACGGATGAGGTCGCGAAGGTCTTCAGCATTCACCTTGAACGGATATTGAGGAACAAGAAGACCATCGGCGTCGAAAATTCTGTTACCGAGACGATTCAGCTTACCGAGAAACTTCGGATGGTTCTTCTGCATATAGGCTTCGGAAAGCCTCAATATGACTTGCCTGGGTTTACCGCGCCCCCAGATGTCAACATCACGGATGTCGGACCAAGGTATCTCGCCATGTGGATGCCGGGAGTCCGCTAGGCCGTTGGGCGAAAGCGTTAATACGACGTCTCCACGCTGCATCCGAACAATGTCAGCAGAGCAAGCATGAGAAAGAATATAGCCAAGCCCAGAGCTGCGAGGGTCGTTCCAGTGCCACCCAACGCATAGTTGCCAGCTGTGCCAGCAAGAAAAAGCGCTGCGAGGCCCGCCTGTATACCAACACTTCTCCAAGTGAAGGCAGGACCTTGTAACCGCGTAGTTTGTGAGGTGTCGATTTTCATCCGTCGCCGAACAAAGCTGCCCCGAAATCGATTGAGGATGCGGGTGCTGCAGACCGTCCGTTCAAGGATGGCATGAGGCAGTTAGCGCTGTGTGAACGCCCGTATTGGAACTAAATGGGGTGTTGGACGTCTGAATCCGGTTGCAACAACGGTATGACATTTCCATCTGCTTGCATCAGGGTGGAAACTTCACCATTTTAGGGATGAATCATCCGGCAGGCCTTTAACCTGCATGGCTTGGAGAATGACATGGGACGCTTCGCCGTCATTTCGATGACCGACGCCGCCGCAGAGCGCGTCAACGAGATCGTGGCCAATCGCGATGCCGCGCAAGGTATCCGCCTCGGCATCAAGAAGGGTGGCTGCGCCGGCATGGAATACACCGTCGACCTCGTTACCGAGGCCAAGGCCGGCGATGATCATGTCGAGAAGAACGGCGCGCATGTCTGGGTCGCACCGGAAGCAGCACTGTTCCTGCTCGGCACCGAGATGGATTTCGAGAAGACGACGCTGCGCACCGGCTTCACCTTCCGCAACCCCAACCAGAGTTCCGCCTGCGGCTGCGGGGAGTCCGTCGAACTGAAGCCCGCCGACCTCAAGTCGCTCGCCGAGGCGCGGGCGGCAGCCAGCGCGGCATAGGCCTGGGTCCTCAATCCACCCACATCTTCGTGCGCTTGTGCCAGTCGGCGATCGACTCCTCGGGATACAGCTCGAATTCCTTGTCGCCCTTCTTCACATGCGGCTCGACCCATGGGGCCTTGTATTTGAGCATGATGTGGACGCTTTCCTTCGGCTTCGGCAGTTCGCTGTCGATCGCCGAGGCGAACGGGTGCACCAGCTCTGGCCATGTCGGGTCGTAGAGCCACAGGGCCGCGCCGCATTTCCTGCAGAAATTGCGCTCACCGGTCGAAACCTTGCACGTCTCGTGCTCGTCATCCTCGATCTCGGCGCGATAGACGCCGATCGCGCGCTTGCCCTTGACCTCCAGCGTCTCGCTGATGCCGCCGAGGTTGATCGCGTAGCCCCCGCCGCCCTGTTGCTTGCGGCAGATCGAGCAGTAGCACCGCATGAACGGCGCCGGCGTGTGGCTTTCCACCTCGAAACGCACCGCGCCGCAGCGGCACGATCCTTTCAGCAGCATCGGCATGTCGTACCTCGTCAATAGGATGTCAGGAACATATGGGACCCGTCCCGGCCCGGCAATGACAGCAGCGCCCGCTCCTGCCATAGTCCAGCCATGGACAACGAGCGCATCCACGAACTGTTTTCCGGCGTCGGCCCGGTCAGCATCCGGAAGATGTTCGGCGGCAAGAGCATCTACCGCGACGGGCTGATCTTCGCGATCGATCTCGACGACGAGTTGATGCTGAAGGCCGACGAGACATCGGCGCCGGATTTTCTGGCCGCCGGCTGCCGCCAATGGGTCTACACCCATTCCAAAACGGGCAGGGTTACCCCGATGCCCTATTGGAGCATTCCGGACGAGGCGATGGACGACGCGGACGAGATCACGCCTTGGGCGCGCAAGGCGATCGAGGCCTCGGCCCGCGTCGAGGCGGCCAAGGCGTCTGCCCCCGGGAAGAAGGCGAAGATCAGGAAATAAGCTACAACGCGCGCGCTATCCGCGCCGCCACGCGTGCATTGTTCTCGACCAGCGCGATGTTCGTCTTCAGGCTCGCGCCGTCCGTAAGTTCGAGGATCTTTGCCAGCAGGAAGGGCGTCACGGCCTTGCCCGCGATCTTCTCCGCCTGCGCCGCGCGGTGCGCGGCCTCGATGTAGCCTGCCATCTCAGCCGCCGGTATCTCTTCCGCCTCCGGCACCGGGTTCGCGACCAGCATGCCGCCGTCGAGCCCGAGCTTGCGGCGCGTCTCGAACAGCCGGGCGATGTCCTCCGGCACCTCCAGCCGCAGCGGCGCGCGATAGGGCGACTGCCGCGACCAGAACGCCGGCATCACGTCCGACGACAGCGCCACCACCGGCACGCCGCGCGTCTCCAGCACTTCCAGCGTCTTCTCGATGTCGAGGATCGCCTTGGCGCCCGCCGACACGACGATCACCGGCGTGCGCGCCAGTTCGTCGAGGTCGGCGGAGATGTCGAACGTCTCTTCCGCACCCTTGTGCACGCCGCCGATCCCGCCGGTGGCGAAGACGCCTATGCCCGCCATCGCCGCGCAGATCATCGTCGCGGCAACGGTCGTCCCGCCGGTGCGCCCTTGCGCTACCGCGAAGGCGAGGTCGGCGCGCGACAGCTTCATGGCGCCGCCGGCCATCGCCAGCGATTCGCGTTCGCCGTCGGACAGGCCCACCTTGATCCGCCCGCCGATGACCGCGATCGTCGCCGGCGTCGCGCCTTCGTCCGCGATGATCTTCTCCACATTGGCCGCCATCGCGCTGTTCTGCGGATAGGGCATGCCATGCGTGATGATGGTGCTTTCGAGCGCCACGACCGGGCGGCCGGCGGCAAGCGCGGCCGCCACCGCGGGCAGCACGTCGACGAAGGGGCGGGCGGATTCGGGGTTCATAGTCTCCTCATCGCATCCGGACGGCCGCCGGCACAAGCGCAAGCGTCTCGGCAAGGCGCTGCTCTGCCAGTTCCGGTGCCGAATCCGGGCTTTCCAGCGCAAGCAGCGCCGCAGCCACGCCCTCGCGCAGCGCGTCGGCGAGCGGCAGGCCGCGGAGCAGGGCGGCCGCGGCGGCGCCGGCCAGCGCGTCTCCCGCTCCCGTCACGTCGGCGACATGGCGTGGCGCAGGCGGCGTCACGGAGAAGACGCCGCCGGCGTCGAAGGCGAGGGCCGGCTCCCGTCCCTGCGTGACGATTCCCGCCGCGAGGCCTGCGGCCCGCAGGCGATCGACGACGCCCGCGAGCGGCTCGTCCGCCGCCGTGTCCGCGAGCGCGGCCGCCTCGCGGCGGTTCATGCACAGGCAGGCGAGCGCGGGAAGCACGCCCTTCAGCCGCACCGCCTTGGCCGGCGAGATGGCGATGGCGAAGAGCGGCCGTCCATCGCGCATGCCGGCCAGCCGCTCGAGCCCGCCAGCCGGCAGGTTCGCGTCGCAAAGCAGGGCGTCGGCCTTCGCGATCGCCTCCCGGATCTTGGCCCTACGCATCTGCCGGGGAAACGCGATCTCGTAGAGCTGCATGTCGGCCAGCGCCGCCACCACGTCCCCCGCGCCGTCGAGCAGGGCCGTATAGCTCGGCGTCGCGCGGTCGAGGAACACCGCCGACAGGTCCTCGATGCCCGACGACGCGATCGTCCTGGCGACGGTCTCGCCCGCGGCGTCGCCGCCGCGCACCGAAATGATGGCGCCATGCATGCCGCGCTGGACGGCCGCGCGCAGCGCGTTGAACGCACCGCCGCCGACATCCTCCCGCATCGTGCCGGGGATCGAGGCCCCGGGGACGTAAGGGCTCGTCATCTGTCCGCGCCGGTCGATATGCGCGCCGCCGAAGGCGAGAAGTCTTGCAGGCGTCATGGGGATCCGGCGGGCTGCGGGAAGTCGCGCGATGTTATGCGCGGCGCGCGCCGCAGGCAACGGGAGGCGCCGAATCGTGACGCCCTGCGGCCCCTGTGATCGAGCGGGAAAGATGGTCGGCCGCGTGGCGCGGATAAAAGGTCGCAGCGGAATGAACGGAGAACGCGGGCTACAAGATGAAGCGAAATCAACAAGTTGGCCTCTATTGCCAAATGAGAACAAAACGTGTACATAAGAACGCAAGCAGCGACGTTCCCGTCTTCATTGCGCACCAAGGGGTGATATCATGGCGCAGAATTCATTGCGGCTCGTAGAGGACAATACGGTGGATAAGACAAAGGCTCTGGATGCCGCGCTTTCGCAGATCGAACGCGCCTTCGGCAAGGGCTCGATCATGCGGCTCGGCGCCAACGAACAGGTGGTCGAGATCGCGACGGTTTCGACCGGTTCTCTGGGGCTCGACATCGCGCTCGGCGTCGGCGGCCTGCCGCGCGGACGCATCGTGGAAATCTACGGACCGGAAAGCTCCGGCAAGACAACGCTGGCGCTGCACACCGTGGCCGAGGCTCAGAAGAAGGGCGGCATCTGCGCCTTCGTCGATGCCGAGCACGCGCTTGATCCCGTCTATGCCCGCAAGCTCGGCGTGGACCTGGAGAACCTCCTGATCTCGCAGCCGGACACCGGCGAGCAGGCGCTGGAGATCTGCGACACGCTGGTCCGCTCGGGCGCGGTCGACGTGCTGGTGGTGGACTCGGTCGCCGCGCTGACCCCGCGCGCCGAGATCGAGGGCGAGATGGGCGACCAGCTTCCCGGCCTGCAGGCCCGCCTGATGAGCCAGGCGCTGCGCAAGCTGACGGCGACGATCTCGCGG